>OAWF01000004.1_pt1 | contig 385829 bp, 292 predicted proteins | sample 1495411 | NCBI WGS metagenome assembly OAWF01 (sample SAMEA2580150, study PRJEB22360) | human gut metagenome | biome: human gut; feature: human-associated habitat; material: faeces | place: Denmark | collected 2008/2010 | reverse complement strand
GCGATGGTACTGCACTCGAGAGGGTGTGGGAGAGTAGCACGCCGCCGCATTCAACTTATGGACCTTCCGGTCGAGCCCCATCGGGGTTCCCGGAAGGTCCTTTTTTATTCCCGCGCACGGGTGTCTTCCTCCATTCGGTGGAGGGAAACGGACGCCGGAAGGCCCGTGGGCGGGATGATCGCTCCAGTGAGTGGAGGAATCGGGACTACTGCTGATTTAACCAGGCGTGGAGTTTCAGATGATTGAGTGCGGTATTGGGATCATACGTATCATCCAAGCGTTCCTGATACATGGCAACCAGTTCGTCGCTGCGTCCCAGCGCTTCCAAAGCGGCCTCACGAATCGTCTCCCACTCGTAGGGCACCACTTCTTCGGGGAACATCATCGTGACCTGATTAGGTTTGTCCTGCAACACCAGATCGACAAAATCGAGCAGATCCTGCCAACGTTCGGCAGCAATCAGACGTGCCGCATACGCATCGGCGAGCGGTTCGGAAGTATGATTGTCACGCAGGAAACGATCAGCCTCATCAATGTCACCACTAATCCGCAGCAAGTCATGTCGCAAAAACTGTACGGCATGATCGAACTGATTCTGCGCGGCCTGCGCAATCTCCTTTTCTGAAAGCAAAGCAGGATCAAGCATCGCGAGATTATTCAAATCTTCTGCGGATAAGGAATCAGCGTCTTCAAACAAACCCAAATCGGTTTTCACTTGCGCAACAGACTGCGAATCAGTTTGCATGTCGCGGCTGTCGGAATCATCTGCCGAGTTTGCCAACGTCGAAGCAGACGTGGCGAAATCACTCATCGTGGCAATGCCCTTATTCAACGCATCGTAAGCGAACATGCGCGTATCGTCCCATTGCGCGAACGACAGGCCGCACGAAAGCAGTTCAACCATCTGCATGGCGTTAAGACGGAAATCCTCATTGCAGGCCACTTGCGTGATGATATTCAGCGCCTGTTCGCCGGTCATGGGATCGGCATTGCAGGCCACGGCGTCCATGTACACGCGCACGGTCTGAATCAGGTCTTTCAAATAGTCGAAGCCCTCATTGTCTCGATCTGCGACGTTGCCAACGAATCGCGCGGTCATTTCCACTGCCTTGGCGAGATTGCCGACAGCATCCAGCCAACGTGTGCTTACGATGGCATTGCCGACCACCGCGTCCACGCCGGAAAGCGCCTGCGAATCAAGATGGAACGTTGGCATGTCGATTCTTGGAATCTCCACGCCGGTATCGGTGCGTTCGGCTGTGGGCACCATGGCGGCGATGGAATCGAAATACCATTGCATGGGCATACTGATTACCATGTCCGCGTCGGAAAGCTGTGCTACGGGCACATTATTGCGGTTTTCGGCATCTTCCTGACTGGCCTCGCGGATCATGTCGTTCCATAGGAACGTCGGGCCGTCGGATTCGCCGGAATGCAGCCATCCATTGTTGATGTACTCGGTGAGATCCTCGACTTCCTGCAGACGGTTGATCCTACCGTGTTCGTTGCTCATTGCATGCCTTTCCTTTAAAAACATGGATTGCATGTGCCGCGTTGACGACGGGTGCTTCGTGGAACAAGACATATCCTTATTCAGCCTATATCATGCTGCCGTTGTCGCGCATGTTTTTTTGCTCTTTTCACGGCGAAAAGCCGATGATTTTGAATAGTCGCTTGAATGCTGTTGCATTTCTTTTTGATTGAGCGAAAAGATTATGCCGAAATACTGTGTGAAACGATGTGTGAAACATGATTTGGAATGAGCGGCATGGCCGTACGGCGGCGCCCGGTAGAATGGCAGTGTTGCCGCAACAGGGCGGCTTTCCATCGAAGGAAAAGGGAATGATATGAAGGTTGCAAGCGGTAATGTTCTGTGGCGTCAGCGCAAGCGTAATTGGTGTCGTACGCCGTTCACGTTCACCGTGTACATGCTCACTGATCAGGAAATGAGCATCAAAACCGGCATCTTTAACGAGAAATTCAATCTCATCAAACTATTCCGCATCGTGGATATTAGTGTGGAGCGCACGTTCCTGCAGCGCCTGTTCGGTTTGAGCACGCTGGTACTTGATACGCGCGACCAGTCTTCCGGCAACGGTGTTGTGGTACTGAAGAACGTGGTGCATGGTTTTGAGGTTCGCCGGGTGATGCAGGAGGCCGTGGACTCATCCCGTAAGGAAAATGGCATGTCAGCGCGCGAATTCCTCGGAGGTCCGGACGGTCCGGGGCCGGAAGGACCTGGCATGGGATTCGATGCGCCTGATATGGGCGATTTGTAGAGACGCGCGGTAGTTTCGTTTCAGCGCATACGAAAGGCGCTTGACTTGAGCTGGTTTTTCTGGCTCGAGCCAAGCGCTTTTCTTTTTCTGGAGAGTACCGCCGCGGCGGTATGGGAATCGTTATATGTCCTATGGGGCGCTCATACAACGTCCTCTGGGGCGGTCAGTACTTGTTGGCGCCGCTGCCGACGAAGTTGACCTGGAAGCCGCGGTGGTAGTGCAGGAACATGTCGGCGCCGTAGCGGTCGACAGGGCGGTGGGTGAACAGCATACGGATGGCGAAAGCGGTCTGCACGTCTTCCGGCAGGTTCATGAATTCCTTGTGCGCATCCCAATACGGGTTCATGGTGATGGCTGCGTCCGGCACATAGGCGTAGCCGTAACCGTCTTCGTTCACGTAGCCCATGAACGGCAGGTCCCAAGCGTTATGCGCGGTGAGGGCTGCCTTGAATTCCTCCACCTGAGCGAGGGCTTCGTCGCTGATGCCGAGGCTCTTGGCAACCTCGTTGGCTGCGGCGGTCTTGGCGTCCGCGTCCTGGCCGAACATGTTCAGATCCACGTTGATGACGGTCTTTTCATCTGCCATGATGAATTCCTTTCCTGCGATGTGTTCGCATAATGTCATGAACATTAGTAGTGTTCGTTTTAATGTTCGTTTAGATAAGCAAACGAACATCATTTCTTGAAGTCTGGTTCATGTTGTTGATGGATGCTTGCTGTATCCGTGACTAACGATAGCACGCTTTTTTAGCTGTGATACCGCGGAAAATACTGTTTTGCAATTGATGATGCTGAGAATCGTTGATGTTGCAATGATTGCAGGTCTTGAACATGACATTGTAAAAAGTAACATTGAGCGTGTTCTTTTTGTTCTGCAAAAACATGTTACTTTTCTGTTCAAACGAACATCTGCATATGATTGTAGGGTGGATTGCACGTGTGAAAAGGTGGTTTGAAAAGGCTTGAGCGATCATCGACGATGCACTGTGTCACTTTTTGCAGATGAGGTGACATTTTCCATGTCTGAGGCGTGGCGGCCGTCGGTTCAACAATGACTTTCCGTCACGTCAGCAATTTTCTGGAACTAGAATGCTGGGTTGCCGGTGAGGTGACGGTAGAGTTCGGGGTCAACCGGTTTCGCGAGTTTCAGTGTGGAAATCACGACCTTTGATTGGGTTCCGTCATCTGCGATATTCACTGACTCATGCGCATCGTCTACAGCTACTGCCGAACCGACATAATAGTAGGATTTCTCCTTTTCCTCGGCCTTACGTCGAATAAAAATGGGAACAAAATGACGATTCTTCCATTCCGACGTATGCTCGGTTCCATCAAGCAGCCATTTGAATTCCGGAGATTGCAAAGAACGATTGTTTTTGCTGAACCATTCAATTTCTCCAGGATTCAAGAAACGATCGCCATACTGGCTTGCCTCATATTTAATGAAGATCGGCAAAGAATTCGTGTAGGTGTCAAGCTTATATCCGCCCACATTCTGCGGAATCTGCTCATCCTTCCACGCGCACAATCGCATGACATCGGCAAGACTATATTTCTCGCCATATATGAACCCATGATCAGGCATGATGCGACGCTTGCGAGCTTCCCTTGACAGTGCAAGCGCATTGAACAAGCTGGCTTCGATGGTATCTGTAAAGAACGTTCGGAATGTTGCGTGATGCAGCATTGACTCGCATTCCTGGGTCAATGCATACGATTCATTGTCGCACATACAAACCAAAGAAGTATTGCCGAAACGAGTGCGATTCGCACTTGTGAAATACGAATAATTCAACGTGGAAAAAGCAGAACCGCACTGCTGAATATTATTATCGACATACGGAAACAGCGTAGACAATAATGTTTGCAAATCAAACAAACTCAAGCTGTGCTGTGTGGAAAAACGTTCAAACAGTGACGCATCATCGTCGGAACAATCCGGATTGATGCGACGCCAATCCAAATCGCATAACACCGCAAGAATCAGCGACTCATGCGGGCGCAAACCATGCAACTGAGTCGCAGTCAACATTTTCAGCACACCAGACTGCGCGTTTGACACCGGTTCAAGCTGCTCCGCATACGAAGCCGACGCATGCTTGCCGCGCGACAGACTCTTCTCACGAGAGACCACGAACGACAGATAATCGTTATTCTTCGAAGCCAACGTGAACACTAAAGACGCATCGCGATGCGCGAAATCCATCAGCATCGGAATACGACCCAACTCATAGCGCATCTGCTGATACTGCTTGCTCAGCAGCTTCATATCCGACAAATCAGCGGTATCGAGTGACGCGAGCACGCGCTCGCGGGCGATTTTATCGAAACTGATCGAAGAAATGCCGATGGACTCGCGTTGAAGATTCTTACGGGCCACATCACGATCGCCAGTATTGCCATACAATGCGATCGGAATCAAATAATTATTGGCGTAATTGCCAATAAAATCAATCACTACAACCGAATCTTTACCGCTTGCCTTACGTAAACCTCGGCCGAGCTGCTGTGTGAAAATAATGCTCGACTGCGTTTGACGAAGCATAACAATTTGGTTGATATGAGGAATATCCACACCTTCATTGAATAAATCAACGGTGAAGATATAGTCAAGTTCGCCATTTTCCAGCTGTTTGACAGCTTCGTCACGTTCAGCTTGCGAGTTTTCGCCGGTAATGGCTTTCGTGCGATACGGTCGTTCCGCCTGCTGATTCACCTGCTCGTTGAACATGGCGGATAGACGTTTCGCCTCATCACGGCGAGAACAGAACACCAAACCGCGCACATCGGTTCCGGCTTCGCTGTAAATCTGGATTTTGTCGATGATATAGCGCACACGATTAGGGTCGGTGAGCTGTTCGAGCCAACGGGAAAACTCAGTGCGATCCTTGTCTGTCATGGAATCAGCGGAAACCTGCTGCCCCATAAACTTGCCGTCCGGCGCTTCCTTAATGTATTCGCCAACCCCGTAATAGTGGAACGGGCAGAGCATATCCTCTTCAAGCGCCTGCTGCAAGCGAATCTCATACGCGACGTTATTGCCAAATAATTCAACTGATTTCGCCAAGGATTCTCCCGTCTCTAAGCGGAGCGTAGACGGGAGATGAATTGGCGTGCGTTCGCATGTTATAATGATGTTCAGTCGTACATGTTGTAATCGAGGAGGTGACAATGGAATTGGAGTCGAATCATCATTCGGTGTTCCTGTTGCATTATCATCTCGTGCTCGTCGTGAAATACCGTCGCAAGGTGTTCGACGATATCGTTTCGGCGCGTGCGCGTGAGATATTCGAGTACATCGCACCCAAGTATGGGATAACCGTTGAGGAATGGAACCACGACATGGACCACGTGCACGTATTGTTCCGTGCCCAGCCGAAGAGCGAGTTGAGCAAGTTCATCAACGCTTACAAGAGCGCGTCGAGTCGTCTGCTCAAGCAGGAGTTTCCGCAGATTCGACAGAAACTGTGGAAGGAGTATTTCTGGAGCCGCAGCTTCTGCCTACTGACCACAGGAGGCGCGCCAATCGAAGTCATCCGCAAATACATCGAGAACCAAGGCAGGAAGTAAGGAGGTGAACCATCATGCAGGTGAAACGTCATTGCGCGGTCAAGTACCGCATGTACCCGAACAGGGCTCAGGCGGCATTGATTGACCGCACCATCGGTTGTGCGAGGTTCATCTACAATCAGATGCTTGAAACCCGCATCGGCACCTATAAGGCTACGGGTAAGTCGTGCAATCCGACTCCCGCCCAGTACAAGGACAGGTATCCGTTCCTGCGTGAGGTGGACAGCCTCGCACTGTGCAACGCCCAATTGAACGTGGCGAAGGCGTACAGGAACTTCTTCCGCGACCCCAAGCACATCGGCTTCCCGAAGTACAAGGCGAAGCATCGCAATCGTCAGACCTACACGACGAACAACAGCAATAACAACGTCACCCTCGATGAAGGAGGCAGGCATCTCAAACTACCGAAAGTAGGGATTGTGCGCGTCCGCCAGCATAAACGCATACCCGAAGACTGGAAACTGAAGAGCGTGACCATCGAGCATTGCAAAAACGGCGAATACACGGCGACGATACTGTTCGAGTACGAGACCCAAGCACTCGAACCCGTCCGACCCGTGCATATCGTCGGATTGGATTACTCCTCCCACGGCCTGTACGTGTCCAGCGACGGCGAACGAGCCGACTATTCGCGTTTCTACCGGCGGATGGAGCCACGGCTGATGCGCGAGCAACGTAGACTCAGCCACATGGTAAAAGGGTCCGGTAATTGGGTGAAACAGAAGCGGCGCATCGCCAAGCTCGCCGCCAAGGTCGGGAACCAGCGAGCCGACTTCCTGCATAAGACGGCCAACCGGCTCGCCGCCCGATATGATTGCGTCGGCGTGGAGGACTTGGACATGAAGAACATGAGCCAATCCCTCACACTCGGCAAAAGCACGATGGACAACGGGTACGGCATGTTCCGCACCATGCTCGCATACAAGCTCGAACGGCAAGGTAAGCAGCTGGTCACGGTAGACAGGTTCTACCCGTCCAGTCAACTATGCTCCGATTGCGGATACCGCAATAAGGATACGAAGGACCTGCATATCCGCGAATGGACATGCCCTGACTGTGGCGTTTGGCATGACAGGGACGTGAACGCCGCGACCAACATCATGCACGAAACACGACGACTCATGCAGGAACGATAACAAAAAACTTACGAGAACCGTGGGGCGCACGGGAATAGCCTGTAGACACTGACTCCGCTAGGAGCCTTGAGCAGGAAGCCCCCCTCAGACCGCGAAGCGGTCAGGTGGCGGGAGCACGTCACAAATATTCGCACCATCAGTACGTTCCGGCGTTGCCGTCATGCCAAGCATGAAATCAGGAGTGAAATAATCGATAATTCTCTTATATGAATCCGCGGCGGCATGGTGAACTTCGTCGATCAAAATATAATCGAAATCATCTTTGCTGAATTGTGCAAGAATTTCCGGACGAGACATGGTTTGCACAGTGGCAAACACATATTTACGATCATGCTCTTTACTCGTTCCGGAAAATAATCCAAGCTCATCATCGGTGCAACGAAGCGCTTTCGTGAAGTTCGATTTTGCCTCCGGGAAACTCCCAATATCCAGCCAGTGACTTGCCTTCGCCACGGCGTGCGCACAATACTTCGCCATCTTTGATAATGGCCGCGCCCACAACATTGATGATCTTACGTGGCATCGTGGCTTCCTCTCTTGTCGGAAAATCAGATCCAGGATACAACGGGGGCGATCGCGCCAGGCCCAAAAGATTGAAACAAAATAGCAGTATAGGGCATGCAGACATTGACGAAGAGCTGGAAATGATCTTTGGAAGCAAAAACTTTCACATCACGTATGCCACGCTTATTTTGCTTGTTGGGTGTAGCGGCAGTTTGGGAAGCCGGTGCACCCGTAGAATGAGCGGTTCGGATCGCTGCGATTGTGCCGCAAGCTTAGGGCTTCGCCGCAATTCGGGCATTGCGGAGGAAGCTTGACTCCTCGGAAAATGTTCGGGCAGATCTTGCTATGCAGTTCATACATGAATCGCGACGGACGGGTCTGATCCACGATGAAGAACAGTTTCTTCTTGCATCGGGTCATCGCCACGTAAAACAGTCGCCGTTCCTCCGCATGCGGGCATCGCTCCACTTCCGGCAGTAGCAGACCAAGCAGCGGCTCTTCGGGAATCGTGCTTGGAAAGCCTTTCAATCCGCCGGAACAGCAGAGCAGAAATACGAAGTCGCGTTGCAATCCTTTGGAAGCATGAGCGGTCATGAAACGAATATCCATATCCGGTTTTTCGAGAAAACGAATATTTCCAGTGCTTTGGTCGATGGAGAACAGACCGTCTTGATCGCAACGAATCATGAGATTGATATCGCTGCGATACCGGCCAAGCAACAGTACGGACGCGGTTTTCGGTAGTTTGCGCAACTGCTCGACAATCACATTGAATCGTTCTTCCTCAGTATGCCCGCCAAGTGCTTTCAACGAATAATCCTTCTTATCGCTGGGATTATTGAGATGTTTGACATACAGATTGGTATCGCGCATCACGAATGCTCCGCTTGCGTCAATAAGGCTTTGACGGAAGCGCCGTGTGGTGGTGATCTGGAACATGCGGGTCGGACCCCAGGCGCGCCAAATTCGGTCGAAATCGAGAATGAGATGAAGGTCGCTGCCTGCAAAACGATAAATCGACTGCCAGTCGTCGCCAACGCAGAATAGTGAGAAATCATGTTGCAAGCGAAGCGCACGGATTAGCTCATAACGCGGTCGTGACATGTCCTGATATTCGTCAATCAGCACATATTTATATGGGTGCCGGTACGAGCCATTATTGACGCAACTGATGGCATCAACGATCATTCCCGGAAAATCAATACCATTATTGGTTGCAAAATTCTGTATATAGGCGTGATAAAGCGGTTCTATGAGCTGCAGCATCTCACGATTACGACCGATGTTTTTACCGCCATAACGTTCGTTAAGAGCTTGCATTCCAGCAGTGTCAATATTGTTTGACCGCATATGCTGGATAATGGTTTGTGTGGTATCGATAAGATTCTGACGATATTGATTGAATGCATAATCGTCTGTTGGAAGCTGGAAATTCTCAAGTCGTGCAGCTGTGGAATATTTATCAAGCAACTGTTGCGACATGAGTTTAAATGCCAGAAGACGGTAAGAAACATTGTGTTCAAGCAGGTATTCAAATGCGTTACGCACCACATTGTTTGACGTGTGCCCGTCAATAATTGGACGATTGGCAATGGTGGAGGAACGGCAGATTTCCAGTCCGAGACTATGGAATGTGCATGCGCGAATGACTTTGCCGGTGCTTTGCGTGATGCGGCTCGACATTTCGTCGGCGGAAGCTTTGGTGAACGATAGCACCAGAATCTCTTCGGGAGTGGCGGTTCCTGTGTTCAGCAGCCATGCGATATAGCCGACGATAGTAGTGGTTTTGCCGGTTCCCGCACCTGCGAGCACCAGCGTATTGTGACCCGCTCCGGCGATGGCGCTGATCTGCTCGTCGTTCAAATCATGCTTTTCGATTTTGCCGATGATATTCCGCGCCCGCGCAATCTGATCGGCGGGAAGCAACGGTTGCGGCATAAGCTTCTGAGCCGGTTGTGAATTGGCATGAGATTGCGCTCGCGAACGATTCGTTGTGACAGAAGTATTGCGAGCTGTGGTTTGTGTTTGCGCGCGGTATGACGATCGCGCCAACTGTGATGATTGGGATGGTTGCGTAAGCTGTTGCGTTTGACGTGATTGTACAGTGGACTTGCGTTGCGTCGTCTGCTGTTGCGTGGAATTGGGAACGTTTCGCCGCGCAAGCTTGGGCCCGGGCTGAGTCGCCGTTTTGGAGACGGGCGGTTCTCCAATAAGCGCGTTCATGAACTTGCTCAGCAATCCCATAATGTTCCTCCTCAACCAGTGCAAGGAGAAATTATATGTGCTGCCAATGAATGCTTCAGCGTCGGCTGTGTGAACGGAATCGCAATTCGCCGACGCTGAAACTAATATTGGAGCTTAACGTTCGAAGGGGTAGGTGAGGTTCCAGTCGCGGCGCAGGGAGTCCATGAGTTCCATGATGCGCAGGGTGTCTGCGTGGGGCATTTCCTCGCATTCGGTGCGACCGTCGATTACGGCCTGTGCGGCGGCCGCCACCTCGTATTCGTAGCCGGTGAGCTGGACGGGAACGTCATAATGCGTAACAACCGCATGATTGCCGTCATACACGTCAATCGCCTCAACATTATTAATGTTCTGGCACACCATATAACCATCGGTTCCCCACACGGATCCCGTGCGGTCGCTATGGCACAGAATCGAACTTTGCGCGGTCGCCATCACACCGTTCTCGTAATAGAACGTCATGGAATTATGCGCATCCACGCCGGTTTCGTACGCTCGCATCGACGATTCAATGCGAGCGATCGGCGCATTATGCATGATCATGTCGATGAAATTGATCGGATATACGCCAACATCCAACAATGCGCCACCGGCAAGCGCGGGATCAGTGATTCGCGCCTTCGCGGTGGTGGGGTAACACAGGTTCGCATCGATCGCCTGTATTTCACCAATCGCACCGGAGGCGAGAATCTTATCGATAATGGCGCGGGACGGCATGTATCGCGTCCAAATCGCTTCCGCGCACAGCATGCCGGTTTCTTTTGCAACGGCTAACATCTCACGGGTCTGTGCCGCATTCGCGCCGAATGCTTTCTCCACCAGCACACCCTTTCCGGCTTTCATGCACAATATCGCCTGTTCCGCATGCAGATTGTGCGGCGTAGCGATGTACACCAAGTCCACGTTCGGATCGGCCACAAGTTCCTCATATGAACCGTATGAAACTGGAAAACCGTATTTCGCGGCGAAATCAGCCGCACGACCCGCATCTCGTGCGGCGACAGCATACGGTTCAACCAAATCCGCATAACGGCTGTCCGCGGCCATTTTCACCAACGTGTCAGCCATATGTTGTGCGATCCGGCCTGCGCCGAGAATCGCGACATGAATACGAGCCATATCAACTCCCATCTTTCGTAAACTGCATGAATAGTGTTGGTTCATTTATATTTATTATTGCTGCGTTGCAAGTCCCAGCGTACGCCATGCATGATCGCAACGCGCGTTGGTCCGTCTCGCACTTGCATTGCGTTTTGTCCGGATGCTTTTCTGATTTGCCGGATTTTGCCGGATCTTGCCATAATGGTGTGCTGTGGCAGCGCAGGAACACGTTAAGAAGACCGGAAAACCTCGGAAATCCGCAAAAAAAGAGAAATACGAGCGTGGCACGAGAAGCTACATCATGTCGCATATCCGAGGCAAAGACACCTCCATCGAAATGATGGTACGCAGTTTTCTTTTTTCGAAAGGCCTGCGATTCCGCAAAAACGACAAGCGGTATCCGGGGCATCCCGACGTGGTGTTGCCGAAATACCGTACGATGGTGTTCATTAACGGCTGTTTCTGGCATATGCATGAAAACTGCCCGAAAGCCACACGCGTACCGAAATCGAATGTGGAATTCTGGAGTGCGAAACTGCTGCGCAACCACGAACGAGATATCAGACAGCATGCCGAACTTGAAGCGATGGGCTGGAAAGTGATCGTGGTGTGGGAATGCGAGCTCGCCAAAAAAGTGCGTGAGGAACGGTTGGAGAGACTGTATTGCGAAATCGTCGAAGCGTGATTCTTGCCGCTGGCGCATGATGCTCGTGGTTCCAGCTTTACACATGACATGTGATTTTCTGTTTTCGAAACGATACGCAACGGCGGTGAGACGGTACTTGCGATTTGTCGCGTCTGAAGAATACAAACGAACTATGGGAAATGCTGAGAACAGCGCGCTGCCGCAGATGTCGCACCGCGCCCAGATTGCTAATCCGTTCCGTGCCATGGTGTTTGGTGCGATGGCCGACGAGATGATCGCCGCAGGTGCCGATGTGGTCAAGTTGAGCTTGGGGGAGCCGGATTTCGGCGCTCCGCCCGCAGTGCGTGATGCAATGCGCGAACAGTATGATGGCCGTCCATTGCCGTATACCGCTGCAATGGGCTTGCCGGAATTACGTCAGGCGATTTCCGATTTCTACAAGGAACGCCACCATGTGGACGTCGATCCGAAACGTATCGCGATCACGGCCGGAGGTTCCACGGCACTGCTGCTTGCCGCCGCATTGACGGTGAACGAGGGTGACGAAGTGCTGATCGCCGACCCGTCGTACCCGTGCAATCGCGAACTGGTCCGCGCGTTTGGCGGCAAAGTCGTGGACGTGCCGACGAACGCGGGCACCCGATTCCATCTCACGCCGGAACTGTGCCGCGAATACTGGTCGGATCGCACCAAAGCGGTGATGATCACCTCGCCGTCGAACCCGACCGGCACCACCATCGCCTTCGATACCCTGAAATCCGTGTGCGACCTGGCGAAAGAACGCGGCGCATGGCGCATTGTCGACGAAACCTACCTTGACCTGGCCGACCGTGAACCGGACGGCTCCGACGTGAAATCCGTGCTCGCCTGCGACCCGGACGCCATCGTATGTTCCAGCTTCTCCAAGTTCTTCGGCATGACCGGCTGGCGACTGGGCTGGATGGTCGTGCCTGAATGCGCGCTCGAAGCCATGGATGATCTCGCCACCAACTTCTTCCTGTGCGCGCATACACCCACCCAGCATGCGGCACTCGCGTGCTTCACTCCGGAAACGTTGGCCGTGTGCGAGGAACGCCGTCAGGAGTTGCTGGAACGTCGTCGCATTGTGGTCGACGGATTGGCTGAGATCGGTTTGCCGTTGGAAGTTGAGCCGAATGGCGCGTTCTATGCGTATTTCAATATTTCCGGCACCGGTCTTGACGCGTGGACGTTCTGTGAGCGTGCGCTGAAGGAAGCGCATGTTGCGTTGACGCCTGGTCGTGATTTCGGCGAGGCGACTGCCGACACCCATGTGCGGCTTTCGTATGCGGCCTCCCGTGAGGCGCTTCGTGAGGGTCTGAGGCGAATCGGAGATTTCGTAGCTGAACTGCACGGATGATGTTTGTGAGCGCTTTGCAATCGTTGTCGGCACTGTGAATGTTGCGTGGCCATCCTGGGTGAATAGGATGGCCACTTGAATATTTGCAAAGGTTGTCAATGTAATGTCAGGTGAAAGGGGGAGTGCGATGTCACTATGCTTGAAAGCATGGTTAGTTTACATTCGCATGTCACTCGTCTTGGCGTACTTGACATTGGATCCAATACCGTTCACATGCTCATCGTCGATGCGGCGCCTGGCGCCCGTCCGGAACCTGAGGCCAGCACGAAAAGCACTGTTCGATTGATGCAATATCTCAAGGCCGATGGCACAATCAAAAAGGCCGGAGTCGAAGCTGTGGTCGCAGCTGTGGAAAAGGCCATGGGGCTGGTCAAAGAATATGAGATTACCCAACTGCTCGTGCTGGCCACATCCGCATTGCGTGAGGCTCCGAATGGCAGCAGGATCCTCAAACGAATCGAAAACGTCGTCGGCCAGCCGGTCACGGTGCTGTCCGGTGTGGATGAGGCCAGACTCACCTTCCTTGCAGCTCGCCGCTGGTATGGTTGGGATGCCGGTCGGCTGCTGGTCATCGATATCGGTGGTGGTTCTCTCGAGGTGGCTATGGGTTCGGATGAGGATCCCACAGTGGCGCTGTCCGTGCCGGCAGGTGCCGGTCGTGTGACCCGTGAACTCCTACCGGAAAACGGTATTGCGAATGATAGGGATTTGGAAGACGCGCGCAGAAACATCCGTAAGATTCTTGAGCCGATGGTCGAGGAGTTCCCGAAATCGAAGCACCCGATGCATGCCGTCGGCACATCGAAGACCATTCGTTCCCTGGCTCGTCTCGCCGGTGCCGTGGTGCGTCAGCCCGGCCGCGTGGACACTTCGATCATGACGATTGACCAGCTTGAGGATTGGCTTCCCCGTCTTGCGGCCATCTCGCCGGACCAGCGTACCGCATTGCCGGGCGTCACGCCGGAGCGCACGTATCAGATCGTCGGTGGCGGCTTGGTGATCGACGAGATCATGAAGGCGCTTGACGTCAAGGAAGTGGAAATCTGCCCATGGGCGTTGCGGGAAGGGGCTATTCTGCGCTGGCTCGACCAGTTTGGCCGCACGAGCCTTGGTTTCTAGCGGTTCCTAGGCTTCCAGCTTCCTCAGTTCCTCCAACTGGTTCTTCGCCTTGTGCAGCTTGGTGAAGATTTCGTTGCGCTGTTCGGGATTCTTTGCCCGTTGGTGATCGCGCGTGAGCTTATCGATCTGCTCGGTAAGCTGTGCGGCCTGCATACGCCGTGTCATGCGCGCGTCCAGTGCCGTGGGAGAGGCGCTGCCGAGCGTCACCTGCGAGCATAACGACTCCCACAGCGCGTCGATGGAATCGACCGCAGGATCGCCGATGTCCAGCATCGCTTCGCCGGCCGGTTTCCAATCTGAGACGAACACTTTGAATGTAGGTGTGTGACCGGCGCGTCCCGGCAGCGCGCGTCTCACGGCGAACGCGCACTCCTGCCGCTTCGTACCTTCGAAGTCGGCGTCGCGCACGCATACGAACACGATTCCCGACTTGCGTTGCATGGCAATCAGCTCGACGATATCCGTCGGTATGGCGGCGTTCTTGGCATGCAGGCGCAATCCGATTGCCAGTACTTCCGGAATGCGTGTTCCGGCGGCAAGCCGTGTATTGCTTGGCCGCAGCAGAGACAACATGGTGATCGTCTCGATGTCGTTCGCCAATCGTTGTTTTGTTTTGGCTGAAACCGGTATTCTCGCCACGAACAGGCCTTTCGGCAACGTTGCCTTTTCTGCGGGAACCGCAGAGGAGTTCGGCAGACCCAATGTGAGTGCGGAAACGGAACCGCAGGAGGCGATCGTCATTGCTGGCCTTCTTTCGTGCTTTCATATCGGTTATTGGGGCAACAGTAGTCGCAAGAGCCGCAAATTTTGATAACGGCGCGTCGGTATGTGACTGGCGGGAATCTATAAAACTGCGCGTGGATGATGTCTCCATATATTGAGCAAAAGAATGCATTTTTTCGGCCATCGCGGGAACCGGTATCGGCGGATCGTTCGTCAAGCCCGTCACCTCCAGTGTGCAAGTCGCCTCTTTGGTCAAAGCCGGTTGTGGCGATCCGGTCGACGATCGGGGAGCACCCAAATTCACCTCCTGTGCGGCCAACGGCGCCGACTGCACACGTGCCGCCACCACCGATCCGACATCCGCGACGCAAGTGGGATGGCGTATCGGCGCAAGCGCGCTCTGTTCGCCATGCCGTGCGGCTGCGATAGACGATTGCAATCTGCGACACGCCGTGATTTGGTGATTGAGGCATGTGTGCGTATTATTTCATCTTGCGGTGATCAGAGCCTAGGTGAGACGCCCGGTCCCATTCCGAACCCGGAAGCTAAGGCCTAGCACGGCGATGGTACTGCACTCGAGAGGGTGTGGGAGAGTAGCACGTCGCCGCACTTAAACTTTTTTTGAATCCCGAGTCGAGCATCGCTCCTCGGGATTTTTTTATTACGCGATTCGCGCAAGCAAGTCGGTTTATAGGGTTATAGCCCAAAATGTGTGTCTGGCCGTAGCCTAGCCGGGGTGCCCCGGAGACGTTAAACGCTCGTGGATGGGACGTGAGACGGGCCGGCCAAGGCCGGACAATGCAGACCCCCGTGAAACGCGAACCAAGCGGCGGTGTGAGCCGTGTGAGATTTGGAGCTGGTCTTGGCGACGAGGTCATGCGAACTAGAACAAACTAGATTGCAACGGGTATTCTTGCTGTACGGCAATGGTGGTGATGCCGGTGAACATGTGCTGATAGGTTTGCAATGCCGTCGGATTTGGAAATGCTGTTACGAGAGAGCGCTCATGGGCATGGTGCTACCGTAAAACGCATTATTATCGATGACGTTCGTCCATGGGCTTGGCCTTGACGACTGATGGAACGCAATGCCCATGTTGGAGGATGTATGGCACGGTCTGGTACGCCTACGAAACCGCGTACGGCGCAGGCGAAGGCTGTTAAGCCTATTCGCACGTTGAAGAAAACTAAGTCGCATCGCGTGCGCAATATCATATGCGGTTTTCTGGCTGGCATTCTGTCGATTGCAGCTTTGCTGGGCACTGTTTCGCACATACTGCCTGCTGAGATTCAGGCGTGGCCGTATGTTCCCATTATCGTTTCATTGGTGCCTTGGTTTGCGATTCTTGCGGTGATTGCGCTGATTTGCGGCATTGTCTCGAAACGAACAATGTCGGTATTGCTGGCGATTGCGGCGATCGCGTTGCAAGTATGGTGGCAGTATCCGTTTTTCTACAATGAAACGAAGCTTCCGCGTGCCGCGATCGCAGCGGTTTCGGGAGCGTCCGCCAATACGCAGGATGATTATGCTCGTTTGATGACATGCAATGTGTTTAAGGGTCGTGCCGACGCGCAGGAAATTGTCGATGTGGTGCGTAGCGAGCGTGTGGAAGTGCTGGCATTGCAGGAAACGACCGATGCTTTCGTGGACGAGTTGAATAAGGCTGGTATTGGCGATTTGCTGCCGTATGCGCAGGTGGCAAGTTCAGACGGCGTGTATGGCAATGGTTTGTGGTCGGCGAGTCCGCTTGTTGATCCGGCTGATGATGATGTTGATTCGAGCGCGTCGTTCATGCCAGGAGCCACGGTTGCATTCAATGATGGTCAGACGCAGATCCGTTTCGTTTCGGTGCATACCACGTCTCCGACCGATGGATATTGGCAGCAGTGGAAGCGTTCATTGGATGAGCTTGGTCGACTCCGGTACGATACGTCTCGTAGGTACGTGTTCATGGGCGATTTCAACGCGACCGACGATCATGCACCGTTCCGTAATTTCTTGGGAACACGGTTCACGGACGCGGCCAAACAAGCGGCCGGGGGATTGGTATTCACGTGGCCTGCGAATATCGATTATGTACCGACGTTTGCGGGCATTGACCATATCGTATTGGATTCCGGCATGTTGGCAGGTCAGGCCAAATCGTTGAAAATCGATGGAAGCGATCACAGGGCGTTGCTGGCAACCGTGCAATTCGACGTGTGAGAAGAGTGCCGGCGCAACTGCATATCGGCTGCGCATCCGCATAAAAAGTGCCCCAGATAGGAATCGAACCTACGACACCTTCTTTAGGAGAGAAGTGCTCTATCCACTGAGCTACTGAGGCAACGAATCTTCATTCTACACACCATCCGGACGAGTGTGGTATCGAAATGAAGAAATTCGAAATTTATGCATGACTGTACGCCATATAACACCTTGTAAAAACGTGTGGCGAACAGTCATGGAAATGCTATATTGACGGTATTTTGAGATGCTCAGGCCAGATTGTCTTGCGTGCCAGCGGTATTGGCCGCAGTGGCCTGTTCCGCCTGTGCTGCGTCAAGCTTGGCACGCACTTCGCCGAGCAGACTTTGGGCGCGCTTGGCGAGGGCTTCGCCAAGCTCCCACTGGCGCATGGACTGGTCAAGGTTGAGTCCGCCGGCCTCAAGTGCCTGCACGGCCTGAATGAGCTGATCTCGAGCCTCTTCGTAAGGCATTTGTGCGATGGCTTCGCGTTCCTTGTCGGTCAGGCTGGATGCGGGGGTGGTTTCGTTGGTCATTGCTACTCCTTCGTTACGGTGGTGACTTCGGACACGATCACGCCGTGCTTCAATGTCATGGTGAGTTGGTCGCCGGTGTTCACGGCGTTCGCATCGTCGATTACATGGCCGTCCGCTCCCTGCACTACCGCATAACCTCGGTTGAGAGTGGATTGCGGGCTAAGCGCGGTCAGTGAGGCATGCGCTTTTTCCATGGTGAGGCTTGCGTCGTCAAGAATACGTGTCAGACCGATTCTCATGCGGGTTCTTGCATCATCGATGAGACGCTGATGCGGTTCCAGCATGGTGAGCGGCTGTGTGAGGCTTGGACGGTTCGCATAGCCTTCAATCAGTCTTGTTTCATTGTTGACGGTGGCGTCGATGCGCATGCGCATGCGTTCGATGTTCACGTTGATCAGTTGCATCTGCTCGCGCACGTCCGGCACGACTTTCTTCGCCGTGTCCGTTGGCGTGGATGCGCGCAGATCGGCAACCAGATCAAGCAGCGTCCAATCATCCTCATGGCCGATCGCGGAAATCAGCGGCGTATGGGCGGCTGCCGCGGCGCGTACCACGCCTTCGTCGGAGAATCCGATCAGATCTTCGAAAGCGCCGCCGCCACGGGCCACGATGATCACGTCGACATCAGGATCGGCATCCATCTGCGCGATCGCCTTGATCACGTCGGAAGGGCACTGCTCACCCTGCACATGCACATGCGTCACTTTGAAATCGACAACAGGCCAACGCAATCTCACGTTGGTGATGACATCGCCTTCGGCGCGAGCCTGCGGCGCGCAAATCAGACCAATGCAATGCGGAAACTCGGGCAGAGGCTGCTTGCGGTCAGCGTCGAACAGGCCTTCGCCTTTCAGCTTCTTGCGTAATTCGTCGATCATGGCCTTCAGGCTGCCTCCTGCGCCTGCGGCAATGATGGCGTCACCGCGCAGGGAAAGCGAGGTGCGCTTCATCCACAGATTCGGTTTGCCATGGATGATGACGCGGTCGCCCTGCACGAAAGGCGTGGCGGCTGCGGCGAACTGCCCGAAACCGTTGACTTCCAACGCAATGTCCTGATAATCATCGCGCAGAGTGATATAGGCGCTGCCCTGACGTCTGGTGTTGATCTGCGTGATCTGCCCGGCCACCCAAACCGATGGCCACCGTTCGACGGCCATATGGAATTTCTCGCTGAGCAGACTTACCGGCCAGGGGTTGTCAGCGGTGGTTTCGCCGGCCAGTCGTGGCAGCGGTTTGCTGTTCGGCTGCGCTGCCGGGGGTGTGTAATCCTGGTTCCAAGTCATAGTTCAAGATTCCATCATCTTGCGGACAAATGAAACACATGTTCGAATTCCGTGAGGGTACCCCGCCTTGTATAGTCCCTCTTCGGTGAGTGCGTCAAATCGACACTCGGGCGACACTCCGTGGCGAAATCGTTACCTTTGTCACACAAGTTAAGGAATGGCGGAATCAAGCCGAAAAATGGAATATATAGTTTTACTGCCGGCGTGCCGCTACTACATTTAGTGCTGGCTATGGCGTACAGTCATGGACGTAGCAACAATCTGGCATGCATAACGAAGCATGAAAACCTGGTCGGATGGGGTCCGACCCGGAAAGGACGATGAATGGAAACGCAGGCTCTGGATGCCGTCTCCGCAACCGTTAAAACGGGAACCGGTAAGGTACTCGTCGAGAAGCGCGACGGTCGTGTGGTCGACTTCGATCCGATCAACATCATCAGCGCGGTGAAGTCCGCCTTCGCCGACCTTGATAAGAAGATCGGGCCGCAGGAGGAACAGCTGATCCGTGATATCGCCAATCAGGTCGAAGCCGAAATCAAGGATCGTTACAACGGTCCCGCCAAGATCGAAGACATCCAGAATCTCGTTGAACACGGCCTGATCGAAGACCACCTGTACGATGTGGCGCGCACGTACACCAACTACCGTCTGAACAAAGACATCGAACGTGCCAAGGCCACCGACATCAACGAAGCCGTCAAGCGTCTGGTGAACCGCGACGAGGCTCTGGTGCGCGAGAACGCCAACAAGGATTCCAACGTCTACTCCACCCAGCGCGATCTGTTGGCGGGTGCGGTTTCCAAGGCCGCGGCCTTCTCCATGATGCCGGACGCGGTTTCCAACGCGCATATGAAGGGCGACATCCACTTCCACGACGCCGACTACTCGCCGTTCACCGCGCAGTCCAACTGCTCGCTGCCGAACTATTGGGATATGCTCGCCAACGGTTTTACTCTGGGCAACGCTCCGATGGGCTCGCCGAACAGCATTTCCATTGCGGCCACGCAGATCACCCAGATCATGAAGGACGTGGCATCCAGCCAGTATGGTGGCCAGACCGCCAACCGTGCCGATGAGAACTTCGTTGAATACGCGCGCAAGGATTACGACAAGTTCCTTGAGCAGGCCCACGAGATCATGCCTGACGACCTGCCGATCGAAATCGCCGAACGTCAGGTGCGCTTGGCCAAGGATGTCGAACCGAAGCGTCTGCATTTCGAAAAGGACCGTCCGGCCCTGCCGATGGACGAGCCGTTCAATAAGGATGCCAGCCGTTTGCAGCAGCTGCGTGAGGTGTGGGCGAAGATCCAGACCCGCAAGGCCATCTACGATGCCATGCAGACCATGGAATACCAGATCAACTCCAATCGTGTGTCGAATGGCCAGACCCCGTTCGTGACCGTTGGCTTCGGTTTGGGCACTGACTGGTTCGCCCGCGAGATTCAGCGTGCCATCTTCCTGAACCGTATCCGCGGCCTCGGTTCCGAACATCACACCGCCATTTTCCCGAAGCTCGTGTTCACCATCAAGCATGGTGTGAACGCCGATCCGGGCGATCCGAACTACGATTTGAAGCAGCTCGCCCTCGAATGCGCCACCAAGCGCATGTATCCGGACGTGATCTTCTACGAGAACATCGTGAAGATCACCGGCTCCTTCAAAGCCCCGATGGGCTGCCGTTCCTTCTTGCAGGGTTGGATTGATCCGGCGACCGGCAAGGACGTGGAAGACGGACGCATGAACCTTGGCGTCGTCACCGTGAACGTTCCGCGCATCGCACTGGAATCCCACGGCGACAAGGATCGCTTCTGGAAGATCTTCGACGAGCGTATGGCCGTGGCTCATCAGGCATTGCAATTCCGTATCATGCGTTGCAAGCAGGCCGCGCCGGTCAATGCGCCGACCCTGTTCCGTTTCGGAGCTTTCGGTCGACTCGGCGCCAACGACAGCGTCGACCAGCTGTTCCGCAACGAACGTGCCACCGTTTCCCTGGGCTACATTGGCCTGTATGAGGCGACCAGCGTGTTCTACGGCAAGAACTGGATGCGCGATCACGGCTGGGATCCGCAAGGCAAGGAATTCGCACTGTCCATCGTCAAGCGCATGAACGAGCTGTGCAAGGAATGGAGCGACGCGGAAGGCTACCACTATTCCGTGTACTCCACGCCGGCCGAATCCCTCACCGACCGCTTCAACCGTATGGACCACGAGAAGTTCGGCGAAGTGGAAGGCGTGACCGACCACGACTTCTACACCAACTCCTTCCACTACCCGGTCTGGCTGCAGCCAACCCCAATGGAAAAGCTCAACTACGAGAAGGACTTCCCGTACTACGCGTCCGGCGGCTTCATCAACTACTGCGAGTTCCCGTGCCTGCAGTCCAACCCCAAGGCACTCGAAGCGGTGTGGGATTACGCCTACAACATCGGCATCGGCTACCTGGGCACGAACACGCCGATCGACCGCTGCTACGATTGCGGATTCCAAGGCGACTTCGAGCCCACTGAGGAAGGTTTCAAGTGCCCGGAGTGCGGCAACTCCGACCCGGACCACTGCAACGTGACCAAGCGCACCTGCGGCTACTTGGGCAATCCGGTGCAGCGCCCGATGGTGCATGGGCGTCACGAGGAGATCGCGCACCGCGTCAAGCATATGAGCGGCGAAACCGGTCATGTCACCTTGAGTGACGGTTCCGAACGTGAATGGTTCGAGGAAGCCAAGTAAGGGCCGCGTCGGTAGCAAACATAAACGAAATATGAAAGAGGGTGGGTTTCCACCCTCTTTCATTCTGTGACAATCATGAGGCAAGCAGCAATCGCAAAAACGCGACGTAACGGCAAAACGTGAAGGGACAACGTATGATCAGCAGCGCGAATCCAGCAATTCAACGTCGTGACTTTGCGGCGGACGAAACCAATCGCGGACCTTTCATTCCCACAACTCGTTCCAACAATCCCAAAGCAGGGCAATGGACCAACCGCATGAGCCGCAATATGATCGCCGACTACAAACGGTTCCTCATGACCGATGGAGAAGGCATCCGATGCTCGCTGTACGTGTCCGGCTGCCCGTTCCATTGCGAGGAATGCTACAACACGTCAATCTGGGATTTCCAAGCCGGCCACGAATACAACGACAAGCTCGAAGCGCAAATCATGGATGACTTAAGCCAATCGTATGTGCAAGGCATCACCTTCCTCGGAGGCGAACCATTGCTCAACACGGGCGTGCTGTTGCCCCTTGCGCGCAAAATACGCGAACGGTTCGGTAATACCAAAGATATTTGGTGCTGGACCGGCTACACGTGGGAAGAGCTCATGCGCGAAGGCGAAAGCCCCGACAAGCGCGAGCTGCTCGAACTGATCGACATTCTCGTGGATGGCCGTTATATCAAAGAATTACATGATTCCCTGCTGCAATTCCGCGGAAGCAGCAACCAACGCATCATCGACGTGCCGAAATCACTGGAAAGCGGACAAGTGGTGATTTGGCCGAAATTACATGATCAAACACGATTCATTCCCGAAATATACGGCAAAGACCGTTCTGCAGGGGAAGGCAGCGCATCCTGACATGGAAATGCTTGGAAGGGTTTGCGATCTCGACATTCGTCGAGCGTCCAGATACATAATTAGGCACGTTGACTGGATTAGTTGTCTAATTTGTGCGCTGTGTCGTGCATTTTATGCTGATTGCGAGCATTTACAAAGCACTTAGGCGTGGGCACAGACTACGATTACATGATTGGATAACCCGGGGTAGGGGCTTCCATGCCTGCCATGGAATGCAGCCCGGCGGATAGAACGATAGAGGTTGAGACATGGTTGAAGCAGCAGAAGCCGTGACCGAAACGCACGGCACAAAGCCGTTGCGTGTAGGTCTTGATATCGGTTCCACTACTGTGAAGGCGGTGGTGCTCGATCAGTCCGACGCGCTCGCGGACGCGCTGTTCTCCGATTATCGGCGTCACCACGCGAACGTGCGCGCCACCGTGGCCGGACTATTGGCCGACATCCACCAGGAGCTGGAAAAGCTTGGCCGAGGCGACGAGCCGATTCGCCTGGCCATCACCGGTTCAGGCGGTCTTGCCCTCGCAGACAGCCTCGACGTGCCCTTCGTTCAGGAAGTCATCGCCGAAACCGAAGCCATCGACAAGGAATATCCGCAGGCTGACGTGATCATCGAACTTGGTGGCGAGGATGCGAAAATCACGTATCTCAAGCCGACTCCGGAACAGCGTATGAACGGTTCCTGCGCAGGCGGTACCGGCGCATTCATCGACCAGATGGCAACACTGCTCGACACCGACGCCGCTGGCCTGAACGAAATGGCCACGCAATACGAAACCCTATATCCGATCGCATCACGTTGCGGCGTGTTCGCCAAAACCGATTTGCAGCCGCTTATCAACGATGGTGCGGCCAAGCCGGATCTGGCTGCATCGATCTTCACCGCAGTGGCCACGCAGACCATTGCAGGCCTTGCCTCCGGACGCCCGATTCACGGAACCGTGATCTTCCTGGGTGGTCCGTTGTTCTTCATGTCCGAACTGAGAGCCGCGTTCAAGCGGGCGCTCGACGGCAAAGTGGACGAATTCATTGTTCCGACCGACGCTCACCTGTATGTGGCATACGGTGCCGCATTGCAGGCCGATCAGGATGGTGACGACCTTGACTAAGCATTACGAAGCACGAACCTGCGCCGACCTTCTGGCACGACTGGACGAACTGGAAAACCTGCCGTCCAACACTCCGACCATGCCTCCGCTGTTCGCTACCGAGGCGGATCGCACCGCATTCAACGAACGGCATCATCGCGAGCATATCCATCAAGGCACGCTCGAAGGAGCCCAAGGACCGCACTTCCTGGGCATAGACGCCGGTTCCACCACCATCAAAGCGACGTTGGTGAACGACGATCGAGAAATCGTATGGTCCTCTTATGCGACCAACGAAGGCAGCCCGCTGACGGCAGCAGTGCAAATCGTCAAAAAAATCCAAGCCGAACTACCTGAAGGCGCATGGATCGCACGATCCTGTGCGACCGGCTACGGCGAAGGCCTCATCACCACCGGCCTGCACCTCGACGAAGGCGTAGTGGAAACCATGGCTCACTATCGCGGTGCCGAAATGGTCAGCCCGGGCGTTACCGCCGTCATCGATATCGGCGGCCAAGACATGAAATATCTCGCCATCAACGATGGCGTGATCGACTCCATCGCAGTGAACGAAGCATGCTCGTCCGGCTGCGGATCGTTCCTGCAAACGTTCGCCATTTCCATGGGTCTGACCATTCAGGAATTCACCCAAGCGGCGCTCAACTCCACCCATCCGGTCGATTTGGGCTCCCGATGCACCGTGTTCATGAACTCGTCCGTGAAGCAGGCGCAAAAGGAAGGCGCGTCCATCGAAGACATCGCCGCAGGCCTGTGCTATTCCGTAGTGCGCAACGCCCTCTACAAGGTAATCAAGCTGCGTGATTCCGGCGAACTTGGCGACACCGTGGTAGTGCAGGGCGGCACGTTCCTCAACGACGCCGTGCTTCGCGCATTCGAACTGCTCACAGACCGTGAAGTGACCCGACCGAACATCGCAGGACTCATGGGCGCATACGGTGCCGCACTGACCGCACGCATGCACTATGCCGACGAAGCGGAAGACGAAGACGTCGATACCACCGACACCAAAGAGGCGGTGATCGCAGGCGTATGCCATACCGCATCGAACATTTTGAGCGGCGAAGAACTCGACAACCTGTCGATGACCTCCGAACGAGACGTGTGCAAACTGTGCCAAAACCACTGCAAGCTCACCATCACCACCTTCCAAGACGGATCCCGCTACGTGACCGGCAACCGCTGCGAACGAGGCGGAGACGCGAAAAAGAAGCGTTCCGATCGCCCGAACCTCTACGATTACAAGTACAAGCGTTGCTTCGCCTACCGCAGACTCACCGACAAAAACGCAACCCGCGGCGAAATCGGCATTCCGCGCGTACTCAACATGTACGAAAACTATCCGTTCTGGTTCACACTGCTCACCTCGCTGGGCTTCAAAGTGATGATTTCCGGACGAAGCTCGCATGAACTGTTCGAAACAGGCATCGAATCCATCGCATCCGAAAACATCTGCTATCCGGCCAAACTTGTGCACGGACACATCAAATGGCTGCTGAGCAAGGGTGTGAAAACCATCTTCTATCCGTGCGTCAGCTACGAAGAGAACCTGGTACCCAACACCGACAACCACTACAACTGCCCGGTAGTAGCCAACTATCCCGTGGTCATCGGCGCAAACATGCCGGAACTGCGCGAAGAGGGCATCCGTTACATGCGCCCATACTTCAACATGGCCAACCATGAACTCATGGTCGACCGTATCGTCGAAGAATTCGCTTGGGCCAACGTGACCCGTGAAGAAGCCGAAACCGCAGTCAAAGCGGCCTATGCCGAAAACGAAGTCTTCAAGCACGATGTGCAGATGGAAGGCCTCAAGGCACTCGCCTACATGAAGGAACACGACTGCCGAGGCATCGTGCTCGCAGGCCGCCCGTACCACATCGATCCGGAAGTCAACCATGGCATTCCGGAAACCATCTGCTCGCTCGGCATGGTGGTATTGTCTGAAGATTCGATCTGCGAACTGCAGCCGGGGGAGAAGCTCAACCTGAGTGATTTCCTCGCCGCGGACGAAGACGATCCGCGCAAGAAGAACGCGGACGGCTTCCGTCATGTGGAAGACCGCAAGGTCACCAAAATGCCGTTGCGAGTCACCAATCAGTGGGCCTACCACGCACGCCTGTACTCGGCGGCAAACTTCGTGGCCTCCTATCCGGGACTTGAACTCGTACAGCTCAACTCCTTCGGCTGCGGTCTCGACGCCATCACCACCGACCAGGTGGGCGAAATCCTCGCCGACAAGGCCGACGTGTACACCATGCTGAAGATCGACGAAGTCTCCAACTTGGGAGCGGCAAAAATCCGACTGCGCTCGCTCAAGGCAGCCGTCGAAGAACGCGAACGCAACAAGCAGCGCGGAATCGCCGCAGTCATGCCTAACAAACAAGACAGTGCGCCTAACAAGCAGGGCGAATTCCGCAAGACCGGGTCTGAGGCGCCGACTCCGGGACGTCAAGTCATGCTTGACACCGTGATGAAAGCCAATCCGAAACTTACCGAAGCCGTCAAAGCCGCATCCAGGCGTGCCGCGGAAAACGGCATCGGCGAAGCGAAGAAATCCGCGCACAATTCCGCCACCATGTCGAAGTACGCCAACCGCGTGCCATTCGGCAAAGACATGAAGGACTACACCATCGTGGCTCCGCAGATGAGCCCGATCCACTTCTCCTTGGTGGAATCCGTGATCCGTTCCGGCGGTTACAAGTTCGACATTCTCGAACACGCCAGCCGCGAAAACGTGGAAACCGGTCTGAAATACGTCAACAACGACGCCTGCTACCCGGCCATCATGGTTATCGGTCAGCTCGTGGACGCGATTTTGGACGGCAAATACGATCCGGAACACACCGCGCTCGCCATCACACAGACCGGCGGCATGTGCCGAGCCACAAACTATTTCGGCCTGATCCGCAAGGCATTGGTCGATGCTGGCTATCCGCAGATTCCAGTGATCGCCATTTCCACGCAGGGCATCGAAGACAATCCGGGCTTCACCGCCACTCCGGTATTGTTGCATCGTGTCATCAAGGCGCTGATTATCGGTGATCTGCTGATGAAATGCCTGTATCGCGTACGCCCGTACGAGGTGACGCCAGGCAGTGCGAATCAGCTGTACCACACGTGGGACACCATCGTGCGTGAAACGCTCGAACACCACGGCTATTCCAAGACGGCACGCAAGTTCATCGGCAAGGGGTATCTGCCGTATCAGACGCTCGTTAAGAAGATTGTGAAATCCTTCGACGCGCTGCCGTTGAAGGACGAGCCGCGCAAGGTGCGCGTCGGTGTGGTGGGCGAAATCCTCGTCAAGTACCAGCCGGACGCCAACAACCATGTGGTCGACGTTATTGAATCGCAGAATTGCGAGGCTGTGGTGCCGGGCATCATGGAATTCATGACCACCCGCCCATACATTTCCGACTGGAACGAGCATTACCTCGGCATGGGCGGCAACAAGCTTGGCTACGCGCTGATGCGCAAGGCGCTTGACATGTACAACGCTCCTGTGCACAAGGCGATCGATTTAGCACACGGCAAGTTCTCCCAGGACCTGCCGATGCCGGAACTCGTGAAGAAGGCCGACGAGGTCACTTCCGTGGGTGTGCAGGCTGGTGAAGGCTGGCTGCTGACTGCGGAAATCCTTGAGCTCATCGAATCCGGCTGTCCGAACGTGATTTGTGCGCAGCCGTTCGCCTGCCTGCCGAACCACGTGACCGGCCGAGGCATGTTCGGCAAGATCCGCCGACTGCATCCGGAAGCCAACATCGTGTCCATCGATTACGATCCGGGAGCATCCGAAGCGAACCAGCTCAACCGCATCAAACTGATGATCGCAGCCGCCAAGAAGGCTCACAAGGCCGCGCAACAGGGTGAGACGACGCAAAGCAAAAAAGCGCCTGATCATAGGCAGATAAATCAATAAGCACTGACTGGAATTGACCAAAATACCGACGCGGACAACATCTTCAGCGTCGGTATTTTTATTGATATATACAAACAATTCTCCAAATAGTGGTAATTGCTTCTGACTTTATTGACAGCTGTTAATTATTATTGGTCGGTCTTGCAGAGCATGTCTGTTGTAATTGAAAATGTGTACTCGATTCGGGATACGCAAGAGTTGGCTATCAGTTTTTCGTATAGCAATCGCGCCGTGCTCATCAATGAGTTTCGGTAGGATTGCCAACATGACAGCACCACGAATTTCTTACGCACACCTGCTTACTGAGCCGAATCCGAAGCATGTGGAAAGTCTGGTCAAATTCTTCGAATCAGGCTGCCAAGAGCGCGGAACCGGCGGTTTCGGCGTGGAAATCGAGCATCTGCCGGTGCATAACAGCGATGATACCGCCGTGAACTATTACGAGGAGAACGGCATCGAGGCGTTGCTGAACCGCATTCGCCCGTATTACGACGAAAGCAAGGAATACTGGGAGAACGGCAGGCTTGTTGGCCTTGGGCGCGAAGGTATTTCCGTGTCGCTTGAGCCGGGTGGCCAGCTGGAATGTTCGCTGGGTATTCTGCACAAGCCGGAGGATTTGCGCACGATTTACGGAGCGTTCCGCCGCGAAGTCGATCCGGTGCTTGACGAGCTTGGCTTCCGCTTGGTTAATTACGGATACCAGCCGAAGTCCGGCTATGCCGACATTCCCGTCAATCCGAAAGACCGTTACAAGGCGATGACCGCGTATTTGGGTCGTGTCGGCCAGTTTGGTCCGTGCATGATGCGCTGCTCCGCTTCGACGCAGATCAGCATTGACTATGTTTCGGAAGAGGATGCGATTTCCAAGTTGCGTTTGGGTACGGTGATCGGTCCGATTCTTGCATGGTTCTTCCGTAACACCCCGTACTTCGAGGGGCGGGAGAATCCATATCCGCTGCTGCGCCAGCGCATGTGGGATTATTTGGATTTCCAGCGTACGAACGTTATTCCGGGACTGTTTGATCCTCGCTTCGGTTGGGAAGATTATGCGGTTGACGTGCTGAGCACGCCGATGATGTTCGCTGATCTGACGCACACTCCGGAAGCGTTGGAAACTCCCGGAACTGATCTGCATCATCCTGCATTCTATGAGAACGCGAACGACGTGTATCCTGATCGAGAACTCAACGCATACGAAATCAATCATGTGATTTCCACGCATTTCAACGATGTGCGTTTGAAGAACTTCATTGAATTCCGTCACTGGGATTCGCTGCCTGTGGCGCGTGCGGAACGACTGACGGAAATCATCGGATCGCTGTTCTATGATCCGACGGACCGTGAGCGTCTCGAATCGTATTTCGATGGCATCCGCGAGGAGGATGTGTTCGAGGCGAAGGCGAACCTGCAGGCGCGCGGCCATCAGGCAGCTCCGTACGGCAATTCGCTGGAATTCTGGCAGGAGTTCCTCGGGCTCGAGGGTGTCCTCGCCGACGAACCTGGCGATCCGAAACACCCTGACGTGTTCCAGAAGTAAAACTGCTTTTCGAATATTTTGGTTGGTCGAGGCTGACTGAATGTGATCTCGAAGTGGTTTTGAATGTAATTTCGAGCTGGTCTGTTGAAGATCGGCTCGTTTTTGTGTGGCGAGTGGAAATGCAACGGTCTGATACAGATTTTGTCTGTCTAATGAACGGTAGATAGTACACTGTTCCTTATGGGTAATGAGGGGAAGAAACGTGTTCGTAAATCACCTGAGGAACGTAAGAAGGAAATCATCGCTGCGGCGAGCCGTCTTATCGGGGAAAAGGGGTATTACGGAACGTCATTGAAAGACATTGCTGATGCGATCGGCATGAGCCAGCCTGGACTGCTGCATTACATCGGCAATAAGGAACGGTTGTTGTCGCTGCTAGTCACCGACAATTATGATCAGGAAGGCACTCCGGCTGATTTTGCAAAATCCGGATTGCCGGGCAGCGATCCGGAAGGCATGTTGTTTCCCGCATACCTGCGTTTTTTGGTACGTTACAATGAGAGTCGACGTAGCTTGCTGCAGCTATACATGGTGCTGGAAACCGAATCTTTCAGCGAGGGCCATCCGTTGCACGACTATTTCGAGAATCGTCCGAAATACGTGTGGGAACACTATTCCCAGTACACATGGAAATTGCCGCCTGAAATCGGTGGTTGGGAGAATATGCGTGCGATTGTGCGTCAAAGCTTGGAAGCGATGGACGGCATTCAACTGCGTTGGACGCGTAAGCCGCCCATCGATTTCTACGATGAATGGCTCGCCTTCGAAAAGATGATCTTCCCCTCACCTGTCTGGGACGGCTACCGCTAAGCCGTGTGCAACTCTCTTGCGGGCTGTGTTTCTATAGCCTTTCGCGTCCCGATTCTTCCACTCGCTGGAAGAATCGGGACTTTTGGAAGGTTTTGGGTGGGGTGATTCCTCCAGTGGCTGGATGGATTTGCCTGCTGGGATAGCATTTTGTGTGGCGTGCGGTGATTGGTTGGTTTTGGTCAAGGGGAAACGCTGTATCTAATGGTTGTTAGGTAAGACACGCCTGAAATTTTGCAGTTCTTGACAGCTGAATCGGGAAGATTTATATTTCTTATATCTAATGGCTGTTAGATACGGATGCTTGAGAAAAACTCGGGGATACCGCAAAAGAACAACCTTAGACGTAGCAACAAGTAGTAACTAGTAACAAGTCAATGAAGACGATGGAGGATCCATGGGGCGTTACGAGGCAGATCACATTCTTTTCGGTGCCGCATATTACGACGAATATCTCATGATGAAAGGCATCGACCGTGTCGATGAAGACATGAGGATGATGAAGGAAGCGGGACTGAACGTTATCCGTATTGCCGAATCCACATGGAGCACCTGCGAACCGCAGCCGGGTGCGTTCGACTTCACCTATGTGGATCGTGCTCTCGACGCGGCACAGCGTGTCGGTATCGATGTCATCGTCGGCACTCCAACCTACGCGGTGCCGAGCTGGCTCGTCAAGATCGATCCGAGCGTGCTCGCGGTCACCCCGAACGGCGAAGGCAAGTACGGCGCCCGCCAGATCATGGACATCGTCAACGCCACCTACCGTTTCTACGGTGAGCGCGTGATCCGCAAGCTGATCTCCCACGTTGCCGACCATCCGGCGGTGATTGGCTACCAAGTCGATAATGAAACCAAGTACTACGATTCCGTGTCCAACGACATGCAGCGTCTGTTCGTCAAGTATCTGCATGAGAAGTTCAATGGCGATCTGAATGAGCTGAACCACCACTTCGGCCTCGACTACTGGTCCAACCGCATCGACTCTTGGGAGGACTTCCCGGACGTGACCGCCACCATCAACGAGTCCCTGGGCGGCGAATTTGACAAATTCCGTCGAGATCAGGTGCGTGCCTTCCTGCAGTGGCAGTCTGATATTGTGCGCGAATACGCCCACGATGACCAGTTCATCACCCACAATTTCGATTTCGAATGGCGTGGCTATTCCTTCGGTGTGCAGCCGGCCGTCGACCACTTCAAGGCCGCGACCGCAGTGGACATCACCGGCGTGGACATCTACCACCCGACCGAAGACGACCTGACCGGCAAGGAGATCGCCTTCGGCGGCGACATGACCCGCTCCACCAAGAACGGCCAGAACTACCTGGTGCTCGAAACCGAGGCCCAAGGCCAGCACGGCTGGGTGCCATTCCCCGGCCAGCTGCGCCTGCAGGCCTACTCCCACCTCGCCTCCGGCGCCGACATGGTGGAATACTGGCACTGGCACTCCATCCATAATTCCTTTGAAACATATTGGAAGGGCCTGCTGAGCCACGACCTCGAACCAAACCCCACGTACCGCGAAGCCGGCGTATTCGGTCGCGAAGTCGCCAAACCGGAAGTGGGGGAGCGGCTCGTCCACCTGAAGAAGCACAACAAAGTAGCCATCATGGTCAGCAACGAATCGCTGACCGCGCTCGACTGGTTCCTCATCGAAGCCGGCTTCCCATTCGGCGGCACTCTCAAATACAATGACGTGGTGCGCAATGTCTACGACGCGCTGTTCGAGCTCAACGTGGAATGCGATTTCATCCCCTCCGACGCTCCCGCCGAGCGTTTGGCCTCATACGAGATGATTGTGACCCCGGCGCTGTACTGTGCTCCGCAGGAAACGACCGATCGCCTGCGTGAATTCGTCTCCAACGGCGGACACCTCGTCTCCACCATGCGCTCCTTCGTGACCGACGACGAGGTGACCGTATGGCACGACCGCGCGCCGCACAACCTCACCGACGTGTTCGGCATGACGTACAACCAGTTCACCCGCCCAAACGGCCACGTTTCCGTGGAATTCGCAGGTGCGCTCGCCGAAACCGCGTCCACCGATGCTCAGTCGCTGATCGAACTGTTGAACGCCGACGCCGATACTGAGGTGCTCGCATCCTATGGACACTACGCTTGGAAGGATTACGCCGCAGTCACCCGTCACGCATTCGGCAAGGGCGATGCCGAGTGGGTCGCCACACTGCTTGACGCCGATTCCATTCGTGCGGTTATGCGAGAGGCCGTGGAGCATGCCGGCGTCGAGGGCGCTGGAACCGCGCTCGCGGGACAGGTCGCGGTTCGCCAGGGTGTGAATGCCCGCGGCGAGAACGTGACGTATCTGCTCAACTATTCCGCCGACGAAGTTACTGTTGCAAGCCCGATTGAGGGTGAAGTAGTGGTCGCTCCGGTCGTCATCGCCACCGACGGCAGTATTGATGAGGTTGCAAATGCTGAAGTCGTGCTGAAGGAAGGTGCAGCCGTTAAGCAGGGTGATCCGTTGACGATCGGCCGCTGGAATGTTGCGGTGATCGCCGGCTGAAATCTGCGATAAGAGAACTCGAGAAGAGAACGTTTAGGGAATGAGAAGGTCGATCAGGGCCTTCCATTCTCCAACGAAATCGATATCGTGAGATCCGTTGAGCCACCGCAATTGCAAGCCTTCCATGGCGGATAGCACCTGCAGTGCGGTGCGTTCCGGATCGGCGACGCCATCTCGTTTGGCTGCGAACGTGTATTCCTTCAGCAGATTGATTTCGCGCTGTTCGAAATACTCGTGCACCGGATGGTCTTTGCTTAGGGCCTCGCTTTCGAGCAGGGTGTAGAGGCGAACCATTTCGGGTCGGCCTGCGTTGGTTTCCACGGTTCCCGTGGAGATGGCCTTGAGTCCGAGATCGCAATGGTATGCGATGCCGTCTTGCAAGACTTCGCCGGTCACGCCTTCGACGCCAAGATGCTCTGCAATGGCGATTTGGTTAGTGCGATCGGCGTATTTGAGTGTCGCTTCAAGGAGTTGTTCTTTGGATTTGAAGTAGTAAAGGAGGCCTGCTTCGGTGATGTTCTGAGCTTGTGCCACGTCGCGAATGGTAAATCCCCAGAATCCGAATTGTGAGATGAAAGAGACCGTGGTTTCGAGAATCGCTTTCTTGCGGTCTTCTGCGCTCATTCGTTTCTTGGTTTTGCTTTCGGTGCGGCGACGCATGCGTTCTCCTCTCTTGTGCTTACTAAGTTACAAGAAGGGGGAGAGGAAGTGTGTTGGAAACGTTGGGACACGCCGGAAAATGACAGATACAAGAGATTGTAATATGCTTTAACTAAGCAGTTACTAAGTAATAAAAACTGAAGTTGCCGTATGGGGCGAATCGTTGTGGATTGCTATTTGAAAACGCTGCCGTCGGAAAAATTCGCGTCTGACTTGCGTTCTTTCGAAAAGGCATCTATGATGAAAACCGGCTAGTTACCAAATGGTAGTTAGCTGGCTGGGCAGAGAAGCCCTATCGGAAAACAGGAATATCACAGAAAACACTACTGAAACATGAATCGAAGGAGAGAGTTTCATGAGTGAAGCAATCGCAAGCAAAGAGGAGCGTTTGGTGCGTTATAACGCCAACATCGCCGCTGCAGACAAGGATCCGCAGCTGTCTCCTGAAACCGGCAAGCCACTGAGCAAGGTCAACACCATCCGTTTCGGTGCGGGCTTCCTGCTGTTCGGCGTGCTGTGGATGTCGGGCCTTGGCATCGTCTCCGCCGTGCTGCTGCCGATGCACTACAAGACCATCGAAGGTGCCGATCCGGACGCTCTCGTTGGCATCGTCAATGCGTTCACCGCGGTGGCATCCTTGGTTGCCAACCTGATGTTCGGCAACTTCTCCGATCGTTCCCGCTCCAGGTTCGGTCGTCGTACTCCGTGGATCGTTTTCGGTGCGGTGCTCGGTGGCGTCACCCTGTTCCTGACCGGCACCACGCACAACGCGGTGCTGCTCACCATCTTCTACTGCGCCTGCATGTTCGGCCTCAACTGCATGATTGCCCCGCTGGTCGCCGTGCTGTCTGACCGCGTGCCGTCTGGCATCCGCGGTACCATGTCCGCCTTCTATGGCGCAGGCTCCACCATCGGTACTCCGATCGGCACCATGATCGGCGCATTCTTCATCGAAAACCTGACTGCCGGCTTCGCTGTCGCAGGCGTGCTCATGTTCCTCGGCGGTATCGTCGCCGTGATCATCCTGCCGAAGGAACAGTCCGCTGACTTCCTGCCGAAGGAAGAGGGCTCCTTCAAGGACGTCCTCGTATCCTTCCGTCCGCCGAAGTTCGCTGGCGCCCACGACTTCTACAAGGCTTTCGCCGGCCGTTTCTGCATGCTCATGAGCTACCAGATGATCAACGTCTACCAGCTCTACATCATCCAGAACTACATTGGTCAGTCCGTCAAGGAATCCGCTGTCACCGTGTCTGTCGTTGCCATGCTCATGATGGTCATGTCTCTGGTCGGCTCCTTCATCTCCGGCCCGGTTTCCGATCTCATCGGCCGTCGTAAGGCTCCGGTTGTCGTGGCTTCCGTGCTCTTCGCTATCGGTATCGCCATGCCGTGGCTGATCCCGTCCACCCTGGGCATGTACCTGTTCGCTGGCATCGCTGGCCTCGGCTACGCTGTCTACTCCGCGGTCGATCAGGCTCTGCTCGTTGATGTGCTGCCGAACAAGGAAGAGGCTGGCAAGGATCTGGGCATTCTGAACATGGGCACCACCCTTGGTCAGATGTGCGGCCCGGTCATCATGTCCACCATCGTGGTGTCCCTCGGCTACAACTTCGCCTTCCCGACCGCCATCGCCTTGGCCATCATCGGCTGCTTCTTCATCATGGCCATCAAGAAGGTCAAGTAACCCCATCCCTTCCCCCTCCCCTCAATTTCGAAAGAGGAGAGGAAGAGAGGTAATAGGAAGTTTTCCAAAACTGAACAACAATGCAAAACTAAATAACAGTGCAAACGTAACGTCATAGCGTTACGAGCAGGATGCCGCGATAATCTGTTTAAGACCGTAAAGACTTGGCTAGAGCGGCCTGGAGCGTGTCGTGAATAGATTATCGCGGCGTCCTGCGGTTTTTGCGCTTACTGAAATGAAATTGCGTTGCCGATAATTCAATCTCAATAATTCAATCTCAAAAACTAAATATCGATAACTAAATCCCAATAATCAAATAAAAACAACTCAAAAAAACGAATAAATATAAATCCAAAGAATCAGCGACAATACTAAGGACTTTCCATGACTACTTGGATCGCGACAACGCAAGACAACAAGCTTGCCGACAAATCATCCGAAATTGAATCCACGCATGCCACTTCCGCTTCCGATCTGCAGCTTGATGGCAATGAATATCAGGCATTGCGTGGCTTCGGCGGCTGCTTCAACGAGCTTGGCTGGCTTCCTCTGCAGACGGTTACTGAAGAGGAACGTGACCAGATCATCAAGGAACTGTTCAGCCCGGATGAGATGAACTTCACCTTCAATCGTGCGCCGGTCGGTGCCAATGATTTCGCCGATCATTGGTATAGCTATAACGAGACCGACGGCGATTATGAGATGGAGCATTTCTCCGTCGAGCATGATGAGCGGACGCTGATTCCGTATATTCATCGCGCGCAGGAATGGCAGCCGAACATGCAACTGTTCTCCAGCCCGTGGAGCCCGCCGACATGGATGAAGCGTCCGAAGGCTTATAACTATGGTCGTTTGGTGCAGACGCCTGAGAATCTTAAGGCATATGCGAAGTATTTCGTCAAGTACATTCAAGCTTATGCCGAGCATGGCATTACCGTGAATCAGCTGCATGTGCAGAATGAGGTGTTTGCCGATCAGAAGTTCCCGAGTGCATTGTGGGATTCCGAAGCGCTCAAGGTGTTCATCCGCGATTATCTTGGACCTGCTTTTGACGAAGCTGGTCTTGACACCGATATTTGGCTGGGTACGCTGAATGGTCCGGAAGATATGGCGTGGACCGGCGGCTACGGCATGAAGCTGAATAATTACAACCGTTTTGTCGACAATATTCTGTTCGACGATGGCGCTCGCAAGTACATCAAGGGCATCGCTTACCAGTGGGCCGGCCAGAACTGTATTGCGCGTACGCATGAATCCTGGCCTGAAATCGAGCTGATTCAGTCTGAATCCGAATGCGGTATGGGCGATAATACGTGGGAATATGCGGAGTATATTTTCCACTTGATCAACCATTATTTGCGTAATGGCGCGACTGCTTACACTTATTGGAATATGATTCTTGACGATCAGGATTCTACGTGGGGGTGGTGGCAGAATTCACTGTTCACCATTACTGCGGATACGCATGAGGTTCGCCGTAATCCGGAATATTATGTGATGCGTCATTTCTCGCATTTCGTCAAGCCGGGTGCGCATGTGCTTGGCACTACGGGTCATTTCAATTCGATGGCTATTGCGTTCCGTAATCCGGATGGCACCATTGTGGTGGTGGCCCAGAACGCTCTCGAAGAGGAGCGTCCGTTTGAATTTGCCGATCCTTGCAATGCCGATCGCGGTATCAAGGTGACGCTTGCTCCGCGTTCGTTCAACACGTTTGTGCTGGACTGACGGGAGCTGCCTGGCTGATGCGAATGTGTGCGTAACGCGTCGGCTTGGTTGTGGCAGCGGTTTGTTGAATGCCGGGTGGCAGGTTTCCCTTCTCTTCATGCCATCTTCGCAAGCCGGTGTTGTGTTGCGGGGCGTTTGCCTATGGTGATCGGTTACCGGTCGCCGCAGGCAAACGCCTTTTTGCTTTTGAGGTGTCTTTGCTTGTTTGCGCTCTGTTCAGCGGTAGCCGTCCCATGTGGGGGAGGGGAATAGGATGTGTTCTGCGCGTTCCCATAGTTGCATCATGGATTCGTTGGGATTGGTTAACGACTGGATTTGCACGCCGTCCATGGCAAAGAACGCGGTGACGATGAGGTCATGTAGGCGTTCTGGATCGCGGTATTCTTCCGGTAGTTCCCAGTCCACGCTGGTCATGTCGATCAAAATCGAACTGTGTCTGTTCTGGTAGAACTCGTGGGCTGGGTGTTCTGGATCGGACGCTTCGATGGCGAGGCGCATGAACAGTGCGACAAGTTCGGGACGTTTGGCGTTGAAGCGCACGGTTTCGTGCAATGCACCGGGCAGATGTCGGCGTTCTTTGGTTGCTGAATCTATTTGGTCGCAGTGGCTGATGGCTGCGCCCAATGTCGTGTGGGCATTGCCTTCTTCGGAGTCGTAGAACGTTTCGATGACCAATGAGAGTAATTCTTCTCGGTTTTTGACGTAATGGTTGAGTCCGGGCAGGGTCATGCCAACTGCATCGGCTAATGCTTGCATTGGGAAGCCGTATGACCCGTATTGCGTGATTAGGGTTACCGCTTCTTGTGTGATTTGTTTGCGTCGCTGCGCTGGGGAGAGTCGTTTTCTTTGGTTGATTGGACGGCTCTTGATGCTGTTTGCTGATGTGTTTTCCTGTGATTCCATACTGATTTGAAGAATACTATTGCCGCTGTCCACATGCGTTTTCATGTGGTTTCGATATTGCGGTTATGCGGTTGATTGCTGTGCTTGAAAGTAGGTCGTTGTTCGACACGCCGATTTGTTATCTTATATCTTTAAGATATAAGATAACTGACGAAGCCGATGAGAGTTGACTTCAACACAACGCCTCTCTTGCCTGTTGTTTGCATGATCATTGAAGATTCGGCAAAAACGTAGAGGACTGACTTTGAAAAAGAAAGATAAGGAGACAAGCATGACTGACGCACGGCCTGCGGAACATGCCAACGAGCTTTCCAAAATCGACAAAACGCGTTTCTGCGTAGCGTTCTTCGTGTTCTCATTCGCATGGATGCTGGCGTTACAGATCGTTGCTGCAGTGCTGCTGCCGCAGCGTTTGGCTGATATCGCGCCCGACAGCAAAGACGCCATTTTCGGCGTGCTGAATTCGGCCACGGCATTGGCTTCGCTGATTTCCAACCTCGTGGTTGGCAACATGTCTGACCGTACGCGCTCGATCTTCGGACGTCGTACGCCATGGATCGCATCGGGCGGCATTGTTGCGGGCATTTCGCTGTTCCTTATCGGCATTCTGCCGGACGGTGTGAGCATTGGCATCAGCTACTGCATTTCCATGGTTGGTCTGAACATGATGATCGCACCGGTCATCGCATCTCTGTCTGACCGTATTCCTGAAGATATGCGCGGCACCATGTCCGCATTTATCTCTGCAGGTACGTTGTTCGGTTCTGCTCTTGGTCAGATTGTTGGTGCGCAGTTCATCACCCTGCAGCTCCCGGGCTTCATCGTGTCCGGTGTGGCTATGGGTCTTTCCGGTGTGCTTGCCGTGGTCTTCTGGCCGAAGGAAAAGTCCAGCAAGGATATGCCTAAGGAAAAGGTTGATTTCAAGGGTATTATCATGAGCTTCCGTCCGCCGACCAAAGGCGCTCGCGACTTCTGGCTGGCATTTATCGGCCGTTCCCTGCTGCTGTTCAGCTACTACATGATTCTCAACTACCAGCTGTATATTCTGCAGGACTACATTGGTCAAAGTGTTGAAGATTCCGCGGCCACCATTTCTACCATGAGCTTGGTGCTGATGGTTGTCTCCCTGATTTCCGCGCTTTCCGCAGGTCCGATTTCCGACAAAATCGGTCGCCGTAAGATTCCGGTTGTGGCCGCAAGCGTGCTGCTCGCCATCGGTTATGCTCTGCCATGGCTCATGCACAACGCGTTGGGCATGATTCTCTTCTCCGCCATCGGTGGCTTCGGCTACGGCATGTACGGTTCCGTCGATCAGGCGCTCAATGTTGACGTTCTGCCGAATGAAGAAGAGGCCGGGAAGGATCTGGGCATTTTGAACATTGCCACTACTCTCGGTCAGATGGTCGGCCCGATTGTCACCTCCGCCATTGTGGTAGCTACCGGCTCGTACGGACTGGTGTTCCCGACGGCAATCATTATGGTGGCGCTCGCCTGCATCTTCATTCTGATGATTAAAAAGGTGAAGTAGCGTCGGCGCTTTTCGAAATAACTTGGCCGGAGATTCTTTCATTATCTCTCCTGGAATCTTCGGCCATTTCGCATATATTGTGCGGCACAATAACTACAAGAACCATACGAATTACGAACGTTGCAGATGTGAGCACTACGGCAAAAGGAGCAAACCATGGTTGTCTGCATTGACCCGAACAGTACGATTGGTCGTATCGATCCGAAACTGCATGGCCAATTCATTGAATTCCTTGGCGAATGCATTGATGAAGGTCTATGGGTGGGAGAGGATTCCCCGATCGAAAACGAGCGTGGCTACCGCAAGGCCACATTGGATGCTTTGCGTGCATTGAGGCCGCCGGTTATTCGCTGGCCGGGCGGATGCTATGCGGATACCTACCATTGGCGTGACGGTGTGGGCCCGCAAAGCGAACGTAAAACCACTTTCAACGAGAATTTCGCCACCTATGAGCTGGACGATCACAGCTTCGGCACCGACGAATTCCTGCGTTTGTGTGAAATGCTCGGCGCTGAACCGTGGATCAATATCAACATGCTTTCCGGCACGGTCGCCGAAATGAAGGATTGGATGGAGTACTGCAATCGTGCGCAGCCCACTGATCTTGCCAAGGAACGTGAGGCTAACGGCCATAAGGCACCTTACGGGGTGAAATATTGGGGGATCGGCAACGAAGTGTGGGCTGGCGGCGGTACCATGACTCCGCGGACCTACCTCAATGAATACCGCAGGTTCGCATCCGCCATGCCGAGCTTCACCACCGATGTGTTCGCGCCGACCCCAATGTATGCTATTGCGAGTGGTCCTGACGGCAACAAGCCGCGCGAACGCGTGCAGTGGACCCAGGATTTCTTCCGTGGTCTTGCCGAATATCGTCAGCCGAATATCGACGGCTATGATCTGCACTTCTACAATTGGAATGTGGACAACGATGCCGACACTCCCACCCGGTTCGATGAAGACGGCTGGAATGCGGTGATTGAGGGATGCCTCGAACTTGAAGATATTCTGCGTGATCAGTGGCGTTTGATGAATGACGGCCTGGCGCTTATTCATGAGCCGGAGGTGGCTATGGATTCCAAGCTCGCGCATGTCGATCTAATCATCGGCGAATGGGGCAATTGGCACAAGACCGCATTCTTCGCACGCCCTGCGCTCAAGCAGCAGGTGACCATGCGTGACGCCATCACCACCGCGCTTACGTTGGATCTGCTGCAGCGTAATTGCGACAAGGTGACCATGGCGTGTAACGCGCAGACCATCAATGTGCTTAACTCACTGATCTTGACTGAAGGCGATCGGACCATCCTTACGCCTAACTACGATGTGTTCATGATGTATAAGGCGCATCGTGGCATGACCGCACTTGATGTGGCGCGTAACGATTCCGAGGATTCTGCCGTGTATACGTTTGCGTCACGTAATGAGGATGGCACGCAGCTGCTGATTAATCTCACCAATGCGCATATGAACGATGGTGCCGAAGTGCGGCTGCATTTGCCGTGCGGCGCTCAGGTTGATTCGATGGAAACGCTTGCTTCCGAAGATCCGCATGATTGCAACACAGTGGAGCATTCGGATCTGGTGCGCACTCATGCCGTGGACGTGGATAGTGCCGTGAGCGTGCACGAATCTGCCGGCGGTGCCGAGCTGACGGTAACGTTGCCCGCTGCCTCGGTGAGTGCCTTGCACGTAACGATTCGCCAGCGATAAGCAGTAATCGTCTCTCCGGCTGCAGGTTGCCTCTTTCTTCCCGCAAGAAAGAGGCTTTTTTCTTATGATTAATCGCATGATTCTGTGAAATTGCTGCACGATTTTGATTGTCGGTCCCACGATTTTCGCAAAGGGTGCTTTATGCGAAATAGTGCGACAGCGGTTCGGAGAGATGTCCGAGACGAGTTGCGGGGAGGAGAAAAATGTACTATCATCTAACTTAGTAATTACTAAGTAATAAAAAATATGATTGAAAGCGTACGAAGGAGTGCATATGGACCTTAATTACATCAAGGGCGTGAACTTGGGTAACTGGCTGGTTCTGGAAAAGTGGATGAACCCGGCATTATTCGATGGAACCACTGCCGATGACGAATACTATCTGCCGACGCAACTTGATCCGGCCGTCTACGAGGCCCGTATCAGGACCCACCGCGCCGAATACATCAACGAGCGCGACTTCGCCACCATCAAATCGTGGGGACTGAACTCCGTGCGCATCCCCGTGCCGTACTTCATCTTCGGCGACCGCGCGCCGTTCATCGGCTGCATCGACGAACTCGACAAGGCCTTCAACTGGGCCGAGAAATACGGCCTGACCATCCTTATCGATCTGCACACCGCACCGATGAGCCAAAACGGCTTCGACAACGGCGGCATCTCCGGCGTGTGCAAGTGGGCGCAGCTGCCCGACGAAGTCGAATTCGTGCTGTCCGTGCTCGAACGCCTCTCCAAGCGGTACGGCCATCGTCGGGCGCTGATGGGCATCGAAATCATCAACGAGCCGAACACCACCACCTGCTGGCCGATGGCGAACGTGACCGAACGCTACAAGGCGGTCGATCCGGAACTCGCCGAAGGCACCGGCCCGATCGCATTCGACTGGCTCAAGAACTTCTACATCACCGCCTACCACCGTCTGCGCGACGCTGACAAGGGCGCGTTGCCGACCGACAAAGTCGTGGTGTTCCACGACGGTTTCGACATCGAACAGTGGAAGGACTTCATGCGCGGCCCCGACGGCAAGCTCGCGCCCGAGTTTAAGAACGTGGTCCTCGATACCCACCAATACCTCATGACCGCCGAAACGATGGGTTGCCCGCAGACAGCGGAGGGCTACGACGACTTCGTGAGGAATACCTATGCGCCGATGATCGCCGAGATGAGCGAATACTTCCCGGTGATTGTGGGGGAGTGGTGCCTGTTCAACTCCGTCGGCTGCGGTGTGGACACCCACGGCGGCCAAAGCGTGCTCAACGGCGAGGAAGGGGCTCAGGTCGAAACCCTGACCGCCGAACAGAAGCGCTCGCTGTACCGGGGCCTAGCCGAATCCCAGCTCGCCGCATGGAGCAAGGGCAGCGGCTTCTACTACTGGAACTACAAGCTGCTCACTGACACTGTCAACACTCCCGGCTGGATCGGCTGGGACGCATGGGACCTTGGACGCTGCATCGCCCAAAACTGGTTCCCCGTCCAAAAGTGATTCCGTCGGACGCAAGAATCGTACAAAGCAACGCGTGATATCAAGAACATTAAGGAACGACAATGCTGCATAATCCGATCTTCAAAGGCTTCAATCCTGATCCGGCCATCTGCCGTAAAGGCGACGACTACTATGTTGCTGTCTCTACATTCGAATGGTTCCCGGGTATTCCGATTTACCATTCGAAGGATATGAAGCATTGGGAGCTGCTCACCCACGTGCTTACTGATGATACGAAGCCGAACCTCACCAAGCTGCCGAGCGCTAAGGGCATTTGGGCTCCATGTCTCACGTATTGTGAGGAAGAGGACATGTTTTACGTGATTTACGGCGTTATGAACTCCATGAATGCACGCTATTTCGACGTGAATAATTATCTGATTAAGTCAAAGAGCATTGAAGGTCCGTGGAGCGAGCCGGTATATCTGACATCTTCTGGTTTCGACGCGTCCATTTTACATGATGACAATGGCAAGAAGTACATCGTCAGCTTGGAGTGGGAGACCCGTGAAGGCTATGAGAAGCCGGGCGTGATCTGCTGTGTGGAATATGATCCGGAAACCAAGCATGTGGTTGGCTATCCGAAGCGTATATGGCGTGGCGCTACTGATCGTGGCTGCATTGAGGCTCCGCATCTGACCAAGCGTGACGGCTGGTATTACATTATGTGCGCCGAGGGTGGCACTGGCTACAACCATGCCGTGACCATGGGCCGTTCCCGCAATGTGTGGGGTCCGTATGAGCCGGATCCGAATGGTCCGCTCGTCACTTCGCAGCCGAAGGAGTCAAACGAGCGTGCTGATGACGATCATTTGAAGCCGCGCTATTTCAACCCGGATTCCGTGCTGCAGAAGTCCGGGCACGGCTCCTACGTGGATCTGCCGAACGGCGAGACATATCTTGTGCACCTGACCAGCCGTCCGTTTGTGCCGGAATTACGTTGTACGCTTGGCCGTGAAACCGCCATTCAGAAGATGACATGGACGAATGACGGCTGGCTGCGCATGGCGGACGGCTCCAATCTGGCCAAACTCGAAGTCGAAGAGCCGGATCTGCCGGATGCGCCGATGCCGGAGATTCCCGGGCACGACGACTTCGACGGCGGCGCGATCGGCAACTGGTATTATTCGCCGCGGCAGATGCCGACCACCTTCGCCAACGTGACGGAACGCCCCGGTTGGCTGCGCATCCGCGGCGAGGAATCGTTGGCATCGCTCAACCGCACGAGCCTGATCGCACGCAAACTCACCAGCGTGTACGCCACCGTCACCACGAAGATGGAGTTCGAGCCGGAAGTCTACCAGCACAGCGCTGGCTTGACCATCTACTACGACAACATGAATAATATTTTCCTGCGCAAGTATTATTCACAGACGCTTGGCGGCAGCGCGATTTCGATTGTGCGTCTCGAAAACGGTGAAAAGACGGAAATGCTTGACACTCGCGTTGCTGTGGAAGACAAGCCGATCTATTTCCGTTTGAATATCGAAGGTCGTCGTACTTGGTTCGAGTGGGGTTATGATGGCGAGAACTGGACCAAGATTGGCCCGGATTTCGACACTACCACCTTCTCTGACGAATACTGCAAGTACGGCGAATTCACCGGCACTATGGTCGGCATCGCCGTCACCGACGCCGCTCTGCACGAGAAGACCGCCGACTTCGACTTCTTCGACTACGAGGCGGACGAGACGAAGCCCGTCGACTGATCCCGCCCGGCCGGCCACCACGATCATTCAACGACCCTGATCCGGCTGTGATCCGATTCCGAGCGGCCGCGTGGCCGCTCGCGGGGCGCATACAATGGACCAAGGAACGTTGCGAATGACGCGCGGTTCCTTGGCCCATTGGGCCGAATGGGTTTTGCCATGGGTTGTGATGGGCGGAAACGAAAAGTCGGGCAACCCCCGAACGTAAGGGCGGTGAGACGCATGGTGCTAGGCATCGACGAGCGAATCGACGGCGTGAACCTCGGCAACTGGCTGGTGCTGGAGAAATGGATGGATCCGAAACCGTTCACCCGCAGCGCCGAAGACGATGAAATCTGGATGCACCGCACGCACGTATCCCTCTGGTCCGAACGGAATCTAGCCGAGGAACTGCGCCGGCACCGCGAAACCTACATCACCTTGGAGGATTTTCGTATCATCGCCGACCACGGAATCAACCTCGTACGCATTCCCATACCGTATTTCATCTTCGGCGACTGGCCCGGGCATCCGGGCTGCATCACGTACCTCGACCGCGCGTTCCGTTGGGCGCGGGAGACGGGACTGAAGATCATGATCGACCTGCATACCGTGCCCGGCTCGCAGAATGGTTTCGACAACGGCGGTCTGACGGGTGTGTGCAAATGGGCGCAGAATACGGACTTGGTGGAGTACACGCTGAACGTGCTGGAGCGATTGGCTCGCCGATACCGCGACGAACCGGCCCTGCACGGCATCGAAGTACTCAACGAACCAGTGAGCTGGTCAGTGTTCCATAGCACGTCGAACACGGCGAAAGACTCTCATGAGGCTTCCGGTAGCACGTATGTCTCACTGCGGTTTCTGAAGCGCTTCTACCGCGACGCTTACGCCCGGTTGCGCGCCGTGCTACGTCCGGAAACCGTGATCGTATTCCATGACGGTTTCCGACTACTCCGCTGGGGCGGTTGGTTTCGTCGTGCTGGCATGTGCAACGTCATGCTCGACACCCATCAGTATCTCATAGCGATGGAGGATCAGCTGTTTTCGGGACCGGCACGCCGGCTGTACCTGCGATCGCGACGACTGCCATGGCTGTACCGGATGCTGGTGGGCGCGAGTAGCATCGCCATCCGTTCGGCGGCCCGTCGTATTCCCGTGCTGGTGGGCGAGTGGTGCGTGGAGAATCAGTGGGCCCTGCACAGCCAAAACCGATCGGCTGCATACCGCCAAGTGTCACGATTGCAACGCGCGGCATGGGACGTGTCGGCGGGGCAGATCTATTGGAGCTACCAGCTTGCGCGCTCCGCGAAACCGGGTAGTGGCGAAGGGAAACCGCCGCGGGATCCTCGCAACGGCGGCAATCTTGAGGCGTGGGATCTGACTCGCGTATGGCGTCATGGATGGATTCGGGCGGATACCTCTCACGATGACGTGCCATAGGCAGTCAATCAACGGCAATCGACGCAAGGTGCATTAGACTCGGAATCATGGCAGAGGAAGAGACTTCGAAACGTATCCGAAAATCACCGCAGGAGCGTCGAGCGGAAGTGCTGGATGCGGCTGTTCAGCTGATCAGTGAGCGTGGATTCAATGGCATTTCCATCCAAGACGTGGCCGACAGGGTCGGCATCTCCAAACAAGGCGTGTTGCGATACGTCGACAACAAAGACAAAATGCTGGCGCTGGTATATGACGAATACTACGGGCAGACCGGCACGCCGGAGGACTTCTTCTCTTCGGGCATGCCGGGCAGCGACCCGTCCGCGCCGCATTTTCCCGCGTATCTGCGCTACCTGGTGAAACACAACTCGCGCCGCCGCATGATGGTGCAGCTGTTCACCGTGCTGTCGGTGGAATCCCTGAACCCGGATCACCCATTGCATGACGAATTCATGGGACGCATGGAGGACATCTGGGAACACTACTCGAAATACCCGTGGGTGGTTCCGCCGCAATTGGGCGCATGGGCCGGCAGCATGCGGCCAGTGGTGCGCAAAGCCATGGAAATCATGGATGGCATTCAGCTGTGGTGGCTGCGCGAACCGGAAGTGGACTTGTGTGAGGAATGGTCCGAAATGGAGAATCTGCTGTTTCCCGCGCCCCTCTGGGATGCATGCCGCTGATTTTATGTGTGTTCCGCATACGTTCGGGGGTGACCTGACGGCCACCCTCATTTTGCTTATCTTCTATTGTGGTAGTGCCTGAAAAGTTTGCTGAAAGAGACATGCTGGTTTCTTGAGATGTCGACCATTTTGATGCAGTCAGACTACCTGCTGCGCTTCCCGTATAGACGCCAATGCTGGCTCCCAACATCCCTAGCGATACTAGTATCATTATTTTACGGAAGAGTCTAGATTCAGTAGAATTACCAATTCTACATAATAATTCGTCATATATAGAACCTGCTGCAGAATTAGTTACAATTGTCCCTCTGTAAAAAGTTAATTTTACTCATTATATTGACTATTTATAAGATAATTAGAACGTTGAATAATCTCAGATTCATTCTTGCCGGAAATAAGAAATTTCCTGTCAGAATCAACAGAGTTATGAGCGATACCTTTTTTCTTGCCCACAGATTCCAAAACCGCCCAATCCGGGATTTCTTTTTCCTTTGGCCAGTTCAATCCAGCGGTTTCCAGCAGTATGCCATACTGAGATGATCGCGTAATATTCGCATCCGCATCGACAAGACCAAGTTCCAATAGGAAGTTGGCCTTGCTTTGGTCTATGCCATAGGCGGCTGCCAGCTCCTGCTTGATGAGACCGCCTCCTCTGCGTGCCGCCATTTCCCCGAATACGAAATCACCGGTTTCATTCTTATAGAATTCGATATGCATCACATTCGGAATTGTCTGATCGCTGAAAGATGCAATTAATTGCTTTGTCAGTCGGAGCAGCTCGGAGTAGTCGGCATCGTTCTCATCCAACATCACGGAACCGGTGTTTTGTTTCTCGAAATCCAGTGGCGGGACAAGATACCGTGATGGTGAGATCAGAATCGAACCGGAATTGATATAGACTACATCCACATGGTAGACGGAACCGGAACAATATTCCTCTAAATAATACTGGTTTGAATGCACGTTTCGTATGAATTCCGGCTTGGTAGCTAAAGCGGGCAGGTCATCTTTCGAATGCAATATCGTAATGCCTGCAGACCCTGCGCCCCATCGAGGTTTGAGAACAACCGTCTCCCAACGATCGAACGCCGAAATAATATCTCCAAAGCCTTGGCAGGTGGTATAGGGAATAATCTTTAATCCGGCATCAAGGGCCGATTGTTTCATCGTGACTTTATCTCGACAGCTTAACGCCAGTTCATGCTGTAAACCGAGAATTCCAAATAAACTTCTCGCCTCTGCAACCCTCAGTACGTCTTCCTCTGAGCTGGAAACTATCCTATCTGGTTTAAATTTCCTGACAATATCAAAGAATTTTGCGGTAGCGCTATCAGAGGAATAATCGGAAACCTCGATTTCCTTGATGACGGAGCTCGGCCAACTATGGTGTGCGGCTCGATCGTTCGAGGTGAAGACCATAACTTCTAAACAATCGAAACGTTCTTGGATTTCCTCAATCCATTTAGGATAATTTGAGAAAGATTTGGGCTGTTGCAGCAATAATACTTTCATGTCATTCCCCTTCCGGTGTACTCACCAAGACTTTTTCTTTCAATGACGAATGATTCTTTGTCCACGTTTTCTAATTTGATTAGTGACGACTGCAGGCATTATTCCCACTAACGCCAGTGCACACCAATACCAAGCCGTCAATCCTGCAGGACGTAGTGCCGGAACGATCCAACCGCCAAGGAATGAGCCTGCCGATTCACCAATGGCTGCAATTATCAGCCGATAGTTCAGAATGTCCACCAAAGGCTTATCTGGCTGTGCCTCTACCAGAGCAATATTGATTAATGGCGCATAGATGCATTCTGCAATGGAGAACACAACCAAGGAAATGATGCATATCCACCAGTACGACGAGACTCCGCAGGCGAATAGTGCGAAGGAAATTCCATAAATCCCCAGGCTTTTGACTATGAATGAGGTGGCATTATGTTCTTTGGTCATATTGCGCGAGATGATCTTACTTACCGGCATTTGCAGTGCTATGACCGATATGGCATCAATGGAATAGAACAATCCTCTTATGACTGGACTATCGGATAACGAGTGGAATTCCAATGCCATTCCGGCAAAAAGCTGACCATTCATGATACTGCCCACGAACACCGCCAAGATGGCAAGAACCGTACCGGGACTTTTCAGCGAGTCTGTAATGGTCTTCACGATGGAGGAAGTGTTTTCCTCGCCGCTCTTCTCATTGCGTATGAAGACATGATGAGTCAGCGCTATTGGAGCTAGTAAAGCAGAAAAAGCATAGAGTCCGACGATGATTGCAATAAAGAGCGTTTGTCCGAAAGCCTTATATATGTAATTCGAACCCAGAGGTCCAATCGCGGATCCAAGATTGGCTGCCATGGTCACTAAAGCAAACAAAGAAGCCTGATTTTTTTATCCTTTACTGTAGCGATGATATGCCCTCGTAGGGCAAAATTAACCAATGAAAGACCGAGTCCCAGCAAAGCCAAATCCGCAAAAAGGAAGCCGATAAAACCACCCATTGCCGGTTGTAGCAGCAAAAGTGAAAAAACCATGAATCCGAAACCGGTCTCAGTGAGGGATACCGTTGAGAAACGCTCAATCAGGCTACCTATAAAAACAGTACTGCCTCTAGAAAAAAGAGATAAAATTCCGAGCGCCAGTCCAACATATAGCGATGACGCCGCAGAAACTTGGCCGGTGAGAATAACCGAAAGAAGGGAGAAGAGACCGCTGTACGCAGCAGTATTCAAAAAGTAATTCACTGATATGGAGTCTCTTTTAATATCGTTCGGCTTCTCCATTTGAATGGACCTTCTTTTATGCTTTTGAATGGACCTTCTTTTATGCTTTACAAATAATGTCTCCCCATGCTAGTTGTCATAGGGGAATTGTTCATTGCTGCGTCCACATATAGTGACGCTTGGTTTTGGCGTACTTGGGGGTGTCTGTTTCAAGGTTTACCGTGCTTTCTGCGGAATCGTTGAATCCTGAACATCCGTTGCATGATGAATTCACGGCTCGTATGGACGATATTTGGGAGAACTATTCGCAATATCCTTGGCTGGTTCCTCCGCAATTGGGTTCATGGAAGTCGAGTATGCGACCGGTGGTGCGTAAGGCCATGGAAATCATGGATGGTGTGCAATTATGGTGGTTGCGCGAGCCTGAAGTTGATTTATGCAAAGAGTGGGCTCAGATGGAAAACATGCTGTTTCCATCCCCGTTGTGGGATGCATATCGTTGATTTTGAATACTTGTTGAGATTGGCATTGCATGCGCGTGCGAAAAGGCGAGGGTCTGATGGTCCTTCGCCTTTTGCGTTGACGGGGTTATGTCGAGTTGCGGATGTGTATATGATATACTAAACTACCAATTGGTAATTAAAGGAAATCGCTTCAATGAGGAAAGTGAGCAATCCATGACCGAAACCACTGAAAATACTGCAAATCTGCCCTATAAAAATCCGGAACTTTCCACTGAGGAACGCATCGCCGATCTACTTGGACGCATGACCCTTGAGGAAAAAGTCGGGCAGATGATGCAGCTTGACGCGCGCAGCGGCGATTTGGACGATCTGATCGTCAACAAGCATGTCGGTTCCATTCTGCACACCTCGCCGTCTGATCTGCCGAAAGCCGTGGAAACGGTGAACACCAAAACCCGTCTCGGCATCCCGCTGGTGATCGGCGACGACTGCATTCATGGCTATTCCTTCTGGCCGGGAGCCACCATTTTCCCGGAACAGCTAGGCATGGCAACCACGTGGGATTCCGAAAAGGTACAGGCCGCGGGCCGTGCCACCGCCGAGGAAGTGTCAGCCACCGGCGTGCATTGGACGTTCTCCCCGGTGCTGTGCATCGCGCGAGACACCCGTTGGGGCCGCGTGGGCGAAACCTTTGGCGAAGATCCGTACCTGATTGGCGAAATGGCATCGTCCATTGTCAAGGGCTATCAAGGTGGAGCTAAGGCGGGCGAGCCGCTCGCCAAAGACGCGATCCTCGCATGCGCCAAGCATTTCGCAGGCTATTCCGAAACACAGGGAGGGCGTGACGCTTCCGAAGCCGACCTGAGCCACCGCAAGCTGGAATCCTGGTTCCTGCCGCCGTTTGAACGCGTGGCCAAGGAAGGCTGCGGCACCTTCATGCTCGGCTACGAATCCATCGAAGGTGTGCCGGTCACCTTCAACAAGTGGCTGCTTTCCGATAAACTGCGTGGCGCTTGGAACTATCAGGGCACGCTCATCACCGACTGGGACAACGTCGGCCGTTCCGTGTGGGAGCAGAAGGTCAAGCCTGACTATGTGCAGGCTGCTGCCGATGCGGTCAAGTCCGGCAACGACTTGGTGATGACCACGCCAAAGTTCTACGAGGGTGCGATCGAAGCCGTGAAGACCGGTCTGCTTGACGAATCGTTGATCGATGCCGCCGTGGCTCGTATTCTCGCACTGAAGTTCCGTCTTGGACTGTTCGAAGATCCACGCTTGCCCGACCAGAAGCGTATCGATGCAGTGATCGGTTCCGAAGAGCATCAGCAGCTCAACCTTGAAGTGGCTCGCGAAGCCGTGGCATTGCTGAAGAACGACGGTTCACTGCCGTTCAACGTGGCCGGTGCGAAGCGTATCGCGGTCGTTGGTCCGCTCGCCGATGACGCCCAGACCCAGCTGGGCGACTGGGCAGGCAGCTCCGGCCAGATCAACTGGATGCCTGACGGCCACCCGCGTGAAATGATCACCACCGTGCTTGATGGTTTCAAGCAGCTCGCTCCGGAAGGTTGCGAGGTCGTGTACTCTCGCGGTGCCAACATCGTGGATTTGGTGCCCGATCCGGAAGGCGAGTTCTATCCGGATGGACAGCCTCGCCCGAAGATCGGCGTTTCCGCCAAGATTGATTGCGCACTGCTTGACGAAGCCGTGGAAAACGCACGCAAAAGCGACCTGATCGTGGCCGTGGTGGGCGATGTGATCCAGGCCATTGGCGAAGGCTGCTCCACCGCCACGCTTGAACTGCTCGGCGGACAGAATACGCTGATCGATGCACTGTCGAACGTGGCTCGCGAAACCGGCAAGCCGTTCGTGGTGGTGCTTGTCAGCTCCAAGCCGCAAGTGCTGCCGGCATCCGTGATCGGCACCAACGGCGTGATTGTTGACGAAACTCCAGCCGAAGGTACTTCGGCTCTGCTGTGGGCTCCAAGCCCGGGCATGAAGGGCGGCCAGGCCATCGCCGAAATCATTCTCGGCGAAACCGAACCGAGCGGACGCCTGCCGATCACCTTCCCGCGTCACGCAGGACAGCTGCCGGTCTACTACAACCAGATTCGAGGCCAGCACGGCAACCGCTACGCCGACCTCACACAGGATCCGGCATTCGCATTCGGCGAAGGCCTGAGCTACACCACGTTCGAATACGGCGAACCGACGGTCACTAACGTTCCGGAATCCGGCGCATTCGGCGAAACCGACACCGTGCATGCCGAAATCACCCTCACCAATACGGGCGATCGCAAGGGCACGGAAGTAGTGCAGCTCTACATCGGCGACATCGTGACCTCTTACAGCTGGACGGATCGTGAACTCAAAGCATTCCAGCGTGTGGAACTCGAACCGGGCGAAAGCGAGACCGTTGCCTTCGATATTCCGGTTTCCGATTGCACCATCGTCGATTCTGAAGCTAACCGAATCGTTGAGCCGGGCGAATTCGAAGTGCTTATCGGTCACTCCAGCCGTCGCGAAGACCTGAAGCGCACCACCTTCACCGTCGCATAAGCAACCAAAATAAACCGTGTCGCAGAACTCGATAATCGACACGCCAGACTGATATGAGCCGCCTACGAAATGCTGATCGTAGGCGGCTCATGCAATTTCACGTAACATTTCTGCCTTACATAATGTTCTGCCTTACGTAATGTGTGGTGTGTGCCGGCGCAAACTGTAGCCGCGCCGGCATGCGAATATCGTCGACAATTTCGAAGCAAGAACTATTACACAACCTTTCTATCGAAGGAGCAGAGTGTCTACGGATAAGAGGAACGCACCATCAGACATACCCATCGAACATGCCGAAAACGGCACGGTTTCCGCCACCAACGGCGTACAAAGCGGCGCAATCAACGACAAGTGTATGAGCGAAGGCAAACTCACCATCGTGGTGGTGACGCTCGCCATTCTCACCTTCCTCGGCATTCTGTCGGAAACTTCGCTGAACATCGCATATTCGGCGTTGATGGAAGAGTTTGCGATTTCCGCCGACGTGGTGCAATGGCTGACCACCGGGTATCTGCTGTTGCTTTCCGTGGCCATTCCGACGTCACCGTTCATGGTGCGCAAATTCCCGACCAAAGCGTTGTTTGTTATGGCCATCGCGCTGTTTTCCGTGGGAACGCTCGTCGGCGCGCTCGCATTGAACTTTCCGATGCTGCTTGCCGCACGACTGATCATGGCGCTCGGCACGGGTGTTTCCCTGCCGCTGCTGACCAACATCATTCTCGACAAGGCTCCATTCCACAAGCGCGGCATGATGCTTGGGTTGGTGAGTTTGGTGACGTGCGCGGCTCCGGCCATCGGGCCGGTGTTCGGCGGATTGGTGATGGAATTCCTGAACTGGCATTGGATTTTCTATGCCATGATTCCGTTCCTGGTGATTTCGTTCGTGCTTGGCGCGGCTACCGTGCCTGACATCCGTCACGGTGAGAAGGGCTATCTGTCGGTGCCATCACTGCTGTTGGTGGCTGTTGGCTTGGCCGGCATTATTGTTGCGGCCAGTTTCTTCGCGCAATGGAATGGCGATTGGCGATTCTGGAGTGTGCTTATCGGTGCCATTGTGGTGTTGGCGGTGTTCGCCGTATTGCAGTTGCGTATGGCTCATCCGTTGGTGGAAGTGCGTACGTTTGCATATTCGGGATTCACGCTCGGCATGGTGATTCTGCTCATGTCTTCCGGCGGTGTGCTTGGTGTGAACTTCTTGCTGCCGATTCTGCTGCAGCGAGGATTGGGGCATACGTCGATGACGGCCGCTTTGATTTTGCTGCCGGGCGCTGTGATTGGCGCGGTGTCGGCTCCACTGATCGGCGGCGCGTTGAAAGAGCATTTCCCGCCGAAGTTCATCGCCTGCGGTTTTGTTGGCGTGGCGGTGATGGATGTGGCGATGATGCTTGGCGGCTCGCACGAAGGAGCCATTGCCGTGGCATACGCGCTGTTCATGGCCGCTTCCGGATTCGTGCTGGTGCCCGATCAGACGCATGCGTTGAACCAGTTGCCGTCTTCCATGAACGCCGACGGTTCCGCGGTGATGAATACCATGCAGCAGCTCGCAGGAGCCATCGGCACGGCTGTGGCATCCACGTTGATTTCCGAATTCTCGGCCGCCAACGTGAATGCCGGCATGCAGCAGGCTGACGCTTATGTGGCTGGCTTCTCCACCAGCATGTGGGTGTTCTTCGGCATGGCCGTATGCGGTGAGATTCTGGCGTTGCTCATGTTCCGCTTCTCGGTGAAGCGTGCTCAGGAGTAGCCTGCAAGCCGAACCATTTGGGGCATGACTGCCCCAAATCTCAGTCATGGTGACATGCGGCCAATCCTCAGCGTCGAGCGATTCAGCCAACGCCATGCCATCCTCAAAGCATTGCGCCAACGATTCACGCTCGATTACGCGACTTTCCGCAGGACCTCCGGGAGGATTGATAACAACGGTTCCAGTGGGAAAGTGGTAATCGTAGGTTACTTGCGAACGATCGCCGGAATGGAAAATATCAAGCATGCGCTGCGTTGGCGCGAACTGTTGAAAAGCGAACGCCTTGCATTCCACCAAATCCAACAGTATGCCTCTGCGCAGCAAATGCGGTGCCTGCGCATCGCGAATCAAGGTACGCAACGACGTCATTATGCGTAAATATCGTTTTATATCGCAAACATTACCGTAGAGGCAAGGTTGTGCAACCAGCCAAGTCGGCAGCAAATCGGCACGCACCAACCCATCTTCGGGGGAGAAGGCCTTGCGTACCAATTCCCCGGAATAATCGGTGATTGACGTCTGCAATCGTCGTAATTGCTGAATGCGCTCATCCACCTGCGACTGCGCTGCGGCAAGTAACGCTCGCCAATCAAGCGAACCGTCTTCGAAACGGAATTTCTCCAACGAATCCAATGGCACGCCGGCGGCGATGCAGATACGCATCACATCGACGTCAAGCATTTGATCGGGGGTGTAGTATCGGTAGCCGGTAGCCGGTAGCCGGTAGCCGGGTCTACCGCGGCTGGTTTCAAGATGTTATGCGCATCGTAATAGCGCAACGCCTTGGCGGTGATGCCGTCCAATTTGGCCACTTCGCCAATCGTCAGCAGCTCGTCATCATCGCCGGCCACGTATTGTCTCCTTGTCGTGGGCTTCACTGTTCGTGTTGACCTTGCCCTCGGGGCAAAGTCTATCATTCCGTGAGGTTGCTCCGTGAGGATGCGGAGCCTGAATGATATGCCGCTTCGACGATGAATGGCGGTAGGAGGTAATGCCATGGGCAATGAGGGACAGCGCGACTGGCTTGGTTCGGCCACACCGGTATTCGGTGACTTGCAAGACAAGTCCCGTGCCGCAGTCTGATGGTTTGAAATTTTCAAACGCTGCAGAATAGTAGTAAGGGTGGGTTTCGCCAGGTAAGGAGACCCACCTTGCCGTTGTGTTGCGTCGAGTTGGGCTGTGCTAACAGTGTTCCGCATGCGATTATGCGCGTGTGGATTCGCGTCGGATTAGAGTCGGCTCGATAAGCGTGGTGCTGTGCACGTGTGCGGCGGGATTGTCGATGTAGTCGAGCATCTGCGCCATGGCCTTGCGCCCCATGTCGATAGCGGGCGCGTTCACTACGGTCAGCGACATGGGGCATTTGGTCTCCAACCGTGCCCCCTCCATGCCGATGACGCAAACATCTTCTGGAACCCGTGGGCCGTTATGGTCATGGAATGCCGACAGCACGCCGGCGGCAAGCGCGTCCGAGACGGTGATGATGCCGTCTGGAATGGCGTCCAGGCCGCTACGCTTCATTGTGTCGATGATGTCCAGGCCGAGCTGGTAGCCGTCTTCAAACATCAGACCTTTGGAATTGATGAGTTCCAATTGCGTGCTTCCATGCGTGCGCGCAATGGTTTTTTCGACGCCCATCTGCCGATCTTGTACGGATTCATAGTCGAATGAGTGTGCGGCGAACGCGATGCGGCTGCATCCGATGCGAATGAGTTCATCGGCTGCGATCTGCCCGGCCGCCATATTGTTTTCAAGCACGCAGCACACCTGATCGGCGTGACGGGGATTGGTATGGTCGAGCAGGATGATGGGAATGTTGGCCGCTCGTGCCGCGGCCACGTCTTCGGGGGAGTCGGATATGGTGCTGAGCAGAATTCCGGCCACGTTCATGTCGATGAGTGTTTTCACCAGTTCGTTTTGCCGTTGCGCGTCGGATGATGCGTTCAAGGCGATAAGCTGCAGGTCGTTTTCTTCGCAGACCTCCTGCGCTCCTTCATGGATGAAGGTGAACAGGGAATGTTCGATATCGGTCATGATATAGCCGATGAGGCGCGGTCCGGCGTTCTCTCGCTGGGGGAGAAGCGTGTTTCTGCGGGGGGTGTAGCCCAGTTCGTTGATGCTTGCGCCGATTTTCTCTTTTAAGGTGTCCGATACGCGTTCGGGGTAGTTGAGATAGTTGGATACGGTGCCGATGGAGACGCCGGCATGTTTGGCGATGTCGGAAACGCCCACACGTTTTGCTGCTGGCATGAGATTGCTCCTGTTCGTACATAAACCGGTTATTCCTTGATGTATCAATAGTCTACGCGCTCTCTTTTGAAATTGTATATTGAAAAACGCGCGACGATTTTGAAATTTCCAAAAACGAATGTAGTATTTCAACTACAACATCACTGGAGGTGCTGCTGAGGACGGCAGGATGTTCTGGTGTATAAAACAATGGAATCGCAGTGTTTTCTGAATGCTGGACAGATCAAAGGAGATGCCTCGGCAATTTGAAAACGCAGTGAAAACAATTTGAAAAAAGAAGGACATACTTGTGTGAAAAAACGCATGCAAGTATGAAAAAGTAAGGAAAGAGCAATGAATACTTCAACCAAGAAGGGCAAAGGATTGGGCGAATACATGCCGCTCGCCTTCGCCGCAGGCATCGGATCGATGCTGGGATCCGGCATCATCGTCGGTCTGTCGGCAACCATTGTGGTCTGGCAGGAAGGCCTTGGACTCGATACCACGCAGGTCGGCCTGCTTTCCGGTATTCTGACCTTCGCCATCGCCTTCGGCTCGCTGTTCGGAGGCCGCTTGGCCGACAAGATCGGCCGCGTGCTGTTTTTCAACTGGATCAACCTGTTCTACGCCATCGGTGCCGCCATCTGCGTGTTCGCCCCGAACTTCACCGTACTGCTGATCGGCCTGATCATTGCAGGTTTGGCTTCCGGCGCGGATCTGCCGGTTTCCATGACCATCGTCTCCCATGATGCTCCAGACGAGGCCACCGCCGCACAGCTCGTCTCCACCACCCAGGTGTTCTGGCAGGTGGGTGTGTTCATCTCCTTCATTTGCGCGTTCCTGGTTTCCGCCATGCAGGGTGCCACCGGTGGTCGTGTGGTGTTCGCCATCCTCACAGTATTCGCTGTGATCGCATGGCTGTGGCGACTGCTTTCTCCGACCTTCCGCCGCTTCCATGAAGCTGCCGACGTTCGTGACGCCGCACGTCCGGCTATTGTAGGCAACGGCAAGGTTTCCGTGACCAAGGTGCTGTTCGGCGCCGACAAGAAGGTGCTGCTCACCTACTTCCTTGCCATCGTGATCTTCTACGTCGGCTGGAACCTGCTTGCCAACACGTGGGGCCAGTTCCAGACCTACATGTTCTCCAAGGCCGGAGCCGCCCAGTCCCTGGCCACCGGCTTGGGCATCATCCTCAACTTCGTGACGCTCGTGCTCAACATCGTGTTCGCGTCCATCGCAGGCGGCAAATATCGTAACAAGGCGTTCTTCGCAGGCATCGTGATCTCGCTGATCGCCATGGCCGCCATGGCCATGGGAGGTGCGAACCTATGGGTCATCGTCGGCGCGACAGCCTTCATGAACCTCGGATCCCCGCTGGCAGGCGAAGCACTGTACAAGGTGTGGACCCAGGAATCCTTCCCGATCGAGATTCGCGCCTCCATCCAGGGCTTCATCAACGGCTTCTCCCGCCTGTGCTGTGGCCTGTTCGCGCTCATCACCCCGGCTCTGGTGCTTCCTGAAACCATTCAGACCACTATGTGGTGCTTCTTCGGCATCGTAATCATCGAAGGCATCGCCGGTACCATCATGATCCGTGCTCAGAAGAAGTACGGCACCGACGAAGAACGTCAGGCACGCAAGATCGCAGCCTGATTAGCAACAGCAATCACATAACAACATATCTCCAATCGCAAGTCAGTTATGCAATACCTTGCGATTGCCAGCCAAAGTCCCAGCCATCGTCGCCGTTCGTTTCTCTCTCCTTGCGGCATGGCTCGGACTTTGGCTTCCCACCATCACAAACAAGTGATCTATTATTTTTGTAGACAAAGGGGTCATCATGGCCATTACTGATCCGCAGATTGTGCCCAGTACGCTGGCTTCGGATCTTGACATCATCAGCTTCACCGTGGAACACTACCCGGGAGATGCGCTCGGCATCGCCACCGCAGCCCCACGCATGACATGGGTGTGCTCCGGCATGCTGCCAATCGACGCGCAGATCCTGCTCAAAGTGACACGACGTGTTCCCGGCGGACAACCTGTGGAAGAACGCACCTACCTGCCCACTGACACTTCAGTGCTTATTCCATGGCAGTTCGCGCCGCTCGCCTCACGCGAAGAAGTGTTCGCCACCATGCAGGCCGTTTCGGCAAGTCACCAGCCATTGGGCAAACCGAGCGCAACCCTGCATTTCGAAGTCGGACTATTGGAAGAACATGAGCATGTCGCCGATTTCGTCGGACCATCGTGGAGCGAATCCGAAACTGACCATCGTCACCTGCCATTAGTGCGCACCGAAGTCGAACTGAAGGAACAACCCAAACGCGCACGCCTATATCTAAGCGCACTCGGTCTTGTGGAAGCCGAAATCAACGGCGTCAAAGTCGGCAATGACGCGCTCGTACCAGGCTGGAGCAACTACAACCAGCGCGTGGAATGCTTCACCTACGATGTGACCGACGAACTGCAGTCCGGTGCCAACGCATTGGGATTCTGGCTCGGTGACGGATGGTACCGCGGACGCCTCGGCTTCGATGGCGGTTACTCCAACTTCTATGGCGATCGTATTGCCGTATTCGCGCAACTTGAGGTCGAATATGCCGACGGCAGTATGCAGAACATATATTCCAACGCATGGGACCGCCAATGGAAGGCGACGCTCGGACCGATCGTCTGCTCGGATCTGTGCGAAGGCGAACGATATGACGCTCGACTGGAACAGCCGGGATGGTCGAAACCAGGATTCGACGACAGCTCCTGGCAGCCGGTCGCGGAAGTCATGTATGACCCGGCACGTATTGAAAATCCTGAAACATCGCCGGTGCGCGCGCATGAATCGCATGAGCCGGTCAGCGTCGAACGCATCGGCAACACGGAAGATGGTCGTGGCATATGGCTGGTTGACTTCGGACAGAACTGTTCGCAGCGCATCCGCCTGCACATGCGCGATCTTGAAGCAGAACAAAGCGTGACGTTACGTCATGTGGAAGTGTTGGAACCGGACGGATCCATCGCCACGCGAACCTTGCGCAGAGGCCAGCAGTGCGATGTGTACACTTCCAACGGTTCCGACGCTTGGTGGGAGCCACGATTCGCGATGCACGGCTTCCGCTATGCACAGATCGAAGGTTTCGCAGGAGAACTGACCGCAGCCGACATGGATTGCCGCGTCTACCATTCCGTGATGGAACGCACCGGCGAACTGACCACATCGAATCCGCTGCTCAACCGTTTGCACGAGAACGCCGTATGGTCGATGCGTTCCAACTTCGTGTCCATTCCAACCGACTGCCCGCAACGCGACGAACGCATGGGTTGGACGGGAGACATCTGCCTGTTCGTGCCTACCGCGGCTTATTTGTATGACGTATACGGGTTCCTGAAAAGCTGGCTGAAAGACGTGCGTGCCGACCAGGTCAAGTGGGGCACTGTGCCGTTCTACGTGCCGTTCGTGCCGTTGGGCGTATGGGCGCATCCACAAGCCATCTCCACGTGGGGCGATTCGGCGGTGGAAGTGCCGTGGACGCTGTACATGGAAAGCGGGGACGTGCAGGTGCTCGCCGATTCCTACGATCTGATCCGTGATTGGATCGATGAAGTGGCAGGATACCTTTCGCCCGATGGCGTATGGGATCGCAAGCCGGACTATCCGCTCGGGCAGCTTGGCGATTGGCTTGATCCGACCGCGCCTCCGGAAGATCCTACGCAGGCCATGACCGAAAAGGAACTGGTCGCCACCGCGTTCTACGCACGCAGCTGCATGCAAGGCACGCACATCGCGCATATTCTCGGCAAAACCGATGATGAAACTCGATTCGCCGCCCTGCGTGACCGTGTGATTGATGGATTCCTGCAGCGTTTCACCAACCTTGACGGCACCATGACATCCGACACCCAGTGCGCCTACGCGCTCGCCATCGCCTTCGGACTGCTTGACGGCGAACCGGTGCGCCGCGTGAAGGCCGGCAATCGACTCGCCTGCCTGGTGCGCGAATCCGGCGGCAAGGTAAGCACCGGATTCGCCGGCACGCCATTCGTGCTTCCGGCGTTGACCATGACCGGCCATAACGACGAGGCCTACGCGCTGCTTACCTCCACCGAATGCCCAAGCTGGCTTTACCAAGTGGTTATGGGGGCCACCACCACGTGGGAACGTTGGGATTCCATGCGGGCCGATGGTTCGCTGAACCCCGGCGGCATGACCTCGTTCAACCATTACGCGCTCGGATCGGTGGCGGAATGGATGCATGCGCATATCGGCGGCCTTGAAGCCGTTGAACCCGGCTGGAAGCGGTTCCGTATCGCTCCGGTGATCGGGGGAGATCTCACCCATGCCGAAACCTCTCACATCACCCCATATGGCAAGGCGGAAGTGCAATGGGAGGTCAACGACAATGTGCTTGATCTGACGGTTGCGGTACCTGCCGGAACCACGGCATTCGTGGATATCGTCGACCATGAGCGCGTCGATCTTGTTGCGGGAACGCATCATCTGCAGATGGCGCTGTAATCGTACGGAATCGTGTGAAATCGTATGAACGAAAGTCCTGCCGAAGCTGAAGCCAAATAAAAGTCGGCGTCGGCAGGACTGCGATCATACCAAAAATGAAAAAAGCTTTCTTCATCGTATATTTCAAATCATTTCAATATTTCAAAAAAGAACATGCTTCCAAAGGGGGAATCATGACAGCAAACGCATCACGCGAGCCAAGCACCGCAGTATTGAGTGATATCGCACCTGACAGCGGCCGCAAACTGACATCCACCGAAAATGGCGATTCGGCGTCGGCTTCGTGCTCTTCTCGCTGATTTGGATGGTCGCAGGCACTTCCGGATCGGCCGTGCTGCTGCCGCAACGATTCACCGAACTGAACATAGGCGTGCCCGAAGTGATTCTCGGCACCATGAATTCCGTAGGCTGCGTATTCGCACTGTTCTCCAACGTGATTTTTGGTGCGTTAAGCGACATCACGCGCTCGCGTTTCGGCAAGCGCACGCCATGGATTGTGGCAGGTGGTCTGATTACGGCAGCCGGCTATGTGCTCGCCTTCTCCAGTGCGCAGTTGGTGGGTATTGTAGCCGGGTGGTGCATTGTGCAGGTCGGCGTCAACATGATGATCGCTCCGGCTGTGGCAGTGCTGTCCGACCGCATTCCGGAAAACGTGCGTGGTACGTTCTCCGCATTCTATGGTGGTGCGCAGATCGTCGGATCATCCGCCGGAACGTTCCTCGGATCGAAATTCATTGAAAACATGGGCACCGGATTTGCGATCGGTGCGGCACTGTTCGCAGTCACCGGTATCGTGACCGTGCTGATCTGGCCGCGCGAACGCTCCTCGGCTGCTTCTGTGGCTTCCGTCGAGTCTTCGGATGCCACCGCAAAGCTCGACGTCAAGCAGTTGCTGCGTTCGTTCATTCCTCCCACCAAGAATTGCCGAGATTTTTACTTGGCATTGATGGGCAGATTGCTGCTTATCTTGGGTTGGAACATGATTTCCGGCTATCAGCTGTATATTCTGCAGAAATACTGCGGGTTGAGCGTAAAGGATTCCGCGGCGACGATTTCCACCATGTCGGTGATTTCCATGGTTGTGCTGATCGTCACGTCCATGGTGTCGGGTCCGCTGTCGGACCGTCTGCAGCGCCGCAAGGTCATCGTGGCGATCGGTTCGGTGATTATCGCGATTGGTGTGGCCATTCCGTGTTTCATGCCGAATGCTTTGGGCATGATGCTGTTTGCAGGCATCGGCGGTGCTGGTTATGGCATTTACATTGCCGTCGATCAGGCGTTGAACGTCGATGTGTTGCCAAGTCAGGAAGAAGCTGGTAAGGATCTGGGCATTCTGAATCTTGCCAACACCGTTGGTCAGGTGCTTGCGCCTGTGGTTGTCGGTGCGATTGTGCTTGCCACTGGCAGTTATGCGGCGCTGTTCCCGATCGCTGTGGTCGCGGTGCTGCTGGGTGCGGTGTTCATCATGCTGATTCGCAGGGTGAAGTAGCTGCGGTGATGCGCAATGTGCTGGCGATTGCGGCACAGGTGATTTCGACATTGCGTTCCGTGTTGGCGATCAACGTTGTAAGATCTGCTGGCCCGGGCGCAATGCCGAATGTTGCGATAATGCCGGTTTCGTTCAGCGCTTCGACGGTGTGTGGGTCACGGGTTACCGTTCCGCCGATGGCAATGGTTGGTTTTCCTTGCGATTGCGCCAATTTTGCAATGCCGCTTGGCACTTTGCCGTATGGCGTTTGACTGTCGATAGAACCTTCTCCGGTGATGACGACGTCAGCCCAAGCGCACGCTTCACGGCCATGTGCAAGATTAAGCACGAGTTCGATTCCCGGCTTCACTGTTGCGTTGAACAGGCCAAGCATGCCACCTCCGGTACCTCCCGCAGCGCCCGCTCCCGGAGTGTGCTCGATATCGCGGCCGTTATATTGCATGATTGCGCGCGCGAGATTCGCAAGCCCCTGATCGAGAAGCTCGACCTGTGTTGCGGTCGCGCCTTTTTGCGGGGCAAACACATGGGCGGCACCTTCCGGGCCGGTCAAAGGATTGGTGACGTCGCAAGCGAGAACAATCGGAACGTTTTTGATGGAATCGGAAACTCTTGAATCGTCAATCCTTGCCAAATCAACAAGAGCGCCGCCACCAAGCGGAATGTCGGAATCATGCGCATCGAGAAAACGAAATCCAAATGCGTGAGCCAATCCGGTACCGCCATCCGTGGTGGCGCTACCTCCCAAGCCGAGCACAATGCGATCCGCGCCGGCGTCGATCGCAGCTCGAATCAGCAAGCCTGTGCCAAACGTGGATGCAGCCATTGGATCACGGTCGGCAGGGGAGACCTGCTCAAGTCCGCTTGCCGAAGCCAACTCGACCACGGCGGTACGGGAAGTGTGCTTATTGCCAAGAAACCCGAACTGCGCAATAATCGGGCGACCGACCGCATCAACCGTCTCAACATCATGCAACGTGCCGCCGGTGGCATGAACCAAGGCGTGCGTCAATCCTTCGCCACCGTCGGAAAGCGGCAAAAGCCGGCATTCGGCCTGCGGGTCGCCGCGCTTAATGCCACGAGCCATCGCCTGTGCGATTGCTTCAGCCGAAGCGGCCTCCTTGAACGAGTCCGGTGCCAGCAAAATCCGCATACATGCCTCCTTCTACGTCTGCATCCATACAGTAATGCAGTGCCGGGGCAGAGGCTTAGCGGTAGCCCTCCCACATGGGCAGGGGGAACAGGGAGTCTTCGCATTCCGCCCACATGGCGTTCAGGTCCTGACCGGGCGTGCGCAGCCAACGCAGCTGCACGCCATCCATCATGGCGAATCCCGCATTAAGCAGCCGACGCGTATTAACGCCTTCGGGCACACGCCAACGGATATTGAGCGCGGTATCGGCATTATGCAGCTCACGATTGGCGAAGTACTCGTGTGCAGGGTGGTTCGGGTCGATCGCTTCGGCACTCAACGTGGAAAACATGTGCACCTGAAGCGGTCTGCGTGCGTTCACCGCCACGATTCTGCGCCACATGTCGGCGATCAACGGTCGTGGCTCACGTACCATGTCGGTAAGAATGTCTTCCGTTTCGGAATCGTAGACTTCGTCCAGCGCGGCTGTGAGCAGTCCTTCCTTACTGCCGACATAATGCAGTACGCCAGCCTTGGTGAGTCCTACGCGATCGGCGATTTTCTGCAGGGAAGTGCCGTAATAGCCGAGCGTCCCAAACAGTTCGACGGCCGCGTTGAGAATCTCCGCCCTTCGGTCGACTTCTTCGTTGGCCATGATGATTCCCTCTCTTGCCCTTCATTGATGGCGATTCATGTGCGCTGCAATGCTTATGAATCGTCATTTCTCTCAAGTTGTAAATACTGCAGTTACTTTACGGTCGGTTAATTGATTTTTCAAAGAAGATTGGCGTGTTGCGGTGTTGATTTTGATAAAGTACCTACCAACCGGTTAGTAGAGATTTCGGGGTTGAGGTCTCATGCAGATCGGTTAACCGATACGAACTCAAGAAAACGATGCGAAAGAGGAACGTATGAGCGAAAAAACCTATCCTTCCATCAATGATCTGACGCTTGAAGAGAAGGCATCCCTGACTTCCGGCGGCGACGCTTGGCATCTGCAGGGTGTTGAAGCCAAGGGCATTCCCGGCTATATGATCACCGATGGCCCCCACGGCCTGCGCAAGTCCAACTCGGCCACCACCGGCGAAGTCGATTTGAACAACTGCGTGCCTGCCACCTGCTTCCCGCCGGCGGCTGGTCTGTCCAGCTCCTGGAATCCGGAACTCATCCACCAGGTTGGCGAAGCCATGGCCGAAGAGTGCATTCAGGAGAAGGTCGCCGTAATCCTCGGCCCGGGCGTGAACATCAAGCGCAACCCGCTTGGCGGCCGTTGCTTCGAATACTGGTCCGAAGACCCGTACCTGGCGGGTCATGAAGCCATCGGCATCGTCGCCGGCGTGCAATCCAAGGGCGTGGGCACTTCGCTCAAGCATTTCGCCGCCAACAATCAGGAAACCGATCGTCTGCGCATCAGCGCCAACATCTCCCAGCGTGCGCTGCGCGAAATCTACTTCCCGGCGTTCGAGCACATCGTCAAGGAAGCCCAGCCGTGGACCATCATGTGCGCATACAACTGCATCAACGGCGTGCATGCCGCCCAGGACCACTGGCTGCTCACCGACGTGCTGCGCGACGAATGGGGTTTCCAAGGCATCGTCATGAGCGACTGGGGCGCCGACCATGATCGCGTCGCATCCCTCAACGCGGGCCTCAACCTCGAAATGCCGCCAAGCTACACCGACGACCAAATCGTGTATGCGGCACGCGACGGTCGCATCCAGCCGGCACAGCTCGACCGCATGGCACAAGGCATGATCGACCTGGTCAACAAGACGCGCGCAGCCATGAGCATCGAAAACTATCGTTTCGACATCGAAGCTCACGACGAAGTCGCACATCAGGCGGCCATCGAATCCATGGTGCTGCTCAAGAACGATGATGCCATCCTTCCGATCGCCGGCGATGCCAAGGTCACGGTCATCGGCGAATTCGCACGCACTCCGCGCTACCAGGGCGGCGGCTCCTCGCACATCACCCCAACCAAGATGACCAGCTTCCTCGACACCCTCACCGAACGCGGCGTGGACGCCAAGTTCGCCCCAGGCTTCACCCTCGACCTCGAACCGGCCGATCCGGCACTCGAAGCCGAAGCCGTCGACGCTGCCAAGGGCGCCGACGTGGTGCTCATGTTCCTGGGGCTCCCCGAAGCAGCCGAATCCGAAGGCTTCGACCGTGAGACCCTCGACATGCCGGCCAAGCAGATCGCACTGCTCGAAGCCGTCGCAGCCGAAAACAAGAACGTTGTGGTCGTACTCTCCAACGGCTCCGTCGTCACCGTGGCACCGTGGGCCAAGAACGCCAAGGGCATCCTCGAATCCTGGCTGCTCGGCCAGTCCGGCGGTCCGGCGCTCGCTGACGTGCTGTTCGGCAAGGTGAGCCCGTCCGGCAAGCTCGCGCAGACCATTCCGTTCGACATCAACGACGATCCGAGCACCATCAACTGGCCGGGCGAAGAGGGGCATGTCGACTACGGCGAAGGCGTGTTCGTGGGCTACCGCTATTACGACACCTACAACAAGGCCGTCGACTACCCGTTCGGATTCGGCCTGAGCTACGCCACGTTCGAAGTGAGCGACGTGAAGGCTGTCAAGACCGGTGCCTGTACCGCATCCGTCAGCGCGGTGGTCAAGAACACCTCGAACGTTGACGCCGCCGAAACCGTGCAGGTGTACGTGGCTCCTGGCAAGGCCGACGTAGTTCGCCCGAAACACGAGCTTAAGGGCTTCAAGAAGGTATTCCTCAAGGCTGGCGAATCCGCAGAAGTCTCCTTCGAGCTCGACGATCGCGCCTTTGCCTACTGGTCTGAGAGGTTCAATGACTGGCACGTGGAGAGCGGCGAATACACCATCGAGGTCGGCACGTCCAGCCGTGACATTGCCGGTTCCGCGGTGGTGGAGCTCGACGGCGACGGCAAGGCCCAGCCGCTCACCGAATGGTCCAACTTCATGGAATGGCGTAAGGATCCGCTCGGTTCCAAGGTGCTTGAAATCCTGCGTGCCGAGGGCGAAGCCGGCCGCATGCCGGTGGTGCCCGACAACGACATGACCCGCCTGTTCCTCGATTCCATGCCGATCAACAGCATGTCGGTGCTGATGGGCGCCGATGGCAAGCAGATCTTCGAATACATGCTTGAGAAGTACGCTGAACTCACCAAGTAGTTTCGTAGGATTCAAGGCTTAAGGCCGAGGGATTCGATCCGTTAACGCTGAACCGATGCGGATCTGATTCCTCGGCCTTTTTTGTCGCGGACGATGAGATGCGCGACACGCTAATCGTTGCATGTACAACAGTTGTATATGCAACGATTAGCATGTGTGGTGTGACAGAAGTGACGAATGAACAATACAAGGAACCGTCAGGTTCACGACTTGCCGAAGTCTGGGAAAGTGGCCTGACCAAGCCTCCCAGCGTGGCCATTCGCTCGCTGCACAACGTGGTCAACCGGTATTTGCGCGTCACCCGTCCCGAAGAGGCGGAAGACGTCAGCAACGGCAACGTTGACATCATCGTGTACTTGGCAAGACATGATAACGAGGAGATCTTCCCTCAAGACATCGAGCAACGTTTCGGCGTGACCCGATCCACATCATGCCGAGTGTTGGGACTGATGGAGCAGAAGGGGCTGATCGCCCGCGAGTCGGTGAAGCGTGACGCACGTCTGAAAAAGATCGTATTGACGGACAAATCGAGGCATATTGCCGAAGTGCTGCACGACAATGCGAAAAACATGGAACGAATCCTGTTGTAAGGTCTTGATGACGACCAGATCCGCCAATTCATGCACATGCTTGACGTCATGCAGACGAATCTGGTGAAAACAGGTTTGATCGGAGACGAAAGCCGATATTCAAGCTTGGAAATACAGGAACAGGATTTTGGCGAATCGCAGGTTTCGCAAAAGCCGCAGGTTTCGCAAGAATCGCAAGAATCATGCGATGTACGGAATCCGCATAATCGCGATTCTCATGATGAATACGTTTCGCGCATACTGCGAATGTCGCAGGAAATGGCGATCGCAAACAACCTCAGGTAACACACGCAAGCAAGTAAGTACGAAAAAGAAAGGACAAGGAGTGACAGCGGCAAACGCAACGACGTCCACAACGTCAAAACCAAAGCAACACGTCATTCGCACACTGGGCAAATCCCTGCGCGAATACAAAAAAGCCAGCCTGCTCTCCCCGGTATTCGTAGCCGTGGAAAGCGTGCTGGAAATCCTTATTCCGACTGTCATGGCATCGCTGATTGATGAGGGCATCAGCGGTGGCAGCATGCCGGCGATTTTGAAATTCGGCTTGATTCTGCTGATTTGTTCGGCGGTTTCGCTGACATCCGGCTTTTTGGCCGGAAAGTTCTCGGCCATTGCGGGCGCAGGATTCGCCAAAAACCTGCGTCACGACCAGTTTGAGAAGGTGCAGGGCTACAGCTTCACCAATATCGACCGTTTCTCCACCGGTTCGATCATCACGCGACTGACCACTGATGTGACCAACCTGCAGAACGCATATTCAATGATCATCCGCATGGGTGTGCGCGCTCCGATCATGGTGATTGTGGCGTGGATCTTCTCCTTCCGCATCAGCCCATCCATTTCGCTGGTGTTCCTCGCCTGCATTCCGGTGCTCGCCATCGGCCTGTGCGGTCTGGCAGTACTGGTGCATCCGGTGTTCGAGCGCGTGTTCCACACGTACGACAAGCTCAACAACGTGGTCGACGAGAACCTGCAGGGCATCCGCGTGGTCAAGTCCTACAATCGCGAAAACCACGAAACCGAAAAGTTCAACCGCATTTCCGAGCGCATCTTCAAGGACTTCACCAAGGCCGAACGCATTATGAGCTTCAACAATCCACTCATGATGCTGTGCGTGTACGTGTCCATGCTGCTTATCGCATGGATGGGCGCCCAGCAGATCGTGGCATCCGGCAACAATGCGGCCTTGGGCTTGACCACCGGCGATCTGACCGCACTGGTCACCTACGCCATGCAGATTCTCATGGCCATGATGATGCTGTCCATGATTTTCGTGATGTGCATTATTTCGCAGGCCTCCGCCGAACGCATCTGCCAGGTGCTGAACGAGGAAAGCACGGTTACGAATCCGGAAAATCCGGTTATGGAAGTGAAGAATGGTGAGATTGATTTCAACCATGTCACCTTCCGTTATTCCGCCACTTCCGAAAAGCCGGTGCTTGACGATATTGATTTGAAGATCCGTTCCGGTATGACCGTCGGCATCGTCGGCGGCACCGGTTCCGCAAAGTCCAGTTTGGTGCAGCTTGTGCCACGTTTGTATGACGTGACCGAAGGCTCGCTGAAGGTCGGCGGCGTGGATGTGCGCGATTACGATTTGGAAGTATTGCGCGATCAGGTCGCCATGGTATTGCAGAAGAACGTGCTGTTCTCCGGAACCATTGCCGAAAACCTGCGTTGGGGCAATCCGAACGCCACTGATGAAGAGATTCGTCACGCATGCCAGCTTGCGCAGGCCGACGGCTTCATTCAGGAATTCCCCGACAAGTACGATACGTACATCGAACAGGGCGGTACCAACGTTTCCGGCGGTCAGCGCCAGCGTTTGTGCATTGCGCGTGCGCTGCTGAAAAAGCCGAAGATCCTTATTCTCGACGATTCCACGTCCGCGGTCGACACCAAAACCGATCAGCTGATTCGCGCCGCATTCCATCATGAGATTCCCGACACCACGAAGATCATCATCGCCCAGCGTGTGGCCTCCGTGCAGGAATCCGACATGATTCTCGTCATGGACCACGGCCGCATCATGGCGGCCGGCACGCATGAACAACTGCTCGAAAACTGCGACGAATATCGCTCCATCTACGAATCGCAAACCAAGAATCAGGCTCAACCTGAGGAACTGCAGTGAAAGGAGGCAACAGATGACTGAACAAACTTCCGCATTGAAATCCAAAGACAACAACAACGCGGCCGGCATGCAGCAATCGCATGGCAAACCGCCGGTGCAGAAAGCCGCACCCGGCACCACCAAGCGTATCTTCGGCTACGTCTTCCAATACAAGTGGCGTGTGGCGCTCGTGGTGGTGTGCATTCTCGTCGGTGCCGCGGCGCAGGCCGGATCGTCGCTGTTCCTGCAGTCGTTGATCGACACGTACATTCTGCCCATGGTCGGCGCCTCCGATCCTGATTGGATGCCGCTGCTGCGCGCGTTGACGCTCATGGCGTGCCTGTATGCGGCCGGCATTTTCTGCAGTTGGCTGTGGCAGTGGGTCATCGTCACCGTGGAGCAGGGCACGTTGAAGAAGATCCGCGACGACATGTTCGCCCACCAGCAGACCCTGCCGATCCGCTACTTCGACACCAACGAACACGGCGATATCATGAGCCGCTACACCAACGACACCGACACGTTGCGCCAGGCCATCAGCCAATCGTTCCCGCAAATGTTCTCGTCCGCGGTGTCCGCAATCGCCGCGCTCGTGTCGATGCTGTGGCTGTCGGTGCCCGTCACCATTTTCGTGCTCGCATTCACCATGATCCTGTTTGTGGTGGTACGCAAGGTCGTTTCCCGCTCCGGACGTTACTTCGTCAAGCAGCAGATCGCCATCGGCGACGTGAACGCATTCGTGGAGGAAGCGGTCAACGGCCAGAAGGTCATCAAGGTCTTCAACCATGAAGACGCCACCCAAACCACCTTCGACAAGAAGAACGAAGAACTGTTCGAAGCTTCCGCCGAAGCGAACACGTGGGGCAACGTGACCATGCCAATCGTAGGCAACATGGGTTACCTGCTGTACATTCTGCTGGCTATTTTCGGCGGATCCGCAGCGATTTCCGGACTTGGCGACTTCGGATTGTCCGGTGCTGGCCCGCTCACCCTGGGTACGCTGATCTCGCTGTTGACGCTGTCCCGCTCTTTCGTGAACCCGCTTGGCCAGGTGTCCATGCAGTTCAACATGGTGATGATGGCGCTTGCAGGCGCATCCCGCATCTTCGCGCTTATGGACGAGCAGCCGGAGGACGACGGCGGTTCCGTGACCTTGGTGAACGTGGAACTCGGCGAAGATGGACGCACCATGACCGAAGTTGACCATGAAACCGGTCACTGGGCGTGGAAGCGCGAGGAAGGCGATGACGGCACCCGTTCGCTCAAGGCCGCGCAATCCTTGAGCCCGCGTGCCGCCGAAGTGGCCATGAAAGCCCGTGAAACCGCCATTACCTCACCGGACGGTCGCCTCACCCTCCTGCAGGGCGATGTGCGCTTCACTGACGTGAACTTCGGCTATAACCCCGACAAACCGGTGCTGCACGACATCACCTGGTTCGCCAAGCCCGGACAGAAGATCGCATTGGTGGGCGCAACCGGTGCTGGCAAAACCACCGTCACCAATCTGATCAACCGTTTCTACGACATTCAGGACGGCATGATCCTGTATGACGGCATTTCCGTCAAGGGCATCCGCAAGCCGGATCTGCGTCGTTCGCTGGGTGTGGTGCTGCAGGACGTGAACCTGTTCACCGGTACGGTGATGGACAACATCCGCTACGGTCGCCTCGACGCCACCGATGAGGAATGCATCGCCGCCGCGAAGCTCACGAACGCCGACGGCTTCATCCGCATGCTGCCCAACGGCTACCAGACCGTGCTCGAAGGCGACGGCTCCGGCCTGTCCCAGGGCCAGCGCCAGTTGATTTCCATCGCACGTGCTGCCGTGGCCGATCCGCCGGCCATGATCCTCGACGAGGCCACCTCGTCCATCGACACCCGTACCGAAGAGGTGGTGCAGGCCGGCATGGACAACCTCATGAAGGGTCGTACCGTGTTCGTGATCGCCCACCGCCTCTCCACGGTGCGCAACTCCGACGTGATCATGGTGCTCGACCATGGCCGCATCATCGAACGCGGCTCGCATGACGAGCTCATCGCGCAGAAGGGCGAGTACTATCAGCTCTACACAGGTGCCGTAGAACTCGAATAATCTAATAGTCTCCTGAATTGGAGCGATGCGAGCACACGCTAGCGTTCTACACTAGCCGCGCTTCGATCCCTGTCGGCTGATACCGCCCTTATGGCCGGTGGCTTTGAACGGCACGGATCCTCTGGAAAATCCCTTGCTTTGAAATTGCGATTTTGAAGCAAGGGATTTCTTATTGTCTTTGCCATGCATGGTATTCGGCTGCGGCCAGCCCGCCTTCCGTGAAGGCGGTTCCGTCATACGTTCATGAGACTGCTGCATGAGCTGCGATTATAATTGGCTTGCGTAATCGTTGCATAAATCTCGCTTGGCTTGTCGTTATGTCAATAATAGGTTATCCTTTCATGGGTAAACGATTTACTAAATTGGAGAGCGAGACATGGCGACGATTAAAGAGATTGCGCAACGTACCGGGTTTTCTCAGGCTACGGTGTCTCGACTTCTGAACGGTGATCCCACCCTATCGGTGCGTGAAGAGACTCGTCGCAAGATCATTCAGGCGAGCGAGGACCTCGGCTATAGCGTGCAGACCAAGCGCATCGTCATCCCTCATGAGGTTGCATTGCTTGACAATGAAAAGTCCGACGAGGCGTTGCGGGACTCCTATTTCACCGATTTGCGTTCAGCGCTCGAACGCAATGCGGAACAGCAACGCATGGAAATGACGGTGTTCCACAATCTCGACGATATGATCGCTCGCAGTTCCAAATTCGACGGGTTCATGGCGATCGGCGCCGACCAGATCAGCGAGGAAGACTTGGAGCGGCTGCATAGGGCCATGCCGTATGGCGTGTTCATTGACGTGAATCCGGCGCCGAATCTGTTCGATTCCGTGCAGCCTGATTTGCAGCAGACCATGCATGATGCGGTCGCGGCCTGTGCTGCCAAGGGCATGAAGCGCGTTGGATTCATCGGAGGCAAGGGCTGCCTGATGAACTTTTATGAGGTCGATGAGGAGAATCGCGCCACATATTTCCGTCGTGAGGCAAGGCGTTTCGGTATTCAATCCGACGGATTGGTGTATTCCGACGGCTTGTTCACCGTGAGCAACGGCCGTGCGTTGGGGGAGCAATTCGTGCGCGACCATAATGGCGTGCTGCCTGATGCCGTGATCGTAGCTGCCGATGTGATTGCGGTTGGCGTGCTGCAGGCGTTCAATGCGGTTGGCGTGCTGGTGCCGCGTGACATCAGCGTGATCAGCATTAACAATCAAACGATTTCGCAGTTGACCTCGCCGCCGTTGAGCACATTCTCCATCGATCAGAACGAGCTTGCGCGTGTGGCGACGCTGATGTTGGGTGATGCCATTTCCGGCAAACGCACGATTCATCAGCATGCGTACCTGTCGACGTCGCTGGTGGTGCGCGATAGTTTTGTGCCGGCAAAATAGCGGTTATTTCTTTACTTCTGTATAGTAATCGGGCTATTTCCAGATTGGCTTGGTTTCGTTTCGACGTGGAAGCTTTTGCATATCGTAAATATCGATTTTGGTAAAAGCTGCCACAAGATAATGCGACAGTTTGCCTATTTTGTTGTGTAAATGGCGAAAAAATAACGTTTTTGGCTATCTTTCGAACAGAAGCTCACAAAATATGACACGCCGATAGGCGATATGTTCAGTGATAAATTTTACTAACTTTAGGTAAGGGGATATACTGATAGTTAGGTCAAGGAAGGACCTGTATCTGACTTCTAAGGAGAAGCAAAGATGGGAAATGGCAACAACGGTTCCAAAGGCGGGAACCTCTTGTCTCGCGTGGCGTACTCGTTCGGTAACGTCGGCCAGTCCGCGTTCTACAACGCACTGAGCACCTATTTCATCGTCTACGTGACGAGCTCGCTGTTCTCTGGCGTCGATAAGAGCGTCGCCACCAAGCTGATTGGCATCATCACCGGCCTGGTCGTGGTGATTCGTATCGCAGAAATCTTCATCGACCCGCTGCTGGGCAACATCATCGACAACACCAACACCAAGTGGGGTCGCTTCAAGCCGTGGCAGCTCATCGGTGGTACCGTTTCCGCCATCCTGCTGGTGCTCGTCTACACTGGTCTGTTCGGTCTGGTGAACGTGAATACTACCCTGTTCATCGTGCTGTTCGTCATCACCTTCATTGTGCTCGACGTGTTCTACTCGCTGCGTGACATTTCCTACTGGGGTATGATCCCGGCATTGAGCTCCGACTCCCACGAGCGCTCCACCTACACCGCACTCGGCTCCTTCGGCGGCTCCATTGGCTACAACGGTCTGACCATCGTGGTCATCCCGATCGTCACCTACTTCAGCTGGGTGTTCACCGGCAAGTACGTCGAAAGCCAGTCCGGCTGGACCTGCTTCGGTATTATCGTCGGCCTGCTCGGCCTCTTGACCGCATGGACCGTTGCCTTCGGCACCAAGGAGAACGAGAGCGCCCTGCGCTCCAAGGCCCAGAAGAACGGCAACCCGATCGAAGCCTTCAAGGCCATCTTCCAGAACGACCAGCTGCTGTGGGTTGCCTTGAGCTACCTGCTGTACGCCATCGCCAACGTGGCCACCACCGGCGTGCTGATCTTCCTGTTCAAGTTCATCCTCGACAACCAGGCCGCATACTCCCTCACCGGCGTGATCGCACTGGTCGCAGGCTTGGTTATGGCTCCGCTGTACCCGATCCTGAACAAGCGCATTCCGCGCCGTTACCTGTACTTGGGTGGCATGGTGCTCATGATCGTCGGCTACCTGCTGTTCGCCGTCGGCTCCAGCAATCTGGCAATGGTCATCGTCGGTCTGGTCTTCTTCTACCTGCCGCAGACTTTCATTCAGATGACCGCCATCCTGTCGCTGACCGACTCCATCGAATATGGTCAGCTCAAGAACGGCAAGCGTAACGAGGCCGTCACCCTGTCCGTCCGCCCGATGCTCGACAAGATCGCAGGCGCATGCTCCAACGGTATCGTCGGCTTCATCGCCGTAGCCGCAGGCATGATCGGTGACGCAACCGCCGCGGATATGACCGCCGCGAACATCGGCATGTTCAAGGTCTGCGCATTCTACGTGCCGCTGGGCATCATCGTGCTGAGCCTGCTCGTGTTCCTCTTCAAGGTGAAGATCACCGAGAAGATGCACGACGAGATTGTCGAAGAGCTCGAAGCCAAGCTTGCTTCCGGTGAAATCTCCGAATGATCGAACATAGTATGTTCTAAAAATACATATTGAAAATACGATTACAATGCCGATACTGATGGGCTGTCAGTATCGGCATTTCTGTTGTATGTAATCCTACATAAGAGCTATTGTGAATCGCCATGAAACCTATTGTGAAATCGTCCATAATCATGCAAAACAAGCGAAAATAGTTCGCGCTGCATGCTATAGTGACAACCGAAATGCGAGCGATGATCCGTTATCAGCGGGGAGCTTCCGGAAGAACGGTCGCGTGAGCGACTTATTAGACCCGGCGGGAAGGCCCGAATAGCCGAACATACAAGCGGTCGCACGTATATTTGAAAGTGCGGCAAACGAGGTGGTACCGCGGTGGCGGCGTCCAGCAGACGTTACGGCCATCGTCCTCGTAGGAGATAGATAGCAAGAACCTACGAGGAGATACGGTGAGCGAAAACAACGTGTATCCGAAGGCAGCTGCGGGTGAGCAGAGCGCCAATGTAGCGCCGAACCCCAGTTTCCCGAAGCTGGAAGAATCCGTCCTTGATTATTGGGAGAAGGACGACACTTTCCAGAAGTCCATTGAACGCCGTCCTTCCGGCGATCACAGCCAGAACGAATTCGTGTTCTTCGACGGTCCGCCGTTCGCCAACGGCCTGCCGCATTACGGCCACCTGCTGACCGGTTACGCCAAGGATGTGATTCCGCGTTACCAGACCATGAAGGGCCGCAAGGTCAATCGTGTGTTCGGCTGGGATACGCACGGTCTGCCGGCCGAGCTTGAAGCCCAGAAGGAACTGGGCATCGATTCGGTCGATCAGGTCAAGGAAATGGGCATCGACAAGTTCAACGACGCCTGCCGTGCCTCCGTGCTCAAGTACACCAACGAGTGGAAGGACTACGTGCACCGTCAGGCACGTTGGGTCGATTTCGAGCATGGCTACAAGACGCTGAACATTCCATACATGGAATCCGTGATGTGGGCGTTCAAGCAGCTGTACGACAAGGGCCTCGCATATCAGGGCTACCGCGTGCTGCCGTACTGTCCGAAGGATCAGACGCCGCTTTCCGCGCACGAGCTGCGCATGGACGCCGACGTGTATCAGGATCGTCAGGACACCACCGTGTCCGTGGCCGTGAAGCTGCGCGACGAGGAAGACGCCTATGCGGTGTTCTGGACCACCACGCCGTGGACCGTTCCCACCAACTTCGCCATTGTGGTCGGCGCAGACATCGACTATGTGGAAGTGCGTCCGACCGAAGGCAAGTTCGCGGGCAAGAAGTTCTACCTGGGCAAGCCACTGCTCGGCTCCTACGCCAAGGAACTCGGCGACAACTATGAGATCGTGCGCGAACTCAAGGGTGCCGAGATGGAAGGCTGGCGCTACTACCCGGTGTTCCCGTACTTCGCAGGCGACGAGAACGCCGTCGAAGGCAAGGTTCCGGGTCCGGAAGGCTATCAGATCTTCACCGCCGACTATGTCGATACCGTTGAAGGTACCGGTCTCGTGCACCAGGCTCCGTACGGCGAAGACGATATGAACACGCTCAACGCCAAGGGCATCAAGAGCGTTGACGTGCTCGACGCGGGCTGCAAGTTCACCGCGCTGTGCCCGGACTATGAGGGCATGTACGTGTTCGATGCGAACAAGCCGATTCTGCGTAACCTGCGTGCCGGTGACGGCCCGCTGGAGCGTATTCCGGAAGACCAGCGCGCGATCCTTTTCCAGGAGAAGAGCTACGTACACTCCTACCCGCACTGCTGGCGTTGCGCCACGCCGCTCATCTACAAGCCGGTGAGCTCGTGGTTCGTGTCCGTCACCAAGATCAAGGATCGTCTGCTCGAACTGAACCAGGAAATCAACTGGATTCCGGGCAATGTGAAGGACGGCCAGTTCGGCAAGTGGCTGGCCAACGCCCGTGACTGGTCGATCTCCCGCAACCGTTTCTGGGGTTCGCCGATTCCGGTGTGGGTTTCCGATGATCCGAAGTATCCACGCGTTGACGTGTACGGTTCGTTGGACGAGCTGAAGGCTGATTTTGGCGATTATCCGCGCGACCATGAGGGCAATGTCAACATGCACCGCCCGTACATCGACGAGCTGACCCGCGTCAACCCGGACGATCCGACCGGCAAGAGCCACATGCACCGCATCACCGACGTGATGGACTGCTGGTTCGAATCCGGTTCCATGAGCTTCGCCCAGTACCATTACCCGTTCGAAAACAAGGAAACGTTCGAACAGCATTTCCCGTGCGATTACATCGTGGAATACATCGGCCAGACCCGTGGCTGGTTCTACGTGCTGCACATCATGGCGACCGCACTGTTCGACAAGCCGGCGTTCAAGAACGTGATCTGCCATGGCATCGTGCTCGGTTCCGATGGTCAGAAGATGTCGAAGCACTTGCGCAACTACCCGGATGTGAACGGTGTGTTCAACGATTTCGGATCCGACGCCATGCGTTGGTTCCTCATGAGCTCGCCGATCCTGCGCGGCGGTAACCTGATCGTGACCGCCGATGGCATTCGCGACACCGTGCGTCAGGTCATGCTGCCAGTGTGGAGCTCGTACTACTTCTTCACCCTGTATGCGAACGCCGCCAATAATGGTGCCGGTTTCGATGCTCGTGCGTTGCGTGCCGATGAGGTCGCCGCACTGCCGGAAATGGACCGCTACCTGCTGGCACGTACCCGCCGTCTGATCGAAAAGACGCAAAGCTCGCTGGATGACTTCCTGATCTCCGACGCTTGCGAAGCAGTGTCTGATTTCATCGACATGCTCACCAACTGGTATATCCGCAACAATCGTGACCGTTTCTGGAATGAGGATGCGAACGCGTTCAACACGCTGTACACCGTGCTTGAAGCATTCATGCGCGTGATCGCACCGCTCGCTCCGATGGAAGCGGAAGCCGTGTGGCGTGGTCTGACCGGTGGCGAATCCGTGCATCTGGCCGACTGGCCGTTCCTTGCCGACGAACAGACCGGCGAAGCGACCGAACTGGGCCGTGTGCTCGTTGACGATCCGGCTCTGGTTGACGCGATGGAGAAGGTGCGCGAGGTCGTGTCCGGCACCCTGTCGATGCGTAAGACGAAGCAGATCCGCGTGCGCCAGCCACTGCATAAGCTGACCGTGGTGGTGGAAAACACTGATGCCGTGGCCGCATACGACGAGATTCTGAAATCCGAACTGAACGTGAAGAACGTTGAACTGTGCACGCTTGAGGATGCCGAAGCCCAAGGCTTGAAGATTATCAACGAGCTGCGCGTGAACGCTCGCGTGGCAGGCAAGCGCCTGCGCAAGGACGTACAGTTCGCCATCAAGGCCTCCAAGTCCGGCGCATGGCATGTGAACGCCAACGGTGCTCCGGTATGCGAGACGCCGAACGGCGAGATCGTGCTTGAGGAAGGCGAATACGAGCTGATCAACAGCGTGGAGGAGAAGAACGCCGAAGAGGCCGCCAACTCCGTTTCCGCCGCGCTGCCGACCGGTGGCTTCGTGATCCTCGACACCGAGCTGAACGATGATCTGATCGCCGAAGGCTACGCCCGCGACGTGATCCGCGCCGTGCAGGACGCCCGTAAGGCCGCCGGTCTGCAGATCTCCGACCGCATCGCACTGAAGCTCGTTGTGCCCGCCGAAGACGTGTCCAAGGTTGAACAGTTCAAGGAGCTCGTCTCCTCCGAAACCCTCGCCACCTCTTTCGAAGTGACGGCCGGCGATGAGCTGAACGTTGAGGTTGCCAAAGCCTGAGTGGGCTGACGGCTGCTGATGACTGATCGTTGATTCAGGTTGATGAACGGCCCGTCGTCTAAGCCGTATCTGGATGACATCCAGCTACTACTAGACGGGCGAACGGTCGCCAACCGTAGCAGGTCTCGAATCCAAAAGAGTTCGGGACCTGTTTTAGTAGTGCTGAACAATCAACCATGAGATGTTCAAACATGAGACTACAGTAACTACGTGGCTTTCGAGCCTTACAGACTTGATTTGCATTCCGCAAGTACGTGTCTTGCGTCGACATGCGGTTACGCGAGTGATCGCATCGTATGCGCAGCCGTACAAGCGGGATCAGATCGTTTCGCGAATGGTTCTCAGTACCATCCATGTGAGTCAAGCACACATTTGAGAAGCAGTCGCACACCGGGAATCGCGCTCGCGTGGTTCCCGTTTTTCTAAAATAACATACTTGTCTATATTATCTATCGATGACATCAATGCTGCGATCCTCAATGGTGGGGCGGGAAGCTTATTGGTCCGAGTGGAATTAGAACCCGCTTCGGGGTTGGACGGCATTATTGCTCCGGCAAAGTATGCTGGCGCTAATAACGCCACTTATGTTTATGAGAAGCGGTATCTCGGAGAGGAAAAACCTCAGAAAGTCGTTCTCATTGACTCAAAAGGATCGTTTGCCAACAGGGTTGAGGAAACAATTACCGAAGCAAGAAGGACTGGTGAGGGGCTCTTGGCGTCCATGCCACATATCGTTGTCAAGTATGATGACGAATCTGGTAGCAAGACTTATTGCGACAGCCAACTTCCTCATCGTGGTTTCGATGGTCACATTCGCGTAGGTGTCCATGATGGAAAATCCACATCGGAGGCGAAGGAGTACATTGATGCTCGCAATTCGACTTTGGAAAATCTTTTGCCTCTGTTTGAGCTGTCTCCAGTCACGGTGCTGTTTGGCGGGTGGGATTCCACTAGGAGCAAGAATCAGTTGCGAATCCCATCGGTATTGACTGGTGAAATGTATGGCGTGCTTGCGGATCAAAGCGATGATGATCCCGCCATTCATCGTGCCGGAGCGCGAATTGATCCGGTTGGTGCCAGCGTGAGCGTGGCTAAGAAGGCTGATCGAGAAAAAATAGTCGGAGATAGCATCGATCTTAGTGAAAACACAAAAAACAAATTTATTGGCAGCGGTAAGGGTTCCATTATTGGTCTAGGAGCCATTCCGCCGAGTGCAGATAAAGGGGCTCTTGATGGCGTTTCGGTACGTGGCATCGTTTCAAGTCGTGTACTGAGCTTTACGATGCTTCGCACCTTCCACTTTGGTAAGGGCGTTGAAGGCGACGCCGCCATTCGTGCTTTGATTGCTGCTGCGCTGCTTCGCGCTATGGCTGGATATGATGAGAATCCAGTAGTCAGGGCTAATTGCGCGTTGACTGAGACCGGCAAGCCATCGGTTGTACTTAACAAGCGTTACGGCGAAAAGGAAGAATTCGAGCCTCTCACTGCAGAATCTACTGAGAAACTGCTGGAAGAGGCTTATATGCAGGCTCGGGAAAAGGCCGGCATTGTCTGGAATGGCCAAGAGTTTTTGGTACAGGGAAATCCTGCGGTTTTTGACAATGCTTCTGCCGAGGAATAGATCAAGGACGTCTCATGGCTTTTGCTATTACAGCGAACTTTCTGCTGGGGACGTATCAGGGAAGCGATTCTGGCGGTAGACCGGAACCTTACCCTTCTCCAGACAGACTCTATAAGGCATGCGTTGCTGCCGCATACAACACGTTTGATTTCGAAAGGCAAACGGATGATCGTGTTCTGACGGACGAGCAGATTGGTGAAGCAATGGGGTGTTGATCCCGCTCCATCTCTGGTTGGCAAATATGTTAGTGGGATAAAGCGTCCGGCGAACAATGTTGCTATTCAGATTCTCGATTCAGAATTGAAATCGAGCTATGGAATTCAATTGCGTGACGATGTTGCGAGAAAACTTCCGGGATTCCTTATCATGCTTCCCAAAGACATGCCGCAACATGACATGCAGAAACTGTACGATGTCTGTAAGCGTTCGAAGGGGAAAACTCTGTACTTTTCTCAAGCTGTTCCAAAGCTGCGATTAGGGGAGTCTGCCTTGATCGATGCGGAACATCTATGGAAACCAGTAAGCGTCGATTTCGTGCGCTACTGGATGCCTCGTCCTCTTGCCATTGCGGAGACTCGACCGATACCGGATCCCAAGAAAAAGCGTCATTGGCGAGCTGCCGAATCAATGTATTTGGCACTGGGCCATGTATGGCGTGATAAGTATGTTCCCAATGATATTCAGGGTACGCGGGAATCGCGGTATTGGGAGACGGTGGATGCAGTTGCTGATCAGTCTTCTAATTTCAGAATATTCGATTGCCGACGGGTGAGTCGCGTGAACATGATTGATTATGCGCATCATACCAATAGTTCCAATGTGTTACGTGCCATGAGTGCTTTAATCGCCATTTCTGATGGTGAAGGGTCGCTTGATTGTGCCGCTTTAGCTGTTGGGCAGAGTCGACATTTGGGAGGTGGATTCCTCGTGCCTCTTGATTTTCCCAAAAACATGATTGTGCCTGACGGACACTTTGAAAAGGGGGTTCCTTCATGGTTGAAGTGACTCAGGCTTTAGCTTTTATGGAACAGCAGTATGCTCAGTTTGTTGCCTTGGCTCATGATGGTCGCACTCCATACCGCTGGCAGTTCCGTTTGATGCGGTATGTTGCGCAAGAAGGACGCTGGCCTGATCGTATTTCAGTGCCAACGGCATCTGGCAAAACCAGCGTTATTGATATCCATGTATTCCTTAATGCGATGGTCGGATTGGCTGAAGGCGAAAGCCGAAAAGAACATGAGATCTTGTCTTGCCTTCCGTTGCGGCGCATCCCTCGGCGCTTGGCATTAACGGTGAATCGTCGCTCTCTTGTCGATGACCAATTTGATGAGGCTGACGAGCTTTGCGGCAAAATCCACACGAGTGACTCCATGATTCACTATAAGGAAGGCCTCAAGCTCAGAGCTGGTGTGCATGATGGTTTGCCTCATACTGATAAGCCTTCCGTTATGAATGTTGTCGAATTGCGTGGAGGTATAGCTTCTCAGAGAGACTGGCGGTATTATCCGCAGACCTGTGCTGTCATCTGCGCTACACCTGACATGTTTGGCAGTCGTTTGCTGTTTCGTGGTTATGGTACCAGCCGTACTATGCGCTCCATGGAAGCCGGATTGCTTGCCTATGATACTGTGCTGGTGGCCGATGAAGCGCATCTAAGCCGGCAGCTGCTTGAAACAGCGCAACAGGTGGATCGCATTGAAAGTATGGCTGACTATCCTCTCAGTGAATACGTTTCTCCACTGCAGGTAGTGGAAACCACGGCGACTCCAGCTAGCGAGGATGCAAAACGGACCAGCGTGGAAATCGAGCAAGAGGATTTGACGGTTGAGACATCGCTTGCTGATCGACTGTGCAAGCCGAAGCCGGTTGTTCTGGATTGCACCAGCGCTACGGAAAAGGAAGAGATCCAAAAGATCGTTGATACCTGCGTTGGAATGATCCAGAATCAAGAATCTGGTGAATATGGCGAGACTGGCAATGGCGTAGTCGGGTGTATTGTCAATACGGTTAAAAAAGCCAAGCAAGTGGCGAAAGAACTGTCGGCTCAGCTGAAGAAAGCTGGTATCAGACGCCCAGTAGCGAGCTACATAGGTCCAATGCGCGCCTACGATAAGAAAAAAATCCTTACGGCAATGCGCGATGCTATGTCACTAGATGCTTCGCCCGAATCTCCATGTTGCATCATTGGCACGCAGACGTTGGAAGTAGGCGTGGACGTTGATTTCACGACCCTTATTACGGAATTAGCTCCGGCATCTGCGTTGGTGCAGCGCGCTGGCCGTGTCAATCGTCGTGGGCTGAACCCCCAAGGCGATATGTTATGTCTTTGGCGTCGAGGGGAAACGGCTAACTGCTAAAACAGCGGCTCCATACGATGAGCGGGATCTTGATAAAGCTTTGGCTTGGTTGGAGAAACTTCCTCGGACTGATTCGGAATTACCGAACATGAGTGCGTGGTCAGTTCGGCAATCGATTCTGCAAGGGAATTATGTTCCTGCAGAGAAGCCTCGTCGTCTGCTGTTCCAACGTTTGGAGCCGTGGGATGCTGAGAACCTTTCATCCACGGATGAACAGTTGTCTGCTGATTTGCGGTTGCCGGGGCTCCAACAGGGGAGTGCGGATCTCAATCTGTGGTTGCGTGATGATCTGGCGGACGATTCCCCGGACATCGGTGTTGTGGTCAGGGATCTGCCGCAGGACACGAATGTTGCCATCGCATTGCTTGAGGAAACTGAACCTGAGAATGAGGAATTGTTCCCGTTGCGTAATCAGGACCAAGCGGCAAAGCTGAAGGCGAGTCTTGAAGGTGGTGCTATAAGGGCTTTCCTGTATCGAGCTTCAAACGAGGAAGGACAACGCGTCTTGCCTCTAGGTGCTGCGGATGCGAATCGACCTGATTCATATGATGGGCGCATTAAAACCGGTGATGTCATCGTCTTGGACGCTTCCGTGAAAATGTTCACTGAGCTTTCTTCGGAGGGGGAAGTGGTAATGCTCGACCTTGATGGGAAGAGCATGGCTAAAGATGTATACAATGCATGCGCCCTCGGGAAAATGGTACGTTACTATAAGGAAGCTGACGGTCACGATGGAATCAAGACTGCTTTTACGCAGGCCTATGCGTTGGTGAATAACATAGGCGATTTTACTGCTGAGCAGCAAGAGCAGATGAATCGCGATTTGCAATTGATTTGTACACCAGCATCGGAAATGTCTTCAGATTCTTTTGCCGATGCAAATACTCTTGTGCTCAACCGTATCATGTATGAAGAAGATGAAACTGGGTGCAAAACCTGGTGGGTGGTTGTCAGTTTGCATGCCAGTGATTCGGGATCGGAATCCGATCAGGAGATATTGAGCGCCAAAGCTAAAGAATATGAATTATTGCTTGGTGGTCCTCATCGACAAGAGGAAGGCCACCAAGATCATGTTGCGGCACGAGCTGAGGCCTTGGCACGTATGGTAGGTTTTGATGATGACATGGTCGAGAATCTTCGTATTGCTGGCGAATACCATGACGAAGGCAAAATCGATGCACGCTTCCAGACTTTGCTTTATCAGGGACGAAAGCCGCAGGGGCAGCGAAAGTTTCGTGCCAAAAGTCGATTTAGCTCTCGTGCGTGGGAACAGCAGTTCAGGAACCAATGTCAGCTGAGAGGGTGGCGTCATGAGCAGCGATCCGTGGCTGAATTTGTGTTGGCATGTGAAACCGAAACGGAACTTCGTCAATTGCCGGAATATCGCAGACAGCTGATCGAACGACTCATTGGAACTTCGCATGGTCATGGACGGTCGACCTTCGAACACGGGACGGACTATCTGTTGCCGGAGAGCGGAGGAGCATCTAGAGCGCAAGCGCCGGCGCTGAACAATATCGCTGATGATTTGTTTGAATCTGGAGGGTGGGAAGCCCTTATTGATCGCACCAATCAACGATATGGTTTCTGGGGAGTCTCCTATATGGAAGCACTCTTAAGAGCGGCTGACATCACCTGTTCGAAGGAGGGATTGTAATGGCTATTCGGATACCAGCGGATATTACTGACGCCTTTTCCCACCTCATGATGGTCGGACTTGCTTCAATTCTGGAAGATGATGATAGTGGCCGACATTGCATGATCCGGTGGGTCGATTTTCGTCATGCGGAACTGACGATAAGTGATGATTTGGATATGGAAGCAGTATCCGTCATAGTCAGTAATCATGCAGAACGATGGTCTTCCATGAAGGCATTGCAATCTCGCGGAGACTATACGGTTTCCGGTGCGAGAGATGCAGGGAAGAGCTCTTCCATGCATGCCACTATGTCACCAAGATTGAGTGCTTTGGGTGTGCCGGGTGGCTGGGAGAAACTGTCTCAAGATCGCGAAGCGGCGATTGACGACTTGCGAACTTGGGGCGATTACCGGTATTTCGGGGCATTGGGCCAACCTTCGTACTGGTCAGGTGAACGGAGTAAAAAGTTATGGTCTGACGCAGGTGCCTCGCGTTGGGAAATGGTTACACGCAACCAAGGCCAGGAATTCGTTCAAGGTCGATTGCTTCCATTGGCTCAAAAGGTAGCTGAGCGTTCCGTTCAAGCTGTACAAGATGGGTTGATGGGGAAGGATATTGTTGACGAAGCGGGCAAAAATAGTGCGACGAGTCGCACTGCGACTGGACTGCATGCGCCGTCAAAAACCGATAACGCTCGCGCTTGGTGTGCATTGATGGGCGTGTCTGCTTTCCCTACGTGGGTTTGCACCAGTGCTGGGAACGATGATCGTGATCCGAGTACGGCTCTGTTTCAGTTGAAAGGACCTATCCGTTTCGCTGTGCTTCCCATAACAGACAAGCCTTGGACGGTTGCGAAATATCGATCGGTAGTTCGTAGTAGCGCGCTCGCCGAATTCGGCATACAACAGAAGACCACGACGACCGACATGACAACAATTAGCTCTGCTGCTGATTGGTTGCGCGAAAAAGGCGTGTGTGCCTGCGTACTGTTCAACCAGTTTGTTTCCGACAACGCTAGCGCGCCGGAACGTTGGCTTGAGCCGGGAGAAATAATTCCTCTGTAAATGCGAAGAATCGGAGAAAAACATGGACGATGACCCCATCCCGATTAGCTTGGTTGCCAACTACATGTTCTGCCCACGCAGAGCATGGTTGGAAGCTGTCGGAGAAAAAGTCGAATCGGCACAGATTGCGCAAGGCACGTATGATCATCGAAAAGTTGATCGTTACGGTGGCGCTCCGGACGCCGATTCATTTCAAGCGGTAAATATCAGGCATGAGGGATGGGGCGTTTCCGGGCGCCTTGATGCAGCGTGCATGACGGATGATGGAATCATCATCCGCGAATATAAGGCCACCCCGGTAAAACGTGCGATGCAAGTCACTGAAGCAATGCGAACACAGTTAGCTTTGCAGGCGGCTTGTTTGGAAGATATGGGGTTCTCCGTTGCGGGCACTGAAATTTTCTTCACCACGCACCATCGTCGTGTGGAAGTTGAGCTTGACCAAGAGGATTATGACCAAGCGCACAAAGCGGTAGAGGAAACCAGAGCGTTGATTAATGCTGGTCATGCTCCCGAGCCTCTAGAAGATAGCGCCAGATGCATGCGTTGCTCTCATGCTGGGATATGTCTTCCTGAGGAACGTCAGCTATGCGAAGTCACGCATAGAATCATGGTGTCGTCTCCAGACAACCAAGTAACGCATTTGGCAACCCCGGGAGCCAAAGCATTTACACGATCAGGTCGAATGATAGTACAGAAGAATGGTGAAGAACTCGCATCCGTGCCATTGGACACCATTCAAGGTCTGCAGATATACGGAAACACTGATCTGTCTAGCGGCCTCATTCGTGAGCTGATGTGGCGCGATATTCCAATCGTATGGTGTAGCGGAACGGGAAGGATGTATGGGTGGGCGACATCATCCTATGGTCCGAACGGTGAACATCGAGTGGATCAGCACGTTGCCTCTCATGAAGGCAGACTCGGACTCGCGAGAGAATTTATCATCGCTAAAATACATAATCAGTCCGTACTGCTCAGACGTTCAGAATCAGACAATCTGGTGCTACCTCAGCTGCGACAAATCGAAAAACAGGTAGCTAACGCGAACAGGTGGCAGGACGTTTTGGGATTAGAAGGCGAAGCTGCATCGCTCTATTTTTCGCAGTTTGGACATCTCGTTAAGACTGAAAAAAGAGTCGATTGGCCTTGGGTCGCAAGGATGCGTCGTCCCGCTCCCGATGAGCTTAACTCATTGCTAGACTTCACTTACACTCTGCTGCTTTCAGACTGCGTGAGAGCATTGATTTCCTGCGGGCTTGATCCGCATGCGGGCTTTCTGCATAGCAGTAAACGAAACAAGCCAGCACTGGCGTTGGATCTTATGGAGGAGTTTCGCGCTCCCATTGCGGATTCCGTGGTGCAAACAGTCATTAATAATGGCGAAATCAGTGTAGACGGATTTTCACATGTGCTTGAATCAGTACGTATGACTGATAAGACGCGTAAGACTGTCATCCAGGCATACGAGAGGCGTATGGAGACGGAGATTACGCATCCGATATTTAAATACAAGGCATCATGGAGACGGATTATCGAGATTCAGGCTCGAATGATTCTGGGGTACCTTGACGGAACGCAACCTGAATACAGGGGGATACGAATTCGGTAGAAGCGGCAACGGTGGAAGCGGTTTCATATCGGGAGGCGGATGATGAGTGACGAAAAACGAAGTTATCTTGTGGCGTACGACATCAATGATGATAGACGTCGTGATCACGTGGCAAAAATATTACGGTGCTATGGCGAGAGGTTGCAGTATAGCGTGTTCTTTCTGCGGATTCGGCCTGCAAAAATGCTGGTTGTCCAGAATCTAATAGAAGTTGAAATCGATGGTTCAACGGATTCAGTTGTTGTCTGTTTTCTCGGAAAAGAAGAGCAGGCAAGAGAGGGAATGTCATTCTTGGGACGACGGGAATACAGTGATTTAACCATTCCGACGGTTATCTGATTTCACTTTAACCTCTCTGATTGTCTTTCACCTATGTGATTGTGGCTTGATAATTCAAAAGGTTTTTTATGAATTTTGGAATACGAGAGGTGAATCATTGCTGCGACACGCGATGACCTCTCGCATGAGGAAATATAAGGGTTTATGTCTCTTTTTCTGGTGATAAACTGACTGGAGGGAGAGGTATCTGTTCCGCTCTCGCAAAGTTTTTAATTCGCTTAGTCATTAGAGCGGATTAGAATGAGACCATTCCTGAGCTAATCAGCTCAGGACTTCATTGAGGACCATTTGGGATAACCAGCTCAGGTGTACGATGATTATTCCTGAGCTAATCAGCTCAGGACTTCATTGAGGAACGCACAATACATAGCGACCGCAATTCAAACTAACATTCCTGAGCTAATCAGCTCAGGACTTCATTGAGGATTCGGCGGAACTTCCATCCCCTTACGTGCCGATATATATTCCTGAGCTAATCAGCTCAGGACTTCATTGAGGATGTCGAGATAGTAGAGTTCCGTTCCGTTCATCTGGATTCCTGAGCTAATCAGCTCAGGACTTCATTGAGGAGGTGAGCACGAGTGGCCGTCCTATATGAGTCGCGGATTCCTGAGCTAATCAGCTCAGGACTTCATTGAGGACAGCGGCTTGCGCTGACTCCCGGCAAACATTCGATAAATTCCTGAGCTAATCAGCTCAGGACTTCATTGAGGAGCGAGCACCAGAGCGGCCTCCTTGGGTTTCAGCATATTCCTGAGCTAATCAGCTCAGGACTTCATTGAGGAGATTTGATTAACGAGCTGCTACCGGACGCCGACGTGTATTCCTGAGCTAATCAGCTCAGGACTTCATTGAGGAACGGTCGTCTTGTGCGATGGCGTCTGGCGTCGCGCGCATTCCTGAGCTAATCAGCTCAGGACTTCATTGAGGAATGATTTCGTGGATGGTGCTTTCGGTCGCGTTCAAATTCCTGAGCTAATCAGCTCAGGACTTCATTGAGGAGCCGGTGGCGGCGGCGGAGATCAGGGAGGCACGGGCGATTCCTGAGCTAATCAGCTCAGGACTTCATTGAGGATCGACCCATGAGGTGCCGGCTAACCGGCGCGTCGATGTATTCCTGAGCTAATCAGCTCAGGACTTCATTGAGGAGGCCGTGAGCGCTGCGATGAGCGTGATGACCAGCATGATTCCTGAGCTAATCAGCTCAGGACTTCATTGAGGAAGGATCACCGTGACGATCAGCAACAACTCCACCTGATTCCTGAGCTAATCAGCTCAGGACTTCATTGAGGAATGGCGCAGAAATACGGATGCCTCGACCAAGAGACAATTCCTGAGCTAATCAGCTCAGGACTTCATTGAGGACGGCACGGAAGACAGGACGGGGCACGTCAGGCGATCGGATTCCTGAGCTAATCAGCTCAGGACTTCATTGAGGAGTGGCGTTTTCGGTGGCGTCAAGTCAGTCGCGTCCGAATTCCTGAGCTAATCAGCTCAGGACTTCATTGAGGATCGTCCTCATGCGGATCCATGAGCTGGTGGACGTGTTATTCCTGAGCTAATCAGCTCAGGACTTCATTGAGGAGATAGGCAATGTTTCCATCAAAATTATATCATGCGGCGATTCCTGAGCTAATCAGCTCAGGACTTCATTGAGGATCCATGCTCATACCGGTGGCCGGCAGCGTGTCGCGGGATTCCTGAGCTAATCAGCTCAGGACTTCATTGAGGAGCTAAGACTGGCGAGGAAGTCGTGGAAGACTGCAAGATTCCTGAGCTAATCAGCTCAGGACTTCATTGAGGACCGACCAGCCGGGAAGCCGTCCAGCAGACGAATACTGATTCCTGAGCTAATCAGCTCAGGACTTCATTGAGGACAGCCGCAGCTGGCCGCAGCCGTCAAGGGCGCGACCATTCCTGAGCTAATCAGCTCAGGACTTCATTGAGGGCTGGTCTGCACGAAGGAACTGTGCGACGAGATCGTAATTCCTGAGCTAATCAGCTCAGGACTTCATTGAGGGGGAAAGCTATCCGGTCGTTTAATCGCCGATCAGAGATTCCTGAGCTAATCAGCTCAGGACTTCATTGAGGACTCGACGGTGACAAGGTCGGCAGCGTCGTCAACGGATATTCCTGAGCTAATCAGCTCAGGACTTCATTGAGGAGCGCGCGGCGGCAATCCGGAGACTGAAGCCAGGTTCATTCCTGAGCTAATCAGCTCAGGACTTCATTGAGGAGAGCTCGTCTTCCGGCGTCAGTGCTTGTTCGTTGCGATTCCTGAGCTAATCAGCTCAGGACTTCATTGAGGATTGTCGGAGTACGTGATGGTGAACTGGTGGTTGGCGATTCCTGAGCTAATCAGCTCAGGACTTCATTGAGAGTCTATTGGCTCTGATTGTCGTTGTGCGCCCTGGCTTGTGAAGCCGCTTTCTGAATTAGGAATAGCTGCTATCAGGGAGGGCAAGAGAACTATGTCAAATTTGACGTAGATTGTGGCATTTTCTGTGGCCAAGTTCATCCTTGATGAAAGGATTTCTACTTGTAATGTAGTATTGGTGCGTATGATGCTGAGAATTGACGAGCGCGATTTGAGGTCGAAGCTCAATGAGCACAGGAGCCTTATTGGATATGGTTCCAAGGGCGACGGCATCGCCAACATTGTTGCGGGCCTATTCTATATTCCAACAGCATGGACGTTTGCGGAATTGCCGATGCGGGCACGATGCTTATTTGCTGTGCTGGGTGTTGTGATAATCGCGTTGGGTGTCGCGAGTATCGTATGCAAGGGACTCACTTCCGAAAAACTATATAAGGAAATCGAATCGATGAACAGAAGAGCTAGCTCTCTCATTGCGGTCAAGGATGGCATGGACGCGCTGTCCAACCGGTATCTGACGTATTACGACGAGCAGTGGAATTGTTGGTTTCTTCCGAACCATCGTTCATTTGATTCGTATGAGGAAGACAAAAGAAAGCTTTCGTCATATCTTTCGTCGGAATTCAAGATTCCGTCTGACGATTTCCAAATGAGATTCGTTGGAACTGCGACCAGTACAAAGTTGTCTACCGCGCATAATGAGGAGCGCACTTACGATTACCGATTGTATCTTGCGTCGGTGATCCGGATTCCTGATGCTTGGGATGCTGAAGGTGAGTTCGCGATTGGATCCAAGAAGTGCAAGTGGATGACGGTCGGTGAAATGCTGAACGACAGGAAAATCTACGCCATCAACCATGACGTAATCCAAATGCTCAAGGATCTCATCTGACACATGTTGAGAAGTTCACTTCGCGTATAAGTCTTCCCCTTTCTGTCCGTAGAAAGCCATTTTAACTCAAGTAGATAAGTTATGTAAGAGACATGCGAGAACGAGAAGATTTCCTGAGTGTCCAATAGACGTCCGGATTTTCCGCCACAACGTCGCGTATACGTCCGGCATTATCGGCACTCGTGCATCCAGCTGTGTCTGCGGTTGCCTCCCATGGAGGGTGACTGGACTGTGATTTTGATGTATGCCTAGATGCTGCTTTGCAGGCTGTCTGCACAATTCGAAATTGAAGCAAGAGTTTCGGGTTGCGCAGCCGCAATTGACGGACGGTGCGTCTTTCGGGTGCAAAATGCCTTGATCGAAGGCCCGTGTCAAACGGAGCTCTCACGTTATTGCTGTCAAGAATTGGGGAAATAGGCATCAGGTTTGAGGATTGCCTGTTGTTAAGGCCGAAAACGACTCAAGGAAATCTCGGTGGTAGAGATTGTTAAGTAGGAATGGTCAAAATTGTTAAATAGAGGTTAGTGAAGGTTGATATATGCGATCTTGCAGAGTTGGTGTGATGTGCTAGGGGTGAGCACCCTCGTTGACGCCCGGTTTGGCGACATCCAGGGTACTCTTTTCTCTGGGAGATGTTTTCGCTAGAGGATGTTGCTTTGGTTTAGCCAGGCACGTAGGTCACGAATTTCCTGATCGCAGATGCCGTGGCCCATTCCCGGATATTCGAAATACGTGAGATTGCCGGTTTGCGCAAGTTTGTTGTGCGCGCACTGTTGGTCGGCTAAAGGAATTGTGCGGTCTTCGTTGCCGTAGCAGAGTGCGAATCGCGTGCGTCCGGTCGCGGGCAAAGGCTCAGCGGTTTCGCCTTTGAATGATGGGCTCATCAGAATCGCCCTGTCGAACGCATCGGGATGTTCCGCAACCATGCGATACGACAGGTATCCGCCCTGCGAAAACCCGATCAGTACCTTGCGGAAATGCGCGTATGCGGGCGAATCCAGCAATCGTACGACGGCGTCGCCTACGGCACTGCACTCACGTCGACGCTCTTCTACGGAACATCCATCTGGATACCAGTAGTAGCTTCCGATGTAAGGACGTTCGTACGTGCCTTGGAACGACAGATAGTTCGGATGCTGGGCAGGAGCAATGGAGTTGTCCGTTGAAGATGCGTCTCGCTTCGGAACATCATAAATCGCATCAATAATGCGGATCATCTCATTTTCATCATTGCTGAATCCGTGAAATCCCAAGAACAGCAGATTATCGCCGGCCTTTTCGCGGGCTGTCACATCAATGCTGGTACTCACGTTCAAACGCATGTCATCCTCCCATCGCATGTCGATAGTATGCAGATTTCCAACGGCACCATAACGGTGGACAGCGAAGTGGGGAAGGGCACGACGTTCACCGTTATGCTGCCGTTGGTTGAGGAAAACACTGAATATGTGGCGAAGTTTACAGCAATCCATCCGCATGCAACGCGCCATACATGCGGTCCAGGCATTCGACCAGCAGCGGATACGGCATTGCTATGTTCACGCGCACGCATCCGGCACCGGTCTCGCCGCATGAACGCCCGTCGGTCAACGCCACTTGCGCCTTCTCAAGGAAGTATGCGGCCGGATCGTCGATGCCAAGCGGCGAGAAATCAAGCCATGCGATATATGTGCCCTGCGGTTTGATATAGCCGACGCCGGCGAACCTTTCACGCATCTGCTCGTCGAACAACGCCAAATTCCTGCACACATAGGCAAACGCATCCTGGAACCACAGGTCGCCTTCGTTATATGCGGTGGTGGTGGCGATTGCGCCGATGGTGGCGGTCTGATGTTCGCTCCACTCCGCCTTGACCGCCCACATGTCACGATCCGCAGGATTGGTAAGCAGCACCTGCGCGCACTTCGTGCCCGGAATATTGAACGATTTCGACGCGCTGGTAGCGGTCATCGACTGTAATGCGGCCTGCTCGCTGATGGTGGGGAACGGAATGTGCTTGCCCTCAAACACGAACGGCGCATGAATCTCATCATTGAAAATACGCACGTCATACTGTGCCGCAAGATCGCTCAGACGCAGCTCCTCCTCCAAGGTGAGCACTTTGCCGATCGGGTTGTGCGGGTTGCAGAGCACGAACGCATGGCATCCGGCCGCAAACGCGCGTTCGATGGCGTCGAAGTCGAACACCCATTGCGCCTCTCCGGTTTCGGCGTCGCCGCTTTGTAGCATTTCGATTTCGATCACGTCAACGTCGTACAGTTTCGGAACGCTCAAAAACGGCATGTAGGCAGGCGTCGGCACGATCACGCTGTTGCCCGCACCGACCAGTTCACGCAAGAAAATCTCATAAGCTTCGAGTACGTCGGGAACCACGCGAATAATGCTCGGATCGACATCCCACCCGTAATGCGAGCGTTGCCATCCTGCGCATGCTGCTGCCACGCGCTGCTTCCAAGGTTCGGGAATGTAGCCGAGTTTGCAATGGTCGCAGGCGTTGTCGATGGCTTCTTGGATGCAGGGAGCCAGGCCGTAGTCCATTTCGGCGATGAACGCGCCAATGCAGCCGGGGTAGCGTGTCCACTTGTCGGAGCCGACTGCGGCAAGATCGGCTGCGGTGGTGTGGTCGATGGCGTCGGCGTCAAAGCCGGAACCGGTACGATGCTTCATTTCCATGATTTCTTCCATGGTTCCAGCATGACGTACCGATGCTTGCACGAACAGTGTGTTCTTGTACTGAAAGCAAAGACTGTTATGAAGTTTTCTTATATCAGATGCTTTTGCTATTCAATTATTAATCTGATTATGACGATATAGCAAAATACTGGAAACAATTGTTTGCTGCAGTATTCCGCGATTGCGAATAAGCACGGATATCAAACGATGAATCAGATGTTTTCCAAATACTGGTGTGACGCCCTTTCGATCTCGTCTTTGACGCGGGCCACTGCCGGTCGGTCGTCCACTTTTCTTGTGACGAAACAGACTGTGCGGAATGCGTTGTTGTCGGCGATTGGCAGTGCGGCCAAATCGGGTTGGATTCCAGCGGTTGTGGCTAAGCGAGATATGATCGAGACGCCCATGCCGACTTCCACCAGATTCTGCGTGGCCCAAAAATCGTCGGTCGAATGTGTGATTTCCGGTGTGAAGCCGGCGGCACGCGCCAACGACACCAGATTCGCCTGGCAGGTTTCGCAGCCGGCGATCCACTGTTCGCTGCGTGCCGAAACCAATTGGACCGGCAGGTGCGAGCTTTCGTACTGGCGCGCGATCGCATTGTTCGCGCCGATCAGCAGCATCAGCGGATCGACGCCGAAAGGAGCGACTTCCAAATCGTCCGGTCCGGCCAAAGCGGGGAGTGAATTGTATTGGAAGATGATCGCGCAATCGGCAAGTCCCTGTTCCAATGCCTCCATGGCCTCAGGCGGCTCCATCTGCATGAGGCTCACGCGAATGTCGGACGTTTTGCTGATATGCACGAGCACGCGTGCCACGAACGACGAACATACCGATGGGGGAGCGACCAAACGAATATGCGTCGATCCGTTGCGCTGGTACTCTTCCACATCTTTGACGGCTTGGGTGACGCGATTGTCGATAAGCTGCCCGTGACGTGCCAGAATACGGCCGATCGGAGTCAATTCCACGCCATGCGACGTGCGCTGCACGAGCTTTGCGTCAAGTTCACGTTCGATCTTGCGGATCTGCTGGCTGATGGCCGGTTGCGACCATCCGGTTTCACGCGCGACCGCGGAGAACGAGCCCAAACGCTCCACGTTCCACAAGGTCACCAGAATCTGCGGGTTCAGTGTTTTCGTGCTGAATCCCGTGGCATTCGTGGTGATGCTGATGTCGGTGTTCGTGTTGGCGTTTTCACGCGTGTTGCTATCGGCTGGAGTGTTCATATGAGGGTAGTGCTCAGCTTTTTAGGAATGCGGGGATGGCCTCGGCCGCCGCATAGCCTGCGCGGTACATGCGTTCCAATCCTTCGAACGACTTGCTCAACGTGTTCAGGCCGTACAGGCTTTCCGGTGCGAGGATGAGCACGCGGCCGTCCTGCTCGTATTCCTTGGCCAGCGCCACTTCGTCGTTGTACGTCTGGTAGCGGTTGAGCAGTTTTTCCGCGGCTTGTGGATGCGTGCGCCTCAAAATCCTGGCGGGGCCGATGTCCCTCTTCTGTTCGCGTACGGTGTCTTTCGGACGGGTGAGTATCACCACGATGCGGTCGTGGCCGTCATCGATGGCCTTCTGCACCGGAATCGGATCGGCGATGCCGCCATCGTAATAGGGAATGCCATCGATCGCATACGGTTCGCAAGCTACCGGCACCGCTGATGACGCCTTCAGGATGTCGAAATTGTCGTAGCCCACGTCGGATTTGCCGAAATACTTCGTGGAGCCGTCTTCGGCGTTGCACGCAACCACGGTGAAACCGGTCGGGTTGGCTTCGAAAGCCGCGTAGTCAACCGGATTTTCACCATCATGATTGCTGAGCGTGCTATACACGTAATCGAGGTTGGCGAAATTATGGTTCTTGACATAGCTGTCGAAGCTCGCGTATTCCTTGCGGAACGCGTACTGCGTGTAGAACGTGTGGTTGCGCCCATGCTGCTTCGCGATGAACGAAACCATGTTGGCGCTGCCGGCGGAAACACCATAGCAGTGGTCGACGCTGATGCCGTCCTCAAGCATGCGGTCCATCACGCCCGCACCGTAAATCGCACGGAAACCGCCGCCGACGTCGATCATTGCCGTCCTGTGAGCCATATGCGTCCCGTCCTTTCGCCGTTCGTCCCTTTTGCGGGTTTCAATCGACTTTACGCGGTCTAATTGACGTATTTTTGCGTGTTCGGTCATTTCTTATCGAAGGACGACGTAAGATATCTGCGAATAATCAACAAAAATGGAGTGGAGAAGATATCAATGAACGAAGCTGCACTGCCTCAGTCGACGGTCCACATCGCCCAAGCTGATCCGGACGGGATTCTGCTGGTGATTCACGCGGGTGCCGGCAATCGTGGCAAAAAGGATACGCCGGAGCGTCGTGCCCAGGTGGAGCAGGATTTGAACAGGGCTCTTGAAGCTGGCTATGCGTTGCTGGAGCAGGGGGCTCCGGCGGAGGATGCCGTGTGCGCGGCTATCCGTGTTATGGAGGATGCTCCGGAGTTCAACGCTGGTCGTGGTGCTGCGCTGACGAGTGAAGGCATCGTATCCATGGATTCCTGCCTGATGACTGGTGTCGATGGCGAGGTTGGTTCCGCGTGCGGTCTGACCACGTCTAAGAATCCGATCAACGTAGCGCGTGCCATCAAGGAAAAGACCAAGCATGTCATGTTTGCCAAGCCTGGTAATGATTTGCTTAAGGAGTGGGGAATCGAACTGTGCGACAGTGATTATTTCATCACTCCGGCACGTCAGGAATCCTTGCGCGAGGCGCAATCCAACGGCGATGAGTGGGAGAAGCATGGCACCATCGGCGCTGTCGCCCGTGACTCGTCCGGCAACATCGCTGCCGGCACCTCCACCGGTGGCATTACCAACCAGATGCCGGGACGTGTCGGCGATTCGCCTCTGCCGGGCTGTGGTACCTATGCCAACAACGATTCCGTCGCGATCTCCTGCACCGGCATCGGTGAGGCGTTCGTCAAGGAAGTCGCTGCGCATCAGGTTTCCGATCGTGTTCTGTACGCCAAGGAGGAGCCGGTCGAGGCTGCGAAGGCGGCGCTGGATGGTGTCGCCCGTCATCATGGCGATGGCGGTATGATCGTCGTTCCGGCTCATGGTGAAGGCGCAATGGTGTTCAATAGCGAGATGATGAACTGCGGTTGGAAGTCTCCGAAGGGTAGCTACGTGCAGAGTTGATGCTGTAGTGGCAAACCGGCAAACAAGCCACAAAAGTACAGTGGGGTTCGAATCCATGAAGGATTCGAACCCCACTGTACTTGAGCTCCCTATATGGCCGGCGAATCGTTCGTCCGCCGGCCAGAAACATCACTTAGTGATGGTGTTGTAGGTAGGCAGATTGGTGTAATCGAACGACACGTTCTTCACGTTCGTCGCGGACGCGGCGGCGACGTTGTCGTTCCACAGCGGAATCACCGGAAGATCCTTGGCCAGCACTTCCTGCGCCTTGGTGAAGTCCTCGGTCCGCTTCTTTACGTCGGTCTGGGCAAGTGCGGCATTCAGGAGCTCGTCGAATTCCGCACTCTTGTAATCACCATCGTTCGAACCATGACCGTCAGCGGAGCTGGAGGCATATAGCGGATTGAGATAATCTTCAGCGGACGGGTAATCCAGCATCCAGCCGGCACGGAACGCGGTTTTGATGGTGCGGTTGGTCACCTGGTTACGCACGTCGCTGAACGTGGCGTACGGCTCGCCAGCGGCGTCGATGTCGAGTGTGTTCTTGATCTGGTTGCACACGGCATCGACCCATTCCTTATGGCCGCCATCGGCGTTATAGGCGATTCGGAAGTTGCCGGACCACGGCTTGATGGCATTGGCTTTCTTCCAGAGTTCCTTGGCCTTGGAAGCGTTGTATTTCAGGTTGCTGCCGTTCTGTTCCAGTTTCTTCACATATTCGGGGACGAGCGGTGAAGTGAAATCGGTGGTCGGGGTCTTCGTGTTGTTGTAAACCTTCTTGACGATCTGGTCGCGGTCGATGGCCATGGAAATGGCCTGACGACGCAACTGGCCTTCTTCGTCGTTGCCGAAATGCTCAAGACGTTCCGGAATGACGAAGGACTGGAACGAGGATCCTGCCTGACTGTAGGCGATCACGCTGGAATCCTGACGGAAGGTCTTCACCGCAGACTGTGGAATCTGATCCATCACGTCGAGGTTGCCAGACAGCACGTCGGAGTAAGCGGAATCCTCATTCGTGTAGACGCGGTATTCGATGCCTTTGTTGGACACCTTGCGGCTGCCCTTATAATCCTTGTTTGGTACGACGATGATGTTCTTGTCGTGGGACCAGGACTTGAACTTGTACGGACCATTGCCAATCGGAGCCTGGCCGAACTTCTTGATGTCCTTAAATGCCACGCTTGGCAGCGGGAACATGGATTGGTGCGCGAGCTTGGTCGGGAATACGGAATCAGGCTTGTTCAGCTCGACGACCAGCGTGTAGTCGTCCGGGGTGGAAAGACCGGAAAGCGTGGCCTTCGGATCGACGTTCGGATCCTGCAGTTCGTCATAGCCCTTGATGGTGGAGAATCGGCTTGCGGTCTTCTGCGCGTTCTTCACGTTGGCGGCGAAACTCCAGGTGTCGGCGAAGGAATGGGCGGTTACCGCCTCGCCGTTGGTGAACTTCCAGCCTTTCTTCAACTTGATTGTGTACTTGGTGGCATCCTCGTTCGGGGTGATACTCTCGGCGACTTCGAGATGTTGCTTGCCCTTTGCGTCGAAGCTCACCAGACCTTCGAACAGGTATCGAATAACTCTGCCGCCGCCCATTTCGTTGGTGTCGCTTGGAATTAGACCGTTCTGCGGTTCGCTGTTGTTCACTGAAATCAGCGAGGTGCTATCGGAGCCGTTGGAGGCTGTGTCATCGTTGGAAGACGATCCGCATGCGGCGATCGACGTCAGCATGGCACCCGCCGCGGCCATGGCCAGCAGACGCCGAAATGTGTTGTTCTTCATTTCATTCTCCTTTAATGTCGACTTTTCCGCCGATTATGTCGACGAAAAAACAATAGGACATAATATGGGAGTTTTATAAAATTTTCGTGTCATGTCTCAATTTGAAAACGAACCGCTGGCAGGCGTTGGATATGGACGTTATCTTCAGCTTTCTAGGAATGCGGGGATGGCCTCGGCCGCCGCATAGCCCGCGCGGTACATGCGTTCCAAACCTTCGAACGACTTGCTCAACGTGTTCAGGCCGTACAGGCTTTCCGGCGCGAGGATGAGCACGCGGCCGTCCTGCTCGTATTCCTTGGCCAGCGCCACTTCGTCGTTGTACGTCTGATAACGGTTGAGCAGTTTTTGCGGGTTTCAATCGACTTTACGCGGTCTATCGGAACATTCGCGCTCAGCGATCAAGCAGCGATTGCGCTAATTGCGCGATTTGTGTGGAAGTGTCGGAATTGGCCAGCTCGATACCACCGTCCGCGTCTTCCGGAGAGAGTTTGCCCAACGATTCGAGCACTACGCCAAGATGGCGCACGGTACCTTCGTTGCCGTCGATGATTGCCGCTGTGTCGGGCAGCAGTTCGCGGAAATAGTCGCGGTAAAACACGAAATGCGTGCAGCCAAGCACTACCGAATCGATCGTCGACAAATCATACTGGTCGAAATACTGGTGCAGCGTGTGCATCACAACATCGTGATCGTCGAGTTGGCCGTGCTCAACGATCTCCACCAAACCGGGGCAGGGTTCCGGAAAGATCGTATGGTCTGTTTTGAAACGATCCATCAGCACGGCGAACTTGCGTTCCCGCAACGTCAGGGGAGTAGCTGCGACGATGACACGCTGACGATTGCCATGGCCTCGATCGCACGCCACCTTCAGCGCTGGTTCCATGCCAATGATCGGAATGTCGTATTTGTCGCGCAACTCGTTGGCTGCGGCGGAAGTGGCGGTATTGCAAGCGATGACAACCGCTTTCACTCCCTGCTCCACGAAACGTTTCACAATGGCGTCGGACAGCTTGCGTACCTGTTCAGGTGATTTGGTTCCGTAAGGAGCGTTCGCGGAATCGCCAAAATACAGCACGCGTTCGTTCGGCATATCGCGGCGGATTTCGCGCGCCACGGAAATCCCGCCCAAACCGGAATCGAAAACGCCGATTGGTGCCGTTGAAGTCATACGTCCTCCCTTGTTCCGCACGCAAACATACTGCAACATAATGCACACGTGTTGCGTCCAACTTCTTCAATAGCCTACCGCGTGTAGAGTGAATCGGTATGAGCATTCCAAGCATTGTTTACAAAGCACACGCCACCGGCAACGATTTCGTGGTGTATCTGGACGCCGAAGGCACGTACGAGCCTACCGCCGATGAAGTGCGATTCCTGTGCGACCGTCATTTCGGTATCGGTGGCGATGGCTTGATCCGCCTTACTCATCCGCAGGCGGTGTCCGATTTGAACGACAAGCAGATTGCCGTTTGTGCTGCCGACAATGCGGATTGGTTCATGGACTACCGCAACGCGGATGGTTCGTTGGCTGAGATGTGCGGCAACGGCACGCGTGCGATCACTCTGTTCGCGCAACGGCAGGGTATTGCCGGTCAGCCGGGCGGTGAACCGTTCCGTCTCGGCACCCGTGCCGGTGTGAAGGTTCTGACTTCACTTGGCGATGTGCCGACTCTTGGCAAGGACGTGTTCCAGGTTGAGATGGGTTCATGGAAGCGTGGCGATCTTGATGGATACGAAGTGACGATTCCCGGCACGGCCGGTTCCGCACGCGGCACGTTCGTGGACATGGGCAATCCGCATGTGGTGGCCGTCATCGAAGACGCGTTCTCCAGCCTGCCGACGGTGGAACAGCTTGATTTGGTGACCAAGCCGGTGGTCGCGCCCCGAATCGAAAGCGACCAGAATGTTGAGTTCGTGCGCATCGACGAGCAAAGCGAAGGCGACAACGAGGGCAACGCCACCATGCGCGTCAACGAACGCGGCTGCGGCGAAACCCTGTCGTGCGGAACCGGCCTGTGCGCCACCGCCATCACGTTGCGTGCCAAAACCGGCATCGACCATTGGACGATCACCGTGCGTGGCGGCACCCTGCGCGTCGACGTGACCGATAACGACGTGAAACTCACCGGATCGGCCACCATCGTCGGCAAAATCGAACTGCTGTAAGGTTTTGCGCATAACACTGAAATTTGCGGATACGCAAAAGAAAGAAGCCGGCTGTTTCCAGTCGGCTTCTCTTGTAGGCGAGTGAATCCCTACTGCTGATTGGACGTTACTTGACGTCAACTGAACAGCAGGGGGCCGTCTTCGACGAGAATGATCACAATCAATGTCACGATCCATAAGGCATCGACCATCAGATCGTAATTAAGACGGTAGTAGGTGCGTACGCCCTCGCGCTTGGCCGGAATCTCCTGAACCACCGCCGTGGCATGAGACAACGCCATGAACTGCACGGTGGTGGAGAACATCAGGCACAGACACCACGGGCATAGCGCGTTGATCACAAACAACGACTGCGAGGTCAGCCAATACGAATAAGCCAGCGCGGCCAATCCACCCAGCCATGTGCACAACGCAAACCAGCGGGGCACGGCGACCTTCGTCAAACCGATCACCGCGATCGTTACGAACACTGATTCCGCGGCGATGCCGAAGAACGCATTCGGGAAACTCAAACCGGCGAACTTCACAACCTCAGCCTGCCACGATTCCGCAACCGCGGAACACGACATCACGGCATTCACATCACAGCTGAGCTTCTGACCGGGATTGCGCGCCAATTTCAGTGTCTCGGCGGAAAGCACGAACGATACGACCAGCGCTACCGCCGAGGCGATCAGCATGATCAGATACGTCCATGTCGCGGTATGCCGCCAACCGCGCGGCTTCGTATAATCATCGTCGAGAGTGGCTTCGGCAACCTGTTCGCCGGAAAAATCGCTCATCGTGCATCCTTGAATCAAAATACAAACGTTGTCATCGCCTAGTTTACGCGGTATTGTGCCGAGTCGCGCCAAAAACAGCTTACGATGGATACATGATTCGCGTAGGCACTGCGGCACCGCCCGCTGAAGGTTGGGACATTCACTGCCATACCGTTTTTTCCGACGGTACGGAAACGCCGCGTGCGTTGTTGCAGGAAGCGAGAGCATTGCGATTGCATGGTGTTGCGATTGCCGATCATGACACGACCTCCGGTTGGCAGGATGCGTTGGCTGCTTCGCGGGAGGTCAGATTGCCGTTGTTACGCGGTACGGAAATCACTGCCGTCGATGAGAGCGTATCCGTGCACATGCTCGCATTCCAATATGATCCGCTGAACGCCGATATCAGCGAGATGTTCGCGTCCACCCGCGAGGCGCGACTGCGTAGAACCAAGCGCATGGTCGAACTGATGGCGCAGGATTTTCCGATTACGTGGGATGATGTGCTCGCGCAGGTGCGTGAAGGCAAACGCACCACGATAGGCCGGCCGCATATCGCCGACGCATTGGTGGCTGCCGGCGTGTATGAAACACGATCCGACGCTTTCGCCGATGCGGTGAGCGCAACGTCGAAATATTACATTCCCACGCCATCACCGACCACGCACGACGTGGTGGCCGCGGTCAAGGGTGCGGGCGGGGTGGTGGTTATCGCCCACGCCGGAGACCCCCGGCGCAATCGGACATTACTGACCGACCGGCAAATCGAATCTCTCATCACCGAAGGCTTGGACGGTTTGGAAGTGTGGCATCGCGGCAATCCATCAGAACAGCGTGAACGTCTGCTCACCATTGCGCGCCGGCACGACCTGCTGGTGACTGGCGGATCCGATTGGCATGGTAAAGGCAAGCCGAACGCGCTGGGGGAGAACCTCACCAGCGACGAAACAGTTCAGGAAATCATCAATCGAGGCGTCCGCTTGAGCAAAGAATCGTCGAAGGCGAAAATAAAAAACCAAAACGCAATCATCGACGCGTAATTGAGATATGAAACCAGAAACGAGTTGATCGCCCAAAATGGAAAAGCCAGGCGCGAACGTCTAGCTTTTCTTGTTACGTCGAAAACGTGTGTTTCAGTTCGAAGCTGAAATCTGGTGATGCGAACGGGTCAGAGGTTGCCGAAACCGACGGCGTGCTTGGTTTCGGAACCGATGATGGCGTAGCCGAGCGAGCCTGCCGGCACCACGATGCGACGACCCTTGTCGTCCGTCAGATTGATGGTCTTGCCGTTCTCCACGGCGTCGGCGATGGCCGCGTTGACCTCATCGGCGCTCTGTTCGGTGCTGAAGGTGACGGTGCGGGCCACATTCTGAATGCCGAGTTCAATATCCATGGATGCTCCTTCGTGATAATGCGCAATGCATGCGCACGTGTATGTACGGGTTATGTGCGCCTATTCTACGCGTAGCTTCTCATCGGTGGCGTCTTCCGCCTCCCACTGATTGATCTGCGCCTGCGCTTTCTGCATGGTCGCCTCATCTCGCTCCAACAGTGGAATGAGTACTGTCGCGGCCTCGCTGTGCGATGCGGGAATCGATTCCTCGTTCGTATCGTCGTTGTCGTCGGCCGTTTCCAGCCTGCTGATTACCATGGTGGAACTTGACGGCATGGATTCGTGCCGTTCTTTTGCGGAATGTTCCGGAATGAAAGTGCTGACCGAGGTCGCCTCATGTTCATTCGTATTGCCGGACGGTGCTTGTGATGGCTGGGCTCCGGCCGGTACGAACGCTTCCGTCGCGTCGTTGACGATTTCCTTCGTCTTGCGGACCGGCTGGGAGCCGGTCACGTCGAAATCGCCGGTCGCGTCGAAATCTCCAGTGGAATCATCCATATCCACAGCGTCAACATGACGTTCGCCGGTCGTGTCGGAATCATTCTGCTGTGCGGCCGCGTTACGGCGACGCTCCGATTCGTTCAGCAACGTGCCTACGGTGATTGTGCTCGGCGGGCGCTGGGGGCGATCCTTGGACTCCTGCTTCGTTTCAGTTTGCACGCGATTCTTCGCTGTGGCGACACCCAACTGGTGGGCCAGGCGTTCCACCTGCGCCTTGAATTGCATAATCTTGGCGTTGTCTGCCTTGTTCAAAGCGGAAATAAAATCGCCGACCTGCTCCATCTGCAGCCACAGATTGGCCCGCAGCATAATCAGATCATCCAAACGATTGCCCAACATGCGACCGTATGCGGAAAGCAAGGCATTGCGGTGGTTCTCGTCAAGCTTGGCGAAAATCCAAGCCAAATCGCGGGCAGGATCGTTGACCTGCATATCCTGCCAATTCGTGACCGCGGTGATGGACGAACCGGAAAAAAGCACATCGCCGTCACGCAACCCGCCATGCACCGGGCAAGTGGAGAACGACCACAGGCCGTCGGTCTCAAGAATATTCGCCCAACTAGTGGTGATCTCCTGCGGAACATGACCAGCCTGACGCAGGCGCTTGATCCAAGCGGTCAGCTGAGCGCGAATCTGGCCGGTGACAAACGTCGGATAGCCCGCTTCCTGCAGGAAGTCGGGACGAAGGCGATGAATCGCGCCCAAAGCGGTGCCTACGCTGGAACAATCATCCAAAGTCAGCAGCTCCAACGGCCGCGCCTGACCCACATGGTGGGTGGCCACCAGCACGGACGTATCTCCAGTGGCGGAATGCTTCAAATCGCCGTTTGAAAAAGCTACTATGCTATCGACGGCAAAACCCAATCCGCCTAATTCGCGGGCTTGCGAGAGCGTCTGCGCAGCGCGCACGCGACCGGCAAGACGCTTACGGCCTTCAGGCGTGTTGGATGCGAACACGTCATACAGCTTGCCCGCTGCATCCTGAACCACGGCATGGTCGACGCCGTACCCCTCGTCGGTCGGGTTGGTCTGTTCGCTGGCACGCGCGCCCGCAATGGCGGCGTTCGGCATCGCCGCACTCGTCAGGGCAGCTATCATAAATTTGCTTCGTTCGGTCACAATTCCAACCTTAATACACAATAGGGGCGAAGCGTTGCCGACTTGCCAGTAAAACTGCAGGTGAACCGCGGGCAAATCGTCACATGGCGACGGCAATCTGCCACAATGGAACGTATGAGTGCAACAGCGGAAGAGATTCTTGACGGATTGGATGAGGCGCAAAGGGCGGCCGCAACGGCCGTGGACGGTCCAGTGCGCATCATCGCGGGCGCGGGCGCGGGCAAGACGCGAACCGTTACCCGCAGAATCGCCTATGCGTGCGCCACCAAAGCGTGGAATCCACGAAGCACGATCGCAGTCACATTCTCCGTCAAAGCGGCGGCGGAAATGCGTAGCCGCCTATCGAAACTCGATGTCGCAGCCGACGTCAAAGCAGCCACCTTCCACTCCGCGGCCCTCCATCAGCTACGCCAAGTGTGGCCGGACGTATGCGAGGGGCCGATGCCGTTCATTTCCAGAAATCCACGTGAACTGGTGGAGCGCTCGCTGCGCCGCGTCACCACCTTCCAAGTGGATGACGACACCATACGTAACTTGCAAGCGGAAATCAACTGGTGCAAAATCTCACTGATCGCACCGGAAGATTACGCGCGGGTTTGCGCGGCAACGCATCGACAGCCGCCATCAGGCCTCGAACCAAGCCAATTCGTAGACGTATACAAAGCGTATGAGGCAGAAAAAACCAACCGCAACGAAATCGATTTCGACGATATTCTGCTGATCGTTTGTCATCTGATGGAAAGCGACGAGGAAGTGGCCTCAGCTATCCGCTCCAACATCAGATGGCTTACCGTCGACGAGTACCAGGACGTTTCGCCATTGCAGCACCGTCTGCTCACCCGATGGCTCGGCTCAAACCGCAATATTTGCGTGGTGGGCGATCCGGCGCAGACCATCTACTCGTTCGCGGGCGCAAGTAGCTACAGTCTGCTCAACTTCGATTCGGAATTCGGTCCGCTCACCGCTGACATCAATCTGAACAACGACTACCGTTCCACGCCGCAGATCGTCAACTATGCCAATCGTGTGCTTGCGGCATCGCCGCAGCGGGCCGATTATCTGAAGCTCAGCTCTGAAAGGAGCAAAGGACGGAGGGTCGTGGAAACCATATATGGCAGCGATTGGGAGGAAGCGCAAGGTGTGGCGGCGCGCATCCGCAAACTGGTGGATGCGGGGGAGTCGCCGGCCGATTGCGCGATTCTCACCAGAGTCAACGCGCAGCAGAAAATCCTGTGCAAGGCATTGGCCGAACAGCATTTGAGATATCGCGTGCGCAGGGATAGCGGATGGCAGAATTCCGCACTTTCCGACGACACGCAGACCAGACTGGCCATGTTGGAGGCATTGGGCGTCGGCGCGGATCTGAGCGGCGTGACCATTTCCACTATCCACGCGTCCAAAGGTTTGGAATTCAAGCACGTGTTCCTTATCGGCTGCTCGGAAGGACTCATACCGTATGGGTTGCCGCAGGATGACGACGTGCTTGAGGAGGAACGCCGGCTCATGTATGTGGCCGTGACGCGCGCCGAAGACACGCTTGACGTCTCATATGCGCGTACCCGTGAAGGCAATGAGGGTGAAAGGGCACGACGGGTGTCGCGCTTTTTCCGCTGATACTGCTAACGGAATAGCGCGATTACTCGGCGTCGGTATCGTTGTTGCTGCCGGATTCTGCGGAATCGTCAGAGTCGCTGCCATTGGTATCGGATTCGCCGCCCTTGTGCTCTTCCTCGTCAAGCAGCTTGCTGAGTTCGGCATCCCAATCGATGGTCATGCCATCGGCGTCGCCAAGGGGCTGCGACGCCATATCGGTGGCATTGGAAGCGGCGAACGTCGTATTTTCCGTGTTTTCCGACGATCCGTTGTTCTGCGACTGTGAGGTGTTGTCATCGTCATCATTCGGCAGTTGCGGCAGTAGATCGGGATGTGACCATTTCGCGTCTCGTGCCTGCGCGCCTTCCGTAGCGCAGATGTTATCCCACAATGCGGCCGCTTCACGCATGCGCTTCGGGCGTAATTGCAAGCCGATCAGACTTTCGAAGGTGCGTTCCGCGGGACCTCCGATGGCGCGCTCGCGGCGGAGCATCTCACGAAGCTGTTCGATATGCGGAATATGAGCCATGCCGGCGCGCCACACTACGGTGTCTACCCAACCCTCTACCAAGGCGAGCAGATTCTCCAGCGATTTCATGGCCTGCTGTTGTTCAGGCGTGTCAGGGAACGCCACCTTGGTGATGTTCACCGCGTCGGCCATGGAATCCGGGTCGACGGACTGCGCATCGCGGATCTGCTCCTCCATGGCGTCCAAATCGATGCTGGTGCCACGGGCATACTTGCCCAACAGCGCCTCGAAGCGTGGCATCAGCCACGGCACGGAAGCGTACAGGCGCGAATGGGCGAGCTCTTGCAGTGCAAGATAGCTCATTACTTCGTTCACGTCGATTTCCAAGGATTTCGCATATTCGACGACATTCTGCACGATCAGGCCTCCAGCCGGATTCTTCAGCAACGAAATGCTTTGGTCGAAACTGCCGCGCACCTCATGCGACAAATCGCCGGCGGCACGTCCCAGCTGCATGGCGAACGACGTATTGCCGACGAAACGCATGAGTTTTGCCGGATCTTTCATATCATCGGGAATCGGAATCTGCACCGGACCGGCGAAAATGCCGGAAATTTCCGTATGGAATTCGGAATCGCCGAAACGCTGTGACAAAATCGAAGCCAGAGCGTCGCTCATCGACTCGGCAATCGGGGATGCAAACTGCGCCCAGGAATCGATGCATCCTTCCACCCAGCCTGCGCGGGTAAGCACCTGCGTTTCGCCTTGCGCGGGGTTGAATTCGCAAGCGGTGTCAAGCCACAGATTCGCCTCGCTGATGGCTCGCCGGGCCATCTCGCCGTACTCCGCGCTCACACTGGTTTCCGATCCTTCGCCATTGGCCTGCTGCAATGCCAATGATTTCGCCAGTTTGACGTTGATTGGACCTTCCTCGGTGATGTGCTGGATGTCTCCGAAAGTGTTGAGCCCGCCCGCAGTGAACGCCTGCATCATCGACCTGACCTCGGCCGGCTTGGGAAGCTTGCTCACATCCTGACTCATCAACTGGTCGCGCAACTCTTCCGGCATGTTGGAAAACTGGTTCCATGCCATCTCGCCTTGAATTGGTCCGAAACAATCGATAAACCATTGGCGGATCGCGTTCTCGTCCATGCCGGCCCTGCCTTTTCCTAAGCGTTTTTTCAAGTTTGGTTGGTTCCATACTATGTTATGGGAGGTATGCCCAAGATGAAGGAAACACGACGAATTCACGGCAAAAACACACGTAGCGGCGCTCCGGGACGTGTCAAACGATGGCTGATAGGCGCGGAAGGTTGGCTGTCCGCGCGTTCATGGCGTTATCTTGCAGGACCGTTGGTAGCGGTACTGTGCGTATTGGTGTTGATTATGCCCAGCGCGTATGTGGTGCAGGTGCCCGGCCCGACACAGAATGTGCTCGGGGAGGTTTCCGGCAAGCAGGTCATCGCCGTTTCCGGTGCGAAAACGTATAAGGATTCAGGCCAACTGCTGTTGGTCACGGTCAATGCTTCAGGCGTGCCAGGGTACCCGGTGTCGAACGCGCAGGCATTGGTGGCGTGGGCCGATTCGAAATCCACGGTGATGCCTCAGGAAGCGGTGGTTCCTGTTGGGCAGACCGCAGAGGAATACAAGCAGTCCAGCGACAAGGAGATGACGTCATCGCAGGATTCCGCCACCGCAGCGGCGAAAAAGTTCCTGGAAGAGCATGGTTATGACGTGTCCGGCATGAAGGTGTCCATGCATGTGGACGACATCGGCGGGCCGTCGGCGGGCATGATGTACACGCTTGGTCTGATCGACAAGGTGACCGGTGAAAAACTTTCTGGGGGTAAGATCATCGCGGGAACGGGCACTATGAACGACAAAGGTGAAGTCGGTGAAATCGGAGGCATCCGTTTGAAGATGCTCGGAGCGAAACGCGACGGAGCAACTTGGTTCCTTGCCCCGGAATCCAATTGTTCCAGCGTTGTGGATCATATTCCGGAAGGTTTGAACGTGGTGAAGGTGTCCACTTTGCAGGAGGCGTACGATGCGCTGATTGCCGTCCGAGACGGCAAGGGTGCATCCCTGCCGCAATGCTCCGCGGGAGAGTGACGCATTCCGAGATATAAGAAAAAACAATCTCGCAAAGTGAGCAATTCCACGGTTCGTAACGTATATGTTCGAGCAGTGTTGGTATATTGACGAACGTGAATCAAACGGCATCTGATAACGCTGAAGAATTCGGTTTCCACGCTGGCGACCTGGTACAGGAATGGCTGTGGGACGATGATGTGGACGACTCGATCCGCGCCAAGATCGAGGAGCTGACCGGTGAAGAGCTGGTCGACGAGGACTATGATTCCGCCGTTGATGGCGTGATTATCTGGTGGCGCGACGGCGATGACGAAGACGAACTGTCTGACACCATCGTCGATGCGTATGCGGTCCTTGGAGACGATGGTCCATTGTGGGTGCTCACCCCGAAGCCGGGGCGCCCGGGCGCGGCAAGTTCAAGCACCGTGCAGTCCGCCGCGAAGACCGCCGGCATGAATGCAGCCACGCCGCTGACCGTCAGCGGTGACTGGAACGGCATCCGTCTGCGCGCATTCGGCAAAGGCCGCTGATCGTATTCGTTTTACCTGCCTTGGCACGCATGGCCAAGGTCGGGCGCTCATATAAAGGCTTGGAATCACACGATTCCGAGCCTTTTTTGCTTGCAGAAGCAGTCGAAGAAGATGTTTCCATGAAATTGTCTATATTGACAAAAGTCATGACTTTGCTGACGTGCACGCGAGATAGTTGGGAATATCAGAAGAGTCGGAACGGCTTATTTTCTGCGGAAACAAAAGGTGGGCGATGAGGGACTCGAACCCCCGACATCCACCGTGTAAAGGTGGCGCTCTAACCAACTGAGCTAATCGCCCGCAAAGCTCTACTGTACAGTATTCGTTGCCTGCGACAGCTTCAACGTGTGTCGCGCTGCCCAATAGGGGTTCCTTCCATAGTAAATGCGTGAAAAATGGTGTGATTTGAGTGTCGATTCGCTGAATTTTCCACAAGAAAGCCAAAAGCGTCGAATCAATCACGTAGAGTAAGGACGTTGAGTAGTGCAGTAGGAGGTCGATAGCCAATGGCGCAGGAACCTGAATCCGAGAGGAACGCATCGGGGATCGCTCGTACTTCAAAGCGCAAGTGGGGGTATGATTCCGAACAGGTGGACGCTTTTCTTGAGCGTGCGCACATGCTGTACGAAGGTGAGGGAGCGCAACTCACCCAGCATGATATTCAGAATGTTTCTTTCGATTTGGTCAAAGGCGGCTATGTGATCGCCCAAGTGGACGCGGCCCTTGCTCGTTTGGAGCGCGCCGTGGTGGACAAGCAGACCACATGGGAGATTTCGCAGCACGGTCGTGTGGCGTGGAAAGCGCAGACCGAAAGTCTGTTCCGCCAGCTTGACGCCCATTCCAAACGTGAGCACGGCGAACGTTTCAAGCCAGGAGAAGGCAAGGAACCGAGCTATGACCGCAAGCAAGTGGATCGCATCGTCGATCAGTGCCTGACGAAGGCCGCTGGCGAGCTCGGCGTTGAGGAAGTGTCGGAAGACGATGCCAAGAAACTTGTCGATCTAAACTCCCAGACCGTGGCGAATGTGATCTTCACCCAGCGCAAGGGCAAGCGTGGCTATGACGAGCGTCAGGTGGATTATTACCTGAACGAATGCGTGCAGCTGCTGACCAGACTCGAATCCTATGCTCGTGTGGCCGACTTCGTGGGCGAGCCCTCCGAAAGCGCGATGGCCGCAGCCAATCCGTCCGCAACCAGTCTGGCATCCCAAGAGACGCAGGTGGTCTCGCCGTTATTCGCCGTTCCAGCCGTTTCCGCAGAACCTATTGCGCAGCCCGCTCAGGTTCAAAACAGCACTGACTCCTTCGACGCTTTGAATAAGGCGGAACGTGAGATTTTCACCACGCCTGCAACGTCCCCGGTGAGCATTCCGGCCACTCAAACCGCTGCGCCGACGTATGCTCCCGTGGTTCCGCCTGTGTTCCAGCCAACCATCAGCACCCCGTCGGCTCCGGTAACTCCGGCAGCTCCTGTAACGCCGGAACCTCAGGCCGCTCCGGTTGCTCCAGCGGCTCCGGAACAGTCGTTGGCACACCTGTTCAAAGCGTCCAATGCGGTTGCCGAGGAGCCATCTTCCGCAGGAACGGAAACCGAAGCGTTCAATCCGCTTTCTGATGATGGCGCGCCGAGCTATGACGCTCCGGCCGCGCCTGCGGCTCCTGTGATTCCAGACACTTCGGTCGCGCATCAGCCGGAAGAATCTCACGGCATCACCATCGCTCCCGATTCTTCGTTGGCTGCCTTGGCGCAGATGGCCCAGAACATCGACGCTCCCGATCCGGTCGAAGACACGTTCACCCCGCGCATGCCAAGCCTGTCGACGCCGAACCTTCCGCAGGTCAATACCGACTCGATTAATCTCGGAACCTTGCCGACCGTCCCACCCTCCTTCACGCTGGAACCAGCAACCTCCGCAGATCACTCGACAACGGCAACTCCCGTTGAACCGGCGAAACCGGCAGAGGAAGAGAAGAAGAACGAAACCAAGCCGGCAACCAATCCGATGTTCGAAGCATCCAACAGCAATCTGGATGTCGATATTCCCGACCTGTCGTTCCCCTCTTTTGAATAGGCAATCGCACTGAACAGGCTGACGTGACCGTCAGCCTGTTTTCGCGTTCACACGAATAATCCAAAACAAATACGGAGCACACGCATAACCCATGCAAACCTCAACCGTAGTCATTCTGGGATCCACCGGATCCATCGGCACCCAAGGACTTGACGTCATCTCCCGCCATCTCGACCGTTTCAACGTGGTCGGACTTGCGGCAGGCGGCTCCCACGTGGAACTTCTGGCCCAACAGGCGGTCCAATTTCACGTTTCGAAAGTCGCCATCTTCAACACAAACGCGGTCCATGCGCTCCAAGATGCGCTAAACCAAGCCGGCGCAAGCCATGTGGAAATCATGGCCGGGCCGGAAGCGGTAATCGCCATGGCCGGATCCGGTGCCGACGTGGTGTTGAACGGCATTACCGGATCCATCGGCCTTGAACCTTCGATTGCGGCACTGCAGGCAGGATCGCAGCTGGCGCTCGCCAACAAGGAATCCGTTGTGGCCGGCGGTCATCTGCTGTTCGACGCACAGGTTCGTGCGCAGCAGATTAATCCGGTTGATTCCGAACATTCCGCCATCTGGCAATCGTTGCGTTCGGGCACGCACGGTGAAGTGTCGAAACTCGTGGTCACCGCTTCCGGAGGTCCGTTCCGCGGTTGGAAACGCGAGCAGATGACCGACATCACGCCTGAACAGGCGTTGAACCACCCTACTTGGAATATGGGTCCGGTGGTGACCATCAACTCGTCCACGTTGATGAACAAGGGGCTTGAAGTCATCGAAGCGAGCCGTCTGTTCGACATGCCTCCGAGCCGTATCGACGTGACCGTGCACCCGCAATCCATCGTGCATTCCATGGTGGAATTCCGCGATGGCGCCACCATCGCACAGGCTTCACCGCCTGATATGCGTCTGCCGATCGCGCTTGGCCTATCGGCTCCCGAACGACTTGGCAACATCGCAGCGGCCTGTGATTGGACGAAAGCCGCCATGTGGACGTTCGAACCGCTTGACGATGAGGCATTCCCCGCAGTGAGCTTGGCTCGACATTGCTTGGAAGCTTCCGAAAAGCATACGGCCGTGCTGAATGCTGCCAACGAACAGGCCGTTCACGCCTTCCTCGAACATCGCTTGCCATATCTCGGCATCGTCGATACCGTCAAGGAAGTGTTGGACGAAATGGATGCGGAACTGCGCGGCAATCCGCTATTCGCTTCCGTGGAGGAAATGAGCCAACTCGAGCTGGAAGCCCGTCGTCGAGCCGACGACCTGATAAACAAGTAACGGAAAACGAAACAAAACAAACAGACGAAACGTAAGTGACGCAAGGCTCCCTAAGTCGGGAGCCTTGTTATTGCAAGGATTTGACGTATGCCAGAAATCGAAAAGCCGTTCCGTAAAACCGGTGAGGCAGCCATTAGCGAAAGCCCGCTGCATCCGCGCCGCAAATCGCACCGTATTATGGTCGGTCCCGTTCCAGTCGGCGGGGGAGCGCCAATCTCGGTGCAATCCATGACCAATACGCTGACAGCCAATGTTCCCGCGACATTGCAGCAGATCGCGGAACTGACCGCAGCCGGCTGCGATATCGTGCGCGTGGCCGTACCAAGCCAGGATGATGCCGACGCATTGCCGGAAATCGTAAGGAAATCACCGATTCCGGTCATCGCCGATATTCATTTCCAAAGCAAATACGTGTTCCAGGCCATTGACGCGGGCTGCGCTGCGGTGCGTGTGAACCCCGGCAACATCCGCAAATTCGACGAGGTTGGCCCTTCCATTTGCAAAGCCGCCACGGACGCGGGCATTTCGTTGCGCATCGGCGTGAACGCGGGCTCGCTCGATAAGGAACTGTATGCGAAATATGGCGGTCCGACGCCGGAGGCACTGGTTGCGTCCGCCATGAAGGAAGCGCGCATGTTCGAAGACGTCGGCTTCCATGATTTCAAGATTTCCGTCAAGCATCATGATGTGATCACCATGGTGGAAACGTATCGTCTGCTCGCTTCCAAGGGTGATTGGCCGTTGCATCTTGGTGTCACCGAAGCTGGACCGGCATGGCAGGGCACCATCAAAAGCTGTTTGGCATTCGGTGCGCTGCTGGCTGAAGGCATTGGAGACACGATTCGCGTTTCGCTGTCGGCACCGCCCGTCGAAGAAGTGAAAGTCGGGTGCAAGCTGCTGGAATACATGGGATTGCGTCCGCGCAAGTTCGACATTATCTCCTGCCCGAGCTGCGGTCGTTCCCAGGTTGATGTGATTCAGTTGGCCAATGCGGTGACCGAAGGTTTAAAGGATGTGACCGCGCCGATTCGCGTGGCTGTTATGGGCTGCATCGTCAACGGTCCGGGCGAGGCCCGTGAAGCCGATTTGGGTGTGGCATCCGGCAACGGCAAGGGACAGATTTTCATCAAGGGCAAAGTCATTCAAACCGTGCCGGAAGACCAGATTGTGGAAACGCTGCTGGTCAAAGCGCAGGAGATCGCCGCGCAGATGGAAGCGGACGGACAGGTGCCCGTCAACGCCACAGGACCGGTGGTGGTGCCGGTGGCGCAAGGTAATTGTTGATTTCGCTGACCGCGGGCGGTCGATTGCAGATTGTGATCGGCCGCCCGCTGGTTTTGCTGGTTGTCGATTGCCATTTCAGCTGGAGTCGGTACAATGAACGGCGTGTCAGATCAGGAACGTCAGTCAGTCATGTCCAGCGCGGAGAGTCAATCCAGTCAGTGGACGAGGGGCAGACGGCTGATGGTCAGTCTGCCTATCTTCATCATCCTGCTGGGCATTCTGGTGTCGGTATCCAATTTGACGGCATCGTCATGGAAGTACGAGCCAACCGGTCAAACCATCGAAACGTTATCATCCGACACGGCAGTGACCTTCGATAATCCTTCCGGCAAAACCCTTGCCAAACGAGGCGATTACGAAGTGACGCAACGATATGTCACCATTGAGGCGAAACAGCCGTCAACCGGTGAAATACAACAGGTCAAAGTGTTGATTCGAGAGCCGAAAGACGCGGGAAACAATCGGCCCGGCGTGGTGTTCATGCATGGTGCCGGATATGGTACCTGTGACAACTCATTTGGAGACATGGCCACCGATCTCTCATCCGCAGGCTTCGTGACGGCCGTGCCCGACAAGCCGGTATGGTCCACCAACGATGCGACCCGTGATTACCCGGGCTCCGCGGCCATTTACGATCAGGTCATCACCATGTTGCGTGATCTCGACAACGTTGACGCTTCGAATGTCGGCATTTACGCGACTTCCGAAAGCACCTGGATTTCCTCATATCTGCTTGATCAAGACCCCGACGTGGCATTCCAGGTGTTGCTGAGCCCAATGGTGTATTCGCCACGACATTCGTTGGGATTCCTTGCCGCACAGGATTTCGCGCTGGTCGGAGCGCATGATGGATACCAGTCCATTGTGCGCCGCGCGTTCAACATCGATGCGGAATTGTTCGGCCTGACCAATCTCGACCTCGACACGTTGAATCCCCAAGCCTATTCCATTCCCACGCTTGTGGCATACGGCACCAAAGACGTGATGACCGCGCAGGTGGAAGGTACGGAGAAAATCATCGACATGGCGCATAAGGCGGGCAATTGGGACGTGACCGTGCGCACATACCCCATCGCCAACCATGTGCTCCGACTCGGCGACGAATCCAACAGCGGCACTCCGTTCGCCGACGCCTACGTGGATGATGTAATCAGTTGGGCTGTCGGCATCACGCGGGGACTGCAGCAGACCAGCGAGCGTGTGGCCGGTACCAACTTGTATCAGTCGATTGCGGTGCCGTTGGAATTGCAGGCGAACAGCGGGCTGACCATTTATCTCGTGGTGCTGCATGCCAGCATGGTGCTGTTGCTGCTGGTGATCGCCGTGCTGTGGCTGATTGTGCTCGTACGTAAGATTTGGGCGCATGCGCATCGACGCCGATATGTGTTGGGGCTGAGACCTGTGTTCAAAAATGCGTTGATTACGCTTGCCGTTGCCACCATGGCCACTTTTGTGCTGTTTGGTGCAGGATTGGGCGAAGTGGTTATGGGCGTGGTCAAGCTAGCGTGGGGTGGCGCTCCCGCCGAGGATCCGGGCATGATGTATTGGAGTTGGCCGGTTATTCAAATGGTGTGTGTTGTTGTGGTGTGGGCGTGGTCCCGCGTGTTCGTGCGTCTTATCGAGGAGGCGACGAATCGTGGTCTTGCACAATGGCCACCGCGTAAGGGGGCTATAGGCGCGATTGTGAGTGGCCGCCAGCCGGTGCTCGCGTCGACGAGGTTCGGCCGTGTGATGTTTTGGATCACGGCGGTCACCATGCTGTATGTGCTGTTGGTGTTCGCGTTCTGGGGATTGTTTATTTACTGATATCGCGGGAGAGTGCGGCTGGCGCGAGAACGTGCGGAAAGTATAGATAGTTCAGTTAAGAAAACGAGTCGAGGCGAAGGAGGTGTGTGAATGCCGTTGTATCAGGACGAGGGTGTGGTCTTGCGTACCGTCAAACTTGGCGAAGCTGATCGTATCGTCACTTTGCTGACACGTGACCATGGCAAAATCCGCGCCGTCGCCAAAGGTGTGCGTCGAACCAAATCGCGTTTCGGAGGTCGTTTGGAGCCTTTCATGCGCGTCTCGTTGCTTATTGCGGAAGGGCGTTCGCTTGATGTGATTTCCCAAGCCGAGTCGGTGTCGGCGTATGCGAGAGGCATCTGCACCGATTTCAAGGCGTATACCGCAGCGAATGTGATTTGCGAAACCGCTGACAAGCTGGTAGTGACGGAGCAGGAGCGTTCCGTGGCACAGTATCGGCTGGTGCTGGGAGCGTTGAATGCCCTTTCCAAGCATGCGCATGAGGCTGCTGCGATTGGCGATTCCTACGTGATGCGTGCTCTTGCGATCGCTGGTTGGACGCCACGTTTGCGTGCCTGCGTGGTGTGCGGGGAGCCGATTTCTACTGATCGTCCATGGTTCTTCTCGATTTCCGCGGGTGGTCTGATGTGTTCGACCGATCATATTCGTGAATCGTTTGACGTTTCGTGGAATGCGATCTGCCAGTTGCAGGCGCTTGTCGACGGCGATTGGGGAGAGCTGGACGGTACGGCATTGCTTCCGAAAACCCGCCAAATGGTGGAAAAATGGGGTGAATACTATTTGGAACGTCCGATTCGTTCCATGTGCTTGCTAGATTAGCGGGTATGGCTTTTGAGAACGTGGATTACAAGTCCCTTGACATTCCGGCGGCACCATTTTCTGACCCGTCGATTATTCCCGATTTTCCGAAGAACAAGGTTCCGCGCCATATCGGCGTGATTATGGACGGCAATGGTCGTTGGGCGCAGCAGCGTGGGCTGATTCGCACTGACGGACATCAGGCTGCCGAACCGGTGGTGTTCGACACCATCGCAGGTGCCATCGAAGCTGGTGTGCGTTACCTGTCGCTATATACGTTCTCCACGGAGAACTGGAAGCGTTCTCCGCAGGAAGTGCGCTTCCTGATGGGCTTCTCGCGTGACATCATCCATCGTCGTGTGGAACAGATGAACGAGTGGGGCGTGCGCGTGCGCTGGGCCGGCCGCCGTCCGAAACTATGGAAATCCGTTATCGACGAATTGGAAAAAGCACAGGAACGTACCAAAAACAACACGACCATCGACGTGGTGTTCTGCCTGAATTACGGCGGACGTGCCGAAATCGCGGATGCTTGCGCGGCAATCGCAAAGGAAGTGCGTGACGGCAAGATCTCCGGCGATCGCGTAACGGAAAAAATGATTGCCGAACACCTGTACAATCCTGATATTCCTGATTGCGATTTGGTGATTCGTACTTCCGGCGAACAGCGCACGTCGAACTTCCTGCCGTGGGAAGCGGCGTATGCCGAACTCGATTTCGTGCCGGAACTGTTCCCTGATTGCGGTCGAGACGTGCTATGGCGTTCGATCGACCACTACATTCACCGCGACCGTCGTTTCGGTGGCGTCAAAAAGTAGTGTTGCCTAATTGATCGCGTTCACTGCGGGGAGAGCATAAGGCTCTCCCCGTTTTGTATTGCTACAGAGACTTTATGCGGGTGGTGAAGTCGGAGACGAAACGATGGGAATCGACTTGAAGGGCCACGTGGATGCGAGGGGCGTTGGAGTCGATCAGGCCGGCGGGGTCTCCGATGGTTCGGCCGCGCGTGCCATGGAAATCGCCGGTTTCGAGTTCAACTTTCATTGGCAGATCAATGCAGTTCACCAGTGACGGATCTACGGCGACAGCTGCGGCCAGTGGATCATGCAAAGGCATGCCTTGAGAAAACAGGCGTGCATCGGCTTTGTAATTCGCGGCAATGGAAAAATCAGCCATGCCAGCGAGGAATACGCGCACATCGGAAGCAGATGGGCCTGAGTCCGAACTTGAGGTTCGAGCTGAAGCTGCATTCGAATTACCGGCTGGATCACCAAGTGTGTCGGCATTTGCTGCTTCACGCCAAGCACGGGTTGTATCAGAACCCATCAGACATTGATGTGTCACGTCCAGACCGACCATAGTGATGTCTGCACCGGAATGGAACACACGATCCGCGGCTTCCGGATCCTGAATGATATTCGTTTCCGCAGTCAGATCCCAACAGTTGCCTTCCTGCGTCAACGTGCCGCCCATCATCACCAGTTTGAGTTTGCCCGCAATATCCGGAGCGGCCGCAATCGCAGCATCAATATCGGTCAACGGACCAGTCGCAACCACAGTGACGTCGAAACCATAAGCACGAACCTGATCAATAATGAACTGTACGCCCTCGGAAACCGAGTCGGCGGAAGAATCATCAGCATGAATAGAAGAAGCCGAATCCGTAGTAAGCGACAATTCAAACGAATCAACCGCAGGATTCGCATGAATATCATCCAACGCATATCCGCCAACGGAAATCAGACTGCGATAATCACGAGAAAAAACAGTATCAGAACCGGAATTACCCGCAAAATTATCTGAAAAAGCATTATCTGAAGACGAACTATCGCAAGCCGGGCCGAATCCTCCCAATCCGTCCGTGCCATGGAATTGCGCACAACCTGCATCCGGAATGAAACACCGAGCCCACGAAGGATGCGACGATCCGCGCATCACCGGTATGTGCCGAAACCCCAACCGTTCCAGCACATACGAAGTATTGCGAACCGCAGTGTCGACGGAAACGTTGCCGTACGTGCCGATCACGCCAAGCACGTCAGCCGTATCGAACGTCGCAAGATACGCCAACGCCAGCGCATCGTCGATACCGGTGTCCACATCAAGAATCAGTCGTGTCATATTTTTATTTAATCAAACTCATGCAATGAAGCCAAGCGCAACGCATAAAGGTGCGGCATCCTACAAACCATGTTCAACCCGTACTGAGCAAGCAGTGCTGGGCATGAAATAAAAATGCAGGATGCCGTATTCCAATATTTCGATTATTCGCACATAAACGGGTTACAAACCTATTCGTTCAAACCCGATTATTTCAGGAACTCGTCGGTGGCGAGATCCTTGGCCTGCGGAGCGTCATGAATCACCTTGTCATGCGAATCGGTGTAGGCGTTTTCCTGCGCGAGGAAGTCGAAATACTGCTGTGCGCCTTCAACATCGTTCGTGCCGAACGTGAACGAACCGTCCTTGATCTTGGCAGGATCGCCCCAATACTGGCCATCCACAATGGTTTTCATGCTGTTCTTGACGAAATCGAGCTTAAGATTCGCATCGGGAGCCTCGTCCACAAGAATCTTCGCCGCATCGTCAGGATTCGAATATGCGTACTCGTAGCCCTTCTTGGTGGCCTGCACGAACTTCTTCACCAGCTCAGGATTCTTGGAAATCGTCTTGTCGTTGGTGATCACGCCAATAGTGTCGGCATTGCCGGGAACGCCGTAATCCGGTTCGGCAAAGCAGTTGAGCTTCGGGCCGTACATGTCAGCCTGCACACCCTCCCAAGTGGCGTAGAAGCCGCCGAAATCGGCCTTTTTGCTGGAAAGCGCTTGGAACGTGGATGTGCCGACGGTCACCTTGTCGAATTCGCCCTTGCCGCCGTCAAACTGGATCATGCGGCGGATCACCGCATCGGATTCGTTGGAGCCGAAGGTGGCGAAGGTTTTGCCGTCGAAATCCTTTGGAGATTTGATTTCAGTGTTGGAAGCGAGCGAACACCAGATGGCGCTTGGCTTCTGCTGCACCTGCAGCACCTGCTTGATGGTTGCGCCCTTGATGGCATACGTGCCTACGTTGGTGAGATTCGACAATGCGAAGTCGGCCACGCCGTTGTTCACAGCTTGTTCGGCACCGGCCTGTGCCACGGCCACGATATTGACGTCAAGACCTGCCTTTTTGAAATAGCCCTTGTTTTTTGCCACATATACGCCGATATGATTGGTGTCGGGCGCCCAGGACAGCATGAAGGTCACTTTGGTCAGACCGCTGCCGTCTGTTGCGCTTGTTGCGGAATCGTTGCTTTGCCCGCATGCGGTGACGCTGAACAGCATGGCGATTGCGCTGAAGAGTGCGATGATTTTACCTGCGATGTGAGTATGTGCGGTGGCGTCATGCCTGCTGAAGATGCTCATAAAGCGATTTCCCTTGAATCTATCTTCTCTACCGTTTTCTAGGGATGTGCTGCGAGCGGAGTTCGGGCAGAAAACGATACGAAGGGCCTAAGGCCCCCGCTCGTCCAATGCCCCCGACGTTCCTTATGGTGCCTGTTGAAAGGCTGTGGAACATTGCCGGTTTGCCACACATTGGCTTAACAGCGGATTTTATTATATGCAGTCAGTGTGACCGTCTGCATGATGCGGAGTGGCGGATTGCCGCGTGCTTTTGGAAAGGCGGGTGATTGCCGTAATGAGGTACGCGCGCGATTTACTGGTCCGCGTCGGGATCGGCGTCAGCGTCGGCAGGGCCAAGCAATATGCGTTCGCTCAGGTTCACCACAATCATCAATATGCCGGTGATGGCGATGATGACAAGCGTTGCCGCAAAGATCAGCGGCGTGCGGAACGAGTTGTAGGCGGCCTGCAGCCAAATGCCAAGACCCTTGCGTGCACCCAAATATTCTGCGGTGGCGGCAGTGGCGAAAATGTATGCGGCGGAAACGCGGATGCCGCCATAAATCTGACGAGCGGCAACACGCAACTTCACATGCCACAGTGTCCACGCTTTCGTGGCACCACAAGTCAGCGCAACATCCGAATAAAACTGGGGGACTGCTTCAAGACCGCGAATCGTCTGCACTGCAATCGGGAATAAGCCGAATACTGTTACGATCACGATTTTTCCGGAAATTTCAAAACCGAACCAAATCAAAAACAGAGGAGCGATGGAAATCAACGGCATGGTCTGCGCGGCCGAAAGCAACGGGAACAATGCTGCGTTCGCAATGCGCGAGCAGTACAACAATATGCCGATAAGAATGCCGAACAGTACGGCGAACAGAAAACCGATGCTGCCTTCAATCAGGGTAACTTGGGTGGCGGGCCATAATGTCGACCAGGTTTCGACGGTGGCCTGCGCGATTTCGCTTGGCGCGGCGATCATAATGCTGGGCACATTGCCGATACGAACCCACGCCTCCCAAATCACTAACAGCAACACTACTGCGATGACTGTGGGAATGCGGCGCTTGCAGATACTCAAAACAGTGGAGAAAGATCGTGAGGCCGCTGACTGAGCATGCTCAGAGTGTGTGCGTTGAACGTGCGAAACCGCCATCGTTCACCTTGCTTTCTGCGCCATAGTGGGCGCGCACGTGACCGGTGGCGAGAAATCAGTAAGGTGAGGAGCCTGCCCGCGTTCCGGTCAGAAAAGTTCATTACCGGGGTGTTAGTATAAAGCACTCCCTAAACCACGTTCTGAAACGAAAATCGTTCTTCAAACCAACACGTAAGTCACAACTTGCGGCATAACGCAAGGTGGGTTCCGCATCTTGCCTGACACGGAACCCACCTTACTATTTACCCCTTGCTACTGCCCTGGATCAGCTTCACTCCAGTCCGATGGACTTCATGGTGTGGAGCTTCAAGGACTTGACCTCAAGCGTGCCGGATTCGGCAACAAGTTTGATGGCTCGTGGGCCTTCGGAAGCGTAGCTGAAGGAGCTCATGGCCTGACGGCCGTCGTTCACATACACTTCCACGCAGCCGCGATCCACGAACACGCGCAGCTTGAGCTCGCCGGAAGCCAGTTCCTCGGCGGAAAGCGGCGCGGTACGGTAGCCACGATCACCCTGGGCTGCGGCCTGACGGTCGATCACCACACGACCGATCTGATCGTCGAACGCCACATACGTGTAAGCGCCATCTTCGGTCGCATGAATCTTCAGACCGGCGCGTTCCGCAGTGGAGGCGTTGAGATCGATGGTCATTTCGATTTCCACGGCTTCGGCATCGTCAGCAATGGTCTGCTCGCCATTGACGTCCAGCGAGATCGCACCGAAATCGGTGGTGTTTTCGCGCAAGCCCTCCATTTCGACAACCGGAGCGGTGTGCAGATCGCCGTCGGCGCCCAGGGTGATCTCACGCGGAAGGGTCAGGTTGCCGCACCAGCCGTCATCCTGCATCGGAATCGGCTCAACGAACGGGCTCATCCAGCCGTATACGATCTGGCGCTCGCCATCGTTGAAGGACTGCGGAGCGTAATAGTTGTGGCCGCAATCCCACAGACGGAACTCGGTTTCCGGCTGGAACGCCTCGCCCGGGGTCCACGTGCCGATCATGTAGCCGGCGTTGGAAACGTTGCGGTTCATGAAACCGGAGGCCTTTGCGCCCATGGCGGAGAAGCCGATGACCCACTTCTCATTGCCCTCGGCGTCCTTGATCGGGAAGAAGTCCGGGCATTCAAGCATGAAGACGTTCGGATCCGGGTGTTCGAACAGCACACGCTCGTAGGTCCAACGAACCATGTCATCGGAGGAGAACAGCCACATCTGGCCGCGCTTTTCTGCGGAGGAGACACCGAAGGTCATGTACCACTTGTCTCCGGTCTTCCACACCTTCGGGTCACGGTAGTGGTGGTCGACCTTATCGAGCGGGCAATCGATGATCATGCCGCGCTTGGTGGCGCTGGTCAGCTCGTCGTTGTCTGGTTCGGCGATCATCTGCACCTGCCAGTCGCCGCCGGTGTTGTCGATGCCGTTGGCCCAGCGGTGGCCGGTGTAGTAGAACTTGAGCTCGCCGTCATCGCCGATCACTGCGGAACCGGAGAACACGCCGTCTTTTTCCTCTTCGAGAGTCGGGGCGAACATGATCGGCTCACGCTTCCAGTTGAGCATGTCGGTGGATGAGACGTGGCCCCAGTGCATCGGACCCCACTGGGTGCCGTACGGGTGCAGCTGGTAGAACACGTGCCAGCGGCCCTTATAGAAGCACAGGCCGTTCGGATCGTTGATCCAACCGCCGTTGGATGCGATGTGGAACTTCGGGTACCAGCGGTTGTTGCGTTCGGCGGCCATAGCTGCAACGCCTGCTTCCGCCTGTGCCAGAGCTTCGCTGTGGTTCTTGATTTCGTGGAGGACGGGTGCATCCGGAGTGAAGCCAGTCATCGTTGAATAGCCTTTCTTCATGATTGTTGAATCTTGCGATTGTTGAATTGTTGCTTATTGAGTTTTTAGATAAAAGTTTTAAGAATGCTGCCCGAAACGGAAAAAGGGGAAACGCTTCGGGCAGCACGATTTAGTTGTGTTTTTGCCGATTTTGGCGGTTGCGCTCAGGCGTTTGCTTTAGCTGCGGCTTGGGCCTTGAGCTGCTTATCGGTGTAGAACGGATCACCGCCGACTTCCTGGTCGTCCTTCTTGATCACGAAGAAGCCGTAGATTAGGGCGGCCAGCACGATGCCGGAGATGGTGAAGAAGGTCGGACGGTCGCCCATGGCGTCATGCAGGGCGCCCATCGGGGTGGAGAAGATCACCTGGCCGATTTGGGAAGCGATCTGGAAGCCCACCATGTACAGGGTTGCCGACAGTTTGGTGTCGAAGTGCAGGGTGAAGTAGCGGAATGCCGGTAGGCAGAACAGCGGAACCTCGATGGAGTGGAACAGTTTGACGATGGAGACACTGACCGGATCGTGGAACACGCCGCACAGACCGATACGCAGGAACATCACGGTTGCGCCGAGCAGCAGGGAGTTACGAACGCCGATCTTCTTCATGATAATCGGAACGACGCCCATCATGGCGGACTCGAGGAACACCTGGAAGGAGTTCAGGGTGCCGTAGGTGGCGTTGCCGATTTCGGTGGTCGGGAAGAGGGAAGCGTAGTAGTTAGGGAACATCTGCTGGTCGAACACGGTGTAGAAGGTGTTGGTGAACAGCATGAAGACGATGAGCACCCACAGAGTCGGCATCTTCAGAACGGAGATCATCTCTTTGAAGGATGGGTTGGTTGGAGCCGCGTTCGGATCGGCTTCTTTCTTGAGCTCTTCCTTTTGCTTGGCCGGAACCCAGAAAGCGTAGACGCACAGCATGCCAAGGCCGCAGATGGAGCCGACCCAGAAGTTCAGCAGCGGGTTGATATTGAACAGGAAGCCTGCACACAGCGCCACGATGGCGTAGCCGAATGAGCCCCAAGCTCGGGACTGGCCGTATTCGAAGCCGAACTTGCGGGAGTAGCGTTCGGTGAGTGCCTCGAACAGGGAGCAGCCGGCCATGAAACCTGCGGACAGCACGATGGAGCCGATGAGCACGCCGATGAAACGGGTGGTGCCGCCGGCTGTCAGCATCGGGGCATACACGAACTGCACGAACGGGCCGACGAGCGCTGCGATGGCGGAGACGAAGATCACGAGCTTACGCTTGATGCCCAGTTGGTCCTGGATGGCGCCGTAGGCGAACATGATGACCAGGGTTGCCAGGGAGTTGATGGAGTAGATCTGGCCCTGCTCGGCGGAGGTCATGCCCAGACCGTGGGCCGGGTCGGTAAGCCAGCGGGAGAAGAAGGACCACCAGATGCCCCACGAGCAGAAGAACATGAAGATGCCGAAGGAGCTCTGCAGGTAGGAAGGATTCTTCCATGCAGATCGAGTTGTACTTGCCATGTTGTTGTTTCTCTGTTTCTCTTTGTTTGTGCCGCTGCCGCGCGGCACCTCGGTTGTGTGCCGATGTTGTGTTATGCCGTCATTCACCCAGCTGCCGTGCCAAGTGGATGAACATGGTTAAATAATAGTGCGTAAAACGATTGACGTCAATCGATTGACGTAAGTAATTCCAACGCTTTTCGGAAGTGTTGGAATTAAGCCGAAATGGGGGATGAAAAAAGAAGGCCTCTCGGCGTGTCGTAACGGACACGTCAACAGGCCTTTCATGTGGTCTTAGATCGCGAAACTTAGCTGCGAACCGATCCCTTTTCTATCAGCGCGCAATGGATCTTCGCAGGAATCGGCGAATCCAACGGCGGCATGGGAGCGGTGGTATTCGGCCAAGACGAACTGTCGACGGGCTTGCGTTCGATCATCGAAATAAGCTTGCATGCGGCCCAATAACCCATCTCATAGTGGGGCAGTTCCACCGTGGTCAGCTGCGGTTCCAGCGTTTCGGCGAACACGCGGTGGTTGTCGACGCCGACGATGGAAACGTCCTTGCCGACGGTCAGTCCGCGGCGTGCCGCACATTCGTACACATACCATGCACGCGCATCATTGAAGCAAAAGAAACCGTCGGGATTGCGTTCGTCAAACAGTTTGTCGACGGCACGCAACGCAGGACCATTATTGAGCACATTGCATACCAGCGAAGGATCATAGGCGAAACCGGAATCCTGCAATGCCGCCTGATACCCGGCAAAACGGCCATCCTGCGCAATCATGTTTTCCGAGCATCCGATGTAGGCGATACGCTTGCAATCGGCCTGAATCAGCCGTTTCGTGGCATCATAGGCGATTTGGAATTCGTCCGGCTCGATGCTGGGAATCTGGTTGTCGGCATCGGTGGCATCCACCATCACCACCGGATAATCGCCGAGCGAGGCTGGCACGCTCGCAATGCGATTCGACATCTTCGAATAGAAGAAACCGTCCACGCCATACCGTTTCAGCGTGGCGATTTCGTTCTCTTCGCTCGCCCTGCCATCGGTGCTGACCGTGATGATCATGTACCCGTAGGTGCTTGCCGCGTCTTGCGCGCCCAGAATGATGCCGCCTGCGTACGGCGTGGTGGCAACTTCCTCGCTGATGAAGCCGAGAATTCGCGTGCGGCAAGTGCGCAGGCTGCGCGCCAGAGGATTGACCGTGTAGCCGAGTTCGTCTGCCTTCTCGCGTACGAGCGCGGCCAAAGGGGCTTTCACACGTCCTTCATCCCTGCCGTTAAGCACCAGGGAAACAGTGGAAATGGACACCCCTGTCGCTTCGGCAATTTCCTTCATCGTAGTCATATTCGCTACACTATACCCAAATCAATAAGAAAAGCGCGCCATTCCTTATAAATAGCGCGCTTTTCGATTTTTCTGACGATCTAACAGTTTATTGCCTGATTTATTCCGACAGGATTTCGTCCACAAGTGCCTGCTTGGCGTGGATCTGACCTTCGAAACCCGGGCGAATGTCGAGACGGATCACCACGTCGGTGCGATAGCCCTGGCCAGCCAGCTTCATGGTGGCGTCGCGAATCACCTTGAGCACGTCGTCGATGTCGCCTTCGATGTTGGTGAACATGGCGTTGGTTTCACTCGGCAATCCGGATTGACGGATCACGTCGACCGCCTGCGCCACGTACGTGGACTTTTCAGGGCTTGCGCCGGCGGGGGAGATGGCGACTGCGGCAAGCGTGTTGATATACGGTTTGCCGGTTTCCGGGTTGATCGGCACTTCCTGCTTTTCCGCATTGCGATCAAGGGTCATGTTCGTTCCTTTCGTTGCGTTCCTATCGGCCTGATACGACTTGGATTGGCTGGTGCGGATTTGGCTGTCAGCGCCATTTCCAAGCGTGATCCATCGGTCCGGATCCGTGACCGAGGTCAAGCTGCGCCTCCAAGGCGCCCGTCAGATACAGTTTTGCACTATCGACGGCTTCCGGCAATGTCTCGCCAAGCGCCAGATGCGATGCGATCGCCGAAGACAGCGTGCATCCGGTGCCATGCGTGTTCGGATTATTGATACGACGCGCGCGGAACCAAGTGACTTTGCCGCTCGGTTCAACGAGCACATCGCTGGCATCCTGCGTGCCATGACCGCCTTTGACGAGCACCGCGCAGCCGAAATGGCCGGCGAGCATATGGCCTGCCGTCACCATGTCGTTCTCACTGGAGATGCTTTCGCCATTCTCGTAGTCGATCGCGTCGGCACCCTGTTCGACGGCCAGCTCGCACAGCGCCTGGGTCTCCGGCATATTCGGCGTGATGACGGTGGCCAGCGGGAACAGCTTGGAAGTCAGTGCCGCAATCGCGTCGCCTTCGATAAGCTTCGCACCGGATGTTGCCACCATCACCGGATCAAGCACAATATTCGTGGCATCATGCGCAATCAGACGGTCGGCGATCACGTTGATGAGCTCCACGCTCGACACCATGCCGATCTTCACCGCGACCGGCGGAATATCTTCAAATACTGCGTCGATTTGCGCGGCGAGCATTTCCGGAGGAGTGTTCGTGACCATGGTCACGCCTGTGGTGTTCTGCGCGGTCAGCGCCGCGATGGCGGTCATACCGAACACGCCATTGGCAAGCATGGTTTTCAAATCCGCCTGAATGCCGGCACCACCGGAGGAATCCGATCCCGCGATGCTCAATACCGGTGCCAAAGTGCTGGTCATGAATGACTCCTTACTTGCTTTTGCTTGCTTATGATGCGAAGTTCTGAAATATTCGTGATCCGTGATTGCTATTTGCGCAGTACGTGCCCATGCTTTGCATCACCGCGCACTGCCTTCCATCGCGAAACCATATTGCGGGTCGCCTCTTCCGGATCGCTTGCGCCGGCAATGGCCGACACCACAAACCAGCCGGCCGCCTTCGAATGTGCGAGCATCTCCATATCGTCGGCGGTCACTCCACCGCCGACCACAACCGGAAAATCACTCGCATCGCAGATCGCATTGATCTGCGCCTCGTCGAGCGTATGCCCGGAACCATCGTTGCCACCAACGGAAGCTTCCGGCTTGGTGGTGGACACGTGCAACGGGCCGGCCCCGATGTAGTCGATGCAGCCGGCAGGCAGCTCGTTGATCAGCTTCACCAGGCTTTCCGTTTCGGCAGACAAGCCCACAATGGCATCTTCCCCAAGCAACGCGCGGGCTTCCTGCGGTTCCAAGTCGGTTTGCCCAATATGCACGCCGTCAACTTTGATGCCCTTGTGACGTGCCTGCCAAACTACATCCACGCGATCGTCGATCACAAACGCCACGGAATCGGATTTGCCGTTGTTCTCGATAACCTGCGCGATATCGCGTGCCATGCTGGTGATGTCTTTCGCGTCGGTGTTCTTGGCTCGCAGCTGGATGAACGTTGCACCCCCGCGCAACGCATCCTCAATCACACCGGTAATAGTACGGCTCTTGCAATCCTGCGGGCCGACCACAAAGTAGGCGCTCATATCGAATGTATCGCGCATCGATGCATATGAATAATTGTTCATATAATCAACCCTTCTCGGTAAGTGATTCAGAAAACCTACAATGTGAACCGGCAATCGTCCATATTTTCCATATACGCAATTGCCGAACCCCGCATGATATGCCGAATACCATGCAGGGTTCGGCAAAGCCTAGTCGATGATGATTTCGGAAGCGGCGACTTCCTCGGCGGTGACGTTCCAAAGCGCGTCAAGCAGCGCCACTTGGAAAGATCCGGGACCGGACGATTTCGCTTCGGCGATTTCGGAAGCCCTGTTATACAGCAATGATGCCGAAATCGCGGCGACAAGCGGTTCGGCCACGGCCAGATACGTTGCGGTAACGCCGCCGAGCGAACAGCCGGCGCCGGTGATCTTCGTCATCATCGCGCTGCCGCCGGGCAAACGGAACACGCGCTCGCCGTCAGTCACCAGATCGACTGCTCCGGAAACGGCCACCGCGCCGGCTCCAACAGGGGAGTATTTCGCAAGATGACGAGCCACTCGTTTGGCCGCGTCAACGGCGGAATCGACTTCGTCGACGGCTTCCACGCCTGCCGGGCGAGTGCCGGGAACGGTGGAATCATGCTGTGCCAAACCCCACATCGCATCGAGCGCGATGATTTCGCTCGCATTGCCGCGCACAATGGTCGGCGGGTATGTGCGGAACGATTCGAGAATGGCGGTACGGGTTTTGCCGATGCCCGCGGCGACCGGATCAAGTACCCACGTCTTGCCGTTCTTGTGCAGTTTGTAGGCGATTTCCGGTAGCGCGTCCTTGAAGAACGGCAGGAGTGTGCCCACATTGATGTAGTTCGATCCGGCGATTTCCGCGGTGTCGATCACGTCGTCAGGCAGGAAGCTCATGGCTGCGGTGCCGCCGGCGGCCAGCTGCGCGTTGGCCACAAGAATCATCGTTACGAAATTGGTGAACGACTGTGCCAAAGGTGTGGTTTCGCGTACGTCGTTTACTGCCTGCGCAATCTGTTCACGCAATGCAGCTGCATATGAGTCATCGCCCATTGTCTGCTCCCTACGTTGGTCCTAACCAACAGGTTCAAAGGGTCAGGCATTTGCCTATCTCAGCTTCCGCTTTCGCCGGAAGCCCCCCTGCATGTACATAACATATCTAACCTATACAAAGGTGCTGACAGTGGCACGTTTTGCATAAACGAACAATCGACACGTTCCAGTTGGATGCCGGTCCACTTGTTATCTGCGCGTTGCGCCGTCGGGCCAGTCGATTCCAGGATCGGGCGAATGCAATACGTTCTCGTAAATGTCGTTGCGCACGTAAATTTCGCAGGCGCCTTCCGACCATGTGCTTTTCCAAGGTGTCTTGGTTTCGGCGATTTTGATTTTCGTGTAATGGTTTCTGTCGTAACCAAGGTCGGAGAAGAAAAATGGCTGATACAGAGTGTCGTAGAATTCGGGTTCGCCCCACGATTTCCATGTTTCGATGTCTTTCTTTCCCGCATAGGGGTCAACGCACCATTCCCACGACGAATAGCTTCGTCCCTTGTATGCATTGGCAAGAAGCGTATGGTCGAAGTAAGGGGCTGAATCGATAAGGGTGCTGCCGTACCAAGAAGTGTAGTCGATGCAGTCGGTGCCGCCGCAATATCCGCCTTTGTCGATGATTTTGTTGATTTCTGGATTGGAAGCGGTGTCGTTCTTGCTGACGCGTGTCCAGCCTGCCATCCAACGGTATTGCTCCAAATGGTTGGTTTTGATAAAAGACGCTACCGCCCGGGAAGACGAATAGTCGTACCGAATATCGCAAATACTGGCGCTTGCCGTCCAATACACGCTGACAAGCATGAAGATAAGACCGAGGATTTTGAAGAAACGGAGATACCGTTCCGTTTTCTTCGGTCCAAGAAGAGTCATAACACGGTTGTTGAGATTACGGATCCACTGAGGCCAATCGTTGGAATTGATTTTTTCGATATCGCAATCGATGGCGAGAATGGCGATGAAGAATCCCAAGATGATTCCCGCATGATGCATGGAAAGATGCGCGGTGAACGCAACGCTTATACCCAAGTATGTGGTGAGCAGCAATGATGCGGTTTTCCGGCGTAGGCAAATCTGAATAAGAAAACACCACATCAGGCATGACATTACGCACGGCATAAACAGCTCGCTTGGCGTGAGAGCGATGAACTGCATATTGCCATCCGACAGGGTTGAAGTGAACAACGTCTCGGAAGGCATTACCAGCCAGGTGTTGAATACGGAAACCCATGCGGGTGATGTTGTTGCAGTGCCATGTATGTCAAAGTCACCGTGGTATGTGCCGGGTGCGGGGAGTACGTTGAGGAGCAGTATGATGGCGAATACCAGTAGCAGAACAAGTCCCGCGAAACGCTGCTTGTTTTTTATAAGCGAGCGTTCGCCGCAGAGAAATTGAATCGTCCAATTCAAGGCAAGCATGCCGGCGATTGCCAATCCGTAAGAGCTCGTGGCGCATAGCAGCATCATGCTGAGTATGACTGGCCATGGCTTGGTGTTGCGGTTGTTCCAATTGATGGCTATGAGCAGCATTGCGGCGATCATAAGCGCATATGGTCTGGAAGTTACGCCATACTGGTAGCAAAGAAAATAGGAAAATGGCAGTATTACCTTTAGTAATTCTGGTAGTTTCGTTTTGAATTCCAAAAGCCAGATCATCAGCGCGGCGCACATAAGATTGAGGGATTTCAATCCTATTTCGTAAGGCATGCCAAGTTTGGCGGGAATGGCAAGCAGCATCCACCAAAGAGGTGGGTGTCCTTCGTAATGGGTGCGTACGGTAAGCAGTTCCTTCCATGAGCAATCACGTGCGATCAGCCAAGCTTGCGCCTCATCAAACCATGGTTCGTGAAAACACGACACGGTGACGGTCACTGTCACGTAGGCGATGAAGACAATGCAGTGCAGCCGTTGTTCGGCGAACCAGGTGAAGAGTCTTTTTCGAAGGTTCGTCACGCGGTTCGCCGAAACGTCGGGCTGGATGATGGTTGGTGTTTCTGCTGTGTTGCTCATGATAGGTGTAAAGATGGTGTATGGGTACGGCGAGGTTAGAAGGAGGAGCGGGCGCCGCAGAGTTTTTCGAATTCCTCGAGGACCTGCACCTTGGCAAGAGCGTCTTCGAAGGTGATGACGCCCTTGTTGACGAGTCTCGCCAGATCTTGGTCAAGCGTATGCATGCCTTCCTTTTCGCCGGATTGCAGCACGGTACGAATCTGATGCGCCTTGCCTCCGCGAATCAACGCGGCCACGGCCGGAGTGTTGATCATCACTTCGGTGGCAGGAGCGCGGCCATGCCCGCTGGCACGTGGAATCAGGGTTTGCACGACCACCGCGCGCAGAGTGGAGGCCACCTGCACGCGAATCTGCTGCTGCTGATTTTCCGGGTACACGTCGATCAGACGGTCCACGGTCGAACCGGCGTCCTGCGTGTGCAGGGTGGCGAACACCAAGTGGCCGGTTTCCACGGCGGTCAACGCGGTGGAAATGGTTTCGAGGTCTCGAAGCTCGCCCACTTCGATAATGTCGGGATCTTCACGAAGCGCGCGTTTAAGCGCTTCCGCGAAACTTTTGGTGTCGGTTCCCACTTCACGCTGGCTCATCACGCAACGCTTGTGTTGATGCACGAATTCGATCGGGTCTTCAATGGTGATGATATGGTCGGCGCGTTCGGCATTCGCTCTGTCGACAATCGCGGCGAGCGTGGTGGATTTGCCGGAGCCGGTCGGACCGCATACGAGCACGAGTCCACGCGGCAGTAACGCCAGATCGGCGATATGCGGGTCGAGACCAAGCTCCTGCGCGGTTTTGATTTCCGTGGGAATGGTTCGTAATGCCGCGCACACGCCCAAACGGTCGCGGTATACGTTGACGCGGAATCGCAGCAGATCGCCGATGGAGAATGAAATATCAAGTTCCAAATCGTCTTTGAACCGTTCCATCTCCAGCTCGTTGGTCATCACTTTGATGGCTTCATACGTGCGGTCCTTGTTCCACACGCTCAGCCCTTTGGCGGGGCGCAGCTTGCCATCCACGCGCAGCATTGGCGGATCGTTGACCACCAGATGAAGATCGGACGCGTTCAATTCCACCAGCTGGCATATGGCAGCCACGAATTCCGGATCCGCATCGGGATGTTCGGCATGCAATGTTTCTTTGACCTGGTGCGCTTTGATTCTGCGTTGTCCGGGAACAGCGTCCTCGTCGGAATCATTGGTTTCGGGCACTATGAAATCCACGATTAGCCTGTTGTTCATATTGGGTTGCGGTCTGGCAGCGGGCGTAGGCTGCGCAATATGGTTGATGGCGGAAGGCTGCATGGTCTGCGCGTTCTCCTCGTACGCCGCATAGTCGTCCGGCTGTTGCGCGAACGGCGTGCCGCCTGGAATGAATGATGGCGGATCGCCGTCGATTTGCTGGATCGGTCCATGATACTCGAATGCAGGGGTGACTTCCGTCACGTCATCGTCGAATTGCAGATTCTGCTGATCCACGGCTTCGTTTTCCGGGGTTTCCGGAAAAGCGGTGTCGTAGGAGAGTTCCTGTTGTTCTGCAATGAGCGGTGTTTCCGCAGGCCGTGTCGGAGCGGGCTGCGGTTCCGCTACAGATTGTGATGCAACGGCTTGCGGGGCAGCTGACTGTTGCATAGACTGCCGCTGTGCGCTCTGTTGAGGCTCGGCCGCCGGCTGTTGCTCGACCGCGGCCTTAGACATGGGGTCGGGAACGGTACCGGAACCATGCCGCAACGCGGGCATGGCGTCAAGCGACGCGAAAATACTGCGCAAACTGTCATCGTCAGCCTGAATCGCATTGTCGGGCGACCAATGGCGTCCCCTACGCGGATCCTCGTTGAATGAAGGAGCGGTACTGGGAATGGTCACACCTTTCAAACCAGACAAATCGGTGTTCGCATCCCAAGTCGGCTGCGCATCGGGATCCGTCGCGGTGTTCATTTCGGTTTTCAGCTCGGGTTGCTGTTCAATATCGGTCATCATTGTCCTTTACATATGTTGAAAACGCGGTCACACGATTACACAACTACACGGTCACGCGAAGCACTTCATCCACGGAAGTAATGCCTTGCAGAACCTTCTGCCAGCCATCCTCACGAAGCGACGTCATGCCTTTCGACTTGGCCGCCTGCTCGATTTCCAGCGACGTGGCGCCACGCGCGATCAAATCCTCCATCTGCGTGTCCACGCCCATTACCTGCTGAATGGCCACACGCCCGTGATATCCGGTGTTGGAACATTCACGGCAACCCATCGCACGGTACACGGTCGGCAACGGAGAGCCGGGCGTATATGGCACACCCATCATCTTCAACTCCACGGGAGTGGCCGTATCGGCTTTCCGGCATTTCTTACACAGGCGCCTCGCCAGACGCTGCGCCATCACCGCAGCCAGCGACGAGCTCACCAAAAACGGTTCCACGCCCATTTCCGTCAAACGCGTCACCGCACTCGGAGCATCATTGGTGTGCAACGTGGACAGCACCAAATGGCCCGTCAGCGAAGCCTCGATCGCAATGGTCGCCGTCTCCTCGTCTCGAATCTCACCGATCAGCACCACATCAGGATCGGCACGAAGAATCGAACGCAACGCGGCGGCAAAGGTCATACCCGCCTTATTGTTCACCTGCACCTGATTGATGCCCTCCATGCGGAATTCCACAGGGTCTTCAACCGTGATGATGTTGATTTCCGGGCGGGCCACATCGCCCAACGTCGCATACAACGTGGTCGACTTACCCGAACCGGTCGGACCAGTCACCAACACCATGCCGTACGGGCGGTTGTACGCTTTGGAAAACACATCGAAATTGCGTTCGCTGAAATTTAGATCCTCCACTTTGAGATTGCCCGAAGGCGTGCTCAAAATACGCATGACGATTTTCTCGCCCCACACCGTAGGCAATGCCGCCACGCGAAGATCAACCTTCTGACCGTTGTGACGTACGGTAATACGGCCATCCTGCGGCTTGCGGCGCTCGCCGATATCCATTTCGGCCATGACCTTAATGCGGCTGATCACACCTTGGGTCATGGCGCGTGGCGCTTTTTGGAAGATATGCAACACGCCGTCGATGCGGTAGCGTACGAGCAGACCGTCTTCCTGCGGTTCGATATGGATATCGGAGCAGTGGTCGTCGATGGCCTGGTTGATGAGCAGACTTACGAAGCGTGCCACGGGGGAGGCGTCTTCGCTGTCGTCTTGTTCAAGGTCGACTTCTTTTTTCGCGGTCGCGGCGATCTCGTGCGATAGTTCGGTCAACTCCGCATTGGCGCGCAGGAACCGGTTGATGCAGTCGCGTACCTGCGATGGCATGGCGACCATGGCGATGACGGGCATGCCGGTTGTTGCGGAAACATCGTCTACCGCGGCGAAGTTTTTCGGATTCGCCATGGCTACGGCGATGCGCCCGTTGACGATGGAAAGCGGCAGAAGCTGGTTGCGTCGGCACAGATCGTCGGGAACCATGCTGATGACTTCTTTGTCGATCTGGTATTCATTGAGGTCCACGAACGGCAGGCTCATGCCTTGCGCCAACGCCATGGCATATTGGCGTTCGGTCTGTTCGTCCATGCCTTCGGTGGACGTTGGCATGGCGGGAAAATCTCCGGTGGCGTCGCTTGTCATTGCCGCATGGCGTGGTGTGCTCGGCGTGAACACCTGATGGATCTCGCCGGTTGTCGGCGCGATCGGATCCATACTTTGCGGGAAAGCGTTCGGCGTGTCGCTGTTTTTGTTTCGCCTGAGGAAGGGGAAACGGCCTCCCGAACCGGCGTCGCTCATAATGACCTCCTGCACCGCATGCGCGCTTATGCGCCTGTCATACGGCATAACATGAAACCCCAAGCAAACGGCAGCATTTGTGGGGTGGCTGATGTTCAGTTGTTCGAAGTCATGTGAGCTACAACGATTGCAGTATTGTGTACTGCTAAATCAGCATTGTAGCCGCAAAAACAGGTAAAAGCTAATCGGGGCAAAGTTTTTTGAGAAATATGTTGCTGTGAAAACGTTGGCAGAATATCGTGATACAGTAACTCATGTTTATGGCACCGCGTTTGGTTGCGTGCCGAATTCCTGCCGCTTCCAATGATGGGGTGGCATCTTGTGAAGGAGCTGCTCATGGAGTACAGCTTGCGCACAGCGGGAGACGCCCCCGATTCAGGGGTTGCGGCGAGTCGCGTCAATCGATTGCCAAAACGTGGCGAGTCCGGCTTCACGTTGGTGGAAGTGCTGGTGGCGATCGTGGTGTTGAGCATTACGGGACTTGCCGCCGCACAGTTCGCCATTACGGCCATTCGCACGTCATATGCGCAGCAGCAGCGGTCCACCGCCGTGTCGCTGGGCGACGACGGCATGGAAAGAATGCGTGCGCAGATCGCCAATGTAGACGCCAACCAATATCTCGATGAACTCATCAAAGGCATGGGGGAAACGTCCGTCACCGCCGCGCAAAAGAATCTTTCCGACGTTGGCGCCATCGCGTCGCAATTGGCGGATCTGAGCTATACCAGTTCGCCTGATCCAGACAAGAGCAAGTATATTCAGCCGGTTCGTGCCACTGCGGGCAAGGACGCCAAGCATACCGAATACACGGTGAACACGGTGGTGGAGCGCTGTTTCCGTGCCAGCGGCGAGATCTCGTGCAAGACCGCATCTCAGCTGGGCATTTCCCGTAGTTCCGCAACGAGCTATACGGCCAATACCTCAACAAGCGCTACGGCCGACATTCTGGATCCGGGCAAAACGGTATCGGGCGCGTTCACGTTCGGTGCGCACACGTATATGCCCATGATCCGCGTGGTGGTGGGTGTCACCTGGGACGACAACATGCATCAGGGCAAAACCTGCCTGTACACCACGTCGGAACTGCTGGATATTGGTGTCGACAACAAGCTCATCATCTAGTGAGGGGTTGCAATGAGCGGAACAACAAGCGGAAAACTGCGTATTCGCGCCGTCGCGCAACGTATGGCGCGCGGTGAAAGCGGCGTCACCTTGGTGGAGATGATGGTGTCGCTGTTCATCTTCGCCATCGTCTCCACCATGTTCACCACGGCGATCGTGCAATACCTGCATTCCACCAGCGCGGATGCGATACGAAGCAGGTCTTCCACGGAAATAGCCACGTCGGTGCAAAGCCTCGACCGGTATGTGCGCTACGCGGAGGGTGTTGAGTATGACGCCACGAACCATACGATCACCATGGTCACTCCGGGGGATTCTGGTGCGAAGCAGTGCGTGGTGATCACGTACCAGGACGCCACGTGGAAGAACGGTACGGTAAGCGATTACGGTAGCGTGAAGGTAAAAACGAAGCCGTATGATGCGTCCGTCACGTCATGGAGCACGCGCGCGGTGTTGGGGTCGGTAATGAACAACGAGTCGGGAGGCACGTCTGATGATTCGATGTTCGCCTCGCGATTATTCACGGTGGATGGCACCAATCGGGTGGTGCGTTATTCGCCGGTGACGGGGTCGTATGTGAGCGGCAAGCCGGTCACGTCGAATACGTCCACGTCGTTCACCGCACGCAATGTGAAATCGGGTGGAACTGCAATCGATTTCACTCCGTGTGTCTGAGTGTTCCGATAGGTCTTGCGGCAGACGGCTGGTTCCTTACGGAGCCAGCCGTTTTTGTCGCCCCGTCAGCACCCTGCGACACGCCCGAAAAGGGTGGTTATTCCAGTTTTTTCAAAAAAACGTGACTGCAAAGATTTGCTGAGCGATTGTACTGAAAAACAAGCTATTTGTGGTGTTGTATTTTTTGTTGCACGATTTTGGTTTTGTGTTGTACCTTTTGTGTCCGCTTGAAAAAGTGTGATTTGCTTGATGGTTGTGAAGGGGGTTGTGGGGTAAACTAAAGCGCTTTTGTGCGGATGAAGGATGAGGGGAAAATGAATCGAAAATGAAACGCTCGTAAAACGATTGACGCCGGAATAATGGTTCTGCAAACGATGTCAATGCGGATAAAGTTAGGACTGTTGGTTATGTGAGCCAGCAGCCCCCATAAGGGGACGATCGATAGAAGAACGCCGCGAAGCTCCATCGTGGGATGCGAGCGGCGACCTTTCCCGAAGGAAAGAAGGATTCAATTATGAAGAGCGTGCGCAACGCACTTAACCGCCGCGCCAAGGGCGAAAAGGGCTTCACCCTCGTCGAGCTGCTCGTGGTGGTCATCATCATCGGCATCCTCGCCGCCATCTCCGTGCCGATCTACCTGAACCAGCGCAAGTCGGCCTGGAACTCCCAGACCGAGTCCGACGTCAAGAACGCCAGCCTTGTGGTTGAAACTGCGTCCACTGCCAACAATGGCAAGCTTCCGTCTGAGATTAATGGTGCAACGGCCACGTGCAGTAAGAGCCAGAATACGGGCTGCACGCTTGGAGGCAATACGATTACCGTAACTGAGGGTGTTACCCTGAAGATTACCGGTAAAGCAGATAACTCCTACACTATCGAGGGCGAGAACGAGAACTCTGGTACAGCGATTTTCCTGTATGACTCGGCCAACGGTGTCGTCTCTAAGACTGGTACTAAATAATAAAAGGCATAGCGAATAATTCGCGTGGGACTAAAGGTATCGGAGCGTATGAGGTATCGCTCCGATACCTTGTTCCGTATCCATATTCGTTCCATTGTTCGTCAATCATTCCATGGGGGAGTAATGGCCAGGGAACAGGCGCAAGTGGCATTTCAAAACGGCACCAAGAAGTGGCGTTACAAGGGTGTTTCCGCTGACGGCCGCACCAAGCAGAAGGGCGTTATCGAAGCGCAGACGCGAGATCAGGCCATCGATCGCGTGAATAAACTCGGTCTGATTCCAACGGAACTTGTTGACGTGAACGCAGGCACCGGTCTCAATACCAATATTGAAATCAAAGCATTCGAAAAATATCCAAGCAAAAAAGACTTCGCGGTTATGTCACGTCAGCTTGCCACCATGGTGGCGGCAGGCGTCTCCCTGATTCGCGCACTGAATATCGTTACTGAACAAATCGGAAATGTGAAACTGCGCAATGCGGTACGTGACTGCATGCAGCAGGTTGAGGCGGGATCATCGTTTTCCGAAGCAATGGACAATAATCCCGACCATCTGTTTCCGCCCATTATGATCAACATGGTGCGGGCCGGCGAAACCGGCGGCTTCCTTGACAAATCCCTGATTACCGTGGCCGACAGCTTTGAAGCGGACGTGCGTTTGCAAGGTCAGATCAAAGGCGCACTGGCTTACCCGGTGGTGGTGCTCGGCATTGCTGTGCTGCTGGTGGGCGTGATGCTGCTGACCATCGTGCCCATGTTCGACAGCATGTATGCGTCGATGGGCGCGGAACTGCCATGGGTCACGCAGATCATGGTTGATATGGGCAAGACCGCACCGGTTGGCATTCCCGTGATCATTGTGTGCGCGGTGGCGTTCGTCATGTTTTGGAAGTGCAATCGCAACAAAGACATCATTCGTACCTGGTGGGATCCGTTCACGTTGAAGGCGCCCGTGTTCGGCAAACTGACCACCAATGTGGCATTGGCGCGATTCTGCAACAATTTCGCATCCATGCTCGCTTCGGGCGTGCCCATTCTGCAGGCTCTTGACATTGTCGGATCCACATCCGGCAATTATGTAATCGACGAAGCGTCCAAACGAGTGTCTCGACTCGTGGAACGCGGCTATAGGCTGGCGGACAGTATGGGTACCGAAAAAGTGTTCCCGAACATGATGGTGCAGATGGTGGCGATCGGTGAGGATTCCGGCGCCATCGACCAGATGCTCGCCAGCGCGGGCAAAGCGTATGACGAAGAAGCGCAATCCATCGCCAAACAGCTCACTTCGCTGCTGGAACCGTTGATGATTCTGGTGCTCGGTAGCGTGGTCGGCTTCATGGTGGTGGCATTGTACATGCCGATGTTCTCCATGTTCGACGCCATTAACGGGCAAGCGTAAGCGAAAGCGGGAAGGTTGAACATGAAGAACGGATTGTGGGCCGGACTCAACCGCAGGTATCGTGCCAGATTACGCCAACACATGGGGGAGCAGGGCGCGGCCATGATGCTCGCGGTACTGTTCGTAATGGTGGTGCTCACCACGTCGGCACTGGTAATGACCATACTGATTTCGCAAGCATTGCCGTACAGGAATAATAAGGAGAACGCGCAAGTCGGGTATGCCGCCGAATCTGGACTCGAAGTGGCATTGAGTTTCCTGCGCGAAGCGGAAGCAAGCAAGGACTATAAGAAACTGCTACCGTCGACCGCATCAAACACTGGCAATGCCAGCTTGGATGAGACCTTCACTACAGCATCGGACGGGTCGGTGCTGCTCAACAATGCGGAAGTCAACAACGACGTGTCGGCAACGGGCGTGAGCTCGTTCACTCCAGACGATATCTCGTACCGAGTGCAAATCGGATATTATGACGACGATCCAAGCTCATCGCCGGCCAAACGACTCACATCCGAAAGCGAGCTGAAGAACGCGAAATATGCGTGGGTGCGTTCCTACGGGTATATCAACAGGTATCCGAATGGGCGAAGCGCTGGTACGGAAACCAGCGCGCGCCGAGCCATGAGCGCCATCTACCAATTCGAGACAACGAGCGGTGATGACAGCTACGTGATCTCCACCAAGGGTGGGCGTCTCGGTATGGGCTTCTACGCGGCAGCGCCAAACAACGAGCGCCGTACCAACCAGCCGACCTGGAAGGAAATCGCCTCATATGATGTCGATGAGAACGGTGATCCGACCGGCATGGTGGACTATGTCAACAAGCCTGGCTCCAAGAGTGCGGCCGACGCCATGAGCAATACCATCACTATGAATCCGGCAAACCAAACTTGCATGCTTGCCACCACCAAGCCTGTAGACAAGGTCGAAACGCTTGACGCCATGCTTGACCCGAACGGCAAGCCGGTGGAAGGATCGGCGTTGGTGATTCTTATGCAGGCACATAAGAAAGACTCCAGCAGCGACGACCTGTATTACACGGAACAGTGCAAAGCCAACGGCGCCTACAAAGACCTGAACACATGGGTGTATTGGAAGGATGATTCCATTCGCCCCGCATCTAATCTGACATTGTGCGTTACCGGAGCTGACATTACGCATGTTGGCGGAGGCACTGCAGGAGCCGCCACATTGCAGAAATGCGGCGAGTCGTACGGTCCCAACTACCAAAGCGACTATTACACCGATCCTGACAAGAAAGCGCAGCAAGACGAAAAGAACAATCCGTCAAGCCTGCTCAACAAATACCAGAAGTGGGCGTTCTATAACGGTTTCATCAATGCGGGCTACTACAACGAGCTAGATAGCGTGCGCGATGAGGCGAACAAGTATGATGCGTCTCTACCGGAATCGCAAGGCTATGCCGTCGGCGGTGTGCAAATGCAGAAGAAGACCCGCTTCCAAGTGCTGGAAGTTTCCAACAAGGCGAATGTGGGCGTCACTATTCAATATCTGAGCGGCGGTCACTGGGCGTCCAACGTCGATGATGCTGCCGATTTGACTCCGCATTTCCTGATGGTGTCGAAGTGGAATTATTCGCTCACCGACGTGAAATCCTGGTTCGACGTGAACGGTGATTTCGAAGACGCCACCGCATCGTTCGGACAGGCGGGAGAAGCCGGCTATGCCACGAAGCAGATCGTCAATGAAACGTCCGGATTCTGCATTTCGTCATCGCAAGACGGATTCGACGCATATACGTCAACCTGCCGAGTGGGTGGCGGTGATTTCAACCCATACTGCTACCACAACACTATCAATGGCAATCCGGCGCAATCATCTTCCGATCTGCATCAGATCGACTACTGCGGGGTGTCCGATTCCACCAAGCGTAAAACCGATCAGGCCGAATATGTTGAAGACACGTCGAGTGACGGCAGTGGCGTGAACACGCAGATTTGGACGATGGTGAACGGGTCGAAGCGTTGCTATGGGTTCGGCGGTTCGGGCAAATTCCAACTTATGGAATGCTCGGCTGCGCCAACATTCACCCGATACAACGAAAAAGCGTCTGACGAGCACAGTAAAGGTACGTTCCAACTCAACGGTCAATGCCTGACGGAAGTGTATCCGGGAGACAAAATCGACGGCAATCCCTCATACTCCGGACGTATCGACGGGCATGCCGACGTGATTATGGCCAAATGCGGATCGGCACGAGACTTTTTGAACCGAGAAATCAAATCGCAGGTGTGGAATGCCTCGGTTAACCTCGGAACAGGCGGCTCAGGCGGCGGCGTGATTTATGGCGGTGGTAGTTCTACCACATTGGAGCCATCCTCCACCAAAGGCTACGTGACATCCAAAGAACTGAACCCGTCCACTATCGCATGGTGAGCGCTGCGCGAGATGGATGTGAACATGAGCATTGTGAACGATACGCCAACTGTGGTGCTGCTACTCGTGGCATCGCTGGTAATCGGCTGCATTTTCGGATCGTTTCTGAACGTGGTGATTTGGCGCGTGCCCAACCACATCAGCTTGGTAAATCCGAAACGCAGTTTCTGCCCGAACTGCGAAGCCCCGATCGCATGGTATGACAATATTCCCATCATTTCTTGGCTGGTGCTCGGCGCGAAATGCCGGCATTGCAAAGAACCGATCGCCGTACGCTACCCGATTGTGGAAGCGTTGGGCGGACTGTCGTTCCTCGCCGTCACCTTGGGGGCGCTATTCGGCGCGTATTCGCCATGGATATTGCCGGAACTCTACGTATTCGCAGCGGTTTCGATCGTGATCGCATACATTGATTTCGACCATCATCTGATCCTCAATGTTGTGCTATTGCCAACGCTGATTGCAACACTGGCACTGCTGGCTTTGGCATCACTCGGTACGAATGAGTGGAACAGGCTCGGTCGCGCTGTGATATGTGCGATAGTGCTCGGCGCGTTCTACCTATTGCTTTCCATCATATGGAAAGGTGGCATGGGCGATGGCGATATCAAACTTGCGTTCATACTTGGCTTGATTACGGGCTGGCTCGGATGGTCGCAATTCATCATCGGGGCGTTCGCAGCCTTCTTTATTGGAGGATTCTTAAGTCTTGTGCTGATTATCGGCAAAAAAGTCGATATGCATGGAGGCATACCGTTCGGACCGTCCATGCTGCTCGGCATATGGCTTGGCATATTCGTCGGGGCTCCGATCGCCACACTGTACTTGCAAGTGACGGGACTCGCCTGAACCAATCCCCAGCCAACCTGCAACACGTTATATATAAGGAGAGAGCATGAGATCAATAACGGCGCTGTCGATCGCGAACGACGCCATCCGTGCGGCGGTCATAGCAGACCCGTATTCGGATCTGCCCACCATCAAGCATTTCCAGGCGATCCCGTTGCCGAACGGAGCCGTAGTGGATGGCGAAGTGGTCGACCATGATGTGGTGGCCGGACTGCTGAACACACTGGTGAAGCGATTCAAATTCCCCCGCGAGGACACGGCTCTCGTCTACTCCAGCCGACGCATGGTGTTTCGCGAGGCGGACTTTCCCTACATGTCGCTGAACGATCTGAAATCCACCTTGCCTTTCCAAGCCAAAGGCATGATTCCGCTGCCTATTGAGGAATCCGAGCTCGACTTCGTGCCATTGAACGTCATCGACAGCGAACAAGGCAAACAGTTGCACGGCATACTCGTGGCGACATTGCGTAACGGACTGGAAAAAACCGCGCGCACAGCCGAAGACGCGGGATTTGTGATCACATCGATCGATGCGGGCCCGTTCGCGCTTGCCAGACTGTTCGCCGACACCAACCAGCAGCAGACCGAAGCGGTGGTCAACATCAGCGGCAACGGCACCGACGTGATCGTGCTCGAAAACGGGCAGCCCGCCTACATGCGCGTCGTGCCATCCGGCGCGGATGACGTGACTGACGCCATCGCCAACGCGCTCAGTATCTCATTCGAAGACGCCGAACGCATCAAAAACCAGATCGGCCTGCAAAACGTGACCGGCGACGAACGACTCGAAAAAGCCGAGGAAGTCATCCGCGAAACCACGGCGCAGCTGATCGTCGGCATCCGCAATACGCTCAACCTGTACGACGTGGACCATGCGGGCGGCACCATCAGCGGCGTGGTGCTTACCGGAACCGGCGCACGGCTGATCGGACTGCCGCCGGTGTTGGCCAGTTCCATCAACAAAGTGGTGCGGATCGGCGACCCCTTCATCCGTTTCCGGCTTTCCAAAGAAGTGGAACGGCAGAACATCATGGCGCACGCGATCGATTTGGGCGCAGTGCTTGGACTGGTAATCGGAAAGAAGCCGAGGTGAACGGACGATGAGCAGAAAAAACAACGGAAGCATGAAGCAGATCGGCAGCTCCCACCGCGGTCGACGCGGCAAAATCAAGGATAATCCGAATCCTGAAACCAGTGATGGCGAGAAAACCTCGATTTTGTCGATGAATATTTCCGACATCGGCAAAGCGCTGCGTGCGAGCAGTTCGAAAACCTCCAAAAAGGCTGATCTGCCCGCCGAATGGAATGTGCGCGCCAACCTGCTGCCACGTTCCATCGTGACGCTCAACCGTGATCGTGCCATCAAATACTTGCTGTCATACGTGCTTATCGTGGTGGTGGTTGCGGCCATTGCCATCAGCGCGGGCATGGCGGTGCGCGTGAGCTGGGCCGACCATCGCGTGGAGGAGGCACAGGCGAAAACCCTGTCGTTGCAGAAGGAAAAGGCGGAATTCAAAGACGTGGAAGACACGTTGAACTCGCTGTCCGATTCGCAAAGGTCACGTATCGCCGCGCTCTACGACGAAATGGATTGGATGAAGGTGGTGGATTCGCTCAATGGCGCGCTGCCAGCCGGAGGCCAGTACACGAACCTGTCGTTGAGCAGCTTCCAGATTGGCGGGTCTGACGCTTCTTCGCATAGCGCTACATCTTCAGTATGGTCTGGGAATGGTGTGATTTCCGTTGATTTTACCGTTCTTTCTCCAGATTTCATATCTGCAAAAGATTTTATCGGTAATTTTGCTGCAATTCCTACCTATAAAACAGGCTATGTGAGTTCCATTACCGAAAACAGCGATGAAAACGGCACCACCTATACATACACGGGAACGGTGTCGTTGAAGATGGATACCAATACCACGTCACGAAGCGACAACGCGGCCGGTGCTGACGAAGCCAACCGAGCATTGCAGCAGCAGCTACGCGACAGCCTGAACAAAGCCGCGGCAGGGGAGTCGACTGATACTACCGACAGCGCGACCGCAACTGACGAAACATCCAATGAATGATCGGGAGCAATCATGAACAAGCATAAAATCGCATGGATCGCATTGGCCGCAGGTATTGTCTTCGTCATCATGCTGACATGGCTGGTCGGCGTTTCCCCGCAAATCAGCCATATCAAATCATCCGACGCGCAAACTGCGCAAATCGATGAGAACAATAAGGAAACACGCGACGAAATCGAAACATTACGCATCGCCAGCGAAACGATCGGCCTGCAGAAAGACCGTTTGCGCCAGTTGCAGCGGCAGATTCCAGACGGCTATAACCAGCAGGAATTCATCAATTCGTTGGATGCGTCCGCTGCGGGAACCGGCGTCGCCATCAAATCGGTGAATTTCGATGATGCGGTCGACGCCGACATTCCAGCTGAAATGCAAGGTACCATTCAAGCCGGTCAGCTGGTGCAGGTGTCGGTAAGTATCACCGCCACGGGAAGCTATGATGCCATGCGTAATTTCGTGGCATCCGTGCAGAACATCAACCGTATCGCCGTGCCGGAAAATGTGACCTACACACTTGACAGAAACGGTGACGAAACGAAAAATGCCGTGGTGATCGATTGCAAGATCTGGTCGCTATTGCTCGACAACGACACGGTTGAAGACGAGAACGCCACGAAACAGTAACGCGGGTGGCGTTCTGTCACCGCGTAAAGGTAGGCTTTGCGCTTGTAAAGACCCCAAACCGTTCAAACCAGAAGGTGCATTGTGGCTGTATCCAAACTCGATGAAGTCGTATCCCTCGCCAAGCGTCGTGGCTTTGTTTTTCCCGCCGGTGAAATCTATGGTGGAACCCGTTCCGCGTGGGATTACGGTCCGCTCGGCGTTGCGCTGAAAGACAATATCAAGCGCGAATGGTGGCGTTCCATGGTCGTCACCCGTGGCGACGTGGTGGGCGTTGACACGTCCATTATTCTTCCGCCGGCCGTGTGGGTGGCTTCCGGTCACGTGTCCGTGTTCAACGATCCGCTGATCGAATGCCTCAACTGCCACAAGCGCCACCGCGCCGACAAGCTTGAGGAATCCTATGCCGAAAAGCATGGCGACAAGCTGCCGGAAAACGGCCTGAAAGACATTGTGTGCCCGGATTGCGGCACCCGTGGCAACTGGACCGAACCGCGCGACTTCAACATGATGCTGCGCACCCACCTCGGACCGGTCGAAGACGAGAACTCGCTGCACTACCTGCGTCCGGAAACCGCACAGGGCATTTTCGTGGACTTCAAGAACGTGATGACTTCTTCGCGTTCCAAGCCGCCGTTCGGCATCGCCAACATGGGCAAGTCCTTCCGTAACGAGATCACTCCGGGCAACTTCATCTTCCGCACCCGCGAGTTCGAGCAGATGGAAATGGAATTCTTCGTGGCTCCGGGCACCGATGAGGAATGGCACCAGTACTGGATCGACGCGCGTACCCAGTGGTACATCGACCTTGGTGTGAAGCCGGAGAACCTGCGCCATTATGAGCATCCGAAGGAGAAGCTGGCCCACTATTCGAAGCGTACCGTCGACATCGAATACAAGTTCGGCTTCCAGGGTTCCGATTGGGGCGAGCTTGAAGGCGTCGCCAATCGTACCGACTTCGATCTTTCCGCGCATGCCAAGCATTCCGGCGAGGATCTGAGCTACTTCAACCAGGCCACCGGCGAAAAATACGTGCCGTACGTCATCGAACCGGCCGCCGGCCTGACCCGTTCCCTCATGGCCTTCCTTGTTGACGCCTACGACGTTGACGAGGCCCCGAATACCAAGGGCGGCGTCGACAAGCGCACCGTGCTTCGCCTTGATCCGCGCCTGGCTCCGGTCAAGGCCGCTGTACTGCCGTTGAGCAAGAAGCCGGAATTGCAGACCGTGGCACACGATCTGGCCGCCGATTTGCGTCAGCATGACTGGATGATCGACTATGACGAGGCCGGTGCGATCGGTCGTCGCTATCGCCGTGAAGACGAAATCGGCACCCCGCTGTGCATCACCGTCGACTTCGACACGCTTGACGATCAGGCCGTCACCATTCGTGAACGTGATACCATGCAGCAGGAGCGCGTCGCACTCGACAAGGTGGCTGATTATGTGGCCGCACGTATTGGCGAGAAGCATGTACGTTACCCGCAGGTGCCGGTTGAGATGGGCGGCGAGGCTTGGCCTGAGTCCGTCAAGATCGCCGAAGCCGGTGGCTTGTATTAAAGCTGGATACTGGTTACCATAGCGTTCTTATGCCAGATAGCATTGTGACTGCTTACGAGGAATCCGACGTGCTCGACCCGCGTACCGACGCGGTGAGGCCGTCGGTTCCTCCGGTTATGAAGCCTGTTGATTTAGGGCCGGTACACGTTGAAACCCCGGTGGTGCTTTCGCCTATGGCGGGCGTTACCAACTGGCCGTTCCGCGTGATTTGCGAAAGCTACGGACCGGACGGTCTATACGTGGCCGAAATGATCACCGCGCGCGCGTTGGTCGCACGCAATCCCAAAGCGTTGCGGTTGTGCCATTTCGCGCCGAGCGAGAAAATCCGTTCGCTGCAACTGTACGGTGTGAACCCGGCGATCGTGGAACAGGCCGCGAAAATCGTCATCGACGAAAACATGGCCGACCATGTCGATCTGAACTTCGGATGCCCCGTGCCGAAAGTGACCCGACGCGGCGGCGGATCGGCTTTGCCGTGGAAGACGGATCTGTTTCGCGAGATCATCCAGCGTGTGGTCAAGGTCTGCGATGCTGCCAACGTGCCGGTGACGGCTAAAATCCGCGTCGGCATCGACCATGAGCATGAAACGTTCTTGGAAGCGGGCCATATCGCGCAGGAGGAAGGCTGCAAGGCGGTGACCTTGCACGCGCGTACCACCGCCGAATATTACGGCGGGCACTCCGACTGGAGCCGGATTGGCGAGCTGGTCGAAGCGCTTGACATTCCAGTGTTCGGCAACGGCGATATTTGGGGTGCGAACGATGCGCTTGCCATGGTTGCCGAAACCGGTTGCGCCGGCGTTGCGATTGGCCGCGGCTGCCAAGGCAGGCCATGGCTGTTCGCCGATATCAAGAATGCGTTCGCTGGCAGCGACAAGCGTGTTGACCCCACGTTAGGAGATGTGTGCCGTGTGGTTGAACGCCATGCGGAACTGTTGACCGAATTCTATGATGGCGATGAGCAGATGGCCGTGCATGATCTGCGTAAGCATATCGCGTGGTATCTCAAGGGATTCCCCGTTGGAGGCTCCACCCGTCGCGCGTTCATGGAATGTGAAAATCTTGAGGATGTCAGAGCCGAAATAGGCAAGCTGGATCCCAACATCCGTTTTCCCGAGCGAGTGGTCGACAAGCCAAGGGGGCGCGTGCGCTTCGCAAAGAAAGTGCATCTGCCTTACGGATGGTTGGAATCACGGGAAACAACGCATGATGAACGTCAGGCGTTGTTTGGGGATGACCCTATGGACGCCAGCTATTGAATATGACATGCTGATGTGGTTAAATCGTCGTGGGGGCACCGAAAGAGGGTAAATCGCAGGCGAAATGAACACGTTAGCAATAAAAAAGTGAAAAAACGCCGTTACACACGGCGAAAAGTGCGCGTACTGCAGCGTGTCTGCGATAAAGTTGTGCGTAAACGCGAGTGACAGGAGACTATGGTGAGCGAGATTGCCCAGACTGACAATTTCAACGACAAAACGAATATCAAGGTTGTCGGTGTTGGTGGAGCTGGCGGTAATGCCGTCAATCGCATGATTGCCGAGGGTCTTCAAAGTGTTGAATTCATTGCGATCAATACCGACGCGAAGGACCTGATGCGTTCCGACGCCGATGTCAAGATCTCCTTGAACGATGCCACCAGCCGCGGGCTTGGCGCAGGTGCCGACCCGGAGAAGGGTGCCAAGGCCGCTCAGGATCATCAGTCCGATATCGAGGAATCGCTCAAGGGCGCCGATATGGTGTTCGTGACCTGCGGTGAGGGTGGTGGCACCGGTACCGGTGCAAGCCCGATCGTGGCTCGCGCCGCGCATCAGCAGGGTGCCCTGACCATTGCGGTGGTTACCCGCCCGTTCAGCTTTGAAGGTCCCCAGCGTGCGGCTTCCGCAGCACTTGGCATTGAGAATCTGCGCAAGGAAGTCGATGCGCTGATCGTGATTCCGAACGATCGACTGCTTGAGCTTTCCGATCGCACCATCGGCATCGTCGATGCGTTCAAGACCGCCGACACCGCCTTGCTGGCCGGCGTGCAGGGCATCACCGACCTGATTTCTTCGAACTCGTACATTCACGTCGACTTCAACGATGTCAACGCTATTCTGCGTGGCGCGGGCACCGCACTGTTCGGCATCGGTTCCGCACGAGGCGAGGATCGCGCCACCCAGGCAGCTGAAATCGCCATCAGCTCGCCGCTGCTGGAAGAAAGCATCGAGGGTGCCCACGGCGCGCTGATCAATATCGCCGGCCCGTCCGATCTGAAGTTGCAGGAAGCGGCCGCCGCCACCCAGCTGGTGGGCAAGGCCATCCATCCGGAAGCACAGATCATCTGGGGTCTTTCCCTCGACGACGCTTACGGCGACGAAGTGCGTGTCACCGTTATCGCAGCAGGCTTTGATGCCAACTCCAAGAAGGCGGCTCAGGCTGAAGCCCAGAAGCAGGCAGAGCCTGCGGAAAGCACGGTGCCGCTGTCGGCGTTGTCCGCAGCCCCGAGGGCAGCGGCGGTTCCGCAGCAGCCCCAGCCTCAGCTTATTCAGACTCCGGAAGCCCCGAAGGTGCAGCCGCTGTCCACTTATATTCCGTCCACTCCGGAACCCGTCGTTCCGTCATTCGACCAGACCACCGAGCATGAAGTGGTGTCTTCGAACGATGCCGGCGATTTGGATATTCCGGATTTCCTGCGCTAAAAGCAACGCGAAGACGCGAAAGGATCGTTCATGGCAGGTTTTATGAAAAGCGCGATGTCCTATTTGGGCATGACCGACGTTGCCGAAGGTGACGAGGATTTCAACGAAGAGGCTGAGAGCAGCGAAACCTCGTTCGATTCCGACCATTCCGTGACCCCGATGGCTTCGACTCCTGCCGCGACGTCCGCACCGCGCGAGCAGACCAAAGCCAACCCGTTCCAAGGCGGAAGGGTGAGCCGTATCACCACGATTCACCCGAAATCCTATGAGGACGCTCAGCTGGTCGGACGTGCCATTCGCGACGGCGTTCCGGTGGTGCTGAACCTGACCGGTGTGGCCGAGGCCGTGGCGTATCGCATTGTGGACTTTTCCGCGGGTGTGGTTTTTGGCGTGCGTGGCTCCATCGAACGTGTCACTCCGCGCGTGTTCCTGCTGAGCCCAGCTCAGGTGAACATCAAGGTTGAGGAACCGCAGGCGAATAACTCGTCGCACGATTTGTTCGCCGACTGATATAGACGAAAGCCGTTGCGAAAGCAGACTGCATGAAGCCTCCGTCACCCGTGATGGGGGCTTTGTTATGTTCTGTTGCTAAGGTGGTGCCCCATGATTTTGTCTTTGATCGGTAGCATCGTCCACTTTTTGGTGAATGCCTACATTCTGGTGCTGTTCATTCGCATGATTCTCGATTGGGTTGCTGTGTTGGCATCGGCATGGCGTCCACGGGGGTTGGTGTCGTCGTTGATCGACGCGGTTTACCAGTTGACGGAGCCCCCACTGCGCTGGCTACGCCAATATATCCGCCCTATTCCATTGGGTCCCATCTACTTCGATGTGGCATTCATCGTTCTTTATTTCATTCTCATTGCTATTGATTTCCTCATTTAATGTATGTCAAATGCCGATTTTTCGCAAAAAATCGGTGGTCCCGTGCTAGAGTCGAACAATGAAAGCAACAACAGCAAGGCATCAAGCCCAAAGCGAGGTGTAAGATTTATGGCTCTGTTGACGCCGAAAGATATCAGAGAGCATACCTTCCAGACCGTGAGGTTCAAGGAGGGGTATGACGTCGATGAAGTCGACGATTTTCTCGATCAGGTAACCGAGACGGTGGAGGCCCTTGGCAAGCAGGCGGTTGCCAGCGGCCAGGCTACTCAGTCCCTCGGCCCGGATGTTGCGGGGCTCAACTCCAAGATTTCCGAGCTCAGCGCCCAGGTTCAGTCCCTGCAGCAGGAGAACGCGACATTGAAGTCCGCCTCCGAGCAGGCAGCTGGCGCTGGTGATCAGGCAGCTCAGGCCGCACAGGTCGCAGCAGCCAAGCTCACCGAGGCTGAGGAAAGCAACCGTGCTCTGTCGGCTCAGAACGAACAGCTCAAGGGTCAGGTGGATCGCCTGTCCGCACAGGTCGACCAGCTCACCGCACAGGCGGCTGAAGCTGCAGGCCAGGCGGATCTGGGCGAACAGCTGACCTCCATGCAGCATGAGCGCGACGCATTCCGTGCACAGACCGAAGACCTGTCCCGTCAGCTGGCTTCCGCACAGCAGCAGGTTGTGGTGGCCCAGCAGCAGGCGGCTGAGATCCAGCAGCTCAATGCAAGGCTTGAAGAGGCTCAGGAGCAGGTCGCCCAAGCTCAGCAGCTCACGCAGCAGCATGCGGCACAGTCCCAGCAGCAGGATGAGCGTGCCCAGCAGCAGGCCGCGCAGATTCAGCAGCTTGCACAGCAGCTGCAGGAATCGCAGCAGCGTGAAGCCCAGCTGCGCGAGCAGGTCGCCAAGGTCGAACCGAGTACCGAAACCGGAAGCCTGCAGAAGATTGCAGGAGCCGCAGCCAGCGCCAACACGGAGCCGGAGCGTGCCACCGCCATGCTGACCCTGGCTATGCAGCTGCACGACCAGTACGTCGACAAGGGCAAAGCCAAGGCTAAGGAAATCACCGACGAGTCCCAGCGTAGGTACGATGAGCTCATCGGCAATGCCAACGATTACTCCAACCGCACTCGCACCGAAGCCGACAACTACTCCGAAGGCACCCGTTCCGAAGCCGATCAGTATTCGGCTGACACTCGTGCCAAGGCTGATGGCTACTTGAACCAGAAGACTCAGGAAGGCGATGCCTATCTGACCAAGCGTGCTCAGGAAGGCGATGACTATCTGGCGCAGCGCACTCAGGAAGGTAATGCTTACTTGGATCAGAAGACTCAGGAAGGTAACGCCTATCTTGCTCAGAAGACGCAGGAGGGTGATGCCTACTTGGATCAGAAGACTCAGGAAGGCGACGCCTATCTTGCTCAGAAGACGCAGGAGGGTGATGCCTACTTGGATCAGAAGACTCAGGAAGGCGACGCCTACCTTGCTCAGAAGACCCAGGATGGTGATACCTACTTCTCCACGAAGCACAACGAAGCCGACGAATACGAGTCCGAAGTGCAGAAGCGCGCCTTCGACTACGATTCGAAGACCCGTACCGCAGCCGACGACTACGCCCAGCAGGTCCGCGACAATCTCGAAGCGCAGACCAAGGTCATCGAAGGCAACATTCAGGGCCTCAAGCAGTTCGAAACCGAATACCGTGCACGTCTTACCGAATTCCTCGGCCAGCTCGTGTCCCAGGTGTCCGACACGAACAACTATGATCAGGACTCCCAGGACGACTGAGATTAGGCTGTGTCTGACATCATGACAAATGATCAAAGACGGCTGCGCACCCGCGTGGCCGTCTTTGCGTGTATCGCCGTTGTGGCACTGGTACTCGACCAGATCAGCAAGGCATGGGCGCAGTCGGCGCTTGCCGACGGGCAGACGGTACGTGTGATTCCGGGCATCCTCTCATTCACGCTGGTGCATAATCCGGGTGCGTCCTTGGGCATGGGATCCAACATGACCTGGTTGATTTCGTTGCTTGCCATCGTGGCGTGCGTGGCGTTGGCCGTACTGGCAATCCGTACCATTTCCATGAAATGGACGGTGGTGTTCGCTCTTGCTTTCGCAGGAGCATTGGGCAATCTCATCGATCGTGTGATGTATGCCGAAGGTTTCCTTAATGGCAAGGTCGTCGATTTCCTCAATTACGGATGGTCGGTCGGCAATGTTGCGGATATTTTCCTGATGGTGGCGGGCGTCGCCGCCGTCGTACTGCTGTTTGTCGGAGAGCCCTTCAGCCAGAAGGATCTTGACGAACAGGCCGCAGAACAGACGAAACAGACGACCGGAGACCAGAACGCATGAGCCGTCTTGTTCCCGCACCCGACGCGCTTGTCGGCAAACGATTCGATGTGGCCGTGGCCAAGATGCTTGGTATCTCCCGAGCCAAGGCCGCGGAACTCATCGAAAGTGGACAGGCGCGCGTGCTTGGTCGTGACATTTCCAAATCATCGACTCTGCAATCAGGCGAAACCGTCGAATTCGATATTGTCGAGGAACGGACCGAGCCTGAACCGATCGCACGAGATATGGCAGTGGTCTACGAAGACGATGACGTCATAGTGGTCGACAAGCCAGTGGGTGTGGCTGCTCACGCTTCCGTCGGTTGGACCGGTCCGACGGTGCTCGGCAGTCTGCTTGACAGGGGAGTGCACATCACCTCCTACGGCGCCGCGGGACGTCAGGGTATCGTATCCCGCCTCGACGTGGGCACATCCGGATTGATGCTCGTGTGCAAATCTGACCTCGCCTACGTGGAAATGCGCAGGCAGTTCGCCGAACATGAAGTCGTCAAAACCTATCATGCGCTCGTGCAAGGCAATCTCAAGGAAAACAAGGCCACGATCGAAGCGCCGATCGGACGTGCCAAAGTCTCCGATTTTCGTTTTTGCGTTACGCCCGCCGGCAAAGAAGCCATCACCCATTGGGATGTGATGGAACGTTTCGGTGAGGCGACGTTGGTTTCCGTGAATCTGGAAACCGGTCGAACCCATCAGATCCGCGTGCATTTCTCGTCCATCGGGCATCCGCTTGCGGGAGACGCCATGTACGGTGCCAATCCGCAGTTGGGTGAGGCATTGGGATTGGAACGGCAGTGGCTGCACGCCAAGCAACTTGAATTCCGCCATCCGCGAACCCATGTGTGGACCACGGTGAAATCGCATTATCCAGCTGATTTGCAGCATGCGCTCGACGTGATGCGCGGCAGGCACGACACACAAGACAAGCCTGAAGTGTGATCGCACGTCACCAATCACCGGTAGATTGGAACGTATGGCTACTTCCGGAAATTTCGTGCAACTGCATAATCACACGCATTATTCACTGCTTGACGGGGCGTCAAAGATTCCGGATCTGGTCAGGCGCGCCAAAGAACTCAACATGCCGGCCGTCGGCATCACCGATCACGGCAACATGCATGGCGCATACGAAATGTGGAGCACTGCGGTCAAGGAAGGCGTCAAACCGATTATCGGCATTGAAGCGTATGTGACGCCGGAAACCGCACGCCAAGATCAAACCCGCGTCAGCTGGGATACCAACTGGAATCCCGATATCGATCCGCAACATCGCAGGCGCAACCCCAACGACGTATCCGGCGGTGGCCTGATCACCCACCTTACGATGTGGGCGGAAACCGATGAGGGCCTTGTCAATCTGATGAAGGCGTCCACTGACGCGAATCTCGAGGGACGTGTCATGCGATACCCCCGAATGGATAAGGAAATCCTTGCCAAATATTCGAAAGGCATTATCGCATCTTCCGGATGCCCGTCAGGCATCATCCAAACGCGACTGCTGCTCGGCCAATTCGACGAGGCATTACGTGCGGCAGGCGAATTGCAGGATATTTTCGGACGTGACAATTTCTATATCGAATTCATGGACCACGGTCTGAAAATCGAAAAACAGGTGACCGACGGTCTGCTGGACATTGCGAAAAAACTGAACGCGCCGCTGCTCGCCACCAACGATTCCCATTACGTGCGCGCCGAAGACGCCGGCTCTCAGGATGCCATGCTGTGCATCAATTCGGGATCCACGCTTGACGAGCCGGGACGATTCAAATTTGACGGCACCGGCTACTATCTGAAATCCGCCGAAGAAATGCGTGAGCTGTTCAAAGACATTCCCGAAGCATGCGACAATACGTTGGAAATCGCCGAACGCTGCAATGTCATGTTCGACGATCATGAAGATGGCGCGTTCATGCCCCAATTCGACTGCCCGGAAGGTTGGGATGAGACGTCGCTGTTCCTGAAAAAAGTCGAGGAAGGCTTGGAACGGCGTTATGACGGGCATCCGCCGATCGAAGTGCTCAAGCAGGCCGATTACGAATGCGGTGTGATCTGTCAGATGCAGTTCTGCGGATACTTCCTTGTGGTGGCCGACTACATCAACTGGGCCAAATCGCATGGTGTGATGGTCGGGCCTGGCCGTGGCTCCGCGGCAGGCGCCATGGTGGCGTATGCCATGGGCATCACCGAACTCGATCCAATCAAGCACGGCTTGATCTTCGAACGATTCCTTAACCCGGAACGTGTGTCGCTGCCTGATATCGACGTCGATTTCGATCCGGACGGCCGCGGTCGCGTGCTTGACTATGTCGGAGACAAGTACGGGCGAGACAAGGTCGCGCAATGCGTGATCTACGGCACCATCAAAACCAAACAGGCGCTGAAGGATTCCGCACGAATCATGGGCTACGAATTCTCCATGGGCGAGCGCATCACCAAGGCGTTGCCGCCGGCGCAGACGGGTGGCAAGGATATTCCGCTGCATGATATTTTCGAGCCGAGTTCGAAGCGTTATGCGGAGGCCCGCGAATTCCGTGAGCTTTATGATTCCGATCCGGATGTGAAGCGCGTCACGGATGAGGCGATGGGTATCGAAGGCTTGATCCGTCAGACCGGTGTGCATGCGTGCGCCACGATCATGGGTAGCGAGCCGATTTCGAATACGTCGCCGCTGCTGGAACGTACCGATGGTACGGTTACGACCACGTTGGAGTATCATACGTGTGAAACGCTTGGTTTAGTCAAGATGGACTTCCTTGGTCTTTCCAACTTGACGGTTATTCGCGATACGTTGAACAATATCGAGGCGAATGGCAAGACGCGTATCGACCATACGAAGATTCCATTGGACGATCGTGCCACGTACGATCTGTTGTCGCGAGGTGACACGCTTGGCGTGTTCCAGTTGGATTCTGATGGTATGCGTTCGTTGCTGAAAACGTTGAAGCCGAATAACTTCAACGATATTTCCGCATTGATCGCGTTGTATCGTCCTGGTCCGATGGATATGGATTCGCATACGAATTATGCGAAGCGTAAGAATGGTTTGCAGAAGATCACGCCGATTCATCCTGAAGTGGCCGAGCCGTTGAAGGAAGTGCTTGACGAAACGTATGGTCTGATCGTGTATCAGGAGCAGGTGCAGTCGGCCGCGCGTATTCTGGCGGGTTATTCGTTGGGCAAGGCAGACGTGTTGCGTCGAGCAATGGGCAAGAAGAAGCCCGAGGTGCTGGCCAAGGAGAAGGTGCCGTTCTTCGCGGGCATGAAGGAGCATGGGTATTCCCAGGAGGCGGCGCAGGCCGTGTGGGATATTCTTGTGCCGTTTTCGGGCTATGCGTTCAACAAGGCGCATTCGGCCGCATACGGTTTGATTTCATATTGGACTGCATATCTGAAAACGCATTATCCGGTGGAATTCATGGCCGCGTTGCTGCAGGGTGCGAGTACGAACAAAGACAAGACCGCGTTGTATTTGGGCGAGGCTCGTCGCATGGGCATCCAGGTGTTGTCTCCTGACGTGAACGAGTCGGTGTACGAGTATTCCGCTGTCGGCGATGTGGTGCGTTTCGGTCTTGGCGCCATCCGTAACGTTGGCAAGGCTGCGGTTGATGCGATTGTCAAGGAACGTGAGAACGATCATGGCAAGTATGTGAATTTCCCTGATTTCATCAGGCGTGTGCCGATGGAGGCGTTGAATCGTCGATTGGTTGAATCGTTGATTAAGGCCGGTGCGTTTGATTCGATCGATCCGAACCGTCGTGCCTTGTTTACGATTCATGAGGCTGCGATTAATTCGGTGGTCGGTTTGAAACGCAAGCAGGCCGAAGGCCAGTTTGATTTGTTCTCCGATTTGGAAGATGCCGGCGAAGACGATGCGGGCATGGGCGATGCCATGGTGAATGTGCCCGATGTGGAGGAGTGGGATAAGAAAACCAAGCTGAATTTCGAACGTGAAATGCTTGGCTTGTATGTGTCCGACCATCCGTTGAGCGGTATGCAGTCGATTCTGGTGTCGTTGCGTGAAATGTCGATCGCGCATCTGATCGATCGCGCGGCGAATATGCCTGACGGCCAGCAGGTGACGGTGGCGGGTTTGATCACGAACGTGGACCGTCGTATGTCGAAGAAGGGCAATCCTTGGGCGATTGTGACCATCGAGGATTTGGAAAGCTCCATCCAGTGCATGTTCTTCGGCAAAGTGTATGAGACCGCCGCTCCCGAACTGGCGGTCGACACGGTGGTGCAGATTCGCGGACAGGTTGAGAAACGCGATGAGACGGTAAGCATGCGTGCCACGGAATTCAACGTGCCGACGTTGGAAGCGCAGGATGAGAAGCCGGTGACGATTATGCTGCCGCCGATTGCGCTTGACCAATCGCATGTGCAGCAGTTGGGGCAGATTCTTTCAAATCATCCTGGACCCTGCGAAGTGAAGCTCGCCTTGATGGACGATAAGGGCAACGCCAAGGTACTGACGTTCGGCGACCGTTTCCGCGTACGCCGCGACACGAGTCTGTTCGCCGAAATCAAAATCCTTTTCGGTCCCAGTTCTCTGCCTTTGGGCTGACCGGTCGTGGGGATGATGCCGAAAGTTCAGCCGAATATCTCACTATGCGGCTGAACTTGAGACGCGCGGGCGTTCTCGTGACATCACGTTGTTACCATGGGGCGTTATGAGCGAAGAAAACTATATGCGAATCATTGACCTGCGTGGCAAGAAGCTGACCCGAGCTGAAATGCTGGAGGCTATGCCTCGCGCCGAGATGGGCACCAACGAGGCCACCGATCTCGTGCAGCCCATCCTTGACGATGTGAAGGCCCGCGGTGCTGCGGCCCTGCGTGACTTCGCGGAGAAATTCGACCATATTCGTCCGGAGAACCTGCGCGTGCCGGTGGAAGCCATGAAGGCCGCCGTCGACGAGTTGGATCCGGAAGTGCGTGCCGCCATCGAAGAATCCGTGCGCCGTTCCCGCGCCGTGTCCGCTTCCCAGGTGCCGGCGCCGTTCCACACCGATCTGGCTGAAGGCGCGCGCGTTTCCGAGCGTTGGATTCCGGTGCAGCGTGTCGGCCTGTATGTGCCGGGTGGCAAGGCCGTCTACCCGAGCTCCGTCATCATGAACGTGGTTCCGGCACAGGCCGCCGGCGTGGAATCCCTCGCCATCGCAACCCCGCCGAGCCGTAACAATGCCGACGGTCTGCCTGACAAGACCATTCTCGCCACCTGCGCCATTCTCGGCGTTGACGAAGTGTATGCGGTCGGCGGCGCTCAGGCCGTGGCCATGTTCGCTTACGGCGCCAAGGGATCCGAACCGCAGGACGGCGAAATCCTGTGCGATCCGGTCGACAAGATCACCGGTCCGGGTAACATCTTCGTCGCTACCGCCAAGCGCATGGTGTCCGGCATCGTCGGCATCGACGCCGTGGCAGGACCGACCGAAATCGCCATCATCGCAGACAAGGGTGCCAACCCGAGCTGGCTGGCCGCCGATCTGATCGGTCAGGCCGAGCATGACGAACTCGCCGGTTCCGTGCTCATCACCGACAGCGAAGAGATTGCCGAACAGGTGCAGGAGAACCTCAAGTACCGTGTGCCGCGCACCGAGCACTCCGAGCGTGTGAACACGTCGCTACGCGGACGCCAGTCCGGCATCATCCTCACCGATGGCATCGAGCAGTCCATTGACGCGGCCAATGCGTATGCCGCCGAACACCTTGAGGTCCAGACCGCCGACCCGGATGCCGTGATCGCCAAGATTCGCAACGCCGGTGCCATCTTCCGTGGCCCGTACTCTCCGGTGCCGCTGGGCGACTACATGTCCGGCTCCAACCACGTGCTGCCGACTTCCGGCACTGCACGCTTCGCCTCCGGTCTGGGCGTGCACACCTTCATGAAGCCGGTCGAAGTCATCGAATACGACGAGCAGGGATTGAAGACCCTCGCTGCTCGTGTGAACGCCTTCGCCGTTTCCGAAGATCTGCCGGCACACGGTGAAAGCGTGCTGAGCCGTTTCATCGACGATCCGTACAACAAGGAAACCATCAAGGAACAGGAAGAGCAGGCAGGCCTTCGATGAGTGAGACTTCCAGCAACGCCATTCCGGCATATCTTCCGCTGCGCAACGATCTGATCGGTGAGGAGCCGTACGGTGCGCCGCAATTGGACGTGCCGGTATGCCTCAACGTCAACGAGAATCCGTATGCGCCGGAACCGGCAGTGGTCGAAACCATCGCGCAGCGAGTCAAGGAAATCGCTCTGACGCTCAACCGTTACCCGGATCGTGAGCATATCGCGTTGCGTCAGGCATTCTGCGACTATCTCGAACGCGAGTCCGGCGTCAAGCTGGAAGTCGACCAGTTGTGGGGTGCCAACGGATCCAACGAGATCATGCTGCAGCTGTTCCAAGCTTTCGGCGGTCCAGGACGCATTGCGCTCGGCTGCGATCCGACGTATTCGATGTATCCGGAATACGCCCGCGACACGTTCACCACATGGAAGCTGGCGCACCGCAACGAGGATTTCTCGCTGAACGTCGACGCCACCATCAAGGCCATCGAAGACGTCAAGCCGGCCATGATCGTGCTCACCAGCCCGAACAATCCGACCGGCACACCGCTGAAGATGGATGATCTCAAGCGCGTGCTCGGCGCCGCCGAAACCGCTGAAGTGGCCGGTGCCGCCGAAGGCGTGCATCCGGTGGTCGTGGTGGACGAAGCCTACATCGAATTCCGTGATCCGGGCACGCCCACCGCGCTCGAACTCATCGGCGAGTATGAGAATCTCGCCGTGAGCCGAACCATGAGCAAGGCGTTCGCCTTCGCAGGCGCGCGAGTCGGCTATCTGGCCGCCAACAAGGGCATTATCGACTGTGTGCGCATCGTGCGTATGCCGTACCACCTGTCGGCCGTCACCCAGGCAGCCGCGCTTGCCGCGTTCGAACATACCGACGAACAGCTCAGCCGTGTGGCGCACCTGCGTGACACCCGCAATCAGACCGCGGCATGGCTCAAGGAACAAACCTACAAGGGCCAGCCGCTCGAAGTGGCCGAGACGCAGTCCAACTTCATTCTGTTCGGCGGTCATTTCGACGATCGCGACCGCATCTTCGACGAACTGCTCAAGCGCGGTGTGCTCATCCGCACCGTCGGCCCTGACGGCTGGATGCGCGTATGCATGGGCACCGACGAGGAAATGGCGCGTTTCCGTGAAGCCTTGGTCGAAGTGTTGCGTATTGTGGAACAAGACTGAGCACATACGGGACTGAACCAACACAACAGGACCGAACATTTTCCAAAAGGAGTCGCAACATGGCGCGTACCGCAACCATCGTTCGTGAAACCAGCGAATCCAAGGTCGAACTGAGCCTGAATCTCGACGGCACCGGCAAAACTGACATCGACACGTCGGTGCCGTTCTACAACCATATGATGACGGCGCTCGGCAAGCATTCGCTGATTGACCTGACCATCAAGGCCACGGGTGACACCGACATCGACGCGCACCATACCGTCGAAGACATCGCCATCGTGTTCGGTGAGGCGTTGAAGCAGGCGCTGGGGAACAAGCGCGGCATCCGTCGCTTCGCTGATGCGACCGTGCCGTTGGACGAGGCGCTTGCCAAGGCCGTGGTCGATATTTCCGGGCGTCCGTACTGCGTGTGCACCGGCGAGCCGGAAGGCTTCGAATACTGCATGATCGGCGGCCATTTCACCGGCTCCCTCGTGCGTCACGTTATGGAATCCATCGCCATGCATGCCGGAATCTGCCTGCATCTGCAGGTGATCTCCGGCCGTGATCCGCACCACATCGCCGAAGCCGAGTTCAAGGCCTTGGCACGTGCGCTTCGTTTCGCCATCGAGTCGGATCCGCGTGTCGACGGTATTCCGAGCACGAAGGGCGCTCTGTGATGAGCGACGATCGAAATAACGATTTCGACGATTTCCAAGGATTCGATGGATCAAACGATTTCGGTGACCTCAACGCCGACGGCATGCATTTCAGCGAAGAGGAACTGGAAGCGGCCATGGCCGGCTTCGAGCAGGAATTCAAGGATGCCGAAGCGTCCAAGCATGAGCGGGCGGACAATCCGCCATCTGAAGCTTTCGATTCCTCCGAAGCTTCCGATAACGCGGAATCCTCCGAATCCTCCGAATCCTCGGAAGTCGACGACATGCTCAACGCGGCTGAGGATTCGTTGAAATTCGAAGACGAGCTGCAGGGACTGCTTGGCAATCGCGCGAAAGTGGCGGTGATCATCACCAGACTGACCTCGCCACGATTGCTGTCGGCATTCTGTGAATTGTCCGACATTTCCGCGCAATGCATCGGATCGGCGCAAGGTGCTGTCGCGGTGCTGCGCAATCTCGACGGAGACGGTCCGGAAGCGGCGGTCAAAGACATGACGATCGTCGTTGCCGGCATGCCCGCGATTCTTGCCGTCAACCGTGCGGACAAGCTCGAAGCGACGATGTACGTGGAAGGCAGAGCGGGCAAAACCTTCGCTCCGCCGGTGCTATTCACCTCCACCGCGCCGTTCGTTGAGGATCTCATGCTGGGCATCACCGATATGAACGCGCTGGAACAGGCGGATATGACCATTTTCGATTCCGCTGACCTTGATCGGGATGCGGCGATGAGCATTATCGCCGAGCATACGCGGTTCGGACGCGGCACATCAAGCATCAGTTAACGACGGTAAACGCGAGTCATCCTGCCGAACATGCGTTATGCGACACAAGACGACTCGCGTCACAGAACAACGAATGACACAAGAAGGAGAACGCCCATGACTTCCGTGGTGGTTTTCGATTATGGTTTCGGCAACGTGCGTTCCATGGTTCGTGCACTGGCTGATCTCGACCTTGACGTGACCCTCACTTCCGACCATCGGCAGGCCTTGGAAGCCAACGGTCTGGTAGTGCCCGGCGTGGGCGCTTTCGGCGCATGCATGGAAGGACTCAAGTCGGTGGGCGGAGACACCGTGATCAAGGATCGTCTGCGTGCCGGGCGACCGGTGCTCGGCGTGTGCGTGGGCGAGCAGATCATGTTCGAACGCGGTATGGAACACGGCACCGGCACTCCGGGCCTTGGCCTGATCAAGGGCGACGTGGAACTGCTTGACGCCGATGTGGTGCCTCACATGGGATGGGACACCGTCGAGGCGCCGGAAGGTTCCGTGCTCATGAAGGGTGTGGAAGGTGAACGTTTCTATTTCGTACATTCCTTCGCCGCGATGAGTGCCGCTCCCGCCGACACGTCCGGCGACCAGCTTGATTTCGGTGACGCCGAGGAGCGCGTGACCTGGTGCACGTACGGACGTAGCCGTTTCGTGGCGGCCTACGAGCGTGGTCCGCTGTTCGCCACGCAGTTCCACCCTGAAAAATCCGCCGAAGCGGGCTCGCAGCTGCTGCGCAATTGGATTGCGACGTTCTGATGGTGCGAGATCGCCGATGATTGTTTCGACGATGCTTTGACATATACGCTTTTAAAACGACCACTTGGTACATTTATTTGCGATTGCCGTTTAGTGGCGGTCGGTTGATCACAGAGAGGTACAGACATGTCTTTGACATTGCTTCCCGCAGTCGATGTTCGTGATGGCAAGGCCGTTCGCTTGCGCCAAGGCGAATCCGGTTCGGAAACCGATTACGGTTCGCCGCTGGAGGCTGCCCGCACGTGGGTCGAGTCCGGTGCGGAATGGATTCATCTGGTCGACCTTGACGCGGCATTCGGCACGGGCAACAACCGTGACCAGCTGCGCGCCATCGTCAAGGAGCTTGGCGACAAGGTCAATATCGAAATGTCCGGTGGCGTGCGCGACGACGCATCCCTCGACGCAGCTTTGGAAGCAGGCGCCGCCCGTGTGAACATTGGCACGGCAGCGCTTGAGAATCCGGATTGGACCGCTTCCGTCATCAAGAAGTACGGCGATCGCGTGGCCGTTGGCCTTGACGTGCGCGGCCACACCCTCGCAGCCCGCGGATGGGTGAAGGAAGGCGGCGATCTGTTCGAAACCATGGCGTTCCTGGATTCCGTTGGCTGCTCTCGTTACGTGGTCACCGACGTGGCTCGCGACGGCATGATGAGCGGTCCGAACATCGATCTGCTGCGTGAGGTTGCGGAACGCACTGATGCGAAGGTCACCGCGTCCGGTGGCATTTCCAAGCTCGATGACCTGCGCGCCATCAAGGAACTTGCCGATCTGGGCGTGGATTCCGCGATTCTCGGCAAATCGCTGTATGCGCGCGCCTTCACTTTGGAAGAGGCGCTTGAAGTCGCACGTTGAGCATTGTTCGCAAACCCATGACGATACGGCCGTCCACAACGTGGACGGTCTCGTCATATTCGGCGCGTGTTAACGACTTTCGTAACATGCGCATGGAACGATGGGGCACTATGGATAAACAGCAAGAGTTTGCTTTGCGCACAGTCGAAGAACGCGACGTGCGCTTCATTCGTTTGTGGTTCACGGATGTGTTGGGAACGCTGAAGTCCGTGGCTATCGCACCGGCTGAATTGGAAGCTGCGTTCGAGGAAGGGCTCGGATTCGACGGTTCCGCAGTGGAAGGCCTCACCCGTGTGTCCGAAGACGATATGATCGTCAAGCCCGACCCGTCGACATTCCAGATTCTGCCGTGGCGTGGAGGCCCGCAAGGCACCGCGCGCATGTTCTGCGACGTGCTTACCCCTGATGGCGAGCCGTCGTTGGGCGATCCGCGTCATGTGCTGAAGCAGGCTCTGTCGAAAGCCAAGGAAAAAGGCTTCACCTTCTACGTGCATCCGGAAATCGAATTCTATCTGTTCGAAAGACAGGATGATTGGTCCCAGACGCCAACCCCAATCGATGAGGGCGGCTATTTCGACCATGTGCCGCGCAGCCCAGGCATGGACTTCCGCCGCGCCACCGTCAACATGCTCGAACAGATGGGCATTTCGGTGGAATACTCGCATCATGAGGCGGGTCCAGGCCAGAACGAGATCGATCTGCGTTATGCGGACGCGCTCACCACGGCCGACAACATCATGACCTTCCGTACCGTCGTCAAAGAGATTTCGCTGGAGCGCGGCATTCACGCCAGCTTCATGCCGAAGCCGCTTTCCGACGCTCCAGGTTCCGGCATGCATACCCACTTGAGCCTGTTCGAAGGCGACGCCAACGCGTTCTACGAGGCGGGCCAGGAATTCAACATGTCCGTCACCGCACGCCAGTTCGCGGCCGGCATTCTGTACCACGCGGCTGAAATCTGCGCGGTCACTGACCAGTACGTCAACTCCTACAAGCGCCTGTGGGGCGGCAACGAGGCTCCGAGCTACATCTGCTGGGGCCACAACAACCGTTCCGCGCTGCTGCGCATTCCGCAGTACAAGCCAGGCAAGGGCAATTCCGCCCGCATGGAATTCCGTGCGCTCGACCCGGTCGCCAACCCATACCTCGCATATTCGGTGCTCTTGGCAGCAGGCCTTGACGGCATCGACAAGCAGATGCAGTTGGGCGAGCCGACCAGCGACGACGTGTGGGAGCTTACCGATGCGGAACGTCAGGCCATGGGCATCCAGCCATTGCCGGAGTCTCTTGACGAGGCGTTGAAGGTTATGGAGAAGTCCGACTTCGTGGCCGGAGTGCTCGGCGAGCATGCCTTCGAATACTTCCTGCGCAACAAGCGTCAGGAATGGGAGGAATACCGCAAGCAGGTCACTCCTTTCGAACTGAAGAAGTACCTGCCGAAGCTGTAAGCGAACCGCAATCGTTTCATCAAAGACCGTTGTTGCAATCATGAGAAAACTGATTGCAACAACGGTCTTTTGCTTTCCGAATGATTATTTGAATCTTCTTTTGATGTTTCTGCAAGTATCGGATTAAAGTTCCAATGACTCAATTGACCGTAAATTAACGGTTTTGCGAAGAATCTCATCACCATAGTCAGAAAATATGAATGTCACAGGCGAGTTGCTTTGCGTTTCAAAAGCGACTGTCGTCGTCATTTTCACGCCGGGAGTGACCTTGCGTGTTGTGGAATAGCTATCATCGTCAAGATACGTGCTATGCAACTCAGTGCCGTCTTGGGTCGCGGAAACATCCATATAGTTCAGGAAAGCCCGGTATTTGCTTCCATTTTCGACATACCAGGATATGCGTGCGAACGCTATGTCATGATCGGCATATGAGGGGCTTGTCTTCTCAATGGAGTCTACGCGGAAATGCAGGGTGCTTTCGTCATAATCGGTTACGGATCCGTCTTCGTCGAAATTCGAAGCGTCCACTTGCTCGGGCTGAGGGACGGCCGCATAATCAATATGTTTCAAGGATCCTTCTATGTCGACTTCGTCAAAGGAAAACGCGGCGCGAACAACATTATGCTGCGAATAATTCATCAGCTGAACCACAACTGGTGAATTGGTGTCCGTAAGAACGAAACTGCTGGTGGTCTGCGAGCTTTTCTTCGGTTTCATTTCGGCGCCGGAGAACTCCGTGCGGTCGGAATCCTCGTTGGAAGTGAATGCAGGGGCAAGCTCGATGCCGTTTTGCATGACCATCAGATCTGCGACGGCATGAGGATACATCGTTTTCTTGCCGATGTTCGTGCAGGTGAGCAAAACCGTGAGCGTGGCGTCGCCGTTCAAATCCTCCGGACCTGTCTGCACGCCTTCGATGTTCACTTCCAATGCTTTTCCTCCGGTGGAGTAGAGCTTTCCAACGTCTTCGCTGACGGTTTCCTGTGTGGACAGCTCCTCGAACTGGCTTGTGGATCCATCGAAATCGGAGATGATGTTTGACATGCTGTCAGAAAGCATTCCGCCAATCGACGCTATTACAGCGATGATGATAACGATCTCCAAAACGGTGACGAAGCCGTTTTTATGGCGGCGTTGCTTCTTGTCGGAAGTGGATTGGAACTCGCGTGTGGCTCGTTCCGTTTGTATGCGCGGAGGATTATAGGGCTGCGATGGGCGTCCTTGCGGGTTCTGCGGGTTTTGCTGATTTTGCCGCAACGCCTGTTGCAAGCTTTGCTGCATGGACTGGGCATACCGCATGGTTTGCGTGGACCAGTCGTTCAACATGGTTTGGAGCGTGTCTCCTCGTGTGGACTGATCGCCTTGCGCCTGTTGAGATCTACCGTCTTGCTTGGATCGGGTGTTTTGTGGGGCCTGCCTGTCGCGCGATGCCTGATCGCTCTGCACGGGTTTCACATATCGCCGCTGGACATAGGATTCACGCCGTGCATGGTCACGGTTCACCTGATTAGACAGGCTTTCGGCGTTGCTGCTGGGATCGATGTAATCGGAACCCTTGAATGGGTCGATATAGTCGTTGTTGTTGAGTAGGCCCATGAAAGGCTCCTTCTGGTCAGTCCCTTCCATGAGCAATTGTATCGAAAAATCAGCCTCGAGGAGAGCCGAACATCGAATTGTAGATGATTGCGAAATTACGATTGCCGTAAGTCGAACAGGCGTCGCCTTCGCCGACTCCCGCATCCAATGCGGCTGCATTCGGCTGATAAGGCGTGTAAATGTACAGCAGTGCTGTCGCCTTGTTTTCGATGTACACGTTGCTGCCACCGCAGCTGGCGTCCGGATTGTATTGAATATAGTTGAGCGTGCCCGCATGGTATCCATAGCGATCCTCATGTTGCACGTAATACTGGTAGCGTTTCGCCGCGCCATACACCTGTTTGAAAAAACCTGCATATTCCGGGTCACAGTTCGCGTCGTCCGGGCAGCTCAATCCCATGGCCGACTTGAATTGGAAGTCGCTTGGATCGGTGGCGGTAAGCAGATGCTGCTCCTTTTGCAGCACGGTGAGCAGCACTTTTTGACTGATGTCGCACGCCTTTCCCGACTTGTAGATGATCGCCGCGGCGCTTTCGTTCGGCTCTCCCTCATATGCTTCGCAGTATTCGTTGGCGGGTTGCGATTCGGTGCTAAACGTCATGGATTTCAAGCATTTCTCGCCGCTGCATGCGGCACCCTGTTTTTCGATGATGGCGTTCACCTGCTGCTCGCTCAACGCGTTCCCGTTGAAGAACAGACCATCTGAAATGATGTTGCCCGGATTGAAATCGTATTGCGTCTGCAATTGTTCCTGCGATGCGACCGCTTCATCCACTTGCACACGCCAACCGACGAATCGCACCAATCCAACGATCAACGCGAGCGCGACGATACTGGCTATCAGTGTTTCGCCGACTATGAGGATGCGTTTTGGGGTGTTTGCTTTTTTCCAGGCGTTACGGAGTTTGGTGAGGCTTGGCTGCTTGTTTTTCTTGGGTTTGCGGTTGTTTTTTGCTGTGGTGGTTGTTTTGCGTGTCATCGCGCGTCATTGTATCGCGTTTGGCTTATCGTTTGTTTGACGATTGATTCGTCAATCGATTGACGTGAGAAGCTTTAATGACAATGCGAGTTTGGCGAGGCGTGGGGAGTTCGAGGGGCTATGGAGGAGAAGTGTATGGCGAAGAGTGATGTGGCGAAGGAACGGTTTTTCAATCTGCCTGTGATGGTGCTGATCTCGCTGAGTTTCATGCTGGGCATGAGCGAGTTCATTGTCGTTGGCGTTCTGCCGGATATCGCGGCTGGCTTGAAGGTGTCGGAGGTGACGGTCGGCAATCTTGTGTCGCTGTTCGCGTTCGTGTATGCGCCGGTCACGCCGCTCGGATCGGCGCTGTCGGCTCGTTTTCCGCGTTTTGCCACGCATCTGACGCTGGTTGGGGTGTTCCTTATCGGCAACGTGCTGTGCGCGTTCGCGTCGAATTATGGCGTGCTCGTGGTGGCGCGAATTCTCATCGCGCTGGTGTCCGGCACGCTGGTGGCCATTGCCATGACGTACGCGCCCGATGTAACAACTGAACAGTACCGCACGAAGTTCATCGCATGGGTGTTTTCCGGCTTCTCCATCGCATCCGTGGTGGGTGTGCCGGTTGGCACGTGGGTTGCGAACACGTTCGGCTGGCGTTGGGCGTTCCATTTGGTGAACGTGCTCACAGTGGTGCTTATTGTGCTCATGGTGATGGTGTTGCCGCGCAACAGCCGTATTGTGAAGATTGGTTTTCTGCCGCAGTTCCGCCTGTTTTTCGACCGTCGTATTCAGTTGGGCGTGCTTGCCGTGGTGTTTGGCGCGGCGGCAACTTACGTGTTCTATACGTATCTGACGCCGATCATGCGAGACGAAGTGCATGTTCCCGAACAGTATTTAAGCGTCGGCCTGGTGATTTTCGGCGCGGCCTGCCTGTGGAGCAACCTGTATGGCGGCAAGCTTGCCGACCGTGGCAGGGGAGTGGAACCACTGACGCATATTCGTCCGATCTACTGCGCGCACGCCGTGCTCATGGCATCGCTGATCGTAACGCATTGGGTGCCGGTGTATGGTGCGTTGCTGCTGGTGGTGCTTGGCATGTTCATGTATCTGCAGAATTCCGCCTCGCAGGTGCTATATATGGATGTTGCCTCTCAGTCGCATCCGGGATCGCTGAATCTGGCCGCATCGCTCAATTCCATGTCGTTCAACATCGGCATCGCGGTCGGCTCCGCGGTTGGTGGACTGGTCAACGCCCATTTGGGACTGATGTGGCTTGGCCCTGTGGGCGCGATCTTCCTGCTGTGTGCGGTTGGCACCACAACACTGCTGCGCCCGTTCGTAGCTCGAGAACGCGATTTCTACACCAAACAGCAAGCCTGATGGCATTTGGTCGGGTTTGAACGAGCGGTTTCTGAAAGCGGCAAAGTTATAGAAGTTTTATCTGTAATTCGTTGAGATTGCGGAAAGCGATTAGTGGACTGCGATGTTGGCGGACTGGGCAGTAGATCCGCCGACTTGCGGAGCGTAGTCGGCTAGATCGATTACGCGATCGCAGGCGTCCCGCGTGTCCGGATCATGGGTTGCCACCAGCACGATCATGCCTTGACCGGCCAGATTGCCGAGCACATGGCTTACGGAATGTGATGTACGCGTATCCAACTGGGCGGTCGGCTCATCAACCAGCAGCATGTTCGGCCTGGAACATACCGCACGCGCGAGCATAAGACGCTGCGCCTCGCCTCCAGACAAATCGCAGAAACGCCTGTCCGCCGCATACGCCAGATCGAACAGTTCCATCGCTTCCAAAGCCTTTGGTTCCGCTTCGCGGCGGCTCATTCCCTTGGCGAGCAGTGGAAACACCACATGGTCGAGCGCCGTGCGTTCCGCAACACCATACGGATTCTGAAACACCCATCCAACACGATCCACACCTTCTCTCGTCACCGTGCCAGCGTAAGGCTGCTCCCATCCTGCAAGAATCGACAGCAATGTTGACTTGCCACATCCCGACGGACCGCATATCGCAATGGTCACACCAGGTTCGGCCACGAAACTCAAATTCTCGAACAGCAGATCGGTTCCCTCAAATCGATGAGCCAACCCCTCAACCGCAACGCGCATAGCCAACCTTTCACGAGGCAATCACCTTACCGACGCACCCTTGCCAATCATTTGTAGTCCCCTAATTGCAGCCACGCAACATCCACCCTACCTCATTTGCGTATATGCAAGTAAGTTTTTCGGAAATGCCGCCTGCTATGCACATTATCATGCGGTGCTACACTCGTTGTGACACATTAGTACGGGGGTGAAGATGGTGACTTCTTGGATGTCATTTTGCAAGACTTGCGTTCTTGCCGTCGCATTGTCAATGCTTTTGGCGGGATGCTCAATTAATGGGGATGCCACAGGCGCATCTTCTGATTCTGCCACATCGGAATCATCATCCGAAAATGGGTCGGCGGGCGGACAGAAATTGGCGGCGTCTTTGAGTGAATGGATTGAACAGCGGGAATCGCAAGGTAATATCGCTGAATCGCAGAAAACGATATTGGACAAAGCCAAGAGTACGGGTGAGATTTCAACGTCGGATTATGAGAAAGCCTGGTCCGATTACCGGCAATGCATGATCGACAAAGGATATAAGGAAATCAAACTCATCAAATATCCGAGCGGACTCTATGCCGAAGCTGGACACAAACAGGGAACGACCATTCAGGAATCCCGATATTCCGATGATTCCACGGAATGCGGCGATGAGTATGTTGCAGATGTGCAAGATGTGTACGGTATTATCGTAGGCAATCCGAATCTGTATGCCGATCAAGCGCAGGCCGTGGTCGATTGTTTGCATAGAGACTCGCTCGTGCCGAAGGACTATACCGTAAGCCGGTTCAACAAGGAGTTTTCCGGAACGGATGGCAACACTTCGTTTGACATGCAGAACCTGCAAGTGCGCAGTTGCCTTGTGTCGAACGGCTACAACGTGGGATATGCGACCGACGATACGGAACAGTTGTGGTGAGAAGGTAAGTGATTCCAGGGGAATCATGGTGATGTATTCGCTGATGGTGCTTGTTGGTCGTGATTGAAGGGGTATATGTGAGTATGACGCGACGATTCGGAATGAAGCAAAGGACGGGAGGGAAGCGTTCGAAGTGCACTGCTGTGACTTGGACTTTGCTGGCGACTGTCACGGCAGCTTGTATTGCGGTCGGATCCTGCGCATTGTGGCTGCCTGACCGCACGCCGACATTACTGAGCTCGGCGGTGGAGAAGACCGTGGCTCCCGCCAGTGTGCAAGAATATACGGGCATGCAGCAGGTTACTGTGGTGCCCACCATTTCCGACGACCGTGACCTTTCCGGCAATGCGAGTGGCATGGTCACCGCGGACTGGTCCGGCAACGGCCTGACCTCAGGCAAAGGTGCCTACCAGGTGAACGATCGCACGGTAGTGGCGCTGAACACCGCAACCCCCTTGTATCGCGATTTGAAGACCGGAGACATCGGCGGCGATGTGCTCGCCCTGAATAATGAACTCAGCTTACTTGGCTACAACAGCGTTCCCGGATCGGATACCTATTGGCGGGCCACATCGGACGGGTGGAAGCAGTTGATGGCCGACAACGGCAATACGTCGGATGGATCGTTGTCATTGGCCGACACATTGTGGATTCCCGAACACGAAGTCGCCGTTGACGAGTGGAGCGCAACCGCCGGATCCATGGTGACGGGCGGAACCGCAATCGGCAAAATCCCCGGATCATTGACGAAACTCACCATCAAAAACGGCACCGCATCCGCGCAGGACCGCACGTTGACGATATTCGGCATTACGGGAACATTGCCAGCCAATACTACTGAAATCACGGATGCCGGGTTCCTACAACAAGTCGAAGCGAACGACAGCTACCAATCCGTGGACGTGGAATCCAGAAAAGCGGGATTGGACGCCACTCTGGCCTTGAGCGAACGGATGCGAGTGCTGCGCGTTCCAGCCGGTGCGGTATTCGGCATCAACGGTTCAACCGGCTGCATCGTGCCCACATCCAACAATCATGGCAACACTCCCGTGAAAGTGTCGATCGTGGGAGGCGAACTTGGCGTGAGCCTCGTGCAAGCCGACAGCGAAGACATCGCTTCGATCTCCAATGTGGAAATCGGCAGCGGACTTAACAATCTCACCTGCGAGTAGGCGATTATGCGATTACGATCGGTGCTTTCCGAAGCGTTGCGCAATATTGGCGCGGGAGTGAGTCATGCGCTGCTTATGTTTGCAGCGGTATTGTTCGCGTCTACATTGCTCGGCGGATATGAGGCCGCCAATGTGGTGGGGCTCGAAACCGAGGTGCTACAACGCATCAACGCCTATGCCGACGTTGGCGCCATCGTTGGGGGAACGGTGGACGGAGCCGCATGTGACAGGCTCGCCGACGCTGGCGGCGGTGTGATGGGCACCTTGGCCGGTGCGATGCGTGCCGGTCAACAGATTGTGCCGCTTGCCACGCCCGGCAAGGATATATCGTCGTATGAAGTGACGCCAGGCATGATCAGGATGATCGCCAGGAACACGAAAACCGATGTGTCCGGCGTGTGGGTATCTACCGACGTGGCCAAGGATTTTGGTCTCACCAAAGGCAGTGTAATGCAGACCGAACAGGGAACGATGAGCGTCGCAGGCGTGTTTGATTGGCCGAACGATGGTCGTGACACGCGATTCGCCTACGCTCTCCTTGTGCCTGTATCCGCGTCGAATGGCACGTTCGACGAATGTTGGGTCAGACAGTGGCCGCAAAGCGGGCAGACGGAGGATGTGTTGTTTTCCACGCTGGTTGCGTCGGGTTCGTCATCCAATGCTGGCGTGACGCAGGTGAATAAGAGTTTCGATTCGCATTACGATGCGCAGGCTTCGTACGGGCAGCGTATGACTCGTTGGATGCCGTGGCTGGGATTGGTTGTGGGGCTGGTGCTCGGCGCGTTCGGCGTGCGTCGTCGTAGATTGGAATATGCTGGCGCATTGCATTCAGGGCAGTCCAAAGGTGCGCAATTGCTGGAAATCGCTGTGGAAACGTTGATTTGGAGCGGTTTGGCGTGTGCCTCTTCGGCCGCGCTGTTGGGCGCGTATTGCGTTCGCATGAGCATCGCCGATTCAATGACCGTATGGTTGGGTGCGATGCGCGCGCCATGTGCGATATTCGCTGGAGTGATGGTATCAAGCGTGCTCGTCGGTATGACGATACGTGAAACGCAGTTGTTCCGTTTCTTCAAGCAACGCTAGAGTGTGCTAACCATGGTTCGGCTGAGGATGATTTCATTAGGTCCCATTGCCGTCGATACTGGAAAACCGCCAGTATCGACGGCAATGGAATGCGAAAGATGATGATGCGTTAGCTCAACGCTTTCTTGATGCGCTGCAGGCTGATCGGCTTCGGCGTGCCGAGTTCCTGCGCCCACAATGATACGTAGAATTCCTCAAGCATCCAACGTGCGGTGACCGCCTGCTTCATCAACGCCTCATGACGCGGACCTGCAGGCTCACGTTCGGCCTTCGCCATGGCCTTGTCGGCCAACTGCTTGGCCTCATCAGCCTCCCAAGCCCAACGCACATCACGATTCTTGTCGTTCTTCGCCTTACCTAAACGAAGCACGTCAGCATGCAGATACCGTTCAATCGACGCTAACGCATCCGGGGGAGTCTTGCCGATGAATCCCGGATACACCAGCGTGGCGATATGCTCACGAATCGACTGCAAAACGCTCAACATCGGCAGATCGGCCTTGCCTGACACGGCTTTATCAACCTCCGCATACCGCTTCAAAATAGCGATCACATCATGCGCAACCGCATACACGGTATCTTCGAACACTTCACGCACATCAAGCACCGCATTCGCCAACGCCTCATCATCCGGCAATTCGTCAACATTCGGCAGCAAACGCTTCACCGCAGCCAACTGCAGATCCTCAGTAAGATCCTTCGTGGACTGATATGGTGCGGACGCCAACATCAACGCCTCCGCACCCAACCAACGCGACGAAATACGCTCGCTCGGCATACGCAAAACATCAAGTGCACCGCGCCACAGCATGGTGGAACGAGCTTCGGTAGTGGCACCAGCCTTATGCAGCAGATTGGCCTGCTCCACAAGCTTGCCCTGATTTCCAGCGTTTTCCGCCTGCTTCTTCACCATCTGCCGTGCGGAAGCCTCGGCTTGCTCCGCAAACTTGCGCTGCAACTCCACCAACGATTTGCCCGAGCCAAGCACCTTGACAGGGCCCCGCGCATGACGCCTGCCATGCTGACTCTTGCGACTCGGAGGCAACTGCTGCTCCACAGAGAACGTCACGCGCAAATACGGCGTGAGCTTGCTCCACAATTCACCAGTCAACACTTCAGGGTGAATCTGCGCGCCAACGATGCTGATTGCCGCCTGCGTGAACGTATGAGGCAAATCCGGCCACGCGGCCACACCCTCCGCATTGGTAGGAGCAAGATTCGGCTTCTGCTGGTTACCGGAACCAGGCAGATCCGGATACCTCTCATCAATCCACGCACGAATCTTATGAGCCGTATCAGGGGCGGGAACAAACTGCACGCGCAACGTCTTCGGCAACGATTTGATCATGCCGACAATCAACTCATCCAGCAATCCGGGAACATTCCACGTGAATTGTTCCGGTGTCAAACGAGACAACACCTTCAACGGCACATGCACGGTCACGCCATCGTTTGGATCATGCGGATCATACACATAACTCAACCGCAAATCGATAGGGGAGCCGTCCGTACCCAACGTATGCCAATGATCCGGATAATCAGCCAACGACACTGACTCGGCATCAGCAAGACGTTCCACCTTCTCCGGATCAAAATCCAACAAATCCGGCTGCTCATCATGCTTTGACTTCCACCATTTCGCAAGATCCGCAACCGACGTGACAGTATTGGGAATCACCGAATTATAAAAATCGAACAGATCCTCATCACTGACCGCCTGCGCCATCTGACGTGTGCGACTCGCATCGTCGGCGGCGTCCTCCAACACATCGCGATTCTTCGCAATGAAATCGTCATACGAGAACCGCTGCTGAATATCGCCCTCGACCAAACCCTGACGAATCAGAAAATCACGGGCCTCCAGCGGATTGATACGACCCCACTGCACCGTACGATCCTGCACTATCGGCAAACCATACAACAGTACCTTCGCGCTCGCCACCGCGGAGCCACGCGAACCAGACCAATGCGGATCCGCATACGTGGTTCGCGTCAACGAACCCGCCAACGGTTCAGCCCAAGCAGGATCGATCTGGGCGGAATATCGCGCCCACAAGCGGCTCGTTTCCACCAACTCCGTGCTCATCACCCATTGCGGTGTCGACTTGGCAACCGCGGAAGCCGGGAACAATGCGAAATGCGTGCCACGCGCACCCTGATAATCATTCTTCGCCATCTTCTGCGCACGCTTCATGGCACGCGCACGGGCAGCGCCCTTCAAGCCAGCGAAATCAGATGCCTTCGGTTCACGCACGATCTGCATGCCCATCATCGACAACAAGCCCGAAAGCATCGACGTATGAATACCCTGCGCATCCCACGAACAACACAACGAATGCGCAGCCTGCTGATTCGACGGAAGCTGACGAATCTCAAGCGGCGGACGCGAAGCCGGAATCGGATCGCCAACCTTGAACTTGAATTCCTTGCACATCTCACGCAACTGCGTGACCAGATCCTTCCACTGACGGATGCGCAGCCAACTCAAATACTCAGTCTTGCAAATCCTACGAAGCGCGGAATTGCTCGGCTCGCCATCAGCTTGGAACACGCGATCCCACAAGTTCAACGCGGTCAGAAAATCACTGGACGGATCGGCATACCGGTTATGAATGCGGTCGGCCTCCTCACGATTCTCATCCGGACGTTCGCGGGGATCCTGCAAACTTAGGAACGCGACCACCACCAGCACTGCGGCCAACGTGTTCGGCGTGGTCGACTTCGCAGCCTCGATGATCATACGGCCCAAACGCACGTCGATCGGAATGCGTGCAAGCATGCGACCTGTATGCGTCAGCACAACCTCGCCATGCTTGCGCGCCACGGCCTTCAACTCGGTCAACTCATTGAAACCATCAGACACCGCCTTCATATCAGGCGGATCGATAAAGCCGAAATCCGTAACATCCTGCGCGGTACGAGCCACACCCACCGACAGCATATGCAATACGACCGCACCCAACGACGTGCGCAGAATCTCAGGCTCCGTGAATTCCGGGCGCGTCTCGAAATCCTCGCGAGAATACAAGCGAATCGCAATACCATCGGCAATACGGCCGCAACGACCCGAACGTTGGTTCGCGCTCGCCTGACTGATCGGTTCAATCGGAAGCCGTTGCACTTTCGCGCTCTTCGAATAACGTGAAATACGAGCGGTGCCAGGGTCGACCACATAACGAATGCCCGGCACCGTCAACGACGTTTCGGCCACATTCGTAGCGATCACAATACGCTGATGGTCATGCGGCTCAAACACGCGATGCTGCTCCTTGGAGGACAACCGCGCGAACAACGGCACGATCTCAATCGCATCAGGACGACGCATATCAATGGCACGCGGACCATAATGATGGCGCAGCGCATTCTCAAAATCATGAATGTCGCGCTCGCCCGAAGCGAACACGAGAATATCGCGCGGGCCACGGTCATGACTCGAATGAATCACCAACTCGGCACAGGCGCGCGCCACCGCCGTCGGCATGTCAACGTTCGGCTCATGGGAATCCTTCGCGTCGGGAGCGGCCGACAACGTTTCATAGTCGGCATCGCCCGGCATCGCGCCCGTTTCAAAACCGGGTACGGAACGCATCAACGCCGGAGCGGTGCCCAGCGGCTCATACACGACCTGCACGGGGTAGGTTCGTCCCGAAACCTCGATAACCGGCACTTTCGTATGCAAAGCGTGCTCGAAATGCTCCTGGAACTTCACCGAATCAATCGTCGCCGACGTGATTACCAATTTCAGGTCACGTCGTTTCGGCAATAGCGCAGTCAAATAACCGAGCAGAAAGTCAATATTGAGACTACGTTCGTGCGCCTCGTCGATAACGATCGTATCGTATTGCATCAGTTTCGGATCGCGTTGAATCTGCGCCAACAGAATACCGTCGGTCACCACGCGGAGACGGGTCTTCGGTGAGCTCTCATCGGTGAAACGCACCTGATAGCCGACCTCGTCGCCCAAACGCACGCCCATCTCCGCGGCGATACGTTCGGCCACGGTACGAGCGGCCAGCCTACGCGGCTGCGTGTGCACAATCTGCCTGCCATGCGATCCACGGCCCAATTCCAACAGAATCTTCGGCAGCTGCGTGGTCTTACCGGAACCCGTCTGACCAGACACAATCACGACTTGGCTCGACTTCACCGCCTCGGCAATATCGCTACGTGCAGCGGAAACCGGCAGTTGGGAAGGATATTCGAATTTCATGCCTTCATAACCTCGATAACGCGGAAGCCCTTCGAACTCGCGTACTTACTTACCTCATAACCATCGCCGCCAAGCTGCGTGGCAAGCCACGGAATCAACGAATCCGACCCCAAATTCTTCTGCACCACCAAATAGGCGGTACCACCCGCATTCAAACGTGGCAGCCACGTCATCAACAACTCATGCAGCACATCCTTGCCAACACGAATCGGCGGATTCGACCAAATCAGATCAAACGTCATATCCGAAGGGATCTCATCGGCGGTGACCGCATGAACGTTCCTCACACCATTGAGCTCGGCATTGCGACGCGTCAGATCCAACGCGCGTTCATTCACGTCCAACGCCCAAATATCAGCCTTCGGCGAAGCAAAGCCAAGTGCCAACGCAATCGGACCCCAACCGCAACCCAGATCAAGGAACGTACCCTCCTCAGGAGGCTCCGGAGCCTGACGAAGCAGCACGGACGTTCCCAAATCCACGCGATTGCCGGAAAACACGCCATTGGAAACCTCAACATCGGCCTCATTGCCTCGCAACATAACATGCAGCCTCTTACGTACATCCTTCGACTGCGGATCAGCCGCGAAATACTGTTCGGCCTGTGCCATACCCACTCCTTGCAAACGCTCGCCTCCGGCATCACGCAAGCCACGCTCATCCACGTGGCGAATGCCCGATACCCATGTCTCTAGAGAATGATGATAATAAAGACACCATAGTTTAACCGTGAGAGGTGCCATTGAGCCAAGAAAACGACATCGAGCATAGCATGAGCGCCAACGACGTGTCAGGCGTGCTCGCCGACCAGTCCGAAGTGCTGCTTGATACCAACGGCGAGAACCATTTCAACGAATCCCATGACGAACAATGGCAGGAACGCGAATCCCGCAATGCGTTGAAGCATGTGTCCGGACTCGGCGAAATGCAAGACGTCACCGAAGTCGAATACCGAAAAGTCCGCCTCGAACGCGTTGTGCTCGTCGGCGTGTGGTCCAGCCGTGAAACCACACAGGCACAGGCCGAAGAATCATTGAGAGAACTTGCCGCGCTTGCCGAAACCGCCGGCGCCGTGGTATGCGACGGCCTGCTGCAGCATCGTATCAAGCCGGACGCAGCTACATACGTTGGCTCCGGTAAAGCCCGCGAACTCGCCGGAATCGTGGCGCAAGAGGAAGCCGACACCATCGTTGTGGACGACGACCTGCCGCCAAGCCAACGCCGCGCCTTGGAAGACGCCACCAAAGTGAAGGTCGTGGATCGCACTGCCGTGATCCTCGACATTTTCGCCCAACATGCGACCTCACGCGAAGGCAAAGCCCAAGTGGAACTGGCACAACTCCAGTACATGCTGCCACGACTGCGAGGCTGGGGCGGATCACTGTCGCGACAGGCAGGTGGCCGCGCCGCAGGAGACGCGGGCATCGGCTCGCGAGGACCTGGCGAAACGAAAATCGAAATGGACCGCCGTGTGATCCGAAGCCGCATCGCCAAACTCCGCAAACAGATCGAACAGATGGCTCCCGCGCGTGACGTCAAACGTGGCGCTCGCCGTCGTTTCGGATTGCCGACCGTTGCTGTGGTTGGATATACGAACGCGGGCAAATCGTCGTTGACGAATCGGTTGACCGGATCAGCGGAATTGGTGGAGAACGCGCTATTCGCCACATTGGACACCGCAGTGCGCAGGGCGCGTGCCAAAGATGGACGTCAATATGCGTACGTCGATACCGTCGGGTTCGTGCGTCGACTGCCTACGCAGCTGATTGAAGCGTTCAAATCCACGCTGGAGGAGGTTTCCGAAGCCGATCTGATCGTGCATGTGGTGGACGGATCGCATCCGGACCCGTTCTCGCAAATCGACGCGGTCGACGATGTGCTTTCCGACATCGACGGCGTCGAAACCATTCCCACGATTATCGTGTTCAACAAGGCCGACCGTATGGATGAGGCCACACGCGAGCGTATCGAGGCGTTGATGCCGGAAGCGTACATCGTATCGGCGTTTTCCGGCGAAGGCGTCGACGAGCTGCGTATGCAGGTGGAATCCATGCTGCCGACGCCGAACGTGCATGTCGAGGCGTTGCTGCCATACACTGCCGGTTCGCTGGTGTCGCGCGTACGTGAATACGGCAAAGTGATCAACGTCGAATACCGTGACGACGGTATGATGCTCGAAGCGGAAGTGGACGATCATTTGGCTGCGCAAATCGTGGAACAGTCAATCGGCTGAAAACCTTGCAAAACAGTGCAACGCAACGGACACAGCGTTTGTGAGCGCTCACATCTTTTGTGATGCATATCACTTTTCATTATTTGCAAGTCGTGTTATAACGCCTTGAAACGTCATGCTGTGTGGATAAAGTAAAGATGAAATTCTAAGAGAAAACCTGCTACCAGCGGGACATTCTTTCTTATAAGAGAGGTAAGCACATGGTGGATTCACCAATCAAGCCCACAAAGCTCGCTATCATCGGTGCCGGTGCAGTCGGCTCCACTCTCGCTTTCGCTGCCGCTCAGCGTGGCGTCGCACGTGAGATCGTGCTCGAAGACATTGCCAAGGAACGCGTCGAAGCCGAAGTACTCGACATGCAGCACGGCTCCAGCTTCTTCCCGACCGTGTCCATCGCAGGCTCCGATGATCCGGAAATCTGCCGCGACGCCGACATGATCGTCATCACCGCAGGTCCGCGTCAGAAGCCGGGTCAGTCCCGTCTCGAACTGGTCGGTGCCACCATCAACATTCTCAAGGCCATCATTCCTGGCCTCGTGAAGGTCGCTCCGAACGCCATCTACATGCTCATCACCAACCCGGTTGATATCGCAACCCATGTTGCCCAGAAGATCTCCGGCCTGCCGGCAAACCAGGTCTTCGGCTCCGGTACCAACCTTGACTCCGCACGTCTGCGCTTCCTGATCGCCCAGCAGACCGGCGTCAACGTCAAGAACGTGCACGCCTACATTGCTGGCGAACACGGCGACTCCGAAGTGCCGCTGTGGGCCTCCGCCACCATCGGTGGCGTCCCGATGTGCGACTGGACCCCGCTGCCGGGTCACGCTCCGCTCGACGCCGAAGTTCGTGAGCAGATTCACCAGGACGTCAAGAACGCCGCCTACAAGATCATCAACGGCAAGGGCGCAACCAACTACGCCATCGGCATGTCCGGCGTTGACATCATCGAAGCCGTCATGCGCGACTCCAACCGCATCCTGCCGGTGAGCTCCATGCTCCACGACTTCCACGGCATCTCCGACGTCTGCATGTCCGTGCCGACCCTCCTCAACCGTTCCGGCGTCAACACCGCCATCAACACCCCGGTGTCCGACCGCGAGCTTGCAGCCCTTACGCGTTCCGCAGAGACGCTGAAGGAAACCGCTGCCCAGTTCGGCTTCTGATAAAAACGCGGTAACGGAGTGCTAGCTGCGTTACACGGAATTCGACGTACCTCTGTACGCCTTCATTCCGTGCGCCTTGCTGTCACATGCGTTACCGCGTTTTTTATTGTTTTCTGGCGGTAACGGAGTGCCAGCTGCGTTACCGCTTTTTGGTTGCTTGGGTATTGACAGGCGATTGATCAGTCGTTAGACTGCAAAAAGAAATAAAGGAAACCCCGGCCTATGGCTGGGGTTTCTTGCGTTTTGAGAGCAATGAAAATGGTATTGAGAAACAATTTCAATAAGTTTCTTAATCGGGCTGAAAGATTAAGCATATGGCACATGACCACGCGCACGGATCGATAGCGAACACAGGAGCGGAACATCAAAAACGGCTCATGATGTCGCTCGGTCTCACCTCGACGGTATTCATAGCGGAAGTCATCAGCGCGGTCATCACAGAATCGTTGGCGCTGCTCGTTGATGCCGGACACATGCTCACCGACATGTCCGTACTCATCGCATCAACCGTCACCGCAATACTGATGCAACGCAAGCCCAGCAACAAACGCACCTGGGGCTGGGCAAGGCTCGAAGTGCTAACAGCGGCAGTCGGAGCCCTCATCCTCCTCATCGTAGGTATCTATGCGCTTGTGGAAGCCGGCATGAGACTTTTCGGCGGATCTGCCGACGAAGTAAACGACGTGCGATTGCTGCTCTTCATGGGCATACTCGGCCTCGCGGCCAATATCGGATCAATCTTTATCCTCGCATCGCAAAGCGAAGACAACATGAACATGAAAGCGGCATTCCTTGAAGTCATGAATGACGCTTTAGGGTCCGTTGCCGTAATCGTATCGGCAAGCGTGCTCATCTGCACCGGCTGGGCCGGATTCGACGCTGTGGCAGGTGGCATCATCGCACTCATGATGATCCCGCGAGCCATCAAACTGTTGCGCAACGCGGTTCGCGTGCTTCTCGAAGAAACCCCCAACGGTCTTGATCTCGATGAAGTGCGTTCCCACTTGGAACAAGTGCCGCATGTTGTGGCGGTACACGACATCCACGCGAGCATCGTATCCACAGGCATGCCGATCTTCATGGCGCATGTTGTGGTCGAACAAGGACTCACCATGAAAGAAGCGGCGGAAATACTCGCACAACTACAAGATTGCCTGCGCGAACATTTCCCCGTATCCGTACCTCATACCACCTTCCAACTCGAACCGGAAGGATACAGTTCGACCAGCAAATCCGAAATGCATTCCTAAACATTCTTAAATGACCGGTGCGTTTACCGGAAAAGAATCGCGCACACAAAGATGGAGTCTTTGTTTATGGCTTCATCTTTGTGGGCGCGATTTCAATGGCGTTGAATAGTCTAACGTCAGATTTTGCGGAGCACGGTGACCACCTTGCCCATGATCTCAGCACGCGTGCCATCGATAGGGGAGTAGGCGGGATTGTGCGGAATGAGCCAGACATGGCCATGATCCTTGCGGAACGTTTTCACCGTGGCTTCATCGTCGAGCAGCGCCGCCACAATATCTCCATTTTCCGCGGTGTTCTGCTCGCGTACCACCACAAAATCACCATCGCAGATAGCCGCGTCAATCATGGAGTCGCCATGCACTTCAAGCATAAACAGATTGCCGGTGCCAGTGAGACGTTCCGGCAGACGCATCACATCGTCCACATGCTGCTCGGCGGTGATGGGCACGCCTGCCGCGATGCGTCCCACCAAGGGGACATCGCGGGAAGCCATGATGGATCCGCTGGAATCAGATTGGCTCGGGAATGGGATGACCTGCGCTACTTTGCTGGGCGAAACCTCGTCATCGTCGAAACTCACGACTTCGATGGCTCTGCCCTTGTTCGCGTTCATGCGAATGAAGCCCTTGTCGTCAAGCACTTGCAACTGGTGTTTGACGGATGACGGACTTTTAAGCCCTGCGGCTTCGCCGATTTCGCGGAATGAGGGAGCGAACCCCTGCTCGACGAGATGTTTTTTGATGGCGCCAAGCACCTTGCGCTGACGGTCGGTCAGCGTGCTTTCATCCGGACGCTCGGCATCCTTTTTGGGCGTGAATGGGACGGTGCTCACGGTGGGCTCCTTTCAGGTCTTAGGCAAGCATAACGCGAAACGCCGAGAAAATCAAACATCTGTTCGAGGTGTGTCTGCAATTATCGAACATTTGTGCCATACTCAGAACATGCGTTCGATAGAACAGCTGTTCGAGAAGGAGTGGCGTGATGGATCGTGTGCCGAAGGCTCATGGCGTTGATTTCAAAGTCTGGGCGGATCGACTGGCCGTAATCATGATGCTGATGGTGCTCGCATGGTGTTTGGCTGGATTGATGATGCCTGCACGCGCGCAGTCAGATCCCGGAGCGACGCCGGTGGTGGTATATACCGTCCAGCCGGGCGATACGTTGTGGGGGTACGCTGCGCGTATTACGCCTGATGGTGGCAATGTTGCGGATACTGTGGACGAGCTGGTACGACTGAATAATCTGGATTCAGTATCGCTTCGGGCCGGTCAAAGACTTATCGTTCCCGACGAGGTATGAACCCGCGCAAGATTGGCCTAGTTCAATGGTTCAGGCTATTCTTGACACCATGCATTGCCCTTTTTGTCAGAATCCAGATACCAAGGTGGTCGATACCCGCATCAGCGATGACGGCCATTCCATCCGCCGTAGGCGTGAATGCCCGAAATGCTCCAAGCGTTTCACCACGCTAGAGACCACTATGTTGTTGGTGGTGAAGCGTTCCGGCAACGCTGAGCAGTTCGATAGGAACAAGGTGATTTCTGGTGTTCGCAAGGCATGCCAGGGCCGTCCGATCAAGGAAGACGATTTGAAGGCTCTTGGCCAGCAGGTCGAAGAGGATCTTCGTGCCCGAGGACTGGCTCAAGTCAAATCCGACGAGGTCGGCAGGGCCATTTTGAAACCGTTGCGTGATCTTGATGAGGTCGCGTATATGCGATTCGCCAGTGTATACCAGAATTTTGAGAATCTTGAGGATTTCCAGAACGCGATCGACGAGCTGAAGGCCGATGCGCTGAAGTAGGTTCGAACGGTTGCGAACGCATATGATAATGCGTTTGTTTTGGCTGAAATGGACTTGGTAGCGCAAAACTGGGCGATTACGGCAAACGGCATTAGGGTTCATGCATTGTGGGGGTTCCAGCCAATAAGTGATTGGAACCCCCACAATGCATTCGTATCGTAGTGGCGTTTGCCGGATTGGGATCGTCAGCTGATCACACGCATACGGATCGTGCCTTCGATGGCTGCGAGTTCGTTCAAAGCCTTCTGGCTGGGGCGCTGGGCCACATCGGTGACCACATAGCCGATTTCGCCTTCGGTGCCCAGTGCCTGTGCCGCGATGTTGATATTCTCTTCTCCGAGCACACGGTTCACCTTGGCAAGTACGCCAGGCAAATTCGCGTGAAGATGCGCGATGCGGAAGTTCGAACGAATATCAGACAGTGTGATCTGCGGAAGATTCACGGACAACATGGTGGATCCCCTGAACCAATAATCCTCAAGACGCTGTGAGACGAACTGTCCGATGGACTTCTGGGCTTCAAGCGTAGACCCGCCAATATGCGGGGTCAGAATCATATTGTCTTCATCCGCAAGGCTCGTCAAAAACTCGTCGCCGCTCTTCTTCGGCTCGACAGGGAACACATCCACTGCGGCGCCCGAAATGTGGCCGGAGTCCAAATGCTTCTTCAGAGCGTCCAAATCAGCCACAAAACCGCGGGAAAGATTGATGAAGATCGAATCCTGCTTCATATGCGCGAACTGGTCCTCACCGAAGAAACCGGTATTGGACTTGCGGCCATCGACATGCAGTGTGACCACATCGGACTGTTCGAGCAGTTCGTTCAGCGTGGAGCAACGATGGGCATTGCCCATGGCAAGCTTCTCTTCAATGTCGTAGAACACCACGCGCATGCCAAGTGCCTCGGCGATGACGGAAAGCTGAGATCCGATATTGCCGTAGCCGATGATGCCGAGCGTCTTGCCTCGCACTTCATGAGAGCCGGAAGCAGACTTGTCCCACATACCGTGCTTCATATGATGGGTATGCGCAGGAATGCGGCGCATCAGGCAAATGATGTCGCCGATAACCAGTTCCACCACGGAGCGAGTGTTGGAATATGGGGCATTGAACACGGCGATGCCGTGCTTGCCCGCATAGTCGAGATCGACCTGATTGGTGCCGATGCAGAAGCAGCCGACGGCCGTGAGCGTCGGACGTGCGTCGATGACTTTGCTGGTCACGCTGGTTTTGGAGCGAATGCCCAGCAGATCAACGTCTTCCAAGGCGTCGATGAGTTCATCTTCGTTGAGGGCGCCCCTGAGGCACTCGACTTCGAAGCCGTGGTCACGCAGTGACTGTGCCGCGTCAGGATGAATATTTTCAAGTAACAATGCTTTAGGCATGGTTCCTACCTTATAGCTTGAGCAGTTTTTCGTCTGCATTTGTCCGGACTATAAGCAGACGTTGTGTCGGTCTGGTCATGGCGACGTATAAATCGGCTGCGGCCACAATGCGTGAGGGGGCATTCTCCTCGATGCTTCCCGGCTGCACCACCATCACTGCGTCGTATTCCAAGCCTTTCACCATTTGCGTGGAACAAACGGTGACCTGTTCATCCCAAGAGCTCTGCGCATCGAGACGGTCGAACTCCTTCGCCGTCAATGTTTCGCGAAGCTGTTCGTACACCCGCCTGCGCAACGGCTTGACCATATCGTCAGGTGCGATGATGGCCACGCGTCCGGTGCCATCGGAGGAGACGAATGCGCGGACCAGATCGACGGTCTGCTGTGCCACGGCATCGGCAATCAGACTGTCGTCGGCCAGAGTGAGGCGCTTGACCGAATCCGGCACGCCACGCACCGCATTGACGGTGGAGATGTACAATCCCTCCGTTGCCGCGAAATCACAGGCGAGCTGCGACACTTCCTTCGGATTGCGGTAATTAATCGTCAATTCGTTGAGTTGCCAATTGTGGGGTCCGAACAACGGATCCATCATACGCCGCCACGAACGGGTGCCGCCCAATGCGGAGGTTTGCGCAACATCGCCCACAATGGTGAACGAACGCGACGGGCAACGGCGGATGAGCATGCGCCAATCCATGGCGGTGAGTTCCTGAGCTTCATCGACAACGATATGCCCATATGTCCATTCACGGTCTGCGGCGGCGCGCTGCGCGGTGAGTTCCGCGTCCATCCCGTTGATATTGTCGACCAACATCTGCGAAGTGACGATGCCGGAGCCGATGCCAGCCTGAGCCAGCGTATCTTGCGCGAACTGCTCCTCCTCGGCGCGCTTGGCGTCCAACGCCTTTTGGCGGGCGACCGCTTTGGGGTCGGGGCCAAGCAGTTCCATGGCTTCATCCAGCAGCGGAATATCGCTGACGGTAAACGGCGACCCTTTGGGGCGAACCAATGCTTCGATATCGCGTTCCTCAAGCCATGGTGCGAAGCGACGAAGCTGTTGCGGCTTGCAGAACAGTTGGTCGATAAGCCATTCGCCGGTCATCGGCAACCATGCGAGATTCAACGTCTTGCGCAAGGTGTCATTCATGCGCAACTGCTGCATCACATCCGTCAACTCCGCCTGCTCCGGCTCGTAATCAAGCTTGTCCACATAACGGTTGCGCATGGCGATCAACATGCTATGCACGAAAGTTTCGCGTGCTTTGTTGTGCTGCTGTCGCGTGCGCTTGGCATCGGTGATGGCCTGTTCGATATCCGCGCGCACGATGGGCACTGCGAATCCGTTGATGCGGATCGACGGCAATGATGCGGGGACGCGTTCTCGTGCGGCAACGGCATTGGCGATGGCTTTGGACATACGACGTTCGCCCTTCAATTTCGCGGCGAACGGGTTGTCATGCGCCGTCGCGATCACGCCGGGGATCAGATCGGCGATGGTTCGGCTGACCACTCCGGTCTCGCCGAGGGAGGGGAGCACCTGATCGATGTAATGCAGGAAGGTTGAGCTCGGTCCGACCACGAGCACACCGGAGCGTTCGAGCATTCGCCGATGCGTGTAGAGCAGATATGCCGCACGGTGCAGCGCCACGGCGGTTTTGCCGGTACCCGGTCCACCCTGCACCACCACGGCCTGGTTGAGGTCGGCGCGAATAATGCGATCCTGCTCGGCTTGGATGGTTGCCACGATATCGGTCATCTTGCCGGTGCGCTTGGCGTTCAACGATGCGAGCAGCGCGCCTTCGCCGGTCAGAGTGCCGTCCGAAGACGCCTGCCCGACCTGGTCGGAGTGCACATCGAGCACCTCGTCTTCAACGCCGACCACTTCACGGAAGCTGAGTGTGATATGGCGGCGCATTACGATATCGCCATGATTGGAAGGCGTCGCTTCGTAGAACGGACGTGCCGCGTCGGCTCGCCAATCGGTGAGGATCGGCTCGTGGTTTTCGTTGGACAGTCCGATACGCCCGATGTATCTGTGCGCACCGTGGACATCGTCGAGTCTGCCGAACACCAGGCGATCTTCGACGGCACGCAGCTGGGTGAGGCGATCCTCGTACATGGTGGCGAAGGAATCGCGTTCGGTGCGTTGCGTGGGCGATCCGTGCGAGCCGGCAGCACGCACGGTGTCGAGACGGGCACGAGCTTGGGCCCGCAGATCATCCAAGCGGCCGTACGCGCGGCTGACGGCCTGTTGTTCTTCACGCAACTGGGCGGAATAACTCGACATCTGCAATCCCTTCCTCACAAAACTTAGGCACTCCAATGTACCCCGAGGCTTCTACGAAAACCGACGAGGGCGAGTGCGACATAGCGAAGCAAGGATGAATTTACGGTAGTTGATTTGATGCCATTCGTTCAATGTGGGGAAAATCAACCTCAGCATTTGCTGATTTTTTCCATTTATGTGGGGATTTATGGTGATGCGTGGGGTAAAGTGGGGAAAGAGTTTTGGGTCTAGGTGTTCCCGCGCATCATGTAAGGAGGTGTGGCGATGGTTCAAAGCGTTGAAACCGAGCCCTTCTCCGACGATGGTTCGACGCAAGCGAGCGGTGTGATGGCTGGACTGCCTCCGCTGCTGTTGGGAACATATACTCCAAAAATCGACGCCAAAGGACGTATGGCATTGCCTGCAAAATTTCGCAGCCAGCTGGGACCGGGCATGGTGATGGCCCGTGGTCAGGAGCGATGTGTCTATCTGTTGCCCCAATCGGAATTTCGCCGGATCGCATTGCAGATCCAGCGCACATCCATGGGAAACAAGGCTGCACGTGATTATTTGCGTGTGTTCCTTTCCGGCGCGGTTGATCAGGAGCCAGACAGGCAAGGACGTGTGCTCGTGCCGCAGATGTTGCGCGATTACGCGAATTTGGGAAGCGACATCGTGGTGATTGGCGTGGGGACCCGAGCGGAGATTTGGAACAAGCAGGCATGGGAGGAATATCTCGCCGAACAGGAGCAGGGATATTCCGATATTGCCGATGACGTATTACCGGCGGTGGAATTCTGATGACAGATGTAACGACCATACATCAGCCAGTGTTGCTGCGCGACTGCGTGGATCTGGTGGTCCCGGCGTTGGCGAGGCCAGGGTCGATTGCGGTGGATTGCACGCTTGGTTTGGCGGGGCATTCCACGGCTTTTCTCAAAGCGAGTCCGCAAGCGCGTCTGATCGGCATCGATCGAGACACGGAGGCGCTTTCGCTCGCCACGCAGCGAATGCGGATGGAAGGTCTTGCCGACCGCTTCATACCCGTGCACGCCGCATTCGACGATTTCGCGCAAGTGCTTGATGATCAGGGGATCGACCAGGTAAACGCCGTGTTCATGGATTTGGGATTGTCGAGTTTGCAGATTGATGAGACGGAGCGGGGATTCTCCTATTCTCACGATGCGCCTTTGGACATGCGTATGGACGTGACCCAGCCATTGACCGCCGAACAGATACTTGCTGAATATTCGTTCGCTGATCTGGTACGCATTTTCCGTACATATGGTGAGGAACGCTTCTCCAAGCAGATAGCCCGCGAAATCGTGCGTAGGCGTGAGATCGAACCATTGACCACATCGGGGCAGCTCAACCGATTGGTGGATGAGGTTGTGCCGCAAGCGCACCGTCCTGCGGGAAATCCCGCGAAACGTGTGTTCCAGGCATTACGTATTGAAGTCAACGGCGAGCTCGACAAATTGGCGGGGACGCTACCGCAGATCGCCAACCATCTTGCGGTGGGAGGACGTTTGGTGGTGGAGTCGTACCATTCGCTGGAAGACAAGACCGTCAAAACATTTATGAATCAAGGTCTGAAAGCTGACGTGCCCGCAGATATGCCGGTAATACCCCCGGATATGATGCCGTTCTTCAAAGAACTGACGCGAGGCGCCATCAAAGCGGCCGAGGAAGAAATCGCCATGAATCCAAGGTCGGCCTCTGTGCGACTGCGCGCAGTGGAACTGACCAGACCAATTCCTGAACGCTGGCGAAAACGATTCGACCAAGGCAATGATTACGCAAGCATGAAACGACAAGGAAGGAGGGGCTGAACGTGGCCGCACCAAGAACGATCGCATCAAACGCGGCTCCCGCAGGACGCCGGGACCAAACCGAAACCGCTGGCACCACTCGCCCTGAATTGCACGTCGTCAAAGGAACGCGGGCCGAAGGCAACAGCGTCAAGCGAGGATTCGAACAGCTCATCACATGGACGCGCACCAGAAGCACTCCATTGTTGCATCTGGTTATCGCCGTGGTGTTCCTCGGCGGATGTCTTCTGGGATCCTTAACGCTGCGTACCCAAATGGTGCAGCATTCCTTCGAGGCGAACCAGATTGAGTCGAACATTACCCGCCTGACCCAAGACGTGGAAGATGACCAGGCCAAGCTTGACGAACTTGAAGCCTCGCTGCCGAGCAAGGCCGAGGAAATGGGCATGGTGCCCCAAAAAGGCGCTCTAACGATTGATCTGAACGGCTACCAGCCAAGCGGAGACGACGCTCAGTGAATCCTTTTCACCGCACTTACGCACGTTTCCACAAGAAACTGCTTACGAAAACCATGGCCATCGGCGTCATTCTGGCGTTGATGGGCACGGCTTGCCTTATTCAATTGGCCAACATCCAGTTGATCAATGGCAAAACCATGGCGCAGGCCGCGGCGCAAAGCCGCACGATTACCGTGACTTTGAAGGCACGGCGCGGCAAAATCATGGACACGAACGGCTCGATTCTCGCGCAAAGCGTGGAGCGCTACACCATCATCGGCAACCCCGAGGAAGCACAGGCCTTCACTCCCACAACCTGCACCAAACAGACCGGAGACAACTGCCATCAGGTCGATGGCAAGCCGGTAGGTGCTACCGGAGCTGCGGCGGTAGCTAGACTCCTCGCTCCGGTACTGGACATGGACGCCACCGAATTGGGTGCCATGCTTTCGGGAACAGGCCAATATGCGGTACTCAAAAAAGATGTGACGCCGGCCGTTAAGCGCAAGATCTCCAAACTCAATCTGGGCGGTATCGTCTACGCGGAACTCAGCAACGAGCGCATCTATTCCAACGGAACCCTGATGGGCGCACTGCTGGGAGGTGTCGACGGTGAAGGCAAAGGCGTAGCGGGCATCGAACAGATGAAAAACAAGACGTTGACAGGCGAAGACGGGTACCAAGTCTACCAACAAGGCAACAACGGCGTCGAAATCCCCGGAACCATGACCGAATCAAAAGACGCGGTCAACGGCTCCGATGTCACACTGACCATCGACCATGACGTGCAGTGGTACGTCGAAAAAGTGCTGAAGGAAAGCTGCACGAAATATAGTTCACCGTGGGGAGTCGCCGTGGTGCAGGACACACAAACAGGGGACATTCTCGCGCTCGCCGATAGCGACGAAATCGAAGCCGGCAGCGACCAGGCGAAAATGACGGTTTCCAGGGCCGTCAGCGAAACGTTTGAACCCGGTTCCATCGGCAAGGTTTTCACCATGTCAGGCATGATTCAGCTTGGATTGCACCAGGCATCGGATAAATTCACGGTGCCGGACCACATTACGACGAACGGGCAGACCTACAGCGATGCGACGACCCACGGCGATGAGCATTGGACGCTGGCAGGCATTCTCGAGCAATCGTCGAATGTCGGCATGATCATCGCCGCGGAGAAGATGTCTAACGAGCAGCGATATGAGTTCATCAGCAAATTCGGTATCGGACAAGACAATGGGCTTGGTCTTCCCGGCGAAGCGGATGGTCTGCTGTATTCGGCCGATCAATGGGATCTGCGAACCCAGAACACCGTGCTGTTCGGCCAGGCGTATACGACCAATGCGCTCCAGTTGACGAACGCGGTTGCCGTGATCGCCAACAAGGGCGTCAAAAAGCCGCAGCGCATCATCAAGGCGATCAGCGATGCCGAAGGGCATTCCGAAGAGCAGAAGCCTGAAGGCGAAGCGACGCGCGTGATTGACGAGCAGGTGGCCTCACAGGTGATGAATGCCATGGAATCCGTGTCCGACCACTATTCCCAGTTCGTCAAAGTGGATGGTTACCGTGTCGCGGCAAAGTCCGGTACCGCGGAAGTTGCCGGTGCGGACGGACGTCTGTCGTCGATTATCAGCGATTATTCCGCGATTATTCCTGCGGATAATCCTCGTTTCGTCGTTACGGTGGTGTTGAAAGATCCGCAAGGCGGTTATGGTGGTCTGACGGCAGGCCCGGTCACTGCGGAGATTGGTGAATTCCTTATGCAGAAGTACGAAGTGCCGGCGTCAAGTCCGCGAACTGATGCTATTCCAGTGACTTGGTGAGTGTGTGAGCATGAAGAACGGAGGGGCGGAAAGATGAGCGCGGTCAGCGAATCCATGAATAGGCGAATGACGTTGGGTCTGCTTGCCAGCAGATATGGCTTTGACCTTGATCCCGCGTTCGCTACCGAAGTGACGGTCACGTCCATTGCCGACGACATCGATTCGGTGCGGCCGGGAGCGTTGTTCATGCCGTCCATGCAGGTGGATGAGCAACAGTTACGGCAGGTGCAAGCGCTTGGTGCGTATGGTGCGGTGGTGCCGCATGCGTTGCGAGGAAAAACGGATGGCGTTCAGATTCCTTTGATTTATGCCGAACCGACTGCGCAACAGTTGGGCAAGCTTGCCAGCGAGATGGCGGGCAGCCCATCCGATTCGCTGGCGGTGTTCGCCGTGGCTGGCAGCAATACGCAAACGGTGGAACAGGGTGTGAGGGATCTCGCGGATTTCCTGCACATGCTCGGCAATCCGGTCGGCGTGATTAGTGCCGGCAATTCGCAATCGTTGGAACGATTCCTTGATCTGAACTATCCATTGTCGATTCTTGACGTGCAGCGTACGATGGCTGTGTGCGCCGAAGACGGCGCCGCCGCTGTGATCCTTGCGCTCAGCGAGGAAACGTTGAATGACGATGCGTTGCAGTCGGTGAATGTTGATGTGCTTGGCTGCGACGACAAGGGTCTCAGCGAGGCTGAGATCGTCAAGTCGGTCGCACGGTTTGGATGCACTGTCGGCAAGCAGACCCACATCGCAGGTCGTACGCAGGAATCCGATGCGCTCGCAGCGCAAGCGACGGAGGCATACGGGCAGACGGACAGCAGCGCGTTGTCATTGTCCATCGCCATGGTGCTTGCGGCCGGCGTACGTAAAGCCAATATTAAAAGCGCATTGCGTGTATCTCGAGATCTGAACTAGTCTCGATCGGAACGGATGCGGACGTCGAATAGTGATAATCGTAAACAACGTGAACAATATGCAGTACATCAACACAGAGGAGAAATCAGAGTGAGCAGCCCGACCATGATGCCAATGAGCTTGGAGGAAATCGCCCAGGCGGTTCAGGGACGGCTGATTGCCGGCACCGCAGCGATTGATACGCCTGTGGCCACCAGCACATTCACTGATTCACGACAGATTGTTGAAGGATCGGTATTCGTGGCGATTGCCGGAGAACGCGTGGATGGCCACGATTATGTGTCGAAGGTAGGCGCTCAGGGCGCTGTTGCCGCAATAGTCGACCATGAGATCGACGGTGCCGGAGTGCCTCAGATCGTGGTGGAAGATACGGTGCTTGCCTTGGGCGCGTTGGCCAAGCACAATATCGAACGCCGGCGTGCGTTGGAAACGCCGTTTACGGTGATTGGCATCACCGGTTCCGTCGGAAAAACCACTACCAAGGATCTCATGAAGGCGTTGCTGGCGCACATAGGACCGACGATTGCGCCGGTCGGATCGTTCAACAATGAAATCGGACTGCCGCTGACTTCGCTCAAAGTACATGCGGAAACTCGCTTTCTGGTTGCGGAAATGGGTGCCAATCATGTTGGGGAAATCGCGAATTTGACGTCGCTGGTGCCGCCGGATATTGCGGTCGTGTTGAAAGTCGGCGTCGCGCATCTAGGGGAATTCGGTTCGCCGGAACGCATCGCACAAGCCAAATCGGAAATCATCCGTGGTCTTGTTCCAGGTGGTCTTTCCGTACTGAACGCGAATGACGAGCATGTGGCTGCGATGAGCGCCATCGCTCCGGGCGACGTGATGTGGTTCGGACTTCCGCAGAACAATGACGGCAAGCCGGCAATCAGCGCGCAACATGTGCATTGCGACGAATTGGACCATCCGAGCTTCATTTTGGACAATGGTGATGGCGAGCATGCCGAGGTCACTCTGGGCATTTGCGGTCAGCATAACGTTATGAATGCGTTGGCGGCTGCTTCGGTAGCGATGCATTTGGGTATGTCGATGGATGAGGTCGCGTCCGCGCTGTCTGACGTCACGGCCATCAGTCCTCATCGTATGGCTGTTTCCACGGTGCACAAGCCTGAAACATCGTTCACCTTGATCGACGATTCGTTTAATGCCAATCCCGATTCCATGAAGGCAGGGCTTGACGGATTGTTGCGTTGGAAGGCGGGTGCTGAGACCCAACCGTTCCGTATTGCGGTGTTGGGTGCCATGCTTGAGCTTGGTCCGGATGAAAAGGATTTGCATGCTGGCATCGGCCGGTATGCGGTGGAAGGCGACGTTGACGCGTTGCTGACGGTCGGCAGCACATCCGATGCCTCTTTGGACGCTCTGGCCGGTGCCATGGCTGAAGGTGCATCCGCTGCGGGATGTGCTTCCCATATTGATTGGGTGCACGACATTGACGAGGCCGATCGTCTGGTGACGCAACTCGCCGTGGAACATCCGGGCGCTGTGGTGCTGCTTAAGGGCTCCCACGCTTCCGGCTTGAGCGCTTTGGCCGAACGTTGGCAGGCCCTGGCTGCACAATAGAACAAGAATATTTAGCAAGATTCGAATAATCGAATAAACGACGTTATCTGAAGAATGTCTGACTGAAACGGAGAACATCAGGTGATTTCGCTCATCATCGGAATTGTGGTGTCGCTGGTTGTGACGATCGTGGGCACCCCGCTGCTGATTCGTTTGGTGCACAAGCTGAATTATGGGCAATACATACGTCAGGATGGTCCGAAATCCCATCTAGTCAAGCGTGGCACGCCTACGTTGGGTGGCGTGGTCATCAATTTGGCGGTTGTGTTGGGCTGGGGCTCGTCGGCGCTGTACCGCTTCGTCACGCGGGGTGAGACTCCGTCGTGGTCTGCGGTGCTGGTGCTGTTTGCCATGTTGTCGATGGGATTGCTTGGTTTTATTGATGATTTCGCGAAGGTTCGTAAGAAGCAGAGCGAGGGATTGACGGTTAAGGGCAAGTTCATCGGTCAGTTCATTCTGGCTACCATATATGCGGTGCTGGCGTTGATTCTGCCTACGAATTCCGGTTTCCCTAGTGCCCAGGCCGGCATGAGCTTCATTGAGGAGCCGTTCTTCAGTTTCGAATTCGCGGGTAAGGTTGTGGCTATCGTGCTGTTCGTGATTTGGGTGAACTTCCTGATGACCGCGTGGACCAATGCCATCAATCTGACTGATGGTCTTGACGGTTTGGCAGCTGGCTCTTCGATGATTGCGTTCATGGGATATGCGGTGATCGCTTTTTGGGAGTTCTACCACCTTAAGGGATCGGGGCATGAGGGCTTTACCTACGCGGTATCTGATCCACTTGATCTGACCATTATCGCGGCTTGCGCGGCGGTAGCATGCTTCGGGTTCCTGTGGTACAACTCCAATCCGGCTTCAATTTTCATGGGAGATACCGGTTCGTTGGCGCTTGGCGGCCTGTTCGCTGCCATGTCCATCGCCACGCATACGGAATTCCTCGCGATTATTCTTGGCGGCCTGTTCGTCATGGAAACGTTGAGCGATGTCATTCAGGTCGGCTATTTCAAGATGACGCATAAGCGTGTGTTCAAGATGGCTCCGATCCACCATCATTTCGAATTGAAGGGATGGCCCGAAGTCAAGGTTGTGATTCGCTTCTGGATGATTGAACTGCTGTTCGTGCTGGTCGCCTTGGTGCTTTTCTATGGCGATTGGGTTGCCCGTTCCGGCTTGTGACAGTCGATGCTCGGTCTGTTGCCGTTGCGAATGAACGCAATATGACTGTGATATTAAGGCGTATGAGGTTCTGACGATCGAAGGATGATGGATATGGATATGAGCGGTAAGACCGCGATTGTGGCGGGTCTTGGAGTTTCTGGCCAGAGCATGATGGAGGTGTTGGGTTCCCGCGCCGAAAAGGTGTTGGGTGTGGATGAGAAGAAGCCTGATGCCGATCTGCACTCTTTCGACCACATTGATTGGGATCATGTCGACTTGGTGATGACTTCTCCGGTATTCAATCCGAGGACCCCGTTCATTCTCGAAGCGCAACGTCGTGGCATTCCGGTGATGAGCGAGGTCGAGCTTGCCTGGCAGCTGCGGGTGGATTGCGATGCCACTGGGCATCCTGCGCAATGGATTGGCATCACCGGTACCAATGGCAAGACCTCCACTACGGAAATGACTTCGGAGATGTTGACGGCTTGCGGTTTGACCGCACCTGCTGTCGGCAATATCGGCAAAGCGGTGTCCCATGCCGCAGTCGATCCGGCAAATGATGTGCTGTGTGTTGAGCTCAGTTCTTTCCAATTGCATTTCACCGATTCTCTTGAGTTGGATTGCGCGGCGATCACCAATATCGCTGACGACCATCTTGATTGGCATGGCGGTATCGACAATTACGCGTCCGATAAAGCGAAGGTCTTCCACCATGCCAAGAAGGCGTTGGTGTACAACGCGGATGATGAGCGCGTGACCAAGCTGGCATTCGCAGCCGAAACCGCGGAAGGCTGCCGTAGGGTTGGATTCACATTGTCGGAACCGCAAGATGGCCAGATTGGCGTGAAGGACGGCTGGATCGTCGACATGTCCGGCATCGCGGGCGGTGAGGCGGGCAAGCCTGAACAGGTTGCCAAAGTTGCCGAGTTCACACATCTGACCGAGCCGGATGGCACGGTATATCCGCATTTGCTCGCCGACGCATTGACCGCATTGGCGTTGGTGTTGGGACTTGGCGCGGATAAGGAGAAGGCGATCGCATCCCTGAAGCAGTTCACTCCAGGTGGCCACCGTATCCAGACCGTCGCCACCGCCACTACGGCGGATGGGGGAGCCATTCGTTTCGTTGACGACTCCAAGGCGACCAACGCGCATGCGGCCAAGGCCTCGCTCAATAGTTTTGCCGATAAATCCGTGGTGTGGATTGCCGGAGGACTGGCCAAAGGCAGCAGTTTCGAGCAATTGGTGGCTGATCAGGCGCATACCATCAAAGCCGCGGTCATCATCGGCAGGGATCAGCAGCCGATGCTGGATGCGTTCAAGACGAGCGCTCCCAACATTCCTCTGACCATCATCGATCCGGCGGATAATGGGGTCATTATGGAACGGGCGGTTGATGCCGCGGGCGAGTATGTCCAATCCGGTGATGTGGTGCTGATGGCGCCTGCATGTGCGTCGATGGATCAGTTCAAGTCGTATGCCGATCGTGGAAACCAGTTCGCACAGCAGGCTCAGCGTTGGGTGAACGAGCATGGAAAAGCCTAAAACCAGGCAGGTTGATAGTAGTCGTCAGAAAAAGAAGGCCGCCGTCGGAAAGCAGGTCGACGATTTTCATGGTTATGTCGGTCTGCGAAGCCTGCTTAATCCGATTTGGTGTTTTCATGGGTTCAGAACCGCGGTGATCATTCTCACCATTTTCGGTGTGATCATGGTGTTTTCCAGCTCTTCGGTAAACATGATTGCCAACGGACAGTCTCCGTGGTCCCAAGCACTGAAACAGGGGGGATTCTGCGTTCTTGGACTTATCGTGGGTGTTGCCTGCATGATGATTCCGGCGGAGCTCATCAGGAAATTCAGTTTCGTCTTCCTGATTATCGCTTTGCTTTTGCAGTCGCTGACGTTTACCCCCTTGGGTATCGATGTCCAAGGCAACAAAGGTTGGATCGGCCTTTTTGGATTTACCTTCCAGCCCGCCGAAGTCGTTAAGCTTGCGTTGTGCATATGGCTGCCGCGGGAACTGATCTACGCGCAGAAGCAGATAAACAAAGTCGGACCATATAAGGCATATCTCAAGTTGATTGCGTGGCTTGGTCTTGCATTGCTGTTGGTTGTGAGTGGCAAGGATCTTGGCACGGCCATGATTCTGTTCGCGATCGCAGGTGCCGCGTTGCTGTTGGGAGATTTTCCTGGCAAATGGTTGGCTATCGTGGCATGCGGCGGTGCGGTTTTGGTTGGCGGACTCGTTATCACCAGTCCGAACCGACTCAGCCGTATCATGGCCACATACCAAACTTGCTCCGCATCCGACATGCAGGGGGTCTGCTATCAGGCGGTGCATGGCAAATACGCCATGGCCTCCGGAGGTTTGCTTGGAGTGGGCATCGGCAATTCCGGAGAAAAATGGGGATATCTGCCGGAAGCGCACAACGATTTCATTTTCGCCATCATCGGTGAGGAAACGGGCTTCGTAGGCGCCTCTCTCGTCATTCTGCTGTTCTTGGTGCTTGGATGGTGCATGCTCGTGGTGGCTTTGCAATCGCAGGACAGGTACATCACTTTGGTATTGGCCAGCATTACCGTGTGGATCGTCAGCCAGGCATTCGTGAACATCGGCGTTGTGGTGGGATTGTTTCCGGTGATGGGTGTGCCATTGCCGTTTGTGTCTGCGGGCGGTTCGTCGTTGATTCTGTGTTTGGGCGCTGCAGGCGTAACCATCAGCATGATGAAGCAGCAGCCGCAGATCCAAGCGGAGATGCAGCGGGTCTGAGTGTCGGCTGCGACCGCAGCATACGCTACCGCGTATTGCGGTGTGCAAACGTAGATGAAATGTGAGCATCCGCGTGTGCGACGGTATGGCGCGCGGCGTACTGGGGTGCCGTGGGCTAAGCTCGTACACTATGAGCAATCAGAAGCATATCGTTCTTGCCGGCGGTGGTACGGCAGGTCATGTCAATCCTCTGCTCGCCGTGGCGCATGTGATTCGCGAGCTTGAACCAGACGCCGATATCGCAGTGGTGGGCACTGTCGTCGGCTTGGAACACGATTTGGTTCCCCAGGCCGGTTTCGAACTGGAAACCATTGAGAAGGTTCCTTTCCCACGCAGGCCCAATATGGCGGCGCTGAAGTTTCCCGCGCAGTGGAAGGCCGAAACGGCCAAAGTCCGTGACATTCTCACCCGTCATGAGGCGCAGGTGGTTGTCGGCTTCGGCGGATACACGTCCGCTCCCGTATATGCGGCAGCGCACAAGATGGGCATTCCGATCGCGATGCATGAGCAGAATGCCCGTGCCGGAATGGCCAACAAATTGGGAGCTCGCTGGGCGTCCATGATTGGCACCGCCTATGCGCAAACCGGCTTGAAGCCACGCAAGGGTGTTGAAGCCGAGCGTGTGGGATTGCCATTGCGTGCCGAAATCGCAGCGATAGCCCATGGCATGGAACATGACCGCATTGCCACAAGACAATCGGCCGCAGCGCAACTCGGTGTCGATCCGAACCGTCCACTGGTGGTGGTGACTGGAGGGTCGCTGGGCGCGGTGAACGTGAACCGTGCGGTGGCGGCTTCCGCTAGGGAGTTGCTGGAACACGCCCAGGTGATTCATCTGACTGGGAAAGGCAAAGATGATGAAGTGCGTTCATTGGTGTCGGTGAGCGCCGGCGAACAGGTGCTTGGCGAGCTTGGCCCGGACCATGGCAATGATGGCGATTATCGTGTTGCGCCGTATTTGGAACGTATTGATCTCGCATTCGCTTGCGCCGACCTGATTATCTGTCGCTCTGGGGCCGGCACCGTATCGGAATTGACGGCTTTGGGACTCCCCGCGATTTATGTTCCGCTGCCAATCGGCAACGGCGAGCAGCGATTCAACGCCCAGCCTGTCGTCGATGCGGAAGGCGGTCTGATGGTGGCTGATCGCGAATTCACCGCCGAATGGGTCAGACAGCATGTGCCGAAGCTGCTTGCCGATTCGGATCTGCTTGCCAAGTATGGCGACAACGCCTGGCAATACGGTATTCGAGATGCCGCCGAAGTCATGGCCAAGCGCGTGCTTTCCATGATTGACGAAAAGTAGGCTGCGGCGACGGCAGGTGCGTTCGTCGCATTCCAAAATCCCACCCATGATCGGCCATATGCGAGACCATGGGTGAGACCATAATGGAACAAGCTAGAAAAAACATGCAAGAGGAGCAGTCGTGTCTGACAACCAGCGTGAAGCCGGTACCATCGTTCTTGATCCAACCCATGCGTCGTTCAGTCCGCAGGAAGGCGTGAATGATTTGGGGGCAACCCATTTCATCGGCATTGGAGGCGCGGGCATGAGCGTGCTCGCTGAAATGCTGCACGAACAGGGCGTTGAAGTGGACGGTTCAGATCGTGAACCCAGCGCCAAAACCGATCGTCTGCAGGGAATCGGCATTACCGTCGAATTCGGGCAGCGCGCAGAAAACGTCGAAGGCAAACATACCGTCGTATTCTCCAGCGCCATCAAATCCGACAATCCGGAAATCGTCGCAGCATACGAAGCAGGCGAACGCATCGTGCACCGCAGCGACATTCTCGCATTGCTGATGAACGCAAAACGTGCGGTGACGGTCGCAGGAGCTCATGGCAAAACCACGACCAGTTCCATGCTGGCCCATATCCTCACCCATGCCGGTGAGGGAAATCTGGCCGATCCAAGCTATGCCATCGGCGGATCCATCCAAGGCAAGGATGGTGTGACGATTGACGGAGGCCATGCTGGTAAGGGCGACGTTCTTGTGGCGGAAGCGGACGAATCCGATGGCAGCTTTGCCAAGTATCATCCGGAAATCGCTATTGTCACCAACTCCGAAGCCGATCATCTCGACCATTACGGCACGCAGGAAAACTATCGTGCGGCTTTTGTCAATCATGTTCAGCATGCCGAAAAATCGGTGGTGATGTGCGGCGATGATGAAGGCAATCTTGCGGTATTGCGTGCTCTCGATCCGCAGACGGCCAAGCGTACGGTCGTGTATGCGACGCAGGATACGGTTTCGTTGGGTGATTTGAACGGTGCCGCGTTCGTGCATATCGAATCGGAAAGCGAAAGCGCGCAAAGCGGTGCCGAACATTTCACCTTACACATGCCCGCGGGATTGTTGGGCGAACATGAGCGTATGGTTCCGGTGACGCTTACCGTTCCAGGCATTCACAACGCGCGCAATGCCTCCGCTGCGATTATTGCGGCCGCGTTGTTGGGCGTCGATGTCGAGAACGCTGCCCAAGCCGCCACGTCGTTCCTTGGAGCTGCCCGTCGTTTCCAAGTGCGTGGTATGGTCGGCCAAGTGACTGTCGTTGATGATTACGCGCATCATCCTACGGAGATTTCGGCATTGCTGGATGCGGCGCGCCGCAGGTACCCGCAGTCGGTGATTCGCGTGATCTTCCAGCCGCACCTGTTCTCCCGGACCATGTTCTTTGCGAGTGAATTCGCTGAAGCATTGGCCAAGGCGGATGATGTGATCGTCACCGGCATTTTCCCCGCACGTGAAAAGCAGGAGGACTATCCGACGATTAGCTCCGCCACCATTGTGGACGAGGCGCTTAAGCTTGACCACACGCCTGCCGAGGATTGGATTCGCGGAGTGGAGGATATGCATACCGCGGCACAGATGATGACGATGCGTGCTCATCATGGCGATGTCATCTTCACTGTTGGCGCAGGCGACATCACACAGATGGACGAGGTGATGCTGCACTCCCTTCAGGCTCATCGTTGGGATTGTGAGGGCTGATGACGCGAAGGGTCATCAGTTCAGGTACGGGTTCGGATGGTTCCGCAACGACGCCTGAAAATCAGACGTCGCATGGTAGAACCATCCAAAGCCGGAAACACAGCGATGCCGGAAAGCAGGTTCAGCCGAAAGGCCGTTCCGTCGCTGGTGGAGCGGGACGCGCGTCTTCTTCCGGGAAGAAGACGCAGGAAAATACGGTTGAGAGTGGCAACAAAGGCAGCGTGAGTCGTTCGAGATCAGGCGATTTCGTGGACGCGCGCAATCTTGCCGGCGAGGATTTCGTTTCGAAGACATTGGAGGAAACCATAGGCACGTTGGGCGTGGTAACGCGCCCGAAGGTGGTTGATTTCAGTGCGCGTCTGAAAGAACGACGCAAGGCGAACGCGCGTGTCGTCGCCATGCGCGCGTGCGTTTCCGCTGCTGTCATTGTTGTTGCAGGCGCGTTGGTATGGCTGTTTTTCTTCTCATCGGTATTCCGTCTCGAGTCCGGCAATATTAGCGTTGTCGGCGCCAACGAATGGGTGAGTGAGTCTCAGGTGTTGGATATTGCGGGCCAGCAAGCAGGAAAATCGATTCTTCTCGTGTCGAACAATGACGTGGAAAAGAAAATCAAGGAGATTCCTGGAGTCACTTCTGCGCAATCCAAGAAAAAACTGCCCGACTCCCTTGAAGTGACCATCAAGGCGCAAAAGCCTGCTGCGATGCTCAAGACAGGCGAGGACAGCATGACCGCGGTCGACAGCAAGGGGCGTATATTGAATTCCGTCAGCGGAGCTTCCGTGGAAGGAATTCCCGTCATTGAAGTGAAGGATGTCGAAACAAGTCTGAGCAATCGTTCCATCAAGGAGGCGTTGAAGATCCTCAGCTCATTGCCGGAATCGATGCGCAACTCCATCACCAAGGTGACTGCCGAAACCCAGGATTCCATCACCACGGAAATCAATGGGGGAGACCGTGTGATCGTATGGGGCGATTCATCCGGCCTCAAGTTGAAGAAAGCTGTCGTCGATAAAATCATCAATGATCCGAATGTGATCGGAGACAAGCATAACGTCGACGTGTCTGCGCCGTTGCGTCCAATCATCAAATAGTCGCGTTGATATACGAAGAACCCCGGTTGCCTTGCGGTACCTGGGTTCTTCGCGAATAGGAGGAGAGAAGGAGAAGTTCGATTATTGGAGGTCGTCAGGCGTTCGGATTGGCCTTCAACGCAGGAGCGACGGAGATCGCGGGATCGAGACGCGGAATCAGCGTGCACTGCGTGGCATGGTACAGGTCGGACTTGCCCGGCCAGACGGTACCGATGACCTCGTTGTCTTTGTTCAGCTGGTGGAACCAAGAACCGTTCTTATGGTCGATCAGGTATTCGTCAATGTACTTCCAGAAGGTCGCATACCAATCCTTGTACACCTGCTTGCCGGTGACGGTGGCCAGTGTGGCCGAGGTGTTCACGGATTCGGCAAGCGTCCAGTGCATGCGGTCGGTGACAACGGGCTTGCCGTTCCAATCGGTGGTGTAAGCCAAACCGATGGTGCCTTCGGCGTTCCAGGCGTCGGCAAGTGCCTGAGCGAACAGGTTCTCGGCGGCTTCGATAAGCTGCTGCTTGCCTTCTTCGGAACGCTGCTTGGAGCTCAACGCATACTGGGTGATGAGACGTGCCCACTCGATGCCATGGCCCGGAGTGGCGCCGTACGGCTTGAACTGGTCATCCGGCTTGTCATGGTTGCATTCGAGATCCGGCTGCCAATCGGCGGTGAAATGCTCAGGAATATGCCAGTTATTGTTGGCTGCCCATCCGACCACATGATCGATGATACGACCAGCGCGCTCGCGGTATTCCTCGTTTCCGGTCACATCGGCAACGGCAAGGAATGCTTCGGTGGTGTGCATATTGGCATTGATGCCGCGATAGGAGTCAAGCTCGGTGAATTCCGTGTTCCAAGTATCGACGGCCAGACCGATCTCGTCATCCCAGAAATGCTTGTCGTAGGTTGCCAGAGCCTCTTCGAGCAGCTCGTCCGCGTCCGGGCGGCCGATAAGCTTGGCGGAAGTGGCGGCAAGAATCACGAAAGCGTGGGCGTAGCAGACCTTGCCTGCTTCATGGGTGGAGCCGTCTGCGGAAATGGACGGATACCATCCGCCGTTTTCATCGTCATGCAGCGGACCGCGCAGGCCGGCGATGGCCTTGTCAACCAGTTCTGCGGCGCCCGGCTCGCCGTGCAGGAACCCCAAGGAATACACGTGCGCCATGCGGCAGGTGATCCACGTGTGGATGTTTTGGGTCAGATCCGGATTGCCGGTATCGTCCAGCCAGTAGGAGCCACCCTGCGGGGCGGGGAAATTGTGTCCGAAATGCAGGAGCTCGTTGGTTTCCGCCTCGAGCAGGGCATGGTTTTCTTCGGAGCCGAACACGTAGGCTTCGGGAGAGTAAGTGCAGGTCATCGATCAAGTCCTTCCTTGACGTCGTCTGCTGTGACGTGATAACTAGGTTGATGTATTAACTATGTTAACCACTTAAGCGGTTAATGCAAATCGACACGCGGAATTTGATGGTGGGATTCTGATGATTTGTGATGGGGGAGAGCTGGATTTTTCGTATGTTGATTTGACGAGGTTGTCTTGTGAAGAGGAGTACCTAAAAACGTACCTTGCATGCTGTTTAGGGTGGTAGACAGATGGAATTTGGAAGAGATTAAGCAAGCCGGAGGAGGGATTTTTGCCCACATTTTTTTAGAACATCCGGCACATCGGGGGTAATTTGGAGTAAACCCAGGAATCTTCGAAAACCGTTGGAAATACAAGAAAAGCCGCCATTTCTGGCGGCTTTCAACTCGTGGAGATGCGGGGAATTGAACCCCGGTCCGATAACCGAACCCTCAGTCTTCTACGTGCGTAGTCTGCTGGCCGTGCGGCGGTTTTTCTGCTCCCATCGATATCGCAGACAACTGATGGCGGGCATATCTACAGTAAAAGTCCCTTGCCGGCCCTGTGGCTCAGTCGACAAAGCAAGTCTTCTAAACGACGCTCAGCATCCTTCCAAAGACGAGAAGGAGTGAACGGAGCGGCTGCTCACTGGTTAATCCTGGCGCGAAGCTCAGGCAGCGAGAGCGAACTCAGTGCGGTTAGATTTAGCACTTATTCTTTTGTAGGGGGCATCCACGAGCGGACCCTACGTTCTCGGCACGCTTCCCTGCGACGAACAGGTCACCGTCGAAACCGATCATCCCCAATCTTGAATTATCAAGCACCCGGTGCAAGACCGGACTTTTCAAGATATCATGGAATGTCAATAAGTGCAAATCATCTACCGTAATTCTTGCGCTGTGAGCGAAGCCAAAGCTTAAACTGATAGCCACTCACAGCTTGACGTGAATACCGAAATAATCCATGACCAATTCACAGAACATCATATTGGCCCAGCTGAACCACGGACGGGTATAGGAGTTCGGGTCGTTCGCGTCAAAGCTTTCATGCATGAGATGCGTGCCGGCGTCGGCGGCGACAAGTTGATCAAGAATACGTTCTTTTTCGGCTTTGTCGTGGCTTGTCAATCCTTGCATGGCCATGGCGATCGGCCAAACATAACCTTCTGGCGTATGCGGAGAACCGATGGCATGTGCATAGTCACCCTCGAAATAGTAAGGATTCTCCTGACTCAGTAAAGTATTGCGCGTTTCGAGATACAGCGGATCGTCCGCTTCGCAGAATCCGAGATAAGGTGCCGACATAAGATTCGGCACATTGCTGTCATCCATAAGCAACGCGTTGCCGAGACCGTCCACTTCGTATGCGTAGATAGCGTTTCCGGCCGCATTGCGGATGGTTGCGTGATGGGCAAGACCATCATCGATGGAATGCTGCAGCGCCGCGGCACGACCGGCGATTTCACGATCGTCAAGCACGTCGATGAAAATCCTTTGCACATATCCCATGACCACGCTGGCGAACATGTTGGACGGCACGAGATATGGGTAGACGCAGGCGTCGTCGCTGGGGCGGAATCCGGACCATGTCATGCCGGTGACGGCAAAAGGTCCTCCGGTACCATGGTTGGGCACGCTGTCGCGCGGATCGTCGTTCGGACGGAAGAAGCGGTAATGCGAATTCGAATGGTCAAGCTCGGTTTCGAACACGTCAAGGATTCGACGGATGCCGCTTACAAACGCATCATCGAAATGGCTGGTGGTTCCTGTATTGCGATACAACAGCCACGCCAGCTGAATGGGGTAGCACAGGGAGTCCACCTCGTATTTGCGTTCCCACAACCATGGTCCGAACGAATCGGTCTGATCGTTCGGATCCCAGGTAGCGCCGCTGGGTGTTTCGTTGAACGCGTTTGCGTATGGATCGATATTGATGAACCTGAATTGCTGCCGAACAAGCCCGGTAATAAGCGCGGTGAGCTCGGGATCATCTACGGCTACGGCGAGATATGGTCGGAATTGCGCTGAGGAGTCGCGCAGCCACATGGCAGGTATGTCTCCCGTCAGCAGAAACGTCGTGCCGTCATCATGCCGTCTCACGGTGGTGGTGAGTGTATTGGCGAATCCTGCGTTGAAGTTTTCGGCCCATCTTGCGTGTTCGCCGCCACACAAGTCGGTGATATGCCGCATGAAATCGGAAACTGACTGCGGAATATCGGATTGTGAAGCGGCGTTTGTGGTGTTGCTGGTGTCGTTCATGGCATCATTCTTCGTTGAGGTGCGTATATCGTGACAATCGTGATTGCACCAATTGCGGATTGAATATGGGTATGAAAAACGAGGCCATGATGGCAGACATGGCCTCGTTGATGATGATGAAAGGAAAATCTGGGCTTACTTGCCGGCTTCGGCGAGATAATCCGGAACGCCTTCCACAGGGTAGGTTGGCCAGCCGCCTTCCTTGGTGCACACGTAGGCGGCGGTGTTCACAGCCGCACGATGCGCTTCCTTGAGCGGTGCGCCGCTCAGCAGCTTGCCGGTGAAGGAACCGGAGAAGGAGTCGCCTGCACCAACGGTATCGGCAACCTCGACGTGAGGGGTCAGCAGCGTGGAAACCTCGCCATTCTTGGCGGTGATGGTGCTGAACGTGGCGCCGCCGGTCAGAATGGTGTACTCAAGGTCGAAGCGGTCGATGAACCACTTGCATGCCTCTTCGTCGTTGCACTCAGGAATGGAGAACATGTCGCGCATCATGATCAGCTCTTCGTCGTTGATCTTGAAGATGTTCGCATAGCCGAGCAGTTCTTCGATGAGTTCGTTGGAGTAGAAGTTCGCACGCAGGTTGATGTCGAAGAACTTCAGAGCGCCTTCCTTGGTGTGCTTGAGCAGTTCGACGATGGTGTCGTGGGATTCGGGGGAGCGCAGACCCAAGGTGCCGAAGCAGACGGCGTCGGCCTTGGACACGGCTTCGACGAGCTCGTCGGTGAGCTTGATGTGGTCCCAAGCCACGTTTTCGACGATGGTGTATTCCGGAATGCCGTTGGTCAGGGCCACGTCAACCGTGCCGGTCGGGTATTCGTTGGTCTGCACCAGCGTGTTGATGCCGGCCTTGTGAGCGTCGGAGAGCAGTTCGGTACCCAGCTCGTCGTTGCCGACGGCGCTGATGGCGAAGCTTTCCGCGCCGTTCTGGGACGCATGGTATGCGAAATTGACGGGTGCGCCGCCGGCACGCTTGCCGGTGGGGAGCATATCCCACAGGATTTCGCCGAGAGAAATGACGATTGGCTTGGACATGGTGTTCCTTTCTTTGGTTGTGGCGTGCTATGCGACGTCAAAGAACATCGAAGGATGTTCCAGAAAATTGGTGATGGCCACGGCCGCGGCGCCGCTGACGGTGGCGTCCGTTGGGAGGTTGGACAAGGTGATTTTGGTATCGTGCCCGACTTCGGGGATGGTACGTTCCCGAACGACTTTTTTGACCTCGTCAAGCAAGGGCTGTCCGGCTTGGGAGATGATGTCGCCGAGTACGATATGCGTCGGATTGAAGGCGTTGATGATATTGACCGCGCCATATCCGATATATCGAGCGACCTCGGAAGTCAGATCCATGGCCGCTTTGTCTCCTGCCGCAGCTTTGGCGAACAGCGCGGTGCATGCCTGCGCGTGCGTCATTGCCTCGCATCCGGGCACAATGCTCGGCTGTTCGTTGAGCCGTTCGTGGATTGCGTTGGCTGAGCAGTAACGTTCCAGGCACCCGATATTGCCGCAGTCGCAAGGCTTGCCGTTGACGTCAACGGAGATGTGTCCGATTTCGGTGGCCGTGCCGTGCGCGCCGTAATAGATCGAACCATTGTCGATGATGCCGAGGCCGATGCCCTCGCCAAGCAGATAGTAGGCGAGCGATCCCTCGGACAGTTCCGGGTTGAACAGGAACTGCGCCAAGGCGCCTGCGCGTGCGTCCTGTTCAACGAATACGGGTACGTTGAACGCTTCGCTGAACTCCTTGATGAAGTTGACCTGCCGCCAACCCTGCATGGATGAGACGAGCGCGGTGCGACCTTCCTCCACCAGATACGGACCGGGAACGGCCATGCCGACGGCTACGATGCTCGAATCGTCCGCAATGAGCTGTCGTACGGTGGCCCGGATCTGTTCTACCGTTTCGGGAATATGCTCCTCGTCAACGGTGGGCAGGTCGGTGAGGGAAATACGATTGCATTTCAGGTCGAACACTGCGATCTGCACCAGACTTCGTGCGAATTTCACGCCGACGACATGGTATTTCGCGCAATTGAGATTCAGGCCGATGGAACGACGATTCTTATCGCCTTCCATGTCTCCGGTTTCTTCGATAACGTCTCGGAACAGTAGTTTTGCGGTAATTTTCGTAATGGCCGCGGGTGTGAGTTCGATGGCTTTGGCGATTTGCGCACGTGAGCTGATGCCGTTGTGGTAGAGGTATTGCAGAATTCTGGAACGATTGTTTTCTGAAATCGATGATTGCTGAGCGCTGTAACTACTCATGACACCTCCTTGCGCCAGTGCACGGACCCTTCGTTGAACTAGTTGATATATTAACGCCGTTAATTAGTTGATGCAAGTTCCGTCTTTCGGCGTGTCACGAGGACCGTCGATTCTCAATATGGGATTCGCTGTCTCATTATTTGACACACTCTTTTCGGAAAAAAATTAACTGCAAAACCGTTGTGATTGCTGAGTTTTCGTTGCATCGAGAAAGGGTGATGTCGCAAAATGAGCTTCCGTGAAATGTTTCGCTAACAAAGTGTGCCCTACCCTTATGGCACGTCGTTTTGGAGTACCAATTACGACAGCAGGAAGAGAAAGGATTCCATAGTGAATCACAAGAAGATTATGGCTGCGGCTGTTTCGATTGCCGCACTGGCCTCGCTCGCGGCATGCGGCGGCGTAAAGGATAGCGGTTCCGCATCGGGGGATGCGGATGTCATTACCGTCGGCACCACGGACAAGGTTACTAGCGTTGACCCTGCCGGCTCCTATGACAACGGTTCCTATGCCGTTCAAATCAACGTGTTCCCGTTCCTGTATGCGCAGGACTACAACACCTCTGAACTGTCTCCGGACATCGCTGCGGATGACGGTACCTGGAGTGACGACGGCACTGAGTTCACCGTTAAGATCAAGTCTGGCCTGAAGTTCGCCAATGGTCACGACCTGACTTCGTCCGATGTCAAGTTCTCCTTCGACCGTGTCAACACGATCAACGATGAGAATGGTCCGAGTTCGTTGCTGGCCAACATCGAATCCATCGATACGCCAGATGACACCACTGTGGTGTTCCATTCCAAAGTCAAGAACGATGTGACCCTCAAGCAGGTGCTTTCCAGCCCGGCTGGTCCGATTGTCGACGAAGAGGTCTTCTCCGCCGACAAGCTCACTGATGCTGACACCATCATCAAGGAGAAGGCTTTCGCCGGTCCGTACATTCTGACCTCCTACAAGGCCAATGAGGTTGCAGGCTACTCCAAGAACGACTCTTATCAGGGTCTGACCCCGGCCAAGAACAGCACTGTTCAGGTCAAGTACTTTGCCGATTCTTCCAACCTGAAGATGGCCGTGCAGCAGGGACAGGTCGACGTGGCCTACCGTTCTCTGACTCCGACCGACATCGATGATCTGTCCAAGGATTCCAAGGTCAAGGTCGTCAAGGGTCCGGGCGGTGAGGAACGCTTCCTGGTCTTCAACTTCAACATCCAGCCGTACGGCACCAAGTCCGATGAACCGAATGCCGACAAGGCCAAGGCTGTGCGTCAGGCCGTTGCTAACCTCATCGACCGCGAGGAGTTGGCGACCAAGGTCTATAAGGACACGTACACCCCGATGTACTCCTACATTCCGGACGGTTTAGTTGGTCACGAAGACACCTTCAAGACCGCGTATGGTGACGGCAACGGCAAGCCGAGCGCCGACAAGGCCAAGAAGGTTCTTGAGGACGCAGGCGTTTCCACTCCGGTTGAGCTCAAGCTGCAGTACAATCCGGACCACTATGGATCCTCTTCCGCCGACGAGTATGCGGCTCTCAAGGCTCAGCTCGAGGAGGGTGGTCTGTTCAAGGTCGACCTGCAGTCCACCGAATGGACCCAGTACAACAAAGACCGTGTTGTTACCGAGGACTCTGATGGATCCTACCCGGTCTACCAGCTCGGCTGGTTCCCGGATTACTCCGACCCGGATAACTATCTGTCTCCGTTCTTCCGTGACGGCAACTTCGTGAACAACGCTTACTCCAACTCCGAAATCAACGATTTGATTATGGAGCAGGCTGGTGAAACCGACGAAAGCGCCCGTGAGGATCTGCTCAAGAAGATTCAGACCCTTGAAACCGAAGACCTGTCCACCATCCCGCTGCTGCAGGGTGCGCAGGTTGCAGTTACCGGCGCCAACGTGAAGGGTGTTGTGCTCGACGCTTCCTTCCGTTTCCGTTTCGCATCTGTCACCAAGGCGTGATGTGTGCGGATGTGCGGCATGACCTGCCGCAGCCTGCATAGAAAACCACTGGGGATCCTCGGTCTATGGCCGGAGGTCCCCATTTCCCGAATTATCTGCCTGAAACGGCGCAGTGATTCGATATTGTTGTAAATCAAAGCCGTACAGGCTTCTTATCAAGGAGCATCGCGTGTCAGACACAGCAGCTCCGGCCGTCTCTCAGGAGGCGAAGCCGAAACAAGCCAAAAAGAATCATTTGTCAGGCGGATTTTTCCGTTTCGTCCTGACTCGATTCCTGCTCATTATTCCAACCGTTTTCATTCTCGTCACCGTCGTGTTTTTTGTGATGCGAGCTACAGGCGATCCTATTTCTGCGGCATTGGGTGGTCGTCTTACCCCTGACGAGTTGCAAAAGCGTGTTCATGCGGCCGGCTACGACCGTCCTCTTATTGTGCAATATATCGATTACCTTGGGGGTTTGCTCCATGGGGATCTCGGCACTACGTTGACTGATAATCAGCCGGTTATCAGCATTCTTGTTCATTACGGATCAGCGACTTTCGAGTTGGCGCTCCTATCGCTCATTGTTGCTTTGATCGTAGGTATCGGCTTAGGTCGTGTAGCTGCGTGCAGACGCGATCACGCTGCCGATGCAGGCATTCGAACCTTTGCCATTCTGTGCTACGCCACCCCCGTGTTCTTCTTGGGATTGGTCCTGAAACTCATTTTCGCCATCTGGCTGAACGTGTTGCCGGCATCCGGTCGATGCTCGTTGTCTTCGGAAATGCAGTTCACCCGACTCGTCTCTCCGACCGGCTTCTACATTATCGATGCACTGCAGTTGGGTGATATGAGCGTGCTGGCCGACGTGTTGCGTCACGCCGTACTTCCTGCGCTGGCGTTGGGATTGCTCACCGCAGGCGTGTTTATTCGTTTGGTGCGCACCAATGTGATTTCCACCTACAATTCCGGCTATGTCGAGGCTGCGCGTTCGCGTGGCGTCGCCGAAAAACGTCTGCTCAGCAAGCACGCATGGAGGCCGGCGCTTATTCCAATCATCACCGTTATGGGCATGCAGATCGCATTGATGCTCGCCGGCGCGGTGCTTACCGAAACCACCTTCGAATGGAAGGGACTCGGATTCATGTTGTCCCAATATCTGAAAGCGCGTGACTTCGTAGCTGTGCAGGGCATTGTGATTCTGATCGCCATCATCGTGGCCGTCGTCAACTTCATCGTTGACGTTATCGCCGCGTTGGTGGATCCGAGAGTGAGGTACTGACATGACTGCATCAGCAAATAACGTCACCGTCCCGGGTGACACTCGTCTGAACGATCTCAAAGTCAACAGGAAAGCTCCGTTCTGGGCCAAGATTCCGATCATCAAGGAGCTTCGCGTAGCGGTCGGCTGGCAGAAAGGCATGCTGATTACCGGCCTGTTGCTCACGGCGTTCTTCCTGCTCGTGGCCTTGTTCGCGCCCGTAATTGCACCGTACGGCTATGCGCAGCTCAAAGATGCCAATGGAGTTTCATTCCCGGCCCAGGCAGCACCCTCATCCGAGCATATTTGGGGTACCACCGCAGGTGGTTATGACGTGTTCAGCCGTGTGATTTGGGGCTCTCGTACCGCGGTCATTGCGATTGTGATCGCTGTGCTGCTTTCTATTTTCGCGGGTGTATTGCTCGGTTTGGTTTCCGGATATTTCGGTGGTTGGGTGGATCGTGTGCTTGTCATGATCGCCGACGCCATCTACTCTTTCCCCTCGCTGCTGCTTGCGATTCTGATGGCCATTATGATTTCCGGCGGTCAGTCTGGTCTGTGGAGTGGCATTCTCGCTTCGGGTATCTCCATCACCGTGGTCTATATTCCGCAGTATTTCCGTACCATTCGATCCGAGGTCATTCGAATCAAGGAATCCGCTTACGTTGATTCCGCTCGCGTGGTGGGCGCGTCGACATGGCGCATCATGACCAAGCACCTTCTTAAGAACTCCACCAGAACGTTACCGGTTATTCTGACGTTGAACTCGTCCGAAGCGATTCTGACTCTTGCGGGATTGGGCTTCCTCGGATTCGGCATCGAACCTACCGCAGCCGCTGAATGGGGTTACGATCTGAATCGTTCCGTGTCGGATGTAACCGCGGGCATTTGGTGGACCGCAGTGTTCCCAGGTATCGCCATCGTATTGATTGTTCTGGGTATCACCTTGGTGGGCGAATCCCTCAATGACCTTGCCGACCCGCGTCTGCGTGCACGCAAATCCGCTGGTGAGGTGGTTGGATCCATCGAAGATACTTCGGTTGATCCCAGCCAGAAGCCGGGCGTTCGCAACGAGGTGATAGCCGAGCTCGCGGCCGCCAAGAATCCAATGGGAGCCAGCGATCAGCCAGTGACCGTTACGGATCGCGACCCGTCATTTACCGCCTCCGAATGGGGCTCCAAGGAAGAAGAGTGACGCAATGAGTGACGAACAAACCAATCTTGCGCAAGTCAAGGATCTGAGCGTTTCCTTCATGACCGACGCAGGATCCATCAAAGCCATCGACAAGATTAGCTTCACCATCCCACGCAAAACCGTGGTGGGTGTGGTTGGCGAATCAGGTTCCGGAAAATCCGTGACCGCACGTTCGATTATCAAGCTGTTGCCGGAGACGGCAACCACTTCCGGCGCGATTTATCTGTCGAACCGTGAAGGCAATGAGCAGCTTGACGTACTGTCTCTTTCCGGAGAAGATCTGCGCCGTATGCGCGGATCAGAAGCGGCCATGGTGTTCCAGGAACCTAATTCGGTACTTAATCCGGTGTACACCATCGGATGGCAAATCGAAGAGGGACTTCGCGCGCACGGCATGAAAGACAAGAAGGAGCTTCGTGCCAAGTCCGTGGATATCCTCAAAAAAGTAGGCATTCCTGATGCCGAAACTCGAATTGACTACTATCCGCATCAGTTCTCGGGCGGCCAAAAACAACGTATCGTCATCGCCATGGCGTTGGTGCTCAATCCAGGTCTGATTCTGGCTGACGAACCGACTACCGCGCTCGACGTGACCGTGCAGGCAGAAATTCTTGACTTGTTGCGTCTTGCCCGCGACGAATTCGGCGCCTCCGTGCTGATTATCACCCATAATATGGGTGTGATCGCCGATATCGCCGATGAAGTGGTGGTCATGTATCGAGGTCATGTGGTCGAGCAGGGAAGCGTCGAACAGATCTTCTACTCGCCGAAAGACGATTACACCAAGCGGTTGCTCGCGGCCGTGCCGCGTATCGGGCAGAAACTGGTCGTTCGTGATGAGCAGGGCAAGGTGATTGAACGCAGCAAGGATTGGCATGACCAACCCATTGCCGTCGAGGCCAAGGGACTGACTATCACCTATCCTGGGCATTTGACGCAGCCTGATTTCAAGGCGGTCAATGGTATTGATTTCACTATTCACCGTTCCGAAGTGCTGGGATTGGTCGGCGAATCCGGTTCCGGCAAATCCACTACCGGTCGTGCCATCGCGGGTTTGCAGAAAGTGTCCGGCGGCTCCCTGAACGTGTTGGGTGTGGAAATGAACGGTGTCAAGGAACGTCAATTCAAACCCAAGCGTGCTGATATTGGTTTTGTGTTCCAAGATCCGGGTAGTTCATTCAATCCGCTGATGACCATCGCGGAGAATGTGGCAGAACCGCTGATCGTGCATAAAAAGTACTCGTCTGTGTCGGAAGCGAGCGACTATGTGGGAGATCTGCTCGAAATGGTGCAGTTGCCGCGTGCATATATGAACCGGTTCCCGCATGAGCTTTCCGGCGGTCAGCGTCAGCGTGCCTCCTTGGCACGAGCGCTGGCGCTTAAGCCGAGCCTGCTGATCGCCGACGAGCCGACTTCTGCATTGGATGTGTCGGTACAGGCGAAGGTGTTGGAGCTGTTCAAGAAACTGCAGGCGGAAATAGGTTTCGCATGCCTGTTCATCACCCATGATCTTGCCGTGGTCGATATGCTGGCCGATCGCATTATGGTGATGCATAAGGGCGAGATTGTGGAACATGGTGATGCCGATCAGGTTATGAATAACCCGCAGAATCCCTACACGCAGAAGTTGTTGGCATCGCTGCCGGTGCCTGATCCGCGTGAACAGCGAAAACATCGCGCCCAGCTGCACGAGTTGCTCGCCAAAGGAATTTGATTCCGAAGTGAGTTTCGTGGCTTCCTGACATACACAAGAGCTGGTGTGACGGTTCATGATCGTCACACCAGCTCCTAGTTTATATATTCAATTGTGACTGTATTCAGCGAATCGCACCGTTGAAGGAGAATTGCGCGTGTGCGTCGCCGTTCGCCTTGTTCTTGAGGTACTCACGCACGTAGCCCATGCGTTCCACTGTGGTGTCGGCCAGGGGTCGAGGCAGGTCATCAGGGGAGAACCAACCCACGTTGAGGCTTTCCTCGTCACCTACGAACGGTTCGGCATTACCATTCGGATCGGGCTTGCACACGAACAGGTGATCCATATACATGGTGTTGTCGCCGTTCGCATACGTAAGCACCTTGCGGGAAGACTTCACCGACACCAAATCGGTGACGATAACATCCACGCCAGTCTCTTCCTTGACCTCACGCGCCACCGTGTCGGCAGGTTCCTCGCCAGGCTCATTAATGCCATACACCATGGCCCACTCGCCGGTATCGGAACGCCTGCCAAGAAGCACACGACCTTGCTCGTCTTCAACATAGCCGGAGACGCCCATCAGCCACAGGAGATCGTGACCGACTTTCTTGCGTAACTCGAGAATGAATTCAGGCGTTGGCATATCAGGCCTTTGCACCTTCGGCAGCCATGCTGGCCATCCACTCTTCGACCTCATCGATCTGCTTTGGAATGCCGGCGGAAATCCATTCCGGACCATCCTCAGTCATCAGTACATCATCCTCAACGCGAATGCCGATGCCGCGATACTCCGGCGGAATCAACAGATCATCCTCACGGAAATACAGACCCGGCTCAATCGTGAAAATCATGCCAGGACGAATCGCAGCACCCTGATACGACTCATAACGTGCCTGAGCGCAATCATGCACATCCAAACCAAGATGATGGGCCACACCACAGGCGAGCCAACGGCGATGCTGCTGTCCTTCCGGAGAAAGCGACTCCTCGACATCGACCGGAAGAATGCCCCAATCATGCAGACGCTCGGCGATCACACGCATGCACGCATGATGAATGTCGGAATACGTGGCACCCGGCTTGGCAGCTTCAAAACCAGCCTGCTGGGAGTCCAAAACCGCCTGATACAGCTTTTTCTGGAAATCAGTGAACTTCCCGTTGGTCGGGAACGTGCGCGTGATATCGGCCGTATACAAGCTATTGACTTCCACGCCGGCATCAATCAGCAGCAGATCGCCGGACTCCACGGTACCGGTGTTACGCATCCAATGCAGAATCGGCGCATGAGCGCCGGAAGCGATGATCGTATCGTAGCCGACCTCATTGCCTTCCTCACGGGAAATGGCATTGAACGCGCCTTCCAGCATACGTTCCGAACGAGGCTTGTCGAGCGACGACGGCAGCTTGCGCAGAATATTGTCGAAACCATGCTTGGTTGCGGCAACGGCCTTGCGCATCTCACGAATCTCATATTCGTCCTTGCACATGCGAGCCTCGGCGGCAAACTCATGAAGCTTGTCATCGGCATGCGTATTGCCATCCGGATCGGCGAAGCCATTCGCCTCGCGAATATCCTCCACCATTTCGGTGATCTGCGGATCAGCCTCGCGAATCACACGCACACGCACGGCACCAGCTTCAGAACCGACATCCTTGCTCAGTGCGTCAGCCAACTGCGCAATGTCATTGGTCTCAATACCGGTCATTGCAGTCATCTCCTGCAAGCCGGCACGAGGTCCAACCCAATATTCGCCATAATGGGCATTCATGAAAAAGTCCTGCGTGTAATGGTTCGCACGCGGAGCCACAAACAATTCCGGCACATGCGTCTTGCCGGCCGCAGCCTCCGGAGAATCGGGATCAACCGGATTCAACACCAGCACGGCACCGGCTTCGTAGTCTTCACCCAAACCGGTGTAATACGAAAACGTCGTATCCGGACGGAACGCATAATCGCAGTCGTTGTTGCGCGCCTTCGGCTGACCGGCCGGGATCACAATACGCTCTCCGGGAAAAGCCTTACCCAGCGTGTCAAGACGAGCCTGAATGTAATGGGAAGACTCCAACGGTTCAATAACCGGCTCATTATCATCCCAACCGGTGGTCATGAACTCCTTGAACGCCTCGGAACGCGGGCGCAGCGAACGATTGTTCACACGGTCGCTCATCGCCTGATCAGGGCCGGGAGCGCTGGACTGCTCCATGGCTTCATACTCCTTGTCTTTATCGGTAATGACTTCGTTCATCACATCTCCTGAATATGGTCGTCCATGCTTACGCAATTACCGCAAACCATCCTATAACTTTTTGCGCCGCGCAACGTTCATGCAAGCACATAGAATAAGGGAGATTGAGTGAGCAATCCCAAGGTAGGGGAGGAATCCGAAAGAATATGTCATTCGAACATCCGAATCGCAACAATGAAAGCATGATCGACGTCGAACGCGACATCATGAGCCGCCCATCAGAGCGCAATACCACCAATCTTGACCTGCAACGCATGAAGATGATCCTCGACATCATGGGACATCCCGAGCAGTCGTTCCGTGTGATTCACATCACCGGAACCAACGGCAAAGGATCTACCGCGCGCATGGCCGAGGCGATCTGCCGTGCCTACGGCATGCGAACCGGTTTATACACGTCACCGCATCTTGAACATGTCAACGAGCGCATCGCCATCGACGGCCAGCAGCTTTCCGACGACGATTTCGTTGATACCTGGGATCAAATCAAAGACCTTGTAGCCATGGTCGACATGAAGATGGAAGAACTCGACAAGCCAAAAATGAGCTTCTTCGAAGTGCTCACCGCCATGGCCATCTGGAAGTTCGCCGACGCTCCGGTCGATGTGGCCATCGTGGAGGTCGGTATGGGCGGCCGCTGGGATGCCACCAACGTGCTCGATGCCGATGCGGCCATTATCGGACCGATCGACATGGATCATATGGCATGGCTTGGCAATACCGTGGAACAGATCGCATCCGAAAAAGTCGGCATTATCAAGCCGGGCTGCACCGCGGTCATTGGGCGTCAACCGCATGAAGAGGCCGTCATGCCGATTATCGAGGAAGCGGCGAGGCAGAACCATGCCAATCTGGTGAGGGATGGCGTCGAAGCGGAAGTTGTGACCCGCATTCCGGCAGTCGGCGGTCAGGTTGCGACCCTGCGTACGCCGAATGGCACGTACGCGGAAGTGCCGATCGCCAAATTCGGCGAACATCAGGCCCATAATGCGCTCGCGGCCCTGTGCGCGGCGGAAGTGGTGATTCCCGTCAACGGTGCGCTTGACGGTGATCTTGTGGCTGAGACGTTGAGCACGGTGAGGATTCCAGGCCGCATCGAGCAGATTCGCACATCGCCAACGATCATTCTGGATGGCGGGCATAATGTGAATGCGGCAGAATCGTTGCGTGCCGCGATTGAGGAAAATTACGATTTCCAACAACTCGTCGGCGTGATCGCCATGATGGGAGACAAGCAGGTCGAAGAGTATTTGGGCGTGCTCGAACCATTGCTGAGCCATGTGGTTGTCACTGAAAACTCGTGGCGTGATCGTGTGATGCCCGCGGAAGACCTGAAAACGGTTGCTGAACGCGTGTTTGGTGCGGAAAGGGTTACGTGTGTTCCTGAACTGCCGGATGCCATTCAGGAGGCTGTTAATATGGTTGACGCCGATGATGAGCTTGGTGTTGGCTATGGTCACGGTGTGCTGATTTGCGGTAGCTTCACTACGGCTGGCGATGCGCGTCTCATGCTGGAAGAGAAGGTCAATCCCGATTTGAAGAAGCCGAAGTCGGAACGTGTCTTCCAGGAGGCTGTTGAGCCGGAACCGCGTAAGGATCAGGACGAGGCGGATCTCGATTTCGAATCCGATGCCAATCCTGATTTCGATATCAACGATTTCGGCAGTGTCGGTCCGGATCTTGCTGAAGATGAAGATGCTGATGCTTCCGAAGTTGAGCATGCGGATGCTGCATCCTCTGAAGATGTGCGGTAATCGCATATATGCATGGCGATGATGGAGCGTCGGTTGTTGTCGACGGTCCATCGATCCAACGATCTGTGATGCAATACGAAGGAGGATGCGGCGATATCGATTCGCTGCATCCTCCTTCGTACGATATTTCGCGCTATCCGTCGTGGGGCGCGATTATTACTTGCGCAGTTTGCGACGCAGCGACTGCAGCAGCGTGAGCGAACGATAGAATGCCTTCTTGACCGGAATGTCACGACCTGCGGAAATCTGTGCGATGTTTTCGGAGAATTTCGTCTTGAATCCGTTCAGACTCTTCAATGAAGGCGCGAAATCGTTGCCGATACCCATCAAATCGAGCACTGTGCAACCTTGCTCGCCAAGCGTGCAGCATATAACGTAAATCAGCTTGTCGGGAACATGCTGGCGCATGATTTCCGTACGCATGCACGCATAGTAATAGACCGCGTGATCGCCGTTGATGGTAACGATGGACCATGCCACAACCTTGCCGTCGATACGTGCCGCGAATACGCGCGCATGATCAGGACCAAGATTGCTGATCATATCGACATAGTCGCTCATCGGAGCGGGGGAGAATCCGTCACGGTTGGCGGTATCAACCATGACCTCGTAGTATTCGGAAAAATCAGCCATCGCCTGCGCGGTCTCATCGGCGCAAACGGCGGGGCTCTCCCTCAACGCCTTACGCACGTCGCGGCGGCCACGCTTCTTCATGCGTGTAAGAATCGCCTCATCGCCACCGGTGATGTCCACATACACGGTCTCGTTGTAAGGAACGGTGGAAAGCACCGGGAACGAGCCCTCGAAATTCCACAAGTCGATACGCAGGAACACAACGTTTTTATCGCGTTTGCGTACGTCCTCAACAAGCAGGTCACGAACCTGTGCTTCCAGCTGCGCGGAAGGCTTGTCAAGCCAAGCCGGACCATGAACGGACCTCAAATAGTGGTAGCCATGGGTTTCGTAATCGATGAGTGCGATGAATGCGATTGGAGCGCCGTCCTGCTTCACCACATACGCACCCCACGGCGTACGTCCGTCAATGGTGTTCTGGTATTTGGCCCATACCGCGGTCTGTTCGATGGGCAGGGTAAGACCCGCCTGCACAGCCTGCTGTTCCATGGTGGCTGCGTCGGTGAATTCAAGAGTGATCATGATTGTTGGATTGTTCCTTATGGTTGGTGATTACTCGATGATGGTTGGCTGTTGCTGCAGGTCAGGCAAGTCCAAAAATACGTTTCACAATATGGTCGTCGCCTTCGAAGGGAATATGCTTGCCGTGGTCTTTGAACCAGCGCTCGTTGCCTTTGCCGATGATAAGGATGATATGGAGGCGGTCGGGATCCTTGCGATCGATTACTACGGTCGATTCCACTGCTTCCGTACGGTCGAGAATGATCCTCGCATCCAGATCGGGATTGGTGACACTGCCGAGCATGTCTTGGCAGATGTGTTCCACAGGCTCGTCATCCGTGTCTTCGAAGGTGAGAATCAGATGGTTGATGCGATTCTGCGCGGCCCTGACGATTTCCGATCTGCGATCGTACGCTTTATTGCCTGCGGATCCAGTGACCAGCGTGACTTCAGGATCGTCCTTGCCGTAGCGTTGGTCGACATAGTCGAGCAACGCCGTTACGGAAGCATAATTGTGCGCATAATCGACGATGGCGATGGTATTCGACTTCGTATCGTGGAAATGCTCCATACGACCGGCGATACGTACCGGTTCCATATTGTGCAGCGTTTCCTTCGTGGTGGTTTCATGGAAATCGAATCCAATGGCATGCGCAATGGCAATGGCTGCGGCGGCATTCGCATAATTGAAATCGCCATCCAATTGCAAGCTGAGCGATCCAATCTGTTCGCCTTCCACCGCAATGGCGAATCGGCTATGGTCGGCGGATTCCGGCCATGCGGTCACATCCGCGGCCGATGCTTCGCCAAGAGCGAACGCGGTGATGGGAATATCGGCGATTGCAGCATCCTGACGAATAAGATCGGCGTGTGCGCATGCCGTGCCGAGAACCAAGGAACGACAATTCTTTACGATCTGACGTTTGCAGTGGAAGTAATCCTCGAATGTCGGATGCTCGATGGGGCTGATATGGTCCGGGCTGATATTGAGGAATGCGGCGACGTCGAAAGTAAGTCCGAAAACACGATCGACTTTGTACGCCTGCGACGAAACCTCCATAACTAGGTATTCCATGCCGTTATCAGCGGCTTCGCGCATCATGCGGAACGCATCCATGGACTCCGGGGTGGTCAAATCGGACTCGGCATAGGTATGTCCGTCAAGGCAATTGTCGACGGAGGAGAACAATGCGCATTTGCCGCCGGAGCAGCCGTTGAGCATGGCTTGCGTGAGGTAGGCGGTAGTGGTTTTTCCCTTGGTTCCGGTAATGCCGACGACTTTCAGTTGGTCCTGCGGGTACCCATAGAATGCCGCGGACAGCAGACTCATAGCTTTGCGCGCGTCATTCACGATGAGTCCCGGAGCTTTCGTCGTCGCGGAGAAATCGTTTTCCGCAACGTATGCGGCAAGACCGCGATCATCGATGCCATCGAGATATTCCGCTTTGAAACGGCCTTTGCAGCATAGGAGCGTGTTAGATACGACCTGCCTAGTGTCGTAGGTGATTGAACCGAATGGCTTGTCGAATCCGTTGACGGCCTGCGCGTCAAGCGTCCAGTCGTCTCCTTGGATGATTTCGCGCAGCAATCCATACTCACTGAGCAGACGTGCTGCTGATGCCAGAGTCAAAGCCATATTTCGTGTTCTCCCTGTTCTTCGGATACCGAACAGCCATTCTACCTTCAGCTATGTGCATGGCATGTGGAAGTCGATGTGATTACAATGAAGCTGTGACTGAAGTACGAACGGAAACCATGGCAAGCAGAAGGGCGCGTTTTGAAAAACTTGCCATGCCTGTGGTTGATGCGCTGTACCGGCAGGCGATGAAGCTGACCAACGATCCCGACGACGCCCAAGATTTGGTGCAGGATACTTTCGAACGGGGGTTCAAGGCGTTCGACTCCTTTCAGGAGGGAACGAATTTCGCCGCATGGATGACGACCATCGAGCGCAACGCCTACTTCAACCAATACGCCAAAGCCAAGCGCAGACCGCAGCGAGCCAACGATTCCACCGGCGAATACGACGATTGGGACATCTATTCGGCTTCCGAGCATTCACCGGAAGAGCTTAAATCGGCGGAACAGGAATATTTGGACGCTTACGCGCCTGAAGAAATCATGGCGGCGCTCGCCAAGCTTTCGCCGGAACGCCGTCAGGTGTTCATCGATGCTGCTATCGACGGCAAATCATACCAGCAGGTAGCTGACGAACAGGGCGTGAAAATCGGTACGGTGATGAGCCGTCTCAATCGCGCGCGTACGCAGTTGAAACGAGAACTTGCCAACTATGCGAAGGAACGTGGCTATGCCACGGCAGGGAAGGGCAGAGCATGAGTGAATCGATCGAACGGCATATCACCACTGTCGCCGCCAGCGAGGACGGCACTGTGACACAGGTGACGCATACCAGCGTGCGCGTTAGCACCTCCGGTGATTGTTTCGACCCCGAACGTTGCTGCGACGAGCGTGAACGGGCATTGATCGCGGCCATGCGTGCGTATTTGCGTCCGCAGCATGCCCCGCAGAGTCTTATCGACCGCCTTGAGGCAACGCTCGACCATTGTTGTGGAGAGCGGTGAGCAAGCCGATGAGGGTATGAGAAAACCCCGCCGATCATAACGATTCAGCGGGGTTTTCGATGCTCTGTAGCGTTATTCACGCTGGCAGGGATCAGGCGTTTGGACGCTTGCCGTGATTGGCGGCCTTCTTACGACGATCCTTACGCTTACGTCCGCGCATGCCCATGATTGGACTCCTTTACTTACGATTAATAAGCCTTCGGGATTATCGCACACGAGCGAGACGTTTGCCAAATCCGGTGTTCGATAGGTGGCCACTTAGACTTATCCGTCGGGTTTTTATATGACCGGAATCAGCCGGTTTAACCGACTGGATCACTCGATCACGCTCACTCGCATGTTTACTCGGCCATACCGAGGAACAGCGAGGTGCTGGTGGTTTCGCCCGGCTTGATCACGATCAGCTCGTTGCCTGTGTTGAACGCGTTGGCGTAGGCGGTCTGTGGCTCCACGGCAACGCCGGCAGGATGCTGGAATGCGGGGAACTTGGTACCGGTGCACACCTGGAACGAAGTGATGGTTTCATCGCCGCCAACACGGACCTTCTTGCCATCGGCGCGGGTGAACACTGCCGTGACGGAACCGTCTTCGGCATGCTCCAGATCGGTCCATGCATCGTCGAACGGCTGCTCGGTAAGTAGGGTGTCTTCGCGCAGGTCGTATTTGGTGCCGTCAACCGGCTCGGTGCCGGTCGGAATGAGGTTTTCATCTACGGTGACATGCGTGCGAGCCGGTAGCGTAAGGCTGCACTTGGCGTTGTGCTCGTCGATTTCGTCGCCATAGCCGTTGAGGCTGTTGGCAAGCCACGGGTGAATGGCCAAAGCCCACGGCGCGTTCGTGTCGCCGTTATTGTAGGCGCTGACGGTCAGATGCATGCCGTCGTCGGCGAGGCTGTACGTGGCGGTGACATATAGATCAAACGGGTAGCCGACCATGTTGGGGGAACGCCAGGCGAGGGTCACTGCGTCTTCGGCAAGCGAAATCAGCTTCCAGAACGAGCGGTATCCGTAGCCGTGGATGGCGGTGTTGCGGTCATGCTCATCGATCGGCAGCGAATAGGTCTTGCCTTCGAACGTGTACTCGCCACCCTCGATGCGATTCGGGAACGGAATGAGGATCTGGCCGTGGCAGCAGGTCACCAGATCGTCCGGACCAAGGGCGACCGTCAGATCTTCGCCCTTATAGGTCAGCTTGCGCATCGTTGCGCCGAGTTCGGTGATGACGGCTTCATAGTCGCCATGGGAGATGGAGAATTGCTGTCCGGTGCGGGCAGGCAGATTGATGCAGGTCATAGTCACTCCATAGTGCCGTTGGATATGTTCCGGTAACGGTAGCGTTACCGCTAACACCACAGTCTACCTGTTTTATGCCGTATGGCGATGCCGTTTCTCCGGCGTGCCGCCCATGCTTTAGTATTGATGAGGTTTTCACGAAGTGACGAAAGGCGGCCATCATGACCAAGCGTATCGTACTGGCGGATCCACGTGGCTTTTGCGCGGGCGTTGACAGGGCGATTCTGACTGTGCAGACGATTCTCAAAGCTGCCAATACGTCTCGCAATGATGGTCTGCCGCCGGTGTATGTACGCCGTCAGATTGTGCACAACAAGCATGTCGTTGAGGAATTGTCGGCTCAGGGTGCGGTGTTCGTACAGGAATTGGATGAGGTTCCCGATGCCGCGGCTTCCGCGGGAATTCCGATTGTCTTTTCTGCGCACGGCGTGTCTCCTGAGGTGAAGGCTGAAGCTTCAGCTCGGGGCATGCATATCGTTGATGCTACATGCCCTTTGGTGAGCAAAGTGCACCGTGAAGTGTTGCGTTTCGTCAAAGAAGGGTACGAGATCATCTACATCGGACACAACGGCCATGATGAAGCCGTTGGCGTGGTCGGTGAATCCCCGGAACATGTGCACCTCATCGAACATGAATCGGATGTCGATTCGCTCGAGTTTTCTTCGGATGCGAAATTGGTGCTGCTTTCGCAGACCACATTGAGCGTGGATGAGACGGCGGGCACGATCGCTGCGTTGAAAGAGCGTTTCCCCTGGCTTGAGATGCCTCCGAATTCCGATATCTGCTATGCCACATCGAATCGGCAGGCCGCGGTCAAGTTGGTTGCCGAGCAGTCTGATTGCGTGGTGATCGTTGGTTCGGCGAATTCGTCGAATTCCGTTCGTCTGATGGAGGTTGCGCAGGAGGGGCTGAACACGCGTTTCGATGGCGTGCCGAATGGTCCTCACGGAAAGGCCTACCGCGTGGATGATGCGTCCGAGCTTGATCCTGCGTGGTTTGAAGGCGTTGAATCCGTGGGGATTTCGTCGGGAGCATCCGTGCCTGACGAATTGGTGTCAGGCGTTATCGAAGCGCTGGAACAGCGTGGTTTCGATGATGTGACCACCATCGAAACCATTAAGGAGAACATGCATTTCGTGCTCCCCAGTGAGCTTCGTAAGAAACCAGCCTGCTGACCGGCTTCTATTACCGGTGATTACCAGGTGCCGATAGGTGCGGCTATGCCGTCAAGCACCTTGAGCAGATCATTGGGATTGATGCCGATCGAAAAGCCGCGTTTGCCTCCCGACAGTAGTATTTCGCCATATTGCAGCGCGCTTTCGTCGAGCACGGTTTTGTGATGCGTACGTTGACCGAGTGGTGAGATGCCTCCCACCACATACCCGGATTCGCGCATGGCGACTTTTGGATCGGCCATAGCGGCTTTCTTGGCTCCGACTGCTGCGGCCAGCGCCTTCAGATCCATGTGCCCGCTTACTGGAACCACGCCCACCACACGTTCGGAGCCGGTGTCGGCCATAAGCGTTTTGAATACCTGATGTTCATCGAAGCCCAGTTTGGTGGCGGCCTCAACCCCATAACCGTCATCCATATGGTCGTTCGAATGTGCGTATTCGTATGTTTTGAATGGGATTCCCGCTTGTTCGAGTTGCACTGTTGCCGGCGTGGAGCCGGCGCCCTTCTCATGCTTTTTCTTGCCCATATCGATTCACTCTAAAACGTATTTGTGTCGGTTAGCAAAAGGGCTTTCGCCGTGAGACGAAAGCCCTTGTACCAAGTTCTACTTAGTGAACTGTGCGGATTGCTCCGCCATGGTTCACTCGGAGATCTCAGCGAAGTACAGCAGGGTGCGCACCATGTTGCAGGTGAAGCCGTACTCGTTGTCGTACCAAGAAACGGTACGAGCCATGGTCACGCCGTCAACGGTGTTGACGTCGGTCTGGGTCGGATCGAACACGCCACCGTGGGTGTCTCCGATGATGTCGGAAGACACAATGCCATCCTCGTTGTAGCCGTAGAAGTCGGTGGAGGAGAAGGCAGCCTTGAATGCGGCGTTGATCTCGTCAGCGGTGACTTCCTTGTTCAGGACGGTGGTCAGCTCGGTGACGGAGCCATCCGGAACCTGGATACGCTGGGCGTGGCCCTGCAGCTTGCCGTTCACGGACGGAACGACCTTGCCGATAGCCTTGGCAGCGCCGGTGGAGTGAGGAATGGTGTTGATTGCGGCGGCACGGTTGTTGCGAGCCTTCGGGAAGCGCGGGCCGTCGAGGATCATCTGGGTGCCGGTATAGGCGTGGATGGTGGTCATGAAGCCAGCCTTGATGCCCCAGTTCTCGTCCAGCAGCTTGACCATGGCGGCCATGGAGTTGGTGGTGCAGGAGCCGGCGGAGACGATCACGTCGGAAGCCTTGAGGATGTCGTGGTTCACGCCGAACACGACGGTCGGGGTGGTGTCATCCTTGGCCGGGGCGGAGATCAGGACCTTCTTGGCGCCAGCGTTGATGTGAGCCTGGGACTTCTCAGCGGAGGTGTAGAAGCCGGTGCACTCGAGCACGTACTCAACACCGTCGTTCTTGACCCACGGGATGTTGTTGGCGTCCTTCTCGGCGTAGACCTTGTACTCCTTGCCGTCAACGATGATGGAGTCCTCAGTGGCCTTGACGTCAACCGGGGTGCCGTCGTCATGACGGAAGGTGCCGTGGGTGCTGTCGTACTTCAGCAGGTAAGCCAGGGTAGCCGGGGTGGTCAGATCGTTGATGGCGGCAACCTCGATGTCACCAGCCTGGCCGCCGCGAGCCTGCAGCTCGAAAATGCGACGGAAGGCGAGACGACCAATGCGACCGAAGCCGTTGATACCAATCTTAACTGTCATGTAATTCTCCCTTGTAGGGTGCCCGTGGTGCGCTCTGGCACACCGGGCCATTGTTTACCAACAGTTGCTACTGTAATGCCGACTCTGTACACATGGCAATGTCTGAGCGTGCGTTTTGAGCAAAAACGTCGTATTTTTTGTGAGCGCTCACATTGTGGATCGCCGGCAACCGATATGCGGTTTCCCGTATTGGGCCGACGGCGTGAATCCACGGAAGCCGGGGCTCGCGTCCGGTCAGCGAACCAACAGCTTGGACACTTCGGTGTCCAGCTTGCCGATGCCGCCACTGAATTCATGGAAACGGCTTACCTGCGGCAATGCCACTTCGATGGGGAAGGTGACGATCAAGGTACCATGTTCCACGCTGATGGCGGCATCTATGCCGTCGCGGAACTCATTGCTGACGCCTTGCACCATCGTGTTGGTCAGCGTGTCGTCTTTGAGTTCGTATTTCAATCCTGGTTCGTTCACGCCAAGTGAAACATCGGAGTGGGAGAACGCCGACACCATTCGTCCGTCCTCGGGTACCGGGTGCGCGGGGAAGGAGAGCTTGCCATCCGTGATTGCTGTGACTATCAGTCCGTCGCCATACAGATATCCGCTTGCCCCGTGCCCAGCCAGCAAGGTCATGAGCTGAATGCCGGAAATCGTATGGTCAATGCGTCCGCCCAGACCTCCATAGACATGGAATTCGCGGCAGCCCGCCGCCCAGCCGACTTTCAAGGCGGAGAGCATGTCCGGGTCATCCTTCAGCGAGGGCAGCGTAATCGTGCGTACGTCGGTGCGGGGCGGGCGTCCTTCCAATGAGTCGAAATCGCCCACCACCACATCGGGGACGATGCCCAGCTCGCGCGTATGATCCAGTCCGCCATCGGCCGCTACCACATACGCGCCATCCGGCACCACGGGAGTTCCGGCATAGTATTCTCCGGCTCCGAAAATCACGCATACCTTACTCATATCCGACTACTGTAGCCGTTGCGCGGCCTGCGGGGAAGAAAATTCGGCAATGGGAACATGCTGACGGCCGACGTGCCGAATACCACGAACCGCGAACTGTTCGCCAAGAAGCCGGGTTCCGGCTCCGAAGAGAACTCCATGCAGTAGGCCTCCAAGGCACTCAACCTGCGTGAGACCACTTACGAGCGAACCGGACTCATCGTCGACCATTCTCACAGACGACAAAGCGCCGGTCGAAGTGCTGGGCATGCATGCCATTGATCAAATCATCGCCGAGGAAGCCGGCCCGTATCGTCAGATTCTGAAAGATGAGGGTATTGGCGGCCTGCTGCGCGCCGTGCAGTAGGGAACCCGACACACGGCCCGTCAATGTCCGGGCATATGGTAGACTTTCCATTTGGCTTGAGAAATCAAGAAAGCGGGGCACCCCCACCTGGAAGCTTTTCAAGGCCTCGGGTTCAAGGCAAACAGCCTAGCGATTGTGCCAGATGAATGAGCACAATCAGGAATGACGATATGTCTGCGTGCATGTGCGTGAATGCGTATGTTCCGGCTTGCCATGAACCATCGAGCGTTGATTGCGTTTCATCAAGGAGCCCTGCCCAAGGAATTGAAGCAGAGGATTGGAGTCATCATCAGCGACGAACCACGCATTAACGACGAGATTCGCGTCTCCCAGGTGCGTCTGATCGGCCCGAACGGCGAACAGGTGGGAGTCATCGCGACTTCCGTCGCACTGAACCTGGCAAAGGAAGCGAACCTCGATCTCGTCGAGGTGGCGCCCAACGCGAAGCCTCCGGTTGCCAAGCTCATCGATTACGGCAAGTACAAGTACAACGAGAAGATCAAGGCTCGTGAGGCTCGTCGTAATCAGAGCACTGCGGAAATCAAGGAAATTCGCTTCCGTCTAAAGATCGACGACCATGACTTCGAAGTCAAGAAGGGCCATGTTGTGCGCTTCCTGAACGGTGGAGACAAGGTCAAGGTCACCATCATGCTGCGCGGTCGCGAGCAGTCCCGTCCGATCGGTGGCGTCGAGCTCTTGCAGCGTCTCGCCAGCGAAGTGGAGGAATACGGCACCGTCGAATTCGCTCCGAAGCAGGAAGGCCGCAATATCATCATGACGCTCGCACCGAAGGGCAAGAAGGTTCACACCCAGTCCGAGCAGCGTCGTCGTGGTGATCAGTCCCGTGCCGAGCGTCAGGCCCGTCAGGCTGCACGTCTGGCGGCCAAGCAGGAAGCCCAAGCTCAGGCGGCGGCCGAAGCCAAGGCTGCAGTGGCATCCGACAAACCGAAGACTTCCGAAACGAAGTAATAAACAAGGAGGGCAGCAATGCCGAAGATGAAAACTAATTCCGCCGCTTCCAAGCGCGTCCGCGTGACCGGTTCCGGCAAGCTGATGCACGCTGGCTCCGCGATGCGCCACAACCTCGAGCACAAGTCCGCTCGTAAGCGTCGCGCACTGAAGGCCGACGGCGTTCTGGCTACTTCCCAGAGCAAGAACATGAAGAAGCTGCTCGGTCGCTGAGTATAGCGAGAGCGAATAAGAAGACTTAATAGAAAGCTGAGGAATCAAATATGGCACGTGTCAAGCGCGCAGTAAACGCCCACAAGAAGCGTCGCGTCGTTCTCGAGAGGGCTTCCGGCTACCGCGGCCAGCGCTCCCGTCTGTACCGTAAGGCCAAGGAGCAGCTGCTTCACTCCTTTACTTACAACTTCCGCGATCGTAAGGCTCGCAAGGGCGACTTCCGCAAGCTGTGGATCCAGCGCATCAATGCTGCTGTCCGCGCTGAGGGCATCACCTACAACCGCTTCATCCAGGGCCTGCACCTCGCTGGCATCGAACTGGATCGTCGCGCTCTCGCCGAGCTGGCCATCTCTGATCCGGAGACCTTCAAGGCCATCGTCGAGCAGGCCAAGGCCGCTCTTCCGGCTGATGTGAATGCTCCGAAGGAAGCCTGAGCTTCTTCGCTGATTCAGCGTGATTGACAGGAACCCTCGCTCCAGCAATGGGCGGGGGTTCCTGCGTTGCATGGCAGGGCTCGTTTGACCTATGGTAAGGGACCGCTCAGTGGTATACGATGAGCCGGATGGGATCTGCTGGAAGGAGGGTGATGGACGATTTCGAACGGACAATTCGGCAATTCCTCGCTCATATCGACGTTGAACGAGGACTGTCGAAGGCGACGGTGTCGGCGTATGGCGCCGATTTGAAGAAGTATCGTCAGTGGCTTGCCGACCAAGGCGTTGGCGGTATCGCGGCCGTGACGACACAGGATGTGGAACGTTATATCGTCTTCCTTGACGAGTCGGGAGAGTCATCTCGAAGCAAGGCACGCCGGTTGGCCAGCATTCATGCGCTTCATCGTTTCGCAGTGAACGAACATATTGTTGTCAATGATGTGTCCGCGCAGGTAAAGGCCCCTAAGGGCGTGAGCACGCTTCCCGATGTGCTGACCGTTGATGAGGTGGCTAGACTGCTGGACTCTATCCCCGTTTCTCAAAACAGAGAGCATGATGGTGTCGTGTCGGAGTTTCCCGATGATCCGGTGATGTTGCGTGACAAGGCATTGCTTGAATTCATGTATGCGACCGGTGCCCGCGTGTCGGAGGCGTGCGGTGCGAATCTCGATGATGTCGATGTGGACGGCAGAATCGCAAGACTTATGGGCAAAGGCTCTAAGCAGCGGCTGGTTCCCGTCGGCAGCTATGCGTGCGAAGCGATCATCCGGTATTTGCATGCGGGGCGTCCTAAGCTGGAATCCAAATCGAAAGGTCCCGTGGAACGGCGTGCCCTATTTCTGAATAAACGAGGAAAAAGATTGTCGCGACAGTCGGTTTGGGAAATCATCAGGGGAGCGGGGGAGCGTGCGCACATCGATAAGCCGCTGCATCCTCACACCTTGCGGCACTCTTTCGCCACGCACCTTATTCAGGGCGGTGCCGATGTGCGTACCGTGCAGGAGCTGCTTGGTCATGCAAGCGTTACCACCACACAGATTTACACGCATATCAGTCCTGAAAACCTGATTGAGACATATCTGATGTCTCATCCGCGCGCCAGATGATGGTGTTGCTGCCGTTTTGAACGGTGACAATGGACTAGCATGGATTACAGTGAAAATTGACACAAGGATGTTGGTAAGGTAAACGGTATGCCTACGGATTTGCTTGGACGTGATTATGAGACGTTTCCCGCTCCGGAGCCGCTGCAGACGCACGGTCCGGCGAGGATCATCGCCATGTGCAACCAGAAAGGTGGCGTCGGCAAGACCACCAGTTCCATCAATATCGCTGGTGCATTGAGCCAGTATGGGCGTCGCGTGCTTATCGTCGATTTCGACCCGCAGGGTGCGGCCACGGTGGGGTTGGGCATCAACGCCAATACCGTGGAAGATACGGTGTACACCGCACTGTTCAATCCTCGCATGGATGTGCATGATGTGATTCGACATACCGATTTCGAGAATCTCGATATCATGCCGGCCAACATTGATCTGTCCGCCGCTGAAGTGCAGTTGGTCACCGAAGTTGGGCGCGAGCAGGTGCTGGCTGGCGTGTTGCGTCAGGTCAAGGATGAATACGATGTGATCATCGTCGATTGCCAGCCTTCTCTGGGTTTGCTTACGGTGAATGCGCTGACCGCTGCCGATGGCGTGATCATTCCCGTGGCTGCTGAGTTCTTCGCACTGCGAGGCGTGGCCTTGTTGATGCAGTCCATCGAAAAAGTACAATCCCGCATCAATCCGAGTCTGGAAGTGTACGGAGTGCTCGTCACCATGTTCACGCATACCTTGCATTGTGATGAAGTGTTGCAGCGTATTTATGAGGCATTCCAAGGCAAGGTCTTCCATTCAGTCATCTCACGTTCCATCAAACTTCCGGATTCCACGGTTGCGGCCGCGCCTATCACCATTTATGCGCCGAACCATAAGACCGCGAAGGAATATCGTGAGGTTGCCCGAGAGCTGATTGCTCAGGGCATCGTCGCATAAGACGCATAGGGCTCCTTCGTGGGGCCTTTTTCGTTGAAGGGCATACGTGGGTTGAAATTCAAGCGGTGTGGTGAAACACTGCACTTATAGTCATGTTGACTATAAGTGCTACACTGTGATTCCGGAACAATTCAAATCGACAAAAGATCGGAGAGGTGAGGCGCGATGATCATGGGCAATGTCTCAGAACGGCGCAAACAGCCGCCGCAGGTGGGCGTTTCCGTGGTCATTCTCGCTTTGGGGCCAGCTTCCCACGGAACGCAGGAACATGCTCGAACCAGTGCGGGATCCACCTTGTGGATACCGCTGGTCCGGCGCGTGCGCCAGCCTTTTCTTGGCCAGTGGGCGTTGCCCGGTGGTGGTTTGAGGGCTGACCACTCGCTGGAGCAATCTGCCTACGTTGCGCTGGAATCCACGACATCGTTGCATCCACGGTATCTTGAACAGCTGTATACATTCGGCGATCCGGCGCGCTCACACGGCGGGCTGCCGATGGTATCCATCGTCTATTGGGCGTTGGTCGACGATCTTAACGGGCAACTCGGGCAGAGTATCGACGACAATGTCAAATGGTTTCCTGTGGATGATCTGCCTGAGTTGGCATTTGACCATGGCGACATCGTGGACTACGCCCTCAGCAGACTTCGTGGCAAAATCGAATATCCGCAGATCGTCACCAGATTGGTAGGCGAGAGGTTTACGCTGAGCCAGCTGCATGACGTGTACGAGGCCGTTGCCGGTCAGAGCATCGATCTGGCGAATTTCCGCCGTAAGATGCTCGCATCCGGGCAGCTGGAGGACACCGGTGACAAATTGCGTGTCGGACGCAATCGTCCGGCAACGGTGTATCGCTACACCATGGATGTGCTCCGACAGTCGACATGGAGCGATGCTCGGGATCGCCATGATTTCGATGTGCGGGAAACGCAGGATGATGTGCTTTCCGCGTTGACGACGATCTGACGTCTTTTCGGATTGTTTCCTTTTCAGACGATTCTGTCTGGTTTTCGGCATGCCTTGTAGGCATGGTCGTTTCGTATGAGAGGAAGAAGTATGACATCCGTGCAATCCGCATCGGTTGCTTCGTCGGGTTCGTTGACACGCAATGAGCGTCTTGATCGCCTGCCGTTTAACAAAGCGCATAGGAAACTTCTGGTGGCGTCCGGTATCGGCTGGGCTTTCGACGCCATGGACGTCGGCTTGGTGTCCTTCGTTGTGGCGGCCATCGCGGCTGACCCGCATTTCAATCTGACACCAACCGAGAAAAGCTGGGTGCTGTCCATCGGCTTCGTCGGCATGGCGATCGGTGCTGCGCTGGGTGGTTTTGTAGCCGATCGTGTTGGCCGCAAAACGGTCTTTTCCGCGACGCTGGTGATTTTCGGTTTGGCGAATGGCGGCATGGCACTGTCATGGTCGTTGGCCGCGCTTTTGATCGCTCGTCTGATCATCGGTCTTGGTTTGGGCGCCGAACTGCCAGTGGCTTCCACTCTGGTTTCTGAATTCTCTCCGACCAAACAACGCGGTCGTATGACGGTGCTGTTGGAATCCTTCTGGGCTGTCGGCTGGATTGTCGCCGCCTGCATTGGCTACTTTGTGATTCCGAATACCGGCGATTGGGGTTGGCGCTGGGCTTTGCTCATTGGCGCGTTGCCGCTGCTGTATGCCATTGTGACGCGTGTTCATATTCCGGAATCCGTGCGATTCCTGGAATCCAAGGGGCGTGAGGACGAAGCCGAACAGGCCGTACGCTATTTCGAACAGGCAGGTGGCATCGAGCCAGTGGCTTCCCCGAAGGGCAAACCACTGCCGAAGATCAACACCCGCGAACTGTTCGGCAAAAAGTGCATCGCGCGCACCGCAGCCATTTGGGCCACGTGGTTCTTCGTGAACTTCTCCTACTATGGAGCGTTCACATGGATGCCGTCGCTGCTGGCCGACCAGTTTGGCTCGCTGACCAAGTCGTTCGGCTATACGCTGGCCATCGCCGTCGCGCAGTTGCCGGGATACTTCCTGGCCGCATGGCTGGTGGAGATCTGGGGCCGCAGGAAGACGCTGAGCGTGTTCCTTGCCGTGTCGGCCGTGGCCGCGTTTGCTTTCTCGCAAGCGGGTTCCGTAGCTGCGGTGTTGGGCTTTGGCATGTTGTTGTCCGCATCCAATCTTGGCGCGTGGGGCGTACTGTATGCGGTGACTCCGGAAATCTATCCGACCCGCCTGCGCGCTGCTGCGTCCGGTGCTGCTGCGGCATGTGGCCGAGTGGCTGCCATCATAGCTCCGCTGCTCATGCCGTGGTTCCTGACGCTGTCCGGTGGCAACAAGGCGGTGGCATTCATCGTTTTCGCGGTCGCCTTCATTCTGGCCTGCGTTGCGGCGTTGTGCTTGCCGGAACGCACTGGTAAGGAACTTGAGGATTAACGAATTATTTTGAGTGGTCCCAAGAGATCATACGTTTGCGGTTGTTGAGATTCGACAACCGCAAACTTTGTATGTGGGCGAAAGCGCTGGGACCGGAACTGTCGTAATGGTTCGCTAGGATTGGCTCGGTTTGTGTGGAGTACGGATTTGTAAGTACCGATAACCAGTATGTACCGAACGGTAACGCAAGAGAACAGCAATACTAAGAGAGGTTTCGATGGCGGTTCGCGGCGATATTCGAAATGTAGCGATTGTGGCACACGTCGATCACGGCAAGACCACGTTGGTCAATGCCATGCTGGCACAGTCCCACGTGTTCAACGAACGTGAGGAAGTTCCGGATCGTGTGATGGATTCCAATGATCTGGAACGTGAGAAGGGCATCACCATCCTCGCCAAGAACACCGCTGTGCAGTACACCGGTCCGCTGGCCGCCAAGTACGGCCATCCGGAAGGCATCACCCTCAACATCATCGATACTCCTGGTCACGCCGATTTCGGCGGCGAGGTCGAGCGTGGCATCTCCATGGTTGATGGCGTCGTGCTGCTCGTCGACGCATCCGAAGGCCCGCTGCCGCAGACCCGCTTCGTGCTGCGCAAGGCTTTGGAAGCCAAGCTGCCGGTTATCCTGTGCGTGAACAAGACCGATCGTCCGGACGCACGTATCGAAGAGGTCGTTGGAGAATCCTCCGATCTGCTGCTCGGCCTGGCTCAGGACGTTATCGAAGAGGGTGTCGATCTCGATGAGGATGCGCTGTTCGACCTGCCGGTCATCTACTGCGCGGCCAAGGCCGGCTACGCTTCCGAAAACCAGCCGGAGAATGGCGGTCTGCCGGATAACGAAGATCTCGAACCGCTGTTCGAAGCCATCATCAAGAACATTCCGGCTCCGGAATACGAGGAAGGCGCGCCTTTGCAGGCACACGTCGCCAACATCGATTCCTCTGATTTCCTGGGTCGACTCGGCTTGGTGCGTATCTACAACGGCACTCTCGAAAAGGGCAAGACCTACGGTCTGTCCCGTGTGGACGGCTCCGTCGAAAACTTCCGCGTCTCCGAACTGCTGCGTACGCAGGGTCTTGAGCGCACCCCGGTCGATTCCGCGGGTCCTGGCGACATCGTCGCAGTCGCCGGCGTGAATGACATCATGATCGGCGAAACCATCGTTGATCCGTCCGATCCGCGTCCGCTGCCGCTGATCCACGTTGATGATCCGGCCATCTCCATGACTTTCGGCATCAACGATTCCCCGCTTGCCGGAACCGAAGGCAAGGACCACAAGCTTACCGCCCGCATGATCAAGGATCGCCTTGACCGCGAACTCATCGGCAACGTGTCCATCAAGGTGCTGCCGACCGAACGCCCGGATGCATGGGAAGTCCAGGGTCGTGGCGAGCTCGCCTTGGCCGTGCTTGCCGAACAGATGCGTCGTGAAGGCTATGAGCTGACCGTCGGCCGCCCGCAGGTGGTCACCAAGACCATCGACGGCGTGATCAACGAACCGATGGAAAACACCACCATCGACGTTCCGGAAGAGTACATGGGCACTGTCACCCAGCTGCTCGCCGACCGTAAGGGCCGTATGGAGAACATGACCAACCATGGCACTGGCTGGGTTCGTCTGCAGTTCACCGTGCCGTCCCGTGGTCTGATCGGCTTCCGCACCGCACTGCTTTCCGCCACCCGTGGCACCGGTATCGCATCCTCCATCTCCGCCGGCTACGCTCCGTGGGCTGGCCAGATCGTGACCCGCCAGAACGGTTCCATGGTCTGCGATCGCAAGGGTATCGCCACTCCGTACGCCATGCAGCGTCTGCAGGCACGTGGCAACTTCTTCGTCGAACCGCAGTCTCCGGTGTACGAAGGCCAGGTCGTCGGCGTGAACAACAAGCCTGACGAGCTGGATGTGAACATCACGCTGGCCAAGCATATGACCAACATGCGTTCCTCCACCGCAGATGTGCTCGAAACCCTGACTCCGCCGATCAAGATGAGCCTCGAAGAGTCCTTGGACTTCGCCAACGAGGACGAGTGCGTGGAAGTCACTCCGGAATCCATCCGTGTGCGCAAGATTATTCTCAGCCGTGAGGATTGGTACAAGTGGCGCGCCAAGCAGCGTCGACAGAATAACGCTCAGAATAACAAGTGATTCTTCACGTTGTTCTGTCGGCTTCGCAAGCACGGTAGTGTGCTTGCTCACTTCGCCTACGGTGAGCCCGCTGGGCTCTCCGTTTGACGGCTCAGCAGAATAACGCTCAGAAGAACAAGTGATTCTGTTATTGCTTTCATGAAAAGAGATACGTGTCCTCGCGTATCTCTTTTTCTTTTCAGGTTGGTGAGCGATAGTAGGGGATATGATGCAACAGATGAAGCAATCGCATGATACGTATGGGTCGAATCAAGATGCGGCGCCCGATGCGCAACTGATGCCATGGTCATACCGTCTGCCGATTTGGGGACGGTTCCTCGTCGATCTGGTTTCCGGAATCATAGTCGGAGTAGTGGGAACCATGGCCCATCGCATGGGCGCATCCATGAATATTCCCTACGGATTGGCGATCGCCTATCTCATGGTGATCATTTCGACATGGTCAGCTCGATCACGCGACGGTGTCTCAGGCCTCGCATTGCACCTGATCGGTTCCTCTCTGGTGGTCTGGACGGTGATGTCGGGGTATGGTCCGGGAGGAGACGCCATGATTCCTGTGGGATTCGGTGGAGATAATCCCATGCCGTTCTTCAGTGAACAGGCAGGATACATGTGGCTGTACGGTGTCGTGCTTATTCCGGTTGTGATGCTGGTGCTGCCGAAACGTTGGTTCGTCACACCTCCGCGTAAGGAGACGCGTGATGGTGCGTTTGCTGCTGATACGCAGACGAACGAGGGTAAAACATCTGATAACGCCCAACCGGTGGAATAATCGGCAGTCGATTCCACGGCAATGAGGTAAGGTTCAGGGGAACACCAAGAATAAGGAATGGGGTTGAATGAGCGCACGAAAGCTGTTCTATCTAGGTCCGCAAGGCACCTTCACCCATCAGGCCGCAGTCAATGCATCGCAGGCACTGGCCCATCTTGAGCCGGAAGGATTCGAATTGGTGGCTGCGGATGACGTACCGCAAATCCTTGATGCCGCGCAGCGGGGCGAAGGATGGGGCGTCGTGGCATGGGAAAACAACGTCGAAGGTTACGTGGTGCCGAATCTGGACGCGCTCATCGACGCCAAAGATCTAGTCGGATTTGCGCGAGTGGGCGTCGACGTAACTTTCGACGCATATGTGCGTGCGGGATCCAATCCGGAAGACGCCACCGTGGCTACCGCACACGCGCATGGTCTCGCGCAATGCAAACGTTTCATCGCGGAACACCATTTGGAACCGACTCCAGCGCCATCCAATGCTGCCGCATGTCGCGATATCAAAGCAAACGAAATAGCTTTCGGGCCAAGTATTTGCGGTGAACTCTACAATGTGACGCGCATCGGTACCGCCGTGCAGGATTATCAAGGCGCACAGACTGATTTTCTTGTGCTCGCACCACGCAAGGAAGCCGGAAAACTGTTGGAACAGCCTCGTTCGCAAGCTGATATGGAATACGAATCCGTGCTGACGCTTATTCCGCTTGTCACAGGTCCTGGCGTACTCGCGAACCTGCTGGACGTATTCCGCGATGCAGGCCTCAATATGACAAGTTTCATCTCGCGGCCAATCAAAGGACGCACAGGCACATACAGTTTTATCGCGACGCTCGATGCGGCGCCATGGGAGCAACGCTTCCATGGCGCGCTGGTCGAAATCGCCGAACACGGTGACTGGGCCAAAACTCTGGCCGTATACCCACGAAGAGAACGCCCCAATCCTCCAGTCACCTCATGGATGCTGCCGCAGGGAGGCGTACGGCTTGACGAACAGCATCTGCCAGATGATTGGCAGAACAGCGAAACGGTCGGAAAGGAGCTGATGTGGTGAAGCAGCGTATCGCAATCGTAGGCCTTGGTCTTATCGGAGGGTCACTGGCTCGCAGACTCGTTAATGCTGGCTGTGAAGTCATCGCATGGAACCATAACGATCGTCCATATGAAACTGCGAAAGCGGACGGCATACGATGTGTGTCCACACTGGCCGCGCTCGCCGACACAAAACCTGACGTGCTTGTGTTATGCAATCCGCTCAAGGCCATGCCGCAAATCCTGGGTGCGTTGAAGCCACTGATCGATACGGACATCACCACGCTCACCGATGTCGGCAGTGTCAAAGCAATGGTTCGGGAACAGGTTAAAGCCGTTGGATTGGAACATTGCTATGTGGGCGCGCATCCCATGGCAGGCAATGAGCTGTCCGGATGGGAATCGTCGGATCCGACGCTTTACGATGGCGCGCTCTGGGCCATCACCGTAGATGAAAACACCGAGTATCAGCGGTTCCGCGCCGTTGCGACAATGATTGTGGATCATTGTTCCAACCGACTCATCGTTCTTGACGATGCGACCCACGATCGTTGCGCGGCACTGATTTCCCACATGCCACACGTCATTTCCACAGCTATGATCAACGAGCTGGTGGCCAATCCCAACCGGAACATCGCAGCCGCGCTCGCCGCTGGTTCATGGCGGGACATGACTCGTGTTGCGCTAACCGATCCAAACCGTACCCGTGCAATGGTGGAAGAGGACGCCGCCAATGTCGAAGCGTTGCTGCGTAATATGGCCAATCGGTTGACGCTTATGGCCAACGTGCTGCACGGCATGACCACGCAACAGGGCTCGCCCACTGCCGGTGACGACAAGGAGATGGCGCGTTTCTTCATACAAGGGCAGCCATTCCGTGAATACAAGGCTCTCGCCAAAGAACCTGACTTCGAAGAACGTTGCGAAACGGTCGAACTGGCAATTCCCGAAACCGGATGGCAGCAGATGCTTCTGGAGTCGGCGCGTAGGGGAGAGCATATCGTGCGATTCGACGGTTACCGTCAAGCTATGGCACAGGTGCGTTCCGCAGTGTGACGCGCTATGGGCGCGGCCGTGTCATGGAACGTTCCGGAACCGGTTTGACAGTGACGATGGTGTCGGCGGGAATGCTGACACGTTGCTCTGGGCGTGAACCGTTGGCTGCCGCATCGCGCGTCATTTCCAATGTCTGCCCGTCCCAAGAACGTACGTGACCGACATAATCGCGGAATTTCATGCGCTGGTCCTTTGGATCGACACCTTCGCAGGTGCGCACCACAATGCGTGCACCTGCTGGAATTTCGTTTGGAATCGGCATAATCTCCCCTTCGAATAGACGATCATCGACGGATTCGCTGAGCGAACGCTACTGGACAGCATAGTTGGTCTCCTTTCAAGTTGTGCCGGTATTTCGGTTTCTATCGGAGAATGGACACATAATGGAAAGAAATTCATGGATTCGGGCTTGCTGTTGAGCTCGGGAAAGGCTGATCGGCATGCTGTTCGATAAGAGCGTAGAGGCATTCGATACATATCTGAAAGCCAACCGTGGATTGAGTGAAAACACACGGAAGGCATACCGAGGCGATGTCGAAGAATGTCTGCTTGCCTTGGAGCGGCTTAGATGCAGGGATCTTAACGAGGTGACCATCGAAGATCTTCGCATGTGGATGGCGGAATCATCGAAAAACCATGCGAAAAGCAGCATGGCCCGAAAAACTGTGGCGGTACGTGGTTTTTTCGCGTGGACGCATGAGCATGGCGTGACGACGACGGATCCGGCTTGTGCGCTCATGACCCCGAAAATACCTGATACGTTGCCGGATGTGCTCAGCGAATCACAGGCTGAACAGCTGATGAAACGCGTGGATGAGGACGGTGAAACGTCTCAGCCGAAGGAACGGACCATGAAGCAGCAGGCCATTGAGCTGCGTGACGCCGCAATGCTGGAACTGTTGTATGCAACGGGCATGCGTGTGGCTGAACTGGTGGGACTTGATGTGCCGGATGTGGTCTTTTCCAATCGAACGGTCAAAGTGACCGGCAAAGGCAACAAACAACGAGTCATGCCATTTGGCGCTCCGGCGCAAAAAGCGATACGTCGGTGGCTGGATGATGGGCGTCCCCTGTTGGTGGGGGAGCAGTCCGCGGCTGCGCTGTTTCTTGGGAGACAAGGCAAACGCATTGATCAGCGGATGGTACGTCGTGTGGTGCACGAATGCGCGCGTGATGCCGGCGTTCCCGACATTAGCCCTCATGCTCTGCGGCACAGTGCCGCCACGCATATGCTTGACGGGGGAGCGGATTTGCGTGAGGTGCAGGAGCTCTTGGGACATTCCTCGCTGAAGACCACGCAACGGTACACGCATGTCTCCATCGAACAATTGAAAGCCCGATACGGTCAGGCATTTCCTCGTGCGTAGTCGCGGTCCATGGATATTTCGTTACATTCCTGTAACAGAAATTGGTGTTTCTTCTTGATTTAGGGTGTATTACCTAGATGAAGCTGGTACGGGGAAACAATACCGACCGGTAATCCGAATAATGAGGGAAAACATAATGAGTATAAGGAAAAGCAAGGTGTTTGCCGTTGCGGCGGCGGCCTGTGTGCTTGGCATGATGCTGGGCGGCTGTGGGTCTTCCACGTCTGGGAACGCGACTGAAGGATCGAATGTCATTACTGCATTGACTCCGAACCGCAGAATGGCTTGATCCCGGGCAACACCAATGAAACCGGCGGTGGCCGTCCTATCGATCTGCTGTTCGCTGGGTTGGTGTCTTTCGATAAGGATGGCAAGGCCCAGAATGAAGTGGCTGAGTCCATTACCGCCAATGATGACGCCACCCAGTACGACATCAAGCTCAAGGATGGTTGGAAGTTCACCGATGGCACCGATGTGACCGCCGAGTCCTTCACCAAGGCTTGGAGCTATACGGCTAATGCGAAGAACGCGCAGCTGTGCTCTTCCTTCTTCTCCACCATCAAGGGCTATGACGCGCTGCAGGACACCGACAACCTCAAGGGTGACGAGCAGCTTGAAGGTCTGAAGATCGTCAACGATCACGAGTTCACCGTCGACCTGAGCCAGTCGGATTCCGCGTTCGCCACCAAGCTGGGTTATTCGGGATTCTATCCGATGCCGGAATCCTTCTACAAGGATCCGAAGGCCTTCGGAGAGTCGCCGGTTTCCGATGGCCCGTACAAGTTCGATTCCTGGGACCATGACAAGGAAATCAAGCTGGTCAAGAATCCCGATTACAAAGGCAATCGCAAGGTGAATAACGACGGTGTGACGTTCAAGATCTACACGGATGCCAACGCGGCCTATGCCGATGTTCAGGCCGGCAACCTTGATGTGATGGATACGGTGCCGTCCGCCGACAGCAAGACCTTCGAATCCGATTCCTCCGTGGTGCCATACAACAAGGCCGGTTCCGTGATTCAGACGTTCACCATTCCGTCGGATCTTGAACATTGGAAGACATCCACCGAAGAAGGACAGTTGCGCCGACAGGCGTTGTCCATGGCCATCGACCGTCAGGCCATCTGCGACAAGGTACTGAATGGTTTGGGAACTCCAGCGGTCGAATTCACGTCTCCGAAGACTCCGGGCTACTCCGATTCGCTCAAGGGCAACGAGAATCTGAAGTACAACAAAAAGAAGGCCAAGGAACTCTGGGAGAAGGCCAACGCCATCAGCCTGTGGACTTCCGACGACAAGCTTACGTTCTCCTATAATGCAGACGGCGGAGCCAAGCCGATCTTTGAAGCCGTGGTGAACTCCGTGAAGAACACGCTCGATATCGACGTGACCACTAACCCGGTGCCGACCTTCCAGGAATTCCGAAACGACGTTACCGGCCGCAAGATGACCGGCGCGTTCCGTACCGCTTGGCAGCCGGATTATCCGTCTCCTGAAAACTACCTGTACCAGCTGTATTCCTCTGACGCTGCTGATGGCAATGGTTCCAACGATGGCGATTACAAGAATCCGGAGTTCGATGACCTGTGCTCCAAGGCTGCTGCCGCACAGACCACCGACGAGGCCAATAAGCTGTACCAGCAGGCTCAGGAGATTCTGTTGAACGATCTGCCTGCCATCCCGCTGTATTACTCCAATGCCAATGGCGTTGCCGCATCCGGAGTGAAGAACTTCGTCATGAACTGGCAGAACGTTCCGGTGTATAACGAGATTTCGAAGAGCTGACTTATTCTTCGGATACATTGTTCGACATGACGGCGGAAAACATACGTTTTCCGCCGTCATGTCGTCAAGGAAGGTGTGCGTTTTTTGGGTTGCATGGAAAGGTTGTCCGTCAATTGAGCAAGAATAGTGCACTATCGCCAAATAGAGATGCGTCGGTGAGTAGGTCGGCTCGTTTCCGTTTGTGGGATGATAATCCCGATGTGATATCGAATAGGAGAATGATTATATGAAGAAGAAAGCACTGGCTTTCGCTGCCGCCGCGTGCGCTTTTGGCATGCTGCTGAGCGGCTGTGGCTCTTCCAACGGCAGCGACACCGCCGCTGAAGGTGCCAACATCATCACCGCATACAATTCCGAACCGCAGCACCCGCTCATCCCGGGCAACACCAACGAGACCGGTGGTGGCAAGCCGGTTGATCTGCTGTTCTCCCGTCTGATTTCCTTCGACGCCAAAGGCAATGCTTCCAACGAAGTGGCTGAGTCCATTACCGCCAACGATGACGCCACCCAGTACGACATCAAGCTCAAGGATGGCTGGAAGTTCACCGACGGCACCGATGTGACCGCCGAGTCCTTCACCAAGGCTTGGAGCTACGTGGCCAACGCCAAGAACGGTATGGTCGGCTCATCCTTCTTCTCCACCATCAAGGGCTATGACGCGCTGCAGGACACCGACAACCTCAAGGGTGACGAGCAGCTTGAAGGTCTGAAGATCGTCAACGATCACGAGTTCACCGTCGACCTGAACAAGTCTGATTCCGTGTTCGCCATCAAGGTGGGCTATTCCGCATTCGCTCCGCTGCCGGAATCCTTCTACGATGACACGGATGCCTTCGGTGAGGCTCCAGTCGGCAACGGTCCGTACAAGTTCCAGTCCTGGGATCACGACAACGAGATCGTGCTCGTGAAGAACCCTGACTACAAGGGCAACCGAACCCCGAAGAACGACGGTGTGACCTTCAAGGTCTACACCAAGGATGACGCAGCCTACGCCGACATCCAGTCCGGCGCCCTCGATGTGATGGAATCCGTGCCGGCCTCCGCCACCAAGACCTTCGAAACCGATGAGACCGTGCAGGCCTACAACAAGGCCGGTTCCGTCATCCAGCAGTTCACCATTCCGTCCAGCCTGAAGCACTTCGAAGCTGGTACCGAAGAAGGCACCCTGCGTCGTCAAGCCATCTCCATGGCCATCAACCGTGAGAACATCTGCGACAAGGTGCTCAACGGCACCGGCACTCCGGCCGTTGACTTTACCTCTCCGCTGACCCCGGGCTACTCTGATTCCCTCAAGGGCGTCGGCAACCTGAAGTACAACGAGAAGAAGGCCAAGGAACTCTGGGAGAAGGCCAATGCCATCAGCCCGTGGACTTCCGATGACAAGCTCACCTTCGCTTACAACGCTGACGGTGGCCACGAGACCACCTACACCGCTGTGGTGAACTCCATCAACAACACGCTTGGTTCCGAAGTGGCTGCCACCAACCCGTACCCGACTTTCAACGATTACCGTACCGCCGTGTCCGATCGCAAGGTTCAGGGCGCATTCCGTAGCGGCTGGCAGCCGGATTATCCGTCCGCCGAAAACTACCTGGTGGCCAATTACGCTTCCGCCGCCGCTGATGGCAATGGTTCCAACGATGGCGATTACAAGAATTCGGAGTTCGATGACCTGTGCTCCAAGGCTGCTGCCGCGCAGACCACCGATGAGGCCAATAAGCTGTACCAGCAGGCTCAGGAAGTGCTGCTCAACGATCTCCCGGCCGTTCCGCTGTACTACGCCAACGCCTACGGTGTGGCTGCTACCGGCGTTTCCGGTTTCGAAATGAACTGGCAGAACCTGCCGGTCTACGAGAACATGACCAAGTCCGGCAAGTGAGCCGATCTTCGTGAGTGAATCTCGCTGAGCCAATTGCAGGAAGGGGCGGATCATATCCGTTCCTTCCTTTCCATGTAATACGCACCGTTTCAGGGTGACATCAGTGTGGCCAAGAGGCGTCAGGGGGTAGATGCCGGTAGCCAAGCATTTTTCCCAGCTGATTCCCATGAAACTGCAATATAAAGCAGTCTGTTGCGTGTTGCCACAAAACTTGCGGGGTAAATCGTTAACCTTCCCCGATGATTATGAGTAATAATCTGAAAAAGGTTGACAATGAATAAGCAAAAAAGGAGAAACCAATGGGCAGATATCTTCTGCGACGCATTCTGCAGATGATCCCTGTGGTTCTCGGCACGACGCTTTTGGTGTACGCCCTGGTGTTCGCGTTGCCGGGCGACCCGGTTAAGGCGATGTTTGGCGATAAGCCGGTCAATGAGGCCGTCGCCGCGCAGATTCGTGCCGAATACAATCTGGATAAACCGTTCATCGTGCAGTATTTGCTGTTCCTGAAAAATGCGCTGACTCTTGACTTCGGCAAGACTTTCTCCGGTCAGCTGGTCATCGACCAGATCGGACGTGCATTCCCGGTCACCATCAAGCTTGCGCTGATGGCTTTCGTGTTCGAAGCCGTGTTCGGCGTGATCTTCGGCGCGATTTCCGGCCTGAACAAGGGCAAGTGGTGCGATACCGTGATCCTGATTATCTCTCTGTTGCTCATCTCCGTACCGACCTTCGTCACGGGCTTCCTTGCCCAGTATTTCTTAGGCGTGAAGTTGCGTCTGCTTCCAGTTACGGCCGGTGCCAATCCAGGATTCATCGACCTGCTGATGCCAGCAATGGTGCTTGGATCTGTGTCTATGGCATATATCATCCGATTGAGTCGTTCGGAGATTTCTTCCAATATCGCGCTTGACTATGTGCGCACCGCACGTGCCAAAGGCATGGACAACAGGTCGGTCATGAATCGTCACGTTTTGCGTAACTCCATGATTCCTGTCGTCACTTACCTTGGTCAGGATCTTGGCGCACTGATGGGCGGTGCCATGATTTCCGAAACCATCTTCAACGTGCATGGCATTGGTTACCTGACTTATCAAAGCATTCTCAAGGGTGAAGGCAATCTGGTGGTGTCCATTGTGACTCTGCTTATGCTGATCTTCGCAGTGTGCAACCTGCTGGTCGATATGCTTTATGCGGCGCTTGATCCGCGAATCCGCTACGCGTGAGTTGGGAGGATTGAACAATGACTGATATGAACGAGACGAATCTTTCTCACGCGCTTCCGGGACAGGAACGATATGTTGCTCCTCTCGAGGAGACGCCGCTTAAGGACGTTGACTCGGTAGATGAGTCCGCACCGGCTTCAAGCCTTTGGGCTGACGCATGGCGTACCCTGCGCAAGAACCCGATGTTCATCATTTCCGCTGTGCTTATTGTGTTCATTATCTTCGTGGCGCTGTTCCCAGGAGTGATGACCAAGCAGAATCCGAACTACTGCACGCTTGAGAACTCCTTGGAACCGGCTTCGAAGGGACATCCTTTCGGATTCGATCTGCAAGGCTGCGATGTGTACTCCCGCGTGGTGCATGGTACTCGTACCTCGCTGAGCGTCGGCGTGTTCGCTACGGTGCTGGTGGTGCTGGTGGGTACGCTGATCGGTGCGTTGAGCGGTTTCTTCGGAGGCTGGGTCGACACCATTCTCAGCCGTTTGACCGATATTTTCCTGGCTTTGCCGATTTTGCTTGGTGCCATCGTGGTGCTGCAGATGTTCAAGACCAACGATTCCATTTGGAAGATTATTCTGGTCATGACGTTATTCGGCTGGACATCCGTTGCGCGAATTGCGAGAGGCGCTGTTATGGAAGCTAAGAATCTGGAGTTCAATACGGCTTCCACCGCACTTGGCTCCACGCCGTGGCGTAACCTGTTCCGCCACATTCTGCCGAATTCCTTGGCACCGATCATTGTGGTGGGCACAACGTCTCTGGCTACATACATCGTGTTGGAAGCAACATTGAGCTTCCTTGGTGTGGGTCTGCCGACCACTACCGTCAGCTGGGGTGGCGACATCTCCAATGCGCAGTCCATTCTGCGTACCGATCCGATGGTGCTGTTCTACCCGTCCGCGGCACTTGCCATCACTGTGCTTGCCTTCATCATGATGGGTGACGCCGTGAAGGATGCGCTTGATCCGAAGAGCCGTACGTGAGTGTAAGTGAGGGATATTCGATGACTGAAATGAATACCGAAAACAAGCTCGAGGCCATGCAACGTGCCAACGGTCCGCTGCTGGAAGTCAAGAACCTCCAGGTCGACTTCACCACTGATGATGGCCAGCCGGTACATGCGGTTCGCAACTCCTCTTTCAGCGTATACCCGGGTCAGTGGGTGGCTATCGTTGGTGAGTCCGGCTCCGGCAAGTCCACGTCCGCTATGGCGGTGCTTGGTCTGCTTCCGGGCACAGGCCATGTGGTCGGAGGATCCATCAAGCTTGACGGCGAGGAAATCTCCGGTTACAAGCAGAGGGATTTCGACAAGTTGCGCGGCAACAAGATGGGTCTTGTCCCGCAGGATCCGATGAGCAACCTGAACCCGGTGTGGCGTATCGGTACCCAGGTGAAGGAGGCTCTGGCCGCCAACAATATGGATATCGCCCATGAGAAGCGTTCCTCGCTGTCGAAGGCTCTCGCCGATGCCGATGTCGAACTTAAAGGCAACGACGATGAAACTTTCCTTGGCTCCAAGGAGCTTCCTGAGCTGTTGTCCGCGGCGAAGGAAGCGCTGTCCAAGATCGGTAAGACCGGCGACGACTTCGACAAGACCGTGGCGTACTTCGAGTCGGAGTGGGTCCCAGGATCTGAAACGCGTTGGCGCGTGGCCGACGACCTGATCAAGGTCGGCGTGGCCGAGGATGACGCTTGGTACATCGCCAAGAAGTATGTAATCGGTTCCACCATGGATGACCGCATCGCAGGTCTTCTTTCTGAGGCTGGTCTGCCGGATGCCGCCACTCGTGCACGCCAGTATCCGCACGAGTTCTCCGGTGGTATGCGCCAGCGTGCGCTCATCGCCATCGGCTTGGCATGCCGTCCGGAACTGCTGATCGCTGACGAGCCGACCTCCGCGCTTGACGTGACCGTGCAGAAGAAGATTCTTGATCATCTCCAGATGCTCACCGATTCGTTGGGAACCGCAGTGCTGTTCATCACCCATGACTTGGGTTTGGCGGCTGAGCGTGCGCAGCACATCGTGGTTATGTACAAGGGGCAGGTCGTTGAATCCGGCCCGTCTCTGGAAGTGCTGCAGCATCCGCAGCATCCATACACCAAGCGACTGGTGGCGGCGGCGCCGTCGTTGGCCTCGCAGCGCATCATCTCCGTCAAGGAGCATGGTGGCGATGCCAGCGGCGTGATGGAACACAAGGTGAATGAAGATTCCCTGAAGTCCGGCGAATCCATCATCACGGTGAATCATCTGACACGCGAGTTCAAGCTGCCGCGCAAGAAGGAGATGTTCAAGGCCGTTGACGATGTGAGCTTTTCCGTCAAGAAGGGTACCACGCTGGCAATTGTGGGCGAGTCCGGTTCCGGCAAGTCCACGGTGGCCAACATGGTGCTGAAGCTGCTTGAACCGACCTCAGGCACCGTCACTTATGAAGGCAAGGACATTTCCGGCTTCCAAGGCAAGGAATTGCTTGACTTCCGCCGCCACGTGCAGCCGGTGTTCCAGAATCCGTATGGCTCGCTTGACCCGATGTACTCCATTTACCGTTCCATCGAAGAACCACTGCGTATCCACGGCATTGGAGACAAGAAGAGTCGTGCTGCCCGCGTGCGTGAGTTGCTCGATATGGTGGAACTGCCGTGGTCCGTGCGTTTCCGCTACCCGAACGAGCTTTCCGGTGGTCAGCGTCAGCGCATCGCCATCGCACGAGCCATGGCTCTCGATCCGGACGTGATTGTCTGCGACGAGGCCGTATCCGCTTTGGACGTGCTGGTGCAGGATCAGGTGTTGCGATTGCTCAATGACCTGCAGACGGAAAAGGGCCTGAGCTACCTGTTCATCACCCACGATTTGGCGGTTGTGCGTCAGATCGCCGATGAGGTTGTGGTGATGCAGCACGGCAAGCTTGTGGAGCACGCCACCACTGACGAGGTCTTCGACCATCCGCAGAAGCAGTACACCCGTGATCTGCTTGGCGCCATCCCCGGCGGCAAGCTGCAGCTCGGTCTTGACTGATTTGATGCGATAACATCATCAAGATAAGCCTTCGGCATGTGCCGAGGGCTTTTCTTGTATGCAAGCTAGGCTAGAACGCTATGACGATCACTATCACGACTTCCAATGTGAACGGAATCCGAGCGGCAAAACGCAAAGGCATCGAGGAGTGGGCCGGACGCAACACACCTGACGTGTGGTGTATGCAGGAGGTGCGTGCCCCGCAAAACGAAATCGATCCTATTTTCGACGAATTCGGTTTCGAATACTCAACGGCGGGACGTATTTCCGATCAGAGCGAACTGCATCGTATGAACGAGATTTGCCGTATCAAGGGGCGTGCCGGCGTAGGTCTGTTGTCGGCATTGCCGGTTGTCGACAAACGATATGGATTGCCGGGACTTGAGGATGACGTCGATTCCGGCCGTTGGATCGAAGCGGACATGCAAACTCCACAAGGCTATGTCATTACCGTGGTTTGCGTGTATGTGCATGCGGGAAATACCGATGATCCGGAAAAAATGAAGCGGAAATACCGTTTCCTCGACACCATGCTGATACGCATGGAACAGTTGCGTGACGAGGCAGCACACGGCGGAAAACAAGCGGTGCTCTGCGGTGATTTCAACATCGCGCACACGCCGCTCGACATCAAAAACGCCAAAGCCAACGAAACGCATGCCGGATTCCTCCCCGAGGAGCGCGCATATGTCGACAAATGGTTGGGAGAACTGGAGTTTGTGGATGTGATGCGTAATCTCGCCGGAGACATCCAAGGACCGTACACATGGTGGAGCCAGCGCGGTCGTGCATTCGACAACAATGTCGGCTGGAGGATCGACTATCAGTTCGCAACACCGGAACTGGCGGAAACGGCCTGCGGATTCGTGATCGATAAGGCTCCGACCTACGACCTGCGCTGGTCCGATCATGCGCCGCTCAGCATTATGTATGACATTTAAGCCACTTTTTATCGTGAACAGACTGGGAATTGGAATATCACACCCCGATTCCCAGCCCATATTAAGCATAGGTGCTAGGCTATTCACGGTTGCAACTGTTATGAAATGAGGAACATCATGGGATTGTTTGGATTCGGTAAGAAGAAGCATCAGAGCAAGGAAGCTCTTGAAGCGGCCGCCGGAGAAAACGAAGAGGCTGTCGACGCAGCTGAAAACGTTGACGAAGCTCAGGAAGTCGTGGCGCTTCCGGAGCCTTCCGCTGAATACGAGGGCCGCGGTGACGAGCATGGTCCGTGGGATGTGGAAGATGAGAACGTTCCCGACTACGACGAGTACCTCGATATGGGATCATATTATCTGCCGTTCCTGAAGGGCATTGAATTGCGAGTGAAGGCCAACCGTGCCACCCAGCAGGTTCTTGGCACCACCATCACCTACGGTTCCTCCAGTGTGGAGATTGAGGCATTCGCGGCACCGAAGACGCTCGGATTGTGGGATGACGTTCGTGCCGACCTGATTGAAGCCAACAAGGACGCGAAGGAAGTCGAAGGCGTATTCGGCACCGAACTGGCATTGCCGGTTACCGTCAAAGGTGGACGCAAGGTGCTTACCCGCATCGTAGGCGTCGACGGTCCGCGTTGGATGTTGCGCGGCATCTTCTCAGGCAAGGCTGCCACCGATCCTGAGGGTGAGGAAGCAAAGGCATTGAACCAGTTCTTCGCTGATATTGTGGTGGAACGAGGCGATGATCCGTTGGCGCCACGCGACCTTATTCCCATGCATCCGCCGGTCGCTCCGGCCGAACGCAAGGCTGCGAAGGCAGCTGCGGAAGAGGCTGAGCAGAAGACTGAGATTCCCGGCAAACCGAAGGGTCCATTCGACTCCGACCAGCAGGTTGAGGTCAAGACCACGCTGTCTCGTGGACCGATGTTCTCCGAAGTGCGTTGAGCCGCTTGAACCGATAGCTAATACGTATGGCTGAAACCGAAGCGAAAAAACGAACTGGTCTTGGTGCGCTTGCCGACGCCGGTAATACTGACGATTTTTCCGTGATCGACGCCATCGGCGGTCCGAGAGGCGTTATCGAATCGATGCTGCCGGGCGTCGTGTTCGTGGCACTGTTCGTCATCACGTCCAATTTGCAACTGACCATCGGCGTGTCCGCTGCGTTGGCCGTGCTGCAGGTGATCGTGCGCCTGTGCCAACGACAGTCCGTCATGGGAGCGGTATCAGGCTTGCTGGCAGTAGGTATCTGCCTGATCTGGGCATGGAACAGTCACGAGGCACGTAACTATTACATGTTCGGATTTCTCACCAACGCCTTTTACGTTGTTTTGCTGACGATTTCACTGCTGGTCCGGGTGCCTGGCTTAGGATTGGTCATCGAGTTCATCCGAACGTTACCGACTGAACATTTTCGTGCCTGGCTTGCCGATTGGCGAGGTGACAAGGCGCTCAATCGCGCCTATACCATCATCACCGCAATGTGGGTTGGAGTGTTCGCGCTGCGTCTGATCGTGCAGGTGCCGCTCTATCTCGGCAATCACGTCGGCTGGCTGGGAACGGCGCGTCTGCTGATGGGCATTCCGTTCTGGGCGCTCGCGATTTGGGTCTCGTATCTGATCGTGGCGACGCCAATGCACCGACATAAGATGATGCAGGAAGTTTCTGAAGACGATGCTGAGGCAGCACAAACTACCGAAATGAGGGAAGAGCACTGATGGAATCGACCATCCGCATTGAACGGTACGCCGACCAGGGGCGTTGCGTCGGTCATATTGACGGACGTGTTGTGTTCGTGCGATTCGCATTGCCGGGCGAACTGGTCCGTGTCGCATTGGACGAGCCGCATGATCGTGAGGATCGCTTCTGGACAGGCGAAGTGGTGGAAGTACTCGAAGCGAGCGAAGACCGTACTGATCCAATATGGTCGTTGGCTGGACCCCTTGCCATGGGCGGTGGTGTCGGCGGCGCTGACTTGGTGCATGTGTCGCTTGCAGGGCAACTGAAATGGAAAGTCACGTCGGTGGCCGAACAGATGGCAAGACTCGGCCACGTCGACGTGGAAGTGCCCATTGAGCGTATGTCGGAAGACGATGCGGAGCGAGGTTTGCATTGGCGTACTCGCATCGAGATGATTGCTGATGCTGATGGGCGTCCGTCGATGCACCGTCGAGGCACGCATGTGCGCGTTCCGATTGATACCATGCCGTTGGCCAGCCGTACGTTGCTGGAAGTGGCCGAACGTGAGCATGTGTGGGAAGGGAGCTTCGAACCGGGTTCCCAGATTCGTCTATCCGTTCCGGAACCTCGCGATAATGCGCCGATTTCAGACAATTACGCCGTGCTTGTGAACGGCGAGGTGGTTGCTGGAAGCCGTGAGCTTACGGAAAAGGTGATTGTCGCCGGCCGTGAATTCGAATACAACGTGGATGCAGGCGGTTTCTGGCAGATGCATAGGCATGCGCCGATCGCTTTGACCAACCATGTGATCGATTTGGTACGCGGCGAGCTTGACGGTGCCAAATCCGCATGTCTGTGGGATTTGTATTCCGGTTCGGGTCTGTTCACGCTGCCGTTGGCCACGCTGACGGCGGAGCGCACTCGCATGTTGAGCGTCGAAGGCGGCAAAACTGCGGTAAGGAACGCGCAACGTAATTTGAGGCACATTCATCTGGGTAATGTCGATGCGCGTGTGGGCGACGTGGCGAAAACACTTGCCAACGTGCGCAATGATCTCGCCAAGCCAGATGTGGTGGTGCTTGATCCGCCCCGTGCCGGCGCTCGCGCGAAGGTGTGCAGGCAGATTGCCGAAGCCGAAGCGAAAAGTGTGGTCTATATCGCATGCGATCCGGCAAGCCTTGCCAGAGATACCGCCACGCTCGTGTTACTTGGCTACGAATTGGCGGATATCCGCGCGTTCGACATTTATCCCATGACCCATCATGTGGAGACTGTGGCGCTGTTCAGAAAGCACGAACAGTGAGCATGCCGTTATTCGCAAGTCGTGCGTTTTTTGGAATGACTGCGATTGCGTTGTCTTGCGCGGCGCTATCTGGTTGCGTGCCGTCGAATGCCGCGGTGGGGGATACGCAATCTCCCAATACTGCGGTGGCGCACTCCACGGAGGATCGTGACAGCCTGTCCATCGCCATGATTGGATCGGATGATGTCACCGCCGATTCCATGGCAATGGATGCCATGGAAGCCGGTAAACTCAAGCCGGTGTACATTACCGTCTCGGGCACTGTGGACGCGCAATCCACCGCGCAGCAAGGCGTGCGTGACATGGCGCAACGCAAGGCCGACCTCATTATCATCGCAGGAATCGACGCGAACGAAGCCAATGCCGAAAACTGGAATGATGCTTTGGAAACCGCAAGAACAGCGGGCGTTCCAGTGGTGCTTCTCAATCCTATCGCCGTGCCGAAAGACAACAAACTGTATGCGGCTACCATGACGGTCAACGATCGTATGACCGACGCGATACCGCTCGACGATGCTGCTGTGGCCGTGGCCAATAATGATCCTCACGACCGGGAAATGCTGGTAACCACAATTACCCACTGATATGGTTTTGCACCATGTCGGTATGAATGACCAGCAGTTCGTCTTTTGATGAAATACCCTGAAAATTCCCTGATTTTTACCTGTGTTTCACAAGAAGTTGACCGGAAAACGGGAGTGTGACGGTAGGCTGGCAATCATGAGCGAAAGTCGAACAATGCCCCTCATCGAAGAGACGGGGCTGACACAAGGCGAAGTGATCGCCCTCAGGGAAAGCGGATTGGACAATGTGGTCAAGGCATCGACCTCACGTTCGCTTATCGATATCGTGCGAGCCAACGTGTTCACCTTGTTCAACGGCATCATCTTTGCGGCCATGGTTATGGTATTGATCACTGGATCGTGGAGAGACGCGGTGTTCGGCATGATCATCATCATCAATACCGGCATAGGCATCTGCACCGAATTGAAAGCCAAGCGTACTCTTGACAAACTGTCGATTCTGGTGGCTTCCGACTATCTTGTGCACCGCGACGGCAAAGACGTTGAAATACCGCACAACGATATCGTGCTCGGTGATTTCATGTGGATCCGTTCCGGCGAACAGGTGCCCGCGGACGCGCAGATCGTGCACACTTGGGGACTGGAGCTGGACGAATCCATGCTTACCGGCGAATCACGGACCGTACGCAAGGGCGAAGGCTGCGATATTTTCTCTGGATCCACCGCCATCTCCGGCATGGCGTTGGTGAAAGTCACCGCCGTAGGAGAGCACAGTTACGCGGCCAAACTTACCGCACGGGCGAAGGTTTACAGGAAAACCGTATCCGACCTAAACAAGGGCATCAACACGATTCTGAAATTCATGACCTTCCTGGTGGTGCCGCTCTGCGTACTGCTCATCTGGTCGCAGGTACGCACTGTTGGCGGCTGGAATGTGGCCATTTCGACCGGCGAATGGCGTTCCGCGGTCATTTCCGCAGTGGCCGGTGTGGTCGGTATGATCCCTGAAGGCCTGGTGCTGCTCACCTCGCTGAATTTCGCGCTCGCAGCCATTCGTTTGGCACGTAAGAACACGCTGGTGCAGGAGCTGGAATCCGTGGAGACTCTCGCTCGTGTGGATTGCCTGAACCTTGACAAAACCGGTACTGTCACCGACGGCACCATCCGACTCGATTCGTTGGAATTGCTGGGTGTTCGTGGCCCCGACGACATGCGAGGCACCGTGAACGAGCATGACGTCAGACAGGCTCTATTCGACCTATCGAACGAAGGACAGCCCAACGGTACAGGGCAAGCGATTCTGTCTGGACTACGGGAACAGGGATTTGCGGACGGCACTGTCGAGGCACGAGTACCGTTCTCGTCGGCGCGCAAGTGGAGTTCGATCTATGACGGCAATGCAGTGTGGACGATGGGTGCGCCGGAAGTCATTCTTTCCCAAATCAACGGCGACCATGCCGACATACTCAAACAAGTCAATGATCTCGCCAATGACGGCAACCGTGTGCTGCTGGTCGCGCGAATCTACGGTGCAGCGCCCGACGATTACGAAACCGATCCAAAACTCAATCCGGCATCGTGCCCTGTCGCATTGGTGTGCTGTTCCGAACATATTCGCGCCGACGCCGAAGAAACGCTTGCATGGTTCCGTGAACAAGGCGTGCGTTGCCGCATCATCTCTGGTGACAATCCCGTAACCGTCGGCGCGATCGCAAGAAAAGTGCATCTGACCGGCGAACATGAACCACGATTCATGGACGCGCGTGAGCTGCCCGCTGACATTACGGAGCTGGCGCAAGTACTGGAAAACGTGGATGTGCTTGGGCGTGTGCTGCCCGATCAGAAAAAGGCGATCGTGGAGGCATTGCATGCAGGTGAGCATGTGGTGGCGATGACCGGCGACGGCGTGAACGACGCGCTCGCCATCAAAGAGGCCGATCTGGGTATTGCGATGGGCAATGCTGCGCCCGCCACCAAGGCCGTGGCACAGGTGGTGCTTGTCGATTCGAAGTTCTCACATCTGCCCGATGTGGTGGCGCGAGGGCGTCAGGTTATGGCCAATATGGAACGTGTAGCAAGCCTATTCCTCGTGAAAACCGTGTATTCCGCACTGATTTCGTTGGGCGTGGTGCTGACGCAGATACCATTCCCGTATCTGCCTCGCCACATCACATATGTGGGCGGATTGACGATTGGCATGCCGGCATTCATTCTTGCGTTGGCTCCGAACACGCGTCGTTATATTCCAGGATTCCTGAAACGCGTGCTGCATTTTGCTGTGCCCTGCGGTGTGGCGGTCGGATTGTCGATTTTGTCCACGTCGTGGCTGCTGCCGATATTCATGAAGTGGAATGTGCAGGATTCGGGTGCGCAGTTGGCGATGCTGCGTGGCGTCAACGCGATTATTCTGCTCATGATGGGAGTGTTCGTGCTTGCGCGGGTGGCAAAGCCGTTGCATTCGTGGCGTGGCATATTGGTATTGGCCTTTGCCGCAATTGGATTCGGGGGCATGCTCGTAAAACCGGTGGCGAATTTCTTCGCGCTGGTGGTGCCGACCGGGCAGATGCTGGCTGCGACGGCGGTGGCAATGGTGCTTTCGGCACTCGTGTTCTTGGTGTGTTTGCGTTTGGTGCCGAAAATTCCGAGTATTGTCCCATACTTTAAGAAGACACGCCAGAGCTGAATTAACTTGGCTGTATCGTAGGCGACGAATAATCAGCTGTGTTATACAGCCAAAAAGCTCGGAGGTAGCATGTCTGTGCGCGACGACCAGCTCGACACCCTGAAGGTGGACGGCAAGGATTATGAATATTACCGCATCGCAGATCTGCCGGGCATCGATCATCTGCCGTATTCGTTGAAGGTTCTCGTCGAGAACCTGGTACGTAACATCGATGGCGCCAACATCACGGATGATCATGTCAAGGCACTGTTGGATTGGGATCCGGCTGCACAGCCGAGTCATGAGATCCAGTTCACCCCGTCCCGCGTGGTCATGCAGGATTTCACCGGCGTGCCCTGCATTGTGGATCTTGCCACCATGCGTGATGCGGTCAAGGATCTTGGGGGAGATCCTGAGGTCATCAACCCGCAGGTGCAGTCCGACATGGTCATCGACCATTCCGTACAGATCGACAAGTACGGCATCGCCGACGCGGTCGAACAGAACATGGACATCGAATACCAGCGCAACGGCGAACGTTACCAGTTCCTGCGTTGGGGTCAGCAGGCATTCAAGAACTTCCGCGTGGTACCGCCGGGAACGGGCATCATCCACCAGGTCAATATCGAATATCTCGCCAAGGTCATCATGACCAAGGTCGAAGAAAACGGTGGCAAGACTCTTGCCTATCTTGATTCCTGCGTGGGCACCGACTCGCACACCACCACCGTCAATGGCTTGGGCGTGCTCGGTTGGGGCGTTGGCGGCATTGAAGCCGAAGCGGCCATGCTTGGACAGCCGATCTCCATGCTGGTGCCGCGTGTTGTCGGTTTCAAGCTTACCGGTTCCATTCCTGAAGGCGTCACCGCCACCGACGTGGTGCTGACCATCACCGATATGCTTCGCCAGCATGGTGTGGTCGGCAAATTCGTGGAATTCTACGGTGATGGCATCGCCTCGGTGCCGCTGGCCAACCGTGCCACCATCGGCAACATGGGTCCGGAATTCGGCTCCACCTGCGGCATTTTCCCAATCGACGGCGTCACTCTCGACTATCTGCGCTTGACTGGCCGTTCCGAAGAACAGATCGCATTGGTCGAAGCGTATGCCAAGGCGAACAAGCTGTGGGGCGACACCACCGATCCAAACTACGTCGAACCGCAGTATTCCGAATACCTGGAACTCGACCTCGGTACTGTCGTACCGTCGATCGCTGGCCCGAAGCGCCCGCAGGATCGCATCAAACTGTCTGAATCCAAAGCGAAATTCGTCGAAACCTTGCCCGCGTACGAAACGGACAAGACCGTGCAGGAGCCGGTTGCCGTTTCCACCGACTTCCGCGGTGACTTCGACATCACCAACGGTGATGTGGCGATCGCATCCATCACCTCGTGCACAAACACATCCAATCCGTCCGTGATGATCGCAGCCGGTTTGATTGCACGCAACGCGCATGCCAAGGGTTTGAAGCCCAAGCCGTGGGTCAAGACCTCGCTCGCACCGGGTTCCCAGGTTGTGGCCGACTATCTTAAGGCGGCTGGCTTGCAGGACGATCTCGACGCGCTCGGTTACCAGCTGGTCGGTTTCGGCTGCGCCACCTGCATCGGCAACTCCGGCCCGTTGCTGCCGGAAATCTCCGAAGCCATCAACGCCAACGATCTGACCGTCACCTCAGTGCTGTCGGGCAACCGCAACTTCGAAGGCCGCATCAGCCCGGACGTCAAGATGAACTACCTGGCATCTCCGCCGCTCGTCATCGCCTATGCGCTCGCTGGCACCATGGATTTCGATTTTGAAACCCAGCCGCTTGGCGAGGATCCGGACGGCAACGATGTGTATCTGAAGGATATCTGGCCCACCAATAGCGAGGTTGCCGCCGTGGTGGACGGTACCGTCAGCCGTGAGATGTTCCTGAAGGATTACTCTTCCGTATTCGAAGGCGACCATCGTTGGAAAGGACTTGACGTTCCAGAAGGCGAACTGTTCGCATGGAATGAGGATTCCACCTACGTGCGTAAGCAGACGTTCTTCGATGGCATGAAGGCCACACCGGATCCCGTCGAAGACATTCATGGCGCCCGCGTGCTCGCACTGCTCGGTGATTCCGTGACCACCGACCATATTTCTCCAGCCGGCGCGTTCAAGGCTTCCAGTCCTGCTGGCAAGTACCTGACCGACCGTGGCGTTGAACCGAAGAACTTCAACTCCTATGGTTCCCGTCGAGGCAATCATGAGGTCATGGTACGTGGCACGTTCGGCAATATCCGACTGCGCAACCAGTTGCTTGCGTCCGTGGGGGAAGAGGTCACTCCGGGCGGTTTCACCTACGATTTCCTTGACCAGAAGCCGACCACGATCTTCGAAGCATCCCGCTACTACATCGAACATGATGTTCCGCTGGTGGTGCTCGCAGGCAAAGAATACGGCACCGGTTCCTCCCGCGACTGGGCTGCCAAGGGAACCGTCATGCTCGGCGTCAAAGCCGTTATCACCGAAAGCTTCGAACGTATCCATCGTTCGAACCTGATCGGCATGGGTGTGCTGCCGTTGCAGTTCCCCGCAGGCGAGTCCTATGAGAGCCTCGGCCTTGATGGCACCGAAACGTACGATATCGCCGGTGTTGAAGAGCTCAACAATGGCATCACCCCGAAGACCGTGCGTGTCACCGCCACCCATAGCGACGGTTCCACAACCGAATTCGACGCGGTCGTACGCATCGACACCCCAGGTGAGGCCGACTACTACCGCAACGGGGGCATCCTCCAGTATGTGCTGCGCAATCTCATGAAATAAATAATCACATGATTGAGATCGGCAAGTGACAAAGCCCGTGTCGCACTGTGCAATGCAGTATGACACGGGCTTTGTTGATACCGGTTTTTCATGCGTTTGATACTACGTCGGAATCGGTCTGTCTCGTCACATTGTTGACCCAACGATACTTTCGATAATGCAGCAAAGCAGGAATCATCTTGATGCATTCGTCGGTATTCAGCAAAGCATAGACCGCCAATACCGGCAACTTCCACACGAAAGCCGCCAACAGACCGACCGGTACGACGACAAGCCACATAACGCTCGCATCGCAGACAAGTCCGAACCGGGAATCGCCTCCGGCAGGGAAAATACCGGCGATAGTCAGATTGGCCATGCACCCGCATGCCGCATAATAGGCGCAGATAAACAGCATAACCGACAGATAACGCGTGGCCTGCGGCGTCAATCCCGCCCACTGCAACGCCAAAGGACGTGCCGCGATAATCAACAGGCCGGTTCCAACGCCAACTGCCGCCACCAGTACACAGAGCCTGTCGCCCATAACCTTCGCCTGATCGAAAGCATTGCGGCCAAGCAGATTACCGACAAGAATGCCGCCCGCATTGCCAAGGCCAAGACTCAAACAGACCAACAGATCCTTGACGATATTCGCAATGGAATTGGCCGCCACCGCATCCGTACCAAGATGACCCATAATCACGGTGTACATGGTGAAACCGCAGCCCCAAACCAGCTCATTGCCAAGCACGGGCAGACTATACTTCCAAAAATCCTTCTGCAACGCCACATCCGGATGCAACATCATCGACAACCGCAAACGTGGGCGGCCATTGCGGCTGGCTACAAGCACAGACCACACCAGTTCGATGGCTCGGGAAATCACCGTGGAAATCGCCGCGCCGAAAATACCCAATGCGGGTAAACCGAACCAACCATAGATCAGCACCGCGTTCAGCGCAACATGCACGATCACGCCAACCGTGCTTACCGTCATTCCGGTAACCGCCGCACCCACATTCTTCATCAGACACAAATACATTTGCGACAAACCGATGAACAGGTACGAAACCGACGAAACCCGCAAATACTGTGAGCCGATGGCAATCAGCGTCGCATCGTTCGTCATAATCGACATCAACGTTTCCGGAATGAGTAGCGTCAATGCGAAAAACACCAGCGACAATCCGCCGGCATACAGCATGATGAACGCCAAGACACGTTCGACGGCATTCGTGTTGCCCGCACCCCAATACTGGGCCACCAGAATGCTCATGCCAAGCGTGAGCGCGGCAAGACACAAACTGAAAATGAACTGGAACTGCGTGGCAAGAGACACTGCCGACAGCTCGTTTTGACCGACGTTCGTCAGCATAAGAGTGTCGGCGCACGATGACAGCGCCAGCATCAGTTGTTGAAACGCGATGGGCAGGGCGAGTGTCAACGTCTGTCGAAGAAACTCGCGCCAAGTGATGGAAGATTGCATGATGATGTGAGGATGGTGCGGTGCGTTTTACTGAATCGAATCCTTCCAAGCGTGATATTCCGCTGCCTTGCCTTCCCAATATTCGCGGTCGGCGTCGGTGATCTCACGGATCACATGGCATGGATTGCCGACTGCCACCGAATGCGAAGGAATGTCCTTGACCACCACTGATCCGGCACCGATCACCACATCATCGCCGATGGTGACGCCAGGGCCGACCACCACATTGCCGCCGAACCAGACATCGTTGCCAATGGTGATCGGACGAGCGCCTTCAGGGCCGGAGGAACGCACCGTCGCATCGATCGGATGATACGGCGTGTACAGGCCCACTCGGGGGCCGAAGAACACGCGGTCGCCGATGGTGATGCGTGCCACGTCAAGGAAAATGCAATCCATGTTGGCATAGAAATTCTTGCCGATGAACGTGTTGCATCCATAATCGCAGTTGAATGGGGGTTCCACGAATCCACCCTCTCCAAATGCGCCGAACAGTTCGTGAAACAGTTCGTCACGTTCTTTGAACGCGTCATATTCGGACGTGTTGATGGCCTGCACCAGGCGACGCTTGCGCATATTCGCTTCCTGCTGTTGCGGACTATCGGCCACATACAGTTCGCCGGAGAGCATACGCTCCCATTCGTCGCGTGCCGGATGATTGGTGGGGTCCACCATGCTGCCTCCTCTGCTGTATTACGTCAATCGATTGACGTGACATATCATGTTCCATTCAACGGCATCATTATTCGTTGACACTGTATTTCGTTGTATTATCGTTCTTGATTTTCGTATTATTTACCGTATCCACTGATGGGGTATTGCATGGGACAGATGGGATTAGACGTTCGTGACGTGCAGGTCGGACAAAACGAACAAACGGAACAGCCTGAACTTGCGCAAGACGGTCGTCTTCCATATGAGTTCATGCCGGTCACCAACTGGGGACGCAAGCCCAACGGCGCGGAAATGGTGCAATATGATGCGCCGATGTTCTTCTCATTCACCGAACATTCGCTGCTGCATCAGTATCCGAACATGCGCGCGGAATGCCATTGGCATATCGATTTCGAATTCACCCACATCATCCGTGGACACATGTGGTATTTCGTGAACGGCGAAAGCATTCGTCTTGAAGAAGGCCAAGGCATTTTCGTGAATTCGCGCCAATTGCATTACGGTTTCACCGAGGACGGCACCGATTGCGAATTTTCCTGCACTCTGCTGAACCCTTCATGCATGTGCATGCCGAACATGGTTTATGAACGCTTTGTGGCTCCGTTGATGGCGGACGAACGGCTCCCGTACATGGTGTGTGATCCTGAAGATGAGCATGGATCCGCGTTGCTGGAATGCATGATGCGGCTGCATGATGCGAAATTCGGTCAGATGCCGGCTGCCCAGACCATGCATCCCGCCACCGTTGACAATATGAAATTAAAGGATGATACGGCATCGTTGACCGTGCTCAGCTGTTTTTATACGATGGTGCGTGAACTGACGGCCATAGCGGGCGAACATGGCAAGAATGGTTCTTCCAAATACGACAGGAAGAATCCGAAGATTGCTATTTTGAGCAAGATGATTGATTACGTGCAGCACAATTACGTTCGACAGATCACCCTGGAGGAGATTGCTTCAGCAGGGTCCGTCGGCCGTACGAAATGCGCGCAGATCTTCCATGAGATGGTCGATCAGACGCCGATTGAATTCGTCAATGACGTGCGTATGAGAGCTGGAGCGGAAATGCTGGACACCACATCGATGCCGGTTTCCGACATCGCCAAAAAACTTGGTTTCTCATCATCGACATTCTTCACGCGCACGTTCAAGCAGTACATGCATACGACGCCCACAGCCTACCGGAGGAATATGCTCAAGTAGACCGTGGACGTCGTATGCGATCGTCATGCGGCTGCCACAGTGTTGGCGTCGACTACTTGGCCAACTGCGTTGTGGCGGGGGAGGCCAACGTCGGGCGGGCTCGCCGAATGCGTCCCAAGGCCAAGCCCAGACAGATGAACGCTACCGCGAACATTGCCACCAATCCGGTTGATGACGCCCACGCGCCGTAGTCCACGCCGCTCGAGGAGGCCGTACCCAGTCCGAATACGTGGTCTATCGATGAGCAGAGCCACCATCCAGGCAGCAGTTTTCCGATGATGATCATGGGATCTGGCATCATATCCACGGGGAACGCCATACCGGAAGTGAACATGACCAGCAGAGCGAACACATTGACGAAACCGTTCGTTGCCATTTCATTGAAACCGGATGACCCCAACAGGAATCCGCAAGCGATCGCCATAAGCGTGTAGACCATCAGCGACACGAACGACAAGCCTACGTTCACGGCATTCAGGCCGGTAAAGGACACTCCGGCCAGCGCCATCAACAGGAATGTCACCGCGGTATACGCAGCACATACCAGCAGACCGAACGTCCCGCATGTCAGCATTTGCTGCGCTTCCAACGACACCAGACGCGCGGGGGACGAGTAGAGCCTGCGGCGGATTTCGTTGTCATTGAATGTGCTGACCACGAGGAACGTGCATACCGGCATGACCAGCAACAGTGGATACAAGCCGGTTTTGAGCGTGCCCGCGAATGCCGATGAGCCCGGTGTGGTGCCGTCGTCTTCAGAGTCCGAGGACACCACGGCGATATGCGACTGTTTCATATCGGCGGTGGCAGCATCCAACGTCGTTGTCATGGCGGCGTCGAGCGTGCGCTGTGCCTGCGGCATGCCGAGATAGGCGGTACGCGTCAGCGAAAGAAACTCGTTGACTTTCAGCTGTGCGAGCGATCCGGCTCCGGAAGCATAACTGACGACGGTATCTATGGTCGGTTGCGTAGCCGTGGCGTTATCCGCATACTGCAGATAACGCTCGGCGAAACCTTGTGGCACAATCGCAATCAAATCAACATAATTCGATGCGACAGCCTGCTGCAACGATATGGAATCGTCATCAATGGTGACCATCTCACCGTCCAAAGCGAGGTAGGAACGCAACGATTGAGCCACATGCTCGGCGTCGTCATCACGGTCGATTACCGCAATACGGGCGGATTCCGGCTCATACGTCGTCGCTCCGGCAGCTGTGGAGCCACGCATGATCTGCCAGCTGATGGAAAACATCATCGTGCCGATCAGCACCAAGTAGATAATCACATACAATTTGCGCGCTTTGAGAATACGCAGTGCTGCTTTACAAGTGTTCATAGCGTTGCCTCCTCAACAGAACGGTCGCCATACCAAGACAGACCAAGCTCATCGCAGCCAATACGCCCACCGTGGCAAAGAACGGGCGGAAACTGTCGTAATACAGAATGTCGTAGAACAGATTCGTAATCTGTTGCGCCGGATTCAACATGCTCAACAGGGGCGCATGCTGCGCTATCTGATCGCTTAAATCCATGGCGAACGAGCCATACAAACCGGAAAACAGCGACAGCGTGCATGCCAAGGCCGTGCACAATCCCTGCTTGGCACTCGTGGAAACACCCTGTATTGCGCCGATCAACGTGCCGAACGCGCTTGTGGCGAATGACGCCATCAAGCACGCGCCCAAGCCGGCCCATTCACGACCGCCGAGAGAAATCTGGCAGCCGAAACGAATGTACAGCATGGCCACGGTCAGACTTAGGAACGAGCAGATCCAACTGGAAAGAAAACCTGCCAGCAGCTGTTGCAGTTTCGGCAGGGGAGCGACGGAACGGCGAATGCCAAGTGCCGACAGGTTTGCCTGGGCCAACGATACCGCGTTCACCGCGAAACTCATGGCCATCATCGCGGCCATGCCGAGCAACGCGTAATAGTAGCGTGCGGTGCCGCTTGGCTTGAAATTCGTCAGCTGCACTTCCTTCGTGAACCCACTCGACGAGCCGATGCTGCCGGTGAACGCGTCATCCAACAACGCGGACGGATTGTGCTGCGCGGCATTGACCACCACGGCGGTGTTGCGATTGTACAAGTCCACGATATTGCCCAACACCGTCAGGGAAATATCCAGACCACTGCTCGACGCCATCACATCCGTGGCGGATGTTTGCGTGGCTTGGGAAATGGCCAGCTGCAGTTTCCCACTACCGTCGACGGACAGTCTGCCCTGCGCCTTGGCGTCAAGCAGTGCTCGATCCGCGGCTTCCATAGATGCGGCTTCCGTGACGGTGATGAGTTTCGGCATGGCGTCACCGTCATCATCGACCTTCGCATGATCGCCATCGGCACCGGTCGCGCCAGTATCGGACGAAATGCCGTCGACCAGCATCTGCGCGCCCGGAGAGGCGCGCCAATCGTCGTTATTAACCACGACGACGTCAACCGTGTGCAATGCGTAACTTTCCGCGATATTGCCGAACATGCCATTGAACATGGTCGCCAGAATGATGGGAAAGGCAAACAGCCAGAACAGCTGCGCTTTCTCCCTGAAATGCAATTTCAGATTGACCAGCAATGTCTGCAACATAATGTCAAACCTTTCGAACCATGATTCCGTCAGTCACGCAACGCCGTGCCGGTCAGTTCAAGGAACACATCGTTCAGCGTCGGCTGCCGGGAGGAAAGATGCCCGATATTCGTGCCATTGGATTTCAGCAACGTCAACACGTCAAGAAGATTGTGATCGCCCCGACGGCAACGTACCGTCAACTCATGACCGTCATAATCGGCGCTCATCACACATGGCAGCGCACGTAACTGTTCCAATGCCTGCTGCGTTCCCGCCTCATGATGCAAGCCACCCAGATCGTCGGTTTCCACACTGATGCGTTCGCCGGTGTCGATCATCGCCTTCAACTCGTCGGCGGTGCCCAAGGCCAAATGCCTGCCATGATCCATGATGAGAATGCGGTCGCAGATCTGCTCGACCTCCTCCATGTAATGGCTCGTGTAAATCACTGTCGCGCCTTCGTGGTTAAGACGCTGAATGCCCTCCAGAATCGCATTGCGGCTTTGCGGATCGACGGCGACGGTCGGCTCATCGAAGAAAATCAGATCCGGCTTATGCGCCACACCGCATGCGATGTTCAATCGACGAAGCAAACCTCCCGACAATTTCGACGGACGGAACCTGCGGTAATCGCGCAAGCCCACAAAATCCAGCGCATCCTCAACCAGCGCATGACGGCGTGCCCTGTCAGGCACATACAGCGAGCAGAAATAATCGATATTCTCCTCAACCGTCAATTCATTGAACACAGCCACATTCTGCGGTACGATGCCGATGCGGCGTTTCAGCGCATAACTGGTCGGGCCAATCGGTTCGTCAAACACACGTACCGTGCCCTCATCGAACGTCAACAATGCGAGAATGCAGTTAATCGCCGTGGTCTTGCCGGAACCGTTCGGTCCAAGCAAACCGAAAATCTCACCTTGATGCACGTCAAGATCGAAATAGTCAAGCGCCAGCATATCCCCATACCGTTTGACCAGCTTCGACACCTTGACCGCGCTGCTGGAGCTCTCACCTGTTTGCCTTTCCATACGCTCGCTCATCGGCTCTCCTTACCTCACATGTTCCAACAGCGATAACCGCCGTTTACGATAGTGATTCCATTGTCTCCGACCAAACGGAGACGACATGGTGTCTGAGGTCATAAACCTGGCGCAACACAGCCATATGGAAGATGACAAATGTCACCTTCGTGGCAAAGATGGCCCGCAACGGCGGCAACGTACACTACGCTGGGAAGACATAACCACAAGAAGCGGCGACGATGGAGGAAGGCATGCGGCGATTATTGCTTCAAGCCATATTCCTCACGTTCGGGCTGATCGCAAACCTGTATATCGTCGGAGACGTATCGGCTGAACTGGTATGCGGCGCGTTGCTGGCCATATGCTGTGCCGCGGTGGGGGAATACGCGCGCTCGTCGGCATGGACCATCGCCATACTGTTGATGTTGGATTGCGGCGCATGCTTCACGCCATCATGGTGCGCGATGATGCCGGTCGCCGCATACAACGCGGCCATGCTGCCCGCCATATCACAGAACGTCGAACAACACCGTGCGGGACGGAACCATGCCGGCTTGCGTTCGCAATTGCCGAACATGCCGCAATACGATGCGATGCAAATCACGACGGTCATCGCACGATGGGTGTGGATCATTCCCGTAGTGGCGACCTTGGTCCGTTGCCGTAATGCAGGCGCGCATGCGGATGATATGGGAGCTGCACTCATCGCCGTACTGCTGGCATTGCATGTAGTGTTGGGATTCATGGTTGGCCTGTTGTGCGCGCGCAATGTCACGCTCACCCGGCAGAACAGGCGGCTTCAGGATTCCAAACGTGACCAGATCCGCCGGCTGCGCTCGCAATTGGCGGAAAGCGAGGAAGATCGCGCCGCGTCGGTTCGTGTGGCCACGCTCGCGGAGCGTACACGCATAGCGCGCGAGATTCATGACAATGTCGGCCATATGCTTACCCGGGCCATCATGCAGTCCGAAGCGGCCCAAGTGGTGGCTCAGGTTTCTGGTCAGGAGCCGGCGGCTCAAGGGTTCGCGCAGATTCACGACACGGTGGGCGAGGCGATGACATTGGTGCGGGGCGCGGTGCATGATCTGAAAGACGAAGGCACGGATTTCGTGGCGCAGATTGAGGCATCCGCGCATGGTTTGGACGATTCCAGTACAGTGAACGTCACCTTGAGCAACGGCATCGATGCGGCTCCGGCCGCGGTGTCACGCTGTTTCGCCACGACGATTCGCGAGGCGTTGAACAATACGATTCGCCATAGCATGGCGCGCAATGTCGATATCACCTTGCGTGATTTTCCTGCGTTATGGCAGCTGCGCATACAGGATGATGGCGCCCTGTGGAACGATGGCTCCCAAGGAAACATCAACGGTATGATGGGGGAGTCTTCCGCTCGTTTTCGTCAGTTCCATGATGCCGCGCGTACGGCGACGATGCGTGATGCTTCGGGCATTGGATTGGCGGATATCGAGGAGCGTGCGCGGGCGCTCGGCGGTACCGCGGTGTGCGGCCCGTATCATGAGGGGTGGCGGGTGTTCGTGTCCATTCCCAAAACGGACGATGATGCGGCAGCGTCCGCAACAACGAAGGAGAACGTATGATGCGAGTCGCAATCGTCGATGATGATCCAATCGTATGCTCGTCGCTGTCCACGATTCTCAAAGCGACAGGCACGGCCGATATTGCATGGACGGCCTATGATGGCGAAACCGCGGTAGGTCAGTATGAAGAAGATAATCCGGACGTGCTGCTGATCGACGTGCAAATGCCGGTTATGGACGGTCTTGCCGCGTCGCGAAAGATCATCGACGCCCATCCGAATGCGAAAATCCTGATACTTACCACATTCGCGGACGAATCGTACATCGCCGAGGCGTTGGAAATCGGCACCAAAGGCTATCTGATCAAACAGGATGTCTCATCGGTGATTCCCGCAGTGCAGTCGGTGATGGCCGGACAGGTGGTTATGGGAGCGCAGGTGTTGCGGAAACTGCATGTCAATAAAGCGAGTCAGACGCAGCGTCACGTTTCGCAAGCTGGCGATAACGGGGAAAATCGTTTTTCCGGTCGTTTCGCGAATCTCACTGAGCGCGAGCGGGACGTGATGCAACTGGTCGCCGAGGGGTACGACAATCGTGAGATCGCTGCGAAACTGTTTTTAAGCGAAGGCACGGTTCGCAATCGTATCAGCGATATTCTCGCGAAAACGAACGTTACGAATCGTACGAAACTTGCGGTCGAATGGCTCGCATGCCAATAGGAAACCGTCGATAAACGGCAAACTCATCAAAACGAACAACGTTTTCAGCGCTTGCGTAGGCGATAGGCCTTCCACACGTCGCTAAGCTTCTGACCGTTCGACGTGCGCTTCCACACGGTCAATCCCGCCGAACCGCCACCGACGGCACGGGCCGCTGCGGTTGGTGTGGAGTACTCGCTGCCGTCATCCAGTCGAAGCTTGCCTTCGGCGGTGACGGTAGCCACCCAACGTTCGCCCTTGCGCGGTCGGTCCCATACCAGCGTCTCACCGGGAATGAGCAGACCAGCGGCGAGCACCTGCGCGATGGACACGCGTTTGGATGTTGGGGAGGTGGACGTGTCCGTGACTCGCAACGACTCCTCACTGAGCGTGGATAGGTCATTGCGCTCGGCATCGTAACGGATATTCCAATAATCGGCGATCAGACGAATGGTTTCATCCTGGCGGTATTGCAAGGTTTGTGGCGTACAGTCCGCAATGTCGGCAAGCTCGGCGGTGAGCGGGAAGCGTTTGGAACTCGCCGACAGCAGCATACGGTCACGACGGTCCGTATAGGATGCCAATCCCGCGATCTGCTTGTCATTAGCCTGACTGAGCGCAAGATTGCCGATGCGATTGACCCAATGGTCGCGCGTCGCCTCAGACCATGATGCAAACGATGAGTCGGAGGCGACCTGTTCCGGCATGATCGGCAGCGCGTTGAGGCTGCGTGGTCGGGTGATACGATGCCCGGCCCGCTGCTCGTTGGCCCGAACCAGAAGCAGTTTCTTCATGGCGGGACTGGTCTGCAGGTCGCCACGCAGATGCGCGAGCGCGTTGCGGCGGTCTTCGTCGGTGATGAGTAATCCTCGGATTTGTTGGATGGTGTGGTTTTTATCGAGGTCGCGAATGGTGCTGGCTGCGCGTGTGCGTCGGTTGAGCGGGGTTTGCCTGTTGAGACTGTCCACGCCGGTTACGCGTTCTAGGGCCGCGAGTACGTCGTGAAGTCGTTCAAGGTCGTGGAGTTGAGGTTCCTCGAGGTTTTTGTTCGACGTGCGCGAGGCTGCGGCAGTGTGTGTGCCCGGCGTGGAGAATATGCGTGTGTCGGGATTGCCGAGGTTGCGTATGGAGTTGACGAGCGCCCACATGGCTACTGGTTTCCAGTCGGTGGTTTGGTAGTCGTTGAGGGATACGAGTTGGCCAATGATATCGTCTGGCAGGTTGGCGTCGGTCGGGTGTTCGATGATGCGCCATGCGTTGGCGTAGGGTGCGAGCAGGTCGTCGATGAAGGAGATGACGTTCTGCTTTTTGACGAATGGTTTGAGCACGTCCTTGCGGAATTCCTCAAGTAGTTGTGTGCAGACGGATTTGTGCGAGATGATGAGATGGATGTCGCTGAAGAATTCTTCGAGCGTCTGTGCGTCGTCGCCGAGTGGATCCATGATGTCGTCCCAGCGTGAAGCGTAGGCGTTGCGTGCGGCGGGGGAGATTTCGGCGATGGTTCTTGCTTTGAACACGTCGGATGCGGTGAGGGGAACTCCGCGCATGTTCATGACGTCGAAAATACGGTGTGCGCCGGCGAGATCGTCGGTGGTTACGATGACGAGGGTGACTTCGTTGACGAGGTATGATGCGAATGCGCGGCGGTCTTGTGTGGGCATTTTCGCGAGTTCGTCGAACACTTGTCTGGTGTTGATGGCGATGTTGCGTTGCGCGTGCGATTCGATATCGTTGTCGCGCAGATCGAACAGTCCCTCCAGATCGCCTTCCTGCACGTACATGCGGAAGAAGTTGGTGTCGCGTTCGCGGAGTTTGAGACGTGGTTCGGCTTTGATGCCGCGTAGTTTGTCTCCTGGCTCGACGATGAGGTCGTTGAGGCTTTCCACGAGTTCGGGGTCGTCTTCCAGATCGCGGAGCACGGAAATGATGATGGAAAGTGAGATGAGGCGTTGCTGTCCATCGATGACTTGGTATTTGGTCTGTCCATCATGGACGAGGATCAGCGATCCAAGGAAATACGGCGTGTCCGGGTCGTGGCATGCGTCCTGCAGATCGGTGACCAGTTGCGCGATGTTTTCCGTTTGCCAAGTATATGCGCGTTGGAATGATGGGATTACGAACCGGTAATCCGAAGTGAAGATTTTGCCTAAAGGCTTTTCCGTTGCACTGATTGACATGGCGTTCCCCTCATTGCGTTGCTCTGTGTTCAAGTGTACGAGTGTATGATGTCATAGTCGTGGCGGCAGGTCGGCTCGTTCTACCAAACGGGCCATCTGCACGCGGCCCATGCAGAGTTTATCTGCGGCGGATGAAATATGCGCTTTGACCGTGCGTTCTGAAATGAACATTTTCTCGCTGATTTCCGCATTGGTGAAGCCCTCGGCCGCGAGAATCACCGCTTCGCGTTCGCGTTCCGGCAAGGCGTCGAGCATGGCACGGGCCTCATCGCGCCGCGACTGAGGCTGGTGCTGATGCAAATCGCCGATGAGCTGCCGTTGACTTGCCGGATTGAACTGTGGCTCCCCTTCGCACACGTCGGCCACACGGCGGATGATATCTTCCGGAGCGTCCGTTTTCGATACGAATCCTTCCGCGCCCGCTTCGATGGCGCGTTCCACCGTGTTGTTTGGACTCAGCGACGTCAGAATAAGCACATGCGGAGGATCGGGAAGCATGCGGAGCTGACGAGTGGCTTCAATGCCATCCATGCCGGGCATGGCGATATCAGCCAGCACGACATCAGGAGGATTGTGCGACGCATGTTCGATGGCGTCTGCTGCGTTGGTGCAGGCGAAGGCAACGCTGATGCGTCCGGAGGAATAATCCTCCAAAATCAGACGCATCATCTGGCAGATCATCGGATCATCATCAATCACGCCGACGGTGATCGGCTGCTCGTCATGGTTGCGTTCGGTGCTCACCCAACCCATGGTAGTCGTACATCAAGGTGGAAGACGTTATGTTGGTCAAAACCGTATTGGCATGTTCCGCCAGCCTGCTGTATGCGTTTGGCCAAACCAGGAAGACCGGCCCCCTTCCTGGTGTCTGCCATATGCGAGGGGGATTGCGGCATCGTCGGATTGCTGACGTGCACATGCACCCCTTGCGGGGGGTTCGCATCGACCTGCAACGACACCGGAGCGCCAGGCGCATGCCTGCGCACATTGGTCAATCCCTCCTGTACCACGTGATACGCAATCACGCCGATGGACTCATCTAACTGCCCCAGCTGTTGAACGTCGATCCACGTATCAATCCGCATATTCGCGGCACGGGCGTCGCCAATCAACTGCAGCAATGAGTCACGGGTCAACGACGCTTCGGCATCATTCGCAGCCAACTGCAGGCGAGCATCCTCCGGATGACGAAGCATGTCAATCACACTATGCGCCTCATCCAACGCGCCGGAGGCCTGCCTGCGAATATCCTCGGTAGTGCCGGCGATCTTTCCAGCCATACCAGCCACATTGGCATTGCCCAACTGCTCGGCCTCAGCCTTCAATTTCCTAGACTCGGCCTGCAAAGCGCTCGCATTCAATGCAAGCAACGACAGCGAATGAGCCAACGTATCATGCGCTTCCGCGGCTATCGCATCGGCAAGCTGCTGATTGTCAAGCGTGGTCCGCAACCTGCTCACCTGCTCGTTGGCCGACTGAGCCTTCGCTTCGGCCACGCGCGCAAGGGCGCGCGAGCGAATATGCAATCCGGCCAATGTGGCGATCGCCACCGCAATCAGGGCAACCACAACGGCGCTCGCGATGATCGTTCTTTCGTCGACAAGCATCACCATGGTATTGCCATACCGAACTCCGGTATATGGTTTGGAGAAGATCGCATGCCAGATCGAAGCCTCGGCAGGATGCAAAGCGTCTCGCACCTGGGACCAGATCGTCGTTGTCGCCGCGGCAAGCACTGATCGAAGCGTCACTTTGGTTCCCTGTCTCCGCGCAAGCAGAGAAGTCAACGCCATAAGCGCGATCAGCGAATCGTAGGGGAGCGCCACCACCAGTAGGCATGCGGTCCAGAACACGGCTTGCGGGTAACTGTTGCGAGCCAGAAGAATCAAACCCGAAGGGATCGCAACGAGCACGCACGCGATCATCCACAAGTAGGGGGCACTATCCTGCGCATACTGTTGGGATGCGAAAGACACCTGCGCCAGACAGGCGAAACTCGCGCACACCACCATCGGCACCGTGCACCAGATTCTGGTGCGCACTGGCACTTCGGCGGTGGAAGGGTTTGTGATCACGCTCATGACTCCCATTATCGGCATACTCATGGAAACATGCCATTGAGCTATCGGGCATGATGGCGCAAGCCGCGCGCCCCAAAGTGCAGACAGGAATGGACTTTCGTCCAATACCGGGAACGAAGCCGATCCCGTAGGCTCGAAAGTGTTCCGACCACTTCGAGAAGAAAGAAAAAGATCATGAGTGAGTTCAACAATGCTCCGATTCCCAACGGCGGCCCGGCAGCGCCGAACGGTATGAGACCCGCGCCGATCATGCCGTCCCCGGCTCCGCAAGGCACGACGGTATGTGGCATCGTGGGAGTGGTGTTCGGCGCGCTCGGCTTGGTGCTGAGCTTCATTCCAATCATCAACAACATCGCGGCGATCTTCGGACTCGTCGGCGCGGTATTGGCGATCGTGGCCATCGTGGGCACGTTCCGAGGCAAAAAGCGTGGCAAAGCCCTGTCCATAGTCGCGGCGGTGCTGTCGGTGTTGGCCATCGTCATCACCTTGGCCATGCAATCGGCCGCCAGCAAGGCGCTTGACGACATCACGGGCACAAGCACGTCGCAATCCTCGTCGGCGGACGCCGATAAGGACGCCAAAACCGATGATTCCACCAAAACCGACACCAAGGCGAAAGGCGAGCAAGACATGGAAGGCGATCTCACCGATATGCACGTCAAAATCGTATCCGCAGTGCGTTCCGGCAACGACTACAACAATCAGCCGACCGTGCTCGTCACCTACGAGTGGACCAACACTACCGATAAGAACAACTCCTTCGCCGTGCTGGCTAATCCGAAAGTGTTCCAAAACGGTCAGGAACTCGACACCGCCATGTACTTGGACAATCCGGAAGGCTACGATTCCGGCTCCTATCTGTCTGAACTGCAGCCAGGAGCAACCGGCACGGTAACCCTCGGATATGTGCTTAAAGACGATTCCGAAATCACCGTCGACGTGACGAACCTTCTCGATTTCAGCGACACCGCCAAAGTGACGTACAAGTTCGCCATCTGACATGGCATGTCCCAGTCTTTCGCGTCCGGCACACTCCCCGTGTCGAACGCGAAACCTATGCGGGCTTTGAAGAAATCATGAGATTAAGCCAATATTCATGAAATCGTCAGGAAAATGCCGTATCGTGATGCGCAATCGAGCAAAAAGGAGCGATTATGGCATTCGGTCAGCAGCCCCAGGGTAACAACGCCCAGAATAACGGCTTCAACAATCAATACCAGTACAACCAACAGTACAACCAGTACAATGCGCAGCCACAGTACGCCTACGCGCCCAACGGTACCGCCGCAGTCAACGTGCAGGCCACCTATTCCTACGAGCAGGCCGAACGCAGTTCCGTCAACAGCGCATACACGCACATGACCCTTGGTTTGATCGTCACTGCCGTGGTCGCCATCATCACCCAAATGAGCGGCGCGTACCTGGCACTCATCCAAACCACGGGCATCATCGGCATCTTCGCCCCCGCCGTCATTGAAATCGTGCTTGCCATCTACCTTGGCGCGCGCATCCATACAATGAAGGTCTCCACCGCATACGTCATGTTCTACGTGTATGCGGCGCTCATGGGCTTCACCCTCAGCACCATCTTCATGGCCTACGATCTTGGTACCATCGGCATTTCCCTCGCATTGTGCGCCGGCTTCTTCTTCGCGCTCACCATGTTCGGACGCACCACCAAGATCAACATGCTCAAGGCCGGCCCCATCCTTTTCGTCGGCCTCATCGTGCTTATCATCGCCGAAGTGATTCTCATGATCTTCGCCCCCGGCAACACCACCCTCATGATCGTCTCTGCCATCGGACTTCTGCTCTTCGCCGGCATGACCGTCTACGACGCCCAAGCCACCCGCGCGATGCTTGAACAGTATTCCGCCCAAGGCCCCGAAATGGTCAAGAAGGTTTCCATCCTTTGCGCACTGAATCTGTATTTGGATTTCGTGAACATGTTCATGTATATTCTCCAACTCCTCGGCAATCGCGACTGAAATCCAAATGACGGAGCGTCCCCGGCATTGCTCCTCAGTCGGCGTACCTTCGTGCGCCTTCCTTCGGTGCGTTTTGGGGACGCACGCGTCATTTGGCTTTCAGCCTTTGATGGGACATTATTGGCATTGCTCCTCGGTCAACGTAACGGATAAAGCCTGACCAGAATGTGGCCAGGCTTTATCCGTTGGTCAAAGACATGCTTTACGGTGGGTGCTCATGCAGAGAAAAGAGATTGGCGGCATGGCATGCCTCGTACTGGCGGCCCTCATTTGGGGATTCGCATTCGTGTCGCAAGTGCAAGGCATGGACTCCACAACACCGCTGTTCTTCGGAGCCACCCGATTCACCCTCGGATCCATTTCTCTGATACCGTTGCTTTGGTTTCGCCGCAGCACCATAGCGGAACAAGAGCGTAAACGCCGTGAAACCCAGGGAAAACCGTCCATCACCCTTGGTAACGGCGCAATCGTCGCCATGCCGAAATGGGCCGGCAATCCCATCGTGGTCAGCATCATCTGCGGAATCGTGCTTTTCACCGCAAGCACCGTCCAACAATACGGCATCCTTTACTCCGGATCGGCGGGACGGTCCGGCTTCATCACCGCTCTATACATCGTCATGACTCCGCTGCTGGCCTTCATCATATTGCGTCGACGAGTGCACCTCAGCGTCATCGTCAGCGTCGCCATCTCCGTTATCGGCTTCTACCTGCTGTGCGTAACCGACGGATTCGGATCCATCACCCTGGCGGACATGGTGCTGCTGTTCACCGCGGTCCTCTTCGCGGGGCACATCCTCGTCATAGACACCTTTGGACGAGACATGGACCCCATCCTGCTTTCATTCGGGCAGATCACCACCACCGCGATCATCAGCTGGATTGGCTCTATCATCGAAGGATCCATCGACTGGGCCGGTGCCGCGCAAAGCTGGATCGCCATCGTCTACGCGGGCGTCTGCTCCGCTGGCGTAGCCTACACGCTTCAGGTCATAGGCCAACAACTTGTGCCCCCGACCAGAGCGTCCGTGATCATGTCGCTCGAATCGTTCTTCTCCGCAGTCGGAGGGGCGCTTCTGCTGGGCGAAATCATGACCACTCGAGCCTACCTCGGCTGCGCGCTCATTTTCGCGGGCACCATACTCGCCCAGCTGCCCATCGACCAGCTCCTGCATGCGGCCAAACGCAAACCGGCAGACGTCAGCCGGCCTTAGGGGCCTCGCCAACCTGCGGCGCGCCATTGATATCGCGATGAATGTTCTGCATCTGCGCTTCGACATTCTGCAGACTTCTCGCGCAATCAAGCAACGTCTGCGAATGCTCCGACAGCTTCGCGTCAGGCAAATCCGTCTTATAACGCAGCGCATGCTCCAAACTCGCCCAATAATCCATGGCGATGGTGCGGAACTGCACCTCCACAGGCGTGTAATGCGGTCCGGAAGACAGAAAAACGGGAACCGCATAAATCACATGCAGCGAACGATATCCATTCTGCTTCGGATTCTTAATATAATCCTTCACACGCAACACCTGAATATCGTTCTGCGCGGACAGATAATTCGACACCGAATACACGTCATCGCGATAATTGCAGATCACGCGAATGCCTGCCACGTCAAACAGATTGTCCTTGACCGACTCCACCGTCAACGGCAGATCCTTGCGCCTCAACTTGCCGAGAATGGAATTGATGGACTTCAACCTGCGTTCCATGTGATGGATGGGATTATGGGAGAAACGCACCTGGAACTCGGAATCGAGAATCTCCAGTTTGGTGCTGATCTCATACATCGCGCCCTCATACACCTGCATTTGATCAATGAACTCGGTAATCTGATCGGAAGGCAACGGACCATCGTCGAAAGTCACCGACTTCAGCCGTGCTTGCAGTTCACTGGTATTGATGCGGCTCTGTCTATCAAGTATCACGGTTCCATAGTGTACCCAAAAGGAGCGCGGAAAAACTGAAAAAGCGCTGAAAGCGCCGTCATCCCTCCAATTCCACCGCATGCCACGCTGCATTAAGGTGCATACGGCGCGTGATGGGAATCCCTGCCGATAGCATGGAATGCTATGAACGAAGACATGATGACCGAGGCGGAGCGCGCCTCGAAACTTGCGGAACCTGCCACAGAAGACACCGCCACGCGAGGCAAGGGCGTGTTCTACGTACACACCCTCGGATGCCAGATGAACGTGCACGATTCCGAACGCATCGCGGGTGTGCTCGAAGCGGATGGCTATGTGCCCGCCACCGAAGAACAATACCTCGATCATGACGTGGACCTCATCGTCATGAACACATGCGCGGTGCGGGAAAACGCGGCGGAACGCATGTACGGCACCATCGGCCTGTGGGCCGAACTGAAGCGCCAGCGTCCGAACCTGCAGATCGCAGTCGGCGGATGCATGGCACAGCTCGACCGTGAGAAGATCGCAAAAAAGGCCCCTTGGGTCGATGCCGTGTTCGGTACCAAGAACATTGGTTCCCTGCCTCAGCTGCTTGACCAGGCGCGCATCGAAGGCCATGCGCAGGTCAAGGTCAAAGAGGAACTCAACTACTTTCCAAGCCAGCTGCCCACCGACCGTGCGTCGAAGGTGTCAAGCTGGGTGGCCATCTCCGTGGGATGCAACAACACCTGTACGTTCTGCATCGTGCCTACCACCCGAGGCAAGGAACATGATCGTCGCCCGGGGGACATTCTTGCCGAAATCCGCCAGTGCGTGGACGAAGGCGCCAAGGAAGTCACGCTACTCGGCCAGAACGTGAACTCGTTCGGTTACGGCATCGGCGACCGTTTCGCCTTCTCCAAGCTACTGCGCGCATGCGGTGAGATCGAAGGATTGGAGCGCGTGCGGTTCACTTCGCCGCATCCCGCCGCCTTCACCGACGACGTGATCGCAGCCATGGCCGAAACGCCCAATGTCATGCACCAGCTGCACTTCCCGCTGCAGTCCGGATCCGACCGAATCCTGCGCGCCATGCGCCGTTCGTATCGTTCCGCGAAGTTCCTTGACATTCTGCGTAAAATCCGTGAGGCCATGCCGGATGCGCAGATCTCCACCGACATCATCGTCGGTTTCCCGGGTGAAACCGAAGAGGACTTCCAGAAAACCTTGCGTGTGGTGGAAGAGGCGAGATTCGCGTCCGCATTCACCTTCATCTATTCGCCGCGCCCGGGCACTCCGGCAGCCGAAATGGAGCAGGTGTCGCACGACGTGGTCCAAGACCGGTTCGAACGACTCGTGGCATTGCAGGAACGCATCACCGAAGAAAATCTCAAAACCTTCGAAGGCCGTGACGTCGAAGTGATGGTCACCGGCGCATCTGGCAAGAAGGACGCCGCGACCCATCGTGTCACCGGGCGCGAGAAAACCGGCGTGCTCGTGCATGTCGGTGTGCCCGAAGGCGAGCCGATGCCGCAGGTAGGCGATTTCGTGACCGCCACCATCACCCACGCTGGGCGTCACAACCTCATCGCCGATCCCGATCCGAAGGCGGGGCAGACCTATGCCGTTCGACACTGAACAGACCTTTGAGAAAACAGACAAAACAGGAGACGCCGATCCTGTGATGCAGCGCAAGGTCGTATCCATTGTCGGACCAACCGCATCCGGCAAAACCGGGTTGGGCATTGCCGTCGCCAAAGCGTTGGCGCGCAAAGGCGAACAGGCGGAAATCATCAACGCCGACGCATACCAGATGTATCGGGGCATGGATATCGGCACGGCCAAGGCAAGCCTTGAGGAGCAGGCGCAGGTCAGGCATCATCTCATCGATATCATCGAACCGGACGACGCCATGTCCGTGGCGAGGTTCCAAGAGCTCGCCCGCGAGAAAATAGCCGAACTACAGGCCAGGGGAGTGCGTCCGATCCTCGTCGGAGGCTCTGGCCTGTACGCGCGGGCGGCCATCGACGACATCTCCTTCCCCGGCACCAACCCGCAAGTACGCAAGGCGCTTGAGGAACGGGAGAAAGCCGAAGGTGCGGGCGCGTTGTTCGACGAGCTGAAGGTCAAGGATCCCGAAGCGGCGGCGCGCATGGACCCGCACAATCCGAGACGAACCATCCGCGCGCTGGAAGTCATCGAAGTGACGGGACGCCCCTATTCGGCAAGCCTTCCGCACTATCGGTACGTCATTCCCACCGTGCAAATCGGTCTCGATCTGCCGCGTGAGGAACTGGACCGTCGTATCGATATTCGCACCAAGCAGATGCTCGAAGGCGGATTCATCGAAGAAGTGGAACGCATACGCCCCAAACTGGGCATCACCGCAGCCAAAGCGCTCGGTTACCAGCAGGTCGTCGACTATTTGGACGGGTTGCGTGACCTGAACGACACGTTCATGGACATTGCGCAGAAAACGAAGCGTCTGGCACGCAAGCAGATGGGATGGTTCGGTCGTGACCCGCGCATCCACTGGCTCCAAGCGCTCAATCCGGCGCTGCTAGACAATGCGATGGCCATCATCGAACATGCCGATGCAGGTGCCTATGACGCCATAGACGCGCAGGCGGACGCCTACACCCAGCATCATCTCGGAGATCTCGCCTGAAATGAAAACCCCGCTGTCATATTCGTCGAAGCTTTCCACCTTATCCACGGTCTTCTCCGGCTTGGCCTCCAGATTGACGGTGACGATCTTGGCGGAATCCAATCAGTGAAATTGCGTGTTCACTTAAGTTAGAAAATGTGTGCGATTCGAGGAAATGTCATGTCATGGCGCATCCCATGGGTAAAATCATGACCGTTATGGCACGAACAGCATCTTCCAATACGAAATCCGGCGGCAAAGGGTCCACGGGCAAGGCACGTTCCGGCGAGACCAAGGTCATGGACGCGGTCGAGCCGTCGCCTGTGATGGGTGTCTTGACCAAGTACGGACGTGATATCGCATGTTTTATTCTGGTGATTCTCGCGGTAATGTTCTGCGCTTCGGAATGGTTCCGGGTGCAGGGCGTGTTCGGCCGGATGCTCCACGCCTTGGCTTCTGGCCTGTTTGGTCTGATGAGCGTCATCCTGCCGGTCTTTTTGGCGCTGGTGGCATTCAGCCTCATATATGAGACCAAGCGCAAAAGCGGCAATGTGCGTATGGTGGCGGGGTGGTCCATGATTCTGTGGTCCGTCTGCTCCATACTCGATGCGGCGCTCGCGTCCGACGCCCAAGGTTTCGACATGGCGTTGCTGCAGAATGCGGGAGGTCTGCTCGGCTATGTGCTTGGCTGCCCGCTGGCATGGGGGCTTTCCAAGGCGTTCGCCATCGTTATTTTCGTGGTCGTCATTTTGTTCTCGTTGTTGCTGATTACCAATACAGGGGTTCAAGAGATTCCCGACAAAGTACGTGCATTGAAGGTCCGTTTTGGATTCGGTGCAAATAAAAAGGTTGATGACGAGACCGAGCAATTCCCGAACGAAGTGCGTATAGGAGATACCACGCTGTCGTTCGCAGAAGGCGTGCCGGCGCATAATGGAGCCGACGATGTGGCGGCTGAAAAGAAGAAGCCGATGCCGTTCTCCCTCATAAAGCAATGGATATCATCGAAATCCAAGAAGCAGGGCGCTCAGGACGGACTCGATCATTACGACGGTGATGAGGCGTTTCGTAATGCTGCCGAACGGCATGGCGAAACGGCGGAAACCATGCTTGACGAACCATACCAGAGCGTCTCGCGGCCGCGCAGCATTTCATCCGACGAACATTCCGCTCAGGATTTCGGTGGAACCGTCGCCATGCCGCAGACGCCTGTGGTGCGTTCCCTTTCCTCTGACCCAATCGGTTTGGCGAGCGGCACCATGCCGCAGATCCCGGAAACCATTCCGACGGTTGCCGGCCAGGCGGCGTCCGACGAGATCAAATCCGTTGGCGTGGCTGTAGGGGACCCGTGGGCCGTCATCGACGAGGACGGCACGTCCAACGGGTCGCAGGTCATGGTCGATGCGGCGACCAATGAGGTCGTGAACGATCTAGATGCCGGATCGAACGGAGAGGGCGTTTCCGACGAGTCCGGTGAGATTCCGGAGGGTCCCTACCATCTGCCTGATCTCGGCATGCTGAAGCAAGGCGCGCCGCATGCCGTGCACACTCCGGAGAACGATCGTGTGATCCGCGCTCTTACGGTCACATTCCAGCAGTTCAATGTCGACGCTAAAGTCATCGGCTTTCTGCGAGGCCCATCCGTGACCATGTATGAGGTGGAGCTTGGTCCGGGTGTGAAAGTGGAGAAGGTCACCAATCTGCAGAAGAACATCGCCTACGCGGTGGCCAGTTCCGACGTGCGCATCCTGTCGGTGATCGAAGGCAAGTCCGCCATCGGCATCGAAATACCGAACACCGACCGTGAAACCGTGGTGCTTGGCGACGTGCTTCGCTCGGACAAGGCAAGGAATGATCCGAACCCGATGCTCACAGGCGTGGGCAAGGATGTGGAAGGCCATTTTGTAACGGCGGACCTCACTAAGATGCCGCATCTTCTGGTGGCAGGCGCCACCGGTTCCGGTAAGTCCAGTTTCATCAACTCCATGCTGACATCCGTGATCATGAGGGCGACGCCGGATCAGGTGCGCATGATCATGGTTGATCCGAAGCGAGTGGAACTATCGGCATACGCGGGTATTCCACATCTGCTCACGCCGATCATCACCGATCCGAAGAAGGCTGCGCAGGCGCTCGAATGGGTGGTCAAGGAGATGGATGCCCGCTACAGCGATCTTGAATTCTTCGGATTCCGCCATATCAAGGATTTCAATGCTGCCGTGCGTGCGGGCAAGGTGCATGCGCCGGCCGGATCGAAGCGCAAGGTCGCTCCATATCCGTACATTCTGGTGGTCGTCGACGAGATGGCCGATCTGATGATGGTGGCCAAGAATGATGTGGAAAGCTCCATCCAACGCATCACGCAGCTGGCACGAGCTGCAGGCGTGCATCTGGTGCTCGCCACCCAGCGTCCATCGGTCGATGTGGTCACCGGCCTGATCAAGGCGAACATTCCTTCGCGTTTGGCGTTCGCGACCTCGTCGGCCACTGATTCTCGAGTCATTCTCGACTCCACTGGCGCGGAAACTCTGATTGGACAGGGCGATGCGCTGTTCCTGCCGATGGGACAGGCCAAACCGTTGCGTGTGCAGGGCGCATGGGTCGACGAGTCGGAGATCCGACGTGCCGTGGAATTCGTACGCACCCAGCGCAAGCCACATTACCGTGAGGATATCGAGGAAATGGCCAAGGAAGCCGACAAGAAGGCCATTGAGCCGGACGAAGACATCGGCGGCGATATGGATGTGCTTCTGCAGGCGGCGGAACTGGTCGTCACCTCGCAGTTCGGTTCCACGTCCATGTTGCAGCGCAAGCTGCGTGTCGGATTCGCCAAGGCTGGCCGCCTTATGGATCTGCTGGAGTCACGTGGCGTCGTGGGGCCGTCCGAAGGGTCCAAGGCGCGCGAGGTGTTGGTGCAGCCCCAGGACTTGCCGCAGGTGCTCGCCTTCATCAAGGGTGAGACCTCGTCGCTGAGTTCGGGAGTCTCTTCGGCGGCGGATTCCGAAGCGGCGATGTGACTGGGGAACGCTCCGTATGAAACGCAAATTGGTAAGCAAGTAGAAGTGTCAGGGTAACGTGAACGGTATGGAAAAGCAAGAAGAACGCAAATCATCGTTGCTTGACGGCTGGAACGCGCCGCCGAACCTTGTCACCTTCTCTCGTATCATTTTGGTCATCGTGTTTTTGGCGCTGTACGCCAAAGCCGGCGCGTGGGGCGTGGACAACGTCACCATGCGTTGGGTTGCCGCTGTCATCTTCATCATCGCGGCATGCACCGATAAGCTTGACGGTTGGATGGCCCGCAAATACAACCAAGTCACTGAACTTGGCAAGCTGATGGACCCGATCGCCGACAAGCTGCTCACCTGCGGCACACTGATCGTTGCCGCCATCTTCAACGAATTTGGCAATCCGGTGCTGGGATGGGTCGTGACCGCCCTGTTCCTGATTCGTGAGATCGGCATCACCGTCATGCGCTTCTTTGTGATCGACACGGGCGGCAAGGTCATCGCCGCATCCCAGGCAGGCAAATACAAGACGCTCTGCCAGTGCATTGGTCTGGCCATGCTCATGCTGCCTATGTGGAGCTTGGCGCCGGAAGGGGTCAACGACACCCCGATGTGGATGACCGTCTACTACACCATCACGTATGCGCTGATTTATCTTGCGCTGATTCTCTGCCTATATTCCGGTGGCGAGTATCTGGTCAATACGTTCGGCGGCCGTAAGAAGTCCGCGGGCAAGTCCGGAAAAGAAACCAAGTAAGGCATTCATGACTGAATCTATGGACCAGACGGCTGCCGCCAACCAATCGCAATGCGATGAATTGGCTGCGGCCGTTCTTGCATATTGCGAAACCAATCGTTTCAAAATCGCAGCCGCCGAATCGTTGACGGGAGGCCTGTTGGCCGACGCTTTCGTGCGCGTGCCGGGAGCGTCGAAGGTTTTTCTCGGTTCCGCGGTGACGTATGACATTCGTGCCAAGGCCTCGATTCTTGGCGTAGATGCGGAACTGCTGCGCAGCGAGGGGGCTGTCCATCCTGAAGTGGCCCGCCAGATGGCTGCCGGAACGGCGAGGCTGTATCGGCAGCAGGGGGATGGCGACTGCGTTATTGGATTGTCGACCACGGGAGTGGCGGGGCCTGGACCTGATGGAAATAAACCGGCAGGTCTTGCATATGTCGGTTGTTCCCTGCCGGAGGGGTTCGGAGGTGTTCGCTCTCGGCGAACGGAGGCTTTTGAGCTTCGCCTGCAGGGAGATAGGGAGAGCGTGCGACGCGGCGTCGTGCATTGTATTCTGCAAAAGCTGAGGGAGCTTTCAGCGGATTCACAGGAATAATCCACAAAGATGAGTGTTGACCATAGTGGACAGACGTACGCACGAAAAAGGGGCTGATGAATGGAAATGATGACACTCACCAAAGAGCAGAGGGAACTCAAGGCTATGGCTCCTGCGACTGCGCAGGCTGCCGGAGCTCGTGTCAGGGAGCTTACGCCGGCTCAGCGGCGCGCTGTGATGTTCGCGCAGCAGCAGGTGCTTCGTGCGCGCGCTGCGAAAAAGGCCAAGGATGAGCGTCAGGCCGCATTGACGCGAATGTGGCAGGAAGAGGACTCCGATCGGGTACGCACGCATGCTGTGCCGCACGCTCAGGAACAGCCCGATGAGGCTAAGGAGGTTTCGCTGCGTGAAGCCATAGGCCATGTGCTGCGCGACCTGCGCACGCGAGATCATAAGACGCTTCGCGAGGTCAGCGAAAAGGCCGGGGTGTCTTTGGGGTACCTTTCCGAAGTGGAGCGCGGCCAGAAGGAGGCCAGTTCCGAACTGCTGTCGTCCATCGCGCAGTCCTTAGGGCTGTCCACAGCCCAGATGCTTCGCATGGTGGCTGACTATCTCGATTCTGTGGCTGCCTGATTCGAATGTAAGGTTGACGCCCGGCGATTGTTCGCCGGGCGTTTTTCGTGCCTGTACATGGATTCAAGTCTGTGTACACTGGGGCACGTGCAGGAACGTGAATTTTGGCAGTTACTTGAAGAGGTGCTTGGTCGTAGCTATGGTCGAGCGCTGGCGCATGACCAGGTGCTTGATCGTCTTGGCGGCATGACGGCGGTGGACGCGCTTGGCGCAGGTGAGGAGCCGCGAGTGGTCTGGAATGTGTTATGCGACCAGATGGGCATTCCCGATTCCCAGCGTTGGGGCAAGGACCATAACGCGCCTCCTATGCCGGTGCGCTGAGACGTTTTCCGAACACAACACGCCTCTTCGAACAGATGTTCGCATGTTGGGATATAGTTATCCACAGACAACAACCTAGACGGGCTGTTTCCAAATTCTTCAGATCGCGTGAAAACGTTGATTTTCCAAGAAATGTTGGTTATGACTCGTTAGATCGCATATCCTCCGACCACAACGGCCGTTAGATTTGCGGGAACGAATGCCGTGGCCTTACGGTGAAGCCACCATTCGTCATAGTCAGCAAAAGGAGTAGTCATGGCACAGACGAGCGCGGCAAAGGGAGCCGCACAGAACAAGTCCGCGAACGGCATCGACCCGCGTCGTCAGGCCGCGCTTGATACGGCGCTCGCGCAGGTCGAGAAGAGTTTCGGCAAGGGATCGGCCATGCGATTGGGCGATCGTCCCGAGCAGGATGTCGAGGTGATTCCTACTGGATCGCTGGCATTGGATATGGCATTGGGTATCGGCGGCCTGCCGAAGGGCCGTATCGTGGAGATTTATGGTCCGGAATCCTCCGGCAAGACCACACTGGCGTTGCATGTGGTGGCCAATGCCCAGAAAAACGGTGGCGTCGCCGCGTTCATCGATGCGGAACATGCGCTTGACCCGGTCTATGCGCGCAAGCTCGGCGTCGATACTGATTCGTTGATTGTTTCCCAACCTGATAACGGCGAGCAGGCGCTGGAAATCGCGGATATGCTGATTCGTTCTGGTGCGCTTGACGTGATCGTCATCGATTCAGTGGCTGCACTGGTGCCGAAGGCCGAAATCGAAGGTGAAATGGGCGACAGTCATGTCGGTTTGCAGGCAAGACTGATGAGCCAGGCATTGCGTAAGATGACTGGCGCTTTGGCTCAGGCGGGCACCACCGCCATTTTCATCAACCAGCTTCGAGAGAAGATCGGTGTGTTCTTCGGCAATCCGGAAACGACCACCGGCGGCAAGGCGTTGAAGTTCTACTCGTCCGTCCGCATGGATATTCGACGTATCCAGACCATCAAGAATGGTGATGAGGCTGTAGGCAATCGCACCAAGGTCAAGGTCGTCAAGAACAAGATGGCTCCGCCGTTCAAGACCGCTGAATTCGACGTGTTGTACGGCGAGGGCATTTCCAAGGAAGGTTCCGTACTTGACATGGCGTTGCAGGTCAATGTCGTGAAGAAGTCCGGATCATGGTTCACCTATGGTGGCGACCAACTGGGTCAAGGCCGTGAGAACGTGCGCCAATTCTTGAAAGACAATCCGGAGCTTACCGAAGAGATCGAGAATAAGGTGAAGGCCGAGTTTGGTCTCATTGAGCCCACCGACCAATTTGCCGAAGATGGTAATGAGGCTTCTGCGTCTAATGCCACAAGCGAGGAGAAGGCGAAAGCGGATGCTGGCAAGCCGGAAGCAGCCAAAGGCGCGGCAAAGGCTTCCAAGTCAGCCGGCAAGGCGTGACGTATGATCAGCGCTGAGCGATTTCTTGAACAGCAGGGCCTCCAGCCGGTATCATCCGAGGCTGGGGGCCTTGCCCTTCCCTGCGGTGGTCGGCCGCAGGCCGGTCGAACCGAATTCGATTACGACCGAACTCCGTCCATTGGCGGCAATGACACGCCGAGGCGTGCGCGACACGCACGACACGCAGGGCGTGTCGCAGTCGGCGTGTCGCGGATTCCTGACGATCCGAATGATTTGGATGCATGCAGGGAGGCGGCCCTTCGGCTGCTTGATGCGGCGCCGCGTCCGTCAGGCGCGATACGGGAGCGACTCATCGGCAAGGGGTATGCCTCCGAGGTGGTGGACGATGTGATCGTCAGACTGATTCGGGTCCGTCTCATCGACGACGAGGCGTACGCCCAGTCCGCGGTGCGGTACTGCACATCACGACTGATGGGGTATAGGGGAGCGGTCATGGAGCTCAAACGCAAAGGTGTGGACCGCCAGCTCGCGCAACGTGTGTGCGATGAGGCCGAATCCCAAGGCGTGTTCGCCGAGGCTGCATGGGAGCTGGGACGTCGGACAGCAAGAAAAACTGCTGGATTGGATGTCGAGGTGCGTAAAAGACGGTTCTGGAGTGCTGGTGGGCGGAAAGGCCATAATCCTGAAGTTCTGCGGAAAATCGCACAGGAATTGTTCGTCTGAAACGACTGATTCGCATAGTGGTTATGCGGTTTTCAAACACTGTTTCGCCACGGGAATCGGTCGGTGTGATAAGGGAGTGAGACCTCTTATACCCCGGGTTCTGTCGTGCCTCAGACACGGATGGCCATCCATCTCGACCTGACGTTGCCGTCAGGCTCTAGCAGCCTACCCGATGACATGGGCGAGCAGCCCTTACCGCCATCTGCTTGGCCTTGCTCCCGATGAGGCTTGCCATGCGGCCTGCTGTTACCAGAGGCCCGGTGGTCTCTTACACCGCCGTTTCACCCTTACCCGTCGAGGACGGGCGGTCTATTCTCTGCTGCGCTATCTCTCAGGTCACCCTGGGCGGACGTTATCCGCCATCGTGCTCTATGGAGCCCGGAAGTTCCTCAGCCGATCCCAATGAAGATCACGGCCGCGGCCATCAAGAGGTCTCAAGCTTGCAATTATACATATGCCATAGAGAACCGGCTGGCGAAAAGAAAAATATAGCGAAATGGCGAACCGTCCGAAAATACGGCGCTGAGGAACAAGGCCCAAACACCCAGTATAGGCACTGATGGGGTGCAGATAAAAGTCGGAAAATAAACGTATTTCTATGGGCGAGTTTCCGGCTGTTTACCTGTTGTTCGTCTACAATGAAACTTACCCGGACGGTGATGATGCTGTTCGGCACACATAGCGGGAAACCGCTTGAACTAGAGGAGGTCAACATGGAAATCGTCGTTACTGGACGTCACACGCAGATCAAGCAAAGGTTCCGTGATGTCGTCGAGACCAAGATGAATCGTGTGACCGCTATCGCCCCGGATGCGCAGCGTGCGCAGATTGTTTTGACTCATGAGGGCAACCCGCGTCAGGCCGATACCGCCAAGCGCGTGGAGATCACCGTTATCGCCGGACGCACTGTGGTCCGCGCCGAGGCTTCCAGCACTGACGAGTTCAGTGCACTGGACATGGCGCTTGATAAGCTGACGCTGCGTCTGCGCCGCACCCGTGATCGCCGTAAGGATCACCGTCGCGGCTACGCGAACCCGGTGCCGGTGGATCTGGGCGTTATCGCCCCGGAGCCGGAGCCAGAGGAGCTGGAGGAGGAGCCGAACAACAGTCCGCAGGCTGCAGTGGCTTCCGATCTTGGCCCGGGCGAGTCTGTGGAAGTCCAGGTTGGGGATACGCCGATTGTCATCCGTCGCAAGCTGCACATCGCCGAGCCCATGAGCATCGACGAGGCTCTGTACGAGATGGAACTGATCGGACACGACTTCTTCCTGTTCGTGAACAAGGAGACCGGACGTCCGTCCGTCGTCTACCACCGTCACGGCTGGAGCTATGGCGTGTTCGAGATCGACACTCCGGAAAACGTCAAGAAGGACTGAATTGCTGGTTCGCTGACGTAGACAGCTGATATGAAATGGGTCGCTCCCGCAAGGAGCGGCCCATTTTTTTGTAAATAGGTCGAAAAATATCGATGTCTGACGGTGATGGGCTGTATTCTGGTACGCGGACATCACCACTCAATCAGTCAAGGGAGAACCCTGTGGTCGATATTGTTGACAAAGCCCTGCGAATGGGCGAAGGCCACCAGCTCAAGAAGCTGGAGAACGTGGCCAAGGCCGTGAACGCGCTGGAGGATGAGATCTCCGCCCTTTCCGACGAGGATCTGAAGGCCCAGACCCCGAAGTTCAAGCAGCAGATCGAGAACGGCAAGAGCCTGGACGACATCATGCCCGAGGCGTTCGCCACCGTGCGCGAGGTCTCCAAGCGCACCCTCGGCCAGCGTCACTTCGACGTGCAGCTCATGGGCGGCGCCGCCCTGCACTGGGGCAACATCGCCGAGATGAAGACCGGTGAAGGCAAGACCCTGGTCGCCACCCTGCCTACCTACCTGAACGCCCTCGAGGGCAAAGGCGTGCACGTGGTCACCGTCAACGACTACCTCGCCAGCTACCAGAGCGAGCTGATGGGCCGTATCTACCGCTTCCTCGGCATGAACGTCGGCTGCATCATCACCGACCAGAAGCCGCCAGAACGCCGCAAGCAGTACAACGCCGACATCACCTACGGCACCAACAACGAGTTCGGCTTCGACTACCTGCGTGACAACATGGCGTGGGAAAAGTCCGATCTGGTGCAGCGCGGCCACCACTTCGCCATCGTCGATGAGGTCGACTCCATCCTCATCGACGAGGCCCGTACCCCGTTGATCATCTCCGGTCCGGCCGAAGGCGACGTGACCCGTTGGTACCGTCAGTTCGCACGTCTGGTGCTCAAGCTCACCCGTGACGAGGACTATGAGGTCGACGAGAAAAAGAAGGTCGTCGGCATTCTCGATCCAGGCATCAACAAGATCGAGGATTATCTCGGCATCGACAACCTGTACGAGCCGAACAACACCGCACTGATCGGCTACCTGAACAACGCCATCAAGGCCAAGGAACTGTTCCTGCGCGACCGCGACTACGTGGTGACTGGCGGTGAAGTGCTCATCGTCGACGAACACACCGGCCGTATCCTGCCGGGACGCCGTTACAACGAAGGTCTGCACCAGGCAATCGAAGCCAAGGAAAACGTGGAAGTCAAGGCTGAGAACCAGACCTTCGCCACCATCACCCTGCAGAACTACTTCCGCATGTACGACAAGCTGTCGGGCATGACCGGTACCGCAGAAACCGAGGCCGCGGAGTTCATGGGCACCTATAAGCTGGGCGTGCTCCCGATTCCGACCAACAAGCCGATGATTCGCGAAGACAAGGACGATTTGATCTTCCGTACCAAGAAGGAGAAGCTTGCCGCCATCGTGCGCGATGTTGCCAAGCGCCACAAGAAGGGCCAGCCGGTGCTGCTGGGTACCGCTTCCGTGGAATCCTCCGAAATCGTGTCGTCCCTGCTTGACGTTGCCAACATTCCCCACCAGGTGCTGAACGCGAAGCAGCATGACAAGGAAGCCGCCGTCGTGGCCGTCGCGGGCCGTAAGGGCGCCGTCACCGTGGCTACCAACATGGCAGGCCGTGGTACCGATATCATGCTCGGCGGCAACGTCGAGTTCCTTGCCGATGCGAAGCTCAAGTCCGAAGGCTATTCTCCGGATGACACTCCGGACGAGTACGAGAAGCGTTGGCCGGGCACCTTGGCCGAAATCAAGGAGCAGGTCAAGGACGAGCATGAAGAGGTCGTTGAACTCGGCGGCCTGTACGTGCTTGGTACCGAGCGTCACGAATCCCGTCGTATCGACAACCAGCTGCGCGGCCGTTCCGGACGTCAGGGCGATCCGGGCGAGTCCCGTTTCTACCTGTCGCTCGAAGACGATCTGATGCGTCTGTTCAACACCCAGCTCGTGGCCCGCGTTATGGCCAAGGGCATGCCGGAAGGCGAGCCGATCGAAGCGAAGAGCGTTTCCAAGGGCGTGCGCACCGCACAGAAGGCCGTGGAATCCCGCAACTTCGAAATCCGTAAGAACGTGCTCAAGTACGATGACGTGATGAACAAGCAGCGCACCGTCATCTACGCCGAGCGTCAGGCTGTGCTCAAGGGCGAAGACATCCACGAGGATATCCTCAAGTTCATCGACGATACGGTATTGAGCTACATCAAGGGCGCCAACAAGGGTTCTGACAAGCCGAAGGATTGGGATTGGGAAGGCCTGTTCAAGGCTCTGAACGCCGTGTACCCGATTGCCGTCGATCCGGAAGCCGCCAAGGACGCTGTCTCCAAGTTCAAGGGAGACAAGGCCATCGTAGCCCTGCAGGAGCTTATCGTTTCCGACGCAAAGGACCAGTATGCCGACTTCGAAGCCAAGCTTGGTGAAGAGGGTCTGCGTCAGCTGGAACGTCGTGTCGTGCTCGCGGTTCTTGACCGCAAGTGGCGCGAACACCTGTATGAGATGGATTATCTCAAGGACGGCATCGGTCTGCGTGGTATGGGTCAGCGCGATCCGCTGGTCGAATACCAGCGCGAAGGCTATCAGATGTACAACTCCATGATTGAAGCAATCAAGGAGGAAACCATCCAGCTGCTGTTCCACGTTGACATCGATCGTGTCGCCACCACCGAAGACGCCGAAACCGAATCCGATGAGGAAGAGGCCGTGAACGCAGCCGAAGCGGTGATGGGCCTGGATAGCGAAGCGCAGCCGACCGGTGAAACCGCTCCTGCCGAGCCGGAAACCGACGATGAGGCCGAGAAGACCGTCATCGACGAACTGGCCGAAGAACAGAAGAATGAGCCTGGCATCGTAGGCATGCAGCCGATCAGCCATGCTGAGGGCAAGGTTCCTGCCAATAAGCGCCCGAAGAGCGAGGAATTGCGCTCTCCGTGGGCGGATGGCCGCACCTTCCCGGGAACTGGCAAGAACGCCCAGTGCCCGTGCGGTTCCGGTCGTAAGTACAAGATGTGCCACGGACAGAACGAACAGTGACATATCGTGTGATGCTCTGATGATTCGCGCATAATGAAGGCGGTTTGCGGATTTTTCGCAGACCGCCTTTTTGTTTCATGCTCGTTGCCCGATATGCGGAAGATAGATATTGAAAATGTCTGTGTTGTTTATGATGAGCGCTTTTCTGCAATTACCTGTTCGTGATATGGACGTTGAAAAACCATGAAATGTAGAACGGTTACAATGGCGGCGATATCGTATCAACAACGTGACATGCTGAAGCGTCAAGGAGGGCATCATGGCTGAAATCACATGGAAGTCGATCCTCACCAAGCTGGTCGGAGGGGACCATCTGAGTGCCGAGGAATCCGAGTGGTTCGTCGATGACCTCATGAACGGCAACGCTAATCCGGCGGCCGTCGGTGCGGTTCTGGCAACCCAGCAGCAGCTTGGCTTGACTCCGGATGAGGTGCGTGGAGCGGCCAAGGCCATGGTCTCCCATGCCATCAAACTTGATATCGACGGTGAGACCACCGATATCGTCGGTACCGGTGGAGACGGCGCCGCGACGGTGAATCTGTCTTCCATGGGCGCGGTGGTGGCTGCCGCAGCCGGAGCGAAAGTCGTGAAGCACGGCAATCGTGCAGCCTCTTCCAAGTGCGGCACTGCCGATTGCTTCGAGGCGCTGGGACTGCCGCTCGATCTGGAACCGGAACAGGTTGCTGAGGTCGGCAACGAATGCGGCATCGCATTCGCTTTCGCACGCACATTCCATCCGGCAATGCGCTTCGTGGGACCTGTCCGTGCGGCGCTCGGCATGCCATGCGTATTCAACGTTCTTGGACCTCTGACCAATCCGGCCTCGCCGAAGCACATGGCGGTGGGCTGTGCCAATCGCGCAATGAGCCCGATCATGGCTGCGGTATATGCGGCTAATGGACAGACCGGCATGGTGTACACGTCAAGCGAGGGACTTGACGAAATGGCTCCGACTGGTCCGGTGTCCATCTGGGAGTTCAGCAACGGCAAAGTCACTGAGAGTGAATTCGATCCGACTGTGGAGCTTGGTCTCGACAAGGTGACGGTGGCTGACTTAAAGGGTGGAGAGCCGGAGCTCAACGCTCAGCTGTTCCGTGACTTCCTTGCAGGCAAGGACGTTCCTTTCCGCACTACCGCCCTGCTCAACGCGGCATCCGCGATTGTTGCGGACGGCCATCAGGTGCCAGCTGATGCCAGCCTGACTGAACGATTCAAAGCGGCCTATGCCATTGCCGAAGAAACCGTTGATTCAGGCAAGGCCTCGGCACTGCTTGACCAGTGGATCACCGCCGCCCAGTCCAAGAAAGCTTGATATTCGGCGAAATAGCAGATCATAAGAACGTATAAGGCGTGTCTCGTCAAAACACTCAACGACGAGACACGCCTTATACGTATCGCAGCGACAAATATCACAGAGAAGAGCACAAAAGACGTAGCTGATGCAGTCTTCTCCATATGTTGCTATACGCGAGCTCCATCATCGAAAACATCGCGGCGGGTTTGTGTATGTCCCTTGTGCTGTACGATCAATCCAGCAGCGCCAATCAACGTGCACACACCGAAAATCGATCCCAAAATCCCAGCCAAAGCAGGCATGAATGCAGATGCGATGATACCGGCGACACCAGCGATCAAAAGCACCCAAAACACCAACTTCGATATCTTGACATGACCGATGGAGGGATTCGGAGGAGTGAAATCATCACCGTAACGATCCATTACACTATCGGTGTCCAACCAGCTGGAACCAGTGAAATCGCGCGGTCCACGACCTTGCGGAGTGTCATCAGTGAACGTGCCCTGATCCAAATCCTGAATCGAAAGCAACGCCTCCTTCTCACGGCGCTGCGCATGCTTTTCAAAACGTTTCGCGCTACGAGAATGCTCCACGGCCTGCAAATCGTCGGCATGCGAACTTGCGAATTCAGCCCATGCGGCATCCAAATCGTCCGCATTTGAAGAAGCCCCTTCGCCACCATTCGGCGCGGCATTTGGGCGTTCTTCATCGGCATTGCTATTGTTGAGGTCAGTCATACTGATAACTGTAATCAAGCGGATGGCCATCCGCTAGGAGGATCGTGAAAAATGCTCTACTGGTTTTTCGTCAAAGGCCTAGGACCGATCGCCATCCACCGCATGGGACCGACTGCCAAGGGACTTGAAAACATTCCGCGCGAAGGCGGTGCCATTATCGCAGCCAATCATCTTGCCGTCATCGATGACGCGCTGTTGCCGCTGACTTGTCCGCGCATGATTCATTTCATGGGCAAAGCCGAGTATTTCGAAGGCAAGGGCATCAAAGGCAAGTTCAAGAAGTGGTGGTTCACTTCGGTTGGCGTGTTCCCCGTGGATCGTTCCGGTGGGTCGAAATCGCTTGGCGCATTGAACCACGCGCGTGAAATCCTCGAAGACGGCCACCTGTTCGGCATTCATATTGAGGGCACGCGTAGCCCTGACGGTCGCCTCTATAAAGGTCATACCGGAGCTGCGCGACTTGCTTTTGAAACCGGATGCCCAATCGTTCCGTCCGCCATTATCGGATCTCGCGAGTTGCAGAAGCCCGGTCAGATTATTCCTGGTAAGGGCAAGACCACAGTGATCTACGGCGAACCGATTGCCGTGGAGAAGAAGCCCGCCGACCAGATCACGCACGACGATTTGCGCACGCTGACTGATCGCGTGACCATGGAAATTCAGAAGATGAGCGGTCAGGAATACGTGAACGAATACGCTCAGAAAGTCAAGGAACAGCTTAAGGCTCAGAAAGCCGCCGAACAGGCGAACAGCTGAGAAACCAAAGAGAAAAGCCCCGGCACGACACTACACGAGCCGGGGCTTTCCTTATGCCTATACCATGATGTTTTGGCAAAGCAGGTAATGCATTTTTTAGAACAGTGAGGAATACATCTTCAATGTGATGGTGGTTGGTATGCCGTTCTCGTCGCGAAGACGCACTTCGGTGCCACCTACCGGATCCTGCGAAGCGACCTTCTTGTCTTGATTGGAATCCAACGTGAGCTGCGAACTTACCTTGACCGTGAATCCGAGTTTTTCCAATGCGGCTTTGGCGTCAGAGGCTTTCTGCCCCACATAATTCGGCAGGGTTATGGTTTCCGGTCCTTTGGAAACCACCACGTCGACGCTGTCTCCCCAATGCAACGTATCACCGTTGTTGACGGAAGCGGAAATCACCTGCCCCTGTGGAATCTTGTCGTCGAAGGATTCCGTCCAATTGGTGGTGAGTCTAAGATCATCCAGCGCCTGCTGTGCCTCGTCCTTCGTCTTGCCGACGATATCGGGCATAGTGACTGGCTTTGGCCCCTGCGACACCGTGACGGTGATCGTCGTATTATGCGGCAATGTGGCGCCGGGATCCACACTTAACGACAGCAACGCCCCTTGAGGCACGTCAATGGAATACGTGTCATCAGAAGCCGCGGTCTGCTCGACATTATCGAATCCAGCCTTCTTCAGTGCGTTGATTGGATCCTTGCCGGATGCGCTGGTCGCGTCGAGAATATCGGCGGGAACCGTCGCCTGCCGGACTCCCTTGGAGACCACGACCTTGACTTTCTGGCTACGACGCTTGCTGCCGCGATCGCCGACATTCGCCGGGTCGGTGGAGATGATATTGCCTTCCTCCACGGAATCGCTATACTCTTCCGACACCTCATATTCGATATCGGAAATCTTGAGCAGACTCTCGTAGTCGCTCCACTTCACATTGGTGATGGGGCATGCTGCGGACGCGTCGCATGTCATACCATCCGGCTGGGGCATGGTCCAATAGCTGCCGGGGCCCTGATAGTACCACCATGCCCAACCGCCGGCGCCACATGCAAGCAGCAGCGCCACCACGCCTGCGACGATGAGCGGTGTGCGACGCTTTTTCGCGGATTTGCTGCTTGGAGTATTGCCGGATTCGTCGCTTTGCGCGATGGGGGATTGCGATGCAGCGCTGTCGACGGCATTGTCAAGGCTGTTGACGATGCCGTCTGCCGGCAGCGAGAAACGTGTCGTCGCTTCTGGATCGATGTTCTGTTGCTGCACCGGCATGACGGTTGTTGCGTTCGTCTTGACCCTGTCCAGCTTGCGTGTGCGATCATCGAATTGCTGCGTCGGCGGTGCCGGGGGAGCGGGAGGAACAGGATTGCCGACATTGGTTGGCGCACCGTTATTTGCGGGCGCGGCACTGTCGGAAGCGCTGACGTCTACCGGGGGAAGACGATACTGCCAATCGCTGACCGCAAGCGTCGATTGCAGACGCTGCAGCTCGGTTAACGCAACGGATGCGTCTGCTGGACGAGCCTCGACCGCGCGAGCCGTGAGATGGGCAAGGAATGCGGCCACGCCTTCATTGATGCCTTTGCAAGCGGTGGCAATGCTTGGCACATCCTCGTGAACATGCTTGAATACCAGTGTTACTGGATTATCTGAAGTGAATGGCACGTTGCCGGCGAGCATCTCCCAAGCCATGATGCCCACGGAATACAAATCCCCCTGAGGTGTGGCTTGATTCTTCTCAATCATTTCCGGTGCTAGATATGCTGCTGTTCCCAGCAGTATGCCGGTGGAGGAGAGTGTGGCCTGCGATACCGTTTTAGCCAAGCCGAAATCGGTGATCTGCACATGGCCACGGTCGTTAAGCAAGATGTTTTCCGGCTTGATGTCGCGATGCACCACGCCCGCACGATGTGCGGAAGCGAGGCCATCCAATGTCTCGCCAATAATGCGTAACGTCTCTCGAACGCTGAACGTACCCTGCTGGTTCATTTCGTAACGCAGGTTCACGCCGTGAACATACTCCATGACGAGATAATCGAGACCGTCGAATTCGCCGGTGTCATACACCTGCACGATATGCGGATTGGCAATGGCTGCGGCCGAACGGGCTTCACGATGGAATCGTTCCACGAACTGGTCCCGGTGCGGTCCCTGCGCCAGCTGGGTATGCATGATTTTGATGGCGACCGTGCGCTCCAGACGTTCGTCTACCGCTTGGTACACCGTGGCCATGCCGCCATCGGCGATTCTGCTGACGACCCGATACCGGCCCTCGATGACCTGACCTTCAGGGGCGTGTGGAGCTTCACTCATGGTTGATCGCTACGGTTCCTTCTTCAAAACAACTCACGTTCGAACGTGTTCCCACTTGTAGTCTACAAGCAGAGGTTTGCGGATTGTGCAACGAACGCGCGTCCTGTCCGGATGTTGGTTGGAAAACACGCAGGTCGCGTGTCACGCGCGTGTTTGGACGTGAATACTTGGCACGAAACGTGAGCAGGCCTCGATGAGCAGTGACTCGTGGTATTCGGAAAGGCTCAATGTTTCGATAGCTGTTTTCGATTCATTCCACAAATCCGCGATTCTACCGCGGGAACGTTCGATGGCTCCTGTTTGCTCAAATAGTTCAATGGCGCGTTTTACTTGAGTTTCGGAACGCGAATCGGCCTCCCACATGTCGATGAGCTCTCGCCGCTGCGTGTCGTTCGCCGCGTTGATGGCGTCGGCTAGAAGCACCGTGCGCTTGCCTTCGCGGATATCTCCTCCAACGGGCTTGCCCGTATTGCTGCTCGAACCGACAACATCCAGAAGATCGTCTGCAAGCTGGAAGGCCAATCCAAGAGGCAAGCCGACTGCCAATGCCTGCTTCCTCGCATCGTCTTTGCCTATACCCGCGGCAAGCATGCCGAATTCCAGTGGGGCAATGGTGGTGTAGCTGGCGGTTTTCCAGCGGAATACGTTCAATGAAGCTTCCACCAGTTCGTCTGGATCGTCCAACGGATTGAGCTCTACGGCCAAATCGAGTACTTGACCGACTTCGACCTCGCGGTGCATGTTGAGCAATGCCGCGACCACATCGGAACCATGAGTGAGCTTGGGAGCTGCCTTGTCCGCGATGTCCACGCTTGCCGTGGCCAACATGTCGCCGAGCATGATGCCCAAGCCATGGCCGATGGCCTCGCTATGCGTACCAGTGGAGAATGCGCGATGCGCAGACGGCTTGCCACGGCGCAGATCGGAATCATCGATGATGTCATCATGCACTAGCGCACCGGTCTGGAACACTTCCACCGCGCACGCTAAATCGAGAAGCGCGTCGAAATCACGTTCTCGCACATCCTCCGAAGCGAATGCGCGGAACGAATCCAACGTCAGCAAGGCGCGAAGCCGCTTGCCACCCTCACTTGACGTGACCGCCTGCTTGGCGACCATGTCGGCAATAGGCCTGCAAGAGGAGGCAACCGAATCGTCCGCATGAAGGAATGCGAAATCCTTCACCAACGAAACAATGCGTGATTCAATCTGTTCCAAATCGGAGGAGCTAGTCATACCAACAGTTATCCACAGGCATTCGACAAGACCAAATCTCAATGATTGCAATAGTTGCGGTACCGAAATCATTTTGCGAAACGCCGAAGAAGCCATCCTCCGACCACAGGCCTCGAAAAAGCGGCATCGCATCGGCTCATCGGGCATAGTGCCATATAAGCGGCGAGCGAGGAAGCCGATAGACCATGCCAAGGAGGGCAGAATAATGACAACCAACAAAACCGGACGCATCACCGGGACTGAAATGGAAGAAGCCATCAGCCGATTCGAAAGGGATTGCAGATCCGACGGCGTGGGCGAAACAGTGCGTTCGTTCATTCGTGAACCGCTTTTCATATGGATGGACGCGCTTGCGCAGGCATCGGACGAGAGCGTTTCCCATTCGGAAGGCGAATTCCATGCCGAATGCGGTCTTGACCGGAATATGATCATGCGGACTACGGTGGGCATCAATCGGATGCTGTCCATTCGTGACGTATTTCTCATTTCCGCCATCGTTGACGAACGATACGCCGACCGAGACTTTCTCATGAGTTTCGCCGAAAGACCCAAGCTGTCTCGTAATGCGCAGCGTCTGGAACAGCTGCTCAGCGATTCATTCCGTGATCCCCTAGCCAGACCCGATATGAAACGTTGCGATCAGGCGATCAACATGCTGTTCGACATTATCGATATGATTCCGAAGACATATCGGGCGCAGCCGTTCGCCGTGATCAGCTACATCATGTGGTGGATGGGCCAGGAAGGAGCCATGGCATCAGCCATTAGCGCGCTCGCGATAGATGATCAATGTTCGCTGGCGGCGATTGTATGCTCGGCGGTTGAACGACGTATTGGTCCTGCCTGGACGTCGGAAACATAAGGCAACACGCCGTAAAGTGGCGTGACTTGCGCGTGAAGGCCTCATTATGCGGGAATAATCGTCCTTGCAAGATGGTTTACTCACATAGTTGACGATTTGCCCTTGCCAGAAGTGGGTCCATGTGGTATACGCTTCGAGGCAGGATCAATAGGAGGATAAGTTTGGCCACCAAGGAAACGACGGCAAGCATGGAACAGGCTGATCTGACCGAAAAGACCACCTCCACGAAGAAAGCCGCCACGCGCAAGGCCTCCACGAAGAAGAGTGCGGCGAAGAAAACCACCGCAACGAAGACCCCTCGCAAGACTACCGCGAAGAAGAGCGCCCCTGCCAAGAAGGAGGAGCCGCTCGAGGATGATGCACTTGACGATGAGGACGCTCAGGTAGACGACGCCGATCTTGACGATTTCGACGCCGATCTCGATGACGTCGATTCGGATGACGAGGATGACCTCGACGACGACGAGGAATCCGAACCTGAAGATGATGACGACGAGGATGAGGAAGAACGCAAAAAGCCGGAAGAGCCTAAGGAAAAGGGCGCTTTCGTGGTGCGTGATGACGATGATGATGAGAATCTGACCCCATCCGGCAATCCGAAGCGTCGTGTGATTGCGGCGGGTGCGACTGCTGATCCGGTCAAGGATTACCTGAAGCAGATCGGTCGTGTGAGCCTGCTGAATGCGGAACAGGAAGTCGATCTGTCCGAGCGTATCGAAGCAGGTCTGTATGCCCAGCACCTGCTGGACACCGAATCCGACCAGATGGACTTCAAGCGCAAGCGTGAGCTCAAGTGGGCTGCGAACGATGGCAGGCGTGCCAAGGACCACCTGCTGGAAGCCAATCTGCGACTTGTGGTTTCGTTGGCTAAGCGTTACACCGGCCGTGGCATGCTGTTCTTGGATTTGATTCAGGAAGGCAACCTCGGTTTGATTCGCGCCGTCGAGAAGTTCGACTGGAAGAAGGGCTTTAAGTTCTCCACCTATGCCACGTGGTGGATTCGTCAGGCCATCACCCGAGCCATGGCTGACCAGGCGCGTACCATTCGCGTGCCGGTGCACATGGTCGAAGTGATCAACAAGCTGTCTCGTGTGCAGCGTCAGATGCTGCAGGATCTTGGCCGCGAACCCACGCCGGATGAGCTTGCACGCGAGCTCGACATGCCTGTCGAGAAGGTGCAGGAAGTGCAGAAGTACGGCCGTGAGCCGATTTCCTTGCATACGCCGTTGGGTGAGGATGGCGATTCCGAGTTCGGCGATCTGATCGAAGACACCGACGCCATCGCGCCGTCCGACGCGGTTGCCTTCTCGCTGTTGCAGGAGCAGTTCAGGCAGGTGCTTGAAACGTTGTCTCCGCGTGAGGCTGGCGTGATCAAGATGCGTTATGGCTTGGAAGATGGCCAGCCCAAGACGCTCGACGACATTGGCCGCGTGTATGGCGTTACCCGTGAGCGTATTCGCCAGATCGAGTCGAAGACCATGTCGAAGTTGCGTCACCCGTCTCGCTCGCAGACGCTGCGTGACTTCCTTGATCAGTGATTGAAACAAGAGGTGAATGAAGTCGAGAAATTCGGTAAGAATATCGAATTTCTCGACTTCTTACGTCTACAAGACGTTCTTATGGATGAAAACCGAAGCAAAACTGCAAGTCAGAATGAGGAAAATGGCGAAAGACAAGGACAATTACGGCGCAGGTAGTCTTACCGTGCTTGAAGGTCTTGACGCGGTGCGCAAGCGCCCGGGCATGTATATCGGCACCACCGATAGCCAAGGTCTGATGCACTGCCTGTGGGAGATCATCGATAATTCCGTCGATGAGGCTCTTGCGGGAGTCTGCAATCATATCGTTGTGACGTTGCACAGCGACGGTTCCGTGGAAGTGGCCGATAACGGCCGCGGTATCCCTGTTGACATCGAGCCGAAAACCAAACTTACCGGTGTGGAAGTGGTGTTGACCAAATTGCATGCCGGCGCGAAATTCGGTAACTCTTCGTACGGAGCCTCGGGCGGTTTGCATGGCGTGGGCTCGTCAGTGGTGAACGCGTTGAGCTCCCGTCTTGACGTGGAAGTGGATCGTGACGGCAAGACGCATCATATGTCATTCCATCAGGGTCATCCTGGTGTGTATACCGATGCTGATCCGGAGCACCCATCTCCGGATGCGCCATTCAAACGCACGCGTAAAAACCGTCCGACTGAGCTTGAAATCATTGGCAAGGTCAGTCCGAAGACCACGGGAACTCGCATTCGTTATTGGGCTGATCCGGAGATTTTCAACGACACCGCGGAATTCAGCTACGAGCAGCTGATTGATCGCGTCAGGCAGACCAGCTTCCTGGTGCCGGGTTTGAAAATCACTGTTATCGATGAGAATATTCCGGAAACCGGCGATGAATCAGTCGACGAAATGCTGGAAGTCGACGATATTGCAAATGCTGCAGGTGATGAACCGCAGGAAATTGCCGAAAGCGATGAATCTGAACATGACGCTGCCGGGCACGAGGAAGCTGCGGAGCAGATCGAGGAAGCCGATGTTGCGGCACAACCTCAGGGATCGAAGTATACCCACTCCCGTATTGAGGAATTCTGCCATACCGGCGGTGTGAAGGATTTCGTGGATTACCTGTCCAAAGGCGAAGCGGTTTCCGCTATTTGGCGTATCACTGGCGAAGACACCTATGTTGAGGAAACCCAAGCCGTTGGCGATGGCGGTGAACTGCACGCGCAGAAGGTTACGAGAAATTGTGCCGTCGATATCGCCATGCGGTGGACCAACGGATACGACACCACCATGCGCAGCTTCGTCAATGTGGTGGAAACCCCGGGCGGTGGAACCCATGTGGATGGCTATCTGTTGGGCCTGACCAAGCAGATTCGCAAAGCCATCGAAGACAATGCACGTAAGCTCAAAGTGAATCTCAAAGATTCCAACATGAAAGTCGAACGTGACGATATTCTGGCAGGTCTGGTTGCCGTCGTCACTGTGCGTATCGCCGAACCACAGTTCCAAGGTCAGACCAAGGATGTGCTCGGCACCGCGCAGGTCAAGCCGATCGTCAGCAAAATGACCGACAGGCAGTTCGGCGAGATGATCACCGGCTCCAAACGTGGCTATAAGGAACAGTCCGGCCGCGTGCTTGAAAAGATCGTCGGCGAAATGCACGCCCGCATCCAAGCACGTAAGACCAAAGAGGTGACGCGACGCAAGAACGCGCTCGAATCGGCATCCATGCCACCGAAACTGTCTGATTGCCAGCCAGGCAATGACGATGTGGCCGAACTGTTCATCGTGGAGGGCGATTCCGCACTTGGCACCGCCAAAGCCGCGCGTAATTCCGGTTTCCAGGCGTTGCTGCCGATTCGAGGTAAAATTCTCAACGTGCAGAAGGCGTCGTTGTCGCAGATGCTGTCGAACAAGGAATGCGCGGCGATCATTCAGGTGGTCGGCGCTGGCTCCGGAGCGAGCTTCGACATCGAGCAAGCACGTTACAACAAGGTCATTATGATGACCGATGCAGATGTCGATGGCGCGCACATCCGCATTCTGCTGCTCACCTTGTTCTACCGTTACATGCGGCCGCTCATCGAGTACGGTCACGTGTATGCGGCCGTGCCTCCGCTGCACCGCATCGCCTTGACCGGAGCTCACAAGGGGGAGTATATCTACACGTATTCCGACGATGAGCTGGCCGGCAAATTGGCTGATCTTGATAAGAAGCACATCAGCTATAACGAGGACATTCAGCGCTATAAGGGTCTGGGTGAAATGGACGCCGACCAGCTGGCCGACACCACTATGGATCCACGCACACGTATGCTGCGTCGTATCCGTATGGAAGACGCCGAACAGGCCAGTCAGATTTTCAGTCTGCTGATGGGCGATGACGTGCCGCCGCGTAAAGCGTTCATCGTTGAGAATGCCGACGATTTCGACCGTTCGAAGATCGATACCTGATCGAGGTTGTCGTCAGCTCGCCTTCCGCTACGTCAAGACGTTTCGGAGGGTATTTTTTAGTGAAGATGGTATGCGATTCCGTGTGGTAAAGGTTGAAGATTCTACGGTAGATAGTGCAATCAAGTAGTTACCGATTGGTAGCTATATGTGCTTACAATAATGGCGGATATTGTCTTCTGCGGCTACCGATCAAGAAGGAGTAGGGCGTGGTTAATCTTTTGCTTGCGGTGATTTATGTGGCGTTCATCAGCCTTGGCCTGCCGGATGCGGTACTGGGTGCCGCATGGCCGACGATGAGTGTCGATTTGGGTGCTCCCATTTCGTGGGCTGGCGGCATTTCCATGACGATTTCCGCTGGCACCATTGTTTCCGCGTTGCTTTCCGATCGTATGACCTTGCGTTTTGGTGCGGGCAAGGTCACTGCGGTTTCCGTGGCGTTGACGGCGTTGGCATTGTTCGGCTTTTCCGTTGCTCCTAACTATTGGGTGCTGATTCTGCTTGCCATTCCGTACGGCTTGGGTGCGGGCGGCGTTGACGCGGCCCTCAACAACTATGTGGCGATCCACTACGAGAGCCGTCACATGAGCTGGCTTCACGCCATGTGGGGCATTGGCGCGTTGACTGGCCCATACATCATGGGATTCGCCTTGGGCGCCGGCCAAGGATGGTCGTGGGGCTACCGTTATATCTCCATACTGCAGGTTGTGCTCACCGCCATTCTTATTTTCAGTCTGCCACTGTGGAAGAAGCGTTCCGAGGTAAAGACGGGCGAAGTTTCCGGCGAATCCGACGGAACGGCCAATGATGAAACTCGCAAACCGCTTGGTGTGCGAGGTGTGCTCGCCATTCGTGGCGCCAAAGAAATCCTGGTGATGTTCTTCTGCTATTGCGCATTGGAGCAGACGGCCATGCTGTGGGCTAGTAGCTACATGGCGCTTGGCAAGGGCATCGATAAGACCACGGCGGCTATGTGGGCCAGCCTGTTCTGCATCGGCATCACCGTGGGTCGCTTGGCGAGTGGTTTTCTGACCATGAAGTTTAATGATCCGGCCATGATTCGCCTGGGGCAGGCGCTGGTGCTGACCGGTATCGTCATCATGTTGCTGCCGCTGCCTCGCAATATCGGCACCATTATGGGACTGATGATTGTCGGTCTTGGCTGCGCACCGATCTACCCGTGCGTCATTCATTCCACGCCGGCATATTTCGGCGAAGACAAATCGCAGGCGATCGTCGGCATGCAAATGGCATGCGCATACGTCGGCTCGATGTGCATGCCGCCGGTATTCGGCTTGATCGCACAGCATATCAGTGTGCTGTGGTTCCCTCTGTACATGTTGGCTTTCCTGGTGCTGATGGTGATCATGCACGAGAGCCTGCGTAAAAAGTGCGCTGGTCAGACCATCGACTGATACGGTGTTGTCGCCATTGCCATTGCGATACCATGAGCCGCATTGTAGATTTCGCATATATGGTTCGGGTTGCTGAAGCCGAGCGCCACGTACCATACGATAAGCAGTGCGGTCATGGTTGCAGCCAATGGCAGTTGTCGTATTTTCAGGCGAATAAGGCATAGCAGAATCGCGATCGCAAGCAGGGCGATAAATGACGCCGAAAGGTACCGCAGCCAAGTCAAACCGTATGCGTTGATGTACAGTCCTAACCGAAGCGCCGCCGAAGCTAGAATGACGGCGGTTAACGCCAGCAATGCTACCAGTGCCGCGTTGAGCATGCGCGTACGTGGCGCGAGTGCGATCGCCAAACCAAATAGCGTCACATTAATGGCCGTGACTGCCAGCAGTTGAAAGAATCCGCCGCGTGCGTATTCGCTATAGGTCAATCCGTCTGGCAGTGCGATCGAACCATCGGTGAACAATCCTGCGAACAGGAACCGGATCTGTACGATGCAAAACAGCATGTACACAGTCAAAGTCACGGCCAATACCACGAACGCAGTTACCGAGCTGAGGGAGAATCGTTGCTCCGGAGGCCTGGAAGTGGGTTCATCGTCGAGTCCAATAAGCAGTGAGAACAGCAAAGGCCACGGCAACACGATGAACATGATGTGCAGAGTGATCGTCATCGGGTTGAAATCACTGAAAACGTTCAGCACTTCATATTGAACTATTTGATCGGCTCCGATGAGCAATGGTACGATCGTCAGAAGTAATGGGGTGGAAATCAGTAGCGCAATGCCGATTTCGCGCACTTTCGAACGTTGCTTCGACGCGACTGCAAATCTTGCGAATATGACGGAAAACGGTTCCGCAAAATCGCGAATGTGAATAAACGGCTGCTGCAACCAGCCGGTAAGCCAATTCCAGGCAACCTGAAGTGGACGGCGAACATCGTAACGCCCGTTGACCAGCTGACAGTGCAGCATAAGCAACGCCGGTTGAACGAATTGCGTGGTGAGCGCGTACTCGTCATTTCTCGAATAGCACCAGGTCGACTGAGCGAGTGTATTCCACACGCCAATGGCGACGATGCTTCCCAAAACAAGCCAAACAAGAACTTGTTTTCGTGCGGTTTTCCAGTGCAGTGCGGTTACGGTAAGAGCACAGATGATCCAGAAAACCGGCAGTTCATATCCGATAAGCCATGTCGGAGGTATGCTGCAGATCAGACGGTCGAATGCGAAAGTGATGAGAAATGCAGCGCCAATGGTGATGACCGCGCGTTTGTTGAGGGGGCGTTGCGCTATTTCTTCCCGCGTGATTTTGGGTTTCGCCAAAGGTTGTTCCTCCTGATGCGCGGATGGTTCATGTGTTGGCTGGTTCCCTTGTGTTTTTGGTGTTTCTTGGGTTTCTTGTGCTTCTGGTAATGGCGATGATTGTTGGGATTGCGAAGTCTGCGATGGGGAAGTGTTGGCTGGTTCCGGCATGATAATGATTCCTTTCTGAGATATGTTGGACGTCATCGTACATATCGAAAAACGATAGAAAAATATCGACTAACATACTTTCACAAGATTTGCATATCGAATATCGATAGATTATTATCGATATTCAGGTTTATTGGATTGAAGGAGACGGATATCATGCCGAATTCCGCAGCGAAACGTTCCATGGTGATTGGCGTATTGCGTGTGCTGATTGTGATAATTGCAATATGCTGCCTCGGACTGCAGTTCAGTGCGATTGCGGCATCCGCTGGCGTTGCTTCCAAGTATGCCGACGCCGACTCGATGCATTGGCTGTATGCGGTTGCCGCAGTGCTGATTGTCGCTTGCTTCGAGTTCGCGTTGGTGCCGCTGTGGAGATTGCTGACCTTGGTTGAAAAACGTGATGTCTTTTCCGGCAAGGCCATGCGTTGGGTGAATCACATTCTCGTATATGCGGGGATTGAAGGCATGCTGGTGCTCGCCGTGATGGTCGGTCAAATCTGGTTGTCGCCTTCACGCTTTCTGATGGCTGCGATGGGGGTTGACGGGCAAATGTTCCCATACGTCGTGCTGGCGGTCGGAGTGGCGGCGCTTCTACTGATCGCGGCGTTCGAACTGTTGATGGTGGTGATGCGCTCGCTGTTGATGCAGGCCATCGAACAGCGTGATGAACTGGCGGCGGTGATCTGATATGGCCATTCGTGTGAACCTTGATGTGATGCTCGCCAAAAGGAAGATGAGTGTCAATGAGCTGGCGGAGGCTATAGGCATAACGCCGGTCAATGTTTCGGTGTTGAAGAACGGGCGGGCCAAGGCGATACGGTTTTCCACGCTTGATACCATATGCGAGACGTTATGTTGTCAACCGGGAGATGTGCTCGAATGGGTTGCCGACGAAGATGAATAACGTCTTGCGGTAATGCGATCATCGAACGTATGTACGAATGTTTGAACCTGTTTTCAGAGCCGACCAAGGCATGGTTCAAACATGCGTTCAGTCGGCCCACTGAAGTCCAGCAGCAGGTGTGGCCGGCCATCCATTCCGGCGAGAACGTGCTCGTTGTGGCGCCCACAGGGTCGGGTAAAACCCTTTGTGCGTTCCTTTCGGCTCTTGACCGGCTTATGGCGGGCGGGACGCGTTCCGCAGGAGTGGATGTTCATGGCGAAATCGCGGCAGCCAAGAGCCATGCGGAACAAAAAGCTGCAGGGAAAGGCTCCCGCAAGAAAACGAAGCGTGGCGTCAAAGTGCTATACATTTCGCCTCTGAAGGCGCTTGGCGCTGATGTGGCGAAGAACCTTGAACTGCCATTGCAGGGAATTTCCCAGCAGTATGAGGCGATGGAGCTGCCCATCCCCGATGTCGAAGTGGCCATGCGCAGCGGCGACTCCACACCTGAACAACGTCGAAGAATCGTCAGCCATCCGCCGGATATTCTCGTCACCACGCCGGAATCACTATTCCTGCTGCTCACCTCCAAGGCGAACAGCATATTGACGAGCGTGGAGACGGTGATCGTCGACGAGATTCATGCGGTCGCAGGTACAAAACGCGGCGCGCACCTCGCTGTCAGCCTCGAACGCCTTGATAAGTTGATTGGGCATCCAGTGCAACGCATAGGGCTTTCGGCAACCGTTAATCCCGTTGAGGAAGTAGCACGGTTTCTCGGTGGTTCGCAACCGGTAACGGTGGTGAACCCCGGCGCTGTTCCGGCCATGGATTTAAAAGCCGTGGAACCATTGCGCAATATGCTCGACACCAGCGCTACAGGCGGTTCGGTATGGCCGGTCATTGAACGGTCCATTCTCGACGAGGTGTTGCGGCACCGAACCACATTGATATTTGTCAACTCGCGTGGACTGGCGGAGAAGCTCACCGCACGGCTCAACGACATGTATGCGGAGTCGAAACAGGGCACGGTGGCAACTGATCTGAGTGAGCACCGTGACTTGGGCTCACCGGAGGGCCGCGAGCAATTTGCCGGGCACTATGACTCGGTGGTGGGATCCACCACCATGCTGGTTGAATCGCATGAAGACATTGATGCGATTGCCATGGCTCATCACGGGTCCGTGTCAAAAGATAGACGTAAACAGATCGAAGAACAGTTAAAACGCGGCGAATTACGTTGCGTGGTGGCCACTTCCAGCCTGGAACTCGGCATCGATATGGGTTCGGTGGATCTCGTGGTTCAGGTGGCCGCCCCATTGTCGATCGCATCGGGATTGCAGCGAGTGGGCCGTGCCGACCACAATGTCGGCGGAGTCTCGCACGCGTTGTTCTTCCCCATAACCCGCCAACAGATTATTGGCGTAACAACCAGCATGGAATGCATGAGGGAAGGGGCTATAGAACCATTGCATATGCCCCGCAACCCTCTGGACGTGCTCGCACAGCAGACCGTCGCAGCCGCGGCCATGGAAGATCTTTCCACGAACGATTGGTACGAGCTTGTGCGTCGTTCCGCACCTTTCCAAAATCTCGACCGGTCTATGTTCGACGCTGTCATCGGCATGATGACGGGCGCCTACAACAGTGAGAGCTTTTCCGCATTCCGTCCACCGCTGCAATACAACGAAGAGGCAAAGCTGATTTCCGCACGTCCAGGAGCGCAACGCTTGGCGGTGACCAGTGGCGGCACCATACCCGACCGTGGCATGTACGCGGTGGTGCTTCCAGAAGAGGGCTCTGGTCCAGGTCCTCGGCGAGTGGGCGAGCTTGATGAGGAAATGGTATACGAATCCCGCGTGGGAGATGTCATCACTTTGGGGACTTCCACCTGGCAGATTCAGGAGATCACACGAGATAGGGTAGTGGTGGTTCCTGCTCCCGGGCGCACCGCGCGCTTGCCATTTTGGCATGGGGATCAGGATGGGCGTGATTATGGTTTCGGATTGGCGCAAGGGCGTTTGACGCGTGAGCTCAGCCAAGGATTGCATAGGCGTGAACCAGCAAAGAATGGTGATCAGAATACGGCTCAGACTGTATTGGAAGCACAGTTCAACCGTGAGACCGCGCAACGTTTGGAGCGAGATGGTCTCGACCATAATGCCATAAGCAATCTTGCCAAACTGCTTGACGAGCAATGTGAAGCGACCGGTACGATTCCTTCGGATCGTGATCTCGTGGTGGAGCGTTGCCGGGATGAAGGCGGAGATTGGCGCATCATCATCCATTCACCATATGGTAGGCGCGTGCATGAGCCTTGGGCGTTAGCCATCACCACTCGAATCAAACAGCGGTTTGGTTTCGACGGTCAAGTGTACGCGGTCGACGATGGCATTGTTTTACGATTGCCGGACGGTTACGGCGATTTGCCTACACGTGAGCTGTTGCTATTCGACGTGGACGAATTGCAACGCACTGTTGAGACGCAAGTTGGCGAAAGCGTGCTTTACATGGCTCGATTCCGCGAATGTGCGGCCAGATCACTGTTTCTGCCGCGCACACGTCCCGGTAAGCGTGTGCCTCTCTGGCAGCAGCGGTTGAAGGCCGCGCAACTGTTGAATGCGGCTCGTACTTGCAAGAACTTCCCCCTCTTGTTGGAAACTGCGCGCGAATGCCTGCAGGACGTATATGATTTGCCGGCATTACGCACGATTATGACAGGCCTGCATGCGGGAACAATACTTTTATCGGAGGCAACTACTGAAACACCTTCTCCGTTTGCGCAGAACATGCTGTTCGGCTTCGTTGGATCGGTGATGTACCAGTATGACGTGCCCCAAGCCGAACGAAGCACGCAGTTGCTGTCCATGGATCTGGAAGTGCTCGAACGGCTTCTAGGAAGCACGGATATGGCATCGTTGTTGGACGCCGAAGCTATTACACAAGTGGAGGGCGAGCTTGCTGGGCGAACATTCTGGAATGATCTCGCCGAAGAAGATATCAGCGGGCGCGTAACAAGATACGCCAAAACGCATGGACCATTCACCGCTGACAAGATGATTGCCGAACTGGGCATTGACGCGGCTCAGGCGGTGCATGCGCTTGATGAACTGGATGCCCGAGGAGAACTCATCAAGGGAAGATTCACTGATTCAGGTGAGACTTCCGAAAAGAACGATATTCAGCAATGGCTCCACAAGGATGTTTTCCGGCGTATTCGAGCATTGTCTCTTGCCAAGGCCAGAAAGGCCGTCAAACCGGTCGATCCGAGCGTCTATCAGGCGTTTCTGCTTAATCGTCAGGGCGTTGGCCCTGTTGGAGGTGAACGCTACGAAGGCGTTGATGGTCTGATGCGTGTCATCGAGCAGTTGGAAGGCGTGTTCCTGAACGCTTCGGTATGGGAGTCCATGGTATTCCCGGCACGTGTGCGTGACTATCAGCCTAGTATGCTCGACGAACTCATCTCATCGTCGGATGTGGTGTGGGTCGGTTCGAAAGCAAGTGGATCCAACGCCAAAGAAGCTGGTGAGATCGCCTTCTATCCAGCAGGTTCCTTGCTGCTCAACCAGCCTGAATCGGCGGTGGATAAGCTGAACGATAATGAAACGTTGACCATGCCGGATGCCGTGTTAACGGCGTTAAGCGGTGGCGGAGCATTTCCTATTCAACTGCTTTCAGCCGTGACAAAAACCATCTGGCTTGAGCATGCCGAAGCGCAGGTGAACTCCGAAACGGGTGAAATCATCTTTCCGGCATGGGGCGAGCGGCAGTTCGAAGAAGCCTTATGGTCACTGGTATGGCAGGGGAAAATGACGAACAGTTCGTTCGCACCAGTACGAGCGCTTCTGCACGGAGGCAAAACCGTTCGCGCACCCCGTCGTGCCGCGCGTAGACGCGTCACCATGCGTCCTCCAACACCATTGGCGCTGAGTGGATTATGGTCCGCAGTATCTTGTGGCGACGGGCGAACCGTTATGCCAAACAAACCACTAGACGGTGTTATCGAGCCGGGCATGCTCGAAAACAGCGATACCGGCATTGGCATGGCGCATACGGCAAGTGTAGAGGAGCGTGAGCTGGCGCTCATCGACTCATTACTGGACCGATACGGCGTGATTGCCGCTCCTTTGGTTGACAAGGAACGGATTGCCGGAGGATTTTCAGCGCTCTATCCGGTACTCAAACGAATGGAAGAACATGGCACACTGGTCCGAGGCATGTTCGTGAAAGGTTTTGGCGCGGCACAATTCGCGGAACGAGACACCGTCGACGCGCTGCGCAGCGACACGCAATGGCACAGTCAATCCTGCGTTGCGCTCGACGTGACCGATCCCGCCAATCTCACTGGTTCCGCAATCGCCTGGCCAGAACAGGATTACCTCAAACCAGCACGCAGATCCGGTTCCATCATTGTGCTCAAACAAGGCGAACCGGTACTGTTCTCCGTACCAAAAAGCCATAAAATTGTCAGCTTCACCGCAGACGAAACAATATTAAGACCGTCATGCGCCGAACTTGCCTACGTATTGCAGCGCCAACCCAGCGGCAGCATCAGCTTCAGCGAAATGAACGGAACATCATTGAAAGCACGCAATGAATACCGGCAAATCCTTTACGCCGCAGGTTTCGTCGATAGTCCGCAAGGCATGAAACTTTACTGTTGAAAAAGATCATCATCGCTAATGCATAGTGACAGCGCGGACGAAAACGCAGGAACAACAATGCCCGCGTCCTACGAACGGAATCCTAAACGATTCCAAACTTCGCAAAACGCGGGCACGTCACATTGCAATGGGTCAGCCGACGATGGCGATTGGCGCGGAAAGTTCCGTACCAGAACCGTCACGACGCATATCCGGCTTCGGCAATTCCACGCCGGCACCGCCCTCCGTGGAAGCATGTACCGGATATGTGCCCACGAAGGCGAGGATCAACGTATCCTGCCCCTTAAGGAAACGCTGCGAACGCACGCCACCGGTACCGCGACCCTTTGTCGGGTACATCTCCAACGGGGTTACCTTCGCTGAACCATTCTCCGTGCCCGGCAGTGCTTCGGAATCGCCGGCAACCGTCAACACCACGGCTCCAGACGCGGAGAACAGGCCATTGTCTCCCTCCTCGTAATTCCAAGCCACCTTGTTGGCGGGAATCACCGCAAACGCGGCAACCGAGCAGCCTTCAGCCAAGCGGATACCTGCCATGCCGCCCGCGGTACGGCCCTGAGGGCGTACGTTCTTCGCATCAAACGTCAGCAAAGACGAGTCGGTAGAAACAAACACCAGTCGATCCTCATCGCGCGCTTCAGCGGCAGCCAGCACTTCATCGTCATCCTTCAAATCGATGATGCTCCATGAATCCATCGTGGTGGGCGACTCACGATTCCAACGCTTGATCACGCCATTACGCGTGCCCAATGCAAGAGGAGCAGGTTCTGCGGCATGATCACCGGAATCATCGGCAGTTGGCATGGCAATCGCAGCAATCACGCGTTCGCCGCGAATCGGATCGGTATTTTCCGTCATACCGATCAACTCTTCGGCATGGACGCCGCCAGTCACATGGAGCGGACCATCCGCAGACACAACCGGCAACTCCACGACATGCGCCACAATCAGACGGCCGGCAGATGTGATCAAACCATATGAGGAACGTGTGGTGGTAGGGAAAATCGAAATAATCTGATCGTCCTTCACACGTTTGTCGGCAGAAGAACGATTCTCCCAACGTTCCAACGCATCTTCGGAGGTTCGCGCGATCAAACCCGTGGCCGACAGCATCACCGCACATGGTTCGTCGTCAATCTGCAATGCCACAGCGGCCGCATTGTCTTCACCGGCCTTCGTCGCTGCCTTAGCGGCTGCGGCAACATCAGCTGCTGCGGAAGAGACCGTTGCGGCGGCACGGGCTGCGGCCATAGCCGAAGCGGACACGCCATCATCACCATGCGCCACAACAGGCACAAGCTTACCATCGGCATCCTCATCCAGCAATACGGTTCGACGAGGCGTGCCATACGTGGCGACGGCCTCATCCATTTCGGAGATCACCACATTGTCGAGCGCTTCGGCGGAAGCGAGAATACGATCCAACTCTTCGATACGTTGCTTCAAATCGTCACGTTCCGACTCAAGCTCGATGCGGCTCATTTTCGTCAGACGACGCAGACGCAAGTCAAGAATGTACTGTGCCTGAATCTCATCCAAATCGAATACGGCAATCAGCTTCGTCTTCGCGGCATCAGCATCGTCAGACGAACGAATCACCTGAATCACTTCGTCAATGTCGACCATCGCAAGCAGAAGGCCTTCGACCAAATGCAGACGCTCCAACGCCTTCTTCTTACGGAATTCGCTACGACGGCGAATCACCACACGACGATGGTCCACCCACACCTGAAGCATTTCCTTCAAACCCATGGTGTGCGGGCGGCCGTTGACCAACGCCACATTGTTGATAGTGAAATTGTCTTGCAACGGCGTGTGCTTGAGCAGTTGCGCAAGCACGGCGTTCGGATCGAAACCGGTTTTGATTTCAATGACAAGACGAGTGCCGTTATGACGATCCGTCAAGTCGATCGCCCCGGAAATACCTTCCAGCTTGCGATTCTTCACGCCCTCGGAAATACGTTCCAGCACTCGTTCGGGCCCCACCATGAACGGCAGTTCCGTCACGACGATGGCTTTCTTACGGGCCGTCACATTTTCGATATGCGTCACTGAACGCGTGGTCAACGCGCCACGTCCGGTCTCATACGCCTCACGAATGCCGTTACGCCCAACGATCACGCCGCCACTTGGCCAGTCCGGACCTGGAACATAGCGCATAAGCTCTTCCAACGTGGCATCAGGATGATGCATCAGATGCTTGGCCGCGGCAACCACCTCGCCCAGATTATGCGTCGCCATATTCGTGGCCATGCCGACGGCAATACCGGAACCGCCATTGACCAGCAGATTCGGAATCGCAGCGGGCAAAACAGTCGGCTCCTGCAGCTTGTTGTCGTAGTTCGGTGTGAAATCCACCGTATCTTCGGCGATATTCGCGTTCATACCAAGCGCAGCCTGGGCCATGCGAGCCTCAGTGTAACGCGATGCTGCCGGACCATCATCAAGGGATCCGAAATTACCGTGGCCGTCTACCAGGGGCAGACGCATGGCAAACGGTTGCGCAAGACGGACCATCGCCTCATAAATCGCGGAATCGCCATGCGGGTGAAGCTTACCCATCACCTCGCCGACCACACGGGCCGACTTCATGTACGGACGATCCGGATTGAGGTTCATCTGGCCCATCTGATAGATGATGCGGCGCTGCACCGGCTTCAAACCGTCTCTGGCATCGGGCAACGCGCGGGCATAGATCACCGAATACGCGTATTCGAGGAAGGACTTGCTCATCTCCTCATTCAACGGTGTTTCGACGATGTTCTCTTTGACCGTACGCGGGTCAAAGGCTGGTTTTGCCGGTTTGCGGTGCGACACCATGCGGTGAATCTCCTCACGGAAAAGTAATGGTAATCAACCTAGCAATGCTACCAGCCGGTACCGCCGCGGTGCTTGAATGGGAATTATGAGTGTTGAAGTGCCAAGCGTCGAAGAGCTGCTCACCATGACCGAACCGGCATGCTACGGCGATGACGTGTCATCTGAAGGAACCCGTGGGGGAGCGTTGCACCTGTCATCGGTACTTCCTGCTGTTTCCAACGCCATCGGATACCCCATGCCAACGGCAGTCCATCCTGATCCGAAGCGTTTGCAGGGAGCGCTCGGCATTCCCGATGCGACTTCCGTGGTTGTGGCGCTCGTGGACGGTCTCGGCTACTGGAATCTCAACATGAGGCTGGGACATGCCCCCTACTTGCGTGCGCTGATGAACGACACCGCCAATCAACGTCCCATCGCAACATGCATGCCAAGCACCACCGTCGCAGCCATGTCTACCTTCGGTACGGGAACATGCCCCGGTATGACGGGTATGACCGGCTACACGCAGCTCAATCCGAAAACCGATGAAATATGCCAGCTGATTTCCTTCAAAAACGCAATTCCTCCGCTTGAATTGCAGCAACAACCGACCATTTTCGAACGGCTGAGCGCGCAGGATGTTCGAGTGACCAGTTCTGGACTGCCGAAATTCGCCTTTTCCGCGTTGACGCAGGCGGCGCTACGGGGCAGCGACTACATTTCCAACGATGATCCGCGAAAACGGATTGCAGCCGCGGCGCAAGCGGCAAAAACGCCCGGTCTGACATATTTGTATCTGAGGGACACCGATAAGATCGGGCACAATTACGGTTGGGATTCCGACAAATGGATCGGCACGTACGAGCGCGTCGACGGGCAACTCGGCCTTCTTCGCCGTAGCGTGCCCAAAGGCACATTGATTGTGATTGTGGCGGACCACGGTATGATCACCACTGATCCCGAATCCGTGATTGACATTGCACAGGATCAGCGGCTCATGCAGGGCGTCGCCCATGTCGGCGGTGAACCGCGTTGCGTCATGCTCTACGCGGAACAAGGCGAGAATCCAGAAGACATCGCCACACGATGGCGCAGCGTGCTGGAGGACCGTGCGCAGGTGCGCACGCGCTCGCAGGCAATGGATGAAGGCGTGTATGGGCCGGTGGAAGCTCGCGTCGAACCGATGATCGGCGATGTGATCGTATCGGCCGCCAAAGCCGTCACTATTGTGGACTCACGTACGCAAGCAGAAAAGGCGATGCACCTGCCAAGCGTGCACGGGTCGCTCACCATGCTCGAATCCGACATTCCCTGCTTGATCGACGTGGCCTAACTTCAGTCGCCAAACAGGATTTCGTCCCAGCTTGGCACGGCGGAACGTCCGGCACGACGCTTCGATTTGGTGGTGTTCTGGCTATGCGGGTCAAGTGTCTGGTTCTCGTTCGCCATGTTCGAAGCAGGCTCCGGCGTGGATGGAACGGTATTGCGTGTGTCGGTGTTTGTTGCGCTGGCTGTATTGGCTCCTGCAGCAGGGTTCTCCGGTCGGCTCGGCAGAGGCAAGTCGGATGCGATGGCTGGCGCGTTCGGCGTGTCAGGCGTGTCGGATTCATCAGACACGCCGCCGATTGGTGCGATCGGAACGGAAGGCGCTGCCGCGGGACGGGCTGCAGGCATGGACGGCTCGGGCGTGTTCCATGCGGACACCGTTTGCTCGATACGCGCCGACCGTGCGGAATTTCCGGGAAGATTCAGTGACACGAGAAAATTTTCATCGGCGTGTTTCTCGGCGTGTCCTTCTTTCGATGTGTCCTGTTCTCCAATGAGTTTTCGTGCTGCGGAATTCAGGCAGCTTACGGCATTGTCGTGCATGTTCCACGACCATTCCGCGCAGACATTGTGACCGGAGGAGACGAACTGAGCGCTGATTTTCCAAGGCTCCAAGCCAAGTCTGGTGGCCTTCCAAGTCACATCTTCCAAGCGCACCCGCGCTGCCGCAAAAGTGCGTTCGATCAGTTCGGAAAGCGTGCGTACGCGGCTTTCCTTCGGCGCTGGAACGGCGAGAAACTGCTCGATCGCATATTGCTTTTCCGTTTCGACCGAAGCCGAGAAACGCCGAACAAGCGCTTCGCTTAACGAATATCTTTCCGCGACACGCGCGGGATCGGCGCCAGCGCGAATCAACGATTGAATTTGCGAAATCGGCAGGGTGGGTGGGATGCGTGTTTTCTGTTCCTCCTGTACTTCGGAACGAATCTGCTTGGCCTCCAAAATGGCTCTTTCAAGCGCTTCGTCGACCTTTACAGCGAACTTTCCGGCACCTGAAACAAAGACGAGTTCACCGGTGTCGCTGACATGATCGAACCGCGCTTCCTCGAGTGAATTCCCAGGCACAACACACCACTTTCCTTCAAGAATTTCTGTTTATTCCATTGTGCCCCACGTGTCGGATTTTACGAGTATTTCGATTCGTGTATCCTATGCGGGGTAAAAGTCATGTATCCTATGGCGCATAAGCACCATAGATGACGAAAGGAATCTCGATGGCACAGGATTATGATTCCCCGCGCAACAAAGACGAGGACGAGGAGTCGCTCCAGGCTTTGGGCAAGAGCTCCCAGAACACTTCCAACGATATGGACGATGACGAGAACGCCATCGCCGAAGATTACGAGCTGCCCGGTGCGGACCTCAGCAATGAGGACGCCTCGGTGACCGTCATTCCTATGCAGGGTGACGAGTTCATCTGCTCCGAATGCTTCCTGGTGAAGCACCGTAGCCAGCTTGCCTACACCACTGACGACGGTCAGCCGGTGTGTCAGGAGTGCGCTGCCTGATGGCGTTCGACGAAGCATATAACGAACCGGAAAACGTCGAGGTTCTGGTAAAGTCGCTGGATCCTGACCATCCGGCGGAATTGTATTATGCCCATGCCGGTGACGCTGGCGCTGATCTGCGCACTACGGAGGAAGTCACGCTGAAGCCGTTCCAGCGGGCACTGGTGCCTACAGGAGTGGCGATCGCCCTTCCAGCGGGTTACGTGGCTCTGGTGCATCCACGGTCCGGTCTTGCCGTCAAGCAGGGTGTGACTGTGCTCAATGCGCCGGGAACCATCGACGCGGGGTACCGTGGTGAGATCAAGGTGCCGCTGATCAATCTTGATCCGGAACACACCGTGACGTTCCATCCGGGAGACCGTATCGCGCAGCTGGTTATTCAGCGTTACGTCGAAGCGAAGTTCATCGAGGCGGAAACGCTGCCTGGGTCGGATCGCGCTGAGCGTGGGTTTGGTTCCACAGGCGTGGCTTCCTGAGCTGAACGCACTGGCTTAGTCGCAGAGGAATCGGCAAACGCTGACATCTCAATGGTTTCGGGGGTGTTTGGCCGTGCAACACGCGGTCGGATGCCTCAGATGCACGGTGAGGCGCGGGTAGTATAGGGAGCATTGCGAGCGAGGAGGTGGACGATGGGTGACGTTGAGCGTGAGGTTCATTCTGCCCGAATGTTGGGCTGCGAGATCAGCACGAATCCGCTTGATCCGCTTGAGCCGATCCTGAAGATGTGCGAATACCATCATCCCGATGAGGACATGAGCATTCTTGAGCGCGCTTATGAGCGTGCGGTCAAGCAGCATTCTTCGCAACGGCGCAAATCGGGCGAGCCGTACATCATCCACCCGTTGGCCGTGGCGCAGATTCTTGCCGATCTCGGCATGGGGCCGTTGGTTGTGGCCGCCGGCCTGTTGCACGACACGGTTGAGGACACCGACTATACGCTCGATGAGTGCCGCGCCGAGTTCGGCGATACCGTGACCGGTTTGGTCGATGGCGTTACCAAGCTTTCCAAGATGGAATACGGCGATTCCGCGCAAGCCGAAACCATTCGCAAGATGGTGGTCGCGATGAGCCGCGACGTGCGTGTGCTGGTCGTCAAACTCGCCGACCGTGTGCACAACGCGCGTACCTGGCGTTACGTCAAAACTCCGAGCGCGCAGAAGAAAGCGCATGAAACGCTTGACGTGTACGCGCCACTTGCCAATCGTCTCGGCATGAACGCGATCAAAACCGAATTGGAAGAGCTCAGCTTCAAAGTGCTCTATCCGAAGATCTACAACGAGATCGTGGTGCTGGTGGCCCGTCGCGCAGGCCAGCGAGACGTGTATTTGAAGCAGATTCTCGCGGAGATCAACGAAGATCTTGACGAACAGAACATTACGGCGTACGTAACGGGACGTCCTAAGGACTATTTCTCGATTTATCAGAAGATGATCGTACGTGGTCATGATTTTGCGAATATCTACGATTTGGTGGGTGTGCGCATCATCGTCGACACGATTCAGGATTGCTATGCCGCGTTGGGTGCGGTGCATGCGCGTTGGAACCCCGTTCCGGGCCGTTTCAAGGATTACATCGCCATGCCAAAGCTCAACATGTACCAGAGCCTGCATACCACGGTGGTGGGTCCTGGCGGCAAGCCTGTCGAGATTCAAATTCGTACGTGGGACATGCATCGCCGTGCGGAATTCGGTATCGCCGCGCATTGGAAGTACAAGGAGAACGGTCAAGCTGGCCGTGCGCTGAGCTCGCCCGATAAGTCCGATCGTAAACGTGGCGAGAACCAGGAGCTGAGCGAGGCTGACAATTTCAAGTGGATTCAGCAGCTCGCCGACTGGACGAGTGAGACCCCGGATTCCAATGAATTCCTTGGCTCCCTGAAGGAAGATCTGGGTGCTGCCGAAGTCTACGTGTTCACTCCAAAAGGTAAGATCGTATCGTTGCCTGCCGAGGCGACACCGATCGATTTCGCTTACGCGGTGCATACCGAAGTCGGCCACCGTACCATGGGCGCCCGCGTGAACGGACGTCTGGTACCGCTCGACACCAAGCTTGAAAACGGCGACACCGTCGAGGTGCTTACGTCGAAGTCCGAATCGGCTGGTCCGTCTCGTGACTGGTTGAGCTTTACCAAGAGCCCGAAGGCACGCAACAAAATTCGCCAATGGTTCAGCAAGGAGCGTCGTACCGAGGCCATCGAAGAAGGTCGTGACGAGCTGACACGAGCCATGCGCAAGCGCAATCTTCCGATTGCGACTCTGCTGACTCCCGAGGCGTTGGTCGGTGTTGCTGATGAGCTGAATCTCGCCAATGCCGAAGCCGTGTTCGTGGCGATTGGCGAAGGGCAGATTTCCACGCAGAATGTCATCTCGCATCTGGTCCGTGATGCGGGCAGCGACGAGGTGAATGAGGAGGTGGAGCAGGAGGCTCTGCCGCTCAAGCAGGTGGAACGCACCAAGAAGACCACCAGCTCGCTGGGCATTTCCGTCAAGGGCGTGGGAGACATTTGGGTCAAGCTCGCCCGATGTTGCATGCCGGTGCCGGGAGACAACATCATCGGCTTCATCACCCGCAATCAGGGCGTGTCCGTGCATCGTGTGGACTGCCAGAACATGCTGGACTTGCAGAAGCGTCAGCCGGAACGTGTGGTTGACGTGCAGTGGACGAGTACCAAGGGCGTGTTCATGGTCAAGATTCAGGTGGAGGCGCTCGATCGCCCGCATCTGCTGAGCGACGTGACGCGCGTGCTTTCCGACCATGGAGTGAACATTATTTCCGGCTCCATTTCCACGGGAACCGATCGTGTGGCCACCAGCCAATTCAGCTTCGAAATGGCCGACCCCCAGCATTTGAATACTTTGCTTGCCGCAGTGCGCAAGATTGAAGGCGTGTTCGATGTGTATCGTATCACCGGTGCCAAGGACTCCGCCGAACCTCGTTTACGCAAAATATGACACGATCAGTGCGGTCGTGAGACTCATCTGAACTGCTGTAGATTCTCTCGGAGATAATGAAAAGCCCCTCACGCGAGGGGCTTTTCATTGTTTTGCCGTAAGTCTTGTTGATGCGAAACTTACTTCAGCACTTCGATGGAAGTGATGCCGACCGGCTCGAGCGGAGCATCGGAACGGTCAGTTGCCACGGAGTCGAGCTTGTCGACGACGGCCTTGGACTCGTCATCCGCGACTTCGCCGAAAATGGTGTGATGGCCGTTGAGCCATTCGGTTGGCACGGTGGTGATGAAGAACTGGGAGCCGTTGGTGCCGTGGATCTTGCCGTCCATGCCGCGGCGCAGGCCGGCGTTTGCCATGGCCAGCAGGTATGGGCGATCGAAGGTCAGTCCTGGAACAATTTCATCATCGAAGTTGTAGCCCGGGCCGCCAGTGCCGGTGCCCAGCGGGCAGCCGCCCTGGATCATGAAGTCCTTGATGATGCGGTGGAAGGTCAGACCATCGTAGAACGGTTCGTGGCTCGGCTGACCGGTGAACGGGTCGGCCCATTCCTTCTCGCCAGTGGCGAGGCCCAGGAAGTTGGCCACGGTTTCCGGGGTCTTGTCATCGAACAGGTTGATCTTGATGTCGCCTTCAGAGGTATGCATGATGATGGTAGTCATGGTCTTAAGTGTCTCATGGGCTTGAGACCGGCCGGAAACCCCAATCCCGTCATGCTTCGAGGGGCTGGACGGGGAACCCGAGCCGGACGGGACCCCGAACGGCACGAAACCGGCCAAGGCACCTTTAGCTGCACCTGAGATTCCACCCTCGACCGGGGCGTCGGGGTTGAAGGGACTGACAAGGAACCTGGGGGAGCCGGCACCTACCAAAGCACCTGGCTTCTCGGCAAAAACTCCATACTCGGCCGATTTTGCATATCCAGCCTCGGCTTTGCTGAGAATTGTGTCATCCATTAGAGCGCTCGGCGTGACACCTAGAAAATCGGCGGTCGTTACAAGATCGCTTACTGACCATCCAACTTTGCCACACATTTTCATGGACATAGCACTCTTGGTAATGCCCAAAGCTTCTCCAAGTGCCTTTTGTGTTTTTCCGCTTAGTCCTAGATAAACTCTCACGTTGGTCGGGATCGCCGCTTCAGCACGCTGTCCTTTATCCAAAGGTGTTTCTGGTGAGACTTCCGATGTGGACATATGATCACTTCCCAAAATAGTTCAGAATTTCTTAATTAAGTGTCTCATACGATTTGCGTTCAGTCAAACTGTACGCTATAGTGAAGTACAGTAAAAATGAACCAAGTCAGAAAGAAAGAACTATGAATGGAGTGACCCAAAGGATAAGTGCTCTGGTAAAGAGTGAGGGACTTACTTGTGCCCAACTCGGTTCATTGCTTGGTTTATCGAAAACTTCGGCGAATGGAAAACTCTTGGGACGCATTGGCTGGACAACTTCAGACATCGTTGTGTTGTCCGAGCACTTCCGTGTGTCTACCGACTATTTGCTGGGGCTTGATGCTGATCATGAGGAGGTTGCGTGATGGCTGGTGGAATCTACGAGCAGTCCGAATGGCCGGACAGCCGGTGGGATTGCGTCACGGTGTGCGATGGCTGCCACACGGTGGTCTGGGGCACGTTCTGGGACGACTACGATTCGGCCGCCCGCGACGCTTATTTCGCCCGTAACGGCTGGCGTAACTACTGTGTCCCGGGCGACACGGAGATTTTGGAGCTCTGCCCGGCCTGCGCCGTGCGCGCCCTGCGCCGCGGCGAGACCCGCGGCCTGGCCGACACCTGGCTCCGCCCCACGCATGCCTACACGCATGCCTTCCGGGAGGTCGATGCACAGCTCTCCGCCCGCGAACGGGTGGTGGCGAACCTGCTGCTGACCGAGGGGAGAACGGCATGAGCGACGAAGCCGGAAGACTCGTCTTCTCCCGCGACCCGTCGGGAACATTCATCGACGGTATGGTCTTCGGAACTTCAGGAGGCGGTGAGAACGCCAATCTCGAAGTGCTGTGTGCGTTGCCCTACGAGCTTGTACGCCCACATGCTAGTGCCTCTGTCCTGGGTCCGCTGGTCGGCGTAGGGAATGTGAAGAGGCTGTTCCTGAGCGTCAAATACCTTGATGGTGAGATATCCGTCGGGCGGTACGACCGTGTATCCGGCTTTCTCGTTGAGCAGGCGCGCGCCCTCGTTGGTGGGGATGCTGAGTATCAGTTCAGCGCCGTGGTCTGCCGCCCAGGAGTCGCAGAACGCCTTGATCTGCGATCCGAAGCCTTCGCGCCGATGCTTTCTGACGACCGCGATCCCTTCGATGATGGCTGCATGCTCGGCGAAAGCCTCTCGTATCTGTGCGGCATGGACCCCGCTCGTCCCGGTGCGGTATATGAGCGTCTCGGCTACGCAAAGGGCTGGCTGGATGAGGGCCGCGCCTATCAGACGGTCCTGTCCCCATACGCCTATGTACGTAGGCCTGATCGTTCCATCGTCGTGTCTGACGACTGCTGGGACGCTTTGATCGAAGTCTTTGATGTCCCTGATGAGCAGGCTCTTGATTGCCTTTGCCTCGCCATCCGTTGCGGCGGCGCGTGGCCCGTCGACGGCGGGGGAGGTGGTGCGATGGTCTGATCCCATTCGATTTTCTCTCTTTCTCTGCAACTAAAAGAAAAAACGCCCGTTCCCGATGCTGGAACGTCGGGGACGGGCGGTGCAACCAATATTCCGAGCGGCCGCGGATCCCGTATCTTGCCGGATCCCGGTCCGTGGCCGCCCAATGCATTGTCTTGGAGTAGTGATCACACATGAACGACTTTACTAAAGCATTCCGCATGTCTTGCTCTGTGTTTCCCGAGTGTAACCGGGATTTCCAGGCGTCGGTTTGGACGTTCCCGGTCGTGGTGGCATTCGCCCGCCACAACGGTCCGGGCTCCGTCGATTCCCGCCGCCTGGCGTCGATGATGGCGCACCCGTCCATGGAAGGGAGACTCGCGTGAACTGGCTTGCAATCGTATTGATCGTGTTCGTCGCGTTCTCATGGCTGATGACGCTGGCCCTGTGCCGGGCGGCACGTCTCGGCGACGAGATGTCCGCCAGATTGGCCGACGAACGCCGTGCCGCCCAGCAGCGTGAGGAGGAGCGTCCGTGAGCAACATCGCACTGTCATGGGCCTTCAAATGCCATGTGGGCAACGCCAGCGCGAAGGCCGTGCTCGTCTACCTCGCGGACCGCGCGGACGACGATGGCACCGCAGCCTATCCGAAGATCGCGACCATCGTCAACGTCACCGAACTCTCGGAACGGACCGTGCGCACCGCGTTGAAGACTCTCCAGGAACGCGGCTTCATCCGCCGTGGCGACCAACGGTACGCGCGCCTCGGCAAGGGCGGCAGGAACCGTCTGCCCCAGTACTGCCAGATCGTGTGGGACCTCGCGGTCGAATCCGACCCGTCGACCCTCGAATGGATCAAGGAGACGCACACGGCGGAACACGACCCGAAGACCATGGGCAATACCGTGGACCCCGCCGCCTCCACCATCATGGAAAACGGCGAATCCAAGGACGTGCTGCCGGAAAACGCTGGAACGAAGCCGATTCCCAGCACTGCAAATCTCGCAGGGCTGGAAAAAGGGCCGGAACCGGCACTGCAAATCCCGCAGGGCCAGCACTGCGAGAGCTGCACCCCCAGCACTGCAAATGCCGCACCCCCAGCACTGCAAATCTCGCAGAGCTGTATATATAAGGATAAAACCCTCCAGGTAAACCCTCCTAGTAAACCCTCCTTCCCCTCTGCCCCTACGGGGCATCTCCCCGCAAGCGGGGCGGCCGCCGCCGAAAAGAATAAAAACGAACAACTCGACGAGGACGACACCGAGATCGCCGAAGCGGCCGGACGGGTCCTCGCCTCGCTCGGCGAGCAGCGCTCGATGCTCGGCCTGGCCACGCCCTCACCGACCAAAGCTGACCGCAAGGCCATCATCGGCCTGTACCGCAGGCTCGTCGACCAGGGAGCGCAATGGCCCACCCTCGTGATGGTCGACGCGATCGGCTTTGCCATGAACGGCGATTGGTGGCCCAAACGCATCCGCACCGGCCGGGCCCTCGCCAGACACTGGGACGAACTCAACGACGACATGATCCTCGCAGCCGGCCGCACAGACGGCGACGCACACGCGCAGACGGTTCCGGCGGCCGTGCCGGAGCCGGATGCTGCGCCATGGCTGCCCGACTGGGCCGTGAAGACGCTGGCCGAATTGGACGGCCAGGACGCGACGGCCGGAGGGGAGGCGACGGCATGACCACGCGCATCGACTGTTCCGAGGCGGGCTTCAACGAATTCCTCCTCGCCAACCCGCAGCTCGACGGGCACGCGGACCTGATCTGGCAGCTGCATGCCGTCTACTGGCGCAACAAGCGCCTCGGCCATCCCAAGGCCGTCGGTCTGCTGATCCAATACGCCCGGGCATGGGCCGCCCGCAATCCCGGCGAAACCGCCATAGGACGCCTCCATGCCCGCAAGACGCCGATGACGCAAGGACGGCGGCCATGAACGGGCGGGACATGATGCCGGCCTGCGCGAGAATCGCCGCGGCCGACCCGGCCATGGCGGATCGCATGTGGAACACGACGACCGACGACGATGGCCGTGACGTGGTCGACGAACGGATGCGCGGCAAGGGCCGCATGCTGTGTGCCGCGTGCCCCATGCGCCTCGACTGCATCAGCCGCGCTCTCGTCAACGGCTGGAAGGACAAGGCCGTGTACGGCGGGCTCGACTATGCGAGCCGCTGGATCCTCGCCCGACTGATCGCCCGCGACCTCCACATCGCCGACGGCGGCCTGCACCGGATCCCACGGAGTCGGGTCCGTGACTGGCTGGCCGAACATCCGGACTGGGCCGAACGCATGCGCCGTGATGGCCGCGACTACTGGCGACGGGCCAAACGCCGCCAACGCTCGCGCCGCGAATACGCGACCGACGATCCGCTGTTCCTTCCGACCGAACCCGTGCCGAAGGGCCTGGTCCAGGGCAGCCTCTTCTGACCGCTTCCCGTCGCGATCCGCGTGGGACGCGGCATAAACCGAAATACCGAAAAACCAACTAACCGGAATACCGAAAAACCGGATACCGACATACCGAAATAAGGAGAACGATGAACGACAAGAAGAACCGCGAGCCGATGGTGATCGCGTTGGCGACCGGCAAGGGCGGTAGCATGAAGACCACATCGGCCGTGTTCCTGGCCTGCGCCCTCGTGGACCAGTCCCGGGGCGAGCAGCATGTGCTCGTCGCCGACGCGGACGTGCAGGGCGACGCGAAGGACTGGTGGTACAGGGCCGCCGAGCTGGACGACCCGCTGCCGTTCGACGTGATGTCCGCCGCGCCGGCCGACATCGCGCACCTGCACGGGATCAACGACCGTCTCGACGACCCCGTCGACTGGGTGCTGATCGACTCCGCCCCGTACGGGCGCGCGTTGGACGAATCGGTGAACAACGCGGACCTCGTGGTCATCCCGTCGAGCCCCAGCCGCATCGACCTCGACCAGGCCGTCGGGGTGAAGGACCTGTGCGACCGTCGCGGCGTCCCCGCCGCGATCCTCCTGTGCCGCACCGAGGCCAACACGACCGCCCTCCGCGACGCCCTAGCCTGGATCGACGCCGCGGACATCGCGTGCTTCGAGACGCTGATCCCGAAACGCCAGGACATCCTCAACGCGAAATCCACCCGCCCCCGCGGGTCCCGCCTGCACGAATACCGCGACCTGTCCGGCGAACTCAAGCAGACCATGCGACAGCTCAAGGACAAGGAGGAGGACCTGTGAGGAACATGAACCTGACGCCCCGCCCGCGCGACCTGACCGCGCTGCTCAACAGCGACCGGACGGACCCGGCGGATACCGGAAGACCGGAATCGGCGGAAACCGAAATACCGAAAAACCGGAAGACCGTGAAACCGAACGACGCGGAGGGCTGGGTGAAGACCAGCGTGAGCCTGCGCGCCTCGACCCGGCGCAGGCTCAAGACCTTCGCCGCCGAGCACGACATGCGGATCCAGGAAGTGGTCGACGCCGCCCTCGAAACGTACCTGGGCTTTGGAGGGGAACGATGAACCGCGTCATGCTCCTCGGACTGCTGGTCTGCATCTCTCGCGTGGCATTGTGCGGAGTGATGGGCGTGATGGCCGAAACCGTCGCCCGGCGCGCTGAATCCAGCAGCCTTCGCGGCCTGTGCCGCCTGTGCGTCGTCGCCTACGCTCTCGTCCTCGTGGAGTCCTTCGCTCTGATGGACTCGGCCCAGACCGTCGTCCATCGGGCCGTCCCGCTGCTTTTCTTCGTCCCGAATCTTTTCATTTGGATCTCGATGCGGTCCTCCGGTGTGTCCATGCGCGGCACGCGCCGGAGGAACGATGCAGACGGCTCCGCCGATTCGATAAGCTGTGAACCTATGAACAAGGAGAACAAATGACAGAAAAAGAAAAGGCCATCGAAGATGAGACCATCGAAGTTTCGGCCGAGTCCACGGAAAAGAAAACAAAGAAGCCGCATCGCAGAAGGGCCATCGTCATCACCGTCGTCGTACTCGCACTGCTCACGGCGGGAGGCATCGCCTGGAAGGCGCACGCGGACCGCCTCATGGCCGAGGCCAGGGCGGATTGCGCGGCCGCATCCGAACGCCTGCGCACCGCGACGAACGACTGGAACACGCTTCTGAACGGGTCCGCGGCGGACGCGGCGAAGACCGATAGGAAAAGCGTGAAGGACGCGAAGATGCTGGACGCCCTGTCCAAGACGATGAAGGCCACGATTCCGAAGACCGTTTCCTGCAAGGCGGATTCGAGGACCGGCGTGCAGGAGGCCGCAAAGGCCATCACGGCGAACGCGGCATGGTATAAGACGCATGCGAAGACGCTGTCCAAGGCCGTGAAGGCGGTCGAATCGTCCAAACTCGACAAGACCGTGGACGACGCGCAGGCGCTCTACGACGCGACCTCCGGGAAGGTGCAGGACGACAAGACCCGCGCAAGCCTGCTGGACGCCATCAAAAAGCGTGACGCGGATGCCATCGGCAAGGCCGTGAAGACGGTGAACGAATCGAAGGCGGCGAAGGAGAAGGCCGACGCGGAGGCGAAGGCCAAGGCCGAACAGGAGGCCGCGGCCCAGGCCGCCGCTGCGGCCGCACAGTCGCAACGGCAGGCCCAGTCGTACACGCCGTCCTATACGAACACCGGCACGAGTTCGGGCCGCTCCTACACAAACGTCGGTTCGGCAGGCGCATCCTCTGGTTCGACGGGCGGCTCGTCGTCCGGTGGGTCAGGCTGGTCGGGGCCGACCAGCGGCGGACACGGTGATCCAGGTGCCTGTAGTTTGGAGGATTGCTCCATCCCAATCCAACATTAAGCCGGTCGACTCCGTTTCTCTTTCAGGGCCGTTCCACGAACATCCGTGGGACGGCCCTTTCCTGTCTCCTGCGCGAATGTCCAAACCGGAGTCCGTGAAACCGGGTTGCAATGGTATCGGTCGGGGATCGCAATTCCCGCCCCGACACAGTCAAGTGCAGAATCTCTGAAAGGAGAGGAACATTGGGTTACATCAATAATAAACGGAAGACGTTGGCGTTGCTAACGGCCGTTGCCACCCTGGCCGGCGGTCTGACCGCGGGCACCGCATACGCCGGTGGCGGGGGCGGCAACAGGCCCGGCACCGGCGGCAGCGGCGCGGCAACGCAGTTCTGGCAGTACAAGGACGACGCGTCCGGTTCATGGGGCCCGGCGACCGACATCAACAGCGTGAGCCGCGCCATGGCCAACGCAGGCGTGAGGATGGACGACTCGTCCGGCAAGGCCGCCGCCGCGCTGGCCGACGCGAACAGCCGGTGCGTCGCCGGTTTCCACCAGCGCCATCCGGGCGAGGGCGACGGCGACTGCCGCGTCGTCGCGGTCGGCGCGGTCTCCGGCAATGGGTCCACCACCAGCGTATGGAACGGATCCGGCATCGCCGACGTGAGTATATGGTTGGACAACTGGAACAAGTACATCGCACCAGGCGATTACAACTACGCTGGAACTCGTCACTATAAGACCTCTACCGCGTTTGATGACGATCCGTCCACGAGTGTGGACAAGCTCATGGAACGGCACGTGTCCAGCACGGCCAGCATCGTCATCATCGCGCTCGACAAATACCAGCCCGCCCCACCGAACTACGACCTGACCGTCACTACCACGCACAAGCAGAGGACCAACCTGAAGGTCGGCTCCACCGACCCGATCGGCGACACCCTGCACGCGAGCAACAACGGCAGCAGCATCAAAGAGAGCCTGAACGGCACGGCCCTCATCCACTACGAGGGCCAGAAGAACGGCTACGTCGCAGCCAAGACGGTCAGCAAGCCGATCACCTTCGCCAACTCGGGCGACACCCAGCTCGAGAACCTCGCCACGCCAGCCGACTTCGGCATGAGCCACTGGCAGGAAGGCCAGTACTGGATCGATATCCAGGTCGCCAAGCAGGGCAGGATGAACGCGGCCGTCGACACGGCCGACAAGGACCCGTCCGAGACCTGGACCGTGAGCGCCGAACCGCCGACCCCGCCGACCAAGACCATCGACGAGGGCGTGAGCGCTGACGGCATGACCAACCGCACCGTCATCACCTACGGCACCGGCAAGGGCGGCTACGAGATGACGTTCAAGGACAAGATCACAGCCAACGGCGTCGACTACACCGTCGACGACTACAAGCTCGTCGACAAGACCGACAACGACCGCGACGCGTCCAACGAGTTCACCATCACCTGGGACCGCAAGACGGACACCGTCTCGGCGGTGCGCACGGCCGACAAGGGCGAGATGCCCTTGGACCACCAGTACGAGTTCAGCTTCAATGTCACCGTCAGCAAGCCGAAGGACTTCAGGAAGGTCAAGGACCACGCGACCGGCAAGTGGAACCAGGAACCCGAGGCCGACGCCGGCAGCAAGGAATTCGACACCTGGCAGCCCAACCCCGACAAGAGCTGGATCTTCGAGCAGGACGGCAAATGGCAGGCCGTCATCGACCCGCAGGAGACCAACAAGACCGGCGGCGACTCCCACACCTACCTCGACGGCGACAAGGTCGGCAGCGTCGTCAACGGCACCATCGGCAGGAACCTGATCCAGGCGCCGAAACAGTTCACCCTCACCGATGACTGGATGGCCGCCGACTACATCTTCGACGCCGACACCAAGAACATCCGCGTGTACGAGGCCACGGCCGGCACCGACCGCGAAAGCAGCGTGAGCGACATCGTCAACACCGGCAAGGACGTGACCGACCAGTTCGACATCACCGTCCAGGGCACCAAGGCCACCGCCACCGCCAAGGCATCCTACCTCAAGGGATTGAAGAAACTGAAGAACCCGAAGCAGGTCACGCTCCTCATCCCCGGCAGGATCAACTTCGCGGACGGCAAGGGCGCGGCCCAGGTCCGCAAGGACTTCGGCAAGCAGGCGGGCGACGAACTCACCTTCTGCACCGCCCCGAACGGCAAGAACCTGACCAACGGCGGCTCCGAGACCGTCAACAACCACACCGAACCGACCAACGAACCGCAGATCTGCGGCTACATCCCACCGGTCAAGAAGGACGTCGTGTCCGAGGCGAGCCAGGGCGGCGACCAGGAGAGCGTGGACGGCAAAGTCGTCCAGCCCGGCCAGAAGGTCGAATACCAGCTCAACACCCAGCCGCAACTGCCGGCCGACCTCGCCTACGAGGTCAAGTCCGTGAGCTTCACCGACTCCTACGACGCCTATCTGAAACCGGACAAGCAGACCCTGGAGATGATGGACCTGAACACCGGCAAGCCGGTGTCCAAGAAGAAGTACACGACCACGTGGGATGATTCCAAGCACATGTTCACCCTGACCGTCACCGACCAGGAGACGATCAGCCAGTGGCGCGCCGGCACCAGCCCCCGCCTCCAGGTCCGCTTCGAGGGAACCGTCGCCGACGACGCCCCCACCGACCACAAGGTCGGCAACAAGTGGGTGCTGACCCTCAACAACTCGCTGACCCCGAGCAACGAGGTGTTCAACATCCCGCCGAAGCTCGACCCCGTCAAGAAGGACACGCAGAAGGACCCGACGATCAGCATCGACGGCAAGACCGCCCTGCTGGGAGACGAGATCTACTACCGCGTCACCATCGACGCCAGGCAGGACAACCAGGCATACAAGGTCTGGAGGCTCGGCATGACCGACGACTACGACGACGAGTACCTGAAACTCGACGCCACCAACGTGGAGATCACCGGCGAGACCGGCAAGGACGTCACCGACAAGTTCAACATCCAGGACAAGGACGGCGTGCTCTACGCCTACGCCAAGCTGGTGGACACCGAGATCCCCGCGACGGGCGAGACCGTCAAGGGCGACCCACAGCCGGAAGACCTCAAGGCCTACAGCGAGTCCGACGAGCATGACCCGCTCACCCGGCCCGCCATCGACCAGACGCTCCTCGGCCACACGTACACCGTGACCATGCCGATGACCGTCATCAAGGTCACCGACGGCTACACCGTGAAGAACAAGGCCACGCAGGTGCTCAACAAGATCCGCAAGGACACCAACGAGGTCACGAACCCCCTGAAGCCCATCAACCCGGCCAAGGACGTCACCGTGAAGGTCGGCGGCGCATCCGCCAACGGCAAGAGCATCTACAAGGGCCGCAGCTTCCTCTACCAGCTCGACAGCTCCATCCTGCCGGCCAACCGCGCCTACCCGCAGGTCGACAAGTGGGACATCGTCGACTCCCTCGATCCGGCCTTCGACGAATACACCGGCCAGTGGGCCGTGTACGCGACCCGCGACCTGCTTTCAGGCGGCGAGGCCCTCGCGTCCAAGGGCGACAGGATCGCCGGCTCCGACTTCGACAGCTCGAAGCTCGGCGGCGACCTCTTCACCCTCTCCGCGGCCACCGTCGACGGCCGCAACGTCGTCACCATCGAAGCGACCGACCGCTACAGGGCCCTCGTGTCCGACGACTCCCATGAGGCCGGCTGGCGCGCCTGCATCCAGTGCAAGCGCCTCGCCGTGACCGACCGCCACGAGAATCAGTTCACGGAGCACTACAACGGCAAGGACCTCGAATCCAACGTCGTGTGGACCCGCACCCCGGACATGACCCCGAGCATCGACGTCCAGAAGTGGGACCGCAAGTCCGGCTGGCCGAACGGCGACCGCGACAATTCGAAGGACGCTTTGACCGTCTCCGGCGACACGGAGATCGTGTTCACCATCACGAACACGAGCAAGACCGACCCCGACACGAAGCAGGGCGCGGTGTTCCGCACCAAGGACATCAAGCTCGAGGACTCCACCATCGTCGGCGACGGCGAGGTCGTGGACCTCAAGTACCCGGCCGACTGGGACACCAAGGTGCTCAAGCCCGGCGAAAGCGTCGAGGTCACCGGCACGCTCAAGGGCGTCACCAAGACCCACACCGACCGAGCCAAGGTCACCGGCACCCCGTTGACCGAATGTCCGGTCGACACGTCGGCCCCGTTCGGTGACGGCACCTCGGACGACGAGTCCGGCTCCAAGCCCGAGGCCGAGACCGAGAGCAAGTCCGATGACGTCGTGACCATCGACGGCAAGGACTACTGCTCGGACACCAAGGTGGAGTCCGCCACCGACGACTGGAACGGCTACCGCAGGACCCTCGCCCAGACCGGCGCGGGCATCGCGCTGATCGCGCTGGCCGCGGTCGTCGTGCTCGGCGGAGGCGCGGCCCTCATGGCCGTCTCCCGCCGCCGCAAGGCGAAGGCCCCGGCCGACACCGAGGGCTCGGAGGAGTGATCCGACGAACCTGACCCCGGGCCCGTGCGGCGGACCGTTCCCCATGATCCGCCGCACGGGCCCACGGGCGCGCCCAGATCCTTTCCTTCCCGGACGCGCCCAAGCCCCCACCGGTACCGTCTTTGTTTTCTCCTTTGTGACGGCGCTGGGTTCGACTCCCGGCGGGGGCACGCCGCGGGAACCCCTTCCCGCGCACCATGGAAACCAGAACGGGGTGGCAGGCCGGATCCAATGAGGTCGGATCCGGCCGGCCACCCCTTTCCCTTGCGCACCGGACCGTCCGACTCCTTGAAAATCTCCTTGTGGCGGATCGGTCCGTCTTCTTTTCGCATGATGCCGTCCGTTTCCATGTTCCGCGGCCCGCGGAACGCCGGACGGGAACCATGGCACTCGAAGCCCGGCGCGCGGCGGCGGGACCCGGCCCCACCGGCGAACGGTCGGCGGGCCCTTTTCCATACCATCGTCCGAGCCTCTTCGGGTTCGTCGGGAACGTCCAAACCGGAGCCTTCTCGACGGCCATACCGTGGTCATGTCATCCAAAACATCGAAAGGAAAACATCATGTACGGAATCACCATCGCGGCAGACAGCGGCAGCGTCGTCACCAGCGCGTTGCAGCTTTTCAGCCAGTTCGCCATCATCGGCGGCGGCCTGTGGGCCGTGTGGGGCGTCATCACCCTGGCCGGAGGACTGAAGGACCAGAACGGCCCCGCCACCCAGTCGGGCGTCTGGCAGGTCGTCGGCGGCGGCCTGATCATCGCGGCCGCGGCCCTGTTCTCCAACATCGCCCTGTAGACGGGAGGCCACGCATGGTCGATTTCATCGTCGGTATCCTCAACTCGATAGGGTCCGGCGTCGGCGACGACCTTGTGGCCGACCTGCTGAAGACCCCCGCCGAATACAACGCGGGCATGTACCAGCTGAGCCTGACCGTCGCCCGCTCGGCGGTCAAACCCATAGCCAGCACGATACTGGCGATCATGTGCGTCCTGGAACTCGCCAGGGTCAGTACCCGGGCGGACGGCGACCGCGAGCTGGGCGTCAAGCTCGTCGCCATGGCGATGTTCAAGCTCACGCTCGTGTTCACCGCGGCCCAGCACAGCGAGCTCATGCTCCAGGCCATCGACGAGATCGGCGACAGCGTGCTAGGCGGCATCCATTCGGCGGCGCCCACCACCGGCGCATCGTCGGGCCTCGGCCTTGGCGACAGCATGCGCGACGCCATCGACTCCGCCGGCTGGATGGGCCAGATACCGTGCCTGATCCTGCTGCTCATCCCGTTCCTCGTCTCCAAGGGCGCGACCATCGTCGTCACCGTCGTCATCCTCCTGCGTTTCGTGCAGATATACATGCTCACCGCGTTCAACCCGCTGCCGATCGCGTTCATCGCCCAGGAGGAGACCCGCCAGTGGGGCATCAACTACTTCAAACAGTACGCGTCGCTGGTGTTCCAATGCGCGACCCTGTATCTGGCGATCCTCATGTACCGCACGCTCGTGGGCGGCACGCTCAACCCGAGCAAGTTCAAGGACGGCGACAGCCTCTCCGGCTGGGTGATGGACAACTTCACCGGCCTGCTCCTGGCGAGCGTCATGCTCATCGGCATCGTCATGGCGGCCAACTCCGTCGCCAAGAAGCTCTTCGGCGGCGAATGAAACACAACGCAATCCACGAAAGGAAGCAATCATGGCGTTGCAGATGCCCGTCTACAGGGAACTGACCACCATCGAATCGAAGGTGTTCATGGGGATGAGCTGGAGGCAGTGCCTCGCCGCCGTCATCCTCGCCATCGTGTGCGGGGGAGGATACGTCGGACTGTGGCTCGGGCTGGGCATGGACCCCAACCTCGCCATGTACCTGATCTTCCCGCCCGGCCTGCCCGTGGCCATATGGGGATGGGTGAGGCCAAAGGGCCTCATGCCCGAGAAATACCTGAAATACATCCTGCGCCACTACACGCAGCGCGAGGTCTACCTGCTCGACGGTCCGGGAAGACCATACCGCCCCGGCGCGAAACCAACGATCAAGGAAAGGTGAGGAATGTTCGGAAAGAAGAAACCCCCGGTCGCGCCGGACGAAGACGATGCCGAAGCCAGGACGAAGGCGCGGAGAAAGAAGGCGACGCGTCTGCCGAAGGGCGTCAAGCAGCTCATCGGCTACGACGCGATGCTGCGCAACGGGATCGCCAGCCTGGGCGACGGACGGTGGAGCGCCACCATCCTCTTCCAGGACATCAACTACCAGCTGAGCCCGGAATCCCATCAGATGGAGATCATCGACCGGTGGGCCAAGCTCATCAACAGCTTCGAGGCCGGGCAAAACGTGCAGATCGCCTCCTACACGCGCTCACGCGGCGTACGCGAGATCCTCGCCGACGTGATGATGGGCGAGACCGGCGACAGCCTCGACCACTACCGGCTCGACTACAACCGCCTCGCCCAAGGCAAACTCGAATCCGTCAGCCGCAACACCAGCACCGTCAAGACCCTGACCGTCACCGTCCGCGAAAGCGACGAGCAGGCCGCCGTCGCGACCCTCAACGCGTTGTGCAACAACCTCGTCAGCCAGATGCGCTCCATCGACGCATGCAAGGCCACCCGACTCGACCGCGAGCACCGGCTGCGCCTCATGGCCGAGGTGCTCCGGCCCGGCGAGGAGTTCCGGTTCGACGAACGCCGGTTCGAGCATCAGCCCGGCAGGCCCGACACCAAGGACCTCGTGTGCCCGTGGAGCATCGACGCGCGAAATCCCATCCAGCTGGACATCGAATCCCTGGACTCGAAATACCTGCACCGCACCATGTGGGTGTCCAGTCTGCCGCCGGAACTGTCCGACCAGCTGGTCAACGACCTGACCGGCCTGCGCGCCCGCGTCGACGTGAGCATCCACCTGGCGCCCATGGACCGCGGCGAAAGCATGACGCTCGTGCGCCGCAAGAACGCCGAGGTCAAGATGCAGATCATGGACCAGCGGCGCAAGAACCGCAAGCAGGGCCTCGACCCCGACGACCTTCCCGACGACCTCGCCGACCAGCAGGAACAGCTTGGCCAGCTGCGCGACGAGCTGCGCTCCACCAACCAGAGGCTCGTGGACTCGATCATCGTGATCGGCGTGTCCGCGGCAAGCCAGGAGGAGCTGGAGGTCGCGTGCAGGAACGTGAAGGCCAAGGTCAACGCGCAGTCCTGCACGGCCGAGAGCCTCAAGTTCATGCAGATGGAGGGACTGACGGCCGAGCTGCCGCTGGGCAACAACCCCCTGCCCATGAAGCGGACCCTGACCACGAACAGCGCGGCCATCCTCATCCCGTTCACCACGCAGGAGGTGTTCGAGCCGCACGGCCTGTTCTACGGGTCGAACGCCCGGAGCGGCAACCCGATCCTCGCGGACCGGCGCAGCCACATGAACTCCAACGGATTCGTGCTCGGCACGTCCGGCGGCGGCAAATCCTTCACCGTCAAACAGGAGATCGCCGGCATGTTCCTCAACCGTGACGACGAGGTGATCGTCATCGACCCGGAACGCGAATACCTCGCCCTCGCGGCCGCGTTCGGCGGACAGATCATCCAGATCAGCGCCGGCACCGGCACGCGTGTCAACCCGATGGACATCGTCCTGGAGGACGATTCGGCCTCCGACCCCGTCAAGGACAAGACCAACAACGTGGTCTCCATGATCGGCGCGCTCATCGGCGGCATCGACGGCCTCGACCCGCTCCAGAAGGGACTCGTCGACCAGTGCGTCAGCAACCTGTACACGCGTTACCGCAACCAGGGCGGGGGAGTGGTCCAGCCCACATTGCAGGACCTGCACGACGAATTGCAGGCGGGCGGCGACCAGGTGAGCCGGTACCTCGCCGACGCGCTCAACCCGTACATCACCGGCTCCATGAGCGGCTTCAACGGCCAGACCAACGTGGACCTGTCCAACCGGTTCACCGTGTTCGACGTGTCCGGCCTGTCCGGCGAGCTGCGCACGTTCGGCATGATGGTCGTCATCGACCAGGTGTGGAACCGCGTCATCCGCAACAAGGCCAACGGGCGGCGCACCTGGCTGTACGTCGACGAGTTCCACCGCTTCTTCTCCAACCAGTACGCCGCCGCCCAGTTCAAGGACATCTACAAGCGCGCCCGCAAATACGGGCTCGGCGTGACCGGCATCACGCAGAACGTCGAGGAGATCCTCGATCTCCAGGACGCGCGAGAGATGCTGTCCAACAGCGATTTCCTCATGCTCCTGAGCCAGAACAGCACCGACGCGGACGCGTTGTGCGAGCTGCTGACCCTGAGCGAGGAGCAGCGCCAGTACTTCACCGGCGTGCTGCCTGGCCAGGGACTCATGAAGATCGGCAGCGCCTACGTGCCGTTCGACGGGCGCATCCCCGCGGGCGGCGACCTCTACCGGCTGTACTCCACGACCTTCCAGGAAGGAAAGTAAACGCATGAGCGGAACCCAAGCCCACCACGCCGGAGGCACACGCGCCCGCATCGGACGCGCGGCCACCGGCGTGGTGTCCAGCGCCGCGCAATTCGGCTCGGACCGGGCCGACATCGCCGATTCCATGGGCCACACCGCCGCCGAGATGGCGGGACGCGCCGGCATGTACGGCATGTCCTCCACCATGCACGGCGTGGGCTGGACGGCCGGCAAGGCGCGGCGCATCATGAACCGTGGCAAACGCGCCCTGCGGTCGGGCAAGGGAATGCGCAAGACGGCCGGCAAACCCAAGGCGCTGTCCGAGGCGAAGCCCAGCGAGAAGATCGGCAAGTTCGCCGCGAAAGGCAAAGCGAGCAAGCGGATCGGCAAGCACATAGGCGCGGGCCTTGGGAACGCCGGCCGTAGCGTCAAACGGATGGGATCCACCGGCATGGGCTGGATGGACGAAGCCGGCGCGAGGCTCACCGTGGCTGACGACGATTTCGCGTCCAAGCTGGGAAGCGCCACACGCGACCTGACCTTCAAAGCGGCACGCGCTGGCGTGAAAGGTGTCAACTCGTCGGCCAAATTCATCTGGCGGCACCGCCGCGCGCCCGTCAAGGCGGCGCGCGACGTTCAAGCCACCGGACAGGCCGCCGTGCGTGCCGCCCGCGTCGCCGCGAACTTCGTGCGCATGGCCGCGTCCCGCGTCATCGCGGGAGCCGCCTCCATCAGCCTTCCCATCCTGCCCGTCATCGCGGCCATGCTCGCGGTGCTCGGCGTGCTCCTGGCCGTCATGGGCGCGTTCCTCGGATCCAACGCCAGCGAATCCACGGTCTCGGGCGTTCCCGCGGAATACGAGGCCGACGTGATCCGCGCCGGATCCATCTGCCAGGTCGTCACGCCGAGCATCATCGCCGCCCAGATCGACCAGGAGTCCAATTGGAATCCGAAGGCCGGCAGCTCCGCCGGAGCGCAGGGCATCGCACAGTTCATGCCGTCCACCTGGGCGTCCGCGGGCAAGGACGGCGACGGAGACGGCAAGGCCGACATCTGGAACCCGCACGACGCGATCTGGAGCCAGGGCAACTACATGTGCAATCTCGCCTCGCAGGTCGAGACGGCCAAGAAGTCCGGGAAACTGACCGGCGACACGTTGGAGCTGACCCTCGCGGCGTACAACGCCGGCCTCGGCAGCGTGCTCAGATACGGCATGGTGCCGCCCTTCGAGGAAACCATCAACTATGTGCGGCGGATCAAGGAACTCGCAGCGACCAAATACACCGCAACGGGGACCGCCGAGGGTGGCACGGTCGGCTCCCTCGAACCGAAACTGACGGTCTCCGGCGGCATCGTGTCCACGGCCGGCATCACGCCGGACACGAGATACCCATGGGGGCAGTGCACCTGGTGGGCCGCGACCAGAAGAGCCGACATAGGAAAACCGATACCAGGGTGGGGCAACGCCGCCACATGGGCAGGTTCCGCGGCGTCGGCCGGCTACACGGTGGACGGCTCCCCATCCGCCGGCAGCGTCATCGTGTTCCAACCGGGAGTATTGGGCGCGTCCGCCGACTACGGGCATGTCGCCATGGTCGAGGAGGTCCGCGGGGACGGGTCGATCCTGATCAGCGAGTCCAACGCGCTTGGCCTCGGCGTCGTATCCACACGCGAAATCAGCGCCTCCCAACTGGCCGCAGCCGGAAATGGCGTCCGCTACATCCACTGAAAGGAAAACCAAGCATGGAACCAAAGAGGAACAGGATCATCGCCGCGACGGGATTTGCGGTCGCGCTCCTCATCCTGGGAGGAAACGTCGCGGTGATATGCGCCGGCAACGGAACCGCGGAGGACACGCAAAGCACCGTCGCCCGGCCGCGAACGAAAACCGAACCCGGACAAAAAACGGCTGGAGACGAAGAGACCGAGCCGGCGACGCCGACGGAGGATGATCCGTGCGCCGACCTCGCGCCGAAAGCGCTCGGCGTCTACATGGGCGGCGAACGAGGCCAACTCGAAGGCGAATACTTCACGCCGGATGCCGCCGGCCTCGACATACCGGCATCATCCATAGCCCCGCAGCCATTGCCCGAGACCGAGTTCACCGGCTTCCCCGTGTCCACGGGGCGGCGGGTGGCGACATGCGCCGTATCCACCGGGCTGGAGGCATCCTGGGTGCTTGACTACACGCTCACTGACGACGGCTGGCGATGCGCGGCGGTCAAGGGCCCATTGGAAGGCGGATACCGGGTGCATGAAGGCAAACCAGAGGAACAAAAGTGATGAAGGCAAACGAACAGGATCAGCCAGTCCTCATCAAAGACGAGGGCGGAGAGGAATGACCAGGATCGACAGGAAGACGGGTGAGCCGATTCTCAGCCCCAAGCTTACGGTCGACCAGCTGTACGCCATGGCCAACGAGCCCGGTTGGCGTCCATGGATGCGCCTGATCGCCGAACATCCACACGCGTGGCCGGAGCTCGCCGAATGGTGGCATACCGCGCAGGAGCAAGGCTTTGACACGGCCGGTGCCGCGCCGCTGCCGCCCGCGTCCATGCGCGGCCGCCGTCGCGTCGCCATACCATCCGCGCCGCTGCCGCCGGAAGACGAGCCGGGGCAGGAACCCGTGTCTGCGCCGGCGGAGCAGTCTCCTCCCGACGATTCCGCGGAGAAGGCCCTGAAGGACGCCGACGACGATTTTGCCGCACTCGAACGAATCGCCGACTTGGAATCGGATACGGCGGACATCCCTCCAATACCGGAAGCAGAATCGTCGGGGTCGGCCGTCACCTACTCGGCCGACCCCGACGATCTGAAGGTGCGCCGCGTCTTCCCGGTCGGGAAAGCGCTCGTCGCGATCGTCATGACCGCGAGCCTCATCGCCGTGTCCTGGATGGGACTGCAAATCAAAAACCGCCGTGCCGCCGCCATGCGGCAAGAGGCGCATGAGACCGCAATCAGCGCATGCGACTCGGCCGAAGCGACACGCAAGACCATCCAGTCCGACCTGGACAGGACCACGGCCAAAGCCTCCAGACTATTGAAGGACACCAGTCGCGGCCAAGTCGCGGATCCCAAGACGCTTGATGCGTTGAATCGGCTCCTGGACGCAAAGACGTCCACCATCAAGGGTTCCTGCGCGCCCGACGCCGTCACATCCGACGTGGACAGGACCACTGCGGCGCTGCGCAGAACGACCAAAGAGCTCAAGAACCGTCTCACCGACCTCAAGACCGCGGCCAAGGCCGTCACCGACAGCAAACTCGACAAGACCGTGGACGACGCGAACGCGCTGTACAAGCAGACCGACGGCAAGGTGGCGGACGACAAGACCCGGGAGACCCTGCTGAAGGCGGTCAAGACCCGTGACGTGGACGCGATCGCGAAAGCCGTGAAAGAGGTCAACGAATCGAAGACGGCGAAGGAAAAGGCCGACGCGGAGGCGAAGGCCAAGGCAGAACAGGAAGCAGCCGCGGCTGCCGCCGCGCAGCAGCAGGCCCAGGCATCGCAATCCCAATCAGCTCCACAGCGGCAAACGCCCTCATATTCCCAAGGAAGTTCCGGTTCCGGTTCCGGATCCGGACGACGCCCGTCTTCGGGAGGCTCGTCGTCCTCCACCAATACGGGCGGAGCCTCGCCGGGATGGTCCGTGCCCACGCCATCAGACGGGGGCACCGGCTTGCCCGGCAGCGATCCGGGGTTGTGATTGGCTTCATGCCGCTGCCTTCCATTCTTTGGAGTGCTTGAGCGTGGATTTCGGTCTGGCGATGGTGGTTCCGGGCCATGCCTTGCGGCTGAGGAACGGGTGCAGTCCTCGCAGGTTGTAGATGCATTTGTCGTTGTCCAATTGCGCGAGCTCGTCGGGTGTGAGGAGTTCTCGTCCGGTGCGCTGGTAGTTGGTGGTATGGCTGCCGGACACGCCCTTCGAGTCGCTGGTGGTACAGATGTCGATGGTCTCCTTGCCGAGCAGCTTGCTGAGCCATTCAGTGGTGGACTGCTCGTTGCCGCCGAGGAACAGCACCGAGTCACAGTTGCCTACGATGGTCTCCCACGAGTCCTTGTACATCGTCTTGAGCTGGGCGATGGTCTGGAGGATGATACTGACGCTGACCTTGCGCGAGCGGATCGTGGCGATGAGCTTGTCGAAGTTGGGGATGCGTCCCACGTTGGCGAACTCATCGAGGAAGCAGTGCAATGGCGTGGCGAGGCATTCGCCGGGGTAGGTGCGGCAGCGGCGGATGATGCTGTCGAACAGGCATTGGTAGAAGATCGCGGCCAAAAAGTTGAATGTCGGATCCTCGTCGGGCAGGGCGAGGAAGATGGCCGTCTTCCCGTTGGGATGCCTGTATCCGCCCTTGCGCTCGTCCGCGTATCCGCCGATCCGGTCGATACCGAGGTTGTCGTCGGAGAGGATCTCCCGGACCGGGCCGACTGTCAATGGGGCGAGACGCACGCCGAGGCTGATGATGATGCCCTTCTTGGTCTCTCCCGCGCCCTGGGTGAAGGGCCGGTACTGGCGGGCCGCGAACTTCAGGCCTTGGGCGAGACGCCATGCCTCGCGCAGGTCCGGGTCGTCGTGGTCCGCGTCCTCGCGTTCCCATTCGGCGCGGGTCTCCTCGTATATTTCAGTGGCGGTCCGGGCGACGGCGTCGACCTGGCTTTCCTTGGTCTCGTCCTGTTCGCTGGCTTCGAGCAGGTCGCGCATGTCGGCGACCGCGTTGAGGGTCTGGCCGGCGTCGATGTGCAGGCAGTCCTTGAGGATGTCGTCGGGCAGGTAGTAGACGAACGCGGTGAGCGCGGTCAGCAGGCTGCGTTCGGATTTGGTCCAGAAGTCGTCGGTCTGGTGCTCCTTGGGTGTGGAGCCGTTGGTGTTGTCCATGATGTTGGTGACCAGGCGCATGATCGCCACGTCGGGTTTCGTGGGGTCGATGTAGCGCATGGGGTTGAATTTCGTCTCGCTGGTCAGGTCCACCAGGTCGAGCTGTTTGACCTCGTAGCCCATTTTCTCCAAGTCTCCGCCGGTCTTCGCGTAGAGCTCGCCCTTCGGGTCGGTGCAGGCGTAGTTCATGCTGCCCTTGAGGATGTTGGGGATGACGTGGGTGGCGGTCTTGCCGGATCCGGATCCGCCGATCACGGCGGTGTTGAGGTTGCGGCGCGTGGCCGGGGCGTCGAGGCTCAGGCCCTCGGTGGCCGTCATCTGGAGGTTCTGACGGGTGTCGTTGTCGGTGTATGGGGCCATCTCCCGGCTGGTGGACCAGCGTGCGGAGCCGTATTCCTCGCCGTCGCGCCAGTTGCGTTTCATGCTCCACCGGTAGAGGTGGAACAGGCCGACGGCGCACGCGCCGCCCAGTCCGCATAGGAGGCTGGTCCGGTCGAATCCCAGGGCGAGCGGATGCTGGAGCATGGTCGTCATGCCGTCCATGATCCGTTCGATGCTTTCGCCGGCGGCGAGGCCGGCCTGGACGCGGGCGGCCGCGAGGTCGGCGATCCAGAATCCCGCGAGGATGGTCAGTGTCTTGACGATGATTCCTCTTGCTTGTTCCATGATTGTTCCTTTCTATTGTTTTCTTTCGGCGAGGTTCTCCTTGAGCCTGGCGCGGAACCGGTCGTACAGCGTCTTCCTGCTGGTGATCCTCCCGTCGGCCGGCTCCGTTTCGGCCTGGGCGTCGCCGCCGGCCGCTTCCGCGTCCTTCGGGGGTGGGAGGGGCGTGACGGTGGTCATGCCGCCCGGCGTGACGTCGATGCTGAATGGCCGGCCGTCTGCCATGAGCGTGGACATGAGTCGGCCGACGTGGCCGTTGATGTCGATCCATTCGCCGTCGCCGGCCTTGTCCGGTCTGATGCCGCTGACGGTGGTGGTCCGTGTCATCGATTCCCGTCCGGTTCGTCATGGCTGGGATCGAACGCGAGGCTTGTGGCTTCGATGTCGATGCCTGATCCTTCGTCGCCCGCGGTGCCTTTGACCATGAGGCGGGATCCCTTGCGCGCGTGGTCGCGGATGTTCTCCGAATGCTCCCTGCCGCTGGCGTGGATGGTGATTTTCCTCGTGGCTGTTCCCATGGCCATGGTTTCAAGCAGCCAGTCTTCCGCGCTTCTGTTTTGCCGTGGGCTGCTGATGAGTGTGCCCTCGAACCAGATGATGGGTTCCGGCTGGTCGTTTGTTTCTGTTGTCATGCGTGTCTTCTGCTCCTTCGTATGGAATGAATGCGGGGTGGCGCGGAAAGCGCGCCACCCCGTGGCTGGAGAGGACTACAGTCTTGGCCCGTGACGCTTCGTCGTGGAATCGGCCTGTGCGGGCGCCTTGTGATCCGGTTCCGGCCGGTCACGGTCCAGGCTTTGGGCCGGCTGGGGCTCCTTCAACTGGTCAAGCTGGTGGAGCGTCCACGTGGACAGTTCACTGTCGTATGACGCGCGGGTGAGGATCTCATCGCGGTTGTCCCAGACGATCTGGTCGGCCTGTTGTTGGGTGATGCCCGTCCAGTCGCCCTGCGCGTTGATGCGCATGAGCGGGTCCTTTCGCGGGTCCCATCCGCCCATCTCGCGTTTCTCCGCGATGTCCGCGGAGGTGAGGCCGTCTCCGGCGATCTGGACCGCCTTGTCGGATGGGTAGGCGAGGTAGGTGGCGATGTCGTTCTCGGGGTCGTGCGCGTTGACCTCGCCCACGATGCCGTGGAGGATTCTGACTGCGTCCTGGTCGGGGGATTCGTATCGTTCCAGGATGTGGCTCGCGCGCATGCAGGACGCCTTGCGGTGCTGCTCGTAGAGCACGGCCGGATCCTCATCGACCTTCGTCACGACGTATCCGGCGTTCTCCCTCGCCTTCATCGCCTGGTCGCGGTCGAAGGCGGTGCTCAGGTATGCGATGTGCCTGTCGGGGTCCCCGGGCTTCCGCCACCGGTAGGCGTATTCCTCCGGCGGCTGGTTCGCGGCCAGATGGCTCGTCCCGGCTGTGCGGGCCGTGTGTAGGCCGCCCGCGCGTTCCCAGCCCTCCACCGCCTTGGCGAGTGTTTTCCCGGCGGCTGGGTCGGCCGGGTCGATGACGGTGTGTTCGCGGTCGGCCATGTCGTTGTCGTCGTATTGCCATTCCGCCTGTGGCCGGTTGGCGTAGGACACCTCGATCCGGCCGGCCAGACGGTCCGTGTCTTTCCATGCGGGGTTGTCGTGGAAGTCGATCTGCACGGCGCGTCCGTCCGTGAGCCTCGCTTCGAGGTAGTGGCCCATGGCGTTGCCGCCCTGGGTGACTTCGGTGACGTCGTGGTCCTGTTCGAGCAGTCGTCTGGCGTTTTCCGTTGTCAATGGCATTCCTGCGCTCCTTTCCTTGGTTTCCTGGTCTCTACTTTCCGTCTCCCGGGGTTCGTCGGGTTTGGACGTCAGCCGTTCGAGTTCTGCCTGTTTTTGCCGGTACTCGTCCTCGTGGGCGAATGGTTCGGCCAGCGTCTCCTGCGCGGCGGCGAGTTCCCTTTCGGCGTCCGCCAGCCGTTCCGTGAGCTTGCCGGGGTCGGTGGCCATGTTCTTGACGATCCGGTCGAGCTGGCTGACGATGCTGGAAGGTCCGGTCAGGTAGGGTCCGGGCATCTCGGTACCGGATTCGTGCTCGTGGACGGCCTTGACGGCCAGGGTGATCCGTCCAGTGGTGGCCGCCCTGCGTGCGATGACGGGCAGTCCGTCGTATTCGGCGATCGTGTCCCCGTCGTGCGCCTGGTGGGCGGCCTGGTGGAGGAGCCTGCATGCGGTCTGCCGGTCGCCGACCGGCCGGCCGTTGATGGTCATGCCCTCCCACTTGCCGTTCATGCGTGCGGTCTGGTGGATGTTCAGGGCCTTGGACGCGAGCGGCTTGTCGTCGGTCTTCTCGCGGATCGCCTGGCGGATCCCCTCGATGCGTGGCTGGAGCTGCTGGTTGATGTCCCTGCGGGTGTCGGCCTTCTGCTGCGCCCATGAGGCGCGCAGGAGCTTCAGCTGGTTGATCTCGTTCTCCAATGTCATGCGGCGTTGGATGTCGGGGTCGCCGGTGGCCAGCGCCTTGATGTTGGCGAGGGTCACCACGTCGGCGTCGAGGTCCGCGGCCTCGCGGGCGGGGCTCTTCGAGCTCATGAGCTGGCTGATGAAGCGCTGCTTGCGTTCCACGGTCTGGTAGCTGTACGCGTCGAACGTGCCCTCGGTCACGTACCGGTAGTCGCGCACGTGGTCGTACGTGTTGCCCTGGCGTTGGATTCGGCCGAGGCGCTGTTCCAGGTCGGCGGGCCTCCATGGGCAGTCGAGGTCGTGGATCGCGGCGAGGCGTTCCTGCACGTTGGTGCCGGTGCCGAGCTTCTGGGTGCTTCCCATCAGCACGCGGATCTCGCCGGATCTGACTTTGGCGAACAGTTGCTCGCGTCTGGCGGGGTTGTCGCCGGCGTCGTGCACGAACGCTATCTGCTCGGCGGGCACGCCCAATTGGATGAGGCGGTCCTTGAGGTCCTGGTAGGCGTTCCATCCGCCCGACGCGGGCGTGCTCGAGTCGCAGAAGATGAGCTGCGTGCCCAGGCGTGGCGTCTCCTCCTGCCAGATCCGGGCGACGTTCTCGGCGCATGCCTGGATCTTGCCGTTCTCCAGGGGGCGGTCGTTCTCGTGGCCTTTGAGGAGCTTGGGGTCGAGGGCGATCTTTCGCCCGTCGCCAGTGATCCGCAGGAGGTTGTCGACCTCCGGCGGCACGTCGCCGTCGCGCACGAGGTCGGCCCTGTCGGACAGTTCCTCCATCTCCTTCTTCTGGCGGTCGGTGATGGGCACGGGGACGGGCACCTGCTCCAGTTCGGGCAGCGGCAGCTGGATGTCGTCGTTGGTGATCATGTCGGTGAACTGCTTCACCGCGTTCATCAGTTCGGGCAGGTTCTGGAAGCGCGCGAACCTTTGCTTGACCTGGAATCCGTTGCCTTCGGGCTTCAGTTCCACGGTGGGTACTACCTGGCCGTAGGCGCCAGCCCATGCGGCGAACGTGTCGAGGCCCTGGGCCTTGAGGGTTCCGGGCGCGAGGTAGCGCTGCATGTTGTACAGCTCGCTCATGGAGTTGGAGACCGGCGTGCCGGTCATGAACGCGATGTTGCCTCCGTGCCCGGCCTCGCGCAGCCATTCGCATTTGTCGAGCAGGTCCTCGCATTTCGCGGCGGACGACAGTTGCATGCCCAGGTCGGCGGAGGCGACGGGCACGCCGAGGTTCTTGAAGTGGTGGGCCTCGTCGACGATGAGCATGTCCACGCCAAGCGATTCGAACTTGATGCCCGCCAGTGCCTTGTCGTCGCGCGACTCCTTGCCGTCTCGCAGGCGCTGCATGGCGGTCTCGGCGCTTTTGCGCGCCGCCTCCAGCCGTTTGACGGTGGGGTCCTTGTCGCCCCTGGCCTTGGCGGCGGCCTCGACGGCCTGGGCGAACTCGTCGACGCGGGCGCGCATGTTCCTCAGCCGTCGTTCCTTGCTGACGTGCAGCTGGCTGAACCGGCTCTCCGGCACGATCACCGCATCCCAGTCGCCGTTGGCGACCCGGCCCCAGAAGCGTCTCACCGATTCGGGGTTGCGTTGCGCGTCCTTGTCCATGACGAGGATTCGGCTGGCCGGATAGAGCCTGAGCACGTCGCCGGCCCACTGGTCCACGAGGTGGTTGGGGACCACGAGCATCGGCTTGGACGCCTTGCCGAGACGTTTCGCCTCGTGGGAGAGTGTGACGCCCTCGAACGTCTTGCCGGCTCCGACGACGTGCGCGATGAGGGTGCCCTCGTCGCTGCGCAGGGCGCGGGCCACCGCGTCCTTCTGATGCGGACGCAGGGCGACGCCGTGGGTGATGCCGGGCGTGGTCAGGTAGGATCCGTCGACGTGGCGGGGCCGCATGCCGTTGAATCTGCGGTTGTACAGGGCGGTGAGCCTTTGCGCGCGGTCGGGGTCCTTGAACACCCATTGGTTCCACGCGTCGCGGATCGCGTTGGCCTTCTCGATGGCGGCCATCGTGGCCTTCTGGTCCTTGACCCGTTTGGGCTTGCCGGACGCCGTGGTCTCCGTGGGGGAGTCCTTGGTGACGGTGATCTGCGCGTTGTCCAGGCACGCCTCCAGCAGTTGGAACGGGTTGCGGTCCTCGGTGCCGTACGTCCTTGCTGCCTTGTAGTCGATGTCGCCGCCGCCCGAGTAGCCGACGCGCCATTGTCCGAGCTGGGGGATCCAGTCGACCGAGTACTGGGAGAGCTTGCCGGGCGTGAGCCCGTGGCCGCGCACGTTGAACGTCTCCATCATGAAGTCGTGGACGTCCCTGGCGGGGATCCACGGGGCCCCCAGCGGCGCCTTGATCTGCTCGGTCTCCAGCGGGGTGGGCTGTACGCGTTCCAGCAGATCGGCCACGTGTTCGAGCCGTTCCGCGTCCGTCTGGTCGGCGCGCGCGGCCTCGGCGTGCTCCGGCTGCTCCCGCCATTGTCCGAGCTGTTCCTCGCGGCGTGCGCGGAACGCCTGGTAGTCGTCGGGGCGCGCGTCGATGGCGCGTGGCGGCGCGCCGTAGGCGTCGTGTGCCGCTCCCTGGCGCAGGTCGGGCAGGTCGCGGGCGATGCCCCAGATCCATTCGCTGACCGACATGTCGGTGGCGAGCCGTTCGGCGAGCCGCGTGGGGTCGTCGGTGCCGGGCATGAGACGACGTGCCATCGCGCCGATGGTCGTGTCCGTCCATATCGTGCTGCCATGCTTGTCGTGGGCCGAATAGCTCTCGAACAGGTTGGAGAGGATCGCGGTCTTGTCGGCGGTTTCGAGCCGGTCGGTGTGGGCGATCTTGTGGACGAACAGGGCGAGGTCCCTGACGGGCATGCGCCGGTCGGCGAGGATCGGCGCGTAGTGCTGTGGCGCGTCGCCGTCGCGCCATGTCCAGCACAATGCGTCCCACAGTGGGCTGGTGCCGTGCGATCGGTGCCATGCCGGCGCGTGCCACGGCTTCCGCTCTCCGGTGTCGGATCGTTCGAGGGTGACGCGTGAGTGGCGCTCGGGCAGTTCCTCCACCGCCCGCCAGACGAGGGCGAGGACGAGTTCCGGGTTGCGGTTCCAGCCCATGGTCCATCCGTGCCGTCCGTCGTTGATGCGTTCGATGACCGGCGTCGGATCCCTGTAGGATTCGGCGGCGTACGGGTCCGTGAGGCTGCGCCACACGTCCGTTCCCGCGGTGTCGATCCATTCGCGTGCCTGCTCTATGGCGGGCATGTCCTCCGATGTCGCGTAGGTGGATGCCGCGAACTCCGTCATGGCCTCGCGTGCCGCCCGGCGTCTGAGGTGTTCGGCCATGGCCGTGACGTGGTCGAGCTTCGTCCCCACGTCTCCGGCGAGGTAGTCCTCGGCGGGCATGACCTCGCCGGTGTCCGGGTCACGGATGATGCGGTCGCCCAGACCGGTCTCGGCCTCCTCGACGGTGGTGTCGGCCAGGCGCGCGATGAGTTCCAGGTCGACCCCGCCGGCGCGGTCGAGACTGATGTCCAGCGCGTCGTCCAGGCTGTCGGCATGGTCGGGCATGGGCGGCACCGGGCTGATGGTCCGTTGCGAGAGGCATTTCGCCTTGCCGGCGAACCTTCCCTTTTCGTCGGTCTCCTCCAACGCCATGACGAGATGGCAGCCGGATTCCTCGCCGCTGTAGGCGCGTTGGTTGGCGCGGTCGCACAGTCGTCCGAACTCGCTCGTGAACCGGTCGTATGCCCGGTCGAGTTCGGCGCGCTTGGCTTCCACGTCCGGGTCGTCTACGCGGGCGGGGTCGAGTTCGAGCCGTTGGAGCTCGCGCGCCAGGTCTCGCAGGCGGATCATGCCGCGCAGGCGTCGCGCCTCGTCGCCCTGGCCGTGGGCTATCTCGGTGACGGTGGTGCCGTCGCCGTACCAGACCACTCCGCGCTGGTCGACGGAGTATTCGAACGGTGCCACATGGTCCGGCCGGACCGTGATCTCCGCCCGTCCGGCCGGTTCCGCCTCGCCCAGCGACAGCGCCGGGCCGTGGGTGATCTGTGTGGAGAGCAGTTCTTGGAGTCGTTCGCCGACCTGTTCCGCGTCGCCCTGGAAGACGACGTCGAAGTCGCCGCCGAACCGTCCGATCACCGGTCTGATGTCGCCTACCGCGTGCGCGGTCATGTCGTTGGCGACCGCCTGGTTGACGTTGACGGTCACGTCCTGGTATCCGGGCACGGCGACCGGATTGGAGTGGATCCACGCCTCGTCGGGCGTGCGGTCGAGCGTCCGTTCGCGTCTGCGCAGAACGAGCACGTCGGTGACGGCCTCGGTGCCGGCCTGGCGGGCGAACGTCGAGGACGGCAGGCGCACTGCGCCGACGAGCTCGGCCTTTCTCGCGAGGTCGGCGCGCATGGTCTCGGAGCGTTTGTCGAGCGTGTATCTGCTGGTCAGCAGCATGGCGACGCCGCCGGGCCGCAGCGCGTCCACCGAGCGTTCGATGAAGTAGTCGTGCAGGGGGAGGCGGGATGTGCCGCCGTCCGTGGTCCGGTAGTCGAGGCTGATGTCGCCCGAATAGGGCACGTTGCCGATGGTCAGGTCGAATCCCGGATGGATGGTGCAGTCCGCGAGGTCCGCGTTGAGGATCGTGGCGTCCGGGTTCAGTGCGGCCGCGATGCGCGCGCTGATCGGATCGAGTTCCACGCCCGACACGTTCGCTTTGATGTTTTCGGGGATGCCGGCCATGAAATTGCCGGTGCCGCACCCGGGTTCCAGCACCTGGATGGGCGCGGACCCGATGTCGAGCGCGTCCCACATGGCCTTGACCACTGGTCCGGGCGTGTAGTAGGCGGTCAGTGTGGAGGCGCGCGCCTGCGTGTACTCATCGTCGTCGAGCAGTTCGCGGATCTCGGCGTTCAGGTCGGCCCATTCGGGCTTGTCGGAGAATGCGTCCGCGCATCCGCCCCATCCCGAGTATCCGCGCAGCGTGTCCGTCTGCTCCGCGGAGAGAGGCTCGTCGCCGTTCCCATCGAGCGTCTTGAGTGTCCGAATGGCGGCGATGTTCGCTTCGGCGCGTTCGCGGGGCGAACGCGCGCGTTGCGAGTCGAGGGATGCTAGAAGCTTTCCACGATCTCGTGGATCGCCATGCTCATCGACTCCGCTTGCGCCTCGTTCATCCCGTTGAGCCGGTCCAGGTCGGTCATCTGGGGTGCCGCCTTCAGGCAGTCCGTCCGGTTGAGCAGGTGCCTGGACTCCATCAGCTGGTCCATGATCTGCGCCTGGCGTTCCCTCGTCCGCCTCTCGATGTCCCGCAGATGCTCCTCGAGCACGTTGGCCATCATCATCTCCCTGAACCGCTGCGGATGGTTGTCCATCAGCCAGTTGATGCGCATGTTCTGGATCCCGTGCAGGCTGCTGCGGGTGAACACCTTGTACGGCAGCGCCCACTTGTTGAACAGTTCCGGATGCGCCGCCCGGCGCTGTTCCATCGCCTTGAGGTTCCTCTCGTAGCGCGCCTTGAGCTGCGGGTCGGTCCATGTCATCTCGTCCATCATTGTTCCTTTCTTCAGTGTTGTTTTCCGTGCCGGAGGATTGTGTGAAACGTTTTACCACAGGTTGCGGCGTGGTTTCGCCGGGCGTGGCGGCACCGACGCCGAGCTTGTTCTCGGCGGCGATCCGCGCGTCCCGTCGGCCGAGTCCACGGAGCCGGTTCTCCCGGTATTCGGCCGCCACGGCGGCTATCGTCTCGTCGTCCGCGCCGCGTGCGCGGAGTCGTTGCACCGCGGCGTGGCCCACCGTTATCTCGTATCCGCGCACCTGTTCCGCCGTCCTGTCGGCCTGTCGCTGCTCCTCCTCGAGAAGGCTGAACAGGTCGATCTGCTCGTATTCGACCGAGGCGGTCTGCTTCGCGTATAGGCGTTTGCTCACCATGGTTCTCTCCTTTCTTATAAGGTTTTCCGCTGCCCGCGGTTACGATCGGTGCCGGCGGTGGGCGGGTCTGCGTTGAGTCCGTCGAGGTTCTTCTTGAGCCTGGTGCGGAACCGGTCGAGCGTTGACTTCAGGTCCGTGTGCCGTCGTTCCGGACCGGCGGCCGGGGATTGCGAGGCGGGAACGATGGGGCCTTGCCGCTGTTTCGTCGCCATGTCCGTCTCTGTTTTCCGTGGCGGCGCGGGTGTCTCATCGCCTATGGCGTCGGGCGTTTTGCCGCCTTCCGGCACGTACTGTTCGACGGTCGGACGATCCGTTGTTTTGCTTCTGGCCTGCGTCGGATCCTGCGTGCCGGTGAGTTCCTGGATGAGCAGTCTGGCGGCCTGGCGGCGTTGGCGGTTGGTCCACCGTCCCTCGTCCTCTCCGGCGGTCCGGTCGACGAGTCTGCGCGCCCATTTCATTGCGACGGACGGCTTGTACGTACCGGCACGCTGGTATTCCGTGAACCGGCCCTGCATGCGTTCGATCTGCGGCCAGGATTCCTCCACGGTCTTCGAGACGAGCTCCACCGATGCCGTGTCGAGCGTCTTCTCGGCGTCGCGGTTGCGTTTCTGCGCGTCGATGACCGCCTGGACGAGCGTCTGCGGGTCGACCTGCATGGTGCGGCGTTCCGCTCCGCGGCCGGTGAACAGCTCGACCGGGGTACCGGGTCTGAACCTGATGTTGACGGCCCGTCCCTCGTTCTTCTGCCTCTGGTTCTTCGCGCTCATGAACATGTCGGTCGCCCAGCCGGTCAGGTCCTTGCCATCGATGGCGGTGCCGCGGGGGAGTCCGACGATCATCTTCGGCCAGTCGCGTCCGTCCTTCGCATGCAATATATAGGTGTGCGCGAGCCTGTTCGCCACCCACGCGTTCGGCCAGACCTGCTTCGTCGCCGCGGCCGTCCGGGCCGGCGTCTGTGTCACGGCTGTGGGGTCGGTGTCCCGCTCCGGCTGCTCCTGCTGGGGGAGCGCGGGCGTCGGCGAGATGGGTTGGCCCTGGAGGATGGATATGGCGGCCTGGTCGGTGAACTCGTCCCAGTCCGGGGCGCGTCGACCGTCGTTCAGATTCAGCAGCGGCTTCTGCTCCAGTCCCGGTTTGAGCAGTCCGCTGCGCATGACGCGGCCGGTCATGCCCTGGGCGACGGTTCCGCCGTCCTGTTCGCGCCAGTGCTGGTATTCATCCCGGTAGACGCGGCTTTGGGTGAGCAGTTCGCCGTCGCTCATGGTCTTGGCGGGGAAGGACTCGCTCATGTCCTCGCTGTGGCTGATGGTGGTGACCTGCATGCTCAGGTCGTCGTATTGCAGGTGCTTGAAGCTCATCGCGTCGAACAGTCCCTGCTGGTTCCGATGCCAGGAGAAGACCATGAGGTCGTACCCGTTATCCTCCAGGAAGAACACGCAGGGGCGCGGCTCGTGCTCGACCGCGTTCTGCATGAGGCTGGCCTGGAGCAGGTCGGGGTCGAGCCGTCCCGCCGCGGACGCGGCGGCGGCGAGGCTGGCGCTCCATCCCATAGGGAGCTGCCGGCCCGTCGTCGGATCCGTCATGCGGTACTGGCCCGGCGTGGCCACGGTGTCCCACCGGTCGGGATGGCGGTGGTTCCATTGTTCGATGCCCGCGAGCATCGCGTCCATCGGGCTCTGCCCGTCCGCCGGTCTGATGGCGAAGGATTCGGTGGCGCGGGTCACGTCGCCGGCGATTGTGTTCCGGTGCACGATGGTGTCGCCGGGATCGTAGATCATGCCCACCGAGTCCTCGCCGGCCGTCCTTGCAGTGCCGGCCGTCCATATCGTGTCGCCGGACGAGGCCCACATGGTCACCGGCCATGGGGTCGGGTCGTTGGTTCCGTTGATGGTGTCCTGGAAGATCGCGGCGTGTTTCGTCGCCTGTTCCTGCTGGTTCATTATGGTTTCCTTTCAGCGGCCCTTGCGGGGCGTGCGGTCCCTGTTCTGGGTGGGTGGCATGTGGTTCTTTTGTTCGGCGAGGTTCTCGTTGAGCCGGGTCTTGAACCGTTCGAGCAGTGCCTTCTTCGACCGGATCGGCTTCGGTTTCCGCTCCTTGCCGGCCGGCCTGGGATTGTCTGCCCTGGCCTGCGTCTGCTGTCGCGTGGCCGGTGTCCGGGCTTCGTCCGGCGCGGGTTCCGGTTCGCTTTCCGGCTCCGGTGCCGGCTTCTCCCGGTTCGGCTCGGTCGTCTGCCTGCGTGTCTGCTCCTGGGTTTGCGCGCCCTGCCCGTAGTCGTCGCGCAGGATGGCGTCGAGCTCGTCGCGCAGGCTCGGGTCGGCGGCGGCCTTGCCGATGATCCGGTCCGCGAAGTCGCGGCCGGCCTGCTCGTCGCATGTTGTGTCGCCCATGAGCTTGTCCCATGAGAGTTCGGGATGCCGGGCGGCGAGGCTGTTCGCGGCCATCTCCATGACCTCCGGGTCCACGAAGTCCCAGGCGATGCGCTGCGTCGGCATGGGCTTCATGGCTGGTTCGGCCGGGGTCTCCCGCGCCGGGGGTTCTGGCTCGTTTCGGGTCTGTTCCGTCTGCTCGACGGTGAAGTCGTCGTCGGTGACGTCCAGGCCCATGCCTTTGAACGCGCGTTGCACTGCGTGGCGGACATGGTCTTCGTCCTTGCCGGCGAAGTGCAGGATGAACTGGCCTTGGTCGGTGCGTTCGAGGTGGTAGTCGATGCCGGCGGTCTTGAGGCTGTGCTGTACCTCGCGCATGGTCGAGTCGTCGAGTTGCAGCTCGTGCAGGTCGCCGTCCTTCTTCCTTTGCAATCGTTTCTCGGACATCTCGCCGCTGTCGATCTTGTTCTTGACGGCCTCGCCCGCGGCGTGCACGCCGGTCTTGGTGAGCTTCATGCCGGAACGGAGCAGCGCCATGGCCACGCCCTTGGGGATTCTGAGCATGAGCTTCGCGCCTCCGGTGATGATGGTCTGGACGGCGTTCTGGATCTTCTCCTCAGCCTGTTCCTCGATTGGCATTGTGGTTTCCTTTCTGTTGTCGGTTGGTGTTTCCTGGGACGGTTCAGATGGACCGTCCACGCTTGTGCTGATGCTGTTCGCGCTGCTCGGTCTCCGTTTGCTCGCGGTCGCGGGTCGTGTGGATCTCCCGTTCGATGGCGGCCAGCTCGCCCTCGTACCGGTCGCACAGGGCCTCGCGACGTTCCATCTCGCCGCGCGTCTCGGCCACGAGGTCGGGGTCTCCCTGTTGGATCGCGTCATGCAACGCGATGACGGCGGCCTGGAGTTCGTCGTGCGATTCGCGGACCTTTCCGCGCAGCAGCCTGAGTCCCTTGGCGCTGTCGCCGCCCGCGAGCCTGGTCCAGCGGATCGCCGCGTTCAGCGCCTTCGCCTCGCCGGCGAGCCGGTCGAGGCGTCGCGCCTGTGCCTGGTAGTAGCGCTGCTGGGCGGGGCTTACCCCGTAGCGCAGGGGCAGCCGTTCGGGCGAGGCCAGTGGTTCGAGTCGGCTCGCGGGCTCGCCGAACCACTGGTAGAGGCCGTGGGTGGTGGTCTTGCCGGCGTACCGGTTGGACGGGTCGAGGATGATCTGGTCGCGGTGGAGGGGCAGGAACGCGCGCAGCGTGGATCCGCCGTCGTCCACGAGACGCTTCGCGTCGAACGTGATCTTTTTCTTCCGGTGGGTGCCGGGCAGCCACACGGTGACCGTCTTCCTGGTCTGTTTGGCGACGAGCCGACGGTTGAACGTGATGGGGATGACGGGCGTGCTTTGCAGTCCGGCCATGATGTTCGTCATGTCGTACGCCGAGCCGAGTTTCGTGTCTCGGACCTTGAAGCCGGTGTCCTTCATGGTGAGCGTGAAGTGCTGTCCTCGGACCGTCACGTCCACGCCCTGCACGTCGAGCATGTTCCTCCAGTCCTCGAAGTTCTCCGCGCCGGCCAGGGTCAGGTCGATCAGCATGCGGAGCTGGTCCTTGACGCCCAGGCCCTTCGCGGACGCGTAGATCTCCTCCATCGACATGCCGTAGCGACGCTCCATCGGCTCCTCGTTTTCGGCCCGTCGCGTCGTTCGCGCCGTCGCCGCCGTGCCCGGTTCGGAAGTCTCTTCGACATGTTTGGGGTCGCGTGCCTGTGTCGTCGGGTCTTCGTTCGGCGTGGTTTCGGCGCCGCGCATTTTGCGTGCGACCCGCTCGGTGGCGGGGTTGAAGATGACGCTTAGCCCCTCCCTCTCGCTGATCTCGTTGGCGATGACGCGCCACTGTTCGATGATGTCCTTGGGTAGTTCCGCCTTCAGATGCTTCCCGTATCGGGAGGCGGCGCACACCATGATGTGGTCGTGCAGGTGGTGGCGGTCGGTGTGTGTGGCGACCACGAACTTGTATTCATCACTGGTGATGCGGTGCGCAAACTCCACACCGAGTTCGTGCACCCGCTCGGGCGTCACGGGGTCATCGGGACTGAAGCTCAGCTTGATGTGGTACGCCAGACGGCTGTTCTTTTGGATGCCTTTGGGTGAGTTCTCGTTGTCTTCGAGCATTGGATCAGCCAGCGCGTCGTAGTCCGTTCCGGTCCGCTCGTAGTTGGAGCTGACCAGTCTTCCGCCGTCGGTCTTGGCGGGGTCGATGATGTACGCCATCGCCCCGTTGGGGCCGCCGAGATTCGATTTCACGGGCTTGCCGAGCTTGACCACGGCCATGCTCACACGTCCTTCCCGGCGGTGCGTTTGTTGGCGAACAGGTCGCCGAGCAGACGCTCGATGCGGTCGAACGACGCGCGGAGCTCGGCCACCTGCTCGGCGGTGATGTGCTCGTTCGCGTTGGCCCAGTGGGCGATCTGGTTGACGTTCACGCCGATGCGGCCGATCTCTCTGGCGAGCGGCTCGGGGTCTGTCAGCGGCCTGATCTCGGTGACGCGGATCTCGCCATCGGTCAGCATTTTGCGTGCGAACACGGTGAACGAACGGTATCTTGTCGTGTACTTGTTCACCTTTTTGTGCAGCGAATTGACGCGTTCCCACTCGTCGGGAGTGAACGTGACGAGCTTCTGCACGGTGCGTCGGCGCTTGTTCGCCCAGCTCATTTCGCACCTCCTGTGGAGGTGTGCGGACGGCACGTCCGTGATGCCGCGAAGCGGTCTGGAGAGCTTGCTCGACCATGGGGTCTGGGTCTCCCGAGCAAGCCGATTCGCGGTGCGAATCGAGTGAACGTATATACGTTCACGTCACTTGCTACTCCCATATCAATTTCATTGATTGGGAGTGATTTCGCACGGCATGATTGCGCAATGCCGTGAAGGATGATCGCGTTCACTCCTTGCTCCTTTCGCCCATGGCCTTGAGGGGACGGCCGGTGTCTTACGCCAATCGTCCGTCGTGGAAACGGCGATGGGTTTGGACACTTGGAGCAGGGAAACGAGAAGGCCCCGCGAAAAAATCGCGGGGCCGGTGGGTCGTTGGTGGCGCGTCATGTCCGTCATGCATACGGGCATGAAAAGGCCCCGGCCGTCTTGATGACGGTCGGGGCGGATGCGCGTGGGCTTCTAGATGATTTGCATGTCGGAGCGGACGCGTTCCGCGGCGATGTCGATGTCGCCGGGCCATGAGGGCACGCCGAACGCGAGGCGCACGCGGTCGAACGTCTGCGGGTCCTTGAGCGGTTTGAACATGCCGCGGTCGATGTATCGGGACATGTCGAAGATTCCGGTCGCGCCGTCGGAGCAGGTGACCTTGAGCTTGTAGCCGGGCATGGGCTCGCATTGGGTCACTTTGATTGAATAGTCGATGGTCATGTCCGTTGCCTCCTTGTCAGCGTAGCGGGTCGATTCTGAATGGGTGCTCGAGGTTGAAGGCCAGCTCCCAGTCGGCTTCCAGCTCTTCGGCATGCAGCAGCACCCATGCCTCGACCAGTTTGCGCTGCTTGCGCGGGAGGTCTCCCTTGAGCAGGTTGCCATCGAAGGTGAAGGACGCTTCGTGGCCTTGGTATCTGGCGTGGATGTGCGGCGGAACATGGTCGTCCGCGTTCATGGTGATGATGATTCCGAAGAACATGCTGATGACCGGCATGTCCGCCTCCTTGTTTTCGTTGTCTTCCATTCTAGGATATTTTTCTTTTGACCGGATGGTCCCCGATGTCTATTTAGAAGTGCAACACCCTTGTTGGTCCTGTAATTCTAACAGTTCGTCGGCGAACGCCTCGGCGGGCGTGCGGTAGCCGAGCACGCGCATGGGGCGGTTGTTGATCTCGTCGACGATCTCCCTGACCTCCTTTGCCATGTCCATCCGGATCTCGCAGCGTTTGGGCAGATACCGGCGGATCATGCCGTTGCGGTTCTCGTTGCTTCCCCGCTGCCAGCTGGAGTACGGGTCGGCGAAGTACGTGGCCATGCCCAGCCCGTCGCGCAGCCTTTCGTGGTGGGCGAACTCGGTGCCGTTGTCGTGCGTGACGCTGACGCGCGCGCCGGCCGGCAGCGGCGAGAACATGTCCAGCTGCGCCCCGACGCTCTCGCCGGCGGTCTTGTCCGGAACGATGCGGGCCATGAGGAACCTGGTCCTCCTCTCCACCTCGGTGTGCAGGTTGCATCCCACTCCGATGACGCTGTCGGCCTCCCAATGGCCGAACGCGCTCCTGCCGTCGGCCTCCGGCGGGCGTTCGGAGATGGGCACTCGGCCGGGGATCGGGAAGCGCGACGTCCTCCTGCCGCCGTGCCTGCGGCGCCGCCTGTGCCCTCGCGGCAGGCACCGCGCCCAGCGTTCCCGAAGCGGCCTGCTGGAGTAGACCCATCGGTAGATGGTCTCCGGGCACACGCGCATGAGCGCATCGTCCGGCCACAGGACGCGCAGCCTGCCGCTGATGAGCAGCGGCGACCAGCCGCGGCCCAGCCATTCGGCCACCTGCGCCCACAGGCGGTCGTGCGACAGCCGGTAGGGCTTTCGTGGCTTGGATTTCCTGCGGTCGGCCTTGCGCTGCGCGGGCCCGGCGATGTAGTAGCGGCCGGTCCATGGCCCCGCCTTCAGTCTTTTCGGCCGGTACGGGCGGTACGACTCGTTCTCGTTGGACGGGAACCATGTGTTGCGCTTGATCTCCCGGCTGATGCTGGACGGGCTGCGGCCCAGCATCGCGCCGATCCCGCGTATGCTGGCGCCGTTGCCTACCTCGATCTGGATGACCTGGCGTTCCTCTTCCGACAGGTGCGAATATACTTCTCCCATAGGTGCGACATCCCTTCGGACTGGTTTTCTAGGCAATTTCCAATCTAACGGGTGTTGCACTTTCATTTAGACAACGGGGTCAAGCGAAAGCGCTAGCGGTGGTAGCGGGTTCCGTCATGAGAACGCGTCGAAACCACGGGTTTCGCTGCGCGGGCGTTGACGGGTTCCGCGTGCCGCTATGATCAAGGCGTCAGCCGGCCGGTCAAAAGAAAATCCTCGGGATGCGCGCGGCATTGGTGCCGTGCTCCGTTTCCCGTCGGCGAGACGTGGCCTCCGTGCCACGGCGACGCCCTGTCGGGTCCGGGAACGGTTCCCGGCGCGTGGAGTCCAGAGGACGGTAGTCGTCCTCTGGCCGCCGGAGGCGCCGCCCGCGTCATGCGGGCGGCATCGGTCCCGGGGCGTCACTTGGCCGGGAACGGCGATGACGTTTTAGTCTTCGACGCTTGTCCAGTAGAGGCCGTCGTCAGGGATGTCGTCGACCTCGTCCCACATGGCTCGCGCCTGTTCGTCCCACCATGCCGCGTCGGCCCAATGCGCGTCGGCCTCGTCGTATCCGACGCTGCCGTTCGCCAGAGTCGCGTACCGGTCGAAGTCGATGCCCGTCGGGCATATGGCCTCCATCTGTTCGGCGGTCGCATAGTGGAGGCTGTCCAGATGGTAGGCCTCCTGTCCGGGTTCCAAGTCGTGTGCGGCGAGGTTGGCACGCGCCGTCCCGGCGAGCTCGTCGTGTTTGGTCCGGAACCATTCCTCGGCCCTGTTCTTCTCCTTCATGTCCATGTCTCCTTTCATTCCGCGCACCCGAACGGTTCGTCGGTGAACCACCAGTCCCTGATGACGAGCATCCACCCGTTCCTTTCGAGCAGCGGGTCGAGGTCGTCGGGCGTGATGATGTCGCCCGCGTGGTTGACCCATACTGTTTTCTCGATGCTGCATGGCGGCCATCCGCCGTCGCCGCCCCTGACGGCGTAGCAGTGCCATCCGTCGGGAATGTCGCCCGCGTGGAGCCGTACGTCGCTCCACATCGCGTCGATTCGTCCCCCGTCGGTCTCGAAGACGGCGTGCTGCAATTCCATCGGTTCCATCCGCATGGTTCCACTCCTTAGTGTCCCGCCGGCGTCCCTGTTTTCCTTTCGCCGGACATGGGGCAGCCTCGCGGTCCCGCCGCGCGGTGGAGGACGCGTGGGCCGTGCCCGCTTCGGGATAATCGGGCGAAGCCCTCCCGGAGCGGAGCATGGAACACGCAGTTCCGAAGACGCGGGCGCGGGGCTGTGATGATGAACCATGGCCGGCCGACCGTTCCCTTCCAGGCGTCGACGCCTGGAAATTCCGGAAGGGTCGGCGAAGATAGCGCGCGGCCCAGGGCCGCGCTCCGTTTCCGGCGAAGCCAGGATCACAAGCGTGTGATCCTGGCGGAGCCCGACTGTCCAAACCGGCGCGTGTCCAATCGCGCGACCATGGTTCCAGCCGGATCAAAACCGGGAACCGATGAAAACAAGACTGGAAAGGAAACGGACCATGGCATCCGATTACGTGGACGACTTCCTGCGTGACGAACGCGAGTCGTTCAAACGCAAGGAGACGGCGGCGAAGAAGTTCGACAACCGCCTCGACAATTTCCGCAAAAGCGCGCAGGCGCTGCGCGACGCGGCGAGGCAATTCGAGAAGGCGTTCCCCGGCATGAGTCGGACGATGATCGCGGACAAGCTGGCGATGACCGGAACGGAGAAGAACATCGCGTTCGACGCGAAGGGCGAACTCGTCGCCGCGCCGGCCGGAAGAAAAACCGTCTCCGCCGAACCCACCGTCGCGCCGGCGGCCGACGCCGTGACGGATCCGGAGACGACCGGATCCGACGTCCAGGCGACGGACGACGAAACCGCCCCGCAGGACGCCGCCGAACCCGGCACTTCGGATGACGGACGTCCCGCATGGGCGTCCGGCAACTACTGATGATCGGAAGTGATGCGAGATGCGATTGATCATCGCCGAGAAGCATTCGGTCGGCCAGGCCATCGCCCAGGCGCTCGGCGGGCATACGGAAAAGCATGACGGCTACATCGAGGTCGGCGACGACCTGGTCACCTGGGCGCAAGGACACCTCGTCGACCTGGCCGCGCCCGACGAATACAAGAACCACGACTGGGGAAAGTGGAGCCTCGACACGCTGCCCATCGACCCGACACCCGACTGGCAATGGAAGGTCAGCCGGGACAAGGGCGCAGACCGCCAGTACAAGGTCGTCGCAGGACTGATGCGCCGCGGCGATATCGACATGCTTGTCGACGCATGCGACCCCGACCGTGAGGGCGAGGCCATCTTCCGTCGGATCGTGACGCATGTAGGAGTCTCCAAGCCGATGCGACGCCTGTGGGTCGCGAGCCTGGAGGAGGACGCCATCCGCGACGCCCTCGCGTCCATGAAGGACGAGACGGAATACCAGGGGCTCGCCGATTCGGCGATGATCCGCGCGAAGGCCGACTGGCTGATCGGCATGAACGCGTCGCGCGCCTACAGCCTCGTCTACAACGCGAGGTTCACCGTCGGCCGCGTGCAGACGCCCACGCTCGCGATGATCGTGGACCGCGACCGGCAGATAGCCGGCCATGTCTCCCGACCGTACTGGAAGGTCGTCGCCCCGATGGGCGGATGGAAGCTGTCCGGCGAACGTTTGGACAAGCGGGAGGACGCCGAGATGCTGCTGCGGATCGTCAACTCGGACGACTTCGCCTTCTCGATCTTCAAGGCTGAACGCAAGCAGCAGCACGACGCGCCGCCCCGCCTGTACGACCTGACCGGATTGCAGAAGGACATGAGCCGGCTGCACGGCCTGACCGCCGCCCGCACCTTGGCCGCCTTGCAATCCCTGTATGAGAAAAAACTGGCGACGTATCCGCGCACCGACTCGCAGTACATCACGCACGACGACCTGGACACGCTGCGCGGCCTCACCGAAGGCGACCGGCTCACCGCCGGCTTCATCGAACCGGCCGCGAAACCGGAACGGCCACATCTCGAACTGACCGTGAACGACGCGAAGGTGGCCGGCCACACCGCCATCCTTCCCACCATGCAGGCCGACAAGGCGGCGCTCGATGAGCTCGGCGACGACGAACGTCTCGTGTTGACGCGCGTGGTGCGCCGCATGTGGGAGGCCGTGGGCGACGACTACGTGCACGACGTGACGAACGTCGTCGCGAACATCGACCCGCATTGGTGCGAGAAACATCCGGACGAAGGCCGACTTCTGCCCGAGAGCGAATGCCGTTTCACCAGCCGTTCCGACCAGCCCGTCTCCCTCGGCTGGCACGCCATCGAGCATGCCGCCCCGCAGGAGGACCATGGCGAGGAGGACGAGGCCGTGGGCAACATCATCCCCGCGAACCTCACCGACGGGGTCTCCATCGCGCCGGTCCCGCAAGGCGGGGCGACACTGTCCGAGGGGAAGACGAAACCGCCGAAGCCATTCACCGAGGCGACGCTGCTCGCCGCGATGGAACACGCCAGCCGCTGGGTGGAGGACAAGGACCTCAAGGCCGCCCTGGACGACGACGAATCCCATTCCGGAGGCATCGGCACGCCGGCCACCCGCGCCGACGTGATCGAGAAGCTGATCCGCACCGGATACGTGGACCGCAAGGGCAAGCAGCTCCGCTCCACCGAACAGGGCCGATCCCTGATCGACGTGGTCGCCCCGAAGCTCAAGGACGTGGCATTGACCGCCGACATGGAACGACGCCTCTCGGAGGTCGAACACGGACAGACGGACGCCGCGGAGATCGAAACGGAGTTCCGCGACCTCGCCGCCGGCATCCCGGCCGATGCGCAGATCGCCGTCCGGCAGGACCACGTGCAGGCGAGGAAACGGAACACGGAATCGTTCGGCCCATGCCCACGCTGCGGCAAGCCCGTCATCAAAACGGGCAAGGTGTTCCAATGCTCCACCAACCGGCGCGAGAAACAATCCGACGGCACATGGAGGGCCACGGAGGGATGCGGCTGGCGCGCCTGGACGACCATAGCCGGCAAGACCATCACCGACACGACCATGCGCGGCCTGCTCGCCGGCCGGAAGGTCAGTCTCAAGGGCTTCACCTCGAGGAAGGGCAGCGGGTTCGACGCCGCGATCCTCATCGACAAGGACAAGGGCATCGCATTCGACTTCAACGACAACAAGGAAAGGAAAAGGAAATGACCGAATTCACCTACGCGACGGGGGAGACCGGCATCGTCGTCAATCGGCTCGTCACCGAACTCACGCTCGTGGAACCATCCCACCCATAGAAAGGCCGACAGTCCCATGAACGAGGACAAATCCGAAACCACGGGCCAGCGCACGGACGATCCGATGCTCGACCACGCATGCACCATGCGCATCGCCCTCGCGATCGCACGACGCCAGAACGAACTCGACCTACGGCTGCACCGCATCGAACAAGCCCTCAAACTGGGCGGACACGCAAACTTCCCGTCAACCGACAGAAACCAACCAACAACACAGAAAAACAAGGAGAGAACGGACAATGGCCGAAACACAGTAGACCATGACCGAATTCACGTTCGCGCCAGGCGAGAAGAACATCATCGGGGACCGTTTCAGTCCCAGCGTGATCATCTTCTGGCTCAAGACCAGCATCGCCGCAAGCTCGACCCGCATCCAATACACGACCCCGAACACCCTGTTCGGCCTGATCCCGCTCGGCGCGGACACGAAGACCATCCCGTTGCGCAACGTCGCATCGGTCGACACGAGCACGAAGTTCAACCTCGGAAGCCTCGTCTGGGGCGTCGTGTTCCTGCTCATCGGACTCGGATGCCTCGACAGCAGCGTGGCCGTCGCGCTCGTCCTGATCCTCGTCGCGGCCTCGAACCTCGCGAACACGATGAGCGCGCAGCTTGACTTCGTCAACCAGGCCGGCGGCAGGAACAGCGTCAAGGTGTCCATCCTCGAAAAGGACAAGCTCATGCAGCTCGCGCAGAACATCCAGCGGCTTGTCTTCGCCGACGTCGAAGGGCAACGCCACAAGGAAAGCATGGACATGGCGCAGAAGCAGTACACGGCACAGACCCGCAGCGTGCTCATCCAGCAGCAGATGCTCGACCAGCAGCGCAAGGCCACGGCCGACGATAATCCATCGATGCCGACCGAGTGACGAAACCGGGGCGCAGCCACGGCCGCGTCCCGGGAAACGCCGGGTCCGCCCTGTAGAAAACCTCGATTATACTAAAAGTATAATCACGGTTCGCGCAGGCGGATCCGGCTTTCTTATATCCAGGAGGGACCATGGCAAAAGAGGATTGGAGCGAGGCCAAGGCGTGGATGCGCGCGACGCGCGAACGCATCGGCATGACCCAGCACGACGCGGCCGTGCTTGCGAACCTCACCGTGGACATGGTCAAGAAATACGAGTCGGAGAAATACCGGATCCAACCCTCGGGGAGAATGCGGGAGATGCTCGAACACTATCTCGCCGAGCACAGGCGCGCCGTCGCGGCCATCATGGAACGACACAGGGGAGATGAGCGGGCCGTGCTCTCGTTCTCCCGCGTCTCCAACCTGCCCGAGGGGCTGCCCGACTGGGTCCGGGCCGAGGAATCCGTGAAGCGCCGCGCCGCCGCCGTGCGCGAGGCCGCCGTGCGCGAGGCCGCCGTGCTGCTTGAGGCGGAGGGCGTCGCCGTCGACTACACCTACATGCCCGAAGAAACGGAATAGAAGAGGGAAGGAAGGCCGATCATGTTCGGACTCTATATGCTCGCGATATACCTGGGCATCGCCATCATCGCCGCCGGCTTCGTCGCCCTGCTCGTCGTCGTCGCGCTTGCGGTGGGACTGGTCACGCATCCCATCCGCACGCTCGCCTTGGTATTCCACAAGCTCGCCGCCCTTGCCGCCGGCCTGGCGCTGATCCTCGCGTTGATCGTCTGGTTCTGGTACGACCACTCCAAGCCGGACTTTGCCCCGTGTTTCTGGGGATCCATCGGCGTGATCGTCGCGTCCATCCTTATCCGCGCGTTCGCCGAGTGGATTCTCGAACGGCCCACCAGGGCCGAACGCCGAGCCATGAAACGTGCCGCCGCGCAGGAAACCGGCCGGGTGACGATGCGCATGCCGGTATCGGAAGAGGTGGCCGCGGCGTTCGAATCGACCCGGGACGGCCGGCGCGCCTCCCTATGACATGCAGGCCGCAGGACGGAACGAACCGCGGCTGGAATAATGGACTTTGCAACCGGAACACGAAAAGAGGGACATGATGGCCAATCCCGAGCTATCGCAGCGCATACAGGAACTGCCCGAGGAACTGCTCGGCCTTGAACGCGAGCCGGGAATCGCCGAACGCCTGCGACGAATCGACGCGCTGAAGGACCGTGCCCGCGCACTGGACCCCCTGGACGGCGTCGAGGACATGGCGCTGGCGGATTACGACCGCGACTGGCTGGTGCGCTACACCTACAATTCAAACGCCATAGAGGGATCCACGCTGACCCTGGAGGACACGTCCCTGGTTTTGGAGGGCGAGTTCGTCCCGTCGGATTCGCCGGCACGGTACGTGTTCGCCGCGCGCGGCGTCGCGGACGGCATGGCCTACGTGCGCGAATACGCCCGGGAGGGGAGGAGACTGGATGAGGAACTGGTCCGGCGCGTCCATGAGGTGACGGCGCTGGACCTCCAGCCGTTCGCCCGCGGCACGTTCCGCCCCTACGGTTATCTGGCAAGGATCACCGCGACCCGCGTCAAGACCGCCGACCCGCTGGAGATCCGCGACGACCTGCGGGCCCTGATCGACGGGCTGGACGCGAGCGGCGCTCATCCGCTGCTCAGGACCGCCGGCTTCCATGCGATGTTCGAGAACATCCACCCGTTCATGGACGGCAACGGGCGGACCGGCCGCCAGCTGCTCAATTTCATGCTGCTGAAGCACGGCTATCGTCCCGTGGCGATCAAGTATGACGCCAAGCGCGACTATGCCCGCAGTCTGGAGACCTGGCAGGTGGACGGCGATCCCGTGGCGTTCTGTTCCGTGTTCCTCGACTGCGTGGAACAGGAGGAACACGCGTTCATCGATCTGGTCGAGGGATTGCGTCGGAAGCCGGACGCCATTCGCAGCAAAACGGATCTGCTGGACAGATTCGGCGACACGCTGCGGAAGAACCTCGACCGGCAAGACGGGGATGGCAAGAGCATCGGGACCGATCGCAAAGGCCCTGCACGCCATATGGGGCGCTGATTCCAGGATGCCCATCGGGAAGTCTTATTCAGAACCATACCTAAGCGAGGCTTAATGGCTGACATCATCGGGAAATTCATCGAACGCCACGGAGAGGACGTGCTCGAAGCCTTGCTCGTCGATCAGACTACGCGCCGCAACATTATCTGTGCCGACAGCGAGTACTCCGATCATGGTTACGGTTTCGACTGCATGGACGAGATTGCCATTCCGCAACTCACCGGCAAGTATGCGGGGCTGATACGCACACGTGCCGACAAGGCCTTGGAATCCCAGTCCCACCGCAAGCGCGACGACGACGAGCAGGGCGACGAAGCCGGCGGCGATGACGGCGACGCCCCCACGTTCGATTCTCGCCTGTAGAATTTATTCTCTGTAACGCCGAGTCGGAAAGGAAGGGAAGCATGCCGCGCAAGCTGATCATGTGCGGGGACCATCCGGTCCTCGCGTTCGAATACGAGCCCGCGTCTGGCCGCGCGTGCTCCTCGGGCGAGGTCCTCGATCCTAGGCGGTTGCCCCTGGAGTTCACCACGCACGGCAAGAGCGCGCTGTATGCCAGGAGGATCGATGAATGGTGGAAGTCCCGCGCCATTCCCTCCACCCGAGATGGTATCCGCCGTGTGCTCGATTCGCTCGGCGCCTCATCGACCGGCGAACTGCTCGACAGGACCTACGGATTGAGCCTGTCGGATCAGTACTGGGTCAAGCGCGAGGACGATCCGGTCGAATGGAAGGACGTCAACTTCTTCGACAATCCCTTCGACGAGGCGCTGGGCGAGATCCTGCTCACCTCGTATTCCTCGTCGCATGACATTAGCCTCAATGCTCCCGACGTGTCCACGGGCGGCGACCTTCCCAAACGCTGGACGATCAACAAGAACACCGGTAGGAGGCTGCTCGTCAAGTCGGGTCGCACTGGCCAGGAGCCGATGAACGAGGTCATCGCCTCGAAGCTCTGCGCGCGGCTGGGCGTTCCCGCCGTCCCGTATTCGCTGGCGCGCAGCGGCAACCGTCTGGTCTGCACGTGCGAGGATATGCTCACCAGCCATGAGGAGCTGGTCTCCGCCTGGCAGGTGCTCCAATCCATCAAAACCACCAATGGACTCAATTCGCATGACCAGTGGATCCATGCCGCCGCCGGCTGCGGAGCTGACGAGCGCGCCGTGCGCGACGCCACGGACGACTGGCTCGTGGTCGATTACCTCATGCGCAACACCGACCGGCATTACAACAACTTCGGTCTGATCCGCGACATCGAGACCCTTGAGGTCCGTCCGGCCCCAATCTACGACACGGGAGCGAGCCTGTGGAGCGGCGAGCTCGACGTGGACGGCCGGGACTGGTTCGCCAAGCCGTTCTACACTGCGACCGGCAAGCCATCGGCTTTGCGGCAGCTCAGACTGGTGGAGGATTGGAGCCGGTTCGACCTGGATGCCCTGTCGGACTGGCCCGACGAGGTGGCGCACGAACTGTCGCGCATGCGCATGTTCGCTCCCGAACGCCTCGACGCCATCCGGGACCAGCTCACGAAGCACATCGGAACGATTCGCACGATTAGGGAGAGCAAGGCCCTTCGCACGTCCGGTCCGATCCGCAACAGGACGAATCTGCTGGACAGATTCGGCGACACGTTGCGGAAGAATCTTGCCTGGCAAGACGGGGATGTCAAGAGTGCCGGGATTGATTACAAAGGTCCTAGGCACCATATGGGTCATTAGGCTGAAGGCCCTGGGCCACGAAATGAGAATCAGGGAGAAAGAGAGTGGCGTGATGTTCGGAACTGAAACTATATCTGAATTCGAGATGCGACGCCGCGCGGAGAGCTTTTCTGTTCCGCTCGCGCAGCCATGCTAAGGGATAGCCTCCCGCCCACGGAAGTGATGCTGGGGATTCCGGTGTTTGGTCAGCTGAGAACAGCGTTTCACGGGTCGTGCCGATACTCGTTGTCGATTTCTAATAGGTGATACTGAGGAGTATCTGATTCCAGGAGGATTATGGCATCTACGCACCACGGTGTTGTCTATACGAAAAAATGGGTTGTCGACCTGATTCTCGACGTGGCCGGCTATGTGCCGGGCACCGGCATTTCGGATAAGGTGATCATCGAACCATCCTGCGGGTGCGGAGCTTTCCTGACCGTGATTGCCGGACGTCTGGCCGATGATGCAATTGCCGTTGGCAAAGGTTGGACGTCGTTGGGGAACGCGATCCGCGCCTACGACATAGACTCCGCGTCGATCGAGACGGCAAGGAAGGCCGCCGTCGAGGCATTGATGACAAGAGGATGCCCCGCAATCCAGGCTCGGGAGCTTTGCGAGCAGTGGATCGTACATGGCGATTTCATTCTTGATGACGTTCCTGCCGCTGATTTTATTGTCGGGAATCCACCATACGTCCGGGCTGTTGAAATTGACCGGACGAAGAGGTCGCTTTACGTCAAACGACTCTCTTCGGTAACGACGGGATGCGACCTGTACGTGAGTTTCTTCGACCGAGGCCTCGATACATTGAAGGTCGGCGGAACGCTATGCTTCATCTGCGCCGACCGATGGCTGCAGAACAAGTACGGCACGTTGTTGAGATCCCGTATGGGCACGGATTGCGATCTCGTGTCTCTCGTACGCATGCACGGCGTTGATGCCTTCGATGATGAGGTCGATGCCTATCCGGCGGTCACGACGGTTCGCAAGGGTGTGGCGGCCGATCATTTGAAATTCGTGAACTGCGCCCCGGAATTCAACGAGGCCGACGCCACCGCGGTCCTCGACTGGCTGATGGACGACGAGCCGGATCTGGTTGGTGAGCGATTTGAAGCATTCGAGATTGATAAACCGACCGGTGATAGGATGTATCCGCTCGGTAATCATGACCTAGTGAGATTCGTTTCGCAGGCGTGTGAAAGGTTGCCGAAACTCGAAGAGGCCGGCGTGAAACTCGGTATCGGTATCGCCACGGGTTGTGATGATGTTTTCCTTACTGAAGACGATGATTTGGTAGAGTCTGATCGTATGGTGCCGATTTTCTACATGCGTGATCATCGTCGTGGGAACGACGATAGGCAACGCTGGCTTGTAAACCCGTGGAATGACGACGGAACTTTGGTCAACCTCGACAAATATCCACGACTCAAAACCTATTTGGAAACAAACAAGGAACGGCTGTCGAGACGGTACGTCGCGAAAAAGAATAAAACTGCCTGGTACCGCACTATCGACAAGCTCACACCTGGACTGCTTGACCGCGACCTTCTACTTATGCCGGATATGGCGGCTCAGCCCGATCCGATTCTGTCGCATGGAAAGTATCCGCATCACAACTGCTACTGGATCACTTCCGATGAGTGGGATTTGGAGGTTCTCGGCGGCCTGCTTATGGCCGATACGACACGTCGTTTCATCGATGCGCTTGGTGTCAAGATGCGTGGAGGAACGTTGCGCTTTCAGGCACAGTACCTGCGCTTGGTGCATATGCCGAAATATATCCAAATAAGTGACACGAACAAATTGGGACTTTCACGCGCTTTTAACGAGAAGGACAGGGCTTTGGCAACGAAATTCGCCGAAGCGGCTTATAAGGAGGCCACGGAATGAGATTTGACATCGAGGACGCGATTCTCGGCATGTACGACTCAATCGAACGCGCCCGCGAGGCACAGGCTGCAGCAGGGCATTCCGATCAGGGAGCACGGCAGGGAATCACGTCTGGAAAGCACCTGGATCCGATTGCAGCTATCATTCGTGACGATCTCATTAATGCGGGATTCCATCCTGATGAGGTCTATGACCAAGGACGCATGTGCACATTACCGGGCTGGTTCCGTCCCACCAAGAACTGGGACTTGCTGGCGCTTGACAATGGCGAACTCGTGAGCGCTATCGAATTGAAGAGCATTAACAGTTCCTTCGGGAACAACGCCAACAACCGCGCGGAGGAATCAATTGGCTCGGCATTTGACGCGCATACGGCGTTCGATGAGCATCTGCTCGGTTCCAGCAGTATTCCGCCGGTCATGGGCTATGTGATGATAGTTCACGATTGTCCGGACAGTCGGATTGTCGGACGTGGGGTGCGGTCAGCGCATTTTCCGATTGACCCTGATTTCGAGGGTGCGTCGTACCTTGATCGTTTTTTGCTGCTCTGTGACCGACTCCGTCGAAAGAGCTTGTACCAGGCCGTCTGGCTTGTGTTTGCGAATCCCGAGGACGGGGTGGCCTATGAACCATCGGCGTTACTGTCATACGATAAGTTCATCGCAAACATTGTTATGGCGCTTGGCGTGCATAGGGCGTAAAAGAATGAAAGCAGAATGGATTTCGTTCTTTCGGCTTTTACCAGTTCCGGTAGCCGGTCCGTAGTCTCTATCCGATCGTGCATGTTCCATGGTGTCTAAGTGTTGCAACATTCATGGTCGGGGATACACGGTCGGCCATACGCAGGGGCGAGGGTCTTCGTATGCGATGAGATGCTCACCCCTGGCCCCTACGGGTGTCGGCGGCGGTCCTTATCCTATCTCGTCGCTGATTTCCACTGGGCATATAGTTTGATTTCCCCGCATTTGTCTTTTGGAACCATCGCGTCAAAATCATCCGCGTTTCTTATGCTTACGCCGTGGCCGTCTTCTTGCGTATTCCATCCTTCAAAGATGAGTTCCCTCCTCCGGCTTGAAGGCTGATAGTACGTGCTTTTCGCTGAAAGACCATAGCCTATTATTTTGTCTTTTCTTTTCTGTCCATTATGAAAGATCACATGATGGCCGTGCAGGGCAAACTCATCCTCGCAGATGAAAGAAATAATACAAAGGAGAGAAGCTACGATTGAGAGGAAAGCCGCAAGGCTTAGGATAACAACAAACACTACTAATACGTAGATATTATTTATAGTCGATTCGAAATAAAACACTTCAAATAAGATGGAAAGGCACAGACAGAATACAAAATTAAAGATGGCCAATATGTAGCGATTCCGGCGAGAAGATAATGAATCATGATAATGATCTTCCAAGTTCGGACGATTAGCGAATCTCCATCTATCGATTATGTAATCGATGACATATCCCGCGGCAAAGCTTAGAGGAACAAATAGGGCAGCGATTGCCACCAGCATTAGCTCCCTGGCTAAAAGTTTGGCAGTATATTTCGTGGCTGTCTCAATTGACACTGCAATCATCGCCGAGAACAACATGGATGCCGACATCCAGGAAAAACCCCATATCGATATTGGGTTATTTGCTTCTCTGATGGCCCGGTATAAACGGTAAGCAACGATATATACAGGAATCCAGATTGTCGGCAGGACAAGAAAGGCTAAGAGGAAAACCACACTTGGTAAATTTTCCTCTTTAATATTGCTTAAAGCGCTGCCATCCTCAGGGGAAAGCAATCCCGAGAATTTGAGCAAGAAGGGTATTGCCCATAGGATAAGAAGGAGCAGAAGAGAAAAAAGAGTAAAAAAGAAGCTGGCTCTTCTTCGAGACGTTTTATTCTCGATTAGTTCATTCCGATGTTTTTGTGTTTTCTCTTGTCGCCAACGGCACCATGCATCGTATCTGTTCACTTTTGCTGTCTCTGCGTCGATTTCAGCTTCAAGAAGCACATCAGGATGATTCTCCTTTGCCTGGCGAAGAGATGACAGTCTTGAAAGACGCTTCTGCTGTCTTGAATATGCGTTGTCTCCAATCAAAGTCGATATCTTGATGGCACAATGAGCAACAACAGTCAGAAGGAGAAGAGCTGCCACCAAAGTGTAGGGCCAGTCGTTGCTGCTTTCCGTCATAGTGCTGATGGCTTCAGAAATTAAACCTAAGGTTTCTTTTATTCCATTCATTATCTTGTCCGTAATGTGTCTGATCCTAAAACTACCTCATGCACAACACTAATACCGTCGACCATCTCTTCGGCAAGGGTCGTACGGTAATGGATTCCGAGGGCTGAAAACTGGTTCCGTTATCTCGGTTTTTCGGTATTTACCGGTTCCGGTATCGCGGTATCCAGTCGGTTGAAGGCATTGCCTCGCGCTTCGACCGTGGCTGCCTCACGCGTTTAAGCGTTGCCGCTGTACTTGTTGCAACACTTAGACGTGTGAGGCTGTTCCGTTTGATGCCGGTCTTTACCGGTTTTGGTTTTTCGGTAAAACGGTGTCCGGGTCCGTCGGTATTCCGGTATCCCGTTCCAGCAGGATCTTCCTGAGTCTTTCCACTTCGTCCCGGAGCTTGTCGATCTGGCGTTCCTTCTGATCGATGACCGTGCGGATTACGGTCGGATCGTTCGATGGCATGTACCGGTAGGCGAGGAGTTCCACGGTGTCGCGGTGGTGTTCTCTGACGACCCGTTGGTAGCTGTCCACCGCGACGGTGAGGCTGGTGTGTCCGAGGTCGTCCATCGTCTCGCGCATGGTCCCGCCCTCGAGGACGAGCATGGTGGCGTGCGTGGCGCGCAACGAGTGGAAGGTGATGTCGGGGCGTCCGATCTTTTCGCGGGCCATGCGGAATGTCCGTTCGATGGTCGTGGGCGGGAGCAGCCAATCGTCCAGCATAGGCGAGTGAAACAGCATGGTGTCGGGCTTGCGGTCCTTGCAGAACCGGCTGATATGGGCCTCGATGAGCGGGACGAGTGGTTTCGGGATGGGCACGACCCTTTTGCTGCTTTTGGTCTTGGGCTCGCATAATTGGTATTTGCCCCTGTCGTCGGGGCCGCGGTTGACGGAGTGGCGGACGTGGAGTTGCAGGTTCTCCAGGTCGATGTCCCTGAGTTGCAGTGCGCATACCTCGCCGAGGCGCAGTCCGCCTGCCAGAAGGGAGAGCCAGAGCGCGAGCCGCTGGTAGTCGGGGAAGAGCTCGGCCAGCCTGTTGATCTCGTCGGCGGTGACCGGCGGTTGGTCACGTCGTTTGGATTGCGGTTTGACGACGCGGTACCGGCACGGGCTCGCGGGGATGAGCGGCGGGGTGCCATCCGCCTGTTCGTTCGCGGCGGCGAGCATGATTCGTTTGAGTGTTCGCGCCGCCTGTTCGAACGTCCATGCCGTCAACGTGTCTCTGGCGTTTGCATACCATTCGTCTACCATTTGCCGGGTGATGCGGTCGAGCGGGGTGTCTCCGAACGTCTCGTTGAGCCGACGCAGTACGATTCCGTTGCATCGGTTGGACCGGCCGGATAGCTTGCTGCCGTCCGGTTTGCGGTATTTGTCGAAGTAGTCCTTGGAGTATTCCCTGAATGTGGGCATGGTGTTTGCGCCTCGCTGCGATGGATGAACCCATTGCCTGATGCCTTTGTTGTGGAGTGTGACGAGGTAGCGCTCCTCGTCGAGCCACCTGTAGGCCTCCGTCTCGTATTCCAGGCCGAAGTTCCGTCCGACCTTCTTGGGCGGGTCGAGCGGGTTGACGTACCGCGCCTGGAAACTGGTCGGGTTGCCGTCCGCGTCCCTGCGGACGATCACCGATCCCCATTTCCTGCGTTTTCTCGGTTGCGGCCTGTTCTCCGTGTCCTTCATTGGCTTCCCCTTGGATAGACGGTATGGGTCCGGGCGCCTATCGTCGGCGGGAGATCTCGAATGAGCATCATGGACCGGCCGGTGGTGGTCGGCCGGTGGGGGCAGTCGAGATTATTCTTGGGTGCCTGTAGGTGCCTCGTGAAAAACGAGGGTAATCGGCAGGTTTCCCAAAAATGGAAAACCTTGGAATAAAGCCAAAAACAGCTGACCACGATTATCATCAGTGGTGCGCATGATAACTGTAGTCATGGTTCCTAGTGTCTCATGGGCTTGAGACCAGGCGGTAGCCCATTGACGAGTTCGGGGCTAAGTTCGACGGTCACATGAAGTATTACTGCGAAGGCGGATTCGGGAATCCACTAGGGTTTGGATAGGGCCGAATGGGTCTCGCAGGAGCTTGGACTATGCGTCACGAGCGGTTCGGGAATTATATGCCCCTCTACCTTTATGCAGACAATCAGCGAAAACCTTCAACGGCATTCTCAACAGCGCAAAACAGGCATAGTCATAATCTGAGCAATCAACGGCAATGGTGAAACACGTGACCTTACACTGCACATGTAGTCCCCAACACGCCAGACGCTTACGATTATGACCACATCAACTTCGCAGAATACTCACGAAACAGATACCGCAAACAACGCATCATACACCACCATCAGCACCATTCTCACACTGGCCATACCAACGTTCGGGCAACTTATCGCCGAACCAGCATTCGTGCTCATCGACACCGCCATCGTCGGACATATTGGCGGGCAGGCGCTCGCCGGTCTGTCGGTCGGGTCAACCATTGTGCTCACTGTAGTGGGGCTATGTGTGTTCCTTGCGTATAGCACCACATCGCAGGTGGGGCGTCTTTTGGGCGCTGGCAAACGAAGAGAAGGCTTGGAAGCAGGCGTTGATGGTCTGTGGCTGGCTGGAATCATTGGCGTGGTGGTATCTGTGGCGCTGTTCGTTATTGCACGCCCGTTGTGCATGGCCATGGGAGCCCAAGGGAGTGTGCTGCATAACGCGGTTGACTACGTGCGTGCCGTGGTGTTCGGTATTCCCGGCATGTTGCTGGTGTATGCGGCCAACGGTATTTTCCGCGGACTGCAGAAGGTTCGCATCACGTTGGTAGCTGCTACGCTGGGTGCGATACTCAATACGTTGCTGGATCTGCTGTTTATTCTCGGATTCGGTTGGGGTGTGTTTGGGTCTGGAGTGGCCACGCTGATTTCGCAATGGTTTATGGCGGTAGTGCTTATTGTTCCTGCTGTGTTGTGGACTCGTGCGGAAGGTGCCCGTTTACGGCCGCGTTTGTCAGGAGTGTTGAACAGTGCTGGCGATGGTGCGGTGTTGTTCTTGCGCACGCTTGCGTTGCGTGCATGCCTGGTGGCGAATGTGGTGCTGGCTACGCATATGGGCGTGGAAGTGTTGGCTGCGTATCAGGTGGTGAATTCCAGTTGGAATTTCGTGTTGAACATGCTTGATGCCATTGGTATTGCCGGTCAGACGTTGGTTGCCGCGCAGATTGGTGCCCGTCAAGAGGATGAAGCCATGCGTTTGACGAGAATCGCTGGCAGGGCAGGATTATGCGGAGGAACGGTAATCGGTATTGGTTTGATGATTGCCGGATGGTGTGCGTCCCCGCTGTTTTCTCAGTCGATTGAGATCCAGCATTTGCTCACTGTCGGTATGGTGGTTGTTGGCGTGACATTGCCGTTGGCTGGTTGGATGTGGGCTGTTGATGGCATTCTGATTGGGGCAGGGGATTACCGTTATCTTGCATTGACGTGTACGGCGACAGCTGCAATATATGTACCCTGTCTTGCTGCGATTGGTTGGATATGCGATGCGATGCAGGCGTCTTCCGCGCTGCGTATGGCATTGCTGTGGCTTGCGGTGAATCTGTTATTTGTAGGATTGCGTGCCATTTTCAATGGGTCCCGTATCGGAACTTCCACATGGTTGCATATCGCACATTGAAATCAGCTTGTGATGGCAGTTTGACATGACGTGAGATGGGCGATTCCTGCAAAATAAAAAATCCCGCATGATTCCGGCGAACCGGATCATACGGGATTGTTATATGCGGACGAACTTAGGAATGAGTCCTAAGAACAGGCTCTGGCAATTCAGGAACGCTTGCGCTTGAACACGAACAATGCCCCTGCTGCGACAACCAGAACAGCGACCACCACAACAACGCCGATTACGTTGGAACCGGTGTTGGCAGTGTTTGCCTTCTTGTGTGCGGCAGGCTTCGTATTCTGCTTGTCATCATCCTTCTTCGGTGCGTTCGGAGTGCTGTCCTTGATGGCCACAGTGAAACGCACGCGTGCACCCTGGTTGTAGAACACCACCACAGAACCGGTGCTGCCGGTTTCGCGACCATTGAGGAATGCGCTGCTCAACACGATGGAACCGTCATCGGCCACGGTGTAATCCGTGCCGGCGGTCAGTGACTGGTAGTCGTACTGCACGTCTTCCACGGTATTGCCATTGGGGTTGATGCCAACGGTCAGACCGTTGGCGTTGGCGCTCTTCTTATCGCTATCATACTTGTCGTAGTCGAATGCATCGCCATTCGTCAGCTCAGCATTCTTGATTTCACCATCATTCAGCAGCCACACCTGAGTGCCATGGTACGGGTTTGCGGTGCCAATTGCCAGACCGGAATCGGTGACGGCGAACACGCGTAGACCGTGGTTGTTGTTATCTCCGAAACCGTTACGGCTGATGGTCTGGAAGTTCGTGCCATCGGAGGAGACGATCAGGTCAAAGCCACGAGTCTCATCGTTGGAGTAATGCAGGTAGCTGAGCACGCCCACGAAGTCGATGAAGTTCTCCAGATTCTCTTCGGTAAGCCACTTGTCGAGCTCGTTGGTAATGAATTCCGGCAGATACTGCTTGTTCTTGTTGTACAGGTCGAGCAGCCGCTGCAGGGATGCGAGGAACTGGTAACGATCGTCGAGCGTGTAGGTTTCAGCGGCCTGCGGAGCGACACCGTCAGGGGAGACCACGTCGGTCTGCTTGGAGTTGAGATCAGCGCCCATGTCCTCCAGCAGCTGCTGCATGGTAGCCACGTCAGCGGCCACTTCGTCGGTCTTGCCGGCTTCTTCAACTGCCTGTGCAGCTTGATCGCTCTCAGATGCTTCGCCTTCGTTCAACGGCATGATGTCATCATCGCTCGGCTTGGTGGTTTCCTGAGATTCGGACTCGGAAGGCTTGGAGGCTTCCTGAGAGTCCGTGTCTGTAGTGCCGGAAGTGCCGTTCTGGTCATTCTTCTTCAGAGAGTCGAAGAAGATCTTGATGTATTCGATCTGCTTCTTCCACTCTTCCGGAGTACGCTTCAGAATGTCGCCGTTGGCGAACTGGGTTGCCGGGTATGCAAGATCACTGATGTCGAAGGTGCCGACGTACAGCTTGCCGTTGTAGGACTGCATACGCCACACATACTGGTTCAGGTGACGGCTCTGCTCGTCGCTGTCGCCCAAGCCGGACAGCATGGTATTGCCATCGATGGTGCCTTTGGAATCGCCGAAGTACTTGTTGTTGGCTTCGCCGGCGAGCATTTCGAAGTTTTCGTTGCCATCTTCGTCAACGTCCATACGCCACAGGTTGACCGGGCTCTCCAGATCCTTGTACAGGTCGGAGAAATCCATCTGCATGGCCTTCTCCAAAGCGTTCATCGGATCGTTGTAGCCGCCGATGTACAGGTGGCCCTTGTATACCACCATGTTGGCTGCGCCGGAACGACTCGCTCCGAAACCCCACTCGTACTTGGCGCCGTCTGCCGGATCGCCGACCAGCGGCTTGAAGGTCCACTTGCCGGTTCCCTTATCTTGCGTGCCGCGCACGAGTGCGAAGGATTGCTTGTTGTTCTTCGCGGTTCCAGTCACCATAGTGACATAGAGATTGCCCTTGAAGCCGACCATATCCCACACACATCCACCGAACACTCCATCAGTTACAGCGCATGCCGGATAGTTGTACAGGCCCTCGGTCTGGGTAGCGATAGTGGCGAAAGAATCCTGGCCTGCTGACGGGTTGGAAGAAGCCACAATAGTGGCACCGTTATCGGTGATCATGCTGGCGATAAGCTGATTGTTGACCACGGTCAAACCACGGATACCAGCAGTGTAGCCCTTCTTCAGACCAGTGGTCATGGCAGCGGAACGATACACGATTTCAGTGGCATCACCACTGTTCGGATCAACTTCCAGCAGGTACGGCTGACCCTTTGCGGCGGCAGCAAAGTACAGCTTGTCATGGAATTCAACGGCTGCACGATAGCCGTTGGCCGCATGCTCTCCGCCAATCGCATTGACGATGATCTTCACTTCACCGGTCTTGACGTTGATCTTGAGCAGCAAGCTGTGGTTCTCGCCATTGTCGAGGAACAGCTCGCCGTTGAACGCAACATCCAAAGCGGCCTTGATGCTGGCATACTTGGCGCCCATGGTGTTAGCCATGTATTTCAGCGTGGAACCCATTGCGGAATAGCAGGTGCCCACATACATCCAGTCGCCGTAGCCGGCCGAAGCCCATGAATAGTTCTGACCACGCTCGGGCAAACCCTGCGTGAGATCATCAATGGATTCACCGTTCAAAACGTTTACGATACCGTCATCTTCGCCCAGCCCTGCATTGGGGTGCGAAATCTTGGTGGCCGTATAGCCGGCACCAAGTACGGCGGTATTCGAGGATTCATTAGCATTGGCGCTGCCTACTACCGGCAGCAACATGGCGCAAGTCGCAAGCGTTGCGATTGCAGCATTAATCATTTTATGGTGGTTGACCATATTTTCCCTAATCTCGTATACTCCGAAAAGATATCCCATCGTATGGCATATCCAATGAAAAAATACCAAAAAGGGTTGACCTAGGGTGCTATACGAAAAACATCGGGAACAAAATCCACCAAATAGTATTGCGTTAACTAGTATTTGCATGACTTTGAGGATTTACGCATTGCGCGCAGCCCGAAATGCCGTCTTCCGATGAGCCGGAAGTGTTGGTCGATTGCTTTATTGCAGAGACAGAGCGATGGGAAACTTGTGATGCCGCATGCATCTACTTGCTGCAGTGAAATGAAATACGGTCAACGGTAGATCGTCAGATGATGTCGAAATGCTTGAGAGCATTCCAAATACCATTATGATCGACGTCATCGGTAATGTAATCGGCCACCGCCTTCGGCTCTTCGGTGGCGTTGCCCATCGCCACGCCGATGCCGGTAAAGCGCAGCATATCCACGTCATTGCCGCCATCGCCGAACGAAATCGCCTGCTCCTTCGACCAGCCATAATGGTCGAGAAAACGTTGGATGCCACGATCCTTGCCGCCGTCAGCGGGAATCAGATCAACGAAATCCGGATGCCATCGCACGCCACGCGTGTTCGTCAGCAGCGACAACAGCTCGGCTTCCTGGTCACGACTGATGTATGGGCTCATCTGGAACGTCTCATGTTTCGCCGTGCGCACTCGAGGATCGTCAAAGAATACGTCCGGCGCGGTCTTACCCAGGCTTGCCCACGTGCGGCGCATCTGATCGTTGCTGTGGTTGAAATACACGTAATCCTCTTCGCCGATGCAGGCGACGATGTCTTCATGCTCATCCAGCCAACGCACGATCGTGGCCACATCGGTTGCGTCAAGCGTATGCTTTTCCAAAAATCCGCTGTCGTCAATGCAGTATTGGCCATTGAACCCGACAATGCCATCGAAATCGACGGGAATGGTATCCAACACGACATTCATCTGCGCAGGAGGGCGACCGGTGCAGATGAAAATCTTGACGCCATTGGATTGTAGCGCGCGCAATGCGTCAATGGTGGATTGCGGTACGACGTGCGTGGTGAAGCTCGTCAACGTTCCGTCGATATCGAAAAACGCCGCTTTAATGTCGATTGCGGTCATGGAAAACACCTTCCGAATATGCAATTTCGTAATTGCTCGCTTGTCTCAGTGTAGGGAGCGGACATGATTGCCGACACACCTGTGCATGCCACTATTGTGCATGATTCCATACATTCCGGAGGATTGATGAAAATGCTGGAATCATTGCGATTGAACGCCCGCTATAACGAACTCCGATAAGGCAATTTTTAGGTTTCGGCGTCTCGCAGCGGAAGCGTCGCGTATGGTTGGACACGACGCGATGGCATGCAGTCCATCACAGACACGTTGGAAACCATGCAAAGCAATGAGGAAGAAGAGAGAGGATTCATCATGGCAGAAGCAAATCAGCAGCCGGCAGGATTGCCGGAAGAACCGGTCCGCGTCAATCACACGGTACGTAACATCATCATCGCCGTCGTGGTGGTCGCACTGGTCGCGGTCGGAGCGTTCTTTGGAGTTCGTGCGTTCAACGGATCCGACAAGACCGCAGAAAAGGGAACCGAGGCCAACCCGGTGAAGATCGGTGTGGTGGGCGCCACCGATCCGCAGTGGGTGGAATTCAAGAAGCAGGCCGAAAAGCAGAACCTGTACGTCGATATCGTTGATTTCCAGGATTACACTTCCGAGAATCCGGCCGTCGACTCCGGTGAGCTTGACCTCAACGAGTTCCAGCACCTACTGTATCTGGCCAACTACAATGTGCAGAACAACAAGGATCTGCAGCCGATCGGCGGCGTGGCAATCTACCCGCTCGGTGTGTATTCCACCAAGTACAAGAGCGTCGACGAGATTCCTGAAGGCAGCACCATCCCAATTCCGAACGACGAGACCAACCAGGCCCGTGCCATCGGCGTGCTCAAGGCTGCAGGCTTGGTGACGATGAAGGGCGATTGGACGCCGTTCTCCACTCCGCAGGACATCGACGAATCCAAGTCCAAGGTCAAGGTCACCCCGTTGAAGGCCGAACAGGTCGCCAACTCCCTGAAGGACCCGCAGGTCGCGGCAGGCGTCATCAACAATGATTATGTCGCCGACGCTGGTTTGAAGGCCACCGACGCCATTTACCAGGATGACGCCGAATCCGAAGAAGCCCGTCCGTACATCAACATCTTTGCCACTCGCAAGGCCGACGTGAACAACGAGGTCTACAAGAAGGTCGTTAAGATCTTCCAGACCTCGAGCGTGCTTGACAAGCTGCAGGAGAATTCCGGCGGCACCGCGGTTCTGGCTGACAAGTTCAGCACATCCGAGCTTCAGGATTACCTGAAGACGATCGAACAGGAAGCCAAGGACGCCGAGTAAGTCCTTTTCGGAAAGCTCCCTCCAAGGAGGGGGCTTTCCTGTATGTGCGACCAACGTCAGGCGTGGTTGTATGGTCAAGGGTTGAAAAACCATTAATGAAAGCGGTAGTATGACAGAACACACACCGATCATCACATTCGACCATGTGGTCAAGGAGTTCCGGCAGCGTGGCAGCGGCACTGACGGCGGCAAACGCGGCACGACCGTTGCTCGCGCCGTCGACGATGTGAGCCTCACCATCAACGAAGGTGACATTTTCGGCATCATCGGCTATTCCGGAGCCGGCAAATCCACATTGGTGCGCCTGATCAATGCTTTGGAGAAGCCGACATCGGGTACGGTCACGGTACTTGGCACCGAAGTGTCGTCGCTCAGCGAATCCAAGCTTCGTCCGATTCGACAGAAAATCGGCATGATCTTCCAGCAGTTCAACCTATTCTCCACCAAAACAGTGGCGCAGAACATCGCCTATCCGTTGCAGCTCGACCATTGGCGCAAGGATTATCAGGACAAGCGCGTGGCGCAATTGCTTGACTTCGTAGGCTTAAGCGACCATGCGAACAAATATCCGTCGCAGCTTTCCGGCGGCCAGAAGCAGCGCGTCGGCATCGCCAGGGCATTGGCCACGAATCCTAAGATCCTGCTTGCCGACGAGGCGACCAGCGCTCTGGATCCGGAAACCACTACGGAAGTATTGTCGCTGCTTAAACGAGTCAATAAGGAAATGGGTATCACCATCGTGCTCATCACCCACCAGATGAACGTCGTGCAGCAGATCGCCAACCGTGTGGCGGTCATAAGCTCCGGCAAAGTAGTGGAATCCGGCAGCGTTTACGACGTGTTCGCGGCCCCGCGACAGCCGGTGACCAAACGATTCATCTCCACCGCCATCAGTGGCATTCCTGAAGAGTCGCGCATCAACACCATGCATGAGGAAAATCTCGGACACATCGTCACAGTGCTTATTCGACAGCATGACGTCGAAGAGCGTGAAGACGGTACCGTCATCGCGGCATCCGGGCAGAACATCTCACAACTTATCGCCAAACACGGCGTACGAAGCAGCCTCCTGTACGGCGGTATCGACACTGTCAACGGCGTGGCCATCGGAGCGATCACCTACGAATTCGGCGGAGACAATGTCGAATCGTTCCTGAACGAACTGGCGCAAAACAGCGATATCGTCGATTTCGGTACCGCGGCACAGCCGATACCATATGAACAGGCCCTTATCAGGGCCGGACAGGAGCAGGCATGACACAGATTGAAGGCGTAACCCTCGCAAGCCGTAGCGACTGGACGGTACTACGACCGCTCCTGTTTGAATCCATCGGGCAAACCTTGGAAATGGTGCTCGTCACCATGATCGTGGGCGGTATTCTCGGACTGGTCCTCGGCGTGGTACTCTACGGAACGCGTCCTGGCAACCTATTCGAAAACGCGGTCGTTTACCGCATCCTCGACGTGATCGTGAACATCATCCGACCGATACCGTTCATCATCTTCCTCGCAGCCATGCAACCGTTGACCATCAAAGTCATCGGCACCTCCATCGGCACGGCCGCCGCGATCTTCCCGATGATCATCATGTGCACCATGGCCACATCCAGGCTTGTCGAACAGAATCTAGTTCCCGTCGACTCCGGTGTGATCGAAGCGGCACGAGCCATGGGAGCCTCGAAATTCACCATCGTGCGTACCGTGCTTATTCCGGAGGCGCTCGCGCCGCTGATTCTCGCCTACGCGTTCCTGTTCATCGGCGTGCTCGACATGTCGGCCATGGCCGGATACATCGGCGGCGGCGGTCTTGGTAATTTCGCCATCGCCTACGGATACCAGAAATTCGACCAGACTGTGACTTGGACGGCGGTAATCATTATGATTGTACTTGTTCAGGTGGTGCAGGGCGTCGCCAATGCCATCGCGAAGCACCTGCTGAAACGCTGACAGCAACGGTGAAAGCCGCTTAATCTTAATGGAGAGAAGCAACCAAGGGGGATTCACGCAAGATGACTGAACATGTCGAAATCACGCCGGAACTCATCGAAATCCGCCATTACCTGCACGCCCATCCGGAGCGCAGCTTCAAGGAATTCAAAACAAGCGCCTACATTGAGCAACTGCTCAGAGCGCACGACATTGAAATCCTGAACAATCCGCTCGAATCGGGTGTGGTCGGGCTGATCCGCGGAGAACAACCCGGACCGCGCATCGCATTGCGCGCCGACATCGACGGTCTTCCCATTCAGGAAGACACGGGATTGCCATTCTCCTCGGTCAACGATGGAGTCATGCACGGCTGCGGCCACGACCTGCACATGTCATATCTGCTGGGAGCGGCATTCTGGCTTGCCAAACACCGCAAACAAATCAAGGGATCCATCAAACTGCTGTTCCAGCCGTCCGAAGAAACAGGCACCGGCGCACGCGCCATGATCGACGCGGGACTGCTGGCCGACGTCTCCGCCATCATCGGCGCACACAACAACCCCAACTATGCGCCCGGGCAGATTGCCATCGGCCCTGACCCCATGATGGCCGGATGCGTGAAATTCCATGTCACGCTCCACGCTACGGGCACGCATGCCGGCTACCCGCACAAGGGCACCGGTCCTATCGAAGCGCTCGCCACGATGATTCTCGCGTTGCAGACCATCGTGAGCCGTAATGTGTCGCCATTCCATCCATTGGTGCTTTCCATCACCGAACTGCATGGCGGTCATGTATGGAATGTGGTGCCGGCCAAGGCAAGTTTCCAAGGTACCGTGCGTTACTTCCACAAGTCAGACGGCATCATGGTCGGTGAACGCTTCAAGGAACAGGTCAACGCCATCGCAGCTGGCTACGGGATCACCGCAGACATCGACTGGGACGATTTCCAGGATCCGCTGGTCTCCGACGAGGGACTGTCGAAGATCGTGGCCGATGATGTGCGGGAATATGCGCAACTTGAGCCGATCCACCCGTCGATGGCGGGGGAGGACTTCTGCGAATACACCGAGGTTGCGTTGCCCGTGTTCGCCTTCATCGGCTCCAATGGTGAGGAAGGATGCCCCGACTGGCACAGCCCGAACTTCGTGGGATTGGACGAATCTTTACAGGCGGGCGTGGAATTCTATACCAACGCAGCGTTTACCGTGTTGAACGAACTTGCGTAAGCTGGTCGATCTTCGGCCCAATTCTCCTGTGATCGAAGATAGCTGAAGATATAGCGATATGCACGATGATCATTCGGCACGCATGTGGTTTTTCTCGCCATATGCGTGCCGTTTGCATATCTGATACGCAAATCGCAATACACTAGTCAACTATGACAGACATTCGTTTCGCCCTCGCCCAAATCGACACTTGCGTGGGAGACCTCGACTCCAACGCAGACAAAGTCATGCGCTATGCGCATCTCGCTTCCAGCAACAGCGCACAAGTCGTGGTCTTTCCTGAAATGACGCTTACCGGATATCCCATCGAAGACCTCGCCCTGCGGGCCACCTTCCGCAAAGCCGCGTGGAACAAAGCCAACTGGCTCGCCACCGAACTGGCTGCCGATGGGCTTGGCGACCTGTTTGTGGTGGTTGGCACGGTCGGCACTGATCGCGAGACATCCAAGCCACGCAACCGACTCGTCGTATTGCATGACGGCGTGGTTTGGGCCGGCTATGACAAGCACTTCCTGCCCAATTATGGCGTGTTTGACGAATTCCGCATTTTCAGTCCTGGCAATAAGTCCATGGTGCTTGATGTGAATGGCGCACGTATTGGTGTGGCTATTTGCGAGGATATCTGGCAGGATGGCGGTCCTGTGGCAGAACTTGCCGAGCAGCATATTGATTTGCTGCTTACCATGAACGGTTCTCCGTATGAGGAGGGTAAGACTGATACTCGACTCGATCTTGCGGTACGCCGTGCGGCTGAAGTGAACGCGCCGATGGTCTACCTCAATCAGGTGGGTGGTCAGGATGATCTGGTGTTTGATGGCGGCAGTTTTGTGGTTGACGCTGACGGTACACTGCTGGAACGTTCTCCGATGTTCATGGAGGATTTGAGCTTCTTTGATTTGGATACTGCCTCCGAACATCAGCAGGTTGGTGTTATCGCGGCCAAGCCTGATCCGGATGAGGAAGTGTATACCGCTTGTGTGCTCGGCTTGAAGGATTATATGGCCAAGAACCATTTCAAGGGCGTGTGCCTTGGCCTTTCCGGCGGCATCGACTCCGCATTGGTGGCGGCCATGGCCGCGGACGCCGTGGGAGGAGCTAACGTGTATGGCATTTCCATGCCGAGCATGTACTCGTCTGACGGTTCGAAAGATGATGCCGCCGATCTGGCGAAGAATATTGGAGCGCACTACGACATTCAGCCCATCGAACCGCTGTTCGTCTCCTTCCAGAAGCAGCTCGATCTTGAAGGTGTGGCCGCTGAGAACCTGCAGGCGCGTATTCGCGGTGTGATTGTCATGGCATATTCGAATTCCAAGGGGCTTCTGGCTGTCGCCACGGGCAACAAGTCGGAGCTTGCCTGCGGTTATTCCACGATTTACGGCGATGCGGTCGGCGGATACGCTCCGATCAAGGATCTGCTCAAGACCCGTGTGTGGGAGATCTCCCGCTGGCGCAACAAGGCTGCCGCCGAAGGCATGGGCATTGGCGGACTGCATATCGTGGGCAACGAGCAGGGGTCTGCGGGGACGCCGTTGCCGGACGGCGTGATGATTCCCGTCAATTCGATTGAAAAGGCTCCATCCGCCGAACTTCGCCCGGGGCAGAAAGACTCCGATTCGCTGCCGGAATATGAGCTGCTCGATCAGGTGTTGGCAATGTACATTGAACATGCGCATGGTCGTGAGGATCTTCTGGCAGACGGTTTCGATGAGACCACCGTCGACACGGTTATGCGACTGGTCGATCGTGCCGAATGGAAGCGCCGTCAATACCCGCTTGGGCCAAAGGTGACGGCATTGGCGTTCGGTCGTGACCGCCGCTTGCCGATCACCAACGCGTTCCGCGAATAAAACAGCGACGAACTATTGTTTCGTTACACGCTTCGTAAGGAGTGATATGGAAAAGCAATGGTATTTCAATACGGTCACCGAACAGCCTGAACTGGGTATGATCTCACCGGCGAGCCATCGTATGGGACCATACAAAACCAGGGAAGACGCGCTCGATGCATGGAAGATCGTGCAGGAACGCAACATCAAATGGGAAGAACAGGATCGCGAATGGAAACGCTGGTCTTCCGATGAAAAGTAGTTGATGCGATATAAGAAATCGCGGTGTCCGGATTACGGCACCGCGATTTTTCATACTTCGCAAGTGTGACATATGTCACTTTTATTTCCTCGTAAACTCAGGTTCTATACAGGTTTATGCAGCTAGAATCGATAACTAGCGACGACGTAACGATGCGTCGCCAAACCAACACCCAGAAGGAGTGGAAATGGCAGCAGTTGATGCGACGGCAGTCTCCCCGGAAGAGCTTCAGGCTAAGGCTTGGGAAGGCTTCGCTGAGGGCAACTGGCAGAAGGACATTGATGTCCGTGACTTTATTCAGAAGAACTATACGCCTTATGAGGGCGACGAGTCCTTCCTGGCTGACGCCACCGAGAAGACCAAGCACCTGTGGCAGTACCTCGATGACAACTATCTGGCCGTGGAGCGCAAGCAGCGCGTCTACGACGTCGACACCCACACACCGGCTGGCATCGACGCATTCGGCGCCGGTTACATCGACTCTCCGGAAGTCGACAATGTGGTTGTCGGTCTGCAGACCGACGTTCCTTGCAAGCGCGCCATGATGCCGAACGGCGGTTGGCGTATGGTCGAGCAGGCCATCAAGGAAGCCGGCAAGGAGCCGGATCCGGAAATCAAGAAGATTTTCACCAAGTACCGCAAGACCCACAATGACGGCGTCTTCGGCGTGTACACCAAGCAGATCAAGGTTGCCCGCCACAACAAGATCCTCACCGGCCTGCCGGATGCCTACGGCCGTGGCCGCATCATCGGCGATTACCGTCGTGTGGCACTGTATGGTGTGAACACCCTGATCAAGTTCAAGCAGCGTGACAAGGACTCCGTGCCGTACCGCAACGACTTCACCGAGCCGGAGATCGAGCACTGGATCCGCTTCCGCGAGGAGCATGACGAGCAGATCAAGGCCCTGAAGCAGCTGATCAACCTCGGCAACGAATATGGTCTTGACCTGTCCCGTCCGGCACAGACCGCTCAGGAAGCAGTGCAGTGGACCTACATGGGCTACCTCGCTTCCGTCAAGAGCCAGGATGGCGCCGCAATGTCGTTCGGCCGCGTCTCCACCTTCTTCGACGTGTACTTCGAGCGTGACCTGAAGTCCGGTAAGATCACCGAGACCGACGCACAGGAGATCATCGACAACTTGGTCATGAAGTTGCGTATCGTGCGCTTCCTGCGTACCAAGGATTACGACGCGATCTTCTCCGGCGATCCGTACTGGGCGACTTGGTCCGACGCAGGCTTCGGCGATGATGGCCGTACGCTGGTCACCAAGACCTCCTTCCGTCTGCTCGACACCCTGACCCTCGAGCACCTTGGACCTGGCCCGGAGCCGAACATCACCATCTTCTGGGATCCGAAGCTGCCGGAAGCCTACAAGCGCTTCTGCGCCAAGATCTCCATCGACACCTCGGCAATCCAGTACGAGTCCGACAAGGAAATCCGCTCCCACTGGGGCGATGACGCCGCCATCGCATGCTGCGTCTCCCCGATGCGCGTGGGCAAGCAGATGCAGTTCTTCGCAGCTCGTGTGAACTCCGCCAAGGCTCTGCTGTACGCCATCAACGGCGGCCGCGACGAAATGACCGGCATGCAGGTCATCGACAAGGGCGTTATCGAGCCGATCCAGCCGGAATCCGACGGCTCATTGGATTACGAGAAGGTCAAGGCCAACTACGAGAAGGCTCTCGAATGGCTGTCCGAGACCTACGTGATGGCTCTGAACATCATCCATTACATGCACGATAAGTATGCATACGAGTCCATCGAGATGGCTCTGCACGACAAGGAAGTGTACCGTACCCTCGGTTGTGGTATGTCCGGCCTGTCCATCGCAGCCGACTCCCTGTCCGCATGCAAGTACGCCAAGGTCTACCCGATCTACAACAAGGACGCCAAGACCACTCCGGGCCATGAGGACGAGTACGTCGAAGGCGCCGATGACGATCTGATCGTCGGCTACCGCACCGAGGGTGAGTTCCCGCTGTACGGCAACGATGATGATCGCGCCGACGAGATCGCCAAGTGGGTTGTCTCCACCGTCATGGGCCAGGTCAAGCGCCTGCCGGTGTACCGCGGAGCGGTCCCGACCCAGTCCATCCTGACCATCACCTCCAACGTGGAATACGGCAAGGCCACCGGCGCCTTCCCGTCCGGCCACAAGAAGGGCACCCCGTATGCTCCGGGCGCAAACCCGGAGAACGGCATGGACTCCCATGGCATGCTGCCTTCCATGTTCTCCGTCGGCAAGATCGACTACAACGACGCTCTTGACGGCATCTCGCTGACCAACACCATCACCCCTGATGGCTTGGGCCGCGACGAGGATGAGCGCATCGGCAACCTCGTGGGCATTCTGGACGCCGGCAACGGCCACGGTCTGTACCACGCCAACATCAACGTGCTGCGCAAGGAACAGCTCGAGGATGCCGTCGAGCATCCGGAAAAGTACCCGCACCTGACCGTGCGCGTCTCCGGCTATGCGGTGAACTTCGTCAAGCTCACCAAGGAGCAGCAGCTCGACGTGATCTCCCGTACGTTCCACCAGGGCGCCGTCGTCGACTGAGACTGAACGGTACCGTGTGAAGCGGTAGAGTGCAAGGGGCGGAGCGTGAAAGCTTCGCCCCTTGGTTTTCCCTGTACAATGTGGGGAAACCATTGGAGAGATACAACGAAAGGACACCGATGTCTGAGAACGTACATTTTCGCTCCACAACAAGGCATATGCTCAGAGAATCGCAAAACTACGTCAACCAAACGCTTATGGGAGGGTTGTCAGGCTTCGAATCGCCGATCGGCCTGGACCGGCGTGACCGCATCAACGCGCTGAAAAGCGGTGATATCGGCTTCGTGCATTCCTGGGACATCAACACGTCCGTCGACGGTCCGGGAACACGCATGACCGTCTTCATGAGCGGTTGCCCATTGCGTTGCCAGTATTGCCAGAATCCGGATACGTGGAAAATGCGTGACGGCAAGCCCGTCTATTACGAGGCCATGGTCAAAAAGATCGAACGCTATGTGGATCTTTTCAAGGCGACGCATGGCGGTATCACCTTCTCGGGCGGCGAATCCATGATGCAACCAGCATTCGTCTCCCGCGTGTTCCGTGCGGCCAAGGAGATGGGCGTGCACACCTGCCTCGATACTTCCGGATTCCTTGGCGCAAGCTATACCGACGACATGCTGAACGACATCGACCTGTGTCTGCTTGATGTCAAGTCTGGCGATGAGGAAACCTACAAGAAGGTGACTGGCGGCATTCTGCAACCGACCATCGATTTCGGACAGCGTCTGGCCAAGGCCGGCAAGAAGATCTGGGTGCGTTTCGTACTCGTGCCCGGACTCACCTCATCCGAGGAAAACGTTGAGAATGTGGCGAAGATCTGCGAGTCGTTCGGCGACGCAGTGGAACATATCGATGTGCTTGGATTCCACCAGCTTGGCCGTCCAAAATGGCATATGCTCAACATTTCCTACCCGTTGGAAGACCAGAAGGGGCCGTCCGAGGCAATGAAACAGCGTGTGGTGGAACAATTCCAATCGCACGGCTTCACCGTCTACTAAACGGGAAGCCACGCATATTCCAGCCAACGATTCCGGCAAATCAATCGTTTGAAAGTGCCTCAGCGATTGGAAAAAGGAATATTCGTGCAATTGTTGAACCAGCATTCGCCACGCGAAAAAATCTTCACATTCGACGCGTGGCGAAATGCTGTGAAATACCGCAAAACCGGCGACTCTGCCGTAGCCTTGAATCATGGTGGACATCTATGCTTTTCCTCAAGGCACGCCCAACGAAGCGCGTGCCACAGGTAGGGGATCGTGCGCCTACGCCGACCCTCCTGAACAAATGTTGACCCGACCTTCCGGCGTGCCAGACAAGGTATGGGACGCCGTGCTTTCCGTAGAACGTATGCCTCGATTACCAAGCGTGTCGTATCGTGAGATTCCAGTGCCGTGCGCCATGGCGAGTTTCGGCATTGGAGTTGAGATGCAATGCGACGAGGCGCGTTCCACAGGCTGGATCATAGTGTTGTATTCGCACAAATACCGAAATGACTGGCATTCTCATTGGCGTTGCGTCGCTTTCGCCGCGTTGCCGTTGTCTGGAGGCGAAGGCGATTGTCTGATACCGTCCATGTATTGGGATGCGATGATGGACCGTGTTGGTTCGTGCGATGTCGAACATGTTTCGGGAACCGTCACAGTCACGAAAAGCACGACGTTTGGCACTCAGTCCGACGCTCCCGAAACCGGGTGTGAGATTCGTGTGTCTTGGACGCCACTAGACTATGCCGATGGAGGCCTTGACGCGGGCGCCCAAGTGGGCGCGTGGGCTAGGTTCCTCCGGTCCATGACGCAATCCGAGGAGGATTATCCCGTTGACTGACGAGCCAAGGTTGCAGGCCGAGCCGCGTGAGGGCGTGCCCGATGTGATCGACACCCTACCGGCATTCCGCGAGTACTGCAGCGCATTGGCGTCTTCGCATGGGTCTTTGGCTGCGGATGCGGAACGTGCGTCTGGCTTCCGATACGGTCATGACGATTGGTTGGTGCAATTCAAAAGAGACGGTGCCGGCATAGGATTGCTTGATCCGCAGGCATTGGCTGCGGAAGGTGCTGATTGGAACGATTTCAATCGTGCGGTGGGCGATGCGGTATGGATTCTGCATGATTCGTTGCAGGATCTGCCGGGATTCGTTGATTTGGGATTGCAGCCGAAACGTTTGTTTGATACGGAAATCGCTGCACGGCTGCTGGGGCTCAAACGTTTCGGATTAGCTGCCGTTACCGAGCATTATCTGGGACTGACGCTTGCGAAAGAGCATTCCGCGGCCGACTGGTCGTACAGGCCGCTGCCCCGAGACTGGCGTAATTATGCGGCGCTGGACGTTGAATTGCTGATCGAGCTTGAAACGACCATGCGCGCCGAACTGCAAAAGCAAGGCAAGATCGAATGGGCTGAGGAGGAATTCGATTACGCGCTGCGCGAAGGAACTGCGCCACGCAAGGAGCATCCCATCCCATGGCTGCGCATCTCGCATATCACCGAAATCATGAGGGACCGCCAGGCCCTGGCCGTGGCGAAAGCATTATGGACCAAACGAGATGAACTGGCACGCGAATACGATATTTCGCCGACACTGCTGCTCGCCGACAGCACCATCATCGAAGTGGCGGAACGCAAGCCGCATAACGCCGCGCAATTCAGGGCGGTCCGTTCCATCAACGAGCGTGTACGCATCCAAGCCGGTGCCGAACAGGAGAAAATGTTCGAACGTTACGCGCCGATCCAACGTAAAATCAAGCCAAGCATGTGGAAGAGAATAATCCAACAGGCGCTTGATCTGCCGGAAAGCGAATGGCCGGTCATCGAAAGCGGCAATCCCCAAAACCAGGAGGCGCAGAGCATATCCGCTCCACGAGCGACGCGAGTCTGGAGGGAACGTTATCCGGAACGTCTCGCAACGCTTGACAAGGCACGCAAGATGGTGGCGCAGATAGCGGAAGACACGCGTACCCCCGCGGACGTCATCATCAAACCGCAGTATCTGCGCAACCTGTGTTGGACCGACGAACCGCAAAAACGTGACGTTGCGCAATTCCTCACCGAGCAGGGCGCGAGGGCGTGGCAGGTCGCGCTGGTTGCAGAGTCCGTGAGTCGCGCTATCATGTAGAGGTTGCCTAACGGCAGAAATGTGAAGAACCGTATTTTTCAGGAGCGCAAGCGTGAAAATCAGCGTCAGGAATCTTGAGCCGACCAAGGTGAAGCTCACCGTCACCGTTGATCCGGAAGAGTTCAACCCGTATCTCGACAATGCTCGCAAGGAAATCGCCAAGCAGGTCAACGTGCCTGGCTTCCGCAAGGGCCACGTGCCCGGCAAGATCATCGACCAGCGCATCGGCTTCGGTGCCGTTGCTGGCGAAGCCGTGAACAACGGTGTGCCGGAGCTGTACTCCAAGGCTCTCGAAGAAAAGGGCATCCGTCCGATGGCCCAGCCGGAAATCGACGTTCAGGAAGTTCCGGAATCCGCCAAGGACGAGACCAAGCTGAAGTTTGTGGCCACCGTTGAGCGTCGCCCGGACATCGAACTGCCGGAAATCGACGGCATGGAGATCGAGGTCGCCAAGGCCGAAATCACCGACGAAGACATCAATAACCGTCTGGAAGCCCTGCGCCAGCGTTTCGGCACCCTCGTGGGTGTGGATCGCCCGGCCGCCAAGGGTGACTATGCCAACATCGACCTGACCGCCGAAATCGACGGCGAAGTGGTCGACTCCCAGGAAGGCGTGAGCTACGAGCTCGGCTCCGAAACCATGCTTGACGGTCTGGATGAGGCTCTCGAAGGCCTGTCCGCCGGCGAAGAGACCACCTTCGAAGGCACGCTGGAAGCTGGCGAGCATGAAGGCGAGAAGGCCCAGATCAAGGTCAAGGTCAACTCCGTCAAGGCTGAAGAGCTGCCGGAACTCGACGATGACTTCGCTTCCGAAGCCTCCGAGTTCGATACCCTCGACGAGCTGAAGGAAGACCTCAAGAAGGCCGCTTCCCAGGATGCCGAAGGCCGTCAGGCCACCGCAGCCCGCGACGCTTTCATCGCCAAGCTCGAAGAAGGCCTGGAGATTCCGGTGCCGAAGGGCGTCAAGGCTGAAATGGTTGAGCAGCAGCTCAAGGGTGTGACCGCTGATCCGGCCAACGCCACCAAGGAGCAGAAGGCAGAAGCCGAAGAAACCGTCGAAAAGGAACTGCGCGACCAGATGGTGCTCGACGTGCTCTCCGAGAAGCTGGATGTTAAGGTCTCCCAGGCCGACGTGTTCAACTTCCTCGCTTCCATCGCCCAGCAGTACGGCATGGATCCGAACGCCTTCATCCAGGCCATCATGCGCAACGGCCAGCTCGGCTCCGCAGTGCAGGAAGTCGGCCGTTCCAAGGGCCTGCTCGCCGGCATGCGTGCCGTGACCTTCAAGTCCGAGGGTGAAACCCTGGACCTGAGCGCCTTCCTTGGCGAAGCCGCTGAAGAGGAAGAAGCCGAGAGCGTTGAAGCTGCTTCCGCAGCCGCCGCTGTGGCTGACGAACTTGCTTCCGAAGAGTGAGCTTCGCTTA